>Ga0209211_10000087_pt1 | contig 200188 bp, 254 predicted proteins | sample RifGroA2_FD_183992 | JGI IMG/M metagenome (GOLD analysis project Ga0209211, IMG submission 183992) | Groundwater microbial communities from Rifle, Colorado, USA - Groundwater A2 (SPAdes) (version 2) | ecosystem: Environmental > Aquatic > Deep subsurface > Groundwater | place: Rifle, Colorado...
CCCGTATTTATCACAAAATAAACACTTTCTACCCAACAAATACATGTCTGACAAGCTCTTTTTCATTGCTATCGTCGTAGTTTAGCTTATTTTTAAGCTTTTTTGGTCCGGATTCTGGTCAATCACCATATTGAATTTAACTATTTAAATTCTTCTTGAGAATTACAAATTTATTTTATTTAACCCTTTAAAATAATACTTATAAGCGTCTTCATTTTGCGATATATTCATAGAATATAAAGAATCTAATAAGGATATTAATTGAGGAGTTTTTATTTTCTTTCTTGCATTAATATAAAATTCTTCTAAATTTTTACAATTATTTGTTCTTAAGTAATTTATTGATTGAATTACCGGGCATATTTTATCCAGTTCATAAAAATAACCCTTTTTTTCTTTATCTCTTTCAAATTCTAACCACTTGTTAAACCAATAATCTCCATTAGGGATAATACTTCTTAATTGTGTCATTGCTTCTAATTCTCCTATTGCTTTATCTTTGAGATTAATTTCTCCCGGAAGATAATCTGGTTTTTTAATTTCCGGAAAATCATGAACAACTCCTTTTGCTAGAGCATTATTTGTTTTAAATAAATAATAACCTGCAAGTCCCATTTTACATGAATGTTCATAAATGGATTCTGGATTTTTTATATCTCTTATTATCCATCCGGTTCTGCCTCTCATAAAATTTCCATTTTCCAGTGTTTTTGCAAATTGCATAATTTCTTTCGTCCATGGTGCAATTTCAAATAATGTTTTTTCATAATCTATCATGTTATTGATAGCAGAATTATCTTTTTTAAATCTATTTTTTATTATCTAATTCCTGATAAGCACTGTATGTTGCAATTGCGCCTTCGGCGCAAGCTGTAACAATTTGTTTTAATGGATTATTTGTTACATCTCCTGCTGCGAAAAATCCCGGGACATTTGTTTTTTGATTATTATCAACTTTAATTTGCCCATTAATTAATTTAACTTTTAGTTTTTTTGCTAAATCACTTCCTGGTGTGCTTCCTATTTCAAAAAATATTCCGTCTAATTTTAATTTTTTTCTATTTTTTCCTTCGATATATTCAATTTCTTCTAAATGGTCTTTTCCGGTTAATTTTAATACATTAGCGTTAAAAATTGTTTCAATTTTTTTGTTTTCTTTAATTTCTTTTATTGTTGCCGGTTCTCCTCGAAAAAAACTATCTTGTCTATAAATTATATATACTTTTTTTGCGAATTTTGCTAATAGTAAACTTGCCATTAATGCTGAGTCGCTTCCTCCAACTACTGCTACAATTTTATCTTTGTAAAATACTCCGTCGCAGGTTGCACAATAACTTACGCCTCTTCCTGTTAATTCTTTTTCCATAGGAAGATTTATTTTTGTTCTTTCTGTTCCGGTTGCAAGTATTACTTTTTTTGCAAAATATTTTTCCTTTTTAGTTAAAACCTCAAAACCATTTTGTTGTTGCTGAATGTCCATTATTTCTTCATTTTTTATTTCAATGTTAAGACTTTTTACTTGTGCAATCATTTTTTGCATTAATTCATAACCCATAATTTTTTCATAAGAAGGAAAATTATGAACTTCATATGCTCCTCCAGCTGTACCTCCAAGTAGTTTTCCGATAACTAAAGTATTCAATTTATATCTTGCTGAATATGTTGCAGCAGATAATCCGGCAGGTCCAGAGCCAATAATTATTAAATCGTATTCATTTTTCATATTCAATAATATGCATTTTGCTTTTTATATCTTGTTAAGAATGTTATTACTGGGTTAAATAAATCAGTACTTTTATAAAATATTTAATCTTTTTTGTATTATGGTTTTAACACTAAAAAAGCTTGAAAAAGCAATTAAGAATTCTTTAGGGCGTGATACTTGTTATTATAAATTTATATGGGATGATAAAACTCAAGTTGAGTCTGCAGGCCATTGCCGGGTGGTTGCTTTAATTGTAAATGATTATTTTGGAGGAGAAATTTTCTTTGCACATGTTGTTGGTAATTCCAATTACACTCATTATTGGAATAAATTATCAAATGGAAAAGAAGTTGATTTTACTAAAGATCAATTTTCAAAGGATGTAAAATTAACTGTTCCAAAAATTATTCTTCGAAAACAAGTACTTGATAATATTAGGATTAAAAAGACTTATCCGATTTTAAAGAAAAAAGTTGCAAATTTTATAAAAGAAAATTAATTCAAATTCTTTATATAAAATTTATATTTCAGTTTATCATAAACTTTTCTAGAATTAGCATAACCATTAATAATCTTATTCCGTCATTATTTATTATCTTTTCATTATTTGGCAATAATAGAAAAAATATTATTACTATTTAGTAACGAAACATTTATAAAATCAATTTATTAATCGTTTTCATGGAACAATATTATTTACCTAAAGAATTAGGTCTTGAAAATTTAAGATTTTGCATTGATAATTATCCTGCTGAATTTTTATATATTCGATCAAAATATTCAATGGGCGGAAAAATTAAAGTTGGTGAAAAACTTGAAGGAAATAAACTTGATTTTAGAAAAAGCGAATCTGGTTTGGATATACTTATTAATTCAGATAAAGTCTTTCATTTTTCATTACGTAACCCTGTAGATTTTTTCCTTGAGTATGAACGAATTTTAAATACAGAAGATGGTATTGGTAGAAAGATTATCCTGGATCCAAGTGTTGATCTTGACCCATATGACCCAAATCTCCCTGAACCTAATCGATCATTTCTTAGAACACTTTTAGATAATAATATGATGGAGATTACTTTTCCAGGAAGAGTTAATCTTAAATTTCATTCTTTGAAAGAACCTAAGGGTAAATATTGGGTTATTGATAAACATAATTAAAATTTCTTTAAGATAACATTTATAATTCTAATTTATTTAATATTTTTATGAAAGATATTATTGTTAATTTGTTAAGTAAAACATTAAATCAAAAACCTGAAGTTATTGAAAAGATTTTGGAAATTCCTCCGAATAATGAAATGGGGGATTTTGCATTCCCTTGTTTTTTTTTAGCTAAAGAATTCAAAAAATCTCCTAATGAAATTTCTAAAGATTTAAAGATCAAACTCAAAAAATTACCTAAAGAAATTGAAAAAGTTGAAGTTAATGGTCCTTATTTAAATTTTTTCTTGAATAGAAAAAAAATGGTTGTTGATATTGTTAAAAATATTTTAGTGGAAAAAGAAAATTTTGGAAAGAATGATTCCGGAAAGAAAAAAAAGATTTTAATTGATATGTCAAGTCCGAATATTGCTAAACCGTTTGGGATTGGACATTTAAGGTCGACTATTATCGGTAATTCATTGGCAGAAATTTGCAAAGCTAATGGATATGAAGTTATAAAAATTAATTATCTTGGTGATTGGGGAACACAATTTGGAAAAATTATTTTAGGTTTTAAAAAATGGGGAGATGAGAAGAAATTAAATGAAAATCCAATTTTACATTTATATGAATTATATGTCAAAGCAAATGGTGAAGAATTTGAAGATGAAGCCAGAAAAGAATTTGCTAAATTAGAGCAAGGGGATAAAGAAAATTTAAAATTATGGAAAAAATTCAAAGAATTATCTTTAAGAGAATTTAATAAAATTTATGATTTATTGGATGTAAAGTTTGATGTTATTTCAGGTGAAAGTTTGTATAACGATAAGATGGATGATGTTCTTAAAGAATTAGAAGAAAAAAAATTGTTGAAGAAAGATGCTGGTGCGAAAATTGTTGATTTGAAAGATGAAGGTTTAGGTGTTGTTTTAATTCAAAAAAGTGATGGAACAAGTCTTTATGCTACAAGGGATATTGCAATGGCTATTGACCGAAAAAAAAAGTATGATTTTTATAGAGTTCTTTATGAAGTTGGAGCAGAACAAAAATTGCAATTAATGCAATGGATGAGAGTTTTGGAAAAAATGGGTTACAAATGGTCAAAAGATTTGGTTCATGTTGCACATGGTTTATATTTGGATAAAGATGGCAAAAAATTTTCAACCCGAAGAGGAAAAACTGTTTTTATGAAGGATATTTTAGATGAAGTTTTAGATAAAGCAAAAGAAAATTTATTGAAGCGAAATGTTAATGATAAAGATTTAGATAAAAAAGCAAAAAAGATTGCTTTATCTGCTATTTTTTATGGTGATTTGAAAAATAATCGGGAGAATAATATGGTTTTTGATATTGATAGATTCTTAGCTTTTGAAGGTGATACTGGTCCTTATTTATTGTATAGTTATGCTCGGGCAAATTCAATTTTAAAAAAAGTTGCAAAATCAAAAGGTGTTATTGGTGTTAATGAACTAAATCAAAAAGAAATTGATTTAGCTAAAAAATTAGATGAATTTTCTATTGTTGTAAAAAAAGCTTATGAGAATTTAAGTCCTTCTATTATCGCTAATTATGCTTTTCAATTAGCACAGATTTTTAATGAATTTTATCATGAGTGTCCTGTTATTAATTCAGATCAGGTAAGTTTTAGAAGGGGGCTTGTTGAATCTTTTAAACAAGTTTTAGGCAATTCTTTATCTCTTTTAGGAATTGAAACCTTAGATGAGATGTAATTTTAATTTAGAAACCTATTTAAAATATATAATCATTAATATATTTATGAAAGGGGGATATTTAATTTAAATATTAAAATGGCTAAAAAAAACATACCAAGACATATGCATCTTTTTAATTTGCTTGCTTGGTTTACAGGTGTTGTTGTTTCACTTGCTGTTGGTTTTGGATTGATTAATGGAACACTTATTCTTCCACCTTGGCTTTGGGGTACAACTTATGTTGGGTTTATGATTACTCAATTTGTTGGATGGGTTGTTGTTGTATCAACATTAGTTAGTGTTGTACTTGCAATTCTAAACAAATAAATAAAATTTATTTTTTTATTTTTTTTTTATTATCTTTTTTGGTCTGACTAGATTTTTGATGTTTTAAAGATTTTTAAAGTTTGAACTTTTTAATTTTTCATGTTAGAAGTTTATTTTGAGAGTTATGGATGCAGTGCGAATTATAATTCAACTGAAATTATGAAGGGTTTAGTTAAGCAAGCCGGACTTAATATTACTTCAAATATTGATTTTGCGGATTTAGTTGTTATCAATTCCTGTATTGTTAAAGAACCTACTGAAGAAAAAATCCGAAGGAAAGTTCAGGATTTATCTCATGCAGGTAAAAAAGTTATACTTGCCGGTTGCATGGCTAAATTAAGAAAAAAATCATTTCTTAATTATGATTCTGTTTATCTGCTTGGTACAAATCATATTAAAGATATTAATAATTTAATTCAGGAAATTGTTGATGGGACTTATGATACTGAAAAATATTTAGATAATCATTCTGAAGTTAAAGTTAATGTTTCAAAAATTTCTGATGAAAAATATATTGGGATTAATCAAATATCTGAAGGTTGTTTAGGCACTTGCACTTATTGCATTACTCGGTTGGCTAAGGGCAAACTTTTTTCATATCCTTCTGAAAAGATTATTGAATCTGTAAAAAATGATGTGATGTCTGGATGCAAAGAAATTTGGATTACCAGTCAGGATAATGCATCGTACAATTCAGAAATGTCAAAAGATATTTCTAAAGACGGGCTTGTGCAACTTTTAGAAGAAATTATAAAAATTAAGGGTAATTTTTTTGTGCGTGTTGGTATGATGAATCCTAATAATGTTTTAAAAATTTTACCTGAATTAATTGAAATTTATAAGCATGAAAAAATGTTTAAGTTTTTGCATATTCCTGTTCAATCAGGGAGCAACAAAATTTTGAAAGATATGAAGAGAAAATATACCCGTGAAGATGTTTTAAAAATTGTTAATGAATTTAAAAAAGAAATTCCTAATATTATTTTTTCTACTGATGTTATTGTTGGTTATCCGGGGGAAACTAAGAAAGATTTTGAAGATACTTTAGATTTAGTTAAACAAATCAATCCGGAGATTTTGAATCGAAGTAAATTTTGGCCAAGACCACAAACTCCTGCTGAAAAGTTAAAACCGATTTCTAAAGATGAAATGAATAAAAGGAGTTTAGAGTTAGCTAATTTGCATTTACAAATTTGTAAAGATAATCAAAAAAAGTGGATTGGTTGGGTTGGCAAAGTTCTTGTCGATAAAAAAGGTTTTGGTAATACTTATCTTGCTCGTTCTCCTGAATATAAATTATTTGCTGTTCAATCCAAAGATAAAATTTTAGGAAAAATTGTTAAGATTAAAGTTAAGAGTGTTTTGCCTCATTACCTTCTTGCAATAATGTTGTAATAAGGCTAGAAATTTTATTAAGTAAAATTTCTTTGTTTAATATCGTCACTTGCGTGATGAGATGTTTTATAAAGTATTTTTCTTTGATATTTTCATGAAAAATTTAAATGATTCTTTGTTAAGTAAATTAAAGGATAGATTTGTAGAGGAACATGATTATCATATGGCTTTTTTAGGTTATGGTTTAGGTATTGGGTTTAGAACTGTAGACGGTAAAAAAAGTTTTTCTGTGTTAATACATGATCCTCATGATAAAGGTTATTCAAAAAAAACTGCAAGGACTGTTCAAAGTATTTTAAGACAAAATTATTTTTTAAATGATAATGTACCTTTAAGGTTTGAATATGTTGGAAAAATAGAATCAATATCTTTTTAATTTATTTCTTCATCATGCGAATAAATTTCCTGTGCTGGAAATAAATAACAATTTTTATGGGCATAAAATTCTTCTTCGGCTTTTCTTTGAAGGATTATTAAATCATCTTTAATTGTTTGTTGACAAAAGTAACAAGCATATTTATTATTTATTTTTTGTGGTTGTAATATTTTTATTGTTCCTTCCTGAATCATTTTTCTAAGAGTTCTTTTTGTCTCTTCATATCTATTTTTCATAAATTTATCTTTACTAAATATTTTATAAATCTTCTTTTCTTATTTTTTTTATGAAATTTAAATCAATTGGTTCGTTTACTCCGAAAAATCCGTATTTTTTAGCTCCTATGGAAGAAGTTAATGATATTGCTTTTAGATTGTTATGTCAAAAGGCTGGTGCCGGTTTAGTTTATACAGGTATGATTCATCCTCAATCTCATCAGGAATTTAATTTTGATGATAAGCCTGCTTTACAATTATTTTGTACAACTACAAAGGGGATTAAAGAGTTTATAGAAAAGAATGACGATAATGTTGTTATGTGGGATTTTAATTTAGGTTGTCCGGCAAAAACTGCCAGAAAACACGGCTTTGGAAGTTTTTTACATCATGATTTGGAGTCTATTGAAGAAATTATTAAAACAATTAGGGAATCAACAAAAAAACCTGTTACGATTAAAATTCGTAAATCTTCTAAGGCGTTAAAAATAATTAAAATGGCTGAAAAATATTGTGATGCTGTTTGCATTCATCCTCGAACACAAATTCAAGGTTATGGTGGTGTTCCTGATGTTGATTTTGCTAAAAAGGTTAAAGATTCTGTTAATATTCCTGTTATTTATTCCGGGAATATTGATGAAAATAATGCTAAAGAATTTTTAGAAACTTTTGATTTTGTGATGATTGCAAGAAATGCTATTGGTAATCCGAATATTTTTGCAAAGCTTACTAATAATGATGTTAAAATTACTTTTAATGATTATTTAGATTTGGCTAAAAAATATAATTTGCCTTTTAGGCAAATAAAATTTCAGGCGATGAATTTTACTAAAGGAATGGATAATGCTAAGGAATTGAGGTTGGGAATTTTTAAGGCTAAGAGGGTGAGTGAAATTCGGGAGATTTTTAATCAATAGATTTTAAAAACTTAATTTCTCATTATTTATTATGAATAAAAAAGAGGAACTTGTTAAGAAACTAAGGTTAAAGTTAAAGAATAGTTTGGATAATATTTTTGATGAATGTTTAAGAGAGCAATGTGTTTCTTTTTATGAAGGTGAAACAAAATATACTAATGATCAGCGTTTTTTAGTATCTGATGAAATTCAGGAGAGGATTCCAAATTCTTTAAAATTTTTAGGTAATGTATTAAGAAATAGACCTCATGAATATTCTTTGAGATTATCAAATGCAAATGGGAATAATTTTCCTGCTTATTTATTTTTACAAAAACTTTTAGAACCTGCATCAAATGATCATGATTTGACTTTAGTTGAATATTTGGTTTTAAATCATGGAGAATTTGATGAAGTTTATGGCAATACTTCTAATTTAACTCAAGAAGAGAGGAATAGTATGGATTTAGATCAAGGGATTGATTTATTTTTTTCGGCTAAGATTAGCAGTATTGAAAACTTAATGGCTTCTTTTGAAAATCGGGGCGTTTTAAAAGCACATCTTAGTGACAAATATACTTTAGAATCTATTAGTCAAACTATTACAGAGAAAAGATATAATTATTTAACAAAATTATATGAATCTTTTTTAAAAAATCCTGAATGTGATGAGGTTATAAGTTTTGTTAAACAATTACCAAGTAATACTTGGTTTGATGAAACAATTTATTTGGATTGCGATAGCAAAGGTGATTTTGATGAGTTAAATGCAAAATATGTTCTTAAATAATTGATAAATTTTTTAAAAAAATGGCAACTTTTTTAAAAAAAATACACTTTTTCTGAAAAAAATGTCCTGTTTTTTTAATAAAAATTATAATGCATTATTCTCTTATTATCTTTAGAGAGAATTTGTTCATCTTTAGGGGTCAAGTTATCAGCTGTAACTTGACCTCTTTTTCAGAAGGACTTATTCTCTTCTTTTTTTTTTTGAAAAATTTATTCTGGTTCATATTAATAAATTTTGGATAGGATTTTGTTGATTTAATATGGTGAGTTTGGAAAAAGGTTTTTATTGAATATCATAAACCTTAAAAATGATTAATTCATTAAAAAGATTATAAGGTCCTTTAGTCTATCGGTAGAACACCTCGTTTACACCGAGGAAGGCGAAGTCCGACTCTTCGAAGGACCATTTTTTATATAATGAAAGATAATTTTTTTAAAGAATTAAAAGAAAAAATTCAATCTAATTTTGAGGAAGGTGGAAGTCATGCTTTTGATCATACAGAAAGAGTTTATAATTTAGGGATCAAAATTGGAAAAGAAGAAAAAGCAGATTTAGAGATTATTAAGGTTGCTGCATTGCTTCATGATATTGCAAGATTAAAAGAAGATAATAATGAGATTGAATGCCATGCAGAGCATGGTGGTAAAATGGCTAAAGAAATATTAGAACAGATGAATTTTCCTAAAGATAAAATTAAAGAAATAGTTCATTGTATTGAAGTGCATAGGCATAGTAAAGGATTGATTGCAAAATCAAAGGAAGCAAAAATAATACAGGATGCAGACAGGCTTGATGCTTTGGGAGCAATAACTATTGGAAGAATGTTTTCTACGGGGGGAAAGATAAATCGTCCTTTATATAATCCTGAAATTCCTTTTGGTAAAATTTACAAAGGATATTATTCTGATTCAACTATTCATGGTTTTTATGCAAAAATATTAAAGATTACTCCAAATACTTTTAATACAAAATCTGCTAAAAAATTAGCTAAAGGAAGATATAAATTTGTTGAGAAATTTTTGGATCAGTTTTTTAAAGAATGGAAATGTGAGTTATAAAAATTAATTTTTATTATAAGAATATTTTCTTAAGATAATTTAAAAATTTAAATGATTATTATATTGTGTGATTAAATTGAAGTTTCTTGGAACAAAAGGGGAAATTGAAGAATCATCAAAAATACATAGATATCATTCTTCTATGTTAATTATTCAGGATAATTTTAAATTATTAATTGATTATGGAGAATTACATAAATATGAATTATCAAAAATTAAACCTGATGCAATTTTAATTACTCATGCACATCCGGATCATTATATCTGGACTAAAAAAGATTATATTACAAATATACCGATTTATATGACAAAAAAAACTTTTGATTATGGAAAATTTAAACCAAATAATCCGAAAATCATTAAAGAAGAAAAATTATTTCGTATAGGGCATTTTAAGATTATTGGATATAATGTTATTCATTCAATAAGATGCCCTGCGGTAGGATTCAAGATTTTTGTTGACAAAAAAAAGTTAGTATATAATCCTGATTTAATAGACATTGTTAATAAAGACAGAATCTTAAACAAAGTTGATTATTATATCGGAGATGGTTCCTGTATTCGTGCAAATCTTGTTAGAAAAAAAGGTGAAAAATTGTTCGGGCATACAAGGATAACTACACAAATTAATTGGTGCAAAGAAAAAGGAATTAAAAATATTATTTTTACGCATTTAGGAAAAGAAACATTGAGAAAAGAAAAACAATTTTTAAGAGAACATCCTGAAGTTAAATTAGCTTATGATGAGATGGAACTAATCCTTTGAAAACATTTTATAAAAATTTGTTTTATTTTGAATGCTATCTTCGAATTTTAAATCAACATTTTTTAATTTAAGAAATTCTGTCAATAGGTCTTTATTAGAAAAATCTTCTAAAAATAATTCTCTAATTTTTTCTTTTGAAAAAATTTTTGAAATATATGCTTCATATAATTTTTGACCTAATCCATAACCTTGTTGGTAAATTGTCCATTCATTAATTTTAGTCTCTCTTCCATACTTTTCCTGCAAATATTCTATTGCTTTTTCTCTGTCAGTAATTATATCCGGAAAACCTCTATAATGGTTATTTTGTCTATTTGGAACAATTAATTTTGAACCAAAAAAGCCAAACATTTCCATAATAATTCTTAATATTAAATTTTTTGGGTCTTCTTTTAATCTTTTGTCAATTCCTGAATGAGTTAAATGTAAAAAATGTGACGCTTCTTCAGAAATATGTTCTAAACAATCCTCTCCAATTAAAATAATTCTTGGTTCATATAAATAACCACTTTGTTTACAATATTGTAAACTTTCAAACTCCTCTTCATCTTTTTTATTTAATTTTAAATCTTTAAATTTTAATTTTCTTCCAATCCAGTAAACTTCCGGGTAAATAGAATTTTCCAGCCCTATTTCATCAGCAATTTTGTCAATTATAGAATGAGTCGTTTTTTTTATTTTTCTTTGTTTTTCAATCCACCTCATTTATTTAATCTAATGATATATCTTTTATAATAATTATTATAATATAGTATATTCGTAAGATTTATAAGTTAAAGTTTTATAGATTTGTTATGGACCCAAATAATCAAGATATTCCTGGGATGACTCCAGATCCAAAATATTCTGAAAAAACTCCTATTCTTTCTCAGGATTCTAATAAAGTTCAAAAAGAAATGGAGAAAACTAAAAAGGAATTGGAAAAATTAAAGAGCTTTATTGTTAAAAAGTATAATTTTATTCAGGCTATAAGTATTTTACCTCCTCAATCAATTAAAATATTCATTGATGAAGAAGAAGTTCCTAAAGAGTCTGAAAAACATATTCAACTTTATGTTGTTGTTCCTGAAGATAAATTTAAAGAAATTCCAAAAATTAAAGAAGATATTATTAAAAAAATTGAAGATTTAAAGCAAAAAATTTGGGTGCAAATTAAAACTCCTGTTGATATCTGGGAAGCTTGTTTAGATAGTAAATTTGAATTGACCGGGGCTATTGGTATGTCTTATCCTCTTCATGATACAGGTATTTTAGCAGGGTTAAGAGTTGCTGAAATACATAAGTCATTAGTTTTACAAAAATTTGAAAAATATGTTGTTAGTTACGTTATTGCAGGAAGTCTGGTTCGAGGGGATGTTACAAAAGAATCAGATGTTGATGTTTTTATTGTGATTAATGATACAGATGTCAAAAGAATGCCAAGATTAGAATTAAAAGAAAGATTAAGAAGTATTATTTTTCAATATATTTCTGAGGCTACTGCTTTAGCTGGACTTAAAAAGAACGTTTTGAATGTTCAACCTTATTTATTGACTGAATTCTGGGAAAGTGTTAAAGATGCTAACCCTGTTATGTTTACTTTTATCAGAGATGGTGTTCCTTTGTATGATCGTGGAACTTTCATGCCTTGGAAAGCTTTACTTAAAATGGGTAAATTAAAACCTTCTCCGGAAGCTATTGATATGTTTATGTCAATGGGGGATAAAACTGTTAAACGAGCTAAAAAGGCTTTATTGGAGATTGTTGTTCATGATATTTACTGGAGTATTATTACCCCTGGTCAGGCTTTATTAATGCTTTACGGACTTCCTCCTCCAACTCCAAAACAAATTGCAAATGAAATGGAAAATATTTTTGTTAAAAAAGAAAAAATGCTTGAACAAAAATATGTTGATATTTTAAGAAAAATTATTAAGATTTACAAAGATTATGAACATGAAACAATTACAGAAATCAAGGGTGTTGAAATTGACAAATTAATAAAAGATACTGAAGATTATTTAAAGAGGCTTGATGAATTAAGAAAGCAAATTGAGAAAGATGCTCAGGGTAAAACTATTGAACAAATTTATAATGATGTGTTTGATTTACTAAAGCAAATAATTGGTAAAAAAACTCAGAATATGCTTATTGATGAATTTGAAAAAAAGTTTGTTAAAACTGGCAAATTTTCTCCTCAGTCTTTGAGAATTTTAGACGATATTATTAAAGCTAAAGCTGAATTTAAAAAAGGAAAATCAAATGCTCATAAAGTTGATAATGCCCGAAAAAATGCTACGCTTTTAATTAATGATTTAATTGAATATTCACAAAGATGTGATTTAGTTTCTCTTGAAAAAGGACGTATGATTATTAAGTATAAGGAAAAAGATAAAGATGCTATTGCTGAATTATTGAGCTGTGATAGTAAAAGCTTTTTATTTAGAGGTAATAGTGTTGTTAAATTAACTGATAAAATTAGTCCATCTAATATGGAAGAAGTTAGTGAAGCTGTTAATAAACAAAAGGAAAAGAAAAACGTTGAGATTAGCACTAAAATTTTTGAATTATTAAGAAAAGAGCTTGGAGACTTTGAGATTATTTTATAATCTCAAATCCATGAAACTAAATCGTGCCTTCGCACGATGTTATAAACAAAGTTTCATTGGCTTATGAAATTATTTTATAATTTCGAACTCACTAAACACGCAAAGAAATATATTAAAGTTTCATGGGTAATTATACTATAAAACTAAAAATAAAGTTTCATTCAATATGAAGTTAAGTTATAATATTAATTTGAAAGGAGGAAAAGAGGTGAAAAAATGGGTGATTTGACAAGTATTGTTGCTCAAATGGGAATTCCTATTTGGGTTTTAATCCTTTTGGTTCTTTTAGTTATTTGGGAAGTTGTATGGAAATTAATTGCATTATGGAAATCTGCTAGAAATAATGATTTAGTATGGTTTATCTTAATAGCATTATTGAATACAGTTGGTATTTTACCAATTATTTACATTTTCTTTTTTTCAGAGAAAAAAAAGATTAGTGTAATATCCAAAATAAAAAAATCTGCTAAAAAGATTGTTAGAAAGAAGAGATAATAATTTTGTTTATTTTTTAATTTCTTCTTTTATTTTTATATTAATTTTTGAATGACGTTTGTGTCTGATTCTTTTAAATAATCAATTTGTTTATATCCAAACTTTTTATATAAACTTTGTGAAGGGTTATCTTCAAAAACATATAATTTTATTTTTTTATAGTTTAGTTTTTTTGCTTTTTCTTCAATAACTTTTAAAACCTGACTGCCGTAGCCGATATTCTGATATTCTTTTTTAATTTGCAAATTACTGATAAATAATGCTTCATTATCTTTTTTATCCTGAGAAAAAGAGGTAAATCCTATACATTTATCATCAATATAAATTAAATAAATACTTCCTGTTGCAAAAAGATTTTCTAAATATTCCTGATATTCTTTATCAGACCAGCACGATTCAAAATGCTTGTCAAAATATTTTTGCATATTTTCCTTTTCAAGGGGTATAATAAAATTTTGAAGATCTTTTTTCCGGCATTTTGTTAATTCAATTTTCATTTTTTAAAAATTTCTTTTAATGTTTTTTGTTGCATTTCTAATCTATAACAATCTTCACAAATCTCTGCACCGGTTTTTTTACTTGTCTTGAATCTGTTGCTTTCTTTTTTATGCTGGCATCTTTCGCATAATTTTAAACAACTGCTACAGTAACATTTATCAGTGACTTTATCATAAATTGCATGGTCTTTACACATAACTTTTGAACAATTATTGCATCTTATTGCACATTTTTTGCAAATCTTTTTTTTGCATGATTCACAAATTATATTTAAACATTTATTGCAGTAAGTAATATTACATGAATTACATTTAATTAAACATTTATTGCAAATTATATGTCCTGAAGAGCAAAGATTAATTATTTCAATTTTATTTTCGCAAGATTCACAGAATATTTGTTTTAATTCTTTTGTTAATGGGTCAAATGAAACTTCAATTATTCTTTTTCCATGCTCATTAATTAAATAGCAATCATAATTTAAAACCGGGTAGTAAATTAAAGTTGTATTAAATAATTTTGTGTTTAAATTTAAACTATGTTTTTGTTTTTCAATATTTATTGCTCTTTCTTTATCTTTTTCAAATTCATTAATCTTTTTCTCAAGTTCTTCATTAATTTCTTTTTCAGTTTTTTTTGTAGATTTTTTCAGGTTATTTTTTAACTCCTGAGTTTCCTGAATAAAATGTCTATTAATTCTTTCTATTTCTTTACTTAATTTTTCAGATAAATTTTTGGCTAATAATGTTATTTTAGGCTGAATTAATTCTTTTACTTTTTCTTTTGCAATATTATACGGTTCTTTTATGTCCGGCATTATCACGTCTCTTTTATTCCCTTCAGTAATAATATAACTTGCTAAATCTCCATCTATAATTTTATTTTCATATAAATAAATGTCATTAGTCATTTTTTCTTTTTCATTTAGATATTGAAATGATGTATTAAATGTAAATCTAAAAAAGAAATTATTCTTTTTCTTTGGAATTAATTTTTCAATTTGGCAATTATTTAGCTTAATTCTTTTTTTAATTTCTTTTTCAAAATCAATATCAAAATTTATTTTTAATAGTGTAGTGCTTCCTTGCTCTTCTAAAAAGTTTGATATGGTTTTTAGCAAATAATTTCCTTTTTCGATAAATTCATTTTGCGAATTTTTGTCTTCAGATTTAAAAACAAATATGTAAGGAGATTTTTTTCCATAAAATTTTTCAAATTTTTCAGGAACATTTGAAATAACTAATGAATCTCCTTTTTCTATTACTGTTGATTGTAAATTTTCGAAAAATTTTGTAATAAATTGCTTTATTGAATCTGCCTCATTTTCCATTAATTTATTAAAAAACACGGTTATATAAGGATTTTGCAAATCTTTTATATATAGTTTTTAAAAAAATAAATTTTAAATAGTTCAGTGAATTATGGATTTTATGCATTTTGGGAAGTATGCGTCATCATTTTATAATTTTTTTCCAATTGTTTTGGATTCAGATGATCCGGCAAAAATTTATGAAATACTTTTGTTTCAAAATGATATTATTGGTGCAAATTCTGTTTTAACAAAATATGGTGTAAGAGCATTAAATAAAATTCCTGATACTTGTTCAAAATCCGGGAAAATAATTACTTATAATAATTTTATCCCCGCATTTGATGTAAAAGTTAGCGATAGATTATTAATTCAAACAATTTATGAAATGTATGAAATTCAATTTTTTCCCGATTTAATTAAAGAATTGATTACAGAAGCAGGAGGGAGAGGAATTTTTTATGAAGGAAAACTTACTGATTTCCCTGATTTTTCTCATTTAAAAGGAAAAGAAGATTACGATACTTGTGAAGGAATTTATAATCCCCTATTAAGAAAATTTATTGCCAATCCAATAAATTATGCTGGCTTTCATGAATATGCACATTTAGTTAATGATCTTATTGGTAAAATGATATATAGCCAAAGCATTTCAGAGATGAATGCTGTAAAAAATGAAATTTTAAAAAATGAAGGATATAAAAATAATGAGAAAATAGATGAATTTACAACATTTTTGATAGAAGTTTTCTTTAGCAGAAGAACAATTAAAAATATGAATAAATATGTGTTAGAATCAAAATTTCCTAAAACAAATGAAATATTAGAAGATCTTGTAGATAAAACTTACAAAACTTATTATTAATAATTAAGAAGATTAAGATTATAGTTTAATAACCTTTAAATAATTAGAGTTCATGGAATTTTTACTATGTTTGAACCATTTAGTTCTGAACCGGAAAGGATAAATGAATATCTTAAATGGCAGGAAATTTTTAATTTTGAAGGCGGGGAATTTTATCAAAATAATCCTATTCTTCAAGAACATATGTCAGATAAACCTTTGAATATGAGGAATTTTCTTTTATATCATGGGGATTATGCCAGAGCTAATAAAGTTTTAACTAAATTTGGGGTTAAAGCTCTTGACAAAATTCCAGATAGGTATACTATTTCTGGAAATAAAATTACATTTAATTATGTTACTCCTTTTTTTGAAGTAAGAGTTAATCCAAATTTATATGTTCAAACAATTTATGAAATTTATCAGATTCAATTTTTTCCGGATGTGATTAAAAAATTAATTATTAAAGGTAATGGTCGAGGAATATTTTATAATGGAAAACCTACTGATTTAGCAGAGTTTGCTGAATTTAGAGGTAAAAAAACAAATTATGAGCCTTATTATCCTTTTGATGACTGTTGGGGGATTTGTGATTTTGGATCAAAAACTTTTGTTGCACAACCTCATAATAATATTGGATTTCATGAATTTGCACATTTATCGGATTATTTTGTTGGAAAAGTATTATTCGGTGATTTCCTTTCTGAAAATTCTTTAGTAAAATCTGATTTTAATAAGCTTCAGGGTGGCAAGTTTTTTGGGGAATTTTGTGAAACTTCATGTGAATTTTTGGCTCGTTTTATGGAGAAATATTTTAGCAGAGATTTTGAAAAAAAGATTTTATATAATCAATTTTCGCATACTACTAAATTTTTAGATGATGTTTTAGATTCGTTAGTGAAGAAATATTAAAAAAATTAGATTTAAAAATGATAAATCTCATACTAAGTTATGAGCCAAACATATTTTGCAAAATTTCCAAAAAAAAGAATTAGTCCTGAAGCTTTTTCTAAAGGTAAATCTCTTGCGTTTAAATTAGATGAAATGATTATTAGCCAAATTGCTAAAAACGGTTCTATTGATGAGGAATTAGGACATAATTATTATGGTGTTGGAGTAGCAAGAGTAGATAATGGTTTAGTTGATATTCCTGAAAATTATAAAAATGATATTTATCTAGAAGTTATGTTTGGTAAAGAAAAACCGGATTATTTAGAGATTCCTAATGAACTTGAGGGGATATTAATTTTTGAAAAAAAATCGTTTTAATTTCTTTTTTTATCTAATAATTCACTTGTTGAATCTTTAGATTCGTTAGTGAAGAAATATTAAAAAAATTAGATTTAAAAATGATAAATCTCATACTAAGATATGGCTGAAACATTTATTTGTGGATTTCCTAAGAAAAAACTTAATGCAGAAGAAAATGAAAAAAGAGAAATGGATTTTAGGCAAGCTAAAAATCTTTCAACAAAACTATATAAAATGATTGATTATCAAGTTGGAGATAATAGAGGATTTCTTGTTGGTGTTATTACAAGAAGAGTAAACCCAGAAAAAAATCAAATTCCTAAAGGTTATAATCAGAATGTTTATCTCACCGTTTTGCATACAACTGAATTTAAACAGTACAGAGATTTAATTATTCCTAAAAAATATAATGATTTATTAGTTCTTAGAGAAGAATCGGATCCTTGCACATTTGGTTAATTTTAATTTCTTTTTTCATCTAATAATTCACTTGTTGAATTTTTAGATTCTTCATAATGACTTATTCCTTCCTGAATTACTTTTGTAATTTCTTTAATATCCCTTGCAAAAATATCCAAATTATTTTTGGAGTCAATGAATGAATTTAATAAATATTCTTCAATTTTTGTTGCTCCTGTTTTTCCTTGCGAATCTAAACCTAAATTAAATAATATAATTGGTAATTCTCCAATTACTAATCCTACGCAACACATTTTATTTATAATTAAATCAACTACATATTCTTCCATTGTGTCTTTTGTCGCAAGGCTGTAAATATTCATGTCTTTTTCCTGACCGATTCTGTCTAATCTTCCGATTCTTTGTTCAACTGACATTGGATTCCATGGCAAGTCATAGTTAATCAATGTATAACAAAATTGCAAGTTAAGTCCTTCGGCTCCTGTGTCTGTACTTATTAAAATTTGAGAATTTTCTTTAAATTCTTTAATCTTTTCAGATTTTTCTTCACGAGTTAATCCTCCCATAAATTCTGTAATTTTAATATTCTTAGGGATTTTTTCTATCATATATTTTAATGTTATCGGATGTTTTGTATAAATTAGTATTTTTGCTTTTGGGTCTTCTTTTAATGTTTTGTCAATAATTTCTATTAATTTTTCCATCTTGGAATCTTTTTTTAATTCTTTATAATCCTGTAAAATTTCGTTTGCAAAGTTTCTTGTTTTTCTATGATATTTTTCATCATTTGCAATTCGTTCTAAACTTTCCATTGCTGATTTTGATGAACTTGTTATTTTTGGTAATAAAGCGAAAAGAATTAATCTTGCATTTATTTCTCTTCCGCTGCATGCAAAATATTTTTCTTTTAATAAAGAACAAATTTTATTATAAATTTTTTTTTCTTCGTCTGTTTGATTTATAGCAACAATTCTTGGAATTCTTTTTTTATAATTTATTCCTGTTTCATATCTTCTTCTTCTTACCATTACTTCATCAAGTTTATTTTTTAGTTCTTTAGGATTTAATGGATATCTTTTATTTCCCTGATTAAGAAATTTTTTTCTAAATTCTTTTATTGTCCCTAAATGTCCTTTTTTTAATAGATGTAATAAATTGTATAACTCAATTAAATCATTTTGAAAAGGTGTTGCTGTAAGAAGTAAAAATCTTTTTTTTTGCAGTTTATCGACGAATCTCCATCGAACTGTATTTTTTTCTTTGAGTTTATGGGCTTCATCAACCATTACTAAATCCCATGAAATATTATGAATTTCTTTGTATCTGAATTCTTTTGATTCTTTATCATAATTTTTTAATCTGTCCATTGAAGCTATTCCAAATGTGATGTTATCAAGGTCTGATTCATTTTCAATAATTTTAAAATCCAGTTCAAATTTTTCTTTTAATTCTGCAACCCATTGGTCTACTAATGACGGAGGTGTTAAAATTAAGACTTTTTTTACAAATCCTCTCATAATACATTCTTTTAAGACCAACCCTGCGGTAATTGTTTTTCCAAGTCCTACTTCGTCGGCTAAAAGTGCTGAGCCATTAAAATCTCTTAGTATGTTTATTGCTCCGTCAATTTGATATTGTAATTTATACGATAAATTTTTTTTAATTGATTCATAAGAAATTAATTCTGTTATTTGTGAGCCTTCTGAAACTTTATCTGCTTCTACTCGTAAATCCAGTAAATTTGATGAATCAAATTGTTTATTTTCTAATTTTTCAAATAATGAAAATTCTTCATTAGAAAATGATTCGTTTATTATAATTTCTACCATCTTTTATTAAACCTAAAATTGAAGTTGTTTTTTAAGGATTATGGATGTTTAGAAGAAGAAAACATAAAATAGAATGGGGATGATTATTTTTTATGCTTGTGATTTTATACTAACTTTTCAAGTTCTTCAAAACCTTCTAAAAGTTCTTTAACTTCTTTCTTGGCTTCTTTTATTATTTCCTTACTATTTCGATGAATTACTTCTTCGTGCTTTTCTTTTCTATATTTGTTAATTGATAAATCAAAGTCGTTAGCCTTTATTTCATCAATTGAAACAAAAAAGGATTTTTTAGAAATATCTTTATTATCTTCCTTTTTTCTTTTTTCAAATCTTTCTAAAATATCTGGTATATCGTTTTCTTTTATCTCGTTTCTCTTATCGTCTAAACTATAACCGTCCGCTTCCATATCGTAAAACCAAACTTTCTCTGTTGGTTCCCCTTTTGTAAAATAAAGAACTGCTGTGGAAACCCCTGCGTAAGGTTTGAATATCCCTGAAGGCATAGATATAACAGCATCAAGACGGCACTTTTCTAATAAAAGTTTTTTTATGGATTTATGTGCATTAGAGTTACCGAATAAAACACCTTCTGGAACAATTACAATGCATCTTCCTCCCACGGAAAGAGAATTATACATAAGTTCTAAGAAAAGTAATTCTGTTTTACTTGTGCTTATAGTTAGTTCATCTGATTTCTCACTTTCATTTATGGATCCTTTAAATGGTGGATTTGCTAAGATTAAATCATAAATTCCATTCTCGTTATATCTTTTTGATAAAGTATCTTCTCCAACAATCTTTGGATTAGTTATTCCGTGCATCATTAAGTTCATGACTGCAATTCTAACCATAGTCCTATCGATATCATATCCATATAGAGATTCTTCATCAAGAATTTTCTTCTTTTGAGGAGTTAGAGTGCTTACTCCATTCTTTTGATTTGTCCTTAAAATATATTCATAGGCATTAACCAAGAAACCCGCAGTTCCACAGGCGGGATCTAAGATTCTATCTCCAAATTCAGGTCTTGCTAAATCAACCATCATTCTAATTATATGTCTTGGAGTTCTAAACTGCCCGTTTTTTCCTGCTGATTGTAGCTCTGATAAAAGATACTCGTATATATCCCCTTGAGTATCCTGATTTTGTTCTTTAATATGTAAATCATTAATTATATTTACTGCTTCAATCAAAAGAGACGCTGTTGGAAGAGAAAAACTTGCATCTTTCATATATTTAGCATAAGAAGAATTTGCTTCTCCTAAATTTCTCATAAAAGGAAAGACAACATCTCTGACATGAGCTAAGATTTTATCGGAAGAATATTCACTCCAAACAGACCACCTGCAATTTTCGTGCCCTATAAAAACAGATTTATATTTGACCCCCTTAAGAACTGCATTTTGTTCATCTAAAATATCTTTATCTTCCATTTTCTTCATGAAAATTAAATAAGATATTTGTTCTATTGCTTGAAGGGGGTTACTAATTCCTCCACTCCAAAATTTATCCCATAACTTTCTTATCTTTGATTTTAGTTCCGTGTGTAACATGTTTTATTTAAAAACCTCCCAATGTCCTCTACCACCAGTTTGAGGACCTATTCTCTTAATTTTTCCTTCTTGCTTCAATATGTCTATATCTCTCTTTATAGTCTTTTCATTGGCTTTTAGTTGAGACGATATCTCAGATATTGCAACTTTATTATTACTTTTTATCATTGCAAGAATATCTTCTCTTCGCTTATCGGGGACATTATCGGGGACATTATCGGGGACATTATCCCACTTAGTCTTTAGAGGAAACTCTATTTTATAGAAGGTAATCTCATTCTCAACAATAGGCTCAATTTTATAATAAGACTTCCAGCCATTAAACATCTTATCAAAACCATAGCCTGCATTTTCAGCAAGTTTGAGTATTCTAAATATTTTTATTAGAATAGGATTTCTCGGAAGAGTAAGTTCTTGTTTTCTTAAAACCTCGACAGTAGCTGGCAAACTTCCAGGATTCATAAATTCAAGTCTATCTGAGAATACCCTTACTCTGGGCTTCATTGTGCCAAAATAGTCTGAATGTGCTAGAAGATTTACTAATGCTTCCCTTATTGCCAAAACTTGAGGTTGATTTTCATCTCTAAAAGCTCCTTTTGTTTTAAATGGAATGTCTATTCTTGTCAGAAGTCTTTCAAAGATACTAAAGAAGTAGTTGTAAAGATTCTTTTGTAATGGCATTCTATAGGTATATCTTTCAGGAGCATCTGAATAAGATGTCCCCCTTATTTCTAAATAATCAATCATAAAATCAGAAAATACCTTACCTATTGAATCTTCATTTCCAAACATTAAAAGTCCCGCAATAGTTACTTTGCCATCAATTGTAACTCTTAATTTTTCAAATAATTCTGCTTCGGAAAGATCGCCGTAAGGATTAGCAGAATCAAGATTTTTTATGTAATTCCTAAATCTATCTAGTGTTTCTTTGTCTAAGTCTTTTAATTTAAATTTTGTTGTTTCTTTGTCTTTAGTTCCAAATGCCGAGTCTCTAAATAATGCATTAAGTTCTTCATAAGTCGCTCTTTGATCTCCACTACCTGTTCTTATAAAAGTATTTTTGGGATTATCATAAAAAATAGGCTTGCTCTCTGCAACAGGTATATAAAAAGCAAGAACTGTTTTACTATCGAAATTATACTTTTTACATTTAACTTCTAATTTCTTATTAAACTTCTGACCATTTCTTAAGACCCCTATAAAATCTTGTTCTACTTTTTCAGGATTTGAAACTCCAAGGATAGTGTATTCTTTTCCTTCTTTCTTTACTCCAAAGACAAGCCAGCCTCCAGCAGTATTTGAAAAAGCACTTACAGTCTCCCAGCTATTTTTTGGAACTTCAGATTTTGCTTCTTTAACCTCAAAGTCTTCCCATTCAATATCCTCTAATTTTTTTATTAATTCTTGTTTGTTCATTTTTCACTTCTTAATTCTTTCAGTTTTATATTTCTTATATTCTCGTAACCTTAATTTATTTATTTTCAGATTTTTTAACTCTTCCCATAATTTTTTATTTATCTTTTTGTAATCAATAAAGATTCTCCCTCTTTCACCACCAAATTCACAATAACAATAAGGCATTCCTCCTTGAGAAGCTTCTTCTAATTGTTTACTATAAGTTGATAGCTCTCCACATGACGGACAGATGTAATATTTTTCTTTGAAATTCTTTGAAAGGTTTTTTGCTTTTTTATTCATTTTTTTGATCCAATCCTTTTATTTAAACAGAATAATCCTTTTTCTCTAACTATTAATTCATTATCATTAACTTTTATTGTTTTATTTGATAAAATATCTTTATACTCTTCTCCCCTATTTTTTAAAAAATATTTACATCCCTCTTTTAGAAAATGGGTTGAAATAAAATAAACATTATTCTTTGATTGATCACCAGAGCAAATATAGATTTCCATTCTAAAATCACGATTATAATCTTTTAAAAAAATAGTTTCATTATCAATTAATATTCCGGATTCATTGATTAAAAAATTACTGATTCTTTCGGAATCACAAAGAGTATAAGATACCACACTAACAGAGATTATGCTTACCCCAATAAAAAACCCAATAATTAGTAAAATTATTTTTTTCATATTATAATTCACCCCTAAATGCTTTTTGCATTAGCGAATCAAATAATTCTTCGGAGCTTTGTTTAGTTTTCTTTTGCTTTTCTTTCATCTTTTCAACTTTCTCGACGATGTTTGCGAATTTTTGTTGGAGGGGAAGTGGCGGGAGGGGGATTTTAAAATTATCAACAAAATATTTTGGCAATCTTCTAAGCCCCCCAGTTCCAGTTAATTGTTTTTCGCCTAATTTAATAAAAGTTTCACTGGAAATAACATAGTAAACAAGTTCTGGCAAAATATTTTTTGTTGGACGTAATACGTGATATTCGCTTGAGCCAAACCCAATTCTATTTTTTAAGTTCTTACATATTCCAGATTTACCATTTTCAAAGCAAGGAGTTACCTTAGCCAATAAAATATCTCCTTCCATAAAGTAAGTATATCCCTTATACACTTCCTTTATCCTTCGTATTTCTTTGGGTTTAAAATGAATACTGTGTTCTGAAATATCCGCCATTGGAACAAAAGAAACTTCTAAATTATTATCTTCTTTCCCAATTTCAGATTTTTTAGGATTGATTTCACAAATATCCCCTAGCTTAACTTTTTCAAAATCTTTCTTCAAAAACATCTCATTAAAAATAGCCTTAAGATATTCATCAAGTAATTCACTGGCTTTCTTACTTTTTTCTTTCTGCTTTTCTGCTTTTTCTAAAATTGCGACGATTTGTTTTTGTGTTTCGAGGTCTGGTTTTCCTTCGGGGTTTTCAAGGGTCGGGGGGAGATAAGGGAGGAGGATTTTTTTCTCTTTAAGAAATTTATAATGTCTGCTATATCCTGCCGAAGAAATCTTTAATTTTTTTAGGGCGTAATAAAAATATTTTTGGGAAATATTTTCTTTTGGAACTAATATTTTAACTCCATCTGCACCAAGAGCAAATGGGAAATTAATAAATTTTAAAATTCTTGTATGGTCTCCAAAGATAATCACAGGTAATTTTTCATCATAAACTTTTGATTTGTCATTAGTATATCCTGCAATAAATTCTTCTCCTTGATCAATTATGGGATATTTGCCCTTTTTCAAAAAATCCTTTCCTTGAATTTTAAGATTATTGCTTGAAGCTTCTTTTTCAAGACAATCTAAGAAATTGATGTCTCTCCATTCAATTTTATTGGTTTGTTGGATTTTCATTTTTTGATAGATGCTTCTTAAATTTTTTTAATTCACTTATAGTCCTTTTAGAAATATAAGGAGTAAAATTAATTTTCAGATGACCTTGACTAAATTTAGCCCTTAGGGTTACTCCATTATTATGCCCTCCAATCTCAAGATATTTCTTTTTTGTGATTTTGTAATAATTTTTAAAATTATTATCTATGAAATAAGATACTAAAACGATTTCAGGGTCTATATCCTTCATGGTATCTTCATTTAGATCAAGCATCTTTGGGTGAGGGGACCACCATGCCATTTCCAAACCTAATAATTTTACTATAAATTTATTATATAAAAAATAAACTCCGATAAATACAATAAATATTATAATAATGATAAATCCCTTTGGCAAAAGAGTTATCATTAAAGCAAATAATATACCAATAAGAAAGAAAAAGAATCCCATAATAGCCGATTTTTGAATACTGTTTAATTTTTTCATTTTCTTTTTTTAGCATAAAAACTTACTTTTACTTTTTGAGTTTTTCGAACTTTAAAACAAACTTTTCTTCCATCTTTTGTTTTAAAACAAATATTTTTCTTTATTGGTTTTTTAGCCATAAAACTAACTCTTTTTCTTTGTGCCATTTATATCAACCTCTCAATAATTTTAATTGTGATATTCAAAATCATAACAGCATCCAATTCACTAACTTCTTTTAAAATTTCATGAACAGAATTATTTCTTTGACTTCTTAGTCCATGAAGGAAATGATAATCTGATTCTTCAATAAGATTTGTTTTTTTTGCTTCTTCAATTAAGTTGTAAAAATTCTTTTTATTTACTTTTTCTTTTGTTAAAGCTTCAGCAAATAAGTTAGCTAGACTATTCTCAAATCTTTCTTTTAATATATTTTCTATTAAAGCAGATGCAACAACCACAGAACTTCTAAATAATCCGTAAGAATAGGCCCTATATGATTCAACAAACGCAGAATAATATTCTGGTTTTTTTCCTAATTTAGAAATAAAATCCTGTGTTAAAGGAACTCTCTGAGCTTTGCTATTAATCTGCGACTGAAATGCTTTATAATTTTCTAATGCTTGTTTATCCGCAGGATTTGGTGCAGAAATTGCTGCTCCGACAAATCCTCCAAGAATCATTGCTAAAAGTTTATCATTTTGTGTCATTTTTTTAAAATATAATCTCCTTTAATTTTTTAATCTCTTCTACAGTAGGCTGATTGACTGCATAGGGGTTTAATATAATATCCCCGACTAAGATAAATTTAACCTTGCCATCTAAATTTACTAATTGTTTTTTGAAATAAATTAATCCACTAACAATTTGTTTATCTTTGGCAATTGCATCATCTTTTCTTATTAGTTCGGGCTTTGTTGTTTCTCCAGTTTCATTATTCCTATAAAATTGGTAAGTCAATGTTCCAAAAAAACTATTTGCTATCATGTATTCATCTATAACCGAAGAACTTGCATCAACGACAATAAAATACAAATCATTTCTAATACCCTTTTTCATTTCTTCAAAAGATTCCAGAGAATAAAATTGACTTGATTTTTCTTTGAGAATTTTATCAACCTTATTATTTATCGTAACTGCACCGTTATCTAAATGTAAACTTCTATCTCCTTTAGAGTTTTTAATCTCAAAAAAAACATTCTTATTATTTAATTTAATATATAAATCTGCATTATTGTTTTTATTCGGAATCTTTGGTTCAAGAATTGAATTTAAGTTCTCTTCCAAAAAAATAAATTTGTTTGTAAAGATAATCTCGCTAAAATCATCCCAAAACTTATCTTCATTTTCAAGACCCCTAATTAATGACGTGCGATTATCTTTATTCCGTTCATTAGAAATATTTTTTGAGTAACTAAGAAAATTCTCTATTTCATTCAAATATGCCTTTTTTAGTTCTTTATCTCTTTGTTGGCTACCTAACCAAAATAAAGGACTATATCTTTTTTTGTTATATAACTCTTTTAATTTATGTTTAATTATCTTGTCTAATTCGGAAAATTCTTTTAAAGATTCATCAATTTCATTAAATTCAAAATCAATAATTCTAAATCTTAATTGTTCCAATAATCCATTAATATAATTAATTAGTTCATCAAAATTATTTTTGTTAACCAATTCATCAAATGTTTTTTTATTTTCATTAATAAAATCTTTATTCTCGGATATTTCTTCTATCTTTTTAGCTAAGGGGAAAAATAAATTAAACGCCTTCTTTTTATCCTGGTCTTTGTAGATTATTCCAATAATTTTACTAACAAGTTCATAATAGAGTTTAGGATCCTTGTCAAAAATCTTTTTTTCCATCAATTCTCTTGAAGCAAATTCAACATTTTGAGAAGCCATTTTTTCAAAAATCCTTGGAAAGATATACTTATAATCTAACTTCTCAGTTTTTACTTTTTCAAAATTATCTAAAAAATAATCTATAAACTTCTCATTCTTTTTTACCAACTCTTGAATAGCCCAATCAAAATGCTGAACTTTGAATTCTAAATCTTTATTTATCCAATAGATAAATAGCTTAGATATTTTTTCAATTTCGTCAGGGTAATCTATCAACGGATACATCATATCGTTGATAATGGTTTCTTCTGAATTCTTATATAATTCTATTAATTCCAAAATGTGTTCTTTATCTAATTTAATTCCAATTGTTTTCCAAAATAGTAATCTATTCACTGAAATAATTTTTCTTTCGGCAAGTGATTTTATTTTCTCATAAAAATAACTTTTCTCGTTTTTATAGAATGACAAATAAAGATTCATAAGTTCGGTTAATATCCTCTCATCATGAGATAACATTGTCTTATTAAGACACTCTTTAACTTCAGTAGGTAAAATTTCTTTTTCATATTTTACCAAAATTGCTTTAAGAATAGTATTTTTCGTTGGATATTCCAAATTTCTTTTAATTAAATCCTTTAATAATCCTTCATTGTAAAATGAATATCCCCCAAGTATTAACCCAGAGATTATTTTAAGATCTATATTATTAGATTTATTTTGGATTATATAATATAATTTTATTGCTACTTCTTGCTTTTCTTTTCCAACTTTTATTAACATCTCAAAAAAAGGTCCACTTGCCATATCTCCTTTTACTTTTAAAAAGACACTATCTAAATATTCCAGATATTTTTCACTATCAGAAGCTAAATCAAATAAGATTTCTATAGATAATTGAAAATAATTCCAAATAGACTCTTTATTTATTTCATCTAATAAGACATATTTGTTTTCTTCAGTTATATCTCCCTTTATCTTAGAATATTCTTCTTTTTGTTTATCAAATTCAAATCTAAATTGTTTAAATTTTTCAATCATCTTTTTTTACCTCATAATTATCTGATTTGTGTATATCAAATTTATCTGAATATATTCTATTTTTTAATTTTATTTTGAATTTTCTTATCTTTCCCTCTTCTATACAGAAAATTTCTACCGGGAATAAAGCAGGATGTCCCGTCATTGCATCATGTTTTCCTAAAAAATCAAAACATTCAAAAAAATTTTCAAAAATTTCTTTTTCATAATCTGTCACCAAAAATAGTTTCTCTTGACATTGTCCAATAAATTCAGAATTTGGGGAGCCAATCATTGCAAAATTAACCTCTTCATTATGTTGTTCCTTAAGATTTACAAATTTTTTATAAGTTAAATTGGTAATATCTATCACGAGAATTCCAGACCCCATATTCAAATATTTAATATGTTGCTCCGTCTCTATAGATGGTGCATAATTCTCATTACTCATTGCATTTTCAATCCTTGCTTTAAAATCTTCAAGATTAATACAGCTAATGGATTGATTATACACATGATTGATTATTAAATCACTCCCCGATCCAGCAAATAAAAATTTCCCAGCAATTAAGGGAAATATCTTTGTTTTTGAATAAGTAGATACATCATAAGCATGTTGAGTATCTCCTGCCAAGAACAATCTTTCTCCATTTTTTGTTTTAAACAATATTATTGAAGTCATCCCCTTCCACCCCCAATCAAAAACTTCTTATCATAAGAAAGTTCCTCTTTATCTAACAGCTTTTCAACTATCTCTTTGTAAGTCTTAACTTTCTTTTTCAATGTAATCATAGCCCAATCATCTCCAAACATATAACTTTTCTCCATTAAATCCGAAGACCAAAACATTTTTATATTCCATATTCCTGTATTTTATTGTAAGCGGACCGGTTCCGTAAAAGGTTTGATTATTCAAACTGACCAACGCTTTATGCGTGTGATTGGTTGGGAAGACCGCTAATCGCTTACATTTTATTTTCATTTAATTCCTCCCAATAATTTTTAATTGAACTAAATGGAACATCAACAATATTTAACTTCTTTCCTCTAATCTGCCTATTTGTCTTTAATGCTCTTCTTCGGTATATTCTCGCATAATTATCCGCTAAAGAACCAATATTTCTTCCAAGTCTTTTCCTGAACTCAGAGATATTAATAATTTCAAAAGAATAATTTTTTAACAAATAATCCAAAATATTTTTAACAACTTGAAAATCTTCATCATTACAAATTATCAAGGTTTTAAGATCTTTTTCAACATTTTTAACCAAAAGATAAATACAAATGGCATATAATTTTGCAGAATCCTCATAAATATTTTTTTTAAATAATCTTCTCTTAATTAACTCTAGTAAATTTCCCTTCAAAGCACATCCATAATTAACTTTTGTTTTTGAGCCTACAAGAGCAATACCTATAGTTTTCTTCCAATAGATTCTTCCACTCATATCAACATGAAAATCATCTTTTTCTATCATTCCTCCTCCCCCAATCCAGTTTCTTTTCTTATCATCTCTCTAAGTTTTGTATTTACAGTTTTGCCTTCCTGATCACAAAGTTTTTTGAAAAAAAGAAATTCACTTTTATACAATCTTGTAGAAACAATTTTCCTCTCTTCACCGCTTAAATCATGATTTTTTAAAACCATAGAAAAAATAAAAATAAGAACTATTTAAATATTTAGGTAGTTACCTGTATACACCTTTTTGTTCATAAATTGTATAATTTATGAACTATTTCCACTTTTCCATTTTTCCACAAGTATTATATACCATAACCATCTATATATTTTATCTGGGTAAGTCCTAGGGAGGTTTGTGTACCGGAATGGTGCACCTTGTCTTAATCTCTAGGGTCCGGATAACTTTTCAAACACTTCTTTCTTTATTACTATTTTATCCTTTATTGTGTTCATAAAATTGGAATCTTTGAATTCATAATTTCTAAAAATTGCCCATGAAATAAAATCTAAAACCTGCAAACAACCTTCTTTCTGAGAATCCTCGTGTCTTATGTCTATTTTACAATTAGAATTATTCTGAACTAAGCTAGATCTAATATAATTATCAAAATCCTCCCTCAAGGAACGATTGGTCTTGGACTTATCAACAATTAAACAAACATGATTATTATCCAAAGAGCATTCGTTTAAAATAAGATTTGAAATGTAATTGTACAACTTATCTTTTTTGTTTTTTAGATATTCATAAACTTTGGATTTTTCAAGAATTATAACAAATACTTCTGAGTTTGTTTCCACAAATCTTTTTAAGATCTCTGCTCTTATTTTGTCTGTACTGTTATTTCCCTTTAGTTCAGGATACTTTTTCATTTTCTTTTTGATTATTTTTTGTCTGACTTTTTTCATTATTCTTCTTAAAGAATAAACTTCTTCCTCATCACAAGATAATAGAGCTATAACAAAATATTTGCTTGAAGTTGATTTAAATCCAAGTTCTCCACTCTCATCAAGAAAGATATATTTCATCTTATTTCCACTTCAATTCATTGCATTTTTGAACAATTGTCTCCAATTGTTCCTTACTAAAAGCATCTAAAGGTCTTCCTTCTGCCAAAGGATGTTCTGCAAAATTCTTTAATTCAATATGTTTCGCCCGAACAAAAACCTGCTCTAACATCCTTAAAAATTTCAATTGTTGAGAATTATAATGTTCATTTTTATCCATAACAAATTTATCAAATTCCCATTTAATCATTTCTTGGGGATCAGGTAATCCCTTTATTTCTAATAATCCTCTCAAGAATAAAATAAAATCTTGACTCTGTTGAATGTTATCAATAGTCCATCTAGGATTTAAGCCTCTTAAATTTTTTTCAATTTCCAATAGTTCTTTAGATGTGACTCCATCTCCATTTTTAATTTTTTCTAATAGCTTATTACTGTTAACAAAATAAGAATAGTTTTCACCTTCTTTAACTTTCATTATTTCTTTTTTAACATCAATAACTATATCTGGAGCATTGATTTTTAACATATTTTTTCTTTCTTGTTCGTAGAATATCATTAAAGGAGAAATTTCTCTAACTAAGAAATCAACATCTTCAAAAGTTATTTCTTCCCAAAATTGCTCTTTTTGGATTCTTACTAAATCATTCCTTTTCTGTTTTACAGCATCTAAGTTCTTATCCCAAATAGAATCTACCCTTTCTACAACAAACTCTTCAATCTTAGCAATTTTATTTTTATTTCCGGTTTTTATGCAATCAAAAAGTTTAACGCACTGAGAAATGAAACCATAAACTTTTGCATTTTCAGAAGGAGTATAAATCAAAAGAGGAGCTATTTCATTTCTTAATTCCTCAACATGTTCTCGCAAATCAAATTTAGAAGAAACAACTTTTGTTATAATATTTTTCTTCTCAATAACCAATGGAGATTCAACATCAATTTCTTTAATTGTATCACGAATTTGTTTTTCAACAATTTTTCTCTCCTTCTCATCTAAATTTTTCTCCAAAGCATCAACTTGTTCTAAAAATATTCTTGTTTTAGCGTCAGTTCCAGAAGATTTTTGTTTAAAAATGTTTAATTTATGTTGCATCACATTAGACCAATCTCCAAATTTAAAATCCAATATCAAAAAATCTTCTTTTATGTGTTGTCCATCTTTATTTGTTGGCAACCATTCTTTATTTTCACAGGCAGATAAACTCCTTGTTCCTCTTCCTAACATCTGCCAAAATCTAATTGAAGACATTACGGGTTTAACAAAAACTAAATTCATTACTTCAGGAACATCAACCCCAGTATCTAAAACTCCAACAGATAAAGCAATTCTTGGGCTATCTCTTTTCTCAAATCTTTTAACCTCATCCATGTAACGAGATTTATCAGAAGTAATAACTTTTACATCCTTTGCTAAAGAGGGGTAAAGTTTTTGAAATAATTTTTCTAAAGATTCCGCATGTTTTACACTTGCACAGAAGAAAATACTTTTACATGGCCTATTATCATCTGATTTATAACACCTATCAACAAATTCTCTAATGATTAATTCGTTAGTTTTTTCATCTGTAAAAAATCTTTCAAATTTAGAACCTGGTGTTTGAAATTTCTCTGGGTCTTCCTCTTGTTGCTTTAATGCTTGTTGTAATTCTTTATTCAATTTTTTTCCTTCAATTCCTAATGAAAGAACACTTGTTTCAATAATTTCTGCTACATAAGGAGCTAAAATTTTGTCTCTTACTGCAGAATCATAATCATATCTAAAGGTAGGTTTTCCATTATCACAATTAAAGAGATCAAAAGTATTTCTTGTTTCTTCTGAAGAAGGAGTGGCAGTTAATCCAACTTTTAAAGCATCAAAATATTTGAAGATATCATTATTTTTATCATAGTAAGAACGGTGTGCTTCATCAAAAATAATTAAGTCAAATGCTCCAGGACCAAATTTTTCATAAAATTTCCCTCTTGGTTTTTGAGGAGACATTAAAGTTTGAATTGTAGAAACATAAAATCTTGCACTACTTGAATATCCTTCTTCATTCAACTCACAAACTGGAGATTCAGGAAAAAATTTCTTAAATCCTTTTTCTTTTGCCTGATTTCCTAGAGAAATTCTATCAACAACAAATAGGACTTTTTGTACATATTCTGCTTTTATTAAACAATCTATTAAAGCCATTGCTACTCTTGTTTTTCCAGTTCCAGTAGCCATATTAATAAGAGCCTCTCTATGTCCATCAGAGAAATGTTCTAATACTGTTTTAACTGCCTCAACACACATCTTTCTGTTTAAAATAGTAGAACTCACCTTAACATTTGCTGGGTCTTTTCTTTGTTTCATTAAGCTAATTATTCTATGCAAATCTTGTTGAGAAAAAGGCAAGAGAATTTTTCTTCTTCTATCTAAGTCATCAACATAATACCAATTTGTTCCGTTAGTTAAGAATATAGGGATTTTAATTTTAATTTGTTTTTCAATATCATCTCTATAAGTTCGTGCTTGAATTTCCCCTTTTTCAATGTCAATAGAAGTTTTTTTTGCTTCTACAATTGCAAGGGGACTTCTATCTTCATCTAATAATAGATAATCAATAAAATGATCCACTCCTTTTTCTATTCCAGCTTCACGACCAATATATTCTTTAGTTTTAAATTTGGATTTAACTGGATTAATTTCTTCTTTGACATAATGTCCTTTAACTTTCCATCCTGTCCTTTCTAAAATTGGATCTATCAAGTTTTTTCTTGTTTGTTCCTCAGTAAGCCCCATGTTAAACTAATGAAACACTACCTTAAAAAGTTATTCTCAAATAAACTTTATTGTTGATATAAATCCCTGTGAGATGGACTTCATGTCCATTCGAGTTTGTAAAAAAAATAAGAAAATTTGAAAATTTATCCTGCCATAGGACAATTACCTTGGTGCATTCCTCTTCCCATACCTTTTTTGTTATTTTCCGGGAATCCATTTTGTTTCATTTCGTTATGTTTTTCCTGAATTGCCTGAAAATTTTCTTCTGTAAGACTATCTTGCATTTTAGCAATTTGTTCTTCCATTAATGCTTTCCATGTTGCAAAATCTCCTTCTTCTATAGCTGTTCTTATTGCATCCCTATTAGCTTTCATGTCGGCTTTTTCTTCTTCAGAAAGGTTTTGATTCATAAATCCCATTCCAAAACCATTAGCTGAAATCAAACTTACACCTAGTAATGCAATTATCGCTAAAGCTATTGAACCTAATACTAATTTATTTGCCATTTATTTTTTATAACCTCCTTTCATTTTTTTCATAATAATTAATGCAAAAAATCTTTTTTAAAGAAGGTGGACTGATAATCCATTCCTTTTATAAATCTAAAAATTCTTTACTTTTATGCCAATTAATCATATTACTGGAAATGCTATAATGGGCAAGCAAATGATTTCTCAGTTTGCATCTTGTGGTTTTATGCTTGAAATTTTATATTCTTTTGTAATTATTGTTTGCAGTTTAATGATTTATTTTGGTACAAAAGAATTATACGAATTAAGTTCTCATAAAGGAATTAAATATTTTAGATTATCTTTTCTTTTTTTTGCTATTGCTTATTTTTTCAGGTCTTTTATTAAATTTGTAGTTATTTATTTTAATATTGAATCAATTTTTAATTTTTCTCCTAAGACTTTTGGAATTTTATTTGGTTCTGCTACAATGTTTGTTTTTATGTATTTTAGTGCTATGGCAATTTTTTATCTTCTTTATAGTGTAATGTGGAAAAAATTAGAAAAATCACCGAATAAAATTTATTTGTTTCATTTTTTTGCTTTTATTATTTCTTTGATTACTATAATTTTTATGAATCCGTTTGTTTATCTGTGGATGAATTTATTGTTGCTTTCTTGTGTTATTTTTATTTATTATCTTTCAAGAAAACAATCAAAAGTTAAAAAGTCTAAACATAATCTTCACATAATTTATACTTTGCTTTTTTCATTTTGGGTTTTGAATATTATTGATATTTTAATTCCTACTTTTTTCAAGACTTTTCAGTTATTCATTTATCTTGCTTCTATTTTCTTATTTTTATTAATGCTTTACAAAGTTATTAAGAAAACAGGTGCAAATTAAAATGGTTGTTAAAAGAAATAAATTAGAAATTATTAAGGATATTTTGAATTTGATTAATAAAAATCATAATTTGATAAAATATACTCCTTTACTCCGGCAGTCAAATATTTCTTCTTCTCGTTTTAAAGAATATTACATTGAGCTTTTGAAAAAAGATTTTGTTAAAGAGGTTCATCAAAAAAGAGAGAAATTTGTTTCTTTAACTGAAAAAGGGTTTAAGTTTTTAGAAAAATACGAAGTTATTGTTAATTTTATTGAAGAGTTTGAACTTTGAAGTCATCAAAACACTTATAATTCCATTTGATTATTAATTATAATGAATAAAACATTTAAGGAACTTGGATTGTCTCCTCAATTTATTGAAATTTTAGAAAAGAATAAAATTATTGTTCCTACTGAGATTCAAGAGAAAGCAATTCCTTTAGCTATGAAGAGAATTGATATTATCGGAGTCTCTTCTACAGGGAGTGGTAAAACATTGGTTTTTGTTGCCCCGATTATCGAACAAGCTAAGGCTGGTGAAGGTATTATTGCGTTAATTTTAGTTCCGACCCGTGAATTGGCTGAACAAGTAGCGACGGAATTTCGTAAATTTTCGAATAAAAAGAATTTCCAGATTGGAAATTCTTTTGTATTCCCTACTTCTACGCAGCAAAGCTGCGAAAAGAAACAATCAGTAGGGAATAAAAAACTGAAAATATTTTCTGTATATGGCGGGGTTAGTATTGAAGAACATGTTAAAAAAATTGTAAATGCTGATGTTGTTGTTGCGACTCCCGGAAGATTATTAGATTTGATGAATCGTAATGCTGTTGATTTAACAAAAATTGAAACTTTAGTTATTGATGAATTTGATCGTATGCTTGATATGGGTTTTGTTCCGGATGTGGATTTAATTGTTAAAAAATGTCCAACTAAAAGACATACCATGCTTTTTTCTGCTACGGACTCAAAAAAAATTAGTTCTATTGTTCAGGAATATGTTATGAACCCAAAAAGAATATTTGCTCAGGCTCATGTTGAAGCATCAAAACTTGAACAAAGTTATTATTATACAAAAAATGATTCAAAACTTTCGCTTTTAGTTTATCTATTAAATGATAAAAAGCCGGAAAGTTCTATTATATTTTGCTCTACTCGTACTGATACTGATTTTGTAGGAAAGGGTTTAGAGTCGCTGGGTTTTAATGTTAAGATTCTTCATGGCGGGCTTGATCAGAAAAAAAGAACCAGAATTTTAAAAGAGTTTCATAAAAATGCCGGTATTTTAGTTTGCACTGATGTTGCTTCTCGTGGTCTTGATATTAAAAATGTTAATTATATTTTTAATTATGATATTCCTCGAACAAGAGAGGGTTATATTCATCGTATTGGACGAACAGCCAGGGCTGGAAAAGGCGGTCATGCTATAAGTATTATTTCCACTAAAGATATGCCGTTATTTCGTCAAATTTTAGAAATTAAAGAATTTGAAATTGAAGAGAAGGAACTTCCTTTTCTTGAGAAAATTATTGATTTTAGTGATTTTGAAAATCCTGAAAAAAAGAAAAAAAAGAGTCGTGGTGCTGGTCGGAAAAAAATTAAGGAAAGGAGAAGAAAAAAAGGTTTAAGATGGGTTTCTATTGATGATCCTAATTTGAGTAATCGTGAAAGAAAAAGAAGTGTTAATCATTTTGAAAATGATGAGCCTGAATTTACGAAAAGGAAATATAAAAAAATTAAACGTAAATTTGGTAGTTATGGTGGAAAGCGTGGATTTAAGAAAAAATCTAATAGACCGAAGGGGCGAGCCAATAGAAAGACGAGGAAATAAAAATATTTAAAAATTTATTTGGTGATGTGGGGTTTTTGTAACTGTTTGATGTATTTTTATCCTTCCTAATTGCCTGTCTATATCCTCTACACTTTAAATGCAATAATCAATAGATTGTCAAATCTAATAATTCAATAATCATCTTACTTTTTTCAAAATTAATATAAGAAAAATCTTAAATATGTTTTTGTTGGGTCTAATTTTATTTCAAAAGGATTTAATCTTTCAGTAAATCTTTCTTTTGCTGAATTTATTAAATTTTCTAATTCTCCCTGTTGAACATCAATAATTCTTCCGGAATGATTAAGATAATTAAAAGTATTTACGTCATCAATCATATCTCTTCCTGAAAATTCTTTGAATAAATAAATCAGTGAAACCGGAACTATTGTGTCATCATTCGCTTTTGTTAAATCTAAATGGAAATCAGAATTTGTTAATACAGATTTGTGATTAACAGATTTTACTTCAAAACCAAAATCTTTTTGTGAGGGATAAATTATATGCCCATTAATAGTTAAATATTTGCTTGGCTTTACTTGATATAATTTTTGGGTCAATTCATCCGGCACATAATTATGTGCTTGCGTATCTATATCTGTAACTAAAGATAAATACAAATCCCAATTAGTGGTTTTTTTTATATTCATAAAAAAATAAAATATATTGGGTATATAAATTTTGCTTCTGTGGACAGAACAGGTGGTTGGAAGACAATATCGTATAATTATGTTAGTTTCTCGTTTCGAAGTGACTGAATTAGAAAATTTAAAGCTTTCGAAGAGTAAAAAAGAACTTGGAGGGTAGGAAAATTCGGTTTTCGCTAAGAGATTGCTTCTTAGATTAGATCAGATCAGAATAATGTACATAAGGAATTATTGATTCTTCATCATGAAGAGTATTACCCTCTGTAGTCAGGGAGGCAGGAATAACCTCCTCACCTTCTAGATTACAAATCCTTATTAGATAATTATTATCCCCAGCAAAATTTAGACAATCTTGTTTTTCCATTTCATTTTCAGCATTTCCTCGAAGACACCATGCTGTTGATCCCTTAAATGCAAATTTGTAACATAGTTCTACTTTTTCTTCATGAGTTAGATTAGTATTAGCAAAAGTGCTAATTAATAGCCCCTCATAAAATTTTAGTTTGCCAGTATAGTAACATCCCCTATCATAATATCTGTAAGGAAAACAACTATCTTTCAAATTACTGCTAATAATATATTTGTTACCTCTTTCTATTTCATCAAGAAGTGTTTTATATTCAGCACTATAAATTTTTTCTGGTTGTTTTTGTGAATTATTAAATAAAATAAATCCAACGGTAATAATTACTATTAAAACTATTATAGAAGTTATTATGATCCTATTCTTCATAAGTCGTTAAATATTTGTGTGTTTTAAAGCTTTTTGTATTTTTGGGCTTTGTGTATAAATTCAAGAATTAACTTCTAACAACAATATAAATTTTTTTGCCAAACTTAGTAATATTATTTTCAAGGAAGAATTTCATATCCATCTTTTGTTGATTGAAGAATTATTTGTTTTGGTTTTTCAGGAGATTTATCTAAAAAGTGTGGCATTACAACTAATTTATCGATTGTTCTTAAATTAACAGTATCTATATGTTTTCCATTTACTTGCCTTGCAATTTCTTCTCCAATATCATGAGATACTCCAATATATGCTCTTTCAACGGGATATTTGACATCTCCGACACCAGTTAAATAAACAAATTCTTCTGAAAGTATTGGATATAGAAATACATTGTAGGATTCTTCTTTGTTTTGTCTTGTGATTACAGTAGCTAATTCTCCTCTATGATTCTCTTGTATTTGTCCCCCAAAAAAAGCTCTCATAAAAACAAAAACGAGGATTAATTTATAAATCTTTCTTAAAAAAATAAAATAAAAAAAATCCCCCAGGATTTCTCCTTGAGGTTTTTATTATAAAAAAATAAATTAAAATTTTATTTTAATTCAAAAGTTGCACTAACACTTGCTGTTACTTCTTTTTCTCCAGGTTGAATATTTGTTGCTTCAACTTTTGCAAGAGCATAATCTTCTGCAACTCCCATTCCTCTTGTTGAATAAACATTCCATGGATAATAACCGAAATCATTAACGCTTGTAGAGATTAAATCTCCTACTTCTTTGTTAAATCCTTCTGCAACAGCTTCTGCTTTAATTCTTGCATCTTCTGCTGCAAGTTTCATAGCTTCTGCTTTATATTGGTTTTGAAGTTTTTGACTTAATTCAAAATTAATGTAACTTATTCCTGCACCTGCGTTAGCACCTGCATCAATAATGCTACCTAATTTATCTGAATCTTCTGAATCAATTTCAACTCTTATTGAATGAGTTGCTTTGAATCCTTTATCAATTTGCTTGCCATCTTTATCCCATTCATAATTAGGATAAATATTGTAATTTTCAGTTACAATGTTTTTTCTTTCAAAACCTTGTTTTAATAATTCAGTAATTAATTCATCTAATATCAAAGAATTTGCATCTTTTGCTTCTTCACTTGTATTTCCTGTTGTTTCAATGTTAAAATAAACACTGATTACATCCGGCATTGCTTTTACTGTTGCCAAACCTTGAACATTAACACTATTCTTTCCAGGATTAACTGCTGAATTAAAAATATATAATGTTGAAAAAGCAATTATTAGTACAACTACTGAAATTATTGTTGTTATTTGTACTGCTGTATTTTTTATCATGTATCTTTAACCTCCTTACAATTTTCTCCAATTTAATATTGTAAAAATTAAGATCGCCGTTAATGAACCAGCTAAAAACCATGTCCATAATGGATTTATCGGGGAATACACAAAATTTTCTATTGAATTTATTGTTACATCTCTTGCTGTATCTGTTGCAATTTGCGGTGTTCCTGCAAAAGAACCTTTAGCCATTTCCGAAGAACTTAATGTTTGAATATTCGCTAATGAATTTGTTATTTTTTCATAAACATAAACTGCAAATGTTAATGAACCGGTTAATAAGAAAACAGGTAATAATGATTTAAGTTTTGAAAATATTTCAGTTGTATCTTTTGGAGCAATTATTATTGATTTATTTGATAGTTCATACATTATAATCTTTTTACCTTTACTGCTCCAAAAAAAGTTTTTTCTTTTTTGGATTATTTGTGATTCAAGAAGTTTTTTTAAGTTGTAATCTACAGTATTCATTGCTAAACCTAATTTGTCAGAAATTTCTTTTGCATTTGCTTCTTTTACTGTTGTTAGATAACTAATTATTTTTTTAGAGGTTTCACTGCTTAGAACTTCTGCAATTTTTTTGAGTTTAGAATCTTTTAAAGATACTAACATAAAATTTTCATCTGTCATGAATATATTTTAGATAATATACTTTATAAATAATTTGAAAGATTCAATTTGATTTGAAGTTATTACACACAATCTCTGAAATAAAAGGTCTGGATTTATGAATATTTATTTTTTTTATTTTTTTTATTTTTTTTGAAATATTTTTTGAATTTCCTTCAACTGAAGCAAAAAATAATTTTCTTGGTTTTAATGGCAAAATTGAAAAAATAACACTACTTGCTGTTTTGCCTGTATCAATACAATCATTAATTATTAATATTTCTTTTTTAATTTTTTCTTTAAAATCTTTTTTTTGTTGATAATCTGGGATCATTAATTGAGAATCATTTTCTTTAACATGAGAATATCTTGCAACTATTAAATCATCAATATTTGTTAAATTCATTGCTAAATAAGCGGGTTCAAAACCACCGTTAGCAATGCACATTAGACTGGTTGGATCTATAGTTTTTGCTTTTAATTCTTCCTGAAGAATCAATCCAAAATTTTGAATATCTCCTTCACGATAATTTAAATATCTTGATTTAGCTTTTCTTGAAGTATTACCATATTCTAAAATTTGTTCTGCAGAAGGTAAAATAATTTCTCTAACCTGATTCATATCAATTCCTTCTCCACTATAAAATTGTCTAATTGATATTTTCCCTGCTTTTATTAATTTGTCCAATGTTTCTCTTTGTGATTTCCATTTTTGTTCCTGAACTGGTGAAGAAATTAATCCATCATGATATAATTGAGTAATAGCCAGTAGTTGTTCTTTAAAATCAATTATATTTTCTTCCCCTTCAATTTTTCGAATTAAATTTTCTAAATAATCTCTATTCTTTTCATTTGAGAAATTTATTTCTGTGTTATAATAATCATATAAATTTATTTTTGCTAATTTTATCATATCATAAACATTATTTTAATAATTTATAAATCTTTCGTAATGTTATTCCTTAATAATAGTTACAATATTAAAACTTCATCAATTTGCACTTTTTACAGGTATTATTTCTTGACTATTGTACTTCTATTATCATCGGTTCATAAGGACTAAAGACTTTTTGGATTTTTATTTTTGTATCTGCTATTTTCCCGTTTGTATCACCCCTAATTGATGTGAAAAATATTTTTTTGGGTTTTAATTCTCCTACTGATTTAATTACTTTTTCTGCAGTTTTACCACTGCAACACCAATCATCAACAATTAAAACTTCTTCTTGATTTTCAATTCTATTTTGTAGATAATTTTTTGGTGATAGTTTTGGTAGCATTAATTCTGAATCATTTTTTGAAGTCTGCGAGTATCTTACTACAGTCAAATCATTTAACCCAGTTAATCCCATTGCTAAATATGCAGGTTCAAAACTTCCATTTGCAATAGCAATTATCTCTGTTGGTTTTATATTTTCTCTATATAATTCTTGCTGTAATTTAAATCCAAAAGTTTGAATTTCTTTTTCTAATTCAAATAAATGTCTAATTTTTGATTTTATTCTTGTTTCACCAAATTTTAAAATATTTTCTGTATAAGGTAAAATTATTTCTCTTATTTGATTCATATTTATTCCTTCTCCACTATAAAATTGTCCTATTGAAATTTTTCCTGCTTTTATTAATTGATCTAATGTTTCTTTTTGAGATTCCCAAACAGAACTTTGGGTTATATTTTCTTCAACTTGCTTAGAAATTAAACCGTCATGATATAACTGTGTTATTCCAAAAATATGTTCTTTAAAACTAATTATATTTTTTTCTTTTTCAAAATCCAGAATTAAATTTTCCAGGTAATTACGCTCAATTTTTGAAGAATTAATTTCTTTTTCATAAGAGCTATACAAATCTATCTGGGGTAATATTTGCATAAATCTGCTATTAGCTTAAAATTTATAAACCTTTCTATTTGTCACTTCTATTAAATAGTAATATTAAAACTTCATCAATTTGCATTTTTTACAGATATTATTTCTGGAAGGCTCACCACAGTATTGACAATATTGAATTATATTTTCTTTGCTTTTTTGTAATTTTTTCATAGTTATTTCCATATTTTTTACAATATTTTCTTTCTCTTTTGTAGAAAGTGTATTTAAGAATTTTCTTACTTCTATTCTATATGAATCTAATGCACAAGGGCATTTATCATAAATTACAGGCAAGTTTAGTTTTTTTGTATAAGCTCTTATATCATTTTCTGCTACATAGAATAGAGGTTTTATTCGTGGAATAAATTTTTCATCCTGAATATTTTGTGTTATTGCACCGGAATTTGCACTTAATTTAGGATTGCCTTTAAAAAAGTTCATTAAAAATGTTTGAGCTTCATCGTCTAAATTATGACCCGTTGCAATTTTATCTGCTTTTAAATTTCTTGCACATTTATTAAAAATCCATTTTTTTAATACTCCGCAAATTGCACAATTTTTAAGATTTCCTTTTGCTTGTTTTGATTGTATTGATGTTCTAAGATAGCACATTCCTGCACCCATTTCTTTTTTCATGTCATAAACATGAAGTTTTATGTCTAAATCTTTACAGAGTTGCTCAACAGATTCTCTGCATCTTTTACTATATGTTCCAATTTCTAAATCAATATGAAAACCTTCTATATTATATCCTAATTTTTTTAATAAATAAGCTGTAAGAGTTGAATCTTTTCCCCCTGAAAGTGCAACTAAGACTTTTTCTTTTTTATTGCACAATTTGTTTTTTTCAATCGTATTTTTTATTTTAAGTTCTATTTTATCCATGATTAATCTAAAAAAGGGTAGTTTTTAGGGTTTGTGATTTAGGTTAAATTTAAAAGAATAATATTCTTTGAATTACATATGTGGGGTGAAATATATAAAAAAGGTCTTTCAACAGTTATCATAACTATTCTCCTGATTGGATTTGCGTTAGTAGCGATTGGAATTGTATGGACGATTATTTTTAATATTGTCAATGAAGAATCTGAAAGAATAGGTGCTAATCAGTTATCTTTAGATTTAAATTTTGGTAAAATTGATGTTGAATTTCCTAATAGTTTGAATGTTTCTGTAAAAAGGGACGTTGGTGAAGGTAAAATAGATGGCATTAAAATTGTTGCTGATGATGGCAAAACTTCAGAGATATTTTCATTTAATGAATCAATAGATGAATTAGAAACAAAAGTTTTCACTTTAAATTTTGTTGATTTATCTATTTTAAATGCTGAGAAACTTACTCTTTCTCCATACTTTTTAACAATTACCGGTAAAGAAGAAATTTTAGGTGTTGCAGATGTTAGAAATTTAGATTTATTTAATATTGGCTCTTTTAAAACCGGACAATTTATTACTAATGGTGATGCAGAAATGGGTGATACTACTAATTGGGTGAATATTGACGGTATTGATTCAGAATTTTATTCCGGCAGTTATTCCTTTGTTGATGCTGGTGGAGGAACTATTTATTCAAAAGAATTAATACCTGTAGATAAAAATTATCTTTATCATTTAGAAGGAATGTTTAAATCAGATGGTATTGATCAAAGTCGTCTTTATTATGGATTTCTTCCTTATGATGAAAATTTAAAATTTATACCTCCTCAATCAGTTGATGCAATTCTAAATACTGAAACAACTCTTTATGAAGAGGTTCATTCAACAGATACTTCTATAAAATTAACCAGTTGCAATAATTGGATAATTTTATGGTATGCAGTTGTTGCTTTTGATATAGATGATTCCGGAAATTATAATGACCTTCCAAATTATAAAACAAGTGATTACAATATCAGTAAAATCACAAATTACCCTAATTATTGTGAAATTGAAATTGGAACTGGATATGGAGTTCAGCATTATGCAAAATTTAATGCTCCTGCAGGAACAAAAGTTAGACAACATCAATCCGGAGGAACTTATATGTACACTGCGGCTAGTAATTCATTGGTTCCATTTTCCTGGACAAATTATCAAGGTGATGTTACTGGCATGTTTAACGAGGGTACATCTAGTACTAAATGGAGAAAAAACTCTACTTATGCCGTTGTTTTAATCTTGCCTAATTATAATCAAACTTATGCTGGTTCACCTCTTCAACCAAGATTATTATTTGATGATTTAAAATTAACTATCAGTTAATTAATTTTATAAAACTTTAAAAAAATAACTCTATTAAACTATATATGGATTACAAAAAATTATCATTATTGGTGTTAATTATTCTTGTTTTAAATCTTATTTGGGAATTTTCTCATTATAAACTTTATTTTGATTTAACCGGTATTCCTTCAAATTTACATTTAGTTTTAGCTTCGTTTGTTGATGTTATATTAATTTTTATTATTATTTTATTAATTGCTTCAATTAAAAAGAAATTATCCTGGATAAATAATCCTTCAAAAGGGGATTATGTATTTTTTATAATTGTAAATTTTGTATTGGCATTTATTTGGGAATTAATTAATATTAATCTTGGAAGATGGGCATATAAAGAAATAATGCCTACAATTTTTGGTGTTGGTTTAAGTCCTATTTTGCAATTGCCTATTACTGCCGGATTAAGTTTGTTTTTGTTTAATTGGTTGAGTAAAAAATTTTAAATCTGGATAAAATTTTTGAATAAAGAATATAAACTGGATTTTATTAGAAATCATATGAATATAATTAATAATATTTCAATGTTTTTTCCTGTAGCTCCTATTTCTCAGGAAAAATTAATTTTTCTTTTGAAAAATAAAGTGATTACTTCAAAGTATTTAAACAGAACAAAAGAAGATATCGAAGCTGAAATTGATAAATATTCAGTTAATTCATCTAAAATCAATCAAAGAGCTTTAACAACTCAAATTAAAAAATTTGATGAGTTAATGGCTGTTCCGGAAATTTGTGATGAAATTATTTATGGGTTATTAGAAAGAATATATCAAGGCAAAAAACAACCGAATCATATTGAATATGTAACAAGTACTGAACATTCAATACCAACATCATTGCAAAGATTTTTAGCTTATAAGGGCTGGAATAATACTTATATAAATAATTTTTTTGACAGAGGTTGTGCCGGTGCACTTCCCGCAATACATAATGCATTAAATTTACCTTATGCAACAGATATTTTTTGTGCAGAAATATTTTCTCCATATGTAGATTTAATTGCACAAAATTTAGCACAAAAACCTAATCCTCAATTAGTTATCGAAGGAACACTTTTTAGTGATGCTTCTGTTTTATGTTCAACAATTCCTCAAAAAAATTTTAAAAAAGCAAAATCAAATGGATTGGAATTGTTAGCATATAATGAAATAATCATTCCGGATACCCATAAAGGAATTCATTTTAGATCATCAACAGATAAATTAAATTTATCTGTTTTACCGTATGTTCCTGCAAAAATAAAAGAATATGTTCTGGATTTTACAAAAGAACTTTGCAAAAAAGCAAATCTTGATTTTGAAAAAGAAAAAAATTCTTTTGTTTACGCAGTTCATCCCGGGGGTCCTAAAATTTTGACAAATATTCAGGAAGAATTTAATTTGCCATTAAGTTATTTTCAAAATAGTATTGATTTATTATATAATTATGGAAATTTTTCTTCTCCGACTTGTCCGGTTTTATTAAAGAATATTTTAGAAAATCCTGCAATTAAGAAAGGACAAAAAATATTGGCTATTGCCGCAGGTCCTGGAATAACTATAAATGGTTTGGTATTAAATAAAATTTAATTAAAATGAATAAAAAATTAACACAATCTCAAATTTATAATGAATTTATGCTAAAATTTTATGATTTGACAGTTTTACAAATTTCTAATCAATTTATTTGGCGATGTCCTACAAAAAATTTACTTGATTTTTTTAACAAACATATTACTTCAAATCATTTGGATATTGGTGTTGGAACCGGATATTACCTTGATAAATGTATTTTTCCTTCTAAAAATCCACGAATAGGATTAATGGATATTAGTTCAGGAAGTATTAAAGCAACACAAAAACGAATTAATAGATATTCTCCGGAAAGTTATCATCAAAATATACTTGAAGAAATAACTGCAGAAATAGAGCCATTTCAATCTATTTCAATGAATTATCTTATTCATTGCATTCCTGGAAATATGGACGAAAAATTAAAAATTTTTGAAAATGTTCAGAAAATACTTTTGCCACATGGAATTATTTTTGGTTCAACATTAATTTTTGATGAAAATCAAAACAGAATTGCAAAAAAATTAATGCAAAAATATAATGAAAAAGGTATATTCTATAATTATCATGATTCAAAAGAAGGACTAGAAAAAAATTTAGCAAAATATTTTAATAATTTTGAAACACAAAAAATCGGTTCGGCAATACTTTTTTTAGGACAAAATTAATTCTTAATTAATTACGAAAAAGAAACAGGCAGTTGATTTGTTATAATTTTTTTAAAAAAATCTTCAAACATTTTTTCTTTATTAACTTCTACAATTAAACACCATCTTGGACTTAAAATAATATTGTAAATCCCAATAACTTTGTCACCGCTATAAGTAATGTATTCAATAATTTCACCGGAAGATTGATTGATTTCTTTATTTTGTTTTATAGCTTCAATATTATTTATACATTGCGATACTGTTGAAGTATTAATTACCTGAGTTAATACTCCGCTATTTTCTTTTTTTAAAATTTTAGAAGGAGTTAATAAAAATAAATTTTCATTTACTAAATAACTTTCTATGAAACTGCTTTCTCCATTTAAGTCCATTAAGAATTGAACCATCTCTTCATCCGGAACTCTGTAAGAAAAATAACCCAAAAATTCTCCATTTTTGTTGAATATTTTTTTCATTATTAATAAATAAAATATCCCTGAATCCGGATGAGGGAGAATCATGTATGTATTTTTTTTTTCATAAAAATCTTCTTTTAAGTACATTATTGATTCAGGATAAGATTCAGTAGTATCATATCCTATCAACCATCTTTCTTTATCTGCAACGATTATTCCTTTGCTGTCAATTACTCCCATTGAAGTTGTAGGAAATTTTTCAAAATAATTTATTGTTTCATTTAATGTTCGATTATACTCTAAATCCTGTTTATTTGTCTCTAATAATTTTATAAATAAATTTTGATTATAAGCCTGCCAAAAGAACTTTTCCTGTTTTGTAATAAATTTTTCTATTTCCTGACTTTTATTTTCTAAGATTATATCCATTTTTGAATAAACATTTCTTTTTTGTTCATTATATTTTATTATGGCATTAACTGAAGAAACAACTAAAAGCATTATAAAAATAAATACTATAAATAAAAAATGATATTTATTTCGCTTAATTTTCATATTATGGTAAATTAAATGATTTTTATTAATTAAAATACGAATCTATTCGGTTGTAATTTTATTACAAACTGATTAATATTTACTTTATGAATAAATCTTTGTCTGATGTTGAATTAAAACAAATTCTTAATGTTAATCAACAGACATTAAATATTTTTAAAAAAATTCAAAAAGAAACAATTAAAGAAGCTAATAATTCCAATAAAAGATCAAAAAAAATTCATGTTCTTGGAATTTCCGGAAGTGCACGAGATGAATTTGATATGGCACAGCAAAAATCAAATTCCGAAGAGCTTTTAGAAACTTGTTTAGAACATTGTAAAAAGTTAGGTGCAACTACCGAATTAATTCCCTTAAGAAAATATAATATTCAACATTGCAAAGCCTGTTATTCAACGACAAATACTCAATGTCATTTTTATTGCTCATGCTATCCAAAAGGAACTAAACAAGGCGATGACATGACTAATATACTTTATGATAAAATAATTAAGGCAGATGTAATAATTTTTGCTACTCCTGTGAATAATTTCAAGATGTCAACATTAATGGCGACATTTATTGATCGGTGCATTAGTTTAGATGGTAGTTTAAAACCTGCAAATTCTAAAACTCCAAAAGATAAGGAATTAAATATTAAACATACAAAATTTATTGAATTAACTGCTGACAATAATATTCCGGGTAGTGGATTTTTAAAAAGATTTTCTGGTAAAGTTGCTGGTGTTATTGTTACGGGTCATGAGGAAGGTGCATCGATGGTTATTTCAAGCTTATTTATGACATTAAGTCATTTTGGCATGCTTTTTCCTCCATTTAATAATATGTATGCTATGTCTTCTGTTTGTAATTCAACTTACAAAGATAAAAAAATTGTTGTAAGTGAATGTTATAAAAAAGAAGCAAGATTATTGGCTCAAAATTTAATTGTTGCTGCAAAAATTTCAAAAAAATGTAAATTAACTGATTGGAAATATGATTATTCTATTGATTAAAAGGAGGTAATAAAATGATTAAAGAAAATATGCAAGAAATGAAAAAAAAAGTTTTATTTATGTGCATTTGTAAAAGCTGTCCGAGCTGGATTGAGTGCAAGGAAAAAGGTGGATTTTGTTTTCCAACCATCGGTAAAAGTAAATGTATTAAAAAAGAAAATGGATGTATTTGTGGAAATTGTCCTGTTACAAAAGAGATGGGGCTAAAGCATGGATATTATTGCACAAGAGGTTCAGAAAAAGAGCAATCTAGTTAATTATAATAATTTTTTGCAAGGGGTAAAAGATTTGTTAAATAATTTTTACCTGTTTGAGTTTTAAATAATGGAATTCTATTTTCATTAAAAAAATCAAACCATTGTAAAAAGTTCTCTTTATTAAAATTTGGAGGGACTTGTTTAAAATCAATTTGAGCTAAAGAATCAGCTTCGAAAACTTTTTGTGCATCAAGAGTTTTTATCTCTTTAAGATTATCATGAATACTGATAAGATAAGCAATTTGTTCAATTTCATCATTTGAAAATTTGCCGATTTTTGCAAGAAGAGTTTTACTCATTTTTGCACCTTTTTGCATATGCAAAATTTTAACTTTATCATTATCTTTAAAAGTATATCCTTCTTTTAACATTCCAGCATATCCAATATCATGAAAATAAATTGTTGGCAATAAAATTCTTGGATTTCCACCTTCGTTATTAATTAATTCTTTCATGTAAAAAACTGCTGCATAAAGATGAGGAATATTCCAATTCGGTCTTGATTGTGCCATATAACATTCTGCTTCTTTTCTTATTTGTTCTTCTATTCTCTTATTCATTAATTTTTTAATGATGTAAGATTTTTAAATCTAATTTTTTCTTCTTATAATTACTTACAATTATTAAATTTTACATAAATATTTATATATTAAAAATTAATTCAAAAAATTATGAATCCTGATAATAAAGGAATTAAAGAAGAAAGAAAAAATTTAATTGACTTAGTTTTAGGAGCATATCTTTCCATAAGACATCCAATTGCTTATGTAAGTATGCCTATTACTTCGGGAAAAATATTATATGATGTTTTAGAAAAAAAAGGTGTTAGAAACATAGAAGAATTAATTAAGCAAGACCCAAATTCTCTTTATAATGATATAATAAAACCGAATGTTGAAATGGGAATCATGGCTGCTGATAATCTTGACACAAAACTTCCTCCTATTGCCCCTTCTGTTTTTGAAGCTAAAAAATTTAGATGGTCTCAGGAAGATTATATGTCTTTATGGCTTAAGGTTATTGAAGAAAGAGCTGAAGAGATGCATATGACTGATGGCTGGGAATATTCAAACGGAGGGGTTCAGGAATTTGTTAGGGCAATGCAAATGCAATTTTTATTTGCCCATGTACCAAATGCATCTCCAGAATTTTATCAAAGAATGAGAAAAATAACTGTTTTTGATTTAAATAAAAAAGAATTAAGATTAAATGATGGTTTTAACAAAATCAAAGAATCAATTTTAGATTTGAATAAAAGAGGATTTCCAAATAATTCTTTAAGAGAATCTGTCAGAGATCTTTATAATATTAATGGATTTTTTATATCACATGGAACAAGTGCTAGTGAATGGCATATGCACATGAAATATCATTTAGATTTTGCAAGATTAGATAAAGAAATGGAAGAAATTATTAATTTGAAAAATTAAAGAATCTTAAATTCTTTTTCTTCTTAATAAATTTGCATTACTTACAACAGATATACTCGATAATGCCATTGCTAATTCAGCGAAAATCGGATTTAATGTTCCTGCAACTGCTAATGGAATCGCTACTGTATTATAGAAAAATGCCCAAAATAAATTTTGCTTTATTTTTGAAAATGTTGCTTTTGATAAATTTATTGCTTGCACTACTCCTATTAATGAGCCTTTTGCTAAAACAATATCTCCTGCTTCAATTGCAATATCTGTTCCTGTTCCCATTGCGATTCCGACATTAGATTGTTTTAATGCAGGAGCATCGTTAATACCATCTCCCACAAAAGCTACAAAACCTTTTTTTTGCAATTCCATTACTTTTTTTGATTTATCTTCAGGTAAAACTTGTGCTAAAACTTCTTTAATTCCAACTTGTTTTGCAATTGCTTTAGCTGTTCTTTCATTATCCCCAGTCAGCATTACTGTTTTGTATCCTTGTCTATTAAGAGCTTGAATTGCTATTTTAGAATCTTCTTTAATTGCATCAGATACACCCATTATTCCTAATATTTTCTTTTCTTCAATAATAATCATTGTTGTCTGACCTTTTTCTTCATATTCCCGGATTTCTTTTTCTAATCCTTTTAATGATATTTGTTTTTCTTCGATAAATGTTGGGTTGCCGATTATAATTTTTTTATTTTTAATGATTCCTTCTACTCCTTTTCCTCTTATAATTTTGAAATTTTTGACATTTTGATATTTGCTTAAATTTGCTTTATTTACTATTGCTTTAGCTACAGGATGCTCACTTAATTTTTCTAAACTTCCTGCAAGTTCCCAAAAATATCCTTCATTTTTTTTGTCTTTTATGAAATAATCTGTAACTTCAGGTTTACCTTTTGTGATTGTTCCGGTTTTATCGAATACAACAATTTTAACTTCTTTCATTGTTTGAATTGCTTCTCCTTTTCTAATTAATATTCCTCTTTTTGCACCCATTCCTGAACCAACAGTTAAAGAAATTGGAACTGCAAGACCCAATGCACAAGGACAGGCAATAACTAAGACCGAAATAGCAACTCCTATTGATCTTCCTAAATCAAATGATGTTATATACATCCAAGAGATAAAAGTTAAAAATGATAATACCAAAATAATTGGTACAAAAATTCCTGTGATTTTATCTGCAACTTCTTGTATCGGAACTTTTGTTCCCTGGGCTTCTTCAACTAATTTTATTATGTGTGATAAGAATGTATCTTTTCCGATTTTTGTTGCTTTTATATATAATATTCCGTCTTGATTTATTGTAGCACCGATAACAGGACTTTTTACTATTTTGTCCACAGGTAAAGATTCTCCGGTAATCATACTTTCATCAACACTACTTTCTCCTTTGGTTACAATTCCATCAATTGGAATTTTTTCACCTGGTTTAACAATGATTATATCCCCTATTTTAACTTCTGATATTGGAATTTCTATTTCTTCTGTTCCTCTTAATATTCTGGCATTTTTTGCACCTAATTCTAATAATTTTTTGATTTCACTTGTTGCTTTTCCTTTTGCTTTATCTTCGATATATTTTCCTGTAATAAAAATTGTCATTATCATTCCTGAAACTCCGGAATAATCTTGTATTTCCATAAAAAAACTTAGAATTCCTGTAAAATACGCAACCAAAGTTCCTAAAGCGATTAGTGAATCCATTGTAAATTGCAATTTCACAAATCCTCTTAAACCAGATTTAATTATAGAAAAACCAAAAATAAAAAGTATTGGAAATGATGATATTAATAATAAGGGAGTCATAACTTCTTCTGAAACAATCATCATACCAAGAATTTTAGGACCATACATTAATGTTGCAATTATAAATGTAAACATCCATACCCCAATTAATTTTTTCTTCCATGTAAGAATCTCAGGATGTTTTTTTGGATTTGGAGAATTGGGAGAATTTGAAGAGTTTTTAGTCTCTTCAAATTCTACTGCTACCGGGTTATAACCTGCATCTTTTACAGTTTTTTTCAATCTACCTTCTGTAATTGAATCTTCAACTTCTGCAAAAGCACTTCCCATAATAGCATTTACAGCTATTTTTTTTGCACCAATTTTTTGCAAAGCTTTGTCTACGTGCGATGCACAAGATGCACAGGTCATTCCTTCTATTGTTATTTTGACTTTTTTCATTTCTTATTCCTCCTATGAAATTTATAGAATTTTGAAGAGTATAATATTTATAACTGCTTTGGCGAAACTAGTTACTTGGAGTTGAGGATTTTTTTATCACGAACTAAATTTATAAATTGTATGAGCAATTTATAAAATATTTCTATTTCTTTTCTAACTTCAATTAAGTATTTATTAACATCAAATTTATTTTTTTTATTTGAATTGCAGATAAATTCTTGAAAATAAATTCCATTATGATGAATGATATTATCCCTATATTTTTTAATATTCGTTACATTTATAGATTCAACCAATTTTTGAAAATCTTGATAATCAATTAATTTTTTTATAAGATTCTTTTTTTTCTTTTCAAAACTTTTACCATCTGTAGAATTAAACAATTTCATTAAACATAAAAGAAGTCTTTCATATCCAATTCTCAATAAAATAGTTAAATTAATTAAATGATAGATTGCTGGTTGACTTTTTATTAATAAATTCATTTTTTGCCAATCATTTATTGGTTCAGTGTATTCTTCTTTTTTACAATCAAAAGAATTCAAAGTTAATATAGATTCTTTAAGAGCTAAAATCATAGACAGATCATTAAGATAAATATCCAGAAAAATAGAAAATGTTTCATTTTTATTCCCTAAAAAAGAATTCCAATTTTTATAAATCTCTACAAGATCGTATTGAATTAGTTTTGTTTCTGGCATTATCATATCCATTATTTGAACACAAAAAGGATACCTAAGATCATAAATTTCTTTTGCCATTTTTTTCAAATTTATATCTAAGTCAGATTCCATAATTAATTTAAAAAATTCAAATTTATAACAATTTCTATTATCTATTAGTCGTTAATTCTTCACAACTCACATCCACTTAAATCTGATAAGAACTCTAATGTTTGAACCCCTAAATATTCTTTACCTTCATATTTCCATGTCGGATATCCTTGAATTCCTTCTGTCATGCATATTTCTTTATTTTCATCACAATCTATATAATTGGCAAATTGAAATGATTCACCAAATAATTTTTTTTGTTCTTTGCAATGTGAACACCATTCTGTTCCATACATTTTCACGCCTGTTTCGTTTAAACATTTTGCAAATTCATCTAAATTCAATTGACCTGTTTGCCGTGGATAAGAATTAAATATTGTATAAGCCATAAAAGTTATAACTATTAAAGCTAACACCATTAAAGCGATATTCTTCATATTCTTTTTTATGAAATTATTCATTTTTTTCTCCCCTAAATTTACAAATCATTTTTGCTTCTTTTAAAATTATTTTCAATGTCTCTTTTGAAAGTTTTGTTTTTATTTTTAATTCTTCAATATCATATAATGCTAAATCTTTAGCAAGTACAATATCTGCTTCGTGCAATTTTTGTTTTGAACTTTCATCTATTGATCTTATTATTGTTATTGGATATAAAGCTTTCTCTTCGATTAATGCTTTTAAATTTTCTTTTTTGGGATATTGCCAGCTAGTAATTTTCATATTTATACCATTTGCATAACTGATTAAATCAGTTGTACATTTTGTATTTGTTGCTAACCAAGGATAATCAAATTGATTTTTTAAATCCAGAAATCTTGCATATGTGTGCATTGCAACATTTACTTTTGTGTGTATTCCTAATTTATTATGATATTTGCATTCAATCATATATCTTAATTTATTTTCTGCGACAATATCTACCTCTTGCGTGATGTTTTTCCCTTGCAGGATTTGTCCGACTTTTACTTGATATCCGTGATTTTCTAATATTTTTGAAAAATAAACTTCAAACGGAAATCCACTGGGTCCAAGATTCATTATTGCCCGTTTAAGATCATATCTTGCTGCAATGTCCGGATTTTTTTCCTGCAATAAGTCAATTATTTTATTTAAAATAGCCTTTGATTGAACTTTATTTTTATCTTTATATTCATCCAAAATTTTTTTTAAAACATCTTTAGCTAACTTTTCAGAAGCTCCTGCCTGCATTATAGTATTTTGAATTTTTAATGGTTCAAACTCCTCTTTTTTTCCGGAAGCTTTTATTATTTGCATTTTATTTTTATAATGAATTATTATTTAAATATATATCTTAAGTTTTTTTAAAAACTTATTTTGCAGATTTTATAAACCAATAAATTCCGGAGATAATTAATGCAATTAATAATATGGAGATAATCCAACTAAGTATCATTGCTCCTGAACCATAGCTTCCATTAAAACCGTACATTACTCCTGGGCAAGTGTTAACATTATTTTCTAATGCTGAAATATTTGCAATCAAATTCATTAATATTAATAATCCAAGTGCAATGATGAAATTAATTTTTTTCATTTTATCCCCCACAACTTCCGCTACTTCCTCCACCACAACCACAACCCCCTGAAGAAGCGGTTTTTGTATTCGCTGTTTTAATTTCTTCTTTTGTCGCAGTACCGTCATCTGTGACTATAAATGTTCCAGGAATCATTCCCATCCAACAACTCCAAGGGATAACTCCAACTTCAGTTGGAGTAAATTCAATTGTCTGTTTTCCTTTTTGAATTGGGAAATTTAAATTTAATTTTGGAACCTGAATTGCATTATTACAATTAGTTATTTCCTGTCCGTCAATAACCCATCTGACAGGAATTCCTTTTTGCAAGACAAATGTATCCGGAGTCCAACCACTTCCATCAACAGTCATTTCAATTACTTGATATCCTTCTGAATCTATAACAATATTATTAGTTGCACCTGGATTATTAGTTGCTAATAAACTTTTTACATCATATCCTGAACCAATTAATGAAAACCCTCGGTTTAACATTATTAATCCTAAAATTAAAACAATAATTGCTGAAATTTTTAATATCTTTTTTGTTGTATTTTTACTTATTACATTCGTTATTCCTCCAAAACCTAACATTACTGGCATTGTTCCAAGTCCAAATGCCATTAAACTTAATCCTCCCTGAATCATACTCCCTGTTCCTGCTGCATAAATATACAATGCCTGTAATGGACCGCAAGCAATAAATAGACCATTAAGTAATCCTGTTGTCATTGGTGCAATATAATGACCTGAATATTTTTTTGTTGCAATTTTTGTTAAAAATTTTGGATTAAATTGAAATTTTTTAAAAAAAGATATACCAAACATTGATAAAGAATATGCTATCATAAATATTCCGGCAAAGATTGCAATTGTTCCTCGTAATTGGGGTGTAAAAAAGAATATACTACCGATTAAACCAAAGAAAGCACCAATAATTGTATAAGAAATTGTTTTACTTGTTCCATAAATTAAATGTTGTAAAAAAGATTTATGTCCATTTATTGCATTTTTTGCAGTATATGAAACCATGAATCCTCCGCACATTGCAATACAATGAAAACCTGTTAAAAGACCTGCGAAAAAGAGTAATAATAATGAAACATTTTCTAATTCATTAAAATTAATCTCTGGTATAGTTAATCCTAAATTTTTAAAGAAAATGAATAAAACTGCTAATGTTATTATTGATAATAAACCAATATGCCAGTATATAGTATTTGATTTTTTTACTGTTGTATTTATTTCATATCCTAAATCTTTTATAATTTCTTCAATTTTGTTTTCTGAAATTTTATCACTTTCAAAATCAATTTCTGCCTGACCTTTTGCAAAATTAACTGTGATGCTATTTACTTTATCTTTTAATGCATCTTCAATTTTACTTGCGCAAGAATTGCAATGCATTCCATTAATCTTAAATATTTTTTTCATACTTAAATCAGATAAATCTTCTTTATATGAGCTTTGGAGAAACTAGTTTCATGAAAGACACCCGCTGGTTTCTTTCAAACTTCCTCAAATTGCGGAGCGGTGGTATCTTTATGAGCCTTTGTGGATACCACATAGAATGTGAACCCGTTGGTTCTTTTTGAATCTCCTCGAATACTTGAACGGTGGCATTTATTTGAGCCTTCGTGAATGCCATGTAGAATGTAACACCCGCTGGTTCCCTTCAACCCTCCTCGAAATCTGGAAGGGTGGCATCTCTAAACTCAAGCCCACACTCGTGTCAAGGGCTATCATGAAAACTCGTGTAAACTTTCGGAGCCTCCTGTGGATGCCACGTAGAATGTGACACCCGCTGGTTTCCTCGGAAAATTTGTAAAATTAAATTTTCTGGAATTCAGAGATTAAAAATCTCTGAAACTTCAGGAAACCTGAAGTCTTCAAAAGGCGATACTTTTGAAGTTTTTAAACTTCCTCAAATTGCGGAGCGGTGGCATTTATTTTTTATATAATATAAATGAGTAAATAAAAATTTAAAAATAATTAATACTTGATGAATAGATGGATCCAGAAGTTCAAAAAGTAATTGATTATTTATCGTCAAAAGAATATATAGAAAAAAGAGATAGGGCAATTTTAGTTTTTAATGAGAGAAATATTGAATGTGATTTAAATGGGCATTTAAATTCGAATATAGAAGATAACACTTGTAATTATTGTTATAGAAGATTAGAATATTCTACTTCAAGATATGATTCAGTTACTAATAAACAAAAAAATCTTAGTAATTTTGAAATAGGATTACAAAAATTGGAAGATTATTTTAAAGGGATTTCAAAAATATTCAAAGGATTAGATATTTGATATTTAGAATTTGCATTCTTCAAGAAGATTTAAAAATAATTAAACTTTTGTTAAAAGATGGATTTTACAAATTCATTTTTAAATAATTTAGAGAAATATTTCGAATCAAAAGAGTTTAAAAGATATCTTAAAAAAAGAAGTAGAATAAATACTATATTAAATGCTAGATATACACGATGCGATGAAAAGGGACATTTAAATCCTAATCTCGAAGATAATTCTTGTAGTTATTGTTATAGAAGACTAAAATATTCCACCCCAATAGATGATGCAATTACTGAGAGTAGAAAAAATCTCAGTATTTGGGAGCAACCTTGTGATTTACCTATTCGAATGGAAAATCGTAAACTTGAAATTTCAATACAGGAAATGGATGATAATTTTAAAGGTTTTAAAGAGCTCTCAAAGAAATTAGAAGAATTAGGGATTTAATTGATAAACTTTATAAGTTTAAAAAAAATAACTTTTTTATGAGTTCATATCTATATCATATTTCTCCAAAAGAATCAAAGGATTCTATTTTAGAAAGAGGAATTTTGACTCCTAATGAAGTTAATGATTTAATTGATAAAGGAGAGTTATCTTCAAATGTTTTAGGCATATCCTTTGATTCTTATACCATCTCAAATTTTCCTGAATATGTATCTTTATTAGAAGATTATTCTTTTATAGAATTTGTTGCTGAGCAGATTTGTTTTTCTAGATTTAAAAGATATTACGACCCAAACTTTATGGCAATTGGATATCTTATAAATGGAGAAATAAAAAAGCATAATGAATTTATTAATGCAATAAAAGTTAAAGAGATGAATTCTGAAGCTTTTCCTTCAGAAGCATTATATCATGGAAGAATTCCTCGGAAATTTATTGAGAGATGTTTTGCAACAAGAACTTTTTAACTTCTCAATACTACAAGATTATTCATTCCTCTTCTTTTTCTTTCAATTAATTGTTTTGCTTCAAGTTTGTCTAATAATCTTGTTGCCTTAACTTTTCCAATTTCTAATTTTTCCATTAAATCTGCCTGAAACATTCCGCCATTTTCTTCCTGCAATAATTTAATTACTTTTTTTTCATCTTGATCTAAATTTTCAAGATTTAATTTTTTCTTTTTTTCTTTTATTGTTTTTGTTTGAATTACAATTTTTTCTTTTGGTTTAGTAAACATTATAATTATACCGATTATAATTATTATCGCCACAATACTAAGACTTATCCATGTTTGAATAGAAAGTGTATCATACATTCCACATGTTGGTCCATGAGTACAAGTTGAATAAATTAAATCTTTTAAGATTGTATTAAAAATTAATACCATTAAACCGATAACTAACCCAATTCCTACAATTAATCCTCCAACGTTTTTATTTTCCATTATTTTTTCCTCCACTTTTAGTTTTATAATCTATTATTGCTTTTTTTAATGCTTTAGTTGCCATACTTGAACAATGCATTTTAATTGGGGGTAAACCTTTTAATGATTCTGCAAGATTTTCATAGGTTATATTATCTGCTTCTTCAAGAGTTTTTCCCATTGCAAGTTGAGTTACCATTGAAGAAGTTGCAATTGCTGCTGCACATCCAAAGGTTTTAAATTTAATATCTTCAATTTTATTATCTTTAACTTTGATATGAACCTGCATTATATCTCCGCAGGTAGGATTACCAACTTTACCCACTCCGTCGGGATTTTTAAGTTCTCCAATATTTTTTGGATTCATAAATTCTTCCATTACTTTTTTTGAATATTGCATTTTTTGTTTGTTGTTTTTTATTTGTATTATTTAATTCGTTAATTCGTTTTAAAATGCAATGCTAGAAATCTTTTGATTTCTTTGTATTACATTTTTTGTTTGTTATTTTTGTCGTTGTTTGAGTTTATTTAATTCGTTTAAAATGCAATGCTAGAAAATTTTGAATTTTCTTTGTATTGCATTTTTTGTTTGTTACTTTTATCGTTGTTTATTTAATATAAAAAAATAAATTAATTCTTTAAGGTTTAATTAAAAACCTCTACAGCATCCAGGGCAAGAGCTACAATCGCTACATCCTGATTCTTCATCATCCATGAAATTGTCTTTATCATCACATTCACATGGATAACACATACATTTTTCACAAATCTTGTTCTTTTCCTTTTCCTTTTCCTTTTTTTCTTCTTTTTTAGCCATTTTATATTTTATCCTCCTAAAATTTAATTAATTAATGGACTGAGTCTCCTTAATTTAGTTACGATTTTCGGTAATTCTTTTAAGAAGTAATCAACTTCTTCTTCAGTAGTATATTTACTTATACTTATTCTTAATGAACTATTTCCTTCTAAGGGTGTAAGTCCTATTGCTTTTAAAACATGACTTGTCTTTAAAGTATTTGACATGCACGCTGATCCTGTTGAAGTTGCAATACCTAAATTTTCTAAGTATCCCCCGATTGCTTCTCCTTCAATATTCATAAATGAAATATTAATATTGTTGCATAATCGATTATTTCGTGGTCCACTTAATTTTGTATTTGAAATTTTTAATATTCCTTCAATTAATTTGTCTCTCATTTCAGTCATTTGTTTTATATCTTTAGATTTTACAATTTCTACTGCTTTTGCAAAACCAATTATCCCTGCCGGATTTTCTGTTCCACTTCGAATATTTCTTTCCTGACCTCCACCATGAAGTAAAGGTGTTAACATTATCCCATCTTTAATATATAATGCTCCTACTCCTTTAGGTCCATGAATTTTATGAGAGTTTAATGTCACCAAATCTAAATTTTGCTTCTTAACATTTAAATCAACTTTTGTATAACTCTGGCAGGCATCAGTATGAAATAAAACATTTTTTTCTTTACAAATTTTACCAATGGTTTCTAAATCTTGAATTGTTCCAATTTCATTATTTCCGTGTATTACTGACACAAGTATTGTCTTATCTGTAATCGATTCTTTTAATTGATTCACGTCAATAAAACCTTCTTTATTTACATCCAGATAAGTTATTTTTGCTCCTTGTTTTTCTAACCAGCTACAAGTTTTTAAAATACAATCATGTTCTATTTTTGTTGTGATTATATGATTTTTTTTTGGATAATTATTAAAAAATAATCCTTTTAATGCTAAGTTATTACTTTCTGTTCCTCCGGAAGTAAAAACAATTTCAGAAGTTTTAGCATTAATTGATTTTGCAATTATTTTTCTTGCTTCTTCAATTGCTTGTTTTGCTTCTTGACCTACAAAATGTTGTGAAGATGGATTCCCAAATTTTTCAGTTAAATAAGGCATCATAGCTTCAACTACTTTTTCATCGGTTTTTGTTGTAGCAGCGTTATCAAAATATACTAATTTCATATTGTTTCCTCATTATTTTGAAATTTATATGCTTGAGAATTGGTAAAATTCTCATTGTATACTAATTTCATTTTTGTTTCCTCATTATTGAAATTTGTATGCTTGAGAATCTGTGATTCTCATTGTATACTAATTTCATATTGTTTCCTTTGTCATTAAGCAACTATCTTTGTTTTTGCATTTAATTAATTTATATCCTAATTTTTTATAAAATCCTATTGCAGGATAAAGAGCATGAACATAGGTTTCTTTCTTTTTTTTCTTTTTAGCCAGAGATTCCAAGAATTGCATCATTTTTGTTCCATTCTTTTTTCTTTGAAAATTTGGGTTTACATATATCATTCCAATTTCATTAGTATTTTTAGATAATTTACCAGTACAAATAATTTTATCATTATATTTTATAATAAACATTTCAGAAGTTTTAAACAAACGTTGAATTCCAAAAGGAGAATACCTTTTTTTAATAAATTCTTTCATCTTTGGAGTAGCTTTTGAATTTTTGATTACATCTCTGATAAAAAGAGAACATTTTTCAAAATCGGATTTATTAATTTTTCTTATTGTCATTTTTTACCTTTACAATCTTTCATTGTACAGCATTTACAATCACAATGCATTTTTGAATGCCGATCTATTAATTTTAGCATCGGCACAATTGTATTTTTATTTAAGGAGTATATTCTTTTTTTTCCATCCTGAATTACATTCACAATATTGCATTTTTTTAAAGCAGATAAAGCATGAGAAACTTTACTTTGTTCAACATTTAATTCTTTAACTAATTCTTTAACACTTTTTGATGTTTTTTTTAATGAACCAATTATTTCTATTTTTAGAGGATTGGCTAGATTATTAAAAAATATATGATATGAATTGTTTTTCATATGAATTATGATTCATATAGCTTTATAAATTTTATTATATTTGAATTTAAAGATTTATTCTTTTTTAGAATCATCTTTTTTTCTAGAATTTTTGTAAAAAGCACTAAGCCCAAATCCGATTGATACAAGTGCTAAATATGGAGATTTCAAAACATTAACATATGGTTTAAAATTTTGGTTTATTATAATCTCTTCACTCACATTTTGATTTATTATTGGAGCAACACCATAAATAAATGAAGCACAAAGTAATCCCTTGACTAACCCTTCTTTAATTCTTTTTTCTAATGTCATTTTTTAGATTCTTTCTTTTTTTCTTCAAGTTTTAATTCTAATCCGAATAAATCTTTATATTTATCTTTAAAAAGATTAACAAATTGAACAAATGGTTTTTCAACTTCTACAGTTAAAGTTTTATCTTTTATATCAAATTTTAAATCCTGTTTAAATAAAAAATCATTAAATGCTTTAATTTTTTCATTTAAATCTTCAATTTTTCTGGATATTTTAACATTGTAAACAACATCTTTTCCGGCTAATAAATGATTAAAATCTACCATTACCCTTCCACCTGAAACAGTTAAAACTTTTGCCATCCGATTATCAAAATTAAATACTGCTCCAGCATAAGGCATTAAATTATGTTGTTTAAAGACTTTGATTGGAATCATTTGCAATTGTTTTGGATCTCTTAAGCCGAAAGCTTTTTTTGACTCTAGTTCAATTTTATGTTCTCCTATCTCTTTTCCGATTAAATATTCATCAACTCCGGATAAAAACATTCCTTCACCAAGTGCAAAAATAAAAGGTTTTGCTTCAAGTTTTAAACCTGCTTTCTCAATATCTTTTTTAATATTTGAATCAAAGATTTCTCCATCTTTAGTTTTTCCTGTAAATTCTATTTCAATGAAATCTTTTTTTTGTAAACTCATGAAAGAATGATAAATATATGATTTAAAAAAGTTTGGTTTACAATTTACAATCAATAAATTCTTCATAGAAAGAAAATTAGATAACTTCTTTCCATGCAAAAGCATAAACGTCCCATCCGAAACATTTAAATAATCTATTACTATCAGAATATTATAAATCTGGTAGTATTATCGAGTTATTCTAAAAAAAATGGATCAAGAATCAAAAAATATTTTAAAAACAGGAACAACAATCTTAGGAATTGTTTGCAAAAATGGAATTGTAATGGCAGGGGATAATCGAGTATCACTTGGGCAAAGCATAATAATCGACAAAGACATGGAAAAAGTGTATCAAATAAATGATTACTTAGTTTTCTCTGGCTGTGGTTCAGCAACAGAAGCACAAAAAGTAGCAAAAGTCTTAACCGCAGAATTAAAATTAAAAGAATTAAAATCCAGATCAAGACCAAGCGTAAGACAATCTGCTTCATTACTTTCTAATTTTCAAGTTTCACAAAGTGCATTTATCTTAGCAGGATTTGATGAAGACGGAGAAACATCACTATATGAAATAACAGGTGGATTTCTAAAAAAAGTTAAAGATTATACCGCAAGTGTCGGTTCAGGAATGCCTTATGTATTAGGACTTTTAGAAAGACAATACAAAAAAGATTTAACTCTAAAAGAAGGAATTGAACTAGCATCAGAATCCATAAAAGCATCTTCAGCAAGAGATATGGCATCAGGAAATGGAATAGACATTTATACCATAACAAAAGAAGGAATTAAAAAAGTAGTAACTCAAAGAACAGAACAAAACTACAAAGACGAATAAAGAGAAATATTATTCTATAATATTAAAAAATGACAGATATTTTAAAGACAATAACAGAAAAACTTCACGGAAAAATAACCGAAGCAAACTTTGAAGGTGCAAATATAGTTCTATATACTGACAATGAAAAATTTTTCAAAGATGATGAAGGGAAAATCAGAGAAATTGTAAATGAAATTAAAAAAAGAATAGAATTAAGAGCAGATCAAAAAATCTTAAAAGATCAAAAAGAAGTAGAAAAACAAATCAAAGAGATTGTCCCAATAGATGCAGAAATCAGCGAAGTAATTTTTGATTATCATAGAAGTATCGTAATAATCGAAGCAAAAAAACCAGGTTTAGTAATTGGCAAGCAAGGCTCAATTCTGGAAGATATTCGAAAAGCAACTTTATGGGTGCCACAAATACAAAGAACACCGGCAATCAAAAGTAAAATTACAGATAATATAAGAGAAGTTCTTTATGCAAATAATAATTATAGAAGAAAATTCTTAAATGAAATTGGACAAAAAATCTACAAAGAATGGAACCCAGACAAATCTAAAGGATGGGTAAGACTAACAATGCTTGGAGGAGCAAGACAAGTTGGAAGAAGCTGTATGCTGTTACAAACACCAAATTCAAGAATACTTTTAGATTGCGGTATTGATGTCGCATCAAACGGACAAGATAAATTTCCGTTCTTTGATGTACCAGAATTTGATATCTCACAATTAGACGCAGTAATAATCAGCCACGCTCATCTTGACCATGTAGGACTATTGCCTTATTTATTTAAAATGGGTTATAGAGGACCAGTTTACATGACACCACCAACAAGAGATATTGCAGCATTAATGTCATTAGATTTTATTGGCGTAGCATATAAACAGGCAGCAACACCATTATTCAGTTCAACAGACATTAAAGAGATGGTAAAACATAGTATTTGCTTAAATTATAATGAAGTTAGCGATATAACACCGGATATCAGATTAACATTTTATAACGCAGGACATGCTTTAGGAAGTGCATTAGTACACTTAAATATTGGAAATGGATTTCATAATTTATTATACACAGGAGATTACAAATACGGAAAATCAAGATTATTAGACCCGGCAGTTACAAATTTCCCAAGGGTAGAAACAGTAATAACAGAATCAACTTATGGAGCTAAACAAGATATATTACCACCAAGACAACAATCTGAAGCAGAATTAATAGATAAAATCACAACAATCATTAATAGGGGCGGAAAAATATTAATCCCGGAATTAGGTCTTGGAAGAGCACAGGAAACAATGCTTATTTTAGAAGATGCAATGACATCAGGAAAATTACCAAAAATCCCAATATATATTGATGGTATGATTTGGGATATTAATGCAATTCATACAGCTTATCCGGATTTTTTAAGCGGACAAGTAAAATCACAAGTGTTCCAGGATAATAATCCGTTTGTATCTGAAACTTTTTCAAGAGTGGGTTCACCTCAGGAAAGAAAAAAAGTCGTTGAAGGGGGACCATGTATAGTTTTAGCAACTTCAGGTATGCTTGTTGGAGGAGCATCAGTAGAATATTTAAAAGAATTTGCAGGCAATGAAAAAAATGCAATAATATTTGTATGTTATCAAGGAGTAGGTTCTTTAGGAAGACAAGTTCAAGACGGGGTAAAAGAAACAAAAATGATTGTTGATGGCAGAGAAGAGATTGTTAAAATAAATCTTGAAGTCCATACAATTCAAGGATTGACTGCTCACGCAGGAAGAAACGAAATAATAGGTTTCTTCAATAACATGAGACCAAAACCAAAAAGAATAATTATCAATCACGGAGAAATTTCAAAATCATTAGATTTAGCTTCAGCAATTTACAAACTTAACAAAGTTGAAACAAATGTTCCAAGATTATTAGAAACATTAAGATTACAATAATTTTAAGACAAAATTTACTCTAAAGGAAATATCTTTTCATCAAAATAAATGTTCCCATCGTGTTCTTTTAATGAATTCACAATACATCTTTCAATTAATCCTGTATAAGAATATCTCCCGCCTAAATCCATAACAACATCTTTTCCTTTTGAATCCTTGCCAATATATAAATAAATAACATCTAAAGTACTATCTTTCCAAATTTCACCACTTTTATATTCTCCGTCTTTAACCCCAACAACATCTTCATTAAAATTATAAATAACTCTTTTAGAATTAAAAATCTCACAAGGATTTAACCTAGGATAACTTAATGATTTTTTCGGGATAGAAAAATTATCATAATAATCAGAACTAACACCCATAATTTTCAATAGATTACTAGCTTCCATTCGATTAGATTTAACCATGCACGTTTGATATTAAATAATCTTTTAAAGATTTATATTTAAGAAAACATTATAAACATATATTCTTTTTTATATATTATGAAGTTCCAAATTCCATGTGGTATCCCAGGAGGCTCAGAAAAGATGCCACCCTTCAGTACTTTGAGGAGGGTCAAAGGGAACCAGGGGGTTCCTTTTAAATGAAGCACAATCTAAAGATAACATTCATTCTTTTAGCAATGTTTATCTTAACGCAATTTATAGGACTTTATGTTGTGAGTTATTATTCTCCTGTTAAAATTATAGAAGGAGAAATTCAAAATGTAACAGAACCAAAAATATTGCCCTTTGGAATGGATTCACCGAAAGTAGAAAAAGAATCAGATTATTACAATTTTTTTTCTTCAATAATAATATCGTTTATAATAGCAATTTTATTATTAACATTTTTAACAAAATTTAAAGCAGAATTCATCCTCAAATTATGGTTTTTTATTGTAGTTATGATTGCACTGGGTATTTCATTAAAGACAATTCTTCCTGATATAAAATACATAACATTAATTTCATTAATTATTGTTCTGCCTTTAGCATATATTAAGATTTATCAAAGAAATTTCTTAGTTCATAATTTAACTGAATTATTTATTTATCCGGGAATTGCAGCAGTTTTTGTCCCGATTCTAAACATTTATACAATCATTGCATTATTAATTGCAATTTCAATTTATGACATGTGGGCAGTTTGGCATTCAGGAATAATGCAAAAAATGGCAAAATATCAAATTAATGAATTAAAGATATTCTCAGGATTTTTTATACCATATGCATCAAAAAAAGTAAAGCTGCAAATTCAAAAGATAAAAGAATCAAAAAAGAAATTAGGTAAAAAAATCAAAGTTAATGTAGCAATTTTAGGAGGAGGGGATATAATTTTCCCAATAATTACATCAGGAGTGATGCTAAAAACATTAGGGTTTATTCCGGCAATATTTGTAATAATTGGAGCAACAATAGGATTAAGTTATTTATTCTTCTTCGCAAAAAAGAAAAAATTCTATCCTGCAATGCCATTTATTACTGCAGGAATATTCTTAGGGATTATTATAGGATATTTATTTGATAAATTTATATAATTTACCATTTATTACTGCAGGAATTCCAACAAAACTTTTAATATAAGGCGAGTGAAGACGAGCAGAAGTTTTGTGGCACCAAAATTTTTTATAAAAATTTTTAGTGTTCTTAGGAATTATTATAGGATATTTATTTGATAAATTTATATAATTTACCATTTATTACTGCAGGAATACCGACAAAACTTTTAATATAAGGCGAGTGAAGACAAGCAGGAAGTTTTGTGGCACCAAAATTTTTTATAAAAATTTTTAGTGTTCTTAGGAATTATTATAGGATATTTATTTGATAAATTCATCTAACTTGCCATTTATTATTGCAGGAATTCCAACAAAACTTTTAATATAAGGCGAGTGAAGACGAGCAGAAGTTTTGTGGCACCAAAATTTTTTATAAAAATTTTTAGTGTTCTTAGGAATTATTATAGGATATTTATTTGATAAATTCATCTAACAATAAAACAAAAGAATAAAAAGTACAAAAAGATATTTTTGTTATGGATTTTGGAACACATTTACTATCAGGAATTATTTTAGCTTATATCTTAACAGATTTTAATTCATGGATGTGGGTTTTAATTATTATTTTTGCATTATTACCTGATTTAATCGGAGAATTATTTTATCAGATAGGAAGAATCACAAAAGGATATAAAATAAAACTTATCTATGACCAAGAAATTACATCTTCAAGTTTATATTTAAAAAATAGTAAATATATGATTCCTTATAACTTTTTACATTCGTTATTGGCAATAGGATTGCTATATATTTTTTCTTTGCCATTTGAATTAATAATTGCATATGCAATCCATATAGTTTTAGACCTCGTCTCTCATTCAAGAGATTCATGGGGAATTATGATCTTTTGGCCATTTAATAAAAAAAGATTTGGACCAAAAAAGAATTGGTGGGAATGGAAATTTTTAAAAAATACCAGCGTATTTTATTTTAATTTAATAACATATATAATAACAATTATTATCTTTTTAATACTCAAATTTTTTTTAAATAAATTTTAAAATTAATAATTTATCAAATTATTAATATATATAAACTATTAATTCAAATTATTAATATGAAAAATAAATATGAACTTTTAGCACCAGTAGGAGACTTCCCGATGTTAGTAACAGCAGTTAATGCCGGAGCAGACGCAGTTTTTTTCGGATTAAAAGAATTTAGCATGAGAACATCACCAAAAAATTTCACATTAAATGATTTAAAAAAGATAAATACAATATGTGGAAAGAAAGTAAAAAAATACTTAACATTAAATACAATAATTTATGATAACGAATTAAACAAAATAGAAAAAATAATTCAAAAAATAAAAGGAAAAATTGATGCAATAATCTGCTGGGATTTATCAGTAATTGAATTATGTAAAAAATATAAAATACCGTTTCATATATCAACGCAAGCATCAGTTGCAAATTCAAAAACTGCAGAATTTTATAAAAAACTTGGAGCAGAAAGAATAGTCCTTGCACGAGAATTAAATCTAAAACAAATAAAAAAAATTTCAAAGATTATAGACATTGAATGTTTTGCACATGGAGCAATGTGCGTCGCAGTTTCAGGAAGATGTTTTACATCACAATTTTTATTTAATAAATCTGCAAATAGAGGAGAATGCATACAACCCTGCAGAAGAACTTACAAAGTAGAAGATGTAGAAGGAAACCAGCTAAAAATTCAAAATAACAAAATATTTTCAGCCAAAGATTTATGCACATTACCTTTTATCGAAGAAATGAAAAAAGCAGGGATAAAAAGTTTTAAAATTGAAGGAAGAAGCAGAGATCCCAGATATGTAGATATAGTAATCAGAGTTTACAGAAAAGCATTAGACAAAAAATTAACAAAAGAAGAATTAGAAGAAAATCTTAATGAATTAAAAAAAGCATATAACAGAGACTTCTCGTCAGGTTTTTACATAAGACTGCCGACATCAGATGATTTTACAAAAGTAGAACATAGTGCAGCAACAGAAAAAAAACATTTTGTTGGAAAAGTCACACATTATTATCCAAAAATAAATGTCGCTACAATAAAATTAGTTTCAAATTTAAAATTAAACGATAAAGTAATTATTCTAGGAAATACCACAGGATTAATAGAATCAAAAATTGAATATCTTGAACACAAGAAAAAATCAATTAACACTGCAGAAAAAGGAATGGAAATCGGATTAAAACTTCCAAAAGTCAAAAAAAATGATGAAATCTATGTAATTCAAAAAAAATAATTACAAGAAAAAATAAAAAAAATAAAAAAAATAAATTCTTATCTAAGATAAGGTTTTAGTATTTGTTCTAGGACAAAGTTGTTGATCACCAGCTTTACCAATAAAGTAGGGAGTAATTCCAACTTCAATAGGATTATTTACACCAACATTAGCCCAAGATTGACTTACTGTTGCAAGAGGAACAATGTTTCCAGGTCTATCTAATACAGTTCCTGAAATAGTACCATCATTAAAAACAACCTTTATACCGTCAATATCTCTACCACCAGCTTTTCTTTCAACAAAAAGATTACAAGCAGTACCAGTACAATTAGTAGCAGTTGTTGATTCAATTTGAATATCTAAACATTCAAGTTGCAAATTAATTTCATCAGATTTACCACCGATTAAATTATTAATTACAGTCCAAACAACTCCAACAGCAACTAAAGCCAAAGCAACCATTATTACAGTAATAACAATTGCTGACATTCCTTTTTTTGTTTCCATTTTTTAAACCTCCTTTTAGATAATATAATATGAATATAAATAAAATTAATTATTTAAATCTTATTGTTATTAATTATTATCAGTTTAATAACACAACCAATTAGTTATTAAAAATTTTTTATTGAACTTTTAAAATAATCTCATTTCGTGGGATACTCTTATAACCACAACCAGTAATTTTTGGGATTAATTTTTCCATTATTCCTCTTGACTTCTTAAAATTTTCATCGAGCCCTTTTTGAAAAATTTCTAACTGTAATCCCCTTTTATCAAGACGATTTCTAATAGGTTCATAGATCTTCAACGGAATAATCCAAGTTTTCAATGCAAATTCTTCACCAAATTTTTTAACACCTTTTTCTAAAAAATATTTAAGGGTCTTAGGATTCGGGTCATAAATAAAAGGATAAACATCAATTCCTGCCTTAACCATAGTCTCAAAAGTATTCCATCTCTCTTTATCTAAAAATTTATATTCAGGATTCACAGTACCATCTTTTTGGGAAAATCCAATTGCCCTTAAATTACTTTTCCAATCTGTTCCCTTAAAAGAACATAAAACACCAAAATTATTATACTCGGCAATTTTTTCCCAAAAATTTTTATCTAATCTCCCTTCATTTTGTAATTGTCGAATAAAACTTCCTGTAGTCAGATTAGTTTCTCCCTGAAAATAAACATCCTCAGATAATCCTCTTCTTTTTAATTCTTCTAAATTTTCCAGCCATTGCCATGGAACAAGTAAAGGCTCACCGCCTGAAAGCCTCATAACATGCATTTCTTTAGCAAGACCTTTTCTTGCATCTAAAAAAGCATCAATAACTTCTTTATTAGAAAAATATGCACCATCTTCTTTTCTCCCATTTTTATTATAATCATCAACAAAACACCAAGGACAATAAACATTGCAAGTTTTTGTCTGAGGCATAAAAGTCATATTGCAAACCTGTAAAGGCAAGTTCAAAGATTTATAAGCCCATAAAGGCATATCAAAACCAGTATCTGAAATCGCAGCCTTATATAATTCAGAAGGATTTCCGGATTTGCATTTAAGATTATCTTTAGTACGATAAAAATCATCAATTACCACAGCACTTTTTTTAATATCATTCGCTTGAGAAGTCCCGGAAAGTCTTGCAAAAAGATACTTTTTTACACCATCCTCTTCGATAAAAGTTCTCTTGCTTAAAGAATCGCATCGTTTAATCCATTTTTCTAAATTCATAAAATTAACAAAATTAAACTCTTTAAAAAGATTATATTAATAAAATATCTATTTTAAACCCTTTAATGTTCCACTAACTTTAATCACTTCCATTTTTTTAGGATAAACACACAAGGAAGCTCTGACTGAATCAACCATCTCTCGATTAATGCAAATAATACAATCTTCATTTGATTTAATAAAACTCAAACCAACTTTTGACATCCCAAGAACCCCAATAAAATCTAAAATAGCTTTTTCAATATCAGAATTAATATTTTTTCCTTTAATTAAAAGATACCTTTTATTTTCCTTAAGACTTGGTTTTAAACTACGCATAATTATATATAATTTTTAACTTATTTAATCTTTTCTTAAATAAATTAAATAATAAATTCCAAGAATCAACAAAATAGTAATTATTAAATTGTAAAATCCAAAAAATGGAAGCTGTATTTTTGCAGGGCAAGAAATAGCATTAGAACCCCCAACACAAACTCTGGATAACTTAAGAGGATCATAATAATAAAGCCCATTTTGTAAAAAGTAATTATCAATATTATTTGACGGACCATCATTAAAATCTGCATATCCATTATCAGCTCCCCAAGACCAGATAGTTGTCCATGAATATTCTAAAAATCCATCCTCACAATTATCATTAGAACTTTCAGAATAAGAACAAAGACCAATAATTGGAGTTGATCCACAATCTAAACCAGGTATAAATTCCCAAGTATATGAACAAGCATTCAAAATATCATCCCATACACATTTGCACTGCATTAAATAATTACATAAACCAGACACTAAAATCTCATCACCACATCGTGTATTATTCCAAACTTCAGGATAAGCCTTAAACACTTTTTCATTCACATTATTTTCTGCAGCATTGCAACCAAAATTATCACAACTATTACAAGAAAGTTTATTTTCATAATCTTTGCATTCTGCAGTTGAATCTTGAACTAAAACAGTTAATTTACCACTTTCATATCCATTAATTTTAAAATAAAATCCATCATAATCATTAGTTTTTGCATAATCTTCTTCGGTAATTGTCCATTCACCAATAATAATTCCCCAACCAACATTGCTAAATGTTCCAGAGATAGCATTTGAACCTGTTCGAATTTCATCATCAAAAACAGAATCATCTTCAAAGATTTCAAAATTAAATGAACCATTTAATATCCCGGTATTATTAAGCACTAACTTAACTGTTTCACCGATATAGGCTTCAGTTATTCTTAATCCATTAGAGTCAACAAAATAAGCTTCTGGTTGAAGAATGCAAACATTTGAACAACCATCGCCATTAATTAAATTTTTATCATCACATTCTTCTGGAGATTCCTTAATACCATTACCACAATTATTAGAAGTATTAACTAAATCACAAGAAAGATTATTTGAAGAATAGGATGAAATATCTGTAGTTAATGTTGGAATAAATAATTCATTAGTATTTCCAGTGCCTAATTGTCCATCATCATTTAATCCCCAGCATAAAATACGGGTATCATTTAATCTCGTTCCACAAGAATAATAACTTCCTGCACTTATTTGAATATATGCAGATATATCTGAAGTCAATGTTGGTTTATTTAAATTTGTAAAACCTCCATTTCCAAGTTCTCCATCTCCACCGTCTCCCCAACATAAAACTCTTGAGTCATTTGCTCGAATTCCACAAGAATGATAATCTCCAGTAGCAATTTTTTTATAAGCCGAAGTATCTGTTGTTAAAGTTGGAATTAAATTATCTTCTGTTTCACCATCCCCTAATTGTCCTTCACCACCATATCCCCAGCATAACACTCTTGAATCATTTTTTCTAATTCCGCAAGTATGACCATCAGAATAAATAGATTTATATTCAGATGTATCAGTTGTAACATTTGGATTTAATTGAACAATTAAAGTTCGCCCATCTCCTAATTGCCCTTCACCACCATATCCCCAGCATAACACTCTTGAATCATTTTTTCTGATTCCACACGTATAATAATCACCAGCACTAATACTTTTATAAGCAGAAGTATCATTAATTAATGTTGGATTTCCTAAATTTGAAAATCCCCCATTTCCAAGTTGTCCAAAATTACTATATCCCCAACATAAAACTCTTGAGTCATTAGCACGAATACCACAAACATGATTATAATCACCAACACTTACAGCAAGATATGCAGAGGAATCAGTTGTTAATGTTGGATTCATAACATTATGCCCATCAATATCACCATCTCCTAAAGCACCATACTTTCCATAACCCCAGCATAATACTCTTCTATCACTTGTTCGAATTCCACAAGTCTGATAACCTCTAGCACTTACACTAATATATCCAGAAATATCAGAAGTTGTATATGGACTAAGTCTATCAAGTATATTTTGTCCATCTCCAAGTTGTCCATATACTGAATTACCCCAGCATAAAACCCTTGAATCATTTTTTCTAATACCACAAGTATGAGACCATCCTGCTGAAATTTTAATGTCATCACAAGAAGCACTAAAATTAAAAACTTCAATAATACAACTAGCTGAACAGCCATCACCATTAACTAAATTTTTATCATCACATTGTTCAGAACCTTCTTTTATACCATCACCGCAAACAGCAATAGAAACAGAAGGACAAAAATTTTCTGAAACATTATATCCTGAAGAATCAATGGTTACATTAGGATTTAATGACATATGATCCATAATTATACCATCTCCTAATTGTCCATAAAGAGATCTTCCCCAACATAATACTCTTCCATCAATAAATCGAGTAGCACAACTATGATATAATCCTACACTAACCTGAGTATATCCTGAAGCCTCACTTATTAATTTAGGATTTCCGGTATCTAATGTGCCACCATTTCCTAACACACCATATTCCCCTCTACCCCAACATAATATACGACTGTCATTTGCACGAATTCCACAAGTATGATACCTATAAGGACTAATTTGTTTATATTCAGATGTATCTGTTGTTAAAGTAGGATTTCGAGCAAGATGTTCAATAGTAATTCCATCCCCTAAAATTCCAAATATTCCCCTTCCCCAACACAAAACACGACTATCATTTGCACGAATTCCGCAAGTAGAATAAAATCCGGCATTTACTTGTTTATACGCACTTTTATCTGTTGTAACATTTGGATTAGGATTACTAATAAAACTATTTTGTCCATTTCCTAATTTTGCATTTTCCATATCTCCCCAACATAATACTCTTGAGTCATTTGCACGAATTCCACAAGTATAAATCCATCCTGCACTTATACTTGAATAAGCTGAAGTATCTGTTGTTAATGTTGGTACTGCTTTAAAACCACCAACAGTTCCATTTCCTAACTGTCCATAATCATTAAGCCCCCAACATAATACTCTGGAATCACTTGCTCTAATTCCACAAGTATGGTCTAATCCTGTACTTATACTTAAATAAGCTGAAGAATCAACAGTTAAATTTGGATTTCCTACATTATGATTTCCAAGAATTCCATCTCCTAATGCCCCAGAATTTCCAGACCCCCAACATAATACCCTTGAGTCATTTGCACGAATTCCACAAGTATGAAATCCTCCTGTACTTATACTTAAATATGGTGAAACATCAGTTGTAAGATTTGGACTAAATGTTTTATGATTTGACGTAATACCATCCCCTAAAATACCATACCATCCATATCCCCAACATAAAACACGAGAATCATTTGCACGAATTCCACAAGTCTGATAACTTCCTGCTGAAAGTTTAAAATAATCACAGGAATTAAAAACTTCATGCATACAAGTCGAAGAACAACCATCACTATTGATTAAATTCCCATCATCACATTCTTCACCACCAGTAATAATACCATCACCGCAAGAATTAGAAATACAACTAAAACCACAAGTTTCATCAGTAGAATAACCAGAGGGGTCAATAATCAAATTCGGGGATAAAACTTTATGAACAACAATTGACCCATCTCCCAATTGTCCATCATTGCCTTCTCCCCAACATAATACCTTTGAATCATTCGTTCGAATACCGCAAGAATGTTGTGCACCAGTTGTTAAAATAGTATATGAAAAAACATCAGTTGTTAATGTTGGAACAGATTTATCCGCAGTTCCACCATTACCTAATTGCCCTAAAAATCCATAACCCCAACATAATACACGAGAATCACTTTTTCTAATTACACAATTATGTGAAAAACCTGAATTTAAATCTCGACTTGCCGATGAATCTTGAGTCAAAGTTGGATTTCCAACACTATGATCAGAAGCAATTCCATCACCTAATCTCCCGCTAATTCCTCTTCCCCAACATAATACACGAGAATCGCTTGTTCTAATACCACAAGTATGAAATGCTCCAGTACTAATTTCACTATACATCGAAGAATCAGTAGTCAATATCGGATTTGGAACATTATGTACATTTGTGTTTCCATCACCCAATTTTCCATAATCCCCTCTTCCCCAACATAATACTCTTGAATCATTTGCTCGAATACCACAAGTAAAATCACTAATAGTATCAAGACTTTTATACGCAGAAGTATCATTAATTAAATTAGGAATTAATATAGAATGTATTAATACATTCCCATCCCCAAGCATGCCATATACACCTTCTCCCCAGCACAATACTCTTGAATCATTTGCTCGAATACCACAAGTATGATACCCTCCTGCACTTATACTGCTATATGCTGATGAATCAGAGATTAATGTTGGAATTAAATTATCTCCTGTACTTCCATCACCTAATTGCCCTAAATTCCCTTCACCCCAACAAAGAACTCTTGAATCATTTTTCCTAATACCACAAGTATGAAGATTACCAGAACTTACACTAACATATACCGATAAATCTGTAGTTAATGTTGGAACTGAATTATAACCTGTTCCCCCATCACCTAATTGTCCAGAACTACCCCTCCCCCAACATAAAACCCTTGAGTCATTAGCTCGAATACCACAAGTATGATATTGACCTCCGGAAATCTTAGAATAATCACAAGAAATTAAAGTAGAACAAGAATCAGCACTAATAAATAAAATATTAATCAATAACAAAAAAAATAAAATAAACAAACCTCTTTTCATAACATCTAATTAGCTTAAATCTTTATAAAACTTATTTAATCTTTTCTTAGAGAAATTAATGAATAAATTCCAACAATTAAGAATATGGTAATTATTAAATTGTAAAATCCAAAAAATGGAAGTTGTATTTCGGCAGGACAAGGGATAATGTTTGAACCACCGACGCATCTTTGGGATAATTTAAATGGATCATAATAATAAAGTCCATTTTCTAAAATATAATCAGCGACTTCATCAGAAGGACCATTACTATATATTGCATATCCATTATCAGTCCCCCAAGCCCAAGTAGTTGTCCAGGAATATTCTAAAAATCCATCGTTACAATTATCAACAGTACTCTCACCATATTTACAACTACCAACTGTTGGAATACTGCTATCTGTATCACAATCAAGTCCTGGAGAAGAACTCCAAGTATAATCACATTTACTTGTTGAAGAATTCCAAATGCATTTGCATAACATTAAATATGAACATGAAGGATCAGGACCTGCGATTTCATCGCCACATTTAGTATCATTCCAAACATCAGGAAATGCTTCAAAGACTTTTTCATTAACGCTATTTTCTGCAGCATCACAACCAATATAATCACAATCATTACAACTTACTTCAGATTCATAATTTGAACACCAAGGAGTAACATCTTGAACTAAAATTTCTAATCTGTTACTTTCATATCCATTAATTTTAAAATAAAAATCATCATAATCACCTATTTCAGTAATGGAGTAATCTTGTTCAGTTATTGTCCATTCGCCAATAATAATTCCCCAACCGACATTACTAAATGTTCCGGGAATAGCATTTATACCTGTCCGAATTTCATCATCAAAAGCAGGATCTTCCTCAAGAATTTCAAAACTAAATGAACCATTTAAAATTCCGGTATTATTGAATACTAACTTAACAGTTTCACCAATATGAGCTTCAGTTATTTTTAATCCATTAGAATCTAAAAAATAAGCTTCAGGTTGAAGAACACAAGCATTTGAACAACCATCGCCATTAAATAAATTTTTATCATCACATTCTTCATAGCTCTTAAACCAAATTCCATCCCCGCAATAACTACTCTTATAAGTTTCAATTTCACAAATATTTGAACAACCATCAAATGAAATTAAATTACCATCATCACAATTTTCAGAACCAATAAACAAAATACTATCCCCACAATAACTACTTGAATAAGTTTCTATATTACAAGTCGATGAACAGCTATCAAAATTAATTAAATTTCCGTCATCACACTCTTCAGAACCGACAAATAAAATATTATCACCACAATAATCATCATCATAAGTTTCTGTTAAACAAGTAGAAGAACAACCATCAAAAGAAATTTTATTACCATCATCACAAGTTTCAAAAGACGGAAAAATAACATTATCCCCGCAATAATTACTTGAATAAGTTTCAGTTTTACAAGTTGATGAACAACTATCACCGGATTTAGTATTACCGTCGTCACATTCTTCAGGACCTTCTTTTAAACTATCACCACAAACAGAACAAGATGTTGAACATCCAGCAATACTATTTGGACTACAAGCTTGTGTACAACCACTACCAGCACAATAAAAATAATCAGTATAAGTTGTATATGAACCACTTGAAACGCAATTACCTTCATAACCTCCAGGTGTACCACCCCCTTGAGATGGAGAACATCCCCAACAACTTACACAGGTTCCACCACAACAGCAATTACCACAAGATAAAATAACACAACAACCAGTATACCAACCTGTACCAGTAACAGTCATTTTTTCATAAGTACCATAATCAACACAAGTATCAGCATTAATAAATAAAACATTAATTAATAATAAACCAAAAATAAGAAACACACATCTTTTCATAATATTTAATTAATTTTAAACCTTATAAAGATTTCTTTGGTTTTGTTAAATAAATTAGAGAATAAACTCCAAAAATTAAGAAGAAAGTAATTATAAAATTATAAAATCCAAAGAATGGAAGCTGAACTTGTTCAGGACATAAAATAATATTTGCTCCACCAATACATTTCTCAGACAACTTAAATGGATCATAATAATAAGTTGTTCCTTCTAAAGCATAATCATTGATATTGCTTGATGGACCATTATTATAATCTGTATAACCATTATCAGCTCCCCAAACCCAATTAGTTGTCCATGAATATTCCAAAAATCGATCTTCACAATCATCAAAAACATTTCGATTATATAAACAAATTCCGATTTTAGGATAAGAACTATTGCAATCAATTACCGGATTTAAACCCCATGCATAATTACATTTATTTGCAAGATTATCCCAAATGCAATTGCATGATAATTGGTAAATGCAAGAAGTAAGATTATCTTCTATGTAATCCCAGCAACGAGTATTATTCCAAAGATCAGGATTTTCTTGAAAGATATCTTCATTAAGACTATTTTCTGCAGCACTGCAACCAACATAATTGCAATTATTGCAACTGCTTTCATCAACATAATTACTACACCAAGGGGTAATATCGGGAATAAGAATTTTTAAAAAATCACTCTCATATGAACCAATAACAAAATAAAAATTATTATAATCTCCGACTTCAGTTTTTTTATAATCCTCTTCAGTAATTGTCCATTCTCCGATTATTTTACCAAAACCTTCATTATAATATATTCCAAAGATTGCATTGTCTCCTGTTCGAATTTCATCATTCAAAAATAAATCTTTTTCATAAACTTCAAAAGAATAATCATCAGTCAAATGGTATATCCCTAAATTATCTCCGAGATTATCAAAAACTAACCTTATAGTCTCACCAATATGAGCCTGATTTATTCTTTCCCCATTAAGATTTTCCCAATAAACTTTAGTCTCTAAATCACATATACTTGAACAACCATCACCTGAGAGAGTATTACCATCATCACATCTTTCTTCACCCATAAATAAAATATTATCCCCGCACATATCTAAAGAATAAACTTCCTTTTTGCAGGAAAAACAACCATCAGAAGAATCATTATTGCCATCATCACACTTTTCAGGAACTTCAATGATTCCATTCCCGCAAACAGAACAAGGCAATTCACCAATGTCTTGTGCAATTTGTTTGTAAATATCAATTAATCCATTATTTTCTCCATAGTAAACTTTACCTAATCCACAATTTGCAATACTTGTCAAAGTATCCATATCAGCATTACTTCCAAAACCAACTGCATAAACAATTATACCATAATTGTTATATGCATCGCATGCAGATTTAATTGCATCTTCTGTAGCACTGCCAGTCCCTTGTTCTTCGCATTTAACATTTGCTTTTCCATCACTCATAATAACTATCGACTTAACTCCTTCACCTTCAAATTCTAAAAGTGTTTTATTAACAGCTTGATTTATACCGCAACAAATGCATGTTCCTTCACCAAGATACCACTCATCAATTTTATTCTTTAATGAAATACTATCGTAAGATAATGGATAAGAGTTTACATCATCAACTTCCCGAGAATATCCAATTAAACCAACTTTATTTCCTGAAAAATTTAAAAGAATATCTATAAAGACCTTATTTGCATCTCTGGCAATATCAATCATCTTTCCACCTTGTTCAGAACAATTTGCGACACATTGATTCATGCTTCCAGATAAATCTGTTAAAGAAAAAACACCAATATTCTCGCATGCTTGTGCAAAAATTAAATTAAATTGAAAGATAAAACTAATTAATAAGATAAAAATAATATACATACACCTCTTCATAATAATTAATTGATTTTAATGCTTATAAAACTTATTCTAATTTCTAATTTTTTCTAAGAACAAAATAAACACCAGCAATCAATAAGATAGTAATAATTAGATTATAAAATCCAAAGAATGGAAGCTGAACTTTTGCAGGACACAAAATTGTATTAGAACCTCCAACACAATTTCGAGATAATTTAAGAGGATCATAAAAATATGTATTGCTACCATTAATACTCATGTTAAAATAATCATTAATATCATTTGACGGACCATCATTAAAATCTGCATATCCATTATCAGTTCCCCAAGTCCAAATAGTTGTCCAAGAATATCCTAAAAATCCATCATCACAAGTATCTGCAGTGCTTTCAGAATAAGTACAAGCACCAATATCCGGAGTACAGTTTAAAGGAACCAATTCCCAAGAATATGAACAAGAATTCAAAATATCATCCCATACACATTTACATTGTATTTCATAAATACATGAAGAATTAGAATCAATAATTTCATCACCACACCTATAATCCCCCCAAACTTCAGGATAAGCTTCAAAAACTTTTTTATTCACACTTTTTTCAGCAGCTATACAACCAGAATTATCACAACTATTACAAGAAAATTCATCAACATAATATTTGCATTCTTCAGTTAAATCCCTTGTTAAAATTGTTAAATTATTACTTTTATATCCATTAATAGTAAAATAAAAACCATCATAATCACCAACATCGGTCTTAGCATAATCTTCTTCTGTGATAGTCCAATTTCCAAGAACATTTCCAAAACCTACGTTACTAAATACTCCCGAGATACCCCCTGCACCAGTTCGAATATTATCATCTGGATTCAAAAAAGAATCTTTTTCAAAAATTTCAAAATTAAATGGACCAGTTAAATTTAATCCGGAATTATTTAAAATTAATTTAACTGTATCACCAACATGAGCCTGTGTAATTCTTACCCCATTAGAATTTAACCAATAAACTTCTGGTTGAAGAATACAAACATTTGAACAGCCATCGCCATTAACTAAATTTTTATCATCGCATTCTTCTGGAGATTCCTTAATACCATTACCGCAAATAGTCTCATTCTTGCAAATCGAAGAGCAACCGTCACCATTAATTGAATTGTTATCATCACATTCTTCGCCACTTTCAAGAATACCATTACCACAAACATTGCAAGACATATTAAGCATAATATCCTGCGAGATTTGCTTATACACATCAACTAAATCAAAATCCCCAGAGTAATATCTTCCATGACCGCAATCAGCCATTTTCTGTAAAGTTTTTTTACCAGCATCAGCTCCAAAACCTACAGTATGCACAACAATACCATAATCTTCATATGCATCACATGAAGCTTGAATTGCAGCATTTTCCGAACTTAAACTAGGATATTTATCAAGACACTGTATATTTGCTTCTCCGTCACTCATTACCACCAGAACTTTATAAGCAGAAGAATCTGATTCATTAAACATTTTATCTATTGCATTAAGAACCCCACAACAAATGCAAGTTCTACCATAAGAAGCCCAAGAATCAATTGTATTAATCAAAGAAACTGAATTATTTGATAATTCATGATAACCAGTATCATTTGAAACAGTTGCATAAGTAACTAAACCAACTTCATTACCGGAAACTTTAAAAAGATTTTCAATAAATGCCTTATTTGCTCTTTGTGCAAGATCCATTCTTTGATAATAAGTTCCATGGCAAGTATTAATACAAGTATTTGCAATATCACAATCATTAAATAAACAACAATAAAAAGGACGAGTATCAGCACATTCCTTAATGGTCATTGATCCAGATATATCAGTTACTGAATAAACATTTAAATTAACTCCATTTGTGCAAGTTTCAAAAAGACAATTGTTTGAACATCCATCATTTGAAATTTTATTTCCATCATCACATTGTTCAAAACCCGGAAATAAAGAACCATCACCACACATACTAGGATTATAAGCTGTTTCTAAAGTACAAGTATTTGAACATCCATCTCCGGAATCAAGATTATGATCATCACATTCTTCATAACCAGGAAAAATTATCCCATCGCCACACATACTGGTATTATAAGTTTCAATGGTGCAATTCATAGAACAACCATCTCCGGTAATAGGATTTGCGTCATCACATTCTTCACCAAAGGACGGAGTTAAAATTCCGTCACCACAATATTCAAAATCACAAGTACTTGAACATTCATCACCAGAGATTTTATTGCCATCATCACAATCTTCAAAACCTACAAATAAAATATTATCTCCGCAGAAAGTATTAGAGTAACTTTCTTTTTTACAGATGTTTGAACATCCATCATGATTAATCAAATTTCCGTCATCACAAGATTCATTTATCGGGAATAAAACACCATCACCACAATAAATTGAATTATAAGTAACATTAGTACAATCATCATAACATCCATCTCCGGAAATACCATTTATACCTTTATCACATTCTTCTTCACCTATAAAAGTAACATTATCACCGCACATATTAACATAATAAGTTTCATTATTGCAAGTTGAAGAACATCCATCATAAGAAATTTTATTTCTATCATCACACTCTTCTTTACCAATAAATAAACGACCATCCCCACAATAAGAAGAACTATAAGTTTCATTATAACAATTAGAAGAACAACTATCACGACTTATATGATTACCATCATCACACTGTTCTTTACCTAAAAATAAAACATTATCACCACAATATTTGTAATCATAAACCTCCTTAGTACAATTTGGAGCACAGGAATCACCTGCAATAAAATTACCATCATCGCAATTTTCTGTACCAATAAAAATAACATTATCCCCACAATAAGAAGTATTATAAGTTGCAAAAGTACAATCATCATCACAACCGTCAATAATTATTCCATTTACCCCTAAATCACATTCTTCATATCCAAAAAATAAAACACTATCTCCACACATGCTTACATCATAAGTTTCATTTTTGCAAGTTGAAGAACATCTATCCCCTGAGATTTTGTTTTTATCATCACACTCTTCTTTGCCGATAAATAAACGACCATCACCACAATAAGTAGAACTATAAGTTTCATTATAACATGAATAAGAACATCCATCATGAGTTATACGATTGCCATCATCACATTGTTCTCCTAGTTCTAAAATTCCATTACCGCAATCAGCAAAAATAAAATTTAGATTAAATAATAAAATAAATAAAATAAATAAACCTCTTTTCATGAGATATTATAAATAATATTCTTTATAAAACTTATTCTAATTTCTTCTAAGAACAAAATAAACACCAGCAATCAATAAAATAGTAATAATTAAATTATAAAAACCAAAGAATGGAAGTTGTATCTTTGCAGGACAAGGGATAATGTTTGAACCACCGACGCATCTTGGGGATAATTTAAATGGATCATAATAATAAAGTCCATTTTCTAAAACATAATCAGCAATTTCATTAGAAGGACCATTACTATATGTTGCATATCCATTGTCAGCTCCCCAAGTCCAAACAGTTGACCAAGAATATTCTAAAAATCCATCATTACAATTATCAACTGTACTCTCACTATATTTGCAACTACCAACTGTTGGACTATCAGTATCACAATCAAGTCCAGGAGAAGAATCCCAAGTATAATCACATTTATTAGTTGAAGAATTCCAGATACATTTACATAACATTAAATATGAACATGAAGGATCAGGACCTGCGATTTCATCACCACATCTTGTATCATTCCAAATTTCAGGAAATGCTTCAAAGACTTTTTCATTTACACTATTCTCTGCAGCATTGCAACTGATATAATCACATTCATTGCAACTAACTTCAGTTTCATAATTTGAACACCAAGGGGTAACATCTTGAACTAAAATTTCTAATCTGTTACTTTCATATCCATTAATTTTAAAATAAAAATCATCATAATCCCCTATTTCAGTAATGGAGTAATCTTGTTCAGTTATTGTCCATTCGCCAATAATAATTCCCCAACCTACACTCTTAAATGTCCCGGAAATAGCATTTATACCGGTTCGAATTTCATCATCAAAAGCAGGATCATCTTCAAAAATTTCAAAACTAAATGAACCATTTAAAATTCCGGTATTATTAAGCACTAACTTAACAGTTTCACCGATATGAGCTTTAGTTATCCTTAATCCATTAGAGTCTAAAAAATAAGCTTCAGGTTGGAGAACACAAGTTGATGAACAACCATCACCATTAATTAAATTTTTATCATCACATTCTTCATAACCTTTAAACCAAATCCCATCACCACAATAACTATTATCGTAAGTTTCATTATTACATGTTGAAGAACAACCATCAAAATCAATTAAATTTCCATCATCACAAGATTCATTTGCTAGAAATAAAATACCATCACCACAATAACTATTATCGTAAGTTTCATTATCACATGTTGAAGAACAACCATCAAAATTAATTAAATTTCCATCATCACACTCTTCAGAACCATTAAATAAAATTCCATCCCCGCACATATCATCATCATAATCTTCAATCAAGCATATATCAGAACAACCATCACCATTAACCAAATTTCCATCATCGCACTCCTCAAAACCTGTAACATTAAAATCTCCACAAGATTCACATAAACATTTATTAGTTGTACATGTATTCGGAACACAAATTTCATTTAAACACTTATATCCTAAAGAACACTGTTTTAACTGAGTTAATTCATTAAAATTGCTTGGAGTTACATAAACTAAATCCCAACCCGCACCTTTATTTTGACAATTTAAACTAGTTGTGAACCAATTTCGAGGAACATTGGTAAGTTCATATTTATCTAAAATTGAATTAAAACATAAACCTAAAAATTCAAATGAAGTTAAGGCATCAGTTAAACATTCTATTCCATTTTCAGAATCCATAAAAAGCTTCTTATGAGTTTCTGGCCAATATGCATCAAGTTCATGTGGACAGATATTTGTGGTTTCTGAAGCTACAGGAGTATTTTGAACCCAGAGAGGGATTATTTGATCACTACAAGAATCATTACAAAATTGATAACCAGGCTCAATTGCACAAACATTTGAACAACCATCACCAGATTGAGTATTTCCATCGTCACAAGTTTCACTGCATTGAATTAAAGAATCACCGCAAGTTGAACAACATTTTGTACCTGGACAACTTCCACCACAACCATCATCACAAGATTGACCAGTACAAGTATTGGTTGCACAAGCACAACTTGGAGAACAAGAAGGAGCACAAGCAACACATCCCCAATTTTGGCATTGTCCTCCACAACTACCATCTGTAGAATCTGGTCCCGGCAATCCCCAATTACAAGTTCCATAACAACAAGTTACACCATCAGAAGTTTCACAAGGATCAGCACTAACAAATAAAATATTAATTAATAATAAACCAAAAATAATAAACACACTTCTTTTCATAATCTTTAATTAATTTTGAACCTTATAAAGATTTCTTTGGTTTTCAACTTCCAAACTTTTTTAAAAGTTTCATTTCCTGATTATATTGATAATGCCTTAAGTTTAAAATTATAAACAAAATAAAAATAATAATAAAAAGAATCAACAAAAAATAAAATACTTTTTTATTTGAATCAAAAGTCCCAAAATCTTCTTCGATTTTTTCTTCAATTTCTTTTTCAGAGTCTAAAGTTTCAGATTTATTCTCTTCAATAATAGTATAGATTTTAGGATTAATTTCTTCAAAGATTGTTTTAATGGTAATACTGGCTTTATTGTTTTTTATACCTTCAAATTTGATATACAAATCATAATATTCATTTGAAGTAACATTTAATTTTTTACTTTCACCAATTCCCAGCAATAAATTTATTGGTTCACTTTTAATAGTAATATTAACTTTATTATTTTTAAGAGAGTTTAAAGTCAAGGTATGACTGCTTTTTTCTAAGCCGGTAATAGTAAATTTAACTTGTTCTTTTTCTTTTAATTCTTTAGAATAACCGACAAGTAAATCATTAGACGTTGGAGCATAAATACTTACAGAAGGACTTCCCCCGCCACCACCTCCTCCGGAACTTGCAACAACTGCCGGAGCAGTAACAGTGAAACTTCTTTGAGAGCTATAGTTAATATTTCCAGCTTTATCAGTGCAATTAATATTCCAATTATAACTGCCAGGAATAAAAGAATTTGTGAAACTTTGTGTTTCCGAGAGATTAACAATAGAAATGTTTGTTAAACTAATTGCATCATTAACAATTAAACTGCAGTTAGACAAATTAATATTCTCGCTAACATTATAACTAAAAGTAATTGATTGAGAACTTGAGGTATAACTTGCAGAATTTTCAGGACTAATTAAAGTAATATTAGGTGAAGTAATATCATAAGTTAAAGTATAATTTTCATTAGCCAAATCAGAATTAGATTGATTATTTATAGTCAAACAATTCCAAAAATAATTTCCTTCATCGGTAAAATTATAACTAAAAATTGTTGAATTTATTTCTCCGGAAAGATTACTGGTTAAATTATAAATTAAATCAGAAGTAGAATTCCATAAATAAAAAGTTAAATTTGTTAATTCGGCTCCCTGCATTGTTTGACCTGAACAATTAAAGGTTAAATTTTGATTTGTATAAGTATTATTTATTGGAGAATTTAAAGTAGTGCTTAAATTTCCGATTGTTAATGTATAATTACTATTTGCATATGCAGAATTACTTTTTGAATCATTACCCAAGCAATTCCAATAATAAATTCCTGAAGATAAACCTGTAACATTGAAAGAACTTTGGTTAACTAAACCGGAAATATTGGAACTTGTTTGATTAATTAAATTCCCGGCAGAATTCCATAAATAAAAAATTAAATTTGAAAGCAAAAATTCATCAGTAACATTGCAAACAAAAGTTTGATTGAAATTTATGCTAATTAAAGAATTACTTGGAGAGATTAAAGTTACATTCGGAGCAAGATTATCTAAAGAATAAATCGCGGAATAAATATCAACAATTGAAAAGTTATATCCGCTTCCGGAAGTATCATCTAATAAATGTCCGGTATTGTTAATTACTGCTTTAATTTCATTATTTGTTTTTGTTTGATTTGTTAATCTTAAAAATTGTTTGAATAATGCAAAAATACCGGAGACATGAGGAGCAGACATTGAAGTCCCGCTTAAAGATTCAAATCCTCCGTTTGCTTTAGTGGAATTAATGTTTATACCGGGAGCAAATAATTCAAATAATGGACCTCTTTGATAATAAATACTACTATCAGCATCACTAACAGCCCCAACAGCAACTGCACTTTGTACACACGCAGGAGCAGAAGGACCAATAGTAACTGTTATCCCCGTGCAACCTCCGCTATTACCATTCCCCGCAGCAACAATAACACTAATATTATTATTAGTTGCATTATCAATATGCGAAGCACTAGGATCACTATTGCAATAAGTAGTATGATTCGAACAATCACCTAAACTCATGCTAATTACTGAAATATTATAAGCATTTTTATTTGCAATACACCAATCAATTCCACGATTAAGGTCAGTAGATGTTCCGGAACCTTGATAATTTAAAACTTTTACTCCGATTAAATTTGCTCCGACTGCAACACCGTTAATATAAGTACTTGCACCGGCAATTCCAGCAACATGAGTACCATGCCCATGATCATCTAAAACACTGCAATTTTCTACACAGGCTTTTTCAAAACAATCAATAACACAGGTAAGATTTTTTCCATTTAATGCTGGATGAGTAAAATCTACACCAGTATCGAGAATACAAATTGTTTCATTTGTCCCAGTAACATTAAATCCGGAAATCTGAACATTCCAGGTATTAGTTGCATTAACATAAGGAACTGAACCTTGCAAAAAAGCATGAAGAGATTTATCAAACCAAATATAATCTACGTTATTATTTTTCTCTAATAATTCCAAATCATGAATAGAAAGAGATAAAGAAATTTCATTATTAAAAACATGATTTATATTTTCTTCACCAATTTCATTAATAATTTCAGATTTAATTTTATTCTTTTCTAATAATTTTTTTTTATCACTTTTTTCTGATTGAACAAAAAAACCTTTATTTTCTAAAGGTTCTTTAAGTTTCACAATAACATTAACTTTTTCTATACCATTTTTAAAATCATCTAAAACTTTTTTGTCAATTTTATCTTCATAAGATTCTGAATTAATAATAATTAATCCAAAAATTGAAATTAAACAAAAAATTACAAAATATTTTTTCATTTTTCACCCCAATTCACAATACACTTTCCTTTCACGCATCCGCAACTTCCTTGCCCGCAATCCATTGTATCAGACTGACAGTTCATTGTACAAAAAATATCAGAACAATTCGGCTTTAAACTTTTAGAAACACAACTTGATGCATGACAACAACTATTTGCAACGCAATCTGAGTCACTATAACATTCAACTAAAGTGTCATTTATTTTTTCATTTAAAAAATAAAATAAAACACCCAATAAACCTATAATTAAAATTAATATTATCAAATCCCTTTTTTTCATATAAAAGATTATAATTTACAAAATAAAAAGGTTTCTAATAATCTTTTAAAATTAAATCTCAATTCCCGGTCTTGCTATTATACCTTTCTCAAAAACATGCTTAATCATTTTAATTTCCTGAGCATAATCAACAACATCTAAAACTTCATTTGGGCATTTTAATCCTGTCATTACAAACTCTAAATTTTTTCGTTTATTTTTAACCATATTAATAATATCTTTATAATTAAATGCAGGATTACCATTTCCAAATAAAGGAACATTTAGCATTTCATCACAAAATAACAAATTAACATCGCAAGGGATATTTAAAACAAAATTTAAGCAAGACAAAGAATGATTTCTTTGTTTATCAGTTAATCCTTTTTCAATAAATGCCCAATCAAACTCTCCTGGACTGTAATAAATTACAGAAGAATTTTGTTTTAATTCGGGAATTTCGTTACTTTTTTCTCCTTTCATAAATTGCACAATGCCAACTTTTAATCCATAACCTAATGCCCGATGAACTAATCCAATCCCTGAAGTAGTTTTACCTTTTCCATTACCATAAATTGCATGGACATAACCATAAATATCATTATTTATCATCAAATTTCAAAAGTTTTATTATTTAAAAAAATATATGAGCTATAGATTCCCAAAAGCATTTTTAAACCCTAAAATCTAAATATACATGTAAAAAGATGGAAATTTGCACAGTAGGCGGTTTTGAAGAAGTCGGAAAAAATATGACTGCAGTTAAAATCAAAGACGATGTTTTTTTATTTGATTGTGGATTTTATTTACCGGGAGTTATAGAACTTCAGGAAGAATCAAATATAGATTATACCACTGCAGCACTACGAAGGGTTAAAGGTATTCCGGATGACAGAGTTTTAGATAATCTTAAATGGAGAAAACAAGTTAAAGCAATTTTTATATCACATGCACATCTGGACCATGTAGCAGGATTCCCGTTTGTAGCAGACAGGTATCCTAATGCAGTAATTTATGGTACGCCATTTACAATACAAGTTTTAAATTCATTAGTTAAAGATGCACATTTATCAATTTCAAATAAAAGAAAAATTGTTGAAATAAATTCAATAAATAATATCCATAATGTTACAAAAGATATAAAAGTTGAATTTATTCATACGACACATTCGACAATTGATTCAACATTTGTAGCATTGCATACTCCGGAAGGAATTTTCTTTTATGCACTGGATTATAAATTTGATGATACTCCGACTTTTGGACCACCGCCAAATTATAAACGATTAGAGGAAATTGGAAAAAAAGGAGTTAAATTAGCAATCATTAATACACTTTATTCATATAAAAAACAATCAAATGGAAGTGAAAAAGATGTTGATAAAATGCTTGATAATGTGCTATCAGTAGCACACGACAAACAAGCAGCAGTTTTTGTTACAACATTTTCATCGCATATTGAAAGATTAAATAATATTGTTAAGCATGCACAAAAAACACATCGGGAAATAATTGTTTTTGGAAGAAGTATGGCAAAATACATTAATTGTGCAATGAATGTCGGAAAATGTCCTTTTTATAGCAAGATTAAAATAGTAAAATATAGAGGACAAATTAACTCAATGTTTAAAAAAATAGATAGTGATCGAGGAAAATATTTAGTTATTTGCACAGGACATCAGGGAGAAAAAAATTCAATATTAGATAGAATTGCAAATGGAGCAACACCATTTAGATTTAAACAGGGAGACCATTTAATTTTTTCTTCTTCAGTAATTCCGGTAGAAGTAAATCAGGAATCAAGACGAAAATTAGATGCAAAATTAATCAAAATGGGAGTAGAATTACAAAAAGATATACATGTTTCAGGACATGGAAGCAGGGACAGTAAAATAAAATTAATCAAATTAATAAAACCAAAACATATAATTCCGTCGCATGGAAATCGACAACAGGAAGAAGATTTGATATGTATTACAAAAGAATTAGGATATAAATTAAATGAAACATCACATCTGGCATTAAATGGACAGATATTTACATTTTAAATGGTAAAGCAAGATATTTTAGGGGGATTATTTTCAGCAGTTTCACGTGGGATTGATTTAAAAAATGCCATGCAAAGTCTGTATAATGCAGGTTATGAAAAAGAAGAAATTGAAGAAGCAGCAATAATAATACAAAAAGGTCAATTTACACAAGATCCTATAACACAAAAAATAATTCCAATAGTTGAAAAACTTGTAGAAGAAAAAAAAGAAGAACCAAAAAAAGAACCAATACAAGAGATAATTCCAATAGTTGAAAAACAAAAAATACCAATAAAAAATAAACCAGCTACAAAAAAAGTTTCAGATTATGATCATATTGTTGAAAATAATGATAGAAAAATAATCGCAGTATTAGTTATAATCTTAATATTTTTAGTTGGAGTTTTATTAGCTACAATTATATTCAAACCGGAAATAATTAGTTTTATTAATGAATTCTTAAACAAAAATGCCTGAAATTTATACCCCTGAAGAAGATTCATACCTTCTTTCAAAAGTTTTAAAAGAAAATATTCCTAGATTAATAAATAAAGAAAAATCATTAAAAATTTTAGAAATTGGACCCGGCTCAGGAATACAAATTCAAACATTATTAAATCTGGGAATTGAAAAAGAAAAAATCTTTTCTGCAGACATTAATCATGAGGCAGTAATTCATTGCCAAAAGTTAGGATTTAATTGTATAGAATCAAATCTTTTTGAAAAAATTAATGATAAATATGATATAATAATATTTAACCCCCCTTATTTACCTGAAGACAAAAAAGAACCAAAAGATTCAAAACTTGCAACAACAGGGGGAAAAGAAGGCAGTGAAATTATTAATGAATTTTTGAAACAAGCAAAAGACCATTTAAACAAAGATGGTAAAATATTTTTATTAATCAGTTCACTTACAAGACAAATTAATTGGTTGGACTATAATAAAAAAATAATAGATACAAAAAAAATGTTTTTTGAAGAATTGTATGTTCTTGAATTAACAATTTAAAAATAATTCAAAAAACCCGTGGCATTCACGAAGGTTCAGAAAAATGCCACCGCTCCGCAATTTGAGGAAGCTTGAAAACTTCAAAAGTATCGCCTTTTGAATGTCCCAGAAAATTTAATTCTACAAATTTTCTGAGGAAACCAGCGGGTTCACATTCTATGTGGTATCCTAGAAGGCTAAAAGAGATACCACCCTTCCAGATTTCGAGGAGGGTTGAAGGGAACCAAGGGGTTCCTTTCATTTTGAAGAATTGTATGTTCTTGAATTAACAATTTAAAATAATTCAAAAAACCCGTGGCATTCACGAAGGCCGAAAGTTTACACGAGTTTTCATGATAGCCCCTGATACGAGTGTGGGCTTGAGTAGAAAGTTTACACTTGCATAATATTCTGAAAGCAAATTTTAAAAGTCGCAAGTGTGGGCTTGAGTTTAGAGATATCACCGCTCCGCAATTATCTTAATTTAATTCCCCAAGTAGCCATTAACTCAATAGTTTTGGGAGATTTAGAATTACAAGATATAGAATCACTCTCTGCATTAGATCCATTCCAAGGATCATATCTGGCAAAAAGAGGACAAACATCAATCTTTTTTGGTTTATTACCAGTATCAACATTACGATTAAGGTAACCCTTTGTATCACAATTCCTTTTTTTCTCATATTTACAGGAATATAATTTGCCAGGAGATTTACTGTGACGCAAACATTCACCAGTTAAACAGGCATAAGTTTTTTCTTCATCATTAAAATCTTCTTCATCAGGAAATACATCTGAGCAAACTTCAAGATTTTCTTGTCCGATTTTGGCAATCTCTTCAAGTTTAACAATTAATTTACTTAATCCTTTTAAACTCTTGGAAGACAAAGAACCTTTTATTTCAAGGTCCCTAAGTTTATTAACAACTTCATATAAATCCCTATAAACTGGTTGTTTTAATCCCATAAAAAAACTTAAAATTATAAGGTATTTAAAGATTTATAGTTAGTTACTAATAAATAATAACAGATTATACAAAAGGCTTAAAGATTAAATATCAAAACAATCACAATCAATTTTATATAGCCAACATTTTATACAACTTTATTCAAAGAGAAATAAAGAGCTTTTTAAGCAATAAAATTTTCAGTAATTAATTAAACAAAATTCAAAAATGACAAAATTCGCACATATTTCAGATGTACATTTAGGAGGTTGGAAAGCTCAAGCTTTGCAGGATTTAAATTTTAAATCATTTCAAAAAGCAATAGATATTTGCATAAATTCAAAATTAAATTTTATATTAATTGCCGGAGATTTATTTGATTCAGCATATCCACCAATTGAAATTTTAAAAGAAACCTTTGCAGAATTTCGAAAACTAAAAGAAGCAAGAATCCCCTGCTTTATTATAGCAGGGTCTCATGATTATTCTGTTTCAGGAAAAACTTTTTTAGATGTACTTGAAAAAGCAGGGTTTTGTAAAAATGTAACAAATTTCGAAGAAAAAGAAGAAACAATAATTCTTAATCCAACAATTCATGAGGGAGTTGCAATTTATGGATATCCCGGAAAAAAATCAGGTTTAGAAGTTCAGGATTTAAGAAAAATTAAATTCAATGATGCCCCGGGCATGTTTAAAATTTTAATGTTACATACAACAATTGATAAAGCAAAAGGAACATTACCAATTGATGCAATTGAGACAGAAAAATTACCTTATGCAGATTATTATGCTTTAGGTCATTTACACATTGATTTTAAATATAAAAATTTTGTTTATCCCGGTCCGATATTCCCGAATAATTTTCAGGAATTAGAAGATTTAAAACATGGAAGTTTTTATATTGTCGATACTGAATCAATTAATGTTTTACAAAAAATTGAATTACAAATAAAAGAAATAATAAAATTAGATATTCAAATTGAGGATGCTCTTAAAGCAACAGAATTAATAATTTCAAAATTAGAAGAAAAAAATATACAGGATAAAATTGTTCTTTTAAGAATTCATGGAGAATTAAAAGATAGCAAAAATTCAGATATTAAATTTTCACAAATAGAGGAATATATTCAGGGCAATAAAGCTTATTTTATGTTGAAAAATACTCATAATCTAAAAACAAAAGAAATTGAACTTGAAAAAGAAATTAAAGATTCAGAAAATATTGAAAATGAAACAATAAAAGTTTATTCAGAGGAAAATCCTTCAGCATTAAACGAATTAATTCCGCAGATTATGAATGCTTTATCAATTGAAAAACAAGAAGGGGAAACAACTGAAACATTCACGAGAAGATTAATGGAAGAAAGTAAAAAGGTTTTAAATTTTTAAGAAAGCAATTAAAAATTTTTAAATTTCATTTTTTCCACGAAAAAACAAAAAAATGCAATTAAAAAAATTAGAAATTTTTAAATTTCATTTTTTCCACGAAAAAACAAAAAAATGCAATTAAAAAAAATAAAATTAAAAAATATTAGAAGTTATCAGGAAGAAGAAATAGAATTTGTAAAAGGTTCAACATTACTATCCGGAGATATTGGTTCAGGAAAAACAACAATTCTTTTGGCAATTGAATTTGCATTATTTGGACTGCAACCAGGACAAAAAGGAACATCATTATTGCGTAATGGAGAAGAGGACGGAGAAGTAAAAATTGAATTTGAAGTAGATAATAAAGAAATAATAATTGAACGGAAATTAAAAAAAGGAAAAACAATTACACAGGATTATAGTGCGATAACAATTGACGGAAAAAAAGATGAAATCTCAGTAACAGAATTGAAAAATACAGTGTTAGAATTATTAAATTATCCAAAAGAATTTTCAAAAAAACAAAATATTCTCTACAAATTTACAGTTTATACCCCGCAGGAAGAAATGAAGCAGATAATATTGCAGGATTCAGAGACCAGAATAAATACATTAAGGCATGTATTTGGAATTGACAAATATAAACAAATTTTAGAAAATACTTCAATAATAATGACAAATATTCGGGAAGAAAAAAGAGTAAGAGAAGGGATTACAATGAGTTTAGAACAGGATAAAACAAATGTGATAAAAAAAGAACAGGAATTAAAATCTATACAACGGGAATTAATTTTTCTTAGCGGAGAATTATTATTAAAAATTGAAAAAAGAAAAGACGTTGAAAAAGAAAAAGATGAAATTTATAAAAAAATAGAAGAAAAAAATAAACTTAAACAAGAGATAGAAAAAACAAGGATAATAATCAACAATAAAGAAGAAATTCTTTATAATAATTCAAAATTAAATCAGGAATTAATTACACAGTTAGAGGAATTAAAAAGCTTGCAGTTTGATGAATCACAAATTCAGCAGTTAGAAAATGAAATTAAATCTAAAAGAGAACAAAAAGAAAAATTAAACAATCATCAATTAGAAATTAATTCAAAAATCAATTCTATAAATTATAAAAATCAAGATCATAAAAATCTGATTCAAACAATGTCTAATTTAAAAAATTGCCCCACATGCCTTCAAAATGTTGATGCAATTTATAGGGCAAATGTATTAAACAAAGCTAATTCAGATATTGTAGAAAATAACAAAAAAATAGGATTTCTAGAACAAGAAAAAAAAGAAATTTTAAAACAAAATAAAATCTTAGAAGAAGAGATTCATTTTAAAGAAAGAAAAATTACAGACTTAAAAATCTTAAAAATGAAACTGCAAGATATAGATAAAAAAGAAAAAAAATTGCATGAAATTGAAATTTCAAAAAATTCATTAAATCAGGATTTAATAATCTTAAAAAAACACCTTGAAACATTAAATAATTCAATATTTGAATTAGTCAAATATGACGGGAAATTTAATGCAAAGCAGATAGAATTACAAGAAGCATTCAGGGAAGAAAAAATTGCAGAGATTAAAATCGCGGAAACAAAAAAAGAAATAAATATGCATGATAAACAAATTGAAGAATTAAAAGAAAGAGTTAAAAAAATTGAAGAGATAAAAAAACAATTGAATTATTTAATTGAACTTGAAACATGGTTTTCTAAAAAATTTATCCCACTCATTACATATATTGAAAGAAATGTAATGATTAAATTAAAAACAGAGTTTTCAAAATTATTTGCTGAATGGTTTAATATGCTTGTTTCAGATACATTCAATGTGAGATTACGGGATGATTTTACACCAATAATAGAACAGCAGGATTATGAGATTGATTATGCATTTCTTTCCGGGGGAGAAAGAACAGCAATTGCACTTGCGTATAGACTTTCATTAAATCAAGTTATTAATTCACTTTTAAGCAAAATAAAAACAAAAGATTTAGTAATTTTAGACGAACCAACAGATGGTTTTTCTGAACAGCAATTAGACAAAATGCGAGATGTTTTACAACAATTAAAAATAGGTCAATTAATTATTGTAAGTCACGAGCAAAAGATAGAAAGTTTTGTCGAAAACGTTATTAGATTTAAAAAAGATCACGGGATAAGTATAAGAGAATAATCTCTATATAGTAGTAACAAATAGAAAGATTTAAATAGAAAAGAATACTATAAAATTTATGAATACAAAAGTTGTCGCATTGGATATTTATGGGACTCTTTTACCTACAAAAGGTAATAATATCCCTCGAAAAGGATTAGAGTCTTTCTTAAATAATTGTAAATCTGAAGAATTGATTCTCTGTACTTGTTCTGATGGAAAAATTCAAGAAGTCAAAAATGATCTTTTAGAGGCAGGAATTGATTTGAAATGTTTTAATAAATATTTTGAAATGCCAAGACAATCAGCAGATTTTATTAAACAACCAAAAGACCCAACTATAATTTTAAATTATTATAATTTATCTCCAGAAGAATTAACAGTTATAGGAGATAGAGAAGAAAGAGACATTGCATATGCAAGAGAATTAGGATGCAATACAATTTTAGTTCCGGAATATAAAATACCAGAAGATAAAGATAATTTTGATTTAAGTAAACTGGAGATAAAATAATGAAAATAATTTTTATAAGAGGCTTACCTGGAACAGGAAAAACTGCGGTTGCCGAAATACTAAAAACAAAGCTACCTAATTCAGAATTAATTAGTGTTGATAATTTCAAATTAAAATCAATGAGTAAAGGAAAAGATTTCAAAACTGCAAAAAATTTTGCATATAATGAAACATTAAAAAAACTTTACAAATTTAATTTAATGAAAAAAGATTATTGTATAGTAGAAGAATTAATTTGTGAAGAAGAATTTTTAAAAAAATTATATGAATTTATCAATAAAACAAATGCAGATCATTATTGGTTTAGAGTAATGAGAAAATTAAAAGACCTTTTAGAAGTTGAATCAAAAAGAGATAGAAAAATTAAAAATACTGTTGAAGACTTTAATAAACTTAAAGAAGATACAGAAGCACTAAAAATACAAGGAGAATATTTGATTAAGAACGATGATTTAGATTTAACAGCGAATAAAATTCTTAATTTTTTAAGATAATTCTAATATAATTAGTAAAATTCTATCTTTGAATTATACAAAAATAAATAAATACTTTTCATCCCAAAAAACCCAATTCTTTATCACAAATTTGGCAATAAAATTTTTCTTTTCTCATTCCATCCCTTTTTACAGAATCTTTAACTATACCGCAAATAGGACATTCATAAGCAAGAGTCTTTCTATTTTCTAAACAGGAATCACAGCAATAAATATTATTTGAAGAATTTGGAATTTTACTTAAAACATAAAAAAAACCATAAAAATGTTCATCACAAATCAATTCTTCAATAGATTTTACAATCCGATTATCTTCAATCATTAATTTACAATAAATAAAATACTTTATAAAAATTCTTAAAATTAAGAGATTCTTTTATGAAATTCACCTAGTTTAATATTACACTGTTTACAAAAATATTCATCAGTTTGTCTTCCCCCTAAAGCTTGCCAAGATTCTTTTGAAGAAATCACTTCATTAATTTTAGTAACACCTTTGACAACCCCACAATTAAAACATTCATAAGCCAAAGTTACCCTTCGACCTTCACAAGAATCACAACAATAAATATTTAATGATTCACCTAAAATTCCATTTCCATCATTCATGCTTCTAAGAATGTCAGAATTGGGAATAGTTCCAATTTGTTTAAATTTTGAATCTGGATGTTTATCACAAACAATTTTATCCAGAGAATTTTTATCATTTGCCATATAAAATAAAACCCAATTTTGCTTATAAAGATTATTATGAAAAAATAAAACTTTATTAACCATTATTTCCCTAAATAATTATGAATTTCCAATTTTATCTTGAAAGATTATATAATGCTAAAGATTTTCAAAAATTTCTGAAAGAAAATAAAAAAGCTTATCCTTGTTCAGCTTTTTTCGTAATTAATAAAGAAAATCCAAACGAAAAAAATCAGCAACATTTTGATTATTATATTCCATCAACAAACAAAATGTTTAGTTTTAAATTAGAAGAAGATTGTCAAAGAACACCAATAGAAGTAAGAGACCAGAAAACACCGGAAAAAATTTCAATGAATTATGATTTTGATTTTAATGAAATTGAAGAAATAATAAAAAATAAAATGCAAGAAGAAAAAGTCACAGAAAAAATTCAAAAAATTCTTTTATCATTGCAACATTTAAAAGAAAAAGATTATTTTATCGGTACAGTATTTATTTCATCAATGGGAATTATAAGCCTGCACATTGATATAGAAGAAAAAAAAGTAATATTATTTGAAAAAAGATCTTTTTTTGATATGATAAAAATTATCAAAAAATAGAGTGATTTTTATTACCTCAAAAACCAGAGGTTTTTACAGTGATAAAAATTATTAAAAAATGAGTTTAATTTTTAACACCCAAAAAATTTCACCTTAAAAATTATTAAAAAATAAAGATAATTTTAATTACTCAAGAATCATTTAATATTAAAATGACTTCAAGATTATTTAAAAAAATAACTGAAATAGCATTTTTTAGCTTATCTCTCTTTGTTTTAAATAAAATATTACCTACAATAATTCACTTAAAATTTAGTCAACAGGAAATCAATAACCCAAAAGTAATAGAATATATGAATACGCAAAATTATTCGTATAATTATGAAGGAACTGATGAAAAAATAGCCCTTTCTTATCTAAAACTTGCAAATGCAATAACAATGAGCAACATTACATATAAAGATTATATGTTTAAAAAATCAGACGAAGAATTATTAAAGAATAAAGAAGGAAATTGCAAAGAAACTTCAAGATTTACATATGCAAATTATTTATTTTTAATAAATAATGCTAATAAACCAAAATTAAAACAATATGTCCGGTTTGCTTCAGGAACACTACAAGTAAAAAAAGATTATTATCCTCATACATGGTTGGAATATTCTAGAAACAATAATTGGATACCTTATGAAACTACAACGAATGATTTTACAGATTCAATAAAAATTTATCCAAGACTAATAGACATATTAATTCCAGATAATACTGTTTTATTACCTAAAGAGGAATATCATCCAACAAGTTATCATCAGATTATCCAAGATGGAAACTTAAAAAGGAGTATTAATTTAGAAGGGATCATAAAAGAAAAAGGTTTAATTTATGGATTATCAAAATCATTCAAATTTAATTAAACTTTCTCTGCAACAAAAACAATATTTCTCCTCGGTTCAGCAATTTCTACAATTTTAAAACCAACAGATTTAAACAAATCCAAAATTTCCTTTTCATTATAAAGATAATAATATCTATTCCCTTTATCTCTCCACTGAATAGATTTATCCTTCGGCGAGTTTTTAAATCGTTCAGTATCCTTATTCCAAACATCAATCTTTACCCTCGCATTCACTTTTAAAACACGATATAATTCTTCAACAACCTTCTTTCTATTGTCTTCTCCCTCAATACAATGTAAAACAGCAGTGCAAATCGCTCCATCAAAAAAATTATCAGGATAAGAAAGTTTTGTAAAATCCTCAACACTAAATTCTGCATCAATATTTTTTTCTTTTGCTTTTTCTTTAGCATATTTAATCATCTCCTTAGAAAAATCAGCTAAATACATCTTCCCATCTTTAATTGAAAATAAATGCCTGCCAGCACCACTACCCAAATCCAAGATTTTACCCTTTTGTTCTTCAAGAAATTGAATTGTTCCCTCACTAGGTCTGTCTTTAAATTCATACCATTCTTTAGCAATATTATTCCATACTTCTTTTTGTGATTTCATAAAAAAAGAAATATCAGAAGGTTTAAAAATGATTGCAATTAATGTAACTCTATGGGGACAAAAAGACATAAATTAACACGAAAAGAAATTTATCAAGAATTAAGTCAAGAACAGGATAAACTTAATGAATTTCAAAAAGGAGCATTGCAAATACACCCAATAGAATTATCTGATACAGGACAAGAAGAATATTTTTTATATTGCAACCTTAATGAACATTCAGGACCATTAGGTAAAAGAAAAGCAAAAAGATGTTCAAGAAAAAGGTGTGAATATTTACAAATTTACAAAGAGGAAAAAACATATCCCAGAAATGAAACTATAACTTGCCAAAACCAAGCACCCAAAGAAGGAATATTAGAGCAAAATTTACAAAGAATCATTCCAGTTCTTCCTTTAACAGATGAAAAAGGAAAATACTATGCAATTTGTCCAAAAGGATTGCTCGGTGAAGAGATCTTTAAAAATTGTAATGGTTGTAATCAATACAAAATTTATAGAAGAACAAGAAGCTTAATTTAATAATGTCATCTTAATTTAATCTTTATCAAAATCAACTAAATTATTTTTAAGATTTTTAGGTTTTGCATCCCAAAACTCACCAAATCTTCTATGGAAAGTAACCAAGTTATATTTCCCTTTTTCAATATTTTCAAAACTAACCAAGTAATTCTGAACATCCAAAAAATCAATTCGTGTTCCTCCTCCATCTCTACATGCTGAGCTTCTCTCAAAAGGTCTTCCAGAATATTTATTAGCAATAAACTCATCTGAATAAGAATATGTCCTTATAGGTCTTTTGTCTGCAAAACTGCTAATAACAGGACTAATTACTTCAATTTCATTTCCTTGCTCATTCATTGCATAAAAGCCAATTTTATTCAATCTAAAATACTCTACTAATTTCCCATTCCAACTATCAATCCAACCCTCAATATCAGATGTTTCAACCGCCACAGCAGCTGCCTTTTCATCACTAGACACTTGACAATACATCACCCAACTAAAACTAAATTTTTTAGTGTCAGCTTTCTTATCAAAATATTTAGTGAATTTTTCTCTAATCTTTTCTTCTAATTGTGATATCATCTTATCTTAAATCTCCCTTATTCTTTTTGAAAGTTATAACTAAAGAATTTTTATTATTTCGCGAGTCTATTTTTTTAATTGTCATAAATAAGCAAATAATATTTCTTAATTAAATATAACCCCTCCCTTTAAGGGGGGTAATAACAAAGTTTAAATATTCTAATAAAGATGCTCTATCATGATTGAAGAAGTTTTAAGAAAAATTGGACTTACTGAATATGAAACAAAAATTTACATTGCCTTACTTGATTTAGGAAAAGCAACTTCTGGAGAAATTCTGCAAAAAGCTAATCTTAACACTGGCAAAATTTATGATATTCTAGGCTCATTAAAAAATAAAGGCTTTATTAGTGAAATAATCGAATCAGGAGTTAGAAAATTTTCTCCTGCAAACCCACAACAGATTTTTAATTACTTAGATGAAAAAAAAGAAGATATTCAAAAACAAGAACAAACTCTTAACAAAATAATTCCTGATATTTTGAAGAAAATAAATTCAACTAAAGAATCTCAAAAAGTGGAAGTTTTTTATGGATTTAATGGATTAAAGACAGCTCATCAAAAAGAAATAGACAAATATTCTTCAAAAGAGACATTGAGAGTTTTAGGAATTATGGGAAGAGAGAAATATCCTAAATTAATTTATAACTTTTATATTGACAATCTATACTCAAAAAGAATCTCCTCAAAAGTAAAAATTAAAAAAATTTTAAATAAAGATGCAAAAAAATATAGGAAAGATCATGAAAAAGAAGCACAAATAAAATATTTTCCTTATATCTCTCCAGTTGCAATTGTTACAATAAACGATTTAACAATAATAGACATAATTACAGAAAACCCAATTATAATAACAATTGAATCAAAAGAAGTTACAGAATCTTTTATTCAACAATTTGAATTATTGTGGAAGCTTTCTAAATAAAATCAACTTTGAACACCAGTGTAAAAATATGCTACATTTAAAAAAGATTTATATTATATGTTTTAATGATAAAACCACAAAAAGGCGAAATAAGAAAGCCAACTAAAACAATCTCAGGAATAACACCTGTAGCAGTAATGCTACCTCCGAGAAAATGTGAACATGGAAGATGTATTTATTGCCCAAATTTGAATGTACCGCAAAGTTATACCCCAAAAAGTCCTGTCGTTATGCGAGCAAAAGAAGTTGATTACGATCCATATAAACAGGTTATAGGACGAATAGAAGCATACAAAGCAATGAATCATCCAACTGAAAAAATTGAACTAATTATAATGGGAGGAACATTTCTGGAATATCCTGAAGAATTCCAACATAATTTTATCAAAAGTCTTTATGATGCACTAAATGGAAAAATATCAAAAACATTAAAAGTCGCACAAGAACTTAACGAAAATTCAACAAATAGATGTGTTGCACTTTGCGTTGAAACAAGACCGGATGTTTGCATTAAATATATTGACCGTATGAGAGAATGGGGAGTTACAAGAGTTGAATTAGGAGTCCAAATAATTGATGACGAAATTTATGACCAGATTAAACGAGGACATAAAGTTATAGATGTAATAAACGCAACTAAAGAATTAAAAAACGCAGGATTTAAAATTGGTTACCATATTATGCCGGGATTACCAGGAAGCAATTTACAAAAAGACATAAAATTATTCAAAAAATTATTCTCAAATTCAAACTTTAAACCAGACCAACTAAAACTATATCCTTGTCAGGTAATGCCAAGTTCAGTTCTTGAAGAATTATATTGGGAAGGAAAATATAAACCTTATTCAAGAGAAGAGATAGAAAAAGTTTTAATAGAAATGCTAAAATTAACTCCGCGTTATTGCAGAATTATGAGAGTTATGAGAGAAATACCCCCGGAATATATTATTGCAGGAACAATAAGAATAGATTTACGTAGAGAAATTGAAAAAGAATTAAGAAAAAAAAATTCAAAATTAAAAGAGATTCGTTACAGAGAAATCGGTTTTGCACAACAGGAAAAAAAGGAAATTAATCTTGATTTAAAATTAAAGATTACAAAATATAAAGCATCAAAAGGAAAAGAATATTTTTTGGAAATTATAAATAAAGACGATATTTTATTTGGATTATTAAGATTAAGGTTGCACCATAAAAATGCAATTATTCGGGAAGTCCATGTTTACGGGCAAAGCCTAAATTTAGGAGAAAAAATAAAAGATGTTGCTCAGCATCAAGGTTTAGGAAAATGGTTAATAGAAGAAGCTGAAAAAATAACTAAAGAAAATAAGATTTCAAAATTAAGTATTATTTCAGGAATTGGAGTACGGGAATATTATAGAAAATTAGGATATAAATTGGAAGATACTTATATGGTTAAAGAATTAAATTAAAATTTATTTTATTAACTGAACAGAACAATAATATTATAAACCATTTTTTATAAACATATAAATGAGCTGGAATTTATATAACAAACTTATAAAAAAAGGATATCCACGTCGTGATCCAACCCCTATTTTTGAGGATAAGATTTTATTTCAAAAATTAATTAATGATTTAATCAAACCTTTCAAAAACCAAAAAATAACAAAGGTTGTAGCCCTTGATGCCTTAGGATTTATTTTAGGAGGAGCAATAGCCTATAAATTAAGAATCGGACTTATTCCCATTAGAAAAGGGGGTAAACTTCCTCAAGAAGGGAAATTAAAAAGAAAAATTTCTTTTGTTGATTATACAAAAACAAAAAAGACTTTTGAAATAAATAAAGGTTTAATTAAAAAATCAGACAAAATTCTTTTAGTTGATGAATGGATTGATACAGGAGCCCAAATGAAAGCAGCTATTAAACTAATTGAAAAAGAAGGAGGCAAGATAATAGGAATATCAACATTCTATGCTAATCGAAGAAATAAAACAGAAATATTATTTAAAAAATACAATTGTCATGCAATAAAAGAAGTTAAAAAGAATTCTTAAAGTCAATCCCAGTCATCTTAATATATTCACATGAAATAATTATTTAAGCCCTTCATCATTAAAATCAAACTTTCTTTCTAAAACCAATAGCAAAAGAATAAAATCCTAACTTCTCAGCCAATTTAATTGAAAATTTATTACTAGAATAACATCTCCAGTCAAAAATTTTAATCCCCCTTTTTTTCATCTTTTTAATCAATTCTAAAGCTATTTTAAAACCAATACCTTGACCACGATTTTTTTTATTAATATAAATTTTATCCAATAAACCGATTTTACCATCAAAAGATTTTTCAATAATTCCTTCACCAAAACCAACTAATTCATTATCAGATTCAACAACAAGAAAAATAAAATTCTTTTTTTTCAAATTAATCAAAAAAGATTTTTTTCTAGATTTTTCATGTTTTTTAAAATCCGTTAAGATTAAATCCTTTGTTCTTTTTGGAAATTGTTGTTTCACTTCATCAAGAGCATTAGTAACATATAATTGATCAATAAAATCTAAATCATTTATTTTTGCCTTTCTAATAGTCGGAACCATTTAGCTTAATCCTCTACTTCCTGTTCATTTAATCCAAAAATCATAAATATAAAATCAAAGGATCGTAATAAAATTTCAAGTATAATTATAAACAAGAGGAAAATTGTAAAATCACCTAAAGCAATAGGAATCTCATGAAAATGATTTAAAATTCTTTCAATACTTAAAAATCCTGGTTTTGAAACTGCAATCGCAAGAAGGTTAAGAGGCCACAATTTTGCTAAATCACGAGAAATATTTTCACCATACTTTGGAATGTAACTTGTTACCCTAATTGCTCCAATAATTGTTGCAGATATAATTAAGATCGCTTTAACATCATAGCCTTCAGTTAAAAATATTAAAAAAAGTGCAAAAACACCAAACCAAAAAAATATTAAAAAAGGCAAAACAACAATATATTCAACAAAATACAAAGTTCCGGCAAGAAGTTTAGTAAGAACAGGATGTTCAGAACGGTTATACTGACTTAAATTTAATTCAATTAAATTTTTTGTGGAAATAAGACGATAAAATTTCCAAACAAAAACTGAATAGATTACAATTAAAAAAACTAATAAAAATAAATTAATAAAATCCATTAGCCAAACAGGCAAAGTTAATACTAATGATTTATAAAAATCAACTAATTGAGCACCTAAACTTGTCACCTCTACCATTTATTAATAAAAGAAATATTAATATTTAAACTTTTATAAGAAAGGAAAAAAATGTCTTTTATTCAATCAAAAACCTTTAAATATTCTAATTTTTTGATTTAACACATGATTGATATAAAATTAATACGTGAAAATCCGGAACTTGTAAAAGAAAATATGAAAAAAAAGTTCAGAAAGGATTTAAGCATAGTAGATAAAGTAAAAAAGTTAGATGAAGAATGGAGAGCATTCAAAGCAGAAGAAGATAATTTACGAGCAGAAAGAAATAAAATTTCAAAAGAAATTAATGAAGGAAAAAAAGAGAAAAAAAATGTCGATAAATTAATATTAAGAGCAAAAGAAATTCCAGACAAAATAGATGAAAGCACTGAAAAAAGAAAAGTGATGGAACAAGAGATTATAAAATTAAGGTCATCAATTCCAAATATTATGTCAAAAAATGTTATCATTGGAGAAGATGATTCAAAAAATGTTGCAGAAAAATATTTTGGGGAAAAAAGAAAATTTAATTTTGAAATAAAAAGCCATAGTGAAATAATTGAAAATTTAGGACTAGCAGATTTTGACTCATCAGCAAGAGTTTCAGGAACAGGATTTTATTATTTGCAGGGAGATGTTGCATTATTAAATCAAGCATTAATCCGATTAGGAATTGAAACAATGGTAAAAAAAGGATTCTTATATGTAGAAACACCATTAATGCTAAATGAAGAAATAATTGATCAGGTTACAGATTTAAATGATAAACAAAATCAAATTTATTTAATTGAAGGAGAAAAAAAAGCTTTGATTGGAACAAGTGAACATTCTTTAATTGGAAGATATGTAGATCAGGAAATTAACGAAAAAGATTTACCGATTAAACACACAAGTTATTCAATGTGTTTTAGAAAAGAAATCGGAGCACACGGAATTGACGAAAAAGGAATTTTTAGAACACACCAATTCAACAAGATTGAAATGATTGTTATCTGTAAACCGGAAGAATCAGAAAAATTTTTCCAGGAATTACAAAATATAACCGTTGAAGTTTTTGAAAAATTAAAAATCCCTGGAAGGGTTTTAAAAATTTGTTCAGGAGATCTGGGAGATTTAAAATATGAACAAATAGATGTTGAAGCATGGAGTCCTCGTAAGCAAGGATATATTGAAGTAGGAAGTTGTTCAAATTTAACAACAGCTCAGGCTCAAAAACTAAATATTACTACAAGAATTAAAGGAGAAAGAATAACACCTCATACATTAAATAATACTTGCATTGCAACATCACGGGCATTAGTTGCATTAATTGAAAATTATCAAAATAAAGACGGAAGTATTACAATCCCAGAAGTTCTAAGACCATTTATGTTTGGAAAAGAAAAGATTGAAGGGTTGAAGAAGAAAAATTGAAATTCAATAAAAACTATAAAGATTAATTCTCTATTAAAATTGTAAAAAAGAGTTACCTGAAAAATTAGATCTTCTGAATTAGCAAATTAGGGGGAACCAAAATATTCTGATTTGAATCAATTATCAAATCAATGCTAAAAATTTATCAATTACTAATAAATATCTATTTTATTTTTTTTGCAATAATCCTGAATTTCATCCCAATTATTAACTGAATCAGGATTATTTTTAAAATATCTTCTTCTTGTTAAACCTTGCTTTTGTTCATCAAATCCATTATAAAGTTCAAATAAAACAAAATGACTGGGTAATTGTAAAATTGAAGTCAAGATTATATTATACTTAAATTGATTCCATGATGGAATCATTTCTTCAAGAACAGGGTTTAGGTATTTACCTGAAACATCTATGGATAAATATCTCGGTTTTATTATAAAAGGATATTTATAATTAATAGAATCTGATGAATCTAAAAGATTTCCACCATTTGAAAAAAATGCAGATTTAAGTGGATTTTGAGGTTCATCGATTAAATGGAAATCTAAAGATCCAAAAGGATTATCATTATTTTCAAGCAAAAGATTCAATTCAGTGTTAGTGAATAATTTTAGTAACCCTAAATTAGACTTATTTGAAATCATAATAACTTATTTACCCATTTCTTTTAATTTCTTTAGAACTTCGTCAACTTCTCCAGAAGGTTTGTTTTGCGGTACAGGAGGCATTCTTTTTAAAGGTGGTCTTTGCCCAGTAGCTATTTGTGGTCTTTGTCCAGGTCTACTTTGTGGAGGGGGTAACATTCTTCTTGGAGGAGCTCTAAAAGGCATTCTTGAAGGAGGCATCATCCTTGGTAATCCTTGCTTAGGTTCTTCTGGTTTAGTCTTTGAAAATTTAGATTTTAATTGATACCAATAAGGTCTTAATTTATCTCTGAAAATTAGAGCTAAAATTACAAGTAAAATTAATATTAATAAAATCCAAATCCATAAATAACTTTTTTTCTTTTCTGTTACAGTTGGTTTTACACAACATGAATCAGTTGAAAAACTACAATCATCACTTGTTGATTCTTCACCGTCATCGCAACCATTAGGTCTGCAAATTCCACCATATACCACACAATCAGATTCTACTGGTTCAGTAGGAACATCACATCTTCCACTTACACAGCAAACTTCACCATATTTTGTGTCTGATGAATCAACAATAGAACCTGCTAAACATTCCTGATTTGAATTACAAATTTCTCCGCCCTGATCTGCACAAAGGTCTAAAGTAAATTCTTTATCACAGCATTTAGATACACCTGAACAACTGTAAGCGTCTAAAATACTTCCTTCACAATTCATTTGCGACATACAGAAATATCCTGCATCTGTGCAATCAATACTTGCATCCGGATCGTCAACTGGGGTGTAAAAACTTTTTGGCCAAACTGAATATAAAATAAATGCAGTGTTTCTTATATTACTTTGCCAGCATCCGTCTTTACCTTGGACTTCTAAAAGCCAGTTAATTGATTCTGTTTTTTCTATTGGTTCTTCATATTGAAATGCGTATAATGCTAAAGCAGTGTCAAAGAATTTATCTCCGGATTCTTCCCAATATTTATCTTTTTGTTTTAATAATAATTCATTTCGATAATCAGAATGACTTGTAACTAAATATAAAAAAACTTGTGGGAGATATTTTTGATTGTCTTCTTCCATTGTTATCAAGTAAGGTAAGTATGGTGTGATATCATAATTTAAATGATTTAATATTAATGTTGCCCATAAACTTCCTTCATAGTCGCAAGCACTTCCTTGTTTAAAACAGTAAGAACTTACTCTTTCAGTTGTTGTTCCTTCTGCTGATCCTGAAGTTGCTTTTTCAGAGACATAAATTGTTGATGATGTTTTTTTCTTGTATAATAATGTTGTTAAGAATTGTTTATCACAACTTACGTCAATATCCTGATTGAAACAGGTTGATGAAACTTTTAACCACCATCTTCCTTCTGATAAACTTAAACAAGTTCCTGCTCCAGTATTAATTTTTTTATCTTCTCCGATAAGGATTGTGTATGTTGCACCTGAGTATGTAATTTTACAGCTTGTTGCTTCCGGGCTTTCAATTTCTAAGAACCAATCAAGATCTGTTGCAGTCATATTTTGTGCAATTAACCAACTTTCAGCTTTTGTGGTTTCACTTCCGGTATTACTTAAAGCTAAAATTGCCTGAGCTGTTGATTTTAATTTACATCCTGAACTTGGCCAACATTCTCCGTTTTTTGCTTCGCTTAAAATCTGTGATTCACATTTATCTACTGCGAGTAAAGAAAAAACTTTCTCTTCAAAAGAAAGACTTGTACAAGTTTTTTCGTCAATACTATTTGTTAAACATGTGTATGCTTTTTCAACTTTTGAGTCGATATCATTACTTGTATCAACTGTTATATCTGCTGTTGCATTTTCTGCACTTAAAATTAATGGAGAAATTAGCATTGATAATATTACAGAAACCCAGAGTAACATTATCACCTTATTTTTCATAAAAGAAATAATAGAATCTTGTTTTTAAAATTATTGTTATTTAATATAAATTATTATAAAGATTAATTATTGTATTTTTTTATGATTGACCCTAAATTATCTGCTTTAGAAAATTTGGATGTACCTGAATCGGTAAAATTAAGGAAAAAAATTGTTCCTGAATATGTTCAATTTCTTGATCATTGCAAAACTCCGGAATTAACTATTAGGCGGGTTATTGATATGGCTAAAAAAGAGGGTTTAGAAGAATTTACCGGACAACAGAAGTTTATTGATAATAAAAAGGGGTTTTATATGACTGATGCAGATAAAAAACAATTTGCTATTGTCTTAAAGGGTAAACAAAGATGTTATGATTATGGTGTTTCTATCTTGGGTGCACATACTGATGCTCCTTGTTTAAATTTAAGAGGAAGTCCAATTGAAGAAGGTACTGAAGGAGTTATTTTGAAGACTAAACCGTACGGGGGAATTTGGGAACATCAGCATGTTGATTATTCTGCTAAATTAATTGGGCACGTCACAAAAAAACAAGGCGAGATTACTTTTAATTTAGAGGGTTTACTTTCAGATAGAGGGATTCATATTTCTAAAGAAGTGAATGAATTACCGTTAAAGAAAGCATTTCCTCATGAGATGTTTAAGTTTATTACTGGTTTTAGTAAAAAGGAATCATTTTTGAAGGTTTTGGAAAGAAAGGGATTGGATGAAAAGGATTTTTATCGTGGTAATTGGTATGTTGTTCCGGCAGATAAAACTAAAATTTTGGGTGATGGTTTAATTGATGGTTATGGTCATGATGATAGAATTTGTGTTTTTGCGAGTGTTAAGGCTGCACTTGAAACAAAAGATTTGAAATTTCCATTAATTGTTTATGGTTGCGATCGGGAAGAAATTGGGAGTACTGGTTTAAGCGGGGCACAATCAACTTTTTTGGATTCTGCAATTTATAATCTACTTAGTAAAGAATTTGTTCCGGAGAGAGATATTTCTTTGGGTTTGATGAATAGGATTTATAATAATTCTTTGATGATTTCTTCAGATGTTGATATTGCTTTGACGAGTTATGATTCTCAATATCAAGATCCGGCGATTGCTACGAGATTTAATCGTGGTATTGCTATTGTTAAATCAAATGGGGGTATTTTTCAATCAAATGGAAATCAGGCATCGAATCAAATTGTTTCTTATTTAATGGATTTGTTTGATGAAAATAATGTTATGTATCAAATGAGTGAGTGTCCGTCGAAATTGCAAAAAGGTGGTGAAGGTACTATTGCTAAATATTTTGCGCAAAAAGGTATTCAGGTTATTGATGTTGGTGTTCCTGTTGGGAATATGCATGGTAAACATCCGACTGCACATATTGGCGACTTGGGTCAGTTGATTAAGGGATATAGTGCTTTTATTGGACGGAGATAAAATGATTTTTCAATGATGTTATTGATTTACCTTTTAATCTTATTCATCCTTTCCTTCTTCCACAACCTTCCCAACACCAACTTTCTTCTCCCTAATGCTTTTTACTCTCGGAGCCCTTTTCTTAACTTCCTTCTTGGGTTTATCATCTTTTTTCTTTTCTGAATTTTTAGCATCATTATTTTTTTGAGAAAAATTATTTTGCATATAATTTTTTTTAACAACGTAGTTCACAGGATTTTTTATTTTGTCACAAAGATTATCCGGAACGCACACGCCAATTCCCTGATAAAATTCTTTGCAGTTTTGAGGCATTATTGGTTTTTTTCTGTAAGCCCATTGTAATTGAGATTTTATGTAACCTTCGTTTAAAGGATGCTCATTTTTTTTATTCCATTCATAAATCTTTTTTTCAATTTCTTCTTTATCCATTCCTATTGATCTAAATAAATGAATTAAAATGAACAATGCTCTTTTTCTACCGTCGACAATTCCATTTAATATTCTCTTAACGCACGGAGGAAAGTTATCTTCAGATAAATTTTCTAATTTGAGAGGTTTATAATCTGCATATTTTCCGGTAATTTTTTCTTCAACTACTCCTCTTCTAATTTTATTTTCCTGAAACCAATCCATTGCTTGTATTACTAATTCTGTTGCTTCGCCTTCTTTTACTTCCGGATTAAAATCTTTAATTTCAATTTTCATTGGGTCAGCATCTTTCATTTCAAAATCTTTAATTTTGTCTGAGTCAATTACAATGCTTGCTAAAGCAGTTTTTTCATGCAACGAATAAGGCATTCTAAATAAATGCCGAGGAGAAACTAAGACAAAATCTAACCCCATTAAATCAAATAAATCTTCTTTATCATTTTGTACTGGTTCGGAAAATTTTCCTTGCTTTTTTGTTCTGTTCAATAAGTCATTTGTAGTGTTGCAATTATTACATTCACTGATATTTTTTTGATTCCTTATTTCTAATTCTCTTTTGCAATGAGCACATTTTTGTTTTGCATCATTATTTATTTTTTTAATTTCTGAAATCCCACAAAAAGAACAATATAATTCTACTTGAATAAAACTTTGGGCTATTTGATTACAGATAGAACATTTTACCCCTCTTTTAAGATCAGTCTTTTTGAATTGTTCATAAAAATCTTCGGGGAGCATTTTTTCTAATTCAGGTCTTGCTTTGTCTGTAATATATCCTACGATTTTTCGAGGTAAATCAGGGAATAAATCTTTAGTTTGTTCTTCGCCTAATTCTTTTGGAAATGCTTTCCATGGGATTAAAATATGCCACCCTTTTGAACCTGAATTATGTAATAATATAGGATAATGATTTCCAAAAAAAGATTCTGTTTCTTCTACAGAAACATCATAAACAAGAGCCTTTTCTTTTTTGTTTATTTTTTTTATTTCTACCACAGAAATATCTGAATCAAATAATTTCTCATAATTAGATAAAATTTTCTTTGAAGTTTCATCAGGGTTTACAGAGTTAAAATTATAAAACCAATCTAAAACTTTTCTTATACGATTTAAATTTGCTCTTTTTTTTGTTCTAAAAGTTTCATGTTCTAATCTGTGAGAAACAAATTTTTTTGGTTTAATTTGTTTATAGACTTCTTTTAATCCATCCACGGGGAATATTTTATCTCCTGCAAATGGTGAGAATTTATTTCTTATTCGATTAAATTCAAGCATAGAAATTTCTGATTTAGGAATTTTTAACATGTAAACTAAACCCCCCTTGAAAAGTGTTCCTTGAGGTAAAATGTGGGGTTTATTTTTTTCTTTAGATAGATTACAGGAGAGATCATTTAATTTGCAAAGCCATATCATTTCAGTAATAAGTTTTTTTGAAACAGATTTTACAGTAATGCCATATTCTCCGATTTTATATCCATCACCACGGATATATCCCCTTAATAATTCTAAAAATAATTCCCGAGAAGCTTTGAATGCAAATGCAGGAACATGTTTATTTTTCTTTTTACCACAAAATACATCAAAGAAATTTGACCATTCTTTTGAATGGATTAAAATTTGAATTGAATTTTCATTAGGATTCCTGATTGAAATTTTTCTCTTAGTAATTGAAGATAAAAGTTCGGTTACATCTTTAATATATTCTTCTTCATTTTTATTAAAAGTAAATCCTACTTGATTAATTGTATTTGTAACATGCCCTTCAGCTAAAAAATACCCGATTAATCTCATTAATTCTTTATTAATATTAATTTTTCTAGAGATAGTTTTTTTAGAATGTTGGTTTTTTGCAAATTCAAATTCATTTATTACTTGAATATTATTTGTTTGAAATTGGTTTGTGGTTGTGTTAAATGAAATTAAAAATTCTCCTTCTTTAAGATCCTTTACTTTTTTTTGGATTATTTCACCTTTATTCCAGATAAATACTGAATGATGTTCTGTAACTTTTAAAGGCAAAGTGCTTTGAGTATGTTTTAATTCATATACTGTATCCAGATGTTCCAGAGAGTTATAAATCTTTGAAAATTTTAGTTTTCTTTCTTTATCTAGAGATAATACTTCTAATTTTTTTCCATTTTTTAATAATTCAATAACTTTAGAGATTTCAAGTAAATTTATCTCTTCTTTTTCTTTTACTAATATTGGTGTATCTCCAGACACACTGAATTTCACACCCACATTTTTTATTCCGTGATTATTTAGTACTTTTACTATTGCCTGTGCTGCTAATTTACTATAATCAAACCATTTACAGTCGATATCGATTAATAAATCCCAGCCGGTTCTTAATTTTTTTATTTCCTGCTCTTTTAAATCAGTTGAGATTTTTAATGGATCTTCCCAGAGTTCTTCTGAACAATGAAAAGATGTTGCTCCTCGTTTTACTAATTCAAAAATATCTCCTTTATATTGAAAACTGTCTGGTCTTTTTCCAAATCCTTCAAAATATCTTGGAGAGATTTCCCGATTTCTTGAAAATTCATAAATTGCTCTTTGCACTTCTGGTCTTGAATAATAAAGATGCGTTATATTTCTTATTCTTGCTTCTTTTATGGATAAAGTTTTATTAAATTGTGGAGGATTATTATCTGACTTAGGTTTTTCATTAGTTTCACCAGAGCAAGTTTTATTTTCCATAATAGGAAATACTAATAGATGTTTAAATTGTTTATGATGATTGAAAATTCAATAGATTAGAGATTTATAAGGAATTAGGGGAAAATTTTTATCCAAATATACTTTTAAACCACCTTAAGAACTTAGCCCATAAGCTACCGCTTACACATTGATTATTAATACACAAATTACTATCACACTCAAAGCTATTCTCGCAGGTTAATTCTGGATTTTTTTGAAAAACAAATTCATTATTTTCATCAGAACAATAATTTCCTTCTTTTCTAAAACCAAAAGGATAACAATTATCAGAATCTAAACATCCATTACAATTCCCATCTTCAAAAATTTCATTTTCTTTATAACATCTTCCATTAGCACAAAACTCTTCGCATTCATAAGCTTCAACTTCCTGAGTTCCTTCAGAATTACAAAACCATTCATTAAGTGTTTGATCCTCAGAGCATTTATCTTCATTGTGATATTCTCCATCAATATAAATTGCTGATTTTTCATAATAATTTTTTCCACCATCTTTTTCTGTGCACCCATTAGGAAGTAAAACATCACTATCTTCAGTAAGACAGCCTCCATCATAACAACCAAAGTCACATTTTATTGATTCAGAATTTATCAAACCAGAATAACAATAGTATTCTAAAAGATATCCTTCCTCTTTTTCACTACACTTATCATAAAAATGAGAAATCTCTAAAAGATCCATTTCTGTTACAAAACTTCCATCTTCACTTTCATAATAAGGTCCTTCAATGTATCCTTTTACAAAAGGATTTTTCTCATCATCTTCCTTACATTCAAAAACTTCATCTGAATCTCCAAGACAAATCCCTTCATAACACCCATTAGAACATTCAATCGTAAGCAAAGCAGGAACTCCTGATTCTTGGCAATATCCCTCAACTAAAAAAGTTTTATTATTTATAGGATCATACTTGCAAGAATCTTCTTTGCTAAGGTACTCCCCATTTTCTTCTCCCTGAACAATTCCCTTATAATAAAAATTTAGTCCTCCATCAGAATCTTTACAACCATTTTCATTATAACTTTCAGGCATGCACTTTCCTTCCATGCAACCATTTTCACATTCAATTGGGGTATATTGATAATTTTTATCTTCACAATAGTACTCCATTAATATTTTTCCTTGTTGAGTTGGGGTCCAACCTCCTGAACTATCTGTTGTTTCTAAAGTAGTACAAGTGTCATCATAAACAGCATTTCCATGTTCAATATCTTCTATATGTCCTTTTGTATAAAAATTCAAACCACCATCAGTATCAGAACAAAACAATCTTATGCTAAAAACTTTTGAAATATTTTTTGCTTCTCCTTCATAAGAATAAATAATCGTAACCTTATAACTTCCTGAAGGAACAATATTGTTATTGTAAGTTCCGGAATTTCCTTGCTGATTCCATACAAAAACAGATTCTTCTTGTCCTGGAGTTAAAATTATACCAATAGGACCTGAACCATAAACAATTGCATCATTAGAATCGTAAATTTTAATTTGTGATAAATCCATATTAGATTCTAAAGTGTTATTCAAAAAAAATTCTATGTTATCATCTACTTTAAATTCAGAAGAAACATCAATAGTTGGAGGCATTGCAGAAACAAATGAAAAAGAGAATACTATTAAGAACAAAAATAAGAAGGATTTTGATTTCATCTTAATAGATACAATTAAGTATAGGTATAAAAAGCTTTTTATTTTTTGGAGAGGGAAAGATTATTTTAATAATATCTCAAAATTATGGGAATTGTTGTCAAGAATTTTAAATTCCCCTCTTTATTTTTTAGCCCTCTTTTTCAATTTCACATAACATCAGAATCAAAGAAATTTAAATTTCCCCGAAAAAATTCTCCTCATAAATTTATATACTCACAAGATTTATCACAATCATGGAACAATATTGGATGCCAAAAAAGTTGGATTTTAAAAATTTAAGGTTGTGCTTAGATAATTATTCACCTACTTTTATTTATATCAGATTAGTTGGTTCAATGGGTGGAACAGTTAAGGTTAATGAAAAATTAGGAGATAAAAAACTTGATTTTAAGAAAGATAAATCTGGATTGTATATGTTGGTGGATTCTAATGATGTTTTTCATTTTCCTTTAAAGGATTATCAAAAAGGATTTTCATTAGAATATGGAAGGATTGAACCAACAAAAGATGGGATTGGAAGAATGGTTATATTAAGTCATGGAATTGACCCCTATGATCCAAATCTTCCAGAACCACAAAAATCTACTTTAAGAACAGTATTAGATAATCATTTAATGGAAATAGATTTTGAAGGAAGAATAAATCTTAAATTTCATTCTTGGTGGGACAAAGAGTTGAATTGGAAATATTGGACTATTGATAAACCTGGAAATCACCATTCGGTTAAATAAACAAAATTCTCAAAAATTATTTTCTTTTCTTGAACCAACCAATAAGAAACAAAGTTCCTATAATAAATGCCGGCAAATCAATTATTAATGAAAAAACAGAAGAGATATACCATGGTTCCACATCTGCTCTTAAAATCGAAGACACTAAGTGCACTATGCCTGCAAAAATAAAAGCAATTCCTCCAACTATTTCGTATTTCCATGATATCCATATAATAACTGCTAACAACAATGCGGGAATATTGTGTATTAATAAAGCTAAAACTGTTTGCCAAAAACCTGAATTTTTATCAAAAACATCCCAAGAAAATATTGTTAGAAATAGGACTAATATTATTGATAATATTCTTGGCGTCCATAATACAAATTTGTTAATCTTTGTTGCCATGAAATAATTAATAGTAAACAAATATTTAAGACTATTGTTTTCTGTTCGATTCTAACGAACCATCTGAATTAAATATTTGGGAGAAGGAAAGTTTTTCTCGGTAGCAAACTAACATTTTTTAAGAAACTCTAATGCTAGATTCCCTGCATCATCTAAAGATTTGCCAAGTGCAAGAAATCCATGATTTCTCATTTCTAAAAAATATAAATTATCCAAGGATTCCAAGACTTTATCTACCAATGCAATGGTCCCATAAGGCTCTTCTTTGGAAGTAACAGGTATGCCTAATTTTTCAGCATCTCTTGAAATTTTGTCACAATGACCATGAAAAACTGCTTGGACATCGGGTCTCATATTATAGATTGCATAATGAACCATTGCTTCAGAAGAGGGTTTTCTTAAACCAATTGCATACACAATTCCTGCCCCTAAATCTACACGAGGAACTACAACAAATCTATCATTTGTGTTGGATTCATTTAATCCGCTTTGAGATGCAGTAATAATAAAATCATCTTCATTATTTTTTAATCTAAAACTTAGATTGCCATAAGAACCCCCCTCGTAAGGCGGTGCAAGACCTTTTTCATGGAAGAGATTACACCAATATTTTAATCTATCCAATCTTGGATCACTTGGCAAATCTTTTCCAATCATTTTAGTTTTGAATTTTACACCAACATAGGACATATAAATTAGAGTTTCTTTAAACTTTATAAATTTTACTTGAAGCCGTCGAGAAAAATTGAGTTTAACCATCGGGATTAAGCGAAGTTAATTTATTCCGCGAGTTTACAAGCTGGCTGAGAAATTAATTTGGGAAAATTCTGCAAAGATTCATAGTAGGTTAATGCCTGTTAAATGCGTCGGAGCAAAGTGGAGACCGAGGGATAGTGCAACGGTCGGCGAAGCCGAAACCCGAAGAGTCAATAACTTGCCCGTTAGTTAGGTATAGAATTAATAAAATCTCTTTTAGAAGTATGAACTTTTATATCATTCAAATAGAAGTTTCCACTTCCAATCAACCAAAAAATCTTATCCACTTCATAAGGTAATTTATTTATGGATTTAGAGAATTTGATTACATCTCTAAAAATCTGAAAATCATTATTACCATTAGATAAAGTAAGTCCTCTGAAAATATCAATAATGTGGACATCAGGTTTTATGAATTCGGGATAACCATTTTCTTTAAGAAAGTCACAGGATAAAGCAAACTGATAGCCAAAAATTTCTTCTTTCAATAATAAAGGTAAAGCAATTCTTGTTTCTTCATTAAAATAAAAAACTTCAACAAATTTATTGAATTCCTCAATGTTTTTGAATCTTGAAACAAACAAAGCAATTGAAAGAATTGATTTACAAAATTGAACCCAATAACTATGAGAATTATCTTTTACCATTCTTCCAGGTGGAGTGTAATCGCTTGATTTAATAGTATCAAATAATTTTCCCCATGAATCATAATTCTCATTTACTTTTTGGAAATCCCAATCATAAACGAAAGAAGAAATTTTATCAATGTCCCCTATGCTATTAGGCATACCCTGTTTATTTTGAGAATGAAAAACCATTCTCTTAAATAAATCTCTCAAGTCTTTTGGCTTCTTTTCTTTCCAAGCAGTTAAATGATTATTAAGTATTTCTTCATTTATTTCTGGGAAAGACAAAAGGTATTCTTTTGCTTTATTGAATATTTTTTGGTTGTCCATATTATTTAAAGATAGAATGAATGATATAAAGTTTTTGGCTAGGGCAAGTTATTGATTGCAACATCGGGCTTAAACAACCCGAAGGGCTCGAGCGGAACGAAGTGACCTCGAGAGTTTTTTCTGAAAGAAAAAATTTGGGAAAAATGTGTCCCGAAAAAAGAGGGTGAGCGAAGCGAAAACATTTTTCTGTTTAATCTGCTGTTCCCAGACCCGAAGGGCACGAGCTGAAATTAAAGGTTTCCTCGTGAGTTTCCAATCTTCGAAAATTCTTTGATATCGTAGTTGCTGAAAATTGTCTTTAAAATTGTCGTTGGGTGGAAAGAGCGCGCTTTTTTGTTTCTTTTTTTCTAAAAAAGAAGTTGCCCCGAGAGGCGATAGATAACTTTATTAAATTTAAACCAATAGAAAAAATATGGAAGAAAAACTAAAAGTTTCAAAAAGCGAACTTTTGATTGGACAAGAACAAATTAAAAAATGGGTTGAAGAGAAAAAAAGAATTTCTAAACAGAAAGTTAATTCATTACTTAAAGAAATTTATGGATTAAAAGAATTTCCAGAATCATTAAAAAATGAAATCCTAAAACTTAGAATTAAAATTATTAAAGAAGAACAATCTTATTATTCTGCTAAAAAATCTTTGCCTACAATCTTGTTAAATGATAAATATGTTCGTAGTGAGAAAATTGATGATTTATTTGAAGATGAATTAAGAGATTTTATCCAAAGACAATATATTCACGAGAATAGATGGAGAAAAAAAGAAAGGAATAACAATAAAATTATAAAAAAATACTGGGGCAAGAAAGAAGAGCAAATTTTCAAAAAGGATTATCTTCTAAGGGGGAATTTTAATGATATCCAAAGAAGTTCTACCGCAATATTTAAGAAAATAATTGGAGAGAGAAATTATAATTCCTTAAAAAAAGAACTTCTAAAAAGATTGGAGAGAGGTGAAGAAATAAATGGAATCGGAAACGCAAGCGGATATTTTTTAGAAAACAAGGTTATGGCTTTCAGGAAAAGATATAAACCGATTAAGAAAAGTAAAAAATGTATTTATTGTGGGAAAAAATTTTATCCAAGTCTCCTTTCTGCAAACCTAATAAAATATTATCCAATTAAAAAAAATGTGTTAGAAATTGATTATTGTAATGCCTGTTTGACTTCTGCATTTTGGGGAATTTACAAAAGCAAAAAGTCAGAAAAAGAGATGTTAATTGACATAAAAAAATTAATAGATTGTATTGGATTTATACCAACAACAAATTATTTTATGAATACAAGATTTTTGAAAGATTTGCCAAGAGATAAATTTCATGAAGTCATGAAAATATTGATTAACACTTGTCCTTACTCTGAAAATCAAAGAGCATTTAATTTTCCTTACAAAAAAACAAAAGAAGGTTATCCGACATATAAAGATAAATTCGGAAATTGGTTAAGAGTTTTAATTTTGGCGGGAGTATTGGAAGGATATGTAAGAAAAACAGCAAGAGGAACTTTCTGTATTGCTGAAGATGGACATCTTTGTTTATCTATGAAGGAAAAAGCTATTGATGATTGGCTATCCAAAAATTCTTTCAATCATGAAAAAGAACCAAAATATCCAAGAGATGAAGAGTTTAACCCTAACCAAAACATGAGGGGAGATTGGAAAGTTGAAAATTACTATATAGAATATTTTGGATTAGCAGGCTCAGAAGATTATGATAAAAAGTCCGAAATTAAAAGAAAACTTTGCTCAAAATATAAAATAAATTTAATTGAAATACATGAGAAGGATATTTCAAATTTGGATAAAAAATTAAAGGTTTTATTGAAAAATGGGAACAACTGAAAAGAGAATTAAAGCTGAAAGAGAAAATGCAGAAAAGTTTGGTAATATCCTTAAAGAAAATTCTTCAAGCTCAGATGATATTCAAAATAAAATATTAAAGTGGTCGAGAATAACTGCTATTACAATAACATTAACTTTAATTCTCGAACTCTCCCCTTACGCTATAAAAATGATTAAGTGGATTTTTTCGTTTTTTTAAATATGGAAGTATTAAATTTATTTGGATTGTTATTTTCAACATTAGGAGTAGTTTACCTCGCCTTTGGTTTCCGATTTGGAAAACCAAAATATCTTGGAGATTATACATACGAATTTGACGGGAAAGAACCTTTGGTTTTATATTATGAAAATTCTTTTTTGAGAATTGTTGGATGGATTTGTTTAGGTTTCGGAAACATTTTACAAATTGCTTCAATCTTTTCATAACAATTTTGGCGAAGCCGACTATCTGTTTTATCTTTGATAAAACCGCGCGCTCTTTCCTTGGGGTTTGGTAGACAATTTTAGTTTTTTATTTTCAGCAATTTCGTTTAATTAGCGATGTTATGCGACAATTTTAATTTCGTATTGGAGCGTTAAACGAAGATATCAAAATCAGAATTTTTGGTTTACCGACGCTGAGGAGGAGATTGGAAATTGAAACTAACATCTGTATTAACCGAAGTTCGCCGTAGAAGAATTTGGACGAAGAAACCTGCAAGGTTTCGTAGTCGGTTAATGCCTGTTAGTTTCGTCCGAATACTTGGAGGACTTAATTTTTAGTGCAACGATGCCGAAGACAAAAAATCAAAGTTTTTGAAATAATATTTTTTTGGGGGCTATGTATTAGAGAGACGCGTGCTTTTTTTGTTTCTTTTTTAGAAAAAGAAGATTTTTATAATTTGAAATATCTCCTTAGTCATGGTTTATGCTATTTACACAACAAAAATCTTTGACAAAGAAACAGAAAAATTGACTAAAGACGAATAAGAAAGAATACAAAAAATATTTTTACAACTTAAAGAAAATCCTTACGTCGGCGACCAATTACAATATAGGCATTTAAGAGAGAAACGAATCAAAGAAAAAAGGGTTTATTATTTAGTTTATGATGACTTGCAAACTGTTCTTGTTGTCGCAGTTAGTGGAAAGAAAGACCAACAAGCAACAATTAATCATATAATTGATAATTTTGATGAATATAAGGAATATCTAGAAAAATTATTAAGAAAAAATTAAGCGACTCTTCTTATTTTGCCTTCTTTTACATCTTCTAAACTCTCTTTGAATTGTCTAACTAAATCAAAGTCAATTTTCTCCAATTCTTTAAGCTTTGCTATTTGGGATTTCATTCTTTCGTATTCCGTTCTCGATATGCTTATCATTTCCATATTTATTTAATAATCTCAAAGTTTTTAAGTTTTTTTCTGGTGCTGGTGCGGGCTTTTTGCTTTGCCCTTTTACAAAAAAAAACGGAGCATTCCATAAAAGGATAAAAAATTTATGCCGTAACATCGGCATTAACTGAAGTTTTGCGACGAAGGAGCAAAATTTGGGAAACCGAAGTGCAACGAGGTTTCCTGTTAATGCCTGTTATGTGCCCCGAACGGAACGAAGTGAAGTGAGAATGCAATGGGGTTCGGAGCGAAGCGGAGAAAGTCCGCCGTAGCCCGCCGTTATATAAAAAATAACAAACTTATCATCGCAGTTATGAAATTTGCAACAAATGAAATTAATAATGCTTTTGAATATTTTTTTTTCAATAGTAACATGATTAAAATGCTTTCGGCGAAGATTACTAATGTTTCAATAAGGTAGAAATTATTGATTAGGTTTTGGTAAGAAAATGTCGCGATAGGAAGAGTAAAAGCATTTATCAAAACAGCATAAAGAAAAAGTTTTGATATGTCTTTTCTAATAAAAATCCAAATTATACCAAACTCAATAATAATGGTAATTATCAAAGACAAAATGTATCCGAACATAGGGATCATTTTTTCAATCGTCTTACTAAAAGAATTATGCCTATCAAGACAATAGCTACTATCGGTAAAATGATGTACCAGAATTTAGCAAACCACCAAGGCATAATGGCGGTTTTTGAAGGTTCGGGCATAATTTCTTGAGATTGAAAAACTTTTTCTTCAGATGTTCCGTCTGTATAAGTATAAGTTACTTTGGATTTTTGGATACCAAAACTGCTTTCACTCAATGATATAATATCTAAAGTTATGACTGCTTTTTGTAACGGATCATTTTCTTGCACTGAGCCGAAAGCATTTAGTTGAATATTTGATTTAATTAGTTGGGGATTGTTTTCTTCAAAAAATTCCCGGTTTAACTCACTTTCGTTGAATTCTGTTTTAGGAATTGCATAAATACTTGTTAAACCAATTTTGTAAAAACTAAAACAATCACCTTGATTAATTACTCTATGACCTGTAACTCTTTCTTCATTGAAAACAAAAACATAATTTGGATAATCATCAACATTTGAAATTTCATAACACCAGTTTACAGATTTTGTTCCGGGAATTATTAAATCTGCTGAAACTGCTTGAGGAAATACAGAAAAGACTAATACGAAAGCAAATAAGATGATAAGTTTGTTTCTCATAGTTTTAGTATTAAGAATAATTATTATATAAAGCTATCGAAAGCTTCAAGTCAATTAGAACCTTAAGGCGGGCGGAGGCGGATTGCATTTAACATCGCGATTAAGAGAAGTTGGATTTTTGAGAGTGGAGCGTAGCGACCTCCAAAAATTCAATTTGGGTGGAGAAGTCTGCAAGACTTAGTAACCTCATAATCCTTGTTATATTCCCCGTAGGGCTGAAATTTAGTGCAACGTTCCGTAGCAAAACGAAGGAAAAATTCAAAGTAAAAAAATCGGTGCGTCTTCTATTGAACGAATGCGATACATCAAACAAAAGAATTTAAGGGCAAGATTAACTCTTTTTTTTTCTTTCTCTCATTTGAGTAAGAAGTTTTCCTGTGTCCAAATTTTCCCAATGTCTTTTTTCAGTGCGAATATAGACAGCATCATCAAGTAATCCTAGATAAGATAGAACATAATTTTGATCAATTTCATATTGAGCTGGTCTCTCATCTTTCAATCTTTTAGGAATTCTTCTTTCTTCTGCGGGCATTTGATCATACTCTTCTTGAGAAATTATCACAAATGCTCTTATTGGAATTCCTGCTCTTTGAAATTCCTCTAATCTTCTATTTCCATTATAACAAAGCAAAGCATTTTGTTCAAGAATATCTCTCAAAACTTCTTTTCCGTATTCATAATACTGTCCTCCTTGTCTTGGAACAGCTTGAGTATATTGTTGATATGCTTGAACAGTTTGATCTAATGAAGAAAATGGATTTTGTAATGCAATAATTGAAGGAATTTCATCAGTTTTTCCAGATTCAATAGCAGTTCTAACTCTTAGAGGAGTATCTCCATATAATTCTGGGTATCTTTTATAGTCCTTACTAACATTATGTTCAGTAATTAAGATACTTGATGAATCTACCGTTCTTGCTTCTAAATTTGGGCTCATTTTAATATATACTATGAGTCTTAGTATTTAAATGTTTCGTTTTAATAGTCTCTAATAAGTAGTAACATATTAAGTTAATCTCGCCCTGTCCCAGAGCTTATAATTTCAGATATAATCATAGTACAATAAAGCGTATTAATTCTACATTTTCATTAAGAGATATCTTTTCATTTTTTTGAATTGCTTTGATACTTCGCTTTGGAATACCAAAATCGAGTAATTTGCTAAATGTAGTTGGAATTACTTTTAAAATTTTTATCTTAATATTCCAATTTCTACCTGCATAAGATTTTGCTGAATAGATTTTTCCAACTTTATATTTTCCTATCTCATTTCCGATACGAATAGTACTGTTTTTTGTTTTATTCATAAGAGCTTTTTTATATTGATGAGGGAAAAACATATCTTCCATATTAGTTAATATCAATAAAGAATTATAAAGATTTGCAGAATGAAAAATTTAATAAAAACTCTGATTATCTTATATTATGAATAATTTTAAAAAATATTTAGATGAACTAAAAAAATTAAATCTTCCAAATGATAAATATGCTGTTTTTGGAAGTGGTCCATTAGCAATTCATAAAATTAGAGATAGCGATGACATAGACATTATAGTAAAAGAAGATTTATGGAATAAATTAATAAAAAAATATCCTCAGGAAAATGATAAATTAATTAAAATCGGTTCTGTGGAAATTTACAAAAATTGGTTACCTTGGTTTAAGGATGTAAATTTTTTAATTGACGATGCAGATATTTTTGAAAACATTAGATTTGTAAAACTAAAGTATGTTCTTGAGTGGAAAAAAGCATATGGAAGGGAAAAAGACAAAAGGGATGTTAAGTTAATTGAGAAGTATATCAATACAATAATTTAACCCTATACTTTAACGCAGTAATGTTTAAAAAATGATTATGACTTTATTTACTTATGTTAGTTAAATTAGATGACCCTGCAATGTTTTCAAAAGCGATTGAACTTATTTCGGAGTTAGTTACAGAAGTTAGATTAAAAGTTAATGAATTTGGGATGAGCATTACTGCGATGGATCCGGCTAATGTTTCTATGATTGGTTTTAAAATCCCAAAAAGTGCTTTTACACAGTTTGAAGTGGGTAAAGAAGAATTAGGCATTAATTTAGAGAATTTAAAAAAGGTCTTGAAAAGATGTGGTACAAAAAGCTCATTAATTTTGGAGAAACAAGAAAATATGTTAAACATTTTAATTCAAGATAGAATTAAAAGAAATTTTAGTTTAAGCTTAATTGAAATTGAAAGCGAAGATATTAATTTTAATGAAAAAACTTCAAGGATGGAATTTGTTTCAAGAGTTGAATTAAGTTCAGTGGATTTAATTGATTCTATTGAAGATTGTGCTGTTGTTTCTGATGCTTGTTCATTTATTATTGAAAATGGAAAATTTATTATTGAATCTAAAGGGTTAAATTCTGCCAGAGCTGAATTTTCAGATGATTCTACAATTACCGGAGAGAATTGCAAGTCAAGGTATAGTTTAGAATATTTATCAAAATTTGTTAAAGGTTCAAAACTTTGCGATAAAACTGTTTTGAATTTTTCTCAAGACCATCCTTTGAAAATGGATATTCGAGCTAATAATATTGAATTGAATTTTATCTTGGCTCCAAGAGTTGAGACCGAGGATTAATTTTTAAATTTTGATTCTTTTTGGTTAAAATCTACGATTATAATTTCTTATGTAGCGATGCTACACTGCGAAATGAAATCTTAGCATTTTACCTCAAAAATAATTCAAAATTTTGAATTATAAAGATAATCAAAATGAAGAATCTTAAAAATTTATTTTGTCCTTATTACATTGCCTTGTTTAACATCCTTTAGACTTTTAACTAATTGCTGTAATAATCCTAAATCTATATTTGCTTGCATTTTTAATTTTTCATATTCATCCTTTGGGATTTTTACCATTTTCATATAGATGATAATAGTATTAACTTAAATAGCTTTTGATTTATCTTTTTTTAGATATCTACTTTTTTCCTTAAAAAAATATTTATAAATCTTAAAATTACATTTTTCTTATGAAAAATAAATTTAATAATGACTTAGAAAAATTAATAGAAGTTTCAAAATCAACAATTCCATCTCTAAAAGAATTAAGACTTTTTGGAAGTTATGGAACACCAAGATGGAAAGAAGAAACTTCAGATATTGATGTTATGGCTTTATTATTTGATGAAAATTTTAGCTATAAAAAAGATAGAATTTATGAGGATTATTTTATTTATGAAAGTCCACAAAGAAAAAACTTGCGGGAAATGATTTCAAAAAATCTTTCAGAAGAATTTAATGAAAAATTAAGCCTTCATATTGTTACTCTTTTTGATATGGCTAAACTTATTGGATTAGATGAAGGTCGTGGAGATGTTGGGAGAAATATGCATAAGGGAAGATTGCTTTACAGAAATCGAAAAATGAATCCTTGTCAATTTTTGAAATATTATTACCAGAAATGGCGTGTTTTGAATGGATGATTTTATAAAAATTTAAAGTAATTAATTCATATGGATTTTAATGAAATTTTTAATTATGTGAGTGAAGGGATAAAATGGGTTTCTTTAGGAGGAATTGTTTATTCAGGGGCGATTATTGGTTGTTATATTTATGATGGAACTTTATTTCATAAAAAAATTGAATCTTCAAAAGAATTAGAAAAAATTGTTAAAGAAGAAGCAAAAAAATTAGGATTGGATTCCACTAAAATAGATGCAAGATATAATTATGAAAATAAATACTTTGCACAAAAAAATGGGGATAGATATTATTTACATTTAGCAAATAGTTGGGAGGCAACAAGAAATACAGTGAAACATGAATTATATCATATTTTAAAAGATTGCAACAGAAAAAATACATTTTTTTATGAAAAATTTATTGCAGAACCAAGAGCAATATTATATGGTACATTTGGGATTAAAATTTGAAGTATATGGCGATAATAAAGCACTCCCATAAAACAGATACCACACCTTAAAATAATAAATTAAAATTATTATAAATTATTTTAATTAGCAGGATTTAAAAATAAAAAAATATTAATTAAAAAATGGTTGATGAAAATCAAATAAAAGAGTGGTTAAAACAAGGGATTATAAATAAAGAACAAGCTACTCAAATGCTCAAAGATTCTACTTCTAAAAAAAATGAAAAAGAATCAAATGAATTTTTTTCAATTATTGCAATTATTGGAGCAGTTTTAATTTTAGTTGGAATTGCTTGGTTAATTGCATGGAATTGGGATGATATCCCTGACTTTGTAAAAGTTTTAATTTTAATCTCTTCAACAATAATAGCATTCACTATTGGAGTTATTGCCCGAGAAAAAAATCATGAAGGTGTGGCAAGAGCTTTAATATTATTAGGGGCAGGTTTATATTTATTAAGCTTATTTTTAATCTCTCAAATTTATAATTTGGCAACAAATCTACAACATTATGCTTGGATTTTATTTTTGTCTTGGACTGTAATATACCTTACAGCATATTTTTTAGACTCTAAAGAAAATTTACTATTTTCAATTATTTTATTTTTTATCTGGGTCGTTATTCAATATGTAGTTGGTACTGAAAATCTTATTTATAATGAAGAAGGTTTAATTATTACTTTTATTTTAATTTTTTTAAGTGCAGGAAGTTTACTTTTTGGGTTATCCTCTTTACATCACTCAATTCAACACAAATTTACAAATATGTATCGATTTTGGACAGTCTTTTACTTTTTAGTAGTTTTTTATATTTTAAGTTTTCAACAAATCTTACCGATTATAAGTGAATATACTTTTGAAAGCGGGGCTTTTACAGGATTTTTAATTTTCTTTGTGATTCTTTGCACAATTGGTTTTATTGTGGGAATATTATTTGCAACAAATAAAAATCCAAATTCATTAAAAGAAATTTTAAGTTTTATTGGAATAATTGTTGTTTTATTAATTATGATTTTTTCAACAAAATTTGGAGCAGGTTTAGTTGGAACATGTAATCCATTATATTGTTATAATATTGATAATGCTGCAAAATGTAATGATGTAAAGGAGGATTTATTCTGTGAATGGAAAAATAACTATTGTATGGAAGTTAGTTGTTATAATTATAATAATGAAATAGAATGTAACAATGTACAGGGGGATTTATCCTGTGAATGGAGAGGTAATTATTGTACAGAAACTAATTGTTATAATTATAATAATGAAACAGAATGTAATAATGCCCTTGAAAATTTATCCTGTGAATGGAGAGATAATTATTGCATAACAACTAAAAATTGGATAGCAACTAAAAAAGAAATTTCATTACAACAAAATTATGAAAGATGTGAATTATATAACAATCAAAAAGATAATTGTTTAAGTCAAGAAAATTGTGATTGGAATGCAGGACAAAATTATTATAAATCAAGTATTCCTCTAATAATTTGGTTTTTATGGATTGTAAATAATATTATTTTTATTGGATTTATTTTACTTATTATCTGGTATGGACAAAAAGTAGGTTCAGAAAACATAGTTAATTTGGGATTAGGTGTATTTATTCTTGATATTCTTACAAGATATATTGGATTTTGGATGGATTTACAAGGTTATCTTGCATTTAGTCTTTTAGCAATAATTGGAGGGATTTTGTTAATCTTTGGAGCATGGTTTGTCCCAAAATTGAGAAGAAAATTATTAGAACAAACTCAACAGAAAGAAGATAATTTAATATGAAAAAAGAATATATAAGACTAATTGCAATAATTTTAATTATTTTATTCATTTTAATTTCATTTATTATTTATAATCAATTACCTTTACTAATCGGGAAAAAAATTATTTTAGCAACTAATCCTGTTGACCCTTTTGATCCATTTAGAGGACAATATATGAATATTAATTATGAAATTTCGACTCTTGAAAATACACAAAAGTTTGAAATAAATGAAAAAGTTTATGTTATTTTAAAAGAAGATGAAGAAGGAATTTTTAGAATGCAAGATTTATCCAGAAATAGACCTGATGAAGGATTTTTTATTCGAGGAGAAGTCAAAAGAGTTTATGGGAATACAATGAGTATTGAATATGGCATTGAACAGTATTTTTTCGAAAAGAGTGCAAAATTACCCACAATAAATATCACTATTGTAGCCAAAGTAGATAATTTTGGTCATGCTGTATTAAAAGAAATGTTATATAATGGTAAACCTCTAGAAATTGAATATAAAGAATTTAAAATTACTTCTTAATTAAAAAAGCTTAAAAACCCTTTATTTCTAATCTAATTATGGCAAAAATACCTGAAGCACAAAATAGATTATTTAAGAATATGTTTGTATGTAAAAATTGTCAAAGTAAAATCAGATCTGACACTCAAAAAGTTCTTAAAGGCTTGACTAAATGTCGAAAATGCAGTAAAAAAGCATTTAGACCTTTAAAGAAAAAATAATTTTTCTTAATTTTATAATAATAAAAATAATTACATTTATAAGGTAAAAAAACTAATATAAAATATTAAAGAGGCAAAAAATGAGTTTTATTGTATATGATTTAGCATTCTTGGTAGCATTTTTAGTTTTTGCTTCAGTTTTTTTATATTTAAAACGTGAAAATTTAAAGAAAGAAGGGGGATTATTATTATATAAGACCAGTTGGGGAATCAAGTTAATTGAATCAGTAGGTGATAAACATAAAAAATTATTGCACTTTATTAGTTATTTTTCACTTGGAACAGGATATATTTTAATGGTTTTAATTATGTTTTTGATTATCCAGACAGTTTATATTTATTTGACAACACCAATTATTCAGATATTTAAAGCTCCTCCAATTATGCCTTTAATTCCTTATTTCCCTCAGTTATTTGGTTTGCAAAGTTTTTTCCCTCCATTTTATTTTATATATTTTATATTAGCTATTGCTGTTGTTTTAACAGTTCATGAATTTTCTCATGGTATTTTTGCAAAGAGTTTTGGAATTAGAATAAAAAGCACTGGCTTTGCATTCTTAAAATGGTTCCCGGCATTATTTGGTGCTTTTGTTGAACAAGACGATAAACAGATGGTTAAAAAAAGCAAATTTGCCCAGATGAGTGTTTTATCTGCCGGAGTTTTTGCAAATCTTATTACTTCATTAGTTTTCTTGATAATTCTTGCAATATTTTTCTCTTATGCATTTGTTCCTTCAGGAATTTTATTTAATACTTATTCATATTCAATAGTTGATGCACAAACAATTAGTTCTATTAATGGTATTCCAATAAATAATATTTCATCACAAAATATCTTAAACTTAATTAATGACGAAGGAATCAATAAGATTGTTACCGATGACGGTCAAAGTTATATTGCTGAGAAAAAATCTTTAGTTAATCAGGAAGGTTATTTTGTGTTATATAACGATGCTCCTGCAATTAATTCAGAATTAATTGGTGCAATTACTTCTATTAATAATGAAAAAATTGATAGCATTGAAAAATTAGGAAGTGTTATTGGAAGTTACCAACCTGGTGAAGAGGTTGTTATTAAGACTATATCTAATGATGGTGAAAAAGTCTATAATATTATTTTAGGAGAACATCCTGAAAAAGAAGGACAAGCATGGTTAGGAATTGGATTTGTTGATCAGGACCAATCAACTTTTACAAGAAAAATTGTTTCAAAGTTTACATATAAAGATGCACATACTTATTATCAACCACGATTTGATGGTGCAAGCATATTTATTCATGATTTATTATGGTGGATTTTTTTAATTAATTTACTTGTTGCTTTGATGAATATGATGCCTGTTGGTTTCTTAGACGGAGGTCAATTCTTTTACCTTACAGTTTTAGGAATTACTAAATCAGAGAAAATCGCCAGACAAACATTTAGTGCAATTACTTATTTTATTTTATTCTTGTTCTTGGTATTAATGATTAAGTGGGTTTTTGGAATTTTTTAGAATTGTCACTTTAGAATAACAACATTTAAAAAGATTGAATTTTTAAAAAAATTATGACACAAGATAATCCAAGACTAAATTGCGGTTATAAAGTTTATTTGGTTCCACAAGAAAAATTTGAAATATTAAATGGGAACTTTGCAAGATTAGAAAATTGTTTTGCCAAAAATGATTGCCCACACCAAGAGTATTTAGATGGAAAATTTTATTGCTGTTCTAATGAGTTAAAGGAATTTTATAAAGAATAACATTTAAATTAGATTTATTTTTTATGAGATAATGATGGAAAATTATAATCTTTTTGGAAATGCAAAGATTCCTTGTTTTTTGCCTGATAAAAGAAATAGGCTTGAATTAATATTAAAAAATTTAAAAGAAAAACAAATACAATTTTATTTTAAAAAAAAGATAAAAAATAAAACAGAGATTAATTATGAGGATCAAATATTAGATTTTATTGAAGGATCAGTTATACCTTATTTCCATGAAAAAGGATACTTGAATCTGGAAGTTCAACAATTCATTGGATTAATCGATACAGTTTGCAATATTCAATGCCATAGCAAAAAAGAAGGTTTAATTAAAATAATGGTTTTACCTAAATTAGTTATTTCTTCAATTAAAGGAGGAGATTACTTTAAAGATTCAACAATTAAAGCACAATTTGAAAAGAAAAATATCCCCGAGACCAAACCTTATTCTTCAGGCAATAAACTTTCAGGATGGGGGCAGGGAAATCATGTTATATGCAGTACATCAGATTGGATATATGTAGATACAAAAAAAGGGGAGTTAAATTTGGGATATTTAATTGATGAGAGATTTAGGAAGTTTTAAAATATAATTCTGGTATGTGTTATTATGATTCCAAAAGAAGTTAAGAAAATTTTAAAGCGACAACATTATGAAATTGTCGGTAAGCATTCAGCTGTTCAAACTTGCAGGTGGACTAAAAAGTCTCTTAAAGATGAGGGCGTTTGCTACAAAGAACAATTTTATGGGATTAAGTCTCATCTATGTTGTCAAATGACTCCTGCTGTTATGTGGTGTCCTAATAAGTGTATTCATTGCTGGAGGGCTATTGAAATGACTTTGGGAAGTGAACTAGAAGGAGATGTTGATTCACCAATAGAAATTATTGATGGTTGTATTATCGCTCAACAAAAACTTCTTACTGGTTTTAATATTGATTCAAATAGTCCTAAAAAACAATTAAGTCGGGCTAATCAAAAAAAGTTAAGTGAAGCACAAGAACCAATGCAGTTTGCAATTTCTCTTTCCGGTGAACCTACTGTTTACAAACATCTTGGGGGAATTATTGATGAATTAAGAAAACGTGGCAAAACTAGTTTTTTAGTTACTAACGGCCTTTATCCTGAAAAACTTCAAGAGTTAAAAGATAAAAAGCAGTTACCTACTCAATTATATATTTCTGTTAATACTTCTAATAAAGAGTTGTTTAAGCGTTTTCATAGAAGTTCTAAAGAGGATGGTTGGGAAAGGCTTATGAAAAGTTTAGAGATTATGTCTACTCTTAAGAATACAAGGACAGTTTTTAGAATGAATCTTGTTAGGGGTTTGAATATGAATACTGAGTTTGTTAAGGAATATGCTGAGTTAATTAAAAAAGCTAATCCTATGTTTGTGGAAATTAAAGGTTTTATGAGTGTTGGTTTTGCTCGTGATAGGCTGGGGTATGATAAAATGCCGACACATAGGGAGATTAAAGATTTTGCAAAATTATTAGTTAATGAATTAGATAATGATATGAAGATATTAGATGAAAAAATTGTTTCGAGAGTTTTAGTTTTGGGTAAGGATAAAAATCAATTAAAAATTCCAAAGGGGTATTTATAAAATGAATAAAGTAACTCAAAATCAACTTGAAAAATTAGTTGAGGAAAAGAAGAAAACTTATTGACCCAAAAAATAATTATAATATTATTTCAGAATTGGTACCTTACAATAGTGGTGTATCGCGAACATTAAAAGATGAAGCTGGTTATGGAATATTAATCGGGGGGGATTTTGCAAATGTTAGTGTTTTAGATCACGAATTATATCATATCTTAGATCATCATTTGGATAATTTTCCAAAAACAGAAGTTGGGAAAACATTAAAGTATCTTTATTGGGCTGAACCTCAGGCAATTATTTATCAAGCTTTTGGGATTAAGTTGTAAATTCTTTCAGACTATTTAATTTTGAAAGATTACCCCAGAAACTATTTAACTTAAAAGTAGTAACAGATGAAAAGATTTAAATAGTTTAATTTCATATAAAAACTATTAATTAATCACACTTTAAAGGGTGATGAAAGAGTAAAATATAATGGCAAAAAGTATTGAAACACTAATGGAAAAATTAAAAGTACTTGTAGGTAAGCAACTTTCAGAAAAGCAAATGAGAGGAGCTTTGCCAGTTCAAGAAGCAGATAGAACTATTGTTCTTTGTTCAGATAAACCAAAAAATGTTGATGTCTTAAAAAAATTAGAAAATGGAGAATATTTAAGATTTAAACAAAATTTTGAATTTATGAGAACTCCAGATATTTCTTATGGATGGGAAATTGTTCATACTGGTTACTACCCTACTAAAACTATAAGAATTCTTTATGATGCAGAGGGTAAACTTAAAGAAAAATCAGTTTCAAATATAGATAATATTTATCTTGTAGAAGATTCCATTACGAGAGTTTTCGAACCGCATGGAAGTTGGTGTGGAAAAAGAAAGAAAAATTAGTTTTGTTTTTATTTTAGTTCTCAATGTAAGCCACAATCTATCTAAGGATTAGAAACTTTTCTTCAATTAAAATTTAAGCCAATCCAAGCAACAAAATATTTATAAATATAGGCAACTATAGTTTACTATGGCGACTACAATACAAATAAGTCCGAATCTTCAAAATGAACTTAATAATCTTAAATTATTTTCAAGAGAGACATATGAAGAAGTTATTTGGAATTTAATTGAAGATCGGGAAGAAATATCTAAAGATACCAAAGAAAGCATTTCAGTTGCAAGAGAACAAATAAAACGTGGAGAGGTTTTTACTCTTGAAGAAGTTAAAAAAGAGCTGGGTCTTTAAATGTATGAGATTATTTTTTCTAAAGAAGCAAAAGAGCAATTAAAAAAATTAGATCAAAATATTCAGGAAAGAATTTTACAAGGGATTGAGAAATTAAGGATTAAACCAGAGAGATGTTTAAAAAAATTAGTAGGAGATCCTGGATTTCGATTAAGAGTTGGAGACTATAGAGTAATTGTTGATATAAATAGAAATTTAGTTCAAGTTCTTGTGATTAGTGTTGGACATAGAAAAAATATTTATAAAAAATAAAGTTAAATTAAAGAAGTAAATATTTTTATATTCAAAATATGTTTATTCAATATGATTTATAAAAATAAAAGAAGATTGATTCTTGGAATTTCTTTATTTTTGTTATTAGTCTTTTATTTATTCAAGAATTTATCAGAAGATATCAGGGTATTTGGATTTATTTTTGGTATGGTGATTTTTTATTTAGTTGATCATATGTTTAAAATTGAATTTAGATTAAGACATTATTATTACATGATGATTATTTTAGCTTTTGGTATTTTGCTTTCACCAATTTATTTTTTCTATTCGTCGTATGATAAGATTCTTCACTTTTGTCTGCCAATCTTAAGTTGTTTTTTGATTTATTATATTGTTGATAAAAAAAATTTGTCAATTCAATGGAAATTATGGATTACTTTTTTGTTTATTACTTCGTTTTTAATGTTTCATGAGATTGGGGAATATTTAATTGATCAATTCTGGGATTTAAAACTTCAGGGAGTTTATGTTTGGAATATTGGGGGGGTTGAGAAGTTTGATTTAATTCAGTCTAAAATTGATGATACGATGATGGATTTAATTTTTGGTTCTCTTGGGGCTTTGACTTTTATTTTGGGAAAAATGGGAAAAACTTTTTATTATAAAAAATTTGAAAATAAATAGAGAAAAGAAGATATTTTAAATTGTTAAGAAAAAATAAACAGATTAAAAAAGAAAAAGATGACTAAATTGGCAGAATTATCAGTTTTGGGGATTTATGCTCCGTTACATTTTTTTGAATATTATCATGATGATGGATATGTTGATTCTATTGAAGACCATTTTTTTATGTTAGTTGAAAAATATGGTCAAGAGCATCAAGTTAGTCGTGATAAAATTAGAAAAACTTTAGGGGGATATTTGCATTATGAGGGGATGTTTTTTAGCCATCATCATATTTATTACAAGAGGGCTAATGAACCGGACATTTTTTTTATTAGGGGGCATGAGGAAACGCATTTTTTGGAACGGATTTGGAAATTAAATTTATTGGAAGATAAACTTAAACCTTTTACTAATCGGACAATTGATTTTGGAGAGGTTATTGATTCAGAATCAAGATGCAATATTGGTGGGGTTTATGCATTAATTAAGAATAATGTTCCTGTCAAGAAGGTTTTTGAGATTATTAAATCAAGATCTCAACAGAATTTACTTAAGAATTATTTAGAAAAATATGGGTTGATATGATTTTTAAAAAAAGAAAAAACCATTAACAACTAAAAATGGTATAAGTAATGCAAAAGTAAAATTTCCTAAGATTATAATTAAATTCGCTTTTTTAGGGGGATATTTTATTGTTGCAAGAAATAAAATTAAAACATCATTAGGAAACGGAGTTAAACCAAGATAAAGATAGGCAACAATTGGAGTCGTTTTTACAAGCAATTTTCTTTCTTTAAAATGATATGCGAAATCTTCTACTTTTTTATTCCATTTTCCTTTAACTAATGCTCTTCCTTTTGAACCTACATAAAACATTAACATATCCCCAAGTGCCAGGCTTGTTCCTGCGATTAATCCTAAATACAGAGGATTTATTCCTCCTGCTGAAAGAGTAATTAAAAGACTTATAAATGAAATAGAACCTCCGGCAGAAAATCCTCCAAAGAAAGAAACGATAAATATCAGGATATATCCGTTACGAATACCAATTTTATTTACGATCTTTTCAGGACTTAAAAAATAAAATGTGGTAATAAGAGTTGCTAAAAAAAGAATTAATATTAAAAAGAAAATTATTTTTTTATAATGTTTTTTTATCATTTTTAAACTCCTTTATTATAAATGATTTTTGGGATTTAAATTCTCTTCTAAATGGATAATAAAAATATTTTAATTTAAAGGTCTAAATATTTTAATAGTTTTTGAAACCAATTAGTGGGTTCTCTTTTTTCCCATAGAGTATTTCGACTCCAAAATTCAGGATCAATAAAATGAATTTTTTGATCTTTATCTACCATTACATTTGAAGGAGAATTATCTTTCAAATCAAGTTGTCTTTCAAATTTTTCTGAATCTTTTTTCCAATGTTGAGTAATTTCTTTGCATGCAGGTGAATTCGGTCCAACTTTTGAACAATAACTTGCAAGGGTCATTCCGTCAATTTTTTCCATGACTATTGCTTCCTGAAATTTTCTTTTTGAGACATCATAAATGTTATACATACCTAAAGGGGGTAGAATTTTTATTCCCATATTATAAACTTGTTTATGTATTCGATACTCATCTTCTAAGTTTTTAATATCCTTAGTTCTTTGAGTCTGATAGTTACCAATTTTTGCTATCAGATTATTATTTGGAGAACAAATTGGAGCAAGGTTTGGCAAATTAGTATTCCTTGAACAAAAAAATTTATCTCCTCGGATTACATATTTAAATGGCAAATCTAAATTTGCTTTACTGGTATCTCCTAAAAATTCTATTTCTTCTAATGTTAATTCTTCTTCTCTTACAAGTTTTCGGTATAGGTCTTTTTTATTCATATTTTTACCATATTCCCCATTTTTCAAAATCTATAAAATAGATTCTTCCGGTTTTATCTTCAATAATTATATTACTTGGATGAACATCATTTAATATAAATTTTTCCCCCAATTTTCGTTCATATGCTTTAATTGTTTTTTCTATTCTTGAGAAGTTTTTTGAATCTTTAAATTTATCCGAAGTTTTTCCTTCAATTTTTTCCATAACAATTGCTATTTTAAATTTTCTCTTGGATAAATCATAAACATTATATAAACCAAATATTTGCGGGACATTTGCTTTGATATTACAACTTTCATCATAAACTTGCAAATGAATCTGTGATTCATCCTGTAAAAAATCAAAAAGATCCGAAGAGTGATAACATTTAAAATTTTCTAATTTTGCTACAAGATTTCTTTTTGAAGAACAAATAGGGGCAATATTTTTTAATGTTTCAGAATAAAGTTCAGAACCTAAAAATTTATCTCCTCGAATTACATATTTAAATGGCAAATCTAAATTTGCTTTGCTGGTATCTCCTAAGGTCATAGCTTCTTCTTTAGTTAATTCTTCTTCTCTTACAAGTTTTCTATATAGGTCTTTTTTGTTCATATTTTTGAGAAATCTGTTTTTATTTTTAAATCTTTCTAATTGTATTTACTTAGTAAGAGTAACAATTGGAGGAAAGATTGAGAGGAAAGATTTGGAGTGGAAATGAAATTATATTGCCTATGGCAATAAAATCCATATAATCTTTGTTCTATCGTCATTTCTATTTAATCTCCTAGTTCTGTTATCATCTTTTTATTTCTTTCAAAGACTTTATTGTCAATTATTCCAAAAACTCCTTGTAGTTCGTCTTTAAACTGCTTAGAGTTAATTTTGTTTAATGCTTTTGACAATCTATCTTTCAAATCATACCTCTCAGAGACTTCTCTCTTCACGATTTTCTTATTTTTTATGGAATTAATCAAAAGGAATATATCCCTAATATCTGTTTGTCTGCAACTAATCAGCTTCATTGTTAATAAGGCATCAGCATTTATTATTCTTATTTTGAGCTGTTCACTTATAGTTTTACCTTGCAGATTTCTTAAAGAAGAATTATCAAAGATCCAATCAGCAGAAAATTTAACTTTTGTTTGTCTATCAAGGATTTCCCCTATAAGAATATCCATACTTACCTTAAAGTTCTTATCCAGTTCCTTTTCATATCTCTCAAAGTTGCCATCATAAGGGACTTCATCAGAATAATTCTTTTCTTTGCGATATCCTAATTCAAGAAGAGCCTCTTCAATCTTTTCCAGTTCTTTTCTGTCTTTTATTACAATATCACAATCAACAGAGAATCGAGGTAATGTATAAGCATTTACTGCATATCCACCAATAACGACAAAGTTGCTCTTTTTTATCTTCTTTAATGTCTCGAATATCTCTTTTTCTCTAAGCTGTAAGTTTTCCATAGTCTGAAGTTTTACTCTTAAAACGAAGAATTGAAAAATCTTATTTTTCATATTTCTTCTTTATATAGTTATAAGGATAGGCATAAAAACTATTCGCTTTTGCTATTTTTTCAGTCTCTTTTAATGTTTCAACTTTAATTTCATCCTTTTCATCAAAGTTTAATTTCTCAACGGGATCCAATATAACAAACTCTCCAATTGTTGAGCCCGCCTTTATATAATTAGGAACCCTATAACTACTAAAAAAATTTTTCCAATATCTCAAATCCTTCTTTAATATCTTAATATAATAGGGTGATTTTTCTCTTCCTCTTTGTATATATGAATAATCAGACCAAATCTCAACAGCAGATAATCCAGTAAAAGCGTAGGGTTTCTTAGATTTTTTGATTATTTGAGGAACTTTAAAATCTAATAACCCCTTAAATATCATTTCAGGATTTATACACTTGTAAGAAACAGTGGAAGCTTTCTTTATCCAACCGTTATTTAACAATAAAGAAAAGATTTTCTTCTTCATACTTTGTCCAACTATCCAATCTAAGTCTGACTGAGTAAATTCCTCTTGCAAGCCATGCTTTGAAAAAAACAAAGCATAAGCTCTTAATCCATAGTTTGGTATCTCATTATACATAGTTACCTAATAGGTAACCAGTTATTTAAAGCTTGCTATTCTTGAATTTAACCCGTGAGATTCGGTGGAAAAAGAAAATTATATTCCGAAGGAATATAATATAAAACGCCTCCACCCAACTCACAATTTCGCACGAAGTAATTTGGATTATACTACCACGAAATTGTTCGGAATCAAAATATTATACAATAAGAATCTAGTCCAATATCGAAGGAGAATAAAAGGGGTTTTTCTAAACCCCTTAAATACGCCCCCACCCCGTCCTAAAAAATTCTCTTAGAATTTTTGGGAACATTCAAAAGACGTTACTTTTGAAGTAATCGAACGGGTAACACATATACGATTCTGAAGAATTAAATTATATTCCTTCGGAATATAATATAAAACGCCCCCACCCTTGCTCACAATCTCGCACGAAACTTTTCTTTTTAATACTTGAATTCTTTCTTGAAAAAATAAGTTTCTACCACGAAATTGTTCGGAATCGAATTCGGGGATGATAGAATAAATTTTGAGTTTAACCAGTGAGATTTGGGGTGGAAATAAAATTATATTCCTTCGGAATATAATATAAAAACGCCCCCACCCCGAATCGAACGGGGATGCCCGTGAAGGCCTCGGTCTCAAGCCGAGTGCAATACCATTATGCGATGGAGGCTTATTGTTTTTTTTGCACGAGTAGAGTGCAATACCATTATCCGAATGGATAACCTTATCCTGAGCGAACCTAAGAATTTTTAAATTCTTTGAGTGCGATGGAGGCTTTATAATAAAAGATTATGATTATTTAGTTTTAAAGATTTCGATTCATCAAAAATTACTTTTTATAAAAATTTTAACGCTAGGTTTTTATATAAAAAAGATTTCTATTAAAATAAAATGGTGAAAGAAGATAAAACAATTTATTATGATGATGAGAAAAAAATTAAAGCATTAATTGAAATTTTACAAAAATATAATTTTAATGAATTAAAAAAAGTACAACATTATTATGATTCAATTTTAGAAAAAGATACTGATGAAAAAATACTGCTAAGACATTTTAATGAGTTTAAGAAAATAAAACTAATAAGTTTTAGAGAAAGAGTAAATAAAAAGAGCAATTATGATATTTATTATGAATTAGATGATGGGACATACATCGTTTATGCAATAGACATACACAATTCACCACCAATTTTAATTAATGCATTTCCAGTTAAAAAGAATTTAAAAAAATTTGTAAAATGTATTTTTAAAAGATATAAAAGATTTATGCTTTAATATAATCTCGTGGTAAAGTAGCAAGAGGAACTCTAATCTGTCCTTCTTTTGTGATTAAATTTGAATGAATCATAAAACCAATAAAAATAAAATCTCTTTTTGGTTCAATAATTATTTCAGCAGATTGGATATTTTCTAATGTTTTTGAATTTATACCCATTTCATCCAAATATTCTGAAGCACTAAAAACTTCTATTGCGACGATTTTACCACTTCCAGTTAAACTAATTGTAAAATCATCAAACATAAAATTATGCTTAATTTTTTCATTTTCTTGTTTCTGAGAGATCAATAATTGATCATAATCTTTATCATAATAGATTTTTGTTTTAACATCCATATCAATTACCTATAGAGATATTTAGAGATGATTATTTAAAAATTCTCTGTTTTAAGTCAAAAAAACACAGAAATCCCCAAGAATTATTAACAAAATATCTTTATAAAAATTCAATTAGATTGTTCTTTTTTCTTAAATAAACCTTTAAATGATTTCCAAAAAGATTTTTTTGGTTCAATAGATGTATTTTCTCCTTCATCAACTACTTCATATTTGATTTCAGGTTTATCATTTGAAACATGACTAGTTTTTTCCATTTCTTTAGTTGCTTTTCTCAATGCTTCATCAATCATAAATTTTTGATATCCTTGAGCAACTAAAGTATACTTTAAATCTCTAGGATTATAACCTTTTTTCAGGTTTTTTATGAAATATTCTACAAGATCTTCTCTCATAAAATTATTATATTATAATTGAGTTTAAAAAACTATTTGTTCTGGACTATCTAATTAAAATAGGCTTTTGTTCTTCATAAAAATTAATTGCCTGATTAAGTCTGGACTTTGATTCTGCATAAAGAGTTAAAATTTTATCACCTTTATCGACTTTATCTCTAAGATGGACATACAAATAAATTCCTGCAAATTTGTCACTTGGGCAACCTGCAACCTTCGCTAAACTGCTTATTTTTTTATTTTCAATCAATTTTATCTTTCCGGATTTATATGCATGGATATCTTTTGTAAATATTGGTTTATCACCATTTTTCAATCTATTTAAATCACCTTCCTGAGCTTTAATTATCTCTTTAAACTTCTTTAACGCTTTTCCGGAATCAATAATTTCCTTTGCCAAAGCTATTCCATTTCCTTCTTTAGCTTTACCAGTCATTTCTAAAAGTTCACCTGCTAAAAATAATGATTTTTTTTCTAAATCAACAGGTCCTTGTTTTTTTGGGTCTAATATTTGGATAATGTCTTTTAATTCTAAAATTGGTCCTATACCATTACCAATAGGCTCATCGCCATTTGTTAAAACACATTTTAATTTTTTATGGAAGTGTTTGCCTAAGTATTCAAATTTTTTCTTTAATATATATCCACGAATTTTACTTACTTTGGCATGTTTTCCATAAGGAATATCAATCAGGATATATTTACTTCCAAACGCGAGTTTTTTTGCGAGAATAGAAGCTAATAATTGAGCTTCAGGATCAATTTTCAAATCTTTTTCAACTTTAATTATTTTTGAATCTGCGGGAACCATTCCAAGTGAACCACCCCAGATTAAACAAGCACCTGTTTTTTGAATTATTTTTTTTACTTCTTTAAAATTAAAATCTACTCTTGCAATTGATTCTATTACATCCGCAGTACCGGCAGCACTGGTAATTGCTCTTGATGAACTTTTAGGGATTATCAGACCTGCTGCTGCACAGATTGAAACAACTATTGGAGTTGTTCTATTACCAGGAATTCCTCCAATACAATGCTTATCAACAACAAATTTACTTCTTAATTTTAAACGATTGCCTGTTCCGGAGATTGCTTCGATTAATGAGATAGTTTCTTTAAGATTCATTCGATGTTGATACATTCCTGAAACAAATAAAGCTAGTTCACTATCAGTTAAAGAATTATTAACTACATCGGCAATAATTGCATGAATTTCAGATTTTGAAAGTTTTCCTCCGTTCATTTTCTTTTTAATAAAATCAAAGCTTTTAGGAGGACTTGCTAAACTTACATCTATTTTTTGACCTATACGTAATTTAAGACGTTGTTTAATTTCAGAAGAAGTTGCAACTTCATCTTCTTTGACTAATTTATCAGTTAAATCAATGATTGTTACTAATGTTTTAGGATGTCTAGATAAAGTTTTAATTTGAATTCTATCCTGAAGTTGCACACCTATTTTTTCTGCAGTTTTATGATTTAGCATTGCAACAGGCAACCCTGCGGACCATCTCAAAAGTTTTACTTTTAATTTCATTTTCTCACCTTTTTAATTTATAAATTAAAATTCTTTTTATAGTTTTCTTAAAATTAAGCTTGCTGGATAAAAATTCCAGAAGTCTTTCTATTTCTATAAATTTCAAGAATAATTAATAGATAAGATAAAATCAAAGGTCCTAAAATAAACCCTAAAATTCCAAATAAGAATGCACCACCAACCATTCCAATTAAAACGATTGATGAATGCAAATGGGTTTTCTTTGATACTATCATAGGTCTTAAGAAATTATCAATTGTCGAAGCGATTAAACCAAATACGGTTATTCCAAGAGCAGATGTAGCATCTCCGGTTATATAAAGATAAATAACCACTGGAACCCAAATAATTACTGGCCCAAGAAGAGGCATTATACTTGCAATACAAGCAAATAATGTTAAGAATAAAGCGTTAGGAACTTGGAAAATAAAAAAACCAATACCTACCAATAGCCCTTGTAAAAATCCGATTATAACTTGCCCATAAAGAACCGAAGAGGTAATATCTTTTGAATATTTGAATAATTTTGTTTCAACTTCTTTAGAGAAAGGCAAAAGACTTTTAATATAATCAGCTAATTCTTCTTTATCTCGTAAAATAAAAAAGAATGAAAATATTACTACAACAAATTGTAAGAATAATGTGGGAAAATCGATAATTAACTGTGAGAAAAAATTTGTTAAGTAATTAGCCATACGTGAAACAAATGATTTAATGATTGAACCAATTTCTTCTGAAAATTGATCTGAAGCAAATAAAGAAGGAAAGATTTTTTTTAATGGAGCTATAAAATCCATTTGCTGTGAAGCTAAGTAAACTTTGACAGACTGATCAATAAATATTGGGGCAAGAAACCAGAAAGGTAAAACAATTAAGGAGATTAATAAAATACAAATTAAAAATGCTGAAATATTTTTTAATTTTGTAACTTTGTAAAGCCATTCATATACCGGACTAAACACAAATGCTAAAATTAAAGCGACGATTATCGAGATTAATATTGGTTTAATTAATAAAAAAGATAAAACTAATAATCCCAAAACAATTACTGTCGCCATTACTTTTCGAAGATATATATCGTCCATTTTATTACTTAAAAGTAAGTTTAAATTTAAAAATCCTTCTATTAAATAACTTTTTTAGAAAGGTATAAGATTTCTCTAATATTTCTTTTGAACCACTGAATATTTAAAAAATTAAAAACTATTAATTCAAAAGAAACATATAGTGAAATCTTTTAGAAAAAAATCAAATTTCCCTAATATTTCTTTTGAAACGGGAATATTTGAAAAACTGAAAAATTGACAATCAAAAGAAACATAAAGAGAAATAAGATTTCTCTAATATTTCTTTTGAACCACGAATAATTAAAAACTTAAAAACTGACAATCAAAAGAAACATACAGTGAAATCTTTTAGAAAAAAATCAAATTTCTCTAATATTTCTTTTGAACCCCGAATATTTGAAAAACTTAAAAACCATCAATCAAAAGAAACATAAAGAAAAATTTTTTACAAAATATCCAAATTTTTCTAATATTTCTTTTGAAACGGGAATATTTGAAAATAGTAATTCAAAAGAAACATATAAAAAGGTGTGGCACATTATAAATAGTTATAAACTTTTTGACAAATTATTTTAATTTTGGATAAAAAATGGAAGATATCATTCAGGAAAAAATTAGTGCAGATCATTTATTATATGTTAGCTTAAAATATACTAAAACATGTGATGTTATTATTAATTTAATTTTTAGATGGAGACGTATGATTGATGTGAGTATTGATGCATTACTTGAAAAAGCTCATGAAAAGAAAAAGATTTCTGAAGTTTCAACAAATCCCGTCGGGAAAATTGAACAGATAAAAAAATTATTCAAGGATGATAAGAACTTTTTAGAAGTTATTGAGATGTATGAAATGTTTAAAAAAATTGATGAGTTACGAAAAGAAAGAATCGGGGAATTTAGAAAAAATGTTGCTTTGAGGGTGATGTATCGTGGCAAAGAGATTAATATTAATTTAGAGCAATTAAAGATTTATGCTGACAATCTCGAAAAGTTTATAAGTACGACTAAACAATTTCTTTTATCAAAGTGAGAAGGTTTATCTTCTTTATAGTTTAAGAATTTCTTAAACAAATTTAAGATCAATTGGTAAAAGAAAAATGTCAAAAATTATTGTTATAACCTCCGGAAAAGGGGGCGTAGGTAAGACTACCACTTCTATTAATTTGGGTGCAGCGATTAATTATTTTGGGGAAGATGTTTTGATTATTGATGGTAATCTGACAACGCCAAATGTGGGTCTTCATTTAAATTCTCCGGAAGTTCCAATCAATCTTAATCATGTTTTAGCTAATAAGGCAGAAGTTTTTGAGGCAATTTATGAGCATGAATCCGGGCTTAAGATTTTGCCGGCTTCTTTATCAGTTAAAGAGTTGACACAAATTAAACCTGAAATAATTAAGAATTTTAAAAAAGAGTTCAAAAAGATGTCTAATTATATTATTGTTGATTGCGCAGCGGGATTAGGTCATGAAGCTACAGCAGTTATCGAATTAGCAGATGAGTTAATTGTTGTTACAAATCCTGAAGTTCCTGCAATTACTGATGCTTTAAAGACTATTAAACTTGCTGAGCATTTAAATATCCCCGTTATGGGTGTGATTATTACCCGGGTTAAAAAAAATAGAATTGAAATGCAACCAGATACAGTTAAAGAAATGCTTGAAACTCCGATTTTAGGGATGATTCCGGAAGATTTGGCTGTTGCTCAATCTTTAAATTATAAAGATGCGGTTATTCATGCTTTTCCAAAAAGTAATGCGTCAAGAGCTTACAAAGAAATTGCAGCTCAGATTATTGGTGCACATTATGATTCAAACAAAGATAAAGAGAAGATGCACAGAATTATTCTTAGACGACTTGGTTTGATTAGGTGATTAAGATTTGAGGAGATGATTATTCTAAAAAAATTTTATTTGTAAATTATCTGCCACAATCCATTCAATTTCATCTAGATTAAACCCTTATTGATTAGCCATCTTTCATAACCCTCAGATTCTTTGATATTTTCCTTCCCCAGTGAAGTTCAATATTTTATTATCTCTAAGAATTTGTAATTGTTGCCGAATTTTTGCTTGAATATTATGATTATTGGGGTGCAATTCTCTTAAATAATTTTCATATTTGTAAATATCTTTTAATTCAAAATTATAATCTAATTCTTCAATACATTTTAAAACATCACTAGTCCAACCCTTAAATTCTGGTCTTTTTGAGTTCATAAAAAACATTTTTTTCCAGATAGCATTTACCTTAAATTTATCGATAATCTTTTCATTCTGAATTAAGTTAATTCTTCCTTCATTTGGTAATCTTTTCAAAAGAAAATTACATCCAACCCAACCATTTGTTCTTCCTTTTGGATAAGAGATATTTTTTCTTTCAATCATAGAGGTATTTATGAAAAATTTAGGGATTAAAATTAAATTTTTAACTACCCAATCATTATTTTGATAATTCATTAAAAAGAAATTGGGGGAGTTATTTGTTGAAATTATATTTATCATTGTTTTGTAATCTCCATCAATGATTTTATTTTTAAATTCCTTTTTAGAAGCTTTTAATTGAAATTCATTTTTACATTTTTCACAAAAAAAATCACTTCCTTTTTGATTATTTGGAAAATTTTTTACTTTTTCATTTAAACAACATGGGCAATACATTTCACGATTAAACCAATCTTCAGTTAAGACTCTTGTAATTTGTGAAGAACGCTTATAATTTTGCAAAACCTCTTTTTGATACATCTCTAAATTCATAGAAAGATAAAATTGTTGATACTTATAAATTATTTTAAAAATTATTCCCTTTTTATCTCCTCTAAAATTTCGTCCTGCTTTTTTCTTGAATTATAAGTTTTTCCAAAACTTACTAAAATTGTGTTAACTTTGCTCCAATCTTTTTTAGAAAAAAGATTTTCAAGGTCTTCTTCTATTTTGTGAGAATTTTTATTTTTTGTCCAGCCTAATTTTTGTGAGATATATGAAACATGTGTATCAACACCGATGGCATTCTTGCCTTTTTGACTTAAATAAACATTCGCTGTTTTTCTTCCAATTCCAGGAAGCAGGATTAATTCCTCGATTTTATCAGGGATTTTAGAGTTATAATCTTTCACTAAAATTTTTGATAGATTCAAAATATTTTTAGATTTATTTTTATAAAAATTTACAGGACGAATTATTTTTTCAATCTCATTTAATTTTGCTAATGAAAGTTTTTTTGTATCAGGATAGTTTTTGAATAATTCCTGACAAATTTTAATTGTCGTCTCATCTCTTGTTCTTGCTGAAAGTAAAATCGCGATTAAAGTTTGAAAATCATTTTGCCAGCCTTGTGAAGCTAAACGCATAAAGGAAGATTTAGTTTCTAAAAATTTTAATTGTTTTAATGCAGTTTTTTGATTCATGTTAAAATTAACTTACTTTACTACCAACCTCAATATCTTTTTCAGGAGAAATTAAAATGACTTTTGAATGCTCCTCGTTTGATGCTGCAAGTAGCATACCTTGGCTGGTAATTCCTCGCATAATTCGTGGAGCAAGATTTACTACAACTATTACTTTTTTATTTAATAATTCATCTTTAGAATAATATTCTTTTATCCCTGCACAAATTGTTCTTTTTTCTTCTCCTAAATCAACAGTTAATTTGTAAAGTTTATCTGCATTAGGTATATCTTCGGCATCGATTATCTGTCCGACTTTTAATTGCACTTTTACAAAATCATCGTAAGTTATTATTCCGTCTGTCATCTTTAACCAAACATCCTTTCAAGGAAAGATTTTTTCTTTCTTATTGTTAATTGATAGATGTTATCTCTGTCTTTAAAATTTTCGTTTATCCTTGAATCATTTGAAAAAACATAAGATAAAATAGTTTCATATCCTTCCTGATGAATTAAGTTTCTTATTGAACTTAATGCTTTTACTAAATCTTTTCCGGTTAATGATCCTCCTTCAATAGTCTCAACAACTTCATCTAATCCTTCATTAAGAAGATTTCTCAAATTGTTTAGATACTTTCGAGAGTCATTTTTTGTTATTCTTCTTATATCCAGATATTTTACTCTATCGCTATCACTTAATTGAAAATAATTTTCCGGGTCAAATAAATCTGCAATATTATTCTTATTTTTCATTTAAATTTCTCCATTATTTACTAATTTAATAAAATGCTCAAAACTTCTGTCGTATGTTTTTTCGGCATCTTTTGTAAAGCAACAAGCAGGCAATTGTCTTTTGATTAAATGGCTCTTTAAACAATCACAACATTTACCTTTTTTACTGCAACCTTTATAAGTGCAAGGACAGTTTGAAATATTTTCTTTTATTTTACAATCCATCTTAAGATTAAAAGAAAATTATCAATTATAAATTTAATTGTTTAATTTATGAGAGATTATTCTGCAAAAATTAAAATGAATTTCACTTAATGTATTTGCTAAAATATCATTAATAAAAAATTGTCTTTCAAAATAACCCCTAAGTTCTTCTACTCTTTTTTCACTAAGTAAATTATCTTTCCAATCCATTGAAGGCAAAGACTTGAGTTCTGAAATTGTATATTGCTCATTAAATATACTAATTTTTTCTTTATAAAAATTATTTAAAAAAACATGATATTTATTATATTTATCCAATATTACAGCACGTTTTTTGTAATCAATAAAATGGTCTGAGATAGATTTTATAGAAGGAATAATTTGTGAATTTATTTCACTTTCTTCGAGAGTATACCTTAAAAGGATTTTGGAATTTTCAAAAACTTCATCTATAAAAAATCCCGGAAGCAAAACATTTTCTTTTTTTAATTTTTCATAAAAGTTCGATACACTTCTTCCTTTTTCATCTAAAGGATTAATTGGAGAGAATAATTCCTGAACTAATTTGCTCCTTTTATCTTTAAATGTTCCTACAGTGTATGCAATGTCTTTTACATCTCTAAAATCTATTTCTACAATTGGAACTTCTAGATATTGATTTAAATGACGCTGATAAGTCTGAATATCTTCGACTAAGTCACGTATTTTTTGTTTTGCATTCTGATCAATGGAGGAATCTCTATATAATTCAGAATAAAAGATTAATTTTTTATCCATGTAAATAAAATAAAAGAACTATTTATATAATTTTTTGAAATAATATTATAAATTCATCCAGGATAATTTACCATTTTGGTATGCTTCTTTATATTCTTCAATGCTTAATTTTTGAGGATTATATTTTTTAACAAATTCCTGAGCTATTTCATACAATCTGGAATAATCACCGATAATATTACCATCTTTATCTCTATTTGGAGAAATTATTAAACATCCATTTCGCATTACAACTTCTTCAATCCCTTTTTTTTCTGCATATCTTATTAAAAATGACGGAAGACTCATAATATGAACCTTTCCATTTGTTTTTTCACATTGTTTACACATTTATTTTTCCTCTATTTTCTTAAATAAAATTTCGCCTTTTTTTATTTCTTTTTCAGAAAATTGTTTGATTATTTTTTCTGCACTTTCAGGGATAAACGGAACAAGCAATTTTGCGGTTGCGACGATAGATTCAGATAATTCGTAAAGAATTTTTTTATCTTTTGTTTCCCAAGGCTTGTTTTTTTGGACATATTCATTGCATAAATCAATAAAACAGAATATTTCATTTAATGATTTGTCAAATTCATAATTTTCAATTAATTTATTTATTTTTTTTTCATCTAATTGCCTAATTAATTTATTTTCGGTTTTTTCAATACCGTTTTTTTCAATTAAACCTGCAACTCTTGAAACTAAATTACCTAGTTTATCTGCTAATTCACTATTATGCCTGTCAATTAATGCTTTTTCTGAAAAATCTCCGTCTTGCCCAAAAACAAAGTTTCGGCAAAGATAATATCTTATTGTATCGGGAGAATATTTTTTTAACAATTCTAACGGTGAAATAACATTTCCGGTAGATTTTGACATTTTTTTTCCATCAACAGTTAAAAAACCATGCACAATTATTTCTTTTGGTAAAGGCAAGTCTGCACTTAACAGCATTCCAGGCCAAATTCCTGCATGAAATCTTAACATATCTTTTCCGACAACATGCAAATCTGTCGGCCAATATTTTTCATATTTTTTATCCGGATAACCAATACCGGTTAGATAATTAGTTAATGCATCGCACCAAACATACATTACTTGTTCGGGATCATTTGGAACAGGAATTCCCCAAGGCAACTGTTTTTTATTACGTGAAAAACTTACATCCTGCAAACCATCTTTTGTTAAGGATAAAAAGTCATTTTTCCAATGCTCCGGATAAATCTTTAATTTGTCTTCTTTAACTAATTTTAGAATTTTGTCTGAATATTTTGATAATTTGAAAAAATAATTTTCCTCTTCAATTGTTTCAATTTCTAACTTTGGATGATCAGGACATTTACCTTCTATTAAATCTTTTTCAGTCACAAATCTTTCACATCCGGGACAATATGTTCCTGAATATTTTTTTTTGTAAATATCTCCTTTTTCTAATAATTTATTCCAGATTTCAATTACTCCTGGCCAATGCATTTTTTGGTCAGTTGTTCTTAAAAAATTATCATTTGATATATTTAATTCTTTGATTAATTCCTGAAAAGATTTTGAATTCTTGTCTACAAATTCTTTAGCAGATAGCCCTTGTTTTTTTGCGGTTTGATAATTTTTTGTTCCATGTTCATCTGTTCCGGTTAAGAAAAATACATCTTTTCCCTGGATTCTATTCCATCTTGCTAAAACGTCCGCTTCTACTACTTCTAATGCAAAACCCAGATGTGCAGGACCATTTGCATAAGGAATTGTTGTTGCAACATAAAATTTTTTTGCCATGGAAGATTTAACTCTTAAGAATATTTAAAGATAACTAAAGAGTAAGCTGTAACTTAACGTCAGCTAGAAAAGGTTTTAAAGTAGTTTTTATTCAATATTTTATGGGTGGGCTTTTGAGAAAACTAACAGATTTATTGACCCTTAATTTCTTTTATCCAGTTTCAGAAAAGAATGTTCCTAGATGGGTTAGGAATGCTTCTAATAGGTTTTATTCTCGTAAAGGGGTTAGACCCTATAATAAGGTTATTTTTCTAAAGGGTAAGAATCATGTATACAAAATATGGTATGAAATGCTCGGTCAAGCACAGATAGAAACTCATTATTATAAGAAACGAAAAACATCCTAATTTTTCGGATAACTAAAGAGTAATATTTATAATCAATTTTAACTTTTAATTATTAAAGAAGAGATAAGGGAATATTTGAAAAGATGGTGAGCAAAAAAGAATTATTGAAAATTGAGAAAATGAAGAGGAAAGCAAGAGATCTTAGTATTAAAGAGAGTATCTATGCTTGGGGAAGAGATTCTTTTGGAGATAAATTTGTTGCACCTTTTGCTATTGCAATTAATTCGAGCAATTCAATGGTTGCTTTATTAAGTGCGATTACAGGACTTTTAGGACCTTTATTTCAATTGTTTGGTTCTCGTCTTCCGGAAAAATACCCGCGAAAAAAAATTATTCTTAAAACTGTTTTTTATGAATCATTAATGTGGTTGCCGTTCATCGCAATTGCAATTTTATTTTATTTTAATATTATTCCTGAAATGTTACCTTATTTACTTTTATTTTCATTTTCATTATGCACAATCTTTTTACATTTGGGACACCCTGCATGGTTTTCCTGGATGGGAGATATAATTAACGAAAAAGACAGAGGGAGATGGTTTGCTAAAAGAAGTTTAATCGGGGGATTTGTTTCAATAATCCTTACTATTTTAGCTTCAGTTTTCCTGGATTATTTTAAATCAAAAGGCTGGATTATGTTTGGTTTTATGACTTTATTTTTCCTTGCATTTATTGCAAGATATTCATGTTATAAAATTTATAAAATACAATATGAACCAAAAATTAAATTAAAAGAAGGATATTATTTTTCATTCTGGAGTTTTGTAATTAATGCTCCACAGACTAATTTTGGGAAGTTTACAATCTTTAGAACTTTTTTTAGTTTTGCTAATTCAATTTCAGCGTCGTTACTTGCAATTTATTTATTAAGAAATTTGCAATTTAGTTATACAATTTATATGGCGATTACTTTGTCTTTAACATTATTTTCATTATTTGTTTTGGGATTATGGGGAAAATTTGCAGATTTATATGGCAATTACAGAGTTCTTTGCATTACGACGATTTTTATTCCGACTATTCCAATCTTATATATTCTTTCACCTTCGCCAATTTATTTAATTTTAATTCCATCATTAATTGGTGGTATTTCATGGGCAGGATTTGATCTTGTTGCAAGAAATTTTGTTTATGATAATGTTAGGAGAGAAAATCGGGGACTTATTGTTTCATATTATAATCTTTTAATTGGTATTGGAACATTTTTAGGTGCCGGTCTTGGAGCATTTTTAATTAAGTTTTTGACTGTAAGTTTTATTGAACCAATAGTTTTAATTTTTATTTTAGATAGTTTATTAAGGATGGCAGTGGTATTTTATTGGGTTCCAAAAATTAAAGAAGTTAAGGAAACTAAAAAATTGAGTAGAAGGAAGATTAAAAACTTGTTATTTAAACAAACTAAACCTATATTAATGGAAGAAGTTCAACAGATTATGTCCATAAAGGAGTATATGGAGAAAAAATAAATTTGGAGAAAATTATTTAAACAGAAAGTTTATTTTAAGAATATGTTCAACAAAAAAAAATGTCAAAATTGCAGTGAGAAGGTAAGTGAAAAGTATGATTTTTGTCCATCCTGTGGAAAACCTCTTAAAAATAAAATCGAGAGAGAAGAAGATTTTGGATTACTCGGTCAGAATGATTCAATTGAAAATCTTAATTTGGGATTACCAAAGGGTTTGAATTTGATATTTAATGCTTTGATTAAGAACCTTGATTCACAATTTAAAGAATTGGAAAAAGGGATTAGTTCAAACCAACTTGAAAATAATGGGGTTAAAAAAAGGGGAATTAGTATTAATATTTCTACTTCGGGGAATAAACCTCCAGTTATTAGATTTAATCAAATAGAACCTAAAAATGCAGAAAAAGAATCTAAACCTTTAAAGACAGTTATGAAGAGTCTTTCTAAGGGTAATATTGAAAAAATGATGAAATTAAAAAAAGTTGAACCTGAAACAAAAATCAGGAGGTTTTCTGATACTGTTATTTATGAAATTAAAATTCCAGGGGTTAAATCATTGAATGATATTTCAATTATCCAGTTAGAAAATAGTATTGAAGTTAAGGCTGTGGGGGATGAAATTGGATATCTTAAAATTATTCCAATTAATCTTCCAATTAAAGGATATGAATTAGAGAATGAAGTTTTAGAGATTGAATTGCAAGGGCAATGAAATAAAAGACACCCGCTGGTTTCTTTTGAGCTTCCTCAAATTGCGGAGCGGTGGTATCTTTATGAGCCTTTATGGATACCACATAGAATGTGAACCCCTTAGTTTCTTTCAAACTTCCTCAAATTGCGGAGCGGTGGTATCTTTATGAGCCTTTATGGATACCACATAGAATGTGAACCCCTTAGTTTCTTTTAAGCTTCCTCAAATTGCGGTTCGGTGGTATCTTTAAACTCAAGCCCACACTTGCAACTTTTAAAATTTGCTTTCAGAATTTAATGCAAGTGTAAACTTTCGGCCTTCTTGGGATACCACCCCTTGGTTCCTTTTGAACCTCCTCTAAACATTGAAGGGTGATACCTCTTTGATATAACATAAAATCTGTAAAAATCGGGTTTTACACAACTTTTATAAATAAAAATATTTTAGAAACTTTAAGATCTTTTACTACGATCTTGTAGCCTCAACTCAGCATCACGCTCGAATCAGGGGCTATAGGAATACTCGCGTAATGTCTCGGTCTGATTAACCAGCCTGAGAAATCAATAAGATCTTGTAGCTCAACTCGACACCACGCTCGAATCAGGGGCTATAGGAATACTCGCGTAATGTCTCGGTCTGGTTAACCAGCCTGAGAAATCAATAAGATCTTGTAGCTCAGTCTGGTTAGAGCGCTGCTCTGATAATGATTGACATTCGGATAAAACCAATGTTGATAATTAGATAGGCAGAGGTCCTCGGTTCAAATCCGAGCAGGATCATATCATAAGGTTGCTTTATGCAACCTTATAAAATTCTTGGAATTTTTACCGAGCTCGAGGTTCAAATGCAACAAAAAGCTTAGCTTTTTGTGCCACCAAAAATTTCAAAGAAATTTTTTAGTGCCAGCAGGATCATATCATAAGGTTGCATTAAAGCAACCTTATAAAATTCTTGGAATTTTTACCGAGCTCGAGGTTCAAATGCAACAAAACTTTTAATTCTAATCTGAGCGAAGGCGAAGTTAAGTTTTGTGTCCCAAAGAATCTTTGATTCTTTGAGCTTCAATCTCCAATGGAGTTGAAGTTGCCAAAAATTTCATAAGAAATTTTTTAGCACGGATCATAATTGCAATAAAATTTTTAAAATTAAAATTTACAAAACTTTTATAAATAAGATTTTATTTAATAATCTATGAAAGAGGAAAAAGGGAAAAATAAAAAGGATTTTGGGATGATAAGTTATACTTTAGGTATCATTAGTGTTATCATGGCTTTTTTTAGCCCATTACCAGGATTAATTTTTGGAATTACCGGATTAGTTCTTAGTAAAAAACAAGTTAATGAATTTTCAACAAGTTCTAAAAAGTTAAATATTTGGGGAATTGTTCTAAGTACAATTTTATTTATAATTCAAATTGCTGTTGCGATTTATTTCACAAAATTAGGAATACAAGGTCTGGCTCTTAATTAATTTAAAAAATGAGATCTCTATTAATAAAAAATTCAAGAAAAGCCCAAATGGAAATGACTATGGGTACTTTAGTGACTATTGTTCTTTTAACTATGGCTTTAATTTTAGGGGGATATTTTGTAAGACAAATTTTCAGTGGTGCAACTACAAGTATTGAGGGTATTGATCAAGCAGTAAAAAACGAGATTAACAAACTTTTTAGTGATGATGATACTCGAAAAATAGTTGTTTATCCTCCAACAAGACAGATTATTATTAAAAAAGGAACTGATAATTTAGGATTTGGTTTTTCAATAAGAAATATACAAGAAGTTAATGATAAATTTTCATATGAAATTTCTGCAGTTGAATTAAGCTGTAGTGATAATTTTAGACTTGCTAAAGCAGATGATTTAATTGTTTTGGGTAAATCACGAAGTAATATTGAACTTCCTCCAGGAACAGTTATGGATCAACCAATGTTTGTAAGATTTGATGTTCCTGAAACAACTCCACCTTGCAATATTAGATATCAGATTCAATTATATCACGAAGGAAAAACACCATATTCTCCTCCTGTTGATGTAGATGTTGAAATCAAATCTGATTAAATTTTTATTTTTTGATTAAAAATTATAAGAATTTATGCTTCTTTATAAACAATTTTTGTAGCTTTAAAAAATTCTTTTGTAAATTCTACAACAACGTTTATATCATATTTTTTACAAGAATAAAGATCTAAAGTGAAAAATTTTTCATTTTCCCAAGTATAAACTGAAGCACCGGATTCTGCCCAAATTAAAATACATTCAAAACCTTTATGTTTTGGATTAACCTTTCCAGCCAAATTTTTTACAATTGGTCCATAGATAATTGTCATTCCAACTTTTACAGAAAGATCATTCATAAATTTCTTTAATTTTGAGGGTGTTATGTCTGCAGTGTATAACCCTTCAACAACGCATCTTTGACGATAAATTTTTGGTGCTAAATTTTCCATGATGGTAAATAATTAAATTGACCATTTATAAAGTTTTCTATTTTGAAAAAATTATGAGAAGTTTTATAAAAAATTAGATTTAAGATTTAACATGAAAGTCAAGTTTGATGAACTCGCAAAACTTATTGATGCTATTAGTCTTACTAAGAGGAGTAAAATTCAATATGAAGACAGAATCTATTTTATTGAACCGAATGGAAGAGAAGGCCCTGAAGCAGAATTTTTTCCGTCGGGAACTTATAATGGTGCTGATATTTACATATGGAATAAAGTAAGACGTGAATTTAGACGTCCAATGATTTTGCATGAAGTTATTGAAGCAGACTTATTCTTGCACCAAAAGGTTCCTAAAAGTGATGCACATAAAACTGCGATGAAATATGATAAAGATTATGCAAAAAATAGTTTAGACTCGCAGACATTAAAAGAATATGAAGAGTTTAGGACGAGTATTAGTGAATTTATTAAATAGAATAAAAAAAGTTTATAGTTATAATCTATCAGGGAAATTAGAAAATATCCCATCAACACCAAAAGTTTTCATCCTTTCTATGTCATCTGAATCATTTACAGTCCAGACATAAACTTTCAAATTACGATTATGAGCATCATCAACAAATTCTTGATTAATAAATTCAAAACATAAATTAACCGAATCTACATTCAGCATTTTAGCAAATTTTGAAAAACCGATAGGGATTCCGGAAATCAAAGCCCCAATTTTAATTTTTGGATTTAATTTTCTGAATTTTTTTAATTCATAGTGATTAAAAGATGATATCAAAAAATCGTCATACTCCCATCCTTTATTTTTCACATATTTTTCAATTAATTCATGAACTGGTTTTGCAGTTTTTACTCCTTTTAATTCAATGTTAACTTTAACTTTTCTATCGATAAGATCTAAAACTTCTGATAATTTTGGAATTTTTTCGCCTTCTCCGGCATCTAAAGTACTTAATTCCTCAAATGTTTTTTCGACTACATATCCTTTTCCATTAGTAGTTCTATTCACTTTATCGTCATGAATGACAACTAATTCGCCGGATTTACATACATAAATATCTAATTCAACAGCATCGACATTTAATTCAAGAGCTTTTTTGAAAGATTTAAGTGTGTTTTCGGGTGCATAACCCATAGCACCTCTGTGACCAATCTTCATAACCATACTTTAAAATAAATTTATAAATTATATAAATATTTTGAACAGCTTAACATCGGGCTTAACCGAAGGGGGAAAGAAAAATTAGGCAGAGCAAAATGTGACAGTGCCGAAGGGAAAAAATCAAAGTAAAATTTCCATTTCTATCAATTCTGCGAAGCAAACTATAATTTAAAGGCCAGGGCTTAGAAATTCTTAAAAAGTTTTTTATTTTTTTTATAACAATCCATACAAACTGGTTTTTCCATTGAAGAAGTGTGAGGTTTACCACAAATATGACAGAAACCTGTTTTTTCTACATATGCTTTATCTTCAAGTTTCTTCCATTTTTGATAGTCAGCTAAACAATAGGGATGTTCTGGATCCATCTTTATATTAATTCCACAATGGATACAATGACCTTCACCATTTTTACTCAATTCTTCTTTAGGGATTACTTTTTCAACAGTTACTTTAATTTCTTCACTAATTCTGATTAATCTTCTTGCTTCTTCATTAACATCACTATATAATTGGGCATCTTCTGATTTGTATACCACAATTCCCATTTCATTATTATTCATCTGAGAAAATTCATAAAAGTTCATAGAAGAGATTAAAGCCTCTTTTTCATTTAAATAACATTTTGCATGTAAATTTTTACAAATACTAGTTCTTACAGATTTTAACGATTTTAACCAATTGCTTTCTTGTGGTTGAAGTTCGCTTTTACCATAAATAATTCTTATATCTAACTTCATTCTATCTTGGTCTTCTAACATTTCTTTAAATCTATCAGAAATTTGTAAATAAGGACTTATAAGAATTAACTTTTCTTTTGCACCTTTTATTATCTGAGCAAGTTCATTTGAAACACCAGTAGTATCTAAAAATTTAGCCATAAAATACATTATTAAGCTATATTTATTAAATGTTTCGAAAAGCCTTGTCTTTTTTAGTTTTTAGAAAACTGAAAGAGATATCTTCATCAAGATTCTTCAAAACCAAATTTTATAAATAACTTTTACTTTAAAATTTCATGACTTTAAAGTTTTTTAATACGCTAACTAAAAAAAAAGAGATTTTTAAACCAATTGAAAAAGGAAAAGTCAAGATGTATAATTGTGGTCCGACTGTTTACAATTATCCGCATATCGGAAATTATCGTACATATATTTTTGCAGATTTAATTAAAAGAGTTTTGAAATTTAAAGGATTTGAAGTTTTACAAGTAATGAATATTACAGATGTCGATGATAAAACAATAAGAGATTCACAAAAACAGAATAAACCATTAAAAGAATTTACTGAATTTTATACAAAAGGTTTTATGCAGGATTTAGATAAATTAAATATTGATAAAGCAGAAATTTTCCCTAAAGCAACTGAAACAATAAAAGAAATGGTTGAGATAATTAAGATTTTATTAAATAAAAGTTATGCATATAAAACAGATGACGGGATTTATTTCTCTGTTAAAAAATTTAAAAGTTATGGTAAATTATCCGGAGTTGATTTAAAAAATCTTAAAGCTGGTGCAAGCAACAGAGTCGGAGCAGATGAATATGATAAAGAAAATGTAAGCGATTTTGCATTATGGAAATTTTATACTAAAGAAGATGGAGATGTTTTTTGGAATACAGAATTAGGCAAGGGCAGACCAGGCTGGCATATAGAATGTTCAGCAATGGCGATGAAAATGTTAGGAAAAACTTTGGATATCCATACTGGTGCAATTGATAATTTATTTCCTCATCATGAAAATGAAATTGCTCAAAGCGAAGCTGTAAATGACGTTAAATTTGTAAATTATTGGTTGCATGCAGAGTATTTGTTAGTTGATGGAAAAAAAATGTCTAAATCATTAGGAAATTTTTATAGGTTAAAAGAGATTGAAGATAAAGGCTATACTGCTCTTGAATTAAGATATCTTTTTTTAACTACACACTATAAACAAAAGCTTAATTTTACATTAAAAAATTTGAATTCTGCAAAGAATACTCTTGAAAGATTAAAAAATATTGTTTTAGAATTGAAAGATGATGATAAAGAAAATAAAAAATATTTAAAAGAATTTGAAAAAGCAATTGATGACGATTTGAATATTCCTAATGCCTTGCAGGTTTTATGGAAACTTGTTCGTGATAAAAATGCTGAAGGAAAATATAAAACAATTAAAGAAATGGATAAAGTATTTGGGTTAGATTTATTTAAACAAGAAAAAATTAAAATCCCTAATGAAATTCAAAAATTAGTTGAAGAACGTGAAAAGGCTCGTGAAAATAAAGATTGGAAAAAATCAGATGAATTAAGAGATAAGATTAATAAATTAGGTTATTCTTTAGAGGATAGAAAAGAGGGAGCAATTATTAAAAAAGATGTTACATGAGGATAAAATTATTAATCCATTAATGAATGACAAGAAAGTTAAAGGTTATTTAAAAAAAATTAAAGATTTTGACAAGAATACTTATGAACATTGCGTGAGGTTGAGCATTCTTTCTATGTATTTGGCTTACAAAAATTCATTCTCTCAAGAAGAAATTAAAATGTTGGGTTATGCAGGATTATTGCATGATATTGGAAAATTAGATATTCCTATTCAAATTTTACATCGTAAAAGAAAATTAACCGATGAAGAAAAAAAAATTGTTCAGGAACATCCAAGATTAAGTTTCTTACGGTTAAATGATCCAGAATTTCAAGAAATTCGAAAAATTATAGTAGCTCATCATGAATTTCAAACAAAATCATATCCTAGAACAAATAGCGATAGAAGAAAAGAACAAAGACTAAATATTGAGAGAAGAAAAAAAGATAATAAAATTAGAAAGTTAGCAGAGATACTTTCAATTTGTGACATGTATGATGCACTGGCAAGTAAAAGATGTTATAAAAAACCTTTAAATAAAGAAGAAATTGAGGAAAGAATTCGTAAACAATTTACTGGTCAAAAGAAATACATTAGACAGATATTAAATGTTCCAAAAGACCTATCTAGATGTTAAAAGGTTCTTAAAAAGATTTATAAATAAATAGACCATTAAATTTTTACAAGAAAATCAAAGAATTAAAATTATTATTAAATTCTAAGGAGATAAAAATTATGGATACAACAAAATTTAAAAAAACGGAAATTTTGAGCATCCATTTTAAACCAAACGGGAGATACAATTAACATGGATACAACAAAAATTCAAAAAAATAAATTTTTGAGCATCCATGTTAAACCAAGCGGAGGATTCAATTAACATGGATATGCCAACAGATATGCAGCACCAAGCGATGGGATATGATAGAACTGCTACTATGTTTTCACCTGAAGGACATTTACTTCAAGTTGAATATGCAGAAAAAACAGTTAGACTTGGAAGTTCAAGTATCGGAATGGTTTGTTCTGACGGGGTATTTATTATTGCTGATAAAAGAATTAAAGACAAATTAATTGTTGAAAAATCTACAAATAAAATTTATGAAATTGATTCACATATTATTACAAGTGTTGCCGGAATTATGGCTGATGCAAGAGTTTTGGTTGAAAAAGCACAAGTTTTAGCTCAACAAAACAGACTTACTTATGATTCTCCTATTGAACCAGAATTAATTATTAAAGAAATTTCTAATATTAAACAACAATTTACGCAATATGGCGGGGCAAGACCTTTTGGTGTAGCGTTAATGATTGCAGGCATTAATGGTAAAATCCCTGAACTTTTTACAAGTGATATTACTGGAAATTATTTTTCTTATTATGCTAATGCAATTGGAGAGAATGATAACAGAATAAAAAATATACTCCGAGAGAAATATAAGAAAAATTTAACAATTAAACAAGGAGTTCATTTAACATTAGAGATTTACAAAGAGATTAAGGAAAAAGAGTTTGAGATTGATAATTTTGAATTAACTTATATTAAAAGTGAAGAAGCAAAATTAAAATATTTAGAAGGAGAAAAAATCAAAGAATTATAAAATGACAGAAATTACAGTTTTAGTTACAACAATAAGAGATAAAGACAATATGGTACATTATTTTGGAAAAGAAAAAAGTATTAAAAGATATAATGGAGCATCAGAGTTTATTAAAGCTGAATTTAAGGGAAATATTCCTAAAGGACTTGATGATTTATTAAATGTTTCTGCTGGAAGGAATATTAAAGATCTAAAAGAACATCCTTTTCTTACTGAATTCACAGTTAAAATGAGTTATAAAATTTAAAATGACAGACTATATTATTGAATGCACTATTCTGGATGACGAACGTAAAATAATCTATTATGATAAAAATAATCCAAGAGTTACTTACACAGAATTAGATAAAACTCCTTGGTCAAAAGAAGTTCAAAAAGAATTAAGATTTTTGAATAAACTTTTTGAGATGAGAATAAAAGGAGGATTGAAAGGAAATTTACTTGGAAAATTTACTCCGGATAAAATTTAAAATGATATCAATAACTGTTTTAGTCACAACAAAAAGAGATAAAAATAATTTGGAACATTTTTTCCAAAGAATTGGAAATTTTCCCTATTCTCGTGATCCTGTAGATTTTGCAAAAAATGGGTTAGATGGAATAGATGTAAAATATAAAACAATAGTTTATGATTTACTTTTAATTGGTCAGAATACTAATATTCAAAAGATGAATAAATGTCCTTATCTTCAAGAAACAGTATATAAAGATTATATTGAATTTCCATAATAAAAAATGCCAAACACTATTGCACGAATTAAAAAAGCAGGGAAACATTTCGAGATTATTGTAGATTTAGAAAATGCTTTAAAATTTAAAAAAGGTGAAATTTCGTATATTGAAGCAGAAGGAGACAGGATTTTTAGAGATTCAAAAAAAGGAGATATTCCGTCGCGAGCAGATTTAGAAGAAGCATTCAAAACAACAGATGTTAATACTATTGTTCAAAAAATTGTTAAAGAGGGAGAAGTGCAAGTTAATCAAGAATATCGTGATGAAGAACACGAAAAAAGGTTTAAACAGGCTGTTGATTTTCTTGTTAAAAATGCTATTGATCCTCAAACAGGAAATCCATTTACAACCGAAAGGATTAAAAACGCTCTGGAACAATCTCATATAATCATAAAAAATACAGCAATAGAAAATCAAATTAATGATATTCTTGCTAAAGTTAGCCAAATTATACCAATAAAAATTGAGACTAAAAAAGTCAAGATTGTTGTTCCGGCAATATATACAGGACAAGCTTATGGTATGATGGCACAATATAAAGACCAAGAAAAATGGCTTAATGATGGAAGCCTTGAAGTTATTGTTAACGTTCCTGCGGGAATGATTATGAGCTTCTTTGATAAATTAAACTCAATAACGCGTGGAAGCGCACTTACAGAAAATATTAAAGAATAAAAATGAAAAGTCAAAAATACCAAACATCTTATGAGATTCAAAAAGTTTTAGATAATTATTCAGAAGTATTAAGTTATGTTGATTTAACACAAGCAAGAGTGTATGATATAAATGGTACTATTGCAATGATTGAAAAAGAGAGTAATACATCAGAATCAATGATTTTAACAATGATTGGAAAAAACGAAGAAATAAAAAGACATATTTCAAGATTAGAAGAAGGAGTACAAATAACAGAATTTTAAAATGGAAAGAAAAATTATAATTCCCGGCGAAGTAATCATTGAAGGAGATAGTTATTTACCCGGAGAAGGAACTACAAAAACTAGTGAAGGAATTGTTGCATTAAGATATGGTTTAGCTGAAGAATCTAATAATTTAATTAAGGTTATCCCATTAACAGGTGTTTATTATCCCCGAAGAGGAAATATTGTTATCGGTAAAGTTGAGAATATTACTTTTAATGGCTGGGTAATTGATATTGGTGCTTCTGACAATGGTTTTTTATCGTTAATGGAAGTTCCAAGATTTGTTAATAAGGATGCTTTGGATGAAGTTTTGAATCTTGGGGAGATGGTTGTTTTAAAAATTTGGGCAATTAACAAGAGAGGAGTTGATTTAAGTTTAAAGTCCAGAGGACTTGGAAAGATTGATGAGGGGATTTTAGTTCATATTAATTCAAATAAAGTTCCGAGAGTTATTGGAAAAGAAGGTAGCATGATTAGTTTAATTAAAGAAGAAACAGGATGCCAAATTACAGTTGGGCAAAACGGAATAATCTGGATTAAAGGAAAGAAAATTGATGACGAAGTTTTTGCAAAAAAAGCAATTATGTTTATTGCAGAAAATTCTTTTAAAAAAGGTTTAACTGAAAAAATTCAAGAATGGTTTAAGGAGGAAAAAAAATAAAATGTTAGCAATAACACATCTGAGAGAAAAACAAATCAAAGAAGAGCAAATGAAAAAATTACAGGAAAGAGTTACAAAATTAGAATCAGAAGAAAAACATTATCTTTATGGAAAATTTTATAATGCAGATCAAGAAAGAATACCTTCAGAAGATGGAGAGTATGATGTGATTATATATAATAAAATTAGACCCGATGAATCACGAACAATTGGCTCGTTAGAAGGAATATTTATTTCTTCAAAACCTATAACACAGAATTTAGTAAGAAGAAATCAAATGCAAGATTATGAAAAAAGATATAAAGGAAAATTTATTCCTTTTGAAAATGGAGAAAAAAAATAAAATGACAGAATATAAAAGGGCAGACGGAAGAAAGTTGAATGAATTAAGAGAAATTCAGGCAAAAGTTGGAATTATTCCTAATGCTGATGGCAGTGCAATGTTTAGTTTTGGAAAAGGTGACCATAAAACAATGGCTATTGCTGCAGTTTATGGTCCTAAAAAAATGCATCCACAACATTCTCAGGATCCATCAAAATGTACATTAAGATGTGATTATAGTATGGTTAGTTTTTCAACTAATGAAAGAATGAGAACTGGTCCAAACAGAAGAAGTACAGAGATTAGTAAAATTACTGAATGGGCTCTTGAACCTCTTTTATTGGTCGATGAATTCAAAAATATGGTTATTGATGTTCATATTTTTATCTTGCAAGCAGATGCTTCAACCAGATGTGCTGGAATTAATGCTGCAGCTTTGGCATTAGCACATGCAGGTATTCCTATGAAAGATTTAGCTTCAAGTGTTTCTACAGGTAAAATTGATAAAAATTTGGTTCTTGACCTTAATAGTTATGAAGATTGTGTTTTCCACGAAGGTGAAGGCTCTACTGATATTCCTTTTACATTTACAGGCAAGGGTGAAATTACGCATATTCAACTTGATGGTAAAATCGAAACAGAACAATTAAAAGAAGTTGTAAAAATGGCTAGAGAAGCATGCAAAAAGATTCATGAAATTCAAAAACAAGCTTTAAAAGACAGTTTAGGAGATTTAAAATGAGATTAGAAATGAAACCAGATAATGCACTTATGGGAAGCGGACTTTTAGCATTAATTGGATGTGCTGGACAAGCTTTCCCGGAATTAGGAGAGCTAACACAATATATCGGTATGACTGGTGCAGTTTTTTATCAGGATATATTCGATAGAACACCAAAATTATCAATTCCAAAATTATCAATTAAAAATTTATTTTATGGAGAAAAACAATGAACACGCCGAAGATAATCAAAGATAGAATAATTCAATATTTAGGTGAGGGTAAAAGATTTGATGGAAGAAAAGCTAATGATTATAGAGAAGTAATTATAGAACGAGGTGTTGCTAAAAATGCTGATGGTAGTGCAAGAGTAAAAATTGGAAACACAGAAGTATTAGTTGGTGTTAAAATGACTGTTGGTGAACCATACCCTGATTCAGCTGATGAAGGTAATTTGATGGTTTCAGCAGAATTAAGACCTATTAGTTCCCCTAGATTTGAAAATGGACCTCCAAAGTTTAATTCTATTGAAATTGGAAGAGTTACTGATAGAGTTTTAAGAGAAAGTCATTTTATTGATTTAAAAAAATTATGTATTAAAGAAGGAGAAAAAGTTTGGACTTTATTTGTTGATGTTTATGCAATTAATGACGATGGAAATTTATTTGATGCTGCGGGTATTGGTGCAGTTGCTGCATTAAAAGATGTTAAAATCCCAAAATATGATGAAGCAGAAAATAAAATATTATGGGGTGAATATACTGATGAAAAATTAAGTTTAACAAAAGAAATCCCCTTGTCATTGACAATGTATAAAATTGGAAAACATTTTATTGTTGATCCTACAAGAGAAGAAGAAGATGCTATTGATGCTAGAATTACTATTGGGGGTCATGATAGTACTATTAATTCAATGCAAAAAGGTGAATCCGGAAGTTTAACTATGGAAGAATTTTATGAAGCGTTAGATTTTAGTGAAAAAATACATAAAGAAGTATTTAAAAAGTTAGAAAAATTTTTAAAATAAATATAAAATGAAAGCAGATCAATTTACAAAATATGAGAAAGCAAGAGTTCTTGGAGCTAGAGCATTACAGATTTCAATGAATGCACCACTTTTGATAAAGATTAGTCAAGAAGATTTAGAAAAAATTAAATTTGATGCTTTAAAAATTGCTGAAGTTGAATTTAATTCAGAAGCATTGCCTATTTCAATTCATAAACCTCTTCCTCAAAAGAAATTTGAAAAATTAAAGAGGGCTAAAGAAGTTAAAATTTCTGAAGAAGAAAAAGAAGAATTTGAAAAAGAAGAAGAAGAAGAAATTACTAAAGAAGGGGAAATCATGGGTCTTACTAATCTTGAAGAAGAACAGGATATTTTAGAAGAGGATATAGATAGTTCTAAAGAAGAATTAGAATAATTATTTTTTTTAAATATTTCTTGAAAGGATTATTATCTCTTTAATTTTTTATTATCTTTTGAAGAATAGCACATTGCTCCAAGGTTCTGATAATATGCTTTTTCTTCTGCAGGAGTCATTTCTTTTGGTTTGTAAAATTCCTGTTGTTTTGGGATTTCAAAATTTTTACTTTTAAGTTCATCGACTAAATCTTTTCCTTTCTTCATTTGGGATAATGCAATTTTTAAATTAAGTTCTTTATCGTCCATAGAAAGGATAAAGATTTAGATTTTAAATAAGTTTAGTTATTTTTTATTACTTAAATCATGCAAGTCAAGAAGTAAATTTTCATAGCTTTTATTTTTTGTTCGTTTGACTTGATTTTTATTTATTAATACGATTTTTTTACCTATTGAAAATGCCATACCAAAGTCAAATAAGCTTCCCCGACTTTTTTTTGTCCAATAGATATGTACTTCTTTTACTTCTTTTATTACTTTACGATGCTCAAGACAAATTTTAAAACCATCTTGATTTTGATCTACATCACGAATGGGATAATGAACACGATTGCCGTGTGCTTCTAATTCCAGAACATAATCGTCGAGAAAATCTTTTTCTTTTTGTGTAAGATTTTCTATAGGATGAATTAAATAAATATTTTTTACCATGTTTATTAGATTTTATTTCTCATTAAAAATTCAATAACATTCTTTGGGGCCCATTGAGATTTAATTATTGGAATTATTTGAGCTAATCCCCCGTCGTAAATAGCCCCATTACCCGCCATAGATGTTGAAGGTTGTCCTAATTGATATTTTAATGGAATTTTTGAACTTGTTCCAACATTATACCCATCTTCATCCACCCCTAATGTATGGGTATGCCCCATCATTACTTTCAAATACCCTTCCATTAAACTTTTTAAAGTCCCTCTTGTACCATTTTTACCTAAGTGCCCATGAGCTGCACACTGAATCCCCCAATAAATTCTATCTTGCCCAGGTTTTAAGAAAGTAACATTATCAGGTAAATCATTAATTAAATATTTAATTGCTTTTTCAAAAGTATTATATCTATCAATTCCTAAACTTAAAATTTTGTATGCAATAATACGATTTTCTTTATCATGCTTAAATTTATTTCCAGAAAGATATCTATAAAGCATATCATCATGATTAGAATAATTAATTACAACTTCTCCCAAAAATTCTTTTGCAATTAAAGCATTTTCTTTAATATATTTCCCAGTTAAGACCAATTCTTCTTCTAAACTACTTATACCCTGCACAAATTTATTTGATTCTTCAATATCGTCATCAAGTTCATGAAGATTAATTGATCTAGCATTAAAAACATCATTATAATGAATATGTTTTGGTTTTAGCAATTGTATCATTTCTCTATTTACTGTTTCAACTTTGGGATTAATTTCTGACACATGTGAATCACCAATAACCATTGCTGTTGTTTTTGCCTTCTTAGGTTCTTTCCCTGGAATATATTTAATTCCCAAATCAATAAAAGTTCCATTTTTCTGTGCATTCACAATTCGTGGTAAAAAGATTTTATCATTTAATACATTCACTGTAACAAATCCATATTGATGCATCTCTTCTGCATCTTCTCCTCTATCAATTGAGGAATTATAACTTGAAAAAGTACATGATCCGGAAGTTAACATTAATTTTGGATATTCTCCAGCTTGCCCACTTGCCACAGTTTCAAGCCTTTGTTTTGTCGCAGGTAATATAATAGAATTTCCCCCATATTTTTTAGTTAAACGCTTTTTGCCAGACAGAGGATTTTGATTTTGAGAAGCACCTTGTTTTCCAACAATTCTAACATTTGTATTTAATCTTTTACCAGTTATTTTATAATCAACATTGGGAATAGTTTCCCAAAAATAATACATGGGATAAGGTCTTCTAAATGTCTTTCCTTGAGCTTCAACTTCAGCTTTTTGCTCTTCCCAAAAATCTCTTTGTACTTGCTCTGTTTTTCTATGTTGTTCATTTCTTTGTTTAGCTTTAATATGAATATAAACATCATCACGAGTATGAAAAAATTCATGCAAATCTATTTCATTTACATAAGAACCAGCAATACCACAAATCTGAAGTTCTCCTTTATTAAATTCAACATAATTTTCAATATTTTTTATTAAGGGTATATTCGGACTTCCTTTTGTTTCATCTCTCCCATACATTTTTGCAGAGTAAGGATTTTGAATTCCTTGTGCTGCTGTTATAACATATGTTTTAGGTTCATATTTGACCATTTTAATAAACTCTCTTTCTTGTATCTTCTACAGATAATTTTTTAGTTAAATCTAAATTGAAAATTCTTGAGATTTCTTTATAATGATTAATCTGCCAAATCTTTTTCCCAGAATCAGATAAAAATTGCATTTCTCCAAAAATTCCAGCTCCGATCATCCCATCTTGAAAAGGGAGATAAATTCCTGCTTGCATTTCAGGTAAAATAATATCAAAATAATAATTCATTCCTGAGCCAGTTTCTTGTTTCCAAATGGGATAATTTTCCTGATGATGAGTTTGATTCGGGTTTTCAATATGATATTCCGGAAAAAATTCAGTAATTTTTTTTATTAAATCTCTTTCATGAGGAGTATTATAAAAGTTAATAGGGTGGGCAAAATAGATAGAATTTGGCTGAATCATAGAAAGAGCTTTTTTTGACCTTTCTTCAAGAACTGGACTCACCTTTTTACCTCTCACCATAATAAAGTTGAGAATATTTTCTTTTTAAATATCTTTAGCTTTAAATATATATTCTCTAATATAAACTTAGTAAAAGAACTATTTAAATATATAGATTAAATTTTGAAGAGGTTTATAAATAGCAAAGGTTTATTTTTTTTATGAACAATAAACTAGTTGAAATTGTTGATTTAAGCATTCAACAAATTGCTTCTATTTGCGACCATACTTTTCTAAAAACAGTTGATTCTTTTAAAGGACAGAAAGAAGGGGCAGTTTATTTAAGAGAAGAGGCTTATGAAGGATTTTTAAAAGAGATTATTCATATTCCTAAACCTTATGCTGTTTGTGTTTATCCTGGGGATGTTAAAAAAGCTAAGGAATATTTAAATGAAAAGGACATTAAAATTGCTTCAGTTATTGGTTTTCCAAATGGTAATTTATATTCAACAAAACATAAAATTTTCGAAACGACAATTGCTCTTGAAAATGGTGCAGATGAGATTGATATGGTTTTAAATTATGAATTATTTAAAAGCGGAAAAACACAGGAAACTCTAGACGACATAACAAAAGTTGCAAATTTTGTACATAAAGAAGGGGCAATAGTAAAACTAATCCTTGAAACTTCAGCATTAAATAAAAAGCAAATAAAATCGATTTCAGAATTAGCAGATAAAGAAACAGATGTTGATTTTATTAAAACTTCTACTGGTTTTGGCAAGTATGGGGCAACAGTTGAAAATTTAAAAATTATGAGAGAAAATTTTTCAAGAGGGATTAAAATTTCCGGAGGAGTTAATACTAAAAATGTCGGACCATTACTTTCTGCAGCTGTTGAAAGAGATGACGGGCATATAGATTTAAATCCAATGAAAATCAGAATAGGCGAGAGCGGATTAATAAAAGAATTATTAATTAATGAGCAAATGAAATTATAAGGATAAAAATTATTCTATGGGGCATTAATCATCATTAGAAACTTTATGAAGTTGAACTTGAAACGGGAAAATCTCTTTTGATTAAAGCAAAATCTATTAGTTGGTACGTTTCTCAAAAGATTAAAAATTATTTATTTTAAAAAATAACCATCTTTATGGTTATAATAACCTTTATATAGGTTATTTATATTATTAAAATATGAACTTCATTGAATTTTTAAAAGATAATGAAAATACAAGAAAGATTTTTGGGCAAAGAGAGATTAAAATAATTGAAAAACAATTAAATGGAATTAATTTAACACAATCAGAAAAAAATAGGTTATCAAGAGACATAAGAAAAAAATTACAATTTATAAAAGAAATTGAAAATTTTAAAGAACAATTTGGATTAAAAAAAGGAGAAGAAATTAACAAAAAAATTAAAGAAACAATCAGAATTATTTTAGAAAATAATTTAAGGAATAAAATTGACAAAATAATTTTATTTGGTTCTGTTGCAGAAAATAAAATAACAATCAGATCAGATATTGATATTGCAGTAATATTTGATGAACTAACTAAGGAAGAAGCTTTTAATTTTAGAAAAAAAATTCTTGGTCAAGTCCCGGATAATCTTGATATACAAGTATTTAATTTCTTACCTAAAAAAATTCAACAGGAAATTAATAAAAAAGGAAAAATACTTTATATTAAAAAGAAAAATGAATAGAATAAATGAAAAAATTATTGAAGTAGAACAATTTTTAGAAGAATTAGAATCTTGTTTACCAGATGATTTTATAGAATATAAACAAGATTTTAAAATTCGGGCAATTGGAGAAAGATATTTTGAAAAAATTATTGAAGCAATTATCGATATTGCTTTTTTAATTATTAAAGAGAAAAATTTAAAACAACCAGAATATGAAAAACAAGTTTTTGATATTCTTTTTAATAACAAAATAATCTCTCAAGAATTATCTCTAAAATTGCAAGATGCTAAAGGGATGAGAAATATAATTGCCCACGAATATGGCAAAGTTGATGACGAATTAATTTTTCATTCTTTAACAGAAGAATTAATCATTGACTCTTATGAATTTATTAAACAGATTGAAAAGGTAATAAAAAAATGTCTTTAGAAAATTATAAACAAAAAAGAGATTTGAGTAAATCCGGGGAACCTAATGCGATTGTTAAAACTTCGTCGAGCAAAAGAATTTATGTTATTCAGGAACATCAGGCTTCACATTTGCATTGGGATTTAAGGCTTGAATTAAGTGGGGTTCTAAAATCATGGGCGTTACCTAAAACTCCTCCGAGAAGCAAGAACATAAAACATTTGGCAGTACAGGTTGAAGATCATCCTTTGGGTTATGCAAATTTTGAAGGGGAGATTAAAGAGGGATATGGCAAAGGGACAGTTAAAATTTGGGATAAAGGGACTTTTGAATTAATTCATAAGGATTCAGAAAAGATTGAGTTTATTGTTCATGGAAAAGTTTTGAGGGGTACTTATGTTTTGGTTAATGCTAAGTTAAATGGGAATGAGAAAAATTGGTTATTAATTAAGACTGATTAAGAAATTTTTCTAAACTTTTTTTATTTTCAGGAAGATTTCTATAAATTATTTCATTATTGTCTAAGCCATACATATCTGTAATTTCAGGTAATCCATATCTTTTAGCGATTTCCTGTAAAATTTCATAGGGTTCTTTCTTTTCTTTGGGACCGTACATTAAAGAAGTAGGATTAAAATTACACATGGTCAATTCTAATAATTCATCTTCATTCAAATAAATTCCTGTCTTGATTATTTCAATCATACTTTATTGAATAATTATTAATATTTAAAAGAATCTGCAAATAAATGCTTAAAATAAGCATAATATTTATAAAATAAACTTATTTTTTTGCTAAATGGATTCAAAAGATAAAAAAATAATAAATTCCCTTTTTGATGATGCGAGAATGTCTGTTGCAGAAATTGAAAAAAAGACTAAAATACGAAGAGATTCTGTTGCCAGGCGTTTAAAAAAAATGATTAATGAAAAAACGATTTTGGGTTTTTCTCCGATAATTAATCCTTCTTCATTAGGTTATCCAAATATTTCTTTATTACTTTTAAAAACTAAAACGGGCAATGATTCACAAAAAGAAAAATTTCTTAATAAATTAATTCAGACAAAATATATTGTGCATATCTCCAAACTTATTGGCAAGTATGATTTTTATTGTGCAATTCTTTACAAAGATACAAAGCACTTAAATGAGATAATTGAAAAAATAAAGAATTATGTTCCAAATTATCTTGAAGATTTTGAGTTATATCAGGTTGCTGATGATCCTAAATTTGAAGATATGCGGGGATTATTGTAAAACTAATCTAAACCTAAACTAATCTTTAAAGCCATATCAACTTTTTTCATGCTTGAAATATCTAATGAAGAAATTTTTTTTATTATTCTTTGTTTCTCAATTGTTCTTATTTGATTTAATAAAATTGTTGAATCTTTATCTAACTTAGATTCTTGTTTTAATAAAAAAACGTTGGTAGGAAATTCTTTTGAAAATTCTTTAGAGGTTATTGCCGCAACTATAACAACAGGAGAATATTTGTTTGCTAAATTATTTTGCAAAACTAAAACAGGTCTTTTTCCGCCTTGTTCAGACCTAACAACGGGGTTTAAGTTTACAACTAAAATATCTCCTCTATAAATCTCCATCCCACTCACACTCAATTTCTGCCTCAGCATATTTAAATTCTTCACAAATCTTTAAATCATTTTTTGCCATTTCTTTACATCCTTCAATTAATAATTCTTCATTTAATCTTTTTTGTTCCTGAACAATATTAATTAATTTAACAATTACATCTTCAAAACTTTCTCTTGATGTTTCTTTCATTTTTCCAAGAGCATTTTTTACATCTTCACTTAATTGAATTGTTGTTACCATTAGACTATAGATTGACTATAGTTTATAAATTTTATCTTGAATATTTTGAATTAATAATTATTGTAAAAATTTAGGGGTTAATCGAGAATTCGCTAATCTTTCTTCTAATTTATCACTCATATCTTTATTTTGATTTAGTTCAACAATTAATGAACAATTATTAGAATACATACATTCATACATCGGAAAATAACCTGGAGAAGTAGTTATTAATACTGGTCTTCCATCAGATATTTTTCCTTTGCAACATAAACCTTGATATTCACAAAATAAATCTCTTTCTTGTGTGGTCATTTTATAAAAATTATTCTGTTTCGCCAGTCCACCATTCAAGGTCTGGAATTTCTGCCTGAATCTTTTTTGCTTTGCAATATTCTCTTGCTAAAAGATAAAAGATTACTCCAAGACTTTTAACGTGTTTATTGTTACCGATAATTATTTGATCTGCTCCTTTTGCAAAGTTGTTTGTATCACAAATCATTAATACTTTTTTATTTACTTTTAATGTATCATTTAATGCATTTTTGTCTAGCCATGAATCTGCTACAATTGTTAATTCATTTTCAAAAAAGTCTGGTAATTGAGAATTTGTTAAAATTCCTGCAGGATATTTTTTAGTGAAAACTTTTATCCCGGTTAAATGTGAAAACATTTTAACTGCTTTCCATCCAGCTTGTCTTTTACAAACTAAAATAACGTCTTCCGGTTCAAATTTGTTTAAATATTCAATTCCTTCTTTTAATTTTGCATCAATTAAGTCTGTATTAAAAATAGCTAATCCATCAGCTCTTCTTCTATAAACAAATGGTTTCATATCAGGGGTTACTGCTTTTGTTCCTAAATAAATTCCTGCTTTTACATAATCCTCAAGGGGGATTAACATATCTGTTTTCTTTTTAGCTTTAACTTTTTCTTTTAAGTCTTCTGTACTTGTTTCTTCTACTTTTTCTTTAAGTTTTGCTACTTTTTCTAAAAGTGCTTTTTTCTTTTCTGCAAGTGTTTTTTCACCATCTTTTGGAGAAGCTTCTTCTTTTTTTGTTTTTTTAACTTTTTTTGTATCCAAAGATTCTTTTTTTGCTTTTTTGATTAGTTCTTTACTAACTTCTTCGTCTTTGTCTTCATCTTTGATTTCTTCTTTCTTTTCTTTTACCATATGAATTGAGGGGTAATTTTGCTTTATAAAGATTTTGATTCTTTTTTTAAGAAAAAAGAATCAAAATCTTTAAGACTTATTTTGAAACGACCAGCAATCAAAATAAGCTATAAAGATTTCTAAATAAATCTTAAATAAAAAAATCAAATCTTTAAGAGGTATTTTGAAACGACCAACAATCAAAATACACTATAAAGATTGTATTCACAATCTTTAAGAAAGATTTTATAAACGATGAAAAGACAAATAAAATCTTCTATAAAGATTTTGATTAATCAAAATATTTGATAGGATTAATCAAAATCTTTAAGACTTATTTTTCAAACTTCTTTGATTATTGGCAAGAAAAATAAGCTATGAAGATTGTATCCACAATCTTTATTTATTCTTTAAAGAATCTTCAATTTCGATTAATCGTTTGATTTTTACTTCTCTTTCTTTTCCGGTTATTCCTGATTTAAAAAAGTCTGCCTGAAAACCAAATGCTAAATCTGCTAAAATTGATTCTTCTGTTTCGCCACTTCTGTGAGAAAAAATTATTTTAAGGTTATTTTTCCTAGCTAATTTTACAACATTTTTTACTTCAATTAAGGAACCACATTGGTTAGGTTTTACAATAAGAGCATTAATACTTTTCTCTCTTATTGCTTGTTCAAGACGTTTTTGATTTGTTACAGTTAAATCATCTCCGACAATTAAACGGTTCGGGAATAATTTTGTTAATTTTGCAAAACCAGAAAAATCCTGTTCTTCAAATGCATCTTCTATATAAAATAAGTTATAATTTTTGATTAGATTTGTTAAATATCCAATTTGTTCATCTGAACTTCGTCTTAACATAGGATTTGAATAATTATAATTTTTTCTTGCATAAAAACTTGAAGCGGCAAGATCTAAACCGATTGGTAAGTTTAATTTTGATAAAATTTCTAAAACCTGTTTTTCATTTAATGAAGTTATCCAAGCATCTTCGTCGTTTTTTTCACTTTTAAATTTTTTATCTGCATTTTTTAATAATTCTTCAGCTTCTTTTTTTGCTTTTTTATTTAATTCCCATGCTTCTTTGACGGTTTTTGTATCGGGAATTAATAAAAATTCCTGAAAATCCGGTTTTTTTGCACCTTTAATGTTTGAATGCAATCCTCCTCCAATACAATTACCTACTAATCGGGGGAATTTTTTTGCGTTAGGATTTATTAATTCCCAAATTTCTTTTTTTTGTTCTTTTGCTAATGCTTTTAATAAAGCAAATTCAAACGCTAAAATGGTATTTCCTCCTACATGCCCGTCTAAAATGTCTTCTATTCTTCTTAAATCATCAAATTTATCAATGATTTCTTCAGTAAAATAATCGTTAAATTTTTCAAGGGTTTTTATGTCTGTTTCAAGATTTTTTTTGTAAATCTTTTTTTCAAATTTACCTTTTGATTTTCCATTAGGTGCACTTGCAGAAAAATCCCCAAGATTAGTTTTTATCGTTACAAAAATTGTTTTTTCTTCTCTTGAGTCCAGAATCTCTTTAGCACTGACTCCTTGAACTATCATAGATGTTTTAACCAAATTTAGTTTATATACTTTTCAATGCTAAAAAATAATTTTGAAAGCTTGATTGAATCCTAACTTTCCTTTTGTACCAAAACTGCTAATAGAATTATCCAAAAGGATAGGACAAAAAATCAACATAAGGGATTTCAATTTTTTTAAAAAGACCATCGGTATCTTTTAATCTTGAAGAAGGATTAATTTGTGTTTTTAATAAATCCTCAATTAATGAATAATCGTTTTTATCCATTGATAACATAAAATCCGGAAAAAGGTTCACTAAGTCAGGATTAAATAAAAAAGAGTATATTTCTTTTTTATATAAGTCATGTTGATATAATAATAAAACAAAATTATCTTCGTCAAAAAAAGAATATCCCCTTACAGGAGGAAAAAATTTCGAATTCGGAAAGTTCTCCTCTAATTGATCTTCAATTAAAAGAACTTTTTTCTTAACATCCGGTCTAAAAAAACCATTTCTATATCTAAACATTGAAATCCCGAAATTTTCCATCTAAAGTAGATTACAAATTATTTTTTAAGTTTTTAGGAGATATTTTTCAACTATTAAAAAGATATTTTAAATTCTTTACCGCTTTTTATCTCTTGGGCGTTTGTTACAGATTTCAAATCTTCGATCATATCTTTTATTTTATCGTAAGTTTTTTCAGAGATGATTAAATTACATTCAGCATTCATTGGTTTTTGCATATTTGTTTTTTCTCTTCGCACATCTTCAAGTACATCAATTAAAGATTGATATTTCGGCAATTCATCTAAAGCATCTTTTGAAGATTTTTTATATTTTGGCCAAGATGTAACATGAATACTTTTTGATTTTTCAAAAATTCGAAAATGTTCCTGATAAATCTCTTCAGTAATAAAAGGCATAATTGGGGCAAAGATTTTTAGCATTGCAAGTAAAGAAGTATAAAGGGTGTATTGTGCTGAATGCTTTTCATTTACAGATCCTTGATAAACTCTTTTTTTTACAATTTCTAAATAATTATTACAAAAATCATTCATAAAAAATTGTTCTATTTCTTGTTTTACTTTTGAATATTCATAATTTTTAAAATCATCAGTGGTTTTATTGATGAGGATATTTAATTTTTCAAGGAATAATTCATCAAGCTTTTCAAAGGTTTTTGGTCTTGTATTGTTAAAATCTTTTAAATTCATGAATACAAACCGTGAAGCATTTAATAACTTATTAACGAGTTTTTTCCCGGTAATTAAATCATTTTCAGAATAATCTGAGTCATTTCCTAATTTTGAACTTGCTGCAGCAAATCTCATTGTATCCACGCCATATTCTTTTATTATATCTTTAGGGGCGATAACATTGCCTTTACTTTTGGACATTTTTTCTCCTTTGAGTGTTACATGTCCGGAGATCACAATATCATTCCATGGAAGTTTATTTTCATTCAAGAAAGATTTTACAATTGTATAAAATGCCCAAGTTCTGATAATATCGTGTGCTTGTGGTCTAAATGAAAATGGGATTTTAATTTTATTATTAGTTAATGAAGAAACAATCTGAGGACTTTCTGAAGAGGTCATCCATGTATCAAATACTCTGTTTTCTCCGATAGCTTCTTTTTTACATTTTGGACATATTTTTTTTATTTCCAGAGGATCAATTGGAAGTTTATTTTCTGAAGGTAAAATTATTTCATTACATTCTTTGCATGTCCAAACAGGAATCGGTACTCCAAAATGTCTTTCCCGAGAGATACTCCAGTCCCATTCAAGACCGTTAACCCAATTTTCATAACGTTTTTTCATAAATTCAGGGTACCATTTAATTTTGTTTCCCTGATTGATTAATTCTTTCTTGTAATCAAGCAATTTAATGAACCATTGTTCTGTAGCGATGAATTCTATAGGATTAGAACATCTATCATGAACATTAACGATGTGATTAATCTCTTTTTGTTCGTATATTAAACCAGCATTTTTTAAATCTTCAAGAATTTTTTTTCTGGCGTCTTTTATTTTTAATCCTTTATATGGTTCTATATTTAATGTTCCATCAAGATTAATAATTATTCTTGGTTTTAATCCATGACGATTAATTGCTTCAACATCATACTTGTCTCCATATGAGCAAATCATTAATGCACCTGTTCCTTTATCAATTTGTGCTGAATCGTCAGCGATTATCGGGACTTCAAAATTAAATAATGGGACTATTGCTTTTTTTCCAATGAAAGTTTTATATCGGGTATCTTTTGGATTCACAAAGATTGCAGTGCAGGCACCCAATAATTCCGGACGTGTTGTTGCGATTAATAGGTCTTTATTTTGTATTTTGAATTTTAAGGTCGAAAATAATGTTTTGCCTTCTTTATCTTCCAACTCCGCTTGAGCAATTGAGGTCTTGCATTCAGTACACCATAATGTTGGGAATGATTTTTTGTAAACATAACCTTTTTTATATAAATTAATGAATGATGCCTGTGATATTTTTTGTGAATTTTTGTCAATGGTTGAATAGTAGACTTCAAAATCGCATGACATTCCAATATCTTTCCAATCCTGAATAAAATCCGGGGTAAGTTCTTTGAGTGTTTTTGAACATAATTTTATAAAATCTGCTCTTGACATACTTTCGCTTTTTAAATTATGAATTTTTTCAACGTATCTTTCTGTTGGCAAGCCATTATCGTCTGTTCCAAATGGATATAATACACTTCCATTATACATTCTTCTAAATCGTGCAATAAAATCCTGTTGAGAATATGAAAATGCGTGACCAATATGCATGTGCCCTGAAATTGTTGGAGGAGGAGTATCAATTGAAAAAATTTCCTTAACAGTTAAGTCTGCTTTATAGATTTGTTCTTCTTCCCAAAACTTTTTCCATTTTGTTTCTATTTCTTCTATATCTATTTTTGCCATTATTAGAAATGAATAAAGAATTTTTTAAAGTTTTAGTTTATGTGCTTTGTTGAGGAGTTTTGATTTTAGCTTTAAAATATTTCTAGCTTTTCTTATAACTTAGAAGTGACAACAAATAGAAACATTTAAATATTAGATTATGTCACTACTTTTATGGAACTAAATATGATGCAAAGCGGAAAACCCTTTTTAAGTTGGGAAAACCAGAAAAACCCTTCTTTTGAAGAAGATTCAGTTAAAGGGATTGGCAAAGAAAAACTTGATTCTTTAAAAGAATTCATAGATGAAATTCAAGATATGGTTCGACAAAGGGAAGAATTGAGCAAGATTATTATCAATGAATGCGATAAAATGAAAACTGAGATTACGAATTTTTTACTTATTAATACTGCAGTTGATTCTGATGGATTTAAAGAAAGAAATGGTCTTCGACAAAAACAAATTGAAATTTCTGAATTACAATTAAATGAAAAATTAAATTGTTGGAGAGATGTTGCTTTACTTAAAAGAGAACTTCGGGATAAGCAAAAAGAACTTAGCGAAAAAGAAGGCAGGGCAATTATGCTTGACAATCTTATGAAAGGAGGTCTAAATTAAAATGAAAAAACAGTTATTATTAAGATGGTATCAATTACAAAAATTTTGGAATAAGGAAGATCCAAAATTAAGAAAAAACCTTCTAAGAAAACTTGTAAAAGAAGAAGAATTATCTTTAAAAGAAGCACAAATGCTTGGTGGTGCTAATAAAGCTAATTTAAATTTGCCTTTCAAATATATAATCAGAGGAGATCAATTTTTAGGTCATAAAGACTATTCTGATGTAGCAAAAAATGTTTCTCCGATTTGTTCAATAACACAAAATTTAGTTGCAAAGTTAGGAAATAGTGATTCTCGTCTTGTAACTCCAAATAAAAAAACAGCCTTAACTAATGAATATAATGATCATTGCCCAGTTTATGAAGAAAGTTATAATTTAAATGCAAATATCACAAAACCGTATGGAATATTTAATGTTTATGATTTAACACAAAAACAATTTAGACCTGCTTTTGTCCTTGAAAAAATTAATGGAAAATCATTAGTGCAATTAACAGAAAAAGGTCTTAAGCAAAAATCAGATTTATACAACAGATTAGAAAAACAATCTAGAAAAGAATTAAGGAAATTAACACAAAGATTTATTCCTGTTGATTTTGAAGATAGAAATATTATTGTTGAAGAAAGCACGGGAAAAGTTTATATTATTGATTTTGAGTATTGGAAAAGAAAATCAGAAAGTAAATCTAACAAACCAAGTGATTATTTTAGTTATACAAAAGATAATATGAAATTAAATTCATATAATTTACAAGGAGGTCTAAATTAAAATGATTAACTATAGAATTTCTACTCCAGAAGATGAACTTTCTAAAGTGCTTAAAACTGCAGGAGTTTGCAGAACTGAAAAAGATGCTTTACAGCTTTATCAAATGGGCAAAAATATGGGTCTTTCAACAGATGCATTAGAATTGGTATGGTATGAAGCAATTGATAGTGTTAGAAAACAAAGATCTTGGAGAGATAATTTAAGAAGCAGTTTCCTTGAAAAGGCACTATAAATTTTATTTTTTTATTTTTTTTATTTATTTCAATTATAAGAAAAATCATAGATTTTTCAAAAGTTTCAAATATAATTTTGAAAAACAACAAAGATGAAAATGACAGAAAAAACAACAAATGAAGAGAATTATGCAAAGATAGTTTACAATCCTCATGAAGAGATAGTATTATATCAATTAAAATTAATTGATATGACCATTCGACAATTAAAAGATTCTGTGAGAAAGATACAAAATGATTATATGTCGGAAGACAAATCAAATCATTTAAGAAAGAACATCTTTGACCTACAAAAAATTCTCAAAGATACAGATTTAAGAAAGAATTGTAAAAGGCAAAAAGATGGATTGTACAAAAATGAGATTATAATTGATGGAATTCGTTTTATCAAAATACTTTCAGAACCTTTGGATTTAATTCCAAAAGATGTAAATAATTTTTATTTTGGAGGTTTAATAAAATGATTCAGCAGATTAATTATCGAGGACAAAGTTATCCTTTTGATTTAGATAAAGGGTTAGTAGGAACATTAACAGATGAAGAGATTGAAAAATATTCATGGAAGGTAAATAAAAGAAAAATTGATGATAATACCGGAACAGGTAATTATATTTGTTATGATGAAAATTACGCAATTAGATTTTCAAAACCAATAATTCAAGAAAGATATGCTTCACGAATAGATCAATTAAACCGATGCCTCTTAAACTTTTTTATTGGAAATGATTTAATTACAAATAAATTGGGTGCTCCTGAAATGCAGGGAGTATATTTTGGAAAAAAAACTGAACAACCATTTTTAGTAATGGAAAAACTTAATTTAAAGAAAATTGGTTTTTTGACTGCCAATGAAAAAAGAATATTACTCAATGATTATTATAATAGCTTAAGTAAAATTCAAGAATTAGGATATAATAATATTTCTAATGATACAAGCATTCGAAGAAATTTTGAATTTGATACAATAAAGAAATCCGGGATATTCTTTGATTTTGATGACTGGAAATCAGAACACTTTATTCCACAATTAAATTACGGAGAATTAATCACGCAAAACCCCGTGAGAATGTTTTCTAGAAATACTCAAAGAAATAAACAAGAAGGAGAATTAATAAGATGAGAAATAAAATAACTTATCTAGGACAAAATTATCCAATAGATTTAGACAAAGGTTTAGTAGGAACATTAACTGATGAAGAGATTGAAAGATATTCAAAGATGGTAAATAGAGAAAAAGTTGATGATGATACTGGAGGAAATAATTTTGTTTTCTTTCATGAAAATTATGCAATTAGATTTCAGCGAAATGAGGATAATAAATTCTATTATGCAGATAAAAATTTAAAGAATTTTTTAATTGGAAATAATTTATTTACAAATAGACTTAATGATATGCAAATGCAAGGATTATATTTTGGTGAAGAAACAGAAAAACCATTCTTAGTTATGGAAAAATGTGATTTAGTCAGTTACAATCAATTAACAAAAAATGAAAAAAAAAGGTTGGATCAAGAATTTGAAATTCGAAAAAAAGAAATTGAAAATAAAATAGGATATATCCCAAGCTGGGATGTTTGGTCTGGAAAGAATTTTAAATTTGATAAGACTAAAAAACAAGGTATATTTTTTGACTTTGATTTTTGGGGAACAACAAATGGAATTATAATCCCTCATTTAAATGAACAAGGAGAATTAATATGTTAAATCAATCTTTATCTATTGAACAGTTATGTAACAAATTAAGACCTTTACTTGGAAAGAAAGTTGATGATATTTATTTACGTTATGCTATGTCGTCGAGTCTTGATGAGAAATCAGAAATTGCTAATATCTTAAATGCATTATATTATAAAAATTTAGGGGAATTATTGGATCAAAGAGTTTTACTTGAACCTCCTAAATTTGAAAGTATGCAAGGAGAGTACCCTATTGCGAAAGTTAGTTATGCAGATAAAGAAGTTTATGATTTTAGCCTTAGAGAACATGATTGGCCAAGACATGTTTGTATTAGTGGTATGAGTGGTAGTGGTAAGACTACTTTGGCTTTGAGAATTCTTGATAATTTTATTAAAAAAGACAAACCGTTTTTAGTTTTTGATTGGAAAAAAAGTTTTAGACCATTAATTTTAGCCGGCGATGATGTTATGTGTTTTACAGTAGGTCAGGAAAAAGTTAGCAATTTATTTAAGATGAACATTAATTGTCCTCCTAAAGGTGTGGAGCCTAAAGAGTGGATTAATGTTTTATGTGATTTACTTACTGAAAGTTTTTTCGTTTCGTACGGAGTCCATAAAGTCTTATTAGAGACATTAGATGAGGCGTATGAAGAATGGGGAGTTTACAAGGGTTCTGAAAATTATCCTACATGGAATCATATTAAATGGTATTTAGAAGAGAAATTAAGTAAAACTAAAGGACGTGAAGGGGGATGGATCGAGAGTGCTTTACGTATTGCTAGTGTTTTAACATTCGGTAATTTTGGTACTGTCTGCAATTATAAAGAATCTGATAGTTTGAGTGTTGAAGATTTATTAGATAAAAAAGTTATTTTAGAGTTAAATGGCTTAGGGAATATTGAAAAAAAGTTTTTTTGTGAGTTTGTTTTGACTTATATTTACAAATTGAAGAAATCTCAAGAAAAAAATGCCGGTGGAAGGTTTGATCATGCTATTTTAGTTGATGAAGCTCATAATATTTTTTTAAAAACAGGAACTAATTTTTCAAAAGAATCTGTTACAGATATGATTTATCGAGAGATGCGTGAGTATGGTACTAGTTTAATTTGTCTAGATCAGCATTGCTCTAAATTAAGTGATACTGTTAAAGGTAATAGTGCCTGTAATATCGCATTTCAACAGCAATTGCCGGCAGATATTATGGATGTTAGTTATCTTATGCAGTTAAAGGATCAAAGACAATATTTTTCTATGCTTCCTGTGGGTTATGCTATTGTTAAATTATCTGAGAGATATAATTCTCCTTTTTTAATTAAAACTTCTCCATTAAAATTAAGAGAAGGGCAAGTTACGGATAATGAAGTTAGGAAAAGAGCACAAAATATGATTATGAACATGGGTTTTAAAAAAGGCATTGATCCTGAATTTAATGAGAGATTAATTGCTGCAGAGCCTGAATTTATTAATTATCATGATAGAGTTGAGGTGGTGAAAGCGAATAAATTAAATAAAGAATCACCTTACATAGAAAAAAATACTGAGGAGTTAAACTATCATGATAGAGCTGAAGTTGTTAATGTTAATCCAATTGAAAGGCCTTCACCATATGAGGAGAAAAAAATTGAAGCAATTCAGCCGGTTTTACAGTTTACAGCAATTGAGCCTTCTGAATTACAAAAAGAGGATGCGTCTAGACAGAAAGTGAAAGAGGATAGTTTACATAACTTAACTAAGATTCAGTCAATATTATTTGAATTTGTCGAGGATAAATTGGATAAGGGTTATGAACTTAAACAGATTGAAAATATTTTAGAACAGGGAAAAGATGAAGGGAATTATTCTTTGGAAGATATTGCATGTGTTATTAATACAGTCCTTGTTAAAAGGTTAAACTCTCATGGCGTTACTACTTTAGAAAAACAAAATAATTATAAAGTCGAACATTTTAATAATTTTAATCTTGATAGAGAACAAAAAATGTTCCTGAGATTTTTAGAAGAAAATCAAGAAGATACAGGCACTGTAAATATTTACAGGACACTTGGATTTTCGTCAAGAAAAGGAAATAAGATTAAGAATGAGCTTTTGGAAAAGAATCTCATTTTCATTCAAGAAGAAAAAAACGATAAAGGCTGGAAAAAGGTTATCAGAATTTCGCCTCAAATATAATCACCATCATATTTAATATATAAAACACAATAAAAACAACAACGAAAAACCCCGGAATACCCTCTTTTAGGGCATTTCATTAGTACTGGTATTTAATTTTATTTAATAATATATATTTAATTCTAAAACTCAAATTTAAGGCGGAAAAACACGGAATACCTTGAATTTTTATATATCAAACAAGAAAAAAAGATAACAAAATCATAAGGAGAATAAACTATGGAAAGCTTTGATTGGGAAATCATTAAAGATCTTTCAATAATTGCAATAACTGGATTGGTCGGGTTTTATGCAGTGATTTTTTTACTGATAAAACTTAAACGTGCCTAAACTTAGAGGAGGGAAAGTATGGAACTTTTCTTATATCTCTTCATTATCCTATTATTTACTATATTCGTTATAATAGTAATTAGAATCATATTCTTTATCTTCTGTTTCGCTTACGGCGTTTACACAATTTTTAGAGACATCTTTAAGGAAGTCAAAACAGAGGGTCAACTAAATCGAATTAGATTTGATTCTTAAGGAGGAAACAATAATAATGTTCACGAATGTAAAGTTTGCATTAAGAGTCGTATGCTGTTTGGTAAGTATAGCTTTAGCATTTCTTTATTGCTTAATTAGTTATATAATTTTCTTTCGAATCGTCTAATAAGTGTAGCTTTAACATTTCTTTATTGCTATCTCTCTCTTTAATATAATAGAGAAGATAAAAAAAATTCACAGGAGGGTAAAATAAATAAAAATAAAGTATTTCATCTGTTGTCAGTCCTGTAAACAAAAAACAATTCAAAGGAGAACAAAATGAGAACATTAGAACATCTGCAAGAAGACGAACAAGGGAAACTCTTTAGGGAAAACGGGGAACCTTTTCCGAACTTCCTTGCATTTAAGGTCAGCAGGATGAAAACCCTGACAGTGAAAATCCCTTGTGAGATTCAAGAAGTAATTGACAATCTCATCAAAGAAAATTCAGCATTCATCCCAAAAGATGCAAATGCCTTCACAGCTTCAAACTACGATTATGACACATCGTACTTCTCTGACGAAAAACAATACACTTTCGCCAATGATGATCAAAGCTTGATTATTTTTTCCGTAGAGAAGCACAGAGAACAACACGCAGTCTTCGCCTTTCAGTTTTATCAGTTACTGATTTACAAATCTGAGTAACCTGCCGGCACTAACGCCTAAGTAAAAAAGGGGCAACCTTTAGTTGAGTTTAATTGAAGGTTGCATTAACAAAATAAGACATAGGAGGAACATGAATTACAAAATTATTATGGGAGTTCTTATCGGATTAACGCTCATACCTTTTATCATTGCAATTAACATCTATTTTGGTCATGAGCCCGAGATTCAGCAAGTACCTATACAGGTCACTCAGCCGGCTCAAGATCAATGATGACAAACAACAACCGCAAAAAAGGAGATACACCAATGGGCAATTAAAATGTTTTAAAAAAATCGCGTTTAGCAATAGCAAAAACGTAATCAAAATCATTCTTCAAATGAGGCACAAAATGACATTAGCATTTATCGCAGTAACCGGCTTATTCTTCGGCTTTTTCTGCTTGACTTCGAAAGCACAGGAACGGTTGGAAGCCATTCAGAACGGAACAGTCACCGGCAAGTATGAAAACTCATTCGGGAAATACATTACTGTAAACGACATCACATTCCATGTTAGCCATGATGTATACGCTCAACTCAGCATCGGCATGACTCTTCCGCTTCAGCAATAACCTCGCCCTGTCGGCACCAAATAGTTAACCAATGAGGGAGGATACGCCAATGCAGAATTAAAAGTTGTACCATGCAGTACCAATCGATTGTGCCAATAGTGAGTGCAATCAAAAAAATCCTTTATGAGGGAATGCCATGAACGAGAACAAAAACAAGGGATGTGGCGGATGTCATGACAAGGATCAAAAACATGGTCACGATGATGATGGATGTTGCGGAGGGTGCCATGATCATGACAAGGATCAAGATCAGGCGGATAAGAACACGCAGAAACCGCAGAAACCTGCCGACGGCTCCAAAAAGAGAAGCTGATAATCTTCAACGTGCAAGTTTGCACTAGCAAGTAAAAAGGGCAACCTTTAATTGAGGTTTAATTGAAGGTTGCCTTAACAACAAAAAGAACAAATGAGGCACAAAATGACATTAGCATTTATCGCAGTTACTGGTTTGGCATTTGGATTTTTCTGCTTGACTTCGAAAGCACAGGAACGGTTGGAAGCCATTCAGAACGGGAAGGTCACGGGAAAATATGAAACCTTCTTCGGACGCTACATCACGGTGAACAACATCACATTCCGCACTAGCCAGAAAGTCTATTCCCAACTTGCCGTCGGCATGACTTTCCCACTTCAGCAATAACCATCGCCCTGGCCTGCACCAAATAGTTAACACACAAATGGAGGAGAATACACCAATGCAGAATTAAAATCCAGTAAGAGATGAAGAGATAAGTAAACAAACAACAAAAAACAAATGAGGCACAATTATGGCAACAACAATCGTGGTAGGAATTATCGCACTCCCTTTCTTCCAAATCATTCTTCCTTTGGCAATGGGAGCGGTACAATTGATTGGCAAGGCTTTCGGCCGTACTATATTTAAGTAACCTGTCGCCCGGCACCAAAGCCTGAGTAAAAAAGGGGCAACCCTTAATTGATATTTAATTGAAGGTTGCCTTTAACAAAAAATTGGAGTTACATTATGTTAGGAATATGTTTTCTGGCAATTTGTATTTTAAAGATTGCCTCAGCGAAAATGATGTTTTCTGCTATTGACAAAGATATCGAATGGATCATGACGAGGCCACCCAGAACATCGTAAATAACCATTCTGCCGGCACTAACGCCTAGATAAAAAGGGGCAACCTTTAATTGATATTTAATTAGGGGTTGCCTAAAACTACAAAGCATAATAAGAGGTTACAAAAATGGAATACGCAGAACTCTTTATCATGAATGATAAATTAACAATAGAAAACTTAAAAAATGTAACAAAAGGGGGAAGAATTGTCGGGATGGAAAAAAATCTCAGGCATCATTCATACCTCATTGATATTCTGTTTCAGCATAAAGTGCGAACTTGCACAGTTACCCCAGAAACATATTATCAGCTCAGCATTGGCATGAATATCAGCGTTGGCATGGATCTTCCACTTCCTCCATCCTTCACCGGCACTAACGCCTAAGTAAAAAAGGGGCAACCTTTGATTGAGGTTTAATTAAGGGTTGCCTTTAACAAAAACAAACCACAAAATGAGGAAAACACGATGAAAAGAATCACAATAATAGTCACGGGAATTTTCTTTGCCCTGTTCATCGCAGGTACTGTTACTGCCCAAGATTCAAACCTTGACGAGTTCGCCAAGTGCTTGACTGACAAAGGCTTCAAAATGTATGGTGCCGACTGGTGCCAGCACTGTCTCAGCCAGAAAGAGTTGTTCGGCGAATCATTCCAGTATATTGACTTTACAGAATGCGAGCAATCGCCAAAAGCTTGCAATGATGCAAAGATTCAAGCTTATCCTACATGGATTTCAAAGGATGGTCAACGATATGGGGGAAAACGTTCTTTGCAAAAACTCTCAGATCTCAGCGGATGCCCTTTATCTGAATAACATCGCCACTGCCGGCACCAAATAGTTAGCAATCAAATAGAGGAGGATACGCCAATGCAGGATTAAAAGTTGTAAGAAGTAGAATCGATTGTGCCAATAGTGAGTGCAATCAAAAAAATTCTTTATGAGGCAATGCCATGAACGAGAACGAGAACAAAAACAAGGGATGTGGCGGATGTCATGACAAGGAAGACGATGATGGATGTTGCGGTGGATGTCATGATGACAAGGATCAAGATCAGGCGGATAAGAACACGCAGAAACCTGCTGATGCCGGTGGCTCCAAAAAGAAAGGTTGATTCAGCAATTAAATGTGCAGTTTGCACTAGCACCTAAATAAAAAAGGGGGCAACCTTTAATTGTTGTTTAATTGAGGGTTGCCTTTGAAACGCAGAAAGGAGAACATGATGAAGATGTCACGAAGGGATTTCTTTTCTCTTCATTGGCGAAAGTCAAAAGAAAATAAATTGGGAGATTGTAGTAAATGTAATTGCAACTGCAATCGTAATAAAAAACCTCAGACCGATGAAACAGGCAAGGAAAATTTCGGTCAAGATAACGAGAAGAAGGACAAATAACACCGGATGCCTGAATAAGAAAAAGGGGCAACCTTTGGTTGTTTGTTTAATTAAAGGTTGCCTAAAACCACAAACAGAATAACGAGGTGAAAACATGGAAAAGTTGGAAAAGAAATTTGAAGGATGGCCTGTTTACAAAGAAATGAAAACGATTGCAAATGGATGTTGCCAATGCCAAAAGTGCCAGAACATAAGGCAATTTTTCCAGGATCTTGAATCCGGCGTCAGTACTTATGCTACTGAGCAGGAAATGACCATGGCACTGATAGAGAAGTATCCCGACCAGTTCCAATTAATCAAATTAACGATTATGGAAATAAACCTCGACGACGACCTCACAAACAATACGGTTCAGAGAGAAGATTTGCGACAGCTGTTCGATCGGCTTGATAACCCCAAGAAGTTTGACAACAAAAACCGATAACGCCATCGGCACCAATGCCTGAAGAAGAAAGGGGCAACCTTTGATTGTTGTTTAATTGAAGGTTGCCTAAAACCACAAACAGAATAATGAGGTGAAATATGAAAAAATTTGAAGGATGGCCTATTTACCAGAGAATTATTGAAATTTCAAAAACAATGTGCCAATGCAAAAATTGTCGAAACATCAGACAATTTGCTCAGGATATTGAATCTGTCAGCTATGCCACCGAAGAAGAAATGATCACGGCACTCATCAAGAAACATCCTGAGCTCAAACCCGAACGCCAAGCAATTATTATTATTATCAATCCATTCGGTGACCTGCCCAACACCTACGATAACGGCGACAAAAAAAGCTGATAACGTCATCGGCACCACATGATTAAGAAAGGCAACCTTTGGTTGTTTGTTTAATTGAAGGTTGCCTTTTTTTTTGAATATTATTAAAAAAATAAAAGACACCCGCTGGTTTCTTTTAAGCTTCCTCAAATTGCGGAGCGGTGATATCTCTAAACTCAAGCCCACACTTACAGCTTTTATCTTTACCTTCGGGATTAATGTAAGTGTAAACTTTCGGCCTTCGAGGATATCACATAAAATAAAATTATTTTTTTATTAATGAACAAAAAATTCTAATCTCTAAATTAAGGAGGAACATTATGAATTACTTTATTAATGCCATGAACAGTCTCATGAATCTGGGATGGATAACAAAATCATTTATCGTCCTAATATGTTTTCTTCCTTTTCCATTCTTGTTCAGTTTTTTTGGAAAAGGTTGGGGAATGAAGTCTGAATCTCTTATCTTTGCTTGGAATGTTGGAGCAATCTTAGGGATGGTTATTTTTTCTTTTGGGAAGTTTAATAATTTCCAAATAGAAGATTTATATCATCCTTTAATACCGCTACTCATCGTGATATTTTTAGGATTTTTCGTTGGTACACTTGCGAATGTTCTTTATTCTCAAGTGCTGACCGATTCAACCTGTCCTAATTTGGCCTTACCATTAACAATTATGAATTCTTATGGAGCATGGGCATATATTCTTGCTCCAATGTTAGCAATTGCACTCCCGAGATACTTTAACAAGATGGTTTTTACTCCAATCAATTTTCTGGGGATTATTCTTGTTGTAATAGGGATGGTGCTTTTGATGTACAAAGTTAAACAATAAGGAGGATGCTATGAAAAAAATAAACCTATTGCTTGCAGGATTTGGAGGTTATACCTTTTTGTGTGTAATCCCAGGATATCGAGAGATTATTCTTTTGGGAATAATTATCGGATTTTTGATTATTAAAGATACTCCAAACATTTCAGGAGGAATAAAGCAATTAATCTGGAGTAGCTCACCCCTTTTTATAACCTGCATTATGTTTTCGTGGATTATCCATTCAAGCCCGGAAATTTACAAAGAGGAAACAAGAGATTATCTTATTATTCTTACAGTAATGACAGATAATTTGTTGTTCATCTATTCCAGAATTCAAGGGATAATTGTGAGTTCTGGGCTAATAAAAAATTTAGAGGGAAAATCCCCAAAATACGGCCGAGTAAAGATTATGGAGGAAATTGAGGAGGAAGTTCAGAACAAACAAAACTTGCTGACTCAAATTATTTTAGGAACAAGTACAATCTTATTCCTAATTTTTTTATCAATTTCAATTTAGGGAGGAACTATTATGTTTCAAGAATTTCTTGAGAACCAGAACTTGCTGATTGGGGCGTTAATTCCTGCGAGCATAATCCTCGCATTGGTTATCAGCTTGAGCATCGTGAAGTTTATAGAAGTAAGGGAAAAACAAAGAAAGAAAAAGTAATCTATAACATCAATCAATGAGGAGGTAAAAGTATGTACCAGCAAGAAGATATTTGTCCTCAGGAAGACCTTGCAATGGATGAACCTGCAAACTTCTGCGACGATGACGGTTGGGGAGATGATTGGTTCAATGATGATGACGAACCAGATTATCCATCGAATCCGGCATTTCCTTTTCCAGTAAACACAAAATATCCTAAAAAGTTTACACCGGAAAAAGATCTTCGACTGTACTCTGCCATGTTGAAAGTTCAAAATTCTTTTGAGAGTACAACAGCTCATATGGCAATAGCATGGCAAGGATGTTTTACTGCAAAGGAAGAACGTCAACTTCGCCGGCAAGAAGAAGGACTCATGCAGAGGTATATCTTTTTAGATTATGATCCTCTTACCCATGACAAAAATTTTATTCAAATTGATTAGGGAGGCAGAACATGCTTGAATTTATTTTCCTATTGCTGTTTAAGTATGGTCCACTTGCCTTGGTGTTGTTTTTTCTGGCAATGAGTTGGAAAGAGATTCTCAAAAAAAATTAACCGGAGAAGAGCTATGGCAAAAGTAAATTCCAGAGCCAAATGGGAAGAAATGCGAGAGATTATTCCTCAGGCAACACTTTACATTTTGAGGGAAAATAAACTCATTCCGAAAATTGGCAAAGCCATTAACTTGAAGAAGCTTCCGGTTTCTATTCGGGAACTTCAGACAAAGGGCTGGAAGATTCGGTTTTAAAAGCCTAAAAAACTAGTAAGGAGAAATTACCATGAACATGACACACAGATTACTTCAAGCAATACAAGAGGATAAGGGATTAATAGGGTTTTATTTTAATCCGAATAATAATTGCCTTTATTCTGACAGGACGTGTAACGGCTTGGCAGCTCTCATTTTAACCCCATGTGTAACCCTTGAAACTGTCTTGAACTGGGGATTTACAATTATCACCCCTGCTGAGCTGATTACAAGAAAAACAGTTTCGGAAAAAGCCTGTCGACGTGGGAATCCCAACGGCTTTCCGAGAAAGGCATTTCAATAATTCCACCACCGGCAACGAACAAAGGCAATCTTTGATTACAAGATGATTAAAGGTTGCCTTTGCAAAAGGTGAAACCATGGATAAAAAACAAGAGAAATTCATGAGGAGGTTATTTGGAACCCATCGCCAAACAATCGTTTATGAAAAAGATGGAAAGATTTATCTTGACAAATGGTGCCAAACTCCTTCGCTCTGTACCATGGAGGAGTTTAATGCACTTTCTTCTGACATTCGCAAGAATGTTAAAATCATTCCAACGGAGGAAACATAATGAATAAAAAAGGTTTTACTCTTATTGAGCTGTTGATTGTTATTGCTATTATCGGCATAGCTACTTTAACCGCATACCCATATTTTTTTGGACCATCAGAAGGTTTCCCTTTTGGAGAAAGCTTAACGATAGAAGAATTGCAAAAAGTTCCTGGGGGAAAGATTGTCGGTATGCAAAAAAACCTCTATCTGGCATCATATCGCATCGAGGTAATATATCAGGGAAAGGTGATGATTTACGAGGTTACACCAGAAATGTATCATAAACTTCATACTGATATGGATCTTCCGCTGAAGGAATAGCATCCTCGCCGGCAACTCGCTAACTAAAAAGAAGGCAACCTTTGGTTGAAGGTTAATTGAGGGTTGTCTTTAAAACAATTATTTCATTAAAAGGAGAAACATCATGAAATACTCTTTTGATAAAGAATCTTTTAAAAAGAATTTGAATGAATTTCTAAATCCTATTAAAATCTGGGATACCTGCGTTAAAAAAAATGATCCAAAAAACCTTGCAGAAGCGACAATGGATGTTGTGCTCGCGATCATTACCCCCTTACTGACATGGATGTTTTTGCCCATAACTATTCTAGGCACTATTTTGCTCTCCTATAAAAATAGTGCCGGATTGAAAAAGATTAAATAAAGTTAATCGCCAAAACCAAGGGCAACTTTTGATTGCAAGATGATTAAAGGTTGCCTTTAAACAATCATTAAAATGAAGGAGAAAATAATATGTATGACGAAAATGATATTCTTATCTTTATTATCATCTTCTGTGTTATTATATCAATAATATAAGAACAGACCATTCCGACGGCAACAGAATATCAAATACCGGGATAAACCAGCAGAAATGCCCAAAGATGAATCTAAATTAGAAGTTAAAGGAGGTGATTTTATCGAATAAATAAGATTGTGATTAATCAACAAAATTCCAAAACACTAAAACTATAATGAGGTAAAAGTATGTCCAAAATTTTCGCATTAGTATTTGCAACAATCATTATCTGGGGAAATATTGTTATTGAAAATCCTGCCATTGAAGAACCTAGCTTGAATCAGGAAATTTCCTACTACAATCACGGCATTTAGCCTACCCACCACCAACGGCAAGAAGGATTAAGGGTTGCCTTAACAACAACAAAAACAAATGAGGAAAGTATGAAAAACGGCACAAATCAAAAATGGGTAAGATTTAGTTTTGTTATCATTATCATTCTCGGTGCTCTTGTGATTGCAACAAATATCCTGCAATTAATGCAAGCACCTGAAACACAACAAGAACAGACCATTCCGACGGCAAGTGATGAAAACTCCTATTTGCCGAGGTAACTAAACCTTAACTTTAAGCCAGATAATAGTCAGTTGCGATGTTATCTGGCTTAAAAAATGATTAAACCTCAAGAGGTTTTAATCAGCGAATAATTTAGAAGGTTTAATTTTTAATTGATTAAAACAACTTGAGTTAATCAATAAACTTTGTTCAATTTTGCAGGGAGGTAATTATGTTAAAATCGTTTTTTGCATCAAGAAAATGGATGTTCTGGGCTTATGGCGGTTGCTTGTTCTTATTCATTGCACTACTTGTTCAAGTTGAGCTTTCTGTTTTACTCAACGAATGGTACGGTGCCTTTTACAATATTCTCCAAAAGGCTACTGAACACAAAGTAGAAGAGTTTTGGGCTTCGATGTTACAGTTTGCAAAAATTGCTTTTCCTTATGTTTTAATTGCTACTGTAACGTCATATTTTACCCGCATCTACTCTTTTAAATGGCGAGAGGCGATGACGTTTTCATATGTCGCCAGATGGCAGAAAGTAGAAGGTGAAGTGGAAGGTTCAAGTCAGCGTATTCAAGAAGACATCTATCGATTTGCGAGGATTGTCGAGAGTCTTGGTTTACAAGTCATCCGAGCAATTATGACTCTCTTGGCTTTTCTGCCGATTCTTTGGGGACTCAGTAAAGGAGTTGAAATTGAGAGGATAAAAGATATTCCTGGAAGCCTTGTCTGGGTTGCCCTCGTCGTTTCAATAGGGGGATTACTTATTTCCTGGTTTGTCGGAATAAAACTGCCTGGACTTGAATACAATAACCAAAAGGTGGAGGCGGCGTTTCGTAAAGAGTTGGTATATGCCGAGGACGACAAGATAAACTATGGAAAAACAGAGACCATAATCCAGCTATTCACCGGACTAAAATTCAACTATAACCGGTTGTTTCTCCACTACGGCTACTTTGACGTATGGGTTAACTTCTTCGAGCAACTGATGGTCATTGTTCCTTACCTAATTATGGGACCAGGATTGTTTACAGGTCTTATTACATTGGGCATGCTGGTTCAAGTATCCAATGCTTTCAGCAAAGTACGTGAATCATTTTCTATTTTCATCGGCAACTGGACTACCATTACTGAACTTCGCTCAATTCATAAACGATTAAAGGAATTCGAGCATAACATTGGGTATTAAACAAAAGGAGAAATACTATGAAAAATCTTGTTGTGATTACTTTAATCGCGTTGATGTTTTCAGGAGCGGCATATTCTGATAATCTGGAAGTTGCCACGATGTATGATAAATCAGGACAGAGAATTGGAGGTTATAATGATGATTCTATACAAAAGCTTGTAAAACCTGCACAAGAAGTTATTGTCTTTCATATTGACGAGTTTGATGACATGAAAATGTCTGAACTTACTCAATATGTAAAAAAAACTAATGATTTTGTTGCAATTCGATCCTTTGCAAGATCGCGAGAAATTGCACTGGAATTCATAAAAAAAATTGCCAATGCCAACGGAAGAAAATACATTGTGATTCTAAATGAAGGAGTTTTCTATGATAGCAAGATTCCATATATTTGGATATCAACTGTTACTCATACCAAACTCCCATGGTTAAAACCTATCTAAGGAGAAACATCATGAAAAATATTTTGAAATCATTAGCTGTCGGAGTTGCATCTGGTATCTGGTCTATTCCGTTTACCACCGGTTGTTATCTCTATTTCTATCAACCATTCTCTAGTGAGAGAACTACGATTTTTGTAGGGATGATAATCATTACCCTGCAGATTATCCAGAATTTATGGATACCACTGCTGTTGCAGGTAGTACTTTACTATAACAGCAAAGTGATTTACAGAGTGATTATATTTATACTCGGCATAAGCATTTATTACAATCTACTTCTTGATTGGAATGTTATTGCCTCTGGAATTAGCATGGGGGTTATTTATATCTCATGGCCTTATTTCATTTACAGGAGTTTCATTGCAAGAGAATATGAGCCCCCATCGAGAGGGAAGGGACAGTGTTGCATTACAAGGCATTAACAATTTGATTTGAGAATCAAAAATTCGAGGAGAACATCATGAGCAATTCGGCTATGGCATTAATTCTATTCGTTAAAATTTTATCTTGGATAATCATTGCAGGAATCATTGGAGTAGGAATTTGGTTCTTGTACCTTGGTTTTTGCGGGGGTCATCTTCAATCACTCTGGAGAGTTATAACTGCCAAAAGGTCAAAGGAAATCATGGACATGGACAAGTCGCAAGGAGGCCAGTATGACTTTTCCGAGGAGGCCTGCAAGCTTTCGCCGAAAACTGAGAAAGTTCTGGAAGACCTGAACATGACTGACTCGAACAAGATCAAAAGTCGTGCCAAGACATTCAAGATGTGGTTTGAATCATTTCGTAAATAACCAAAAGAAGACAACCTTTAATTGTTGTTTGATTGAAGGTTGCCTAATCATTAAATTTATTTAGGGAGGAAAAAATGGTAAAGAAAAATTATGATTTTGAAACAAGGGCGATTCACGCACATCAATTTAAGAACCAGTATAATGCAGTAACATTACCGATATACAGGACTTCCACTTTCGGGTTTGATTCAACTGAACAGGGAGGAAGATGCTTTGCTGGTGAGGAAGAAGGATACATATATACTCGGTTATCTAACCCTACCAACAGAGCCTTAGAGCAAATCGTTGCATCGCTTGAAGGTGGAGAAGACTGCGTGGCTTTTGGTTCTGGTATGGCAGCGACAGCAAGTTTAATCTTGCATTTATGTTCAGCCGGAGATAATGTTATCTATAACACCATTATTTATGGTGGGACAATGGGTCTTGCCAAAGAAACCTTGCCAAAATATAATATCGGTGCGAGGTTTTTTACTGGTGACTCAATGGGTGAACTTGAGAGCCTGATTGATGAAAAGACCAGACTGGTTTTTCTGGAAACTCCGGCGAACCCGACAATGAAACTCATTGATATCCATGCTGTATCTAAGGTATGCAAAAGGCATGGCATCTTACTTTGTGTAGACAATACCTTCTGTTCACCATACATTCAGCAACCGTTGAAACTGGGAGCAGATTTGGTCATGCATTCCGGAACAAAGTATCTCAACGGTCACGGCGATGTTATTGCTGGTTTTATCGTTGGAAAAAAAGACCTCCTGAAATCGCTACGGCTTGAAACCCAAATCCATCTTGGAGGAATTTTATCTCCGAGCGATGCCTGGCTAATTTCACGTGGTCTTAAAACCTTGGCAATACGAATGGAGCAACATTCAAAGAATGCGAAAATTATTACTCAATTGCTTCTTCGTGAACCAAAGGTCTCAAATGTCCGCTACCCAGGTCTTCTTAAAACAAACCCGAAGTTTAACATTTTCAAGAAACAGATGAAACTTGGAGGGGGTTTAATCTGTTTTGAAGTAGGAAAAACCAAAGAAGATGCCGCATATTTCTGCAATCATTTGTATCTTTGCACAATTGCCGTAAGCCTTGGAGACTGCGACACGCTCATTCAACATCCAGCCTCGATGACACACTCGTCATATACTGATGAAGAATTAAAGCGTGCAGGAATTACTCCGAACATGGTCAGACTCTCGGTAGGTCTTGAGAATGCTCGGGACATCATCAACGATTTACGAGGAGGTTTGTCTTTTATATAAAATTCAAAAAGAGGAGGAGGACAAAAGATGTATATTTTCAAAATCATGACTGTACTTATGATTCTAATGTCCTTGATTATCTTAGGGTATTATCTCTAAATCCCGCAGAAAAGCAATAATCAGCAGGAGGATATGCCAATGCAGAATTAGTATTGAGTAATTAATCATTAAAGAACAATAAAAATAGAGAGGACGTTATGAATAAAAATTTTTGGAGATTTATCGGTTTCTTAATCATTGTTCTGTTGGCAATGTTGGCTACACTGATTATCGACAGGGCCAGAAGCGAAGAAATCGTACCGGCACCACAAACGGAAGTTCAAGTCTTTGACGTAGAAGGTCTTGAAATTACCGGAAAGATCGGGGCTTATCGAATGCTTGCCAAAGACAAAAGCATAACCATTAACGAGATGATTGAAGAGATTGTTGAAAAAACAAAAAAATTCTCGTTCAAGCCCAAATGTATAGTCCGCCTTGCTGAGGGAAAAGACAAAGAAGGAAAAGCATGGATTTACTTCGGGTTGGCTATGGAATGCCACAAAAAAGTCGATGCTGTAACACCTGCGAAATAACCATCAATGCCAAAGGCAACCTTTGATTTGAAGCTAAATTATAGGTTGCCTTAACTACAACAATTTTAGTTTGGAGAAAACATCATGGAAAAGTTAAAAGATTGCATAGGATGGTTCATCGTTATTTCAACAATCATTATTAGTTTTTCCTGGTTCTTTATCGGGGATTTCCTTCCACCAGCCAATGCATCGATGATTCCTTTGCGGACAATAGAAACATCAACAAAATTTTTCGCAAAATCATTTACTGACCGAGGAAGTGTAAGAGAATATACAAAGGAAGAGCTGGCTAAAATCTCTGATGAAGATGCAAAAGGAGTGAGGGTCTATGACCTTGACATAAACTCTCCACAGATATCAATTTTTATCTTTGCACCTAAAAAAGAAAGACTGGGAATAATTGTTGTTGATACAGAAGCTAACGATGTTCTTAATACTGCACAAAAAATTGCCAAGATCAACGGGAAAAAATGTATTTTGACCATTGAAAAAAGCAATGTAGTTCAATTGAGCACAGGTGACCTTTTGAATCAAATTAAAACAATCGGTTTTGAAACTTGCCCAGAGATATCTGAAGAATCAAGTCAACCTGTGAAATAATCTACTTAAGGGGTACATATGAAAACTACAGTAATAATTTTGCTGGCAATTGTCTTTTCAGCTTCAATTTCTATGGCAAAGCCGTATGAAATTAAAAACTCTAAAGGCGAGACCATTCAGGTGTTTCACTTTGGTGAAGCAACTTACAATAAGCAAGAAGTGATTATGCGTTCTGAATGGGGCATTACAAGACAAGACATTACCCCTGAAGAAATTGAAAGACTCTGGATTGAAAAGGTCAAAAATACACACAATCTTCATTGTATTTATGTCTTGGAAAAAGGTATGTTCGAGTATTTTCCCGGGATAAAATATCCATATATCTATGGACTCCTTATATGGGGAGAATGTAAACCTTTGCCAGAACCAATCGTGGATGAATAGTCTTTAACAAACCATTTCATTAAGGAGAAAAATCATGAAACTTGTTATTATACTTTTTACACTTGTCAACTTGGCATCTTTATCTTATGCACAAGATGATAACCATCTGCTGTTTCAAGATGAAGAAAACAACTTTCGAGAAATCAAAGAGGCATACAATCGCGTTACGCCTCAACAACTCAAGAGAATTAAAGTTGTTAATCTCGGCGAACATACTTTCAAAGGTTGGGTGTTTAAAAGATCGGTCATCTCAGAGAGGAGCAATGATGAAAAAGAACCCTATATCACTCACCTTAAAAAAATCACTGTGGTTGCCGGAGGGAATTGTGTAATTATTGCCAAGGACCTGCATCAAACAAACATCGTATTTTTCTCAGAAATGAAAATTGATGCATTCATTGCCGAGGATTGCGTGAAACGCCATTAAGCACAACAGAGAATTCATCAAGAGGGGTATACGCCAATGCAGAATTAAAAAACGAGATAAAAATTTCATTCCAAAAATAAATTAAAGGAAACACCATGAGAAAAGTATCAGTAATTTCAGTTGTTACAATTTTTTCAGTTGCAATATTCTTTGTATCATTTGCAATTGAACCTTCAGAAGTTCAAGTGTATGAAATCGGAAAAGGTTTAATCGGAGGTAAACCATTTGAATTTGGCTTAGAAGGAAGAAATTCACAGAGAACAAAAAAAGACTTAATAGGAGTTGCAAAAAATATCGCAGCACAAAATGACTATGCTTGTTTATTGGTACAAGATTTAAAAACAACTCAACAAAAATCACTGCAATATAAAGGAGAAAGTTGCAAAATAAAAGGAAATGAATGCCGTAGTGAAAAAGGAAATTTGGTGATGGGATTTACAATGATTCAATGGTGTATGAAAAAAGGATAAGTAATTCAATGTAAGGAGGATACACCATTGCAAAATTAAAACTGAATATTAATCATTAAAGAACAATAAAATAGAGAGGACGTCATGAGTAATAAAAATTTTTGGAGGTTCATCGGTTTTTTACTTCTGATTCTTTTAGCCGTATTTGTGAACAAAACCAGAGGCGAAGAAACCATTCAACAACCAGCAACAGAGGAAGCATCAGTACCAGTTCCGGCAGATGAAGAATTCCAGATTATGGAATATCGGACAATGCCTTATGAGGTAGGAAAAGAGATCTCAAAACTGAGTGGTTGGGAGATTAAGATAATCCTGCCAACAAAGGAAGAAGCTTGGAGCGAAGTTAAAATCGAGGCTCGGAAGCTTGGAGCATCATGCATGATTAAGATTCAGGAGGGAGAAGCAGTATATTTCTTCGAGGATCAACTCCTGACAGGTTATCTGTTCATTGTGAACGCTTACCCTCGATGCTCAACTCCGAAAGAAAAGGAAAAAGCTTCAACAACTCAACAGGCAATATAGCCATGACCAAACGAGCAAAAGTAAATTTTGTAACTTGAAATTGCTCATTTGGCTTAAACTCAAGGAGTAAAAATGAAAAAAGATTTAGAGTTTATCAGGGATGAAATCAGAGACGTCCCAGATTTTCCTAAACCAGGAATCCTGTTTAAGGACGTCACTACCTTGTTTCAGAGTCCCAAGGCTATGAGAAAAGTTATCAAAATTCTCTTAAGGAGGTACAAGAACCAAGAGATAGATGTCATCGCCGGCATTGAGGCACGAGGGTTCATTGTTGGGGCCATCCTGGCAAACAGATTGGGAAAACCTTTTGTCCCTATACGAAAGAAAGGAAAGCTTCCCTACAGAACAGTTAGCCAGACATACATTCTTGAGTATGGCACTGACGCCATAGAAATGCATATGGACGCAATTCTGCCAGGACAAAAAGTTTTAATTGTTGATGACCTCATCGCCACCGGTGGTACTGCACTAGCCGCATGCCTCTTGGTCGAGAAGTTGGGAGGAAAAGTAGCTGAATGCAATTTCATCATCGACCTTCCGGATTTAAAGGGGAGTAAAAAACTACAACTTCAGGGTTATTCAGTTTTTTCAGTTGTAGATTTTCCTGGGGTCAGTTAATTCTCCCGCCCTAACAATTAGATGAGATAATCATGACCAAACGAGCAAAAGTAATCTTTTCATAGATGAAAATGCTCGTTTGGTTAATCTTTTTTTTTTGCAAATTATATATATACTTTAATATATACTTTGTAGAATATACTTTATTTTTATTTGCAAATTTCTATTCCAAACAAACATTTTTAACTTATTTATTCTTCAATTTTTTATGATTAATTATAAAGAATTAAAATTTAAAGCAGGATTGGAGATACACCAGCAACTTGATACTAAAAAATTATTTTGTAATTGTGATTCGGTTTTAAGAAAAGATGAACCGGAATATACTGTTAAACGAAAACTTCATGCTGTTGCGGGTGAAGGGGGAGAAATTGATATTTCTGTAAAACATCAAATGCAAAAAGATAAAGAATTTATTTATCAAGGATATGATTCAACTTGTTTAATTGAACTTGATGAAGAACCTCCTCATCAAATTAATCTTGAAGCATTAAAAATTGCCATGCAAATTGCACTACTTATGAATATGAAAATTGTTCCAATCACTCAAATTATGAGAAAAACAGTTATTGATGGCTCAAATACTTCAGGTTTTCAAAGAACAGTTATGATTGCCAGAGATGGATATATTGAAACGGAAAAAGGCAAAGTTGGAATTTATGGACTATTCTTAGAAGAAGATTCTGCAAGAAATATTTCCCGAGAAGAAAATGTTGAAGTTTACAGATTGGATAGATTAGGTATCCCATTAGTTGAAGTTGTTACTTCTCCTGATATTAAAGATTCTAAACATGCTAAAGAAGTTGCTTTAAAAATTGGGGATATTTTACGAAGTTGTAAAGTTCGAAGGGGTATCGGGACAATCCGACAAGATGTTAATGTTTCTATTCGTGGAGAAAATAGAGTTGAAATTAAGGGTATGCAAGATATGGATATTTTTGTTGAAACAATAGATAATGAGATTATACGACAAATGGAATTATCAGATAATAAAACTCCTACAAATATGGAAGTAAGAAATGCAATGCCGGATAAAACCACTAAATATTTAAGGCCCCTGCCGGGGAGTGCAAGGATGTATCCTGAAACAGACTTAGAACTATTAAAGATTTCAAGAGATATGATTAATGATGTTAAAAAAAATTTACCGAAGTTGAAAAGTGAAATTGAAGAGGATTTGAAAAAACAGGGATTAACTCAGGATATGATCAAAATGTTATTTAAATCAGATAGATTTAATGATTATAAAGATTTACTTTATATTATTGATAAACCACAATTAATCGCTAAAATTCTTTTAATTCTTCCAAAAGAAATTGCTACAAAAAATAATATTTCTTTACTTGAAATTAATGAAATTTTTAATCAGGATATTTTGTCTGAGATTTTAATTGCACTCCACAAGAAAAAAATTGAAGAAGGAGATATTAAAGATGTTATGGATAAAATTGCTAAGGGTATTAATATTAATGAAGCATTAAATATTGAGAAAGAAGATTCAAGTGTTATTGAAGAAAAAGTTATGAAAATTATTAATGAAAAACCTGGGCTGAATCCTAATGCTTACATGGGTTTAATCATGAAAGAGTTTAATGGAAAGATTTCAGGTAAGGATGCTATGATTCTTATTCAAAGATTCACAAAGTAAATCTTTGACTCATTCAAAACAATATATTTTGAAGCTATAAAAATTATAAATGAATTTCTGCTTATATTTTGAAGATATAAAGATTTACAAAGTAAATCTTGAATTTTAAAAAATTAATTACCTTTAAGGAATTATCAAACTATTTAAAATAAAAGTTAATTTTTTTATTATGATTAACTCGGGTTTTAAACCAGGATTTTTAGAGGTATATTGCGGTCCAATGAAAAGCGGAAAAAGTAAAGAATTACTGAATCGTTTGGATAGAATTAAATACATTAGCGGATGTAAAAGTCTTTTGGTTAAACCTTCGCTTGATACCAGAGATAACGGGATTAAATCCCGAGGGGGAGATTATTTATTCAGCCAGATTATTAATTATGACACGCCAGAAGAAATTTTAAATTTAATGAATGGATATAATGTTTTAGGAATTGATGAAGTTCAATTTTTTGATAAAGGTCTTATTAAAGTTCTTGAAAGCTTATTGAAAAAAGAGATTAATATTTTAGTTTCTGGCTTAGATACTGATTTTAGAGGTGAGCCTTTTGGGATAATGCCTTATTTAATGAGTTTGGCTAATTCAGTTACAAAGCTTTCTGCAGTGTGTATGTATAATAATTGCGGAAGAGATGCAACACGAACTCAAAGATTAATTGATGGTATTCCTGCCCCATATAACGCACCAATTATTTTAATTGGTGATGAAAAGGAAGGATATGAACCTAGATGTTTACAACATCATATTTGTGAAAAATAATTACTTTTAAATACTGATTTGATTTTATATTTTTATGAAAAAGAAAGAGGCGACAAATCCTAAAAGAATAGAGGATCATAAACTTTTTGCATTTTTAGCAGTTTTGCTGAGTGTTATTGGATTTTTACTTGCATTGGGATTACGAAGAGATAATAAATATATTATGTTTTATGCTAAACAAAGTTTGATTTTATTCATTACAGGAGTTTTTGTTGAAGCTATAACTAGTTTACTTGGAAAAACAATAATTGGTCTTTTGGCGATTCCTACCTTATGGATTGGTTATATTATACTATGGATAATCGGACTTATTAATTCATTATCTGGTAAGATGTACGAAACTCCTATTGTCGGTAAATACGCAGAAAAAATTAATTTATAAGTTTTTTATTCTATTTATTACTTCAGTTAAATGAGAGAGATTTTTTTATTTCTTTTTCAATAATCTCAAAAAATTTTCGAATTCGAATAAAGGACAGAAAGTTTGAATCTTGCCAACATCAAGGTTATTTCTATATCTTTTATAATTTGAATTAGAGATAGAAAATAAACGCCCCCACCGAGATTCGAACACGGGTCACTGCCTTGAAAGGGCAGCATTCTTGGCCACTGAACTATAGGGGCATTAAAATACCTAAGCAAGTTAGTTTAAAAAGATAACTATCGCTGCAATTTTGTGCAAGCAAGAGACATATGTCGTAGGTCAAAAAAGTAACTTAAAATCATTGTAAACTTCATCAGGTGTTTTATTCTCTAAGCTCACATGAGGTCTGAAATGATTATATCTCATCCTCCAAAGTTC
>Ga0209211_10000088_pt1 | contig 199839 bp, 210 predicted proteins | sample RifGroA2_FD_183992 | JGI IMG/M metagenome (GOLD analysis project Ga0209211, IMG submission 183992) | Groundwater microbial communities from Rifle, Colorado, USA - Groundwater A2 (SPAdes) (version 2) | ecosystem: Environmental > Aquatic > Deep subsurface > Groundwater | place: Rifle, Colorado...
GAGCCTCGTGTTGAAATTTTTATTTTAAGGGTAAGCCTTTAAAATAGGTTCTGATATCGTTACATAGACACAGCCAAACTTGCCGAAGGCAAGTTTGATTCTGAGCAAGCGTAATGAGGCGACGAATAGGAGCCTCATAGCGCAGCGAATGGCCTCCCTAAAGTTTAATTTATCATAAAAAATTAATATTTTTTTATTGACCTTATTTTTTATTATGCTATAATCTATACCAAGTTAATCATAATTATAGAGATTAGAGGTTTGCAATGAAAATAACTTATAAAGGTGATTATAGTTTAAAAGCTGTGCTTAGTCTGGCCCTGCACTATAATAAAGGAGTGCTGTCTATTCAAGAGCTTGCTAAAAAAGGCGATATCCCATATAAATTTTTAGAGCAGATACTCCTTACTTTAAAAAAAGGCGGGTTTGTTGGGAGTAAACGTGGAATAAATGGCGGGTATTTTTTAGCAAGGGCTCCTGGAACTATTACTGTTGGAGAAGTCATAAGATTTATTGAAGGCCCTATTGAACCAGTAGCATGCGCTAATAAGGAGAGCTATGAAAAATGCAATGATTTTCCGCATTGTGTGTTTAAAGATATCTGGAGCCATGTTTATACAGCTACATCTCTAGTAGTGGATACCGTTACATTCGCTGAGCTTGTAAGAAGAGTTGAGAATTTTAAAAATAGTAATGTAGATACGCCTTACTGTATTTAAAAAGGAGCCTAGGATGGCAAAAACAATTAAAGAAATAAACGAAAAGATTAAGCAAGGTAAAGCAGTTGTTGTAACTGCAGAAGAAATAATAGATCTTGTTGAAAAAGACGGCGTACAAAAGACAGCTGAAAAAGTAGACGTTGTCACTACAGGCACTTTTGGCCCAATGTGTTCTTCCGGGGCTTATTTCAATGTCGGCCATTCAAAACCCAGGATAAAGTTAGGCGGAGGACATGTTACTGTAAATGATGTTCCTGTATACGCAGGTTTTGCAGCGGTTGATTTATACTTAGGCGCTACCGCTCTTCCGGATGATGACCCCAGAAATAAGGTATATCCTGGAGAATTTAAGTATGGAGGAGCTCATATAATACAAGAGTTAGTAGCGGGGAAAGATGTTACGCTCAGGGCTACTGCCTACGGGACAGACTGTTATCCGCGTAAAAAATTAGAGACTTTGATCAATATCAAGGATCTTAATGAAGCAGTGCTTTTTAATATGAGAAATGTCTATCAGAATTACAACTGCGCTGTGAATTTATCTGATAGAATGATCTATACCTATATGGGAGCATTAAGGCCGCAATTGGGAAATGCTTATTATTGTTCAGCAGGCCAGCTTTCGCCTTTGTTGAACGACCCGCATTATAAAACAATAGGTATAGGCACGAAGATTTTTTTGGGAGGCGGGATTGGTTATGTAGCATGGCAGGGTACACAACATTCGCCTACTGTAAAACGCAAAGATACAGGAATTCCTCAGGCGCCTGCTGGGACGCTGGCTGTAATAGGCGATTTAAAACAGATGTCGCCTGATTATCTGGTTGGGGCTACTTTCCAGGGTTATGGTGTTACCCTTACAGTTGGTATAGGAGTTCCTATACCAATATTGAATGAAGAGATCTGTAAGTTTACAGCTGTAAAAGATGAAGATATTTGGACGCAGATAGTTGATTATAGCGAAGCATACCCAAATTGTATCCCTGGCAGCCTAGGGGAAGTGAACTATAAGCAGCTAAAAAGCGGTAAAATTTCAGTCAAAGGTAAAGATGTTCCTACAGGCGCTCTCTCCAGCTATTCTAAGGCAGTTGAGATAGCGGAAAAATTAAAAGGCTTGATAAGAGATGGAGAGTTCCTGTTGACAGAACCAGTTGCTCCAATTCCTGGCGCTGAATCAGGGGTTAGCTTCAAAGCTTTAAAAGAAAGGCCAATAGAATAAAGGCTTAGTTACAAAAGTTACAAACAAAGCATAATTTTGTACCTATGTTACAAAACGAGTATGACTCGTTTTGTAACATTAGAAAAGGGAAGTGGGGAGGTAATATGAAAGAAAAGGTTGAGAAAGCGATAGAGAAGATAAGGCCGTTTTTACAGCAGGATGGTGGAGATATAGAACTAATAGATGTAAAAGACGGCATTGTGAAGGTCAAGCTGAAAGGCGCATGCGGTTGCTGCCCTATGTCTCAGATGACGCTTAAGAACGGGGTCGAAAGGGCATTAAAAGAAGAAATCCCAGAGATAGTCAGCGTAGAATCCGTCTAAACAAACTTGGCGGTAAAATAGCTTGACTGGATATGGTGATTTATAGATAATATATAGGGCTTTAGAATAGAATGTTTATATTGATATTGAACAAAGACGTTCTGCTTTTATGAGGCAGGACGTTTTTTTGTATACGGGGTAACTATGAAAGCTTTTATTGCATTGGAAGATGGGACGATTTTTGAAGGTATTTCTTTCGGAGCGCAAGGCGAAAGATTAGGGGAGATTGTCTTTAATACCAGCATGTCTGGGTACCAGGAGATAATGACAGACCCTTCTTATAAAGGACAAATTGTCACAATGACTTATCCTCTTATAGGTAATTACGGTATAAATAAGTATGACGTAGAATCCTCAGGGCCTAAGGTTGAAGGCTTTATTATAAAAGAGAGCAGTAAAATTGCAAGTAACTTCCGTTCCGAAAAAAGCCTGGGCCAATATCTAAAAGAAAATAATATTATAGGCATAGAGAACGTTGATACAAGGTCTCTTACGTTACACATAAGAACAAAAGGCGCGATGAAAGGTATTATTTCAACAATAGATTTGAATCCCAAAAGCCTTATTAAAAAAGCAAAAAATTCACCAGGGCTTATAGGCAGAGACCTGGTGAAAGAAGTTACATGTAAAAAATCATATAACGCGAAAACGGTTTACTCTCTGTCCTACCTGTCCCGAGCGGAGTCGAAGGATGCTTTACGCCAAAACGCTCGCTTTAAAGTTATCGCAATGGACTTTGGTATTAAATATAACATATTGCGCTGTCTTATGGATATTGGCTGCGATGTAACAGTTGTGCCTTGTGATACAAAGGCAAAAGATATTTTGGCCCAGAATCCAGATGGCATTTTTCTATCAAATGGGCCAGGAGACCCAGCAGCGGTTACTTATGCAATCGAAGAGATTAGAAAACTTCTTGGCAAAAAACCAATATTTGGGATCTGTCTTGGCCACCAGTTATTAGGCCTTGCATTTGGAGGAAAAACTTACAAATTAAAATTCGGGCATAGGGGCGCAAACCACCCTGTTAAAGATTTGAAAACAGGCAAAATAGACATTACTTCGCAGAATCATGGGTTTTGCGTTGATATAGATTCTCTGAATAAAGACGAAATAGAACTTACTCATATAAATTTAAATGATAATACGCTTGAAGGCATGACCCATAGAAAACTACCAATATTTTCTGTGCAGTATCATCCAGAAGCGTCTCCCGGGCCGCATGATTCAAGGTATTTGTTTAAGAGATTTGTAGAGATAATGGAGCAGTATGCCAAAAAGAACTGATATACATAAAATTTTAATAATCGGCTCCGGCCCTATAATAATAGGCCAGGCGTGCGAGTTTGATTATTCAGGCACTCAAGCTTGCAAGGCTTTAAGAGAAGAAGGTTTTAAAATAGTGCTCATAAACTCTAATCCCGCCACTATAATGACTGATCCTGAAACAGCGGATATCACATATATAGAACCTATTACGCCCGAAGTTTGCGAAAAAATAATTGCGAAAGAAAAACCTGATGCGCTCCTTCCTACACTTGGCGGCCAGACCGCGCTTAATACAGCAATGAAACTAAAGGAAATGGGAGTTCTTGATAAGTATAATGTTAAAATGATAGGAGCTGATTATAACGCCATAAAAAAAGCGGAAAATAGAGAGTGTTTTAAAAATGCAATGCTCAAAATAGGGCTCGACCTCCCAAGAAGCGAGATGGCTTATAATATGGAAGAGGCTAAAAAGGCAATGAAAAAAATAGGATTGCCGGTAATTATAAGGCCCAGCTTTACCCTTGGAGGAACAGGCGGCGGGATTGCCAGGACTGAAGAGGAATTTGAAAAAATAGCGGCGCTAGGCCTTCAAAACAGCATGATAAACGAAATTCTCATAGAGGAATCTATCTTAGGCTGGAAGGAATATGAATTAGAGGTGATGAGGGATAAGTTGGATAATGTTGTTATAGTTTGTTCAATAGAAAACCTGGATCCTATGGGTATACACACAGGTGATTCAATAACTGTTGCGCCTATCCAGACATTGACTGATAAAGAATATCAAAAAATGAGAAATGCGAGTCTGGCAATCATTAGAGAAATAGGCGTTGAAACAGGAGGGTCAAATATACAATTTGCGGTAAATCCAAAAGACGGGAGAATGGTCGTCATAGAAATGAACCCAAGGGTTTCCAGGAGCTCTGCTCTGGCAAGCAAGGCGACAGGTTTTCCAATAGCAAAGATTGCGGCTAAATTAGCAGTAGGATACACGCTTGACGAGATAAAAAATGATATTACTAAAGTTACCCCTGCGTCATTTGAACCAACCATAGATTACTGCGTAGTGAAGATCCCGAGGTTTACTTTTGAAAAATTCCCAGAGGCAAAGGACGTCTTAGGCATATCAATGAAGTCAGTTGGCGAGACAATGGCAATAGGAAGGACATTTAAAGAGGCTTTGCAGAAAGGATTAAGGGGCCTTGAGATAGGGCATGCAGGCCTTGATAACAAACAATCTTATAAAGATATCCCTGATGAAAAGATAAGGCATAGGCTTGAGGAGCCAAATGCATCAAGAATCTTTTATATTAAATACGCGTTACAGAAAGGATATAGCGTAGAAGAAATCCATAAGCTTACCAAAATAGACCCGTGGTTTCTTGAGAATATAAAAGATATTGTGGAGATGGAAAAAGAGATAGCCAAAAGTTCAAGGCATAAATCTAAAAGCAAAATAAAAATAAAGATAAAAATAAAAAGAAAATTAGAGATAAAATCTGAAATATTGCTTAAGGCGAAGCAGTGTGGATTCAGCGATGCTCAAATAGCTGAATTGACCGGCTCCAGCGAACAGGAGGTGCGTAATTACAGAAAACAGCATTTCATAAAAGCTGTTTTCAGGCTAGTCGATACATGCGCTGGAGAGTTTGAGGCGTATACCCCGTATTATTATTCAACGTATGAGACAAAAGACGAGGCAAAGCCGTCAAAGAAAAAGAAGATCATGATTTTAGGAGGCGGGCCGAATAGAATAGGACAGGGCATTGAATTTGATTATTGCTGCTGCCACGCTTCATTTGCCTTAAAAGAGCTTGGGTATGAAACAATCATGGTAAATTCAAATCCTGAAACAGTTTCAACAGATTACGACACATCTGATAAATTATATTTTGAGCCCCTTACATTTGAAGATGTGATGAATATTATAGACAGAGAAAAACCTGACGGGGTTATTGTCCAATTCGGGGGACAGACGCCGCTTAATTTAGCAAGAAAACTTGAAAAGGCTGGAGCTCCGATTATAGGGACAAGTGTAAAATCCATAGATATGGCGGAAGACAGAAAGAAATTTTCAAAGCTTCTTAAAAAACTTAAAATTGCCCAGCCGGAAAGCGGTTCCACAACTTCAATAACCAAGGCCCTAAGTATTGCAAAAAAAATAGGTTATCCTGTGCTTGTCCGGCCTTCTTATGTCCTGGGAGGCAGGGCTATGAAGATAGTTTATGACGAAGGCTCTATGCTTAAATTTATCAAAGAGGCAAAAGAGGTTTCAGGAAAACATCCTATTTTAATAGATAAATTTTTAGAGGATGCCATTGAGGTTGACGTAGATGCTATTTCAGATGGCGATATTGCAGTAATCGGCGGGATAATGGAACACATAGAAGAGGCAGGCATACATTCAGGAGATTCTGCGTGCGTTTTGCCTCCACATACGTTAGGTGATGATATTATAGAAATAATAAGAAAACATACGCACGCTATATCAAAGGGATTGAAAGTCAAAGGACTTTTAAATATACAGTTCGCTATTAAGCAGAACACAGTGTATGTCTTGGAAGTAAATCCAAGGGCGTCCAGGACAGTGCCTTTTGTAAGCAAGGCCATAGGCATTCCTCTTGCTAAAATTGCAGCTAAGGTTATGGCAGGCAAGTCTCTGAAAGAACTTGGTTTTACCGAAGAGAAAAAGGTAAACCATATCTCTGTCAAAGAATCAGTTTTGCCGTTCTCAAGATTTTCAGGAGTTGACATACTTCTTGGACCTGAGATGAAATCAACTGGTGAAGTCATGGGGATAGATACTTCTTTTGGAAGGGCATTTTACAAATCGCAGATTGCCGCAGGCCAGGCATTGCCGAAAAACGGAAAAGTATTTATAAGCGTGAAAAACCAGGATAAGCGTAATATAGTTTTTATAGCTAAAAAACTTAAAGATATGGGTTTTGAAATTATAGCTACAAAAGGCACTCATAAGGCGCTCGGCTCAAATAATATTAAGGCAGAAATGCTGGGCAAGATAGGCGAAGGCAACTCGAAAATACTTGATTATATCAAGAGCGGTGTAATAAAGTTAATTATAAATACACCTTCAGGCCAAAAAAGCCAGTCTGATTCAAAACCTATTAGAAGCGCTGCGGTCATGCATGGCATCCCCTGTATCACTACTATTTCAGGCGCTCAGGCAGCAGTAAACGGTATTGAAGCAACTTTGAAGAATGATTTTCAGGTAAAGTCTATCCAAGAATATTTAACAACTTGACATTTTAACAATGTTGATTTGTCAAGTTGCTCAAGAGATTTATTTTTCTTGACCAGAGTAGGCAAATAATAGATAATTATAACCAATGTTATTGAGCAATTGCGTAAATATCAAAAGGCATTTCTAGTTTTATAGCTAGAAATGCCTTTTGATTTGCATAAAGATGCCTAAAAATTAGGCAGAAGGAGCAATAATGCCGAAAATAAAGGGCATAAACAAAGTTTTAATAATAGGCTCAGGCCCGATCATTATAGGACAGGCATGCGAATTTGATTATTCAGGCACTCAAGCTTGCAAGGCATTGCGAAGCGCAGGATATAAAATAGTGCTTGTAAACTCCAACCCTGCCACTATCATGACAGATCCTGGCATGGCTGATGCTACTTACGTGGAGCCTTTAACATTAGATTCCCTGACAGCGATAATTGAAAAGGAAAGGCCCGATGCGCTTTTGCCAAATTTAGGCGGCCAGACAGGATTGAACCTATCAAGCGAGCTTTCAAAAAAAGGCATATTGGAAAAGTATGGAGTGAGGATCATAGGCGTTCAGGCAGATGCTATTGAAAGGGGTGAGGATAGAATTATTTTTAAAGAAACAATGAATAAGTTAAAAATCCCAATGCCTGAAAGCGCCCCTGCTTATAATGTTGAAGAGGCGCTTAATATTGCGCATAAACTCGGCTATCCTGTTATTGTAAGACCTGCTTACACCATGGGCGGAACAGGCGGAGGAGCTGTTTATAACGACGCTGAACTTGAAGTGGTAGCCTCAAGAGGTATTTCTGCCAGTCTTATAGGCCAGATCTTAATCGAAGAATCTGTTATAGGCTGGGAGGAATTAGAGCTAGAGGTAGTCAGGGATTCCAAAGCCAATAAAATCACAGTTTGTTTTATTGAAAATATAGACCCCATGGGTGTCCATACTGGAGATTCTTTTTGCGCAGCTCCTATGCTTACTGTAAAACCAGAGCTTCAGAAGAAGCTGCAGGAATATTCATATAGAATAGTGGACGCGATAGGCGTAATAGGCGGGACAAATATCCAGTTTGCGCATAACCCGGAAGATGATAAGGTTGTGGTCATAGAGATTAATCCAAGGACATCGCGTTCGTCTGCTCTTGCGTCAAAGGCAACAGGTTTTCCAATTGCATATGTGTCATCCAAACTGGCAGGAGGGGATGATCTAAAAGATATTCCTTATTGGCGCGACGGGACCTTAGATAAATATACGCCTTCCGGAAAATATGTTGTAATAAAATTTGCCCGCTGGGCATTTGAAAAATTTAAAAATGTAAAAGACCAGCTTGGAACCCAGATGAAATCAGTCGGAGAAGCTATGAGCATTGGCAAGACGTATAAAGAAGCTTTCCAAAAAGCGATCAGGAGCTTAGAAACGTCCAGGTATGGCTTAGGGTTTGCTAAAAATTTTAATAAATTGTCCCTTGATGAATTGAAGAATTTATTAGCGTATCCTACGTCAGAAAGGCAGTTTATTATGTACGAAGCTCTTCGTAAAGGTATGAGCGTGGAAGAGTTATACGAGAAGACACGGATCCATCGATATTTTATAAACCAGATGAAAGAGCTTGTAGAGCAGGAAGAAGAAATTTTGACATATAAAGGAAAAAGCCTTCCGGACAAACCTCTGATTAAAGCAAAAGAAAATGGTTTTTCTGATAAATATCTTGGCCAGATACTTGGCTTGAAAGAAGACGATATTAGAGAAAGACGCATCAAGCTTGGAAAAGTTGAGGCATGGGAAGCAGTGCCTGTGAGCGGCGCAGACGCAGCGTATTATTTTTCCACATACAATGCGCCTGATTCAGTAAAGGTAAGCGATAGGAAAAAGATTATGATTCTTGGCGGCGGGCCAAATAGGATTGGCCAGGGCATTGAATTTGATTATTGCTGCTGCCATGCTTCGTATGCGTTGAAAGCAATGGGTTACGAGAGCATAATGGTAAACTGCAATCCAGAAACTGTTTCAACTGACTATGATACATCTGACAAATTATATTTCGAACCTCTTACAGTGGAAGATGTTTTAAGCATTTATAATAAAGAAAAGCCTATAGGCGCTATAGTGCAGTTCGGCGGCCAAACGCCCCTTAATATTGCAAAGGCTTTGGAAGATGCGGGGGTGAAAATCCTAGGAACATCTACAGAGAGTATTGATTTGGCAGAGGACCGTGAAAGATTTGCCAAGGTGATGAAAAAACTCGATATACTTCAGACAGAGAGCGGCATGGCAAAGACATTTGATGAAGCCTTGAATATTGCTAAAAAGATCGGGTATCCTCTTATGGTCAGGCCTTCATATGTTTTGGGCGGCAGGGCAATGGAATGTGTTTATGACGAAGAGATGCTAAAGGCGTATCTAAACGCAGCTGTTGAAATTTCGCCTGACAGACCTATTTTGATAGATAAATTTTTAGAAGATGCGATGGAAACAGAAGCAGATGCTATTTGCGATGGTGAAGAAGTTTTTATTCCATCTATCATGGAGCATATAGAAGAAGCAGGCATACATTCAGGCGATTCTGCCTGTGTTTTGCCGCCAAGAACAATTCCTAAAAAACATATAGAGACTATTCAAGAATATACAAAAAAGATTGCCCTTGAATTAAAAGTAGTTGGCCTCATGAACATACAGTATGCGATTGCAAATGATAAAGTATATGTTTTGGAAGCAAATCCCAGGGCGTCTAGGACTGTGCCGCTAGTTTCTAAAGTGACCAGCATCTCAATGGCAAGGATTGCCACTGAGATAATACTTGGCAAAAAAATAAAAGATATGAATCTTAAGCAAAAAAAGTACAGTCACCTTGGCGTGAAAGAAGCAGTGTTTCCTTTTAACATGTTTCACGAGGCAGACCCTATTTTAGGGCCTGAGATGCGCTCCACGGGAGAAGTGTTGGGTATTGCTGATTCATTTGGCCTTGCATATTACAAGGCGCAGGAAGCAGCAGGCCAGAAACTTCCGACTAAAGGCACAATCCTTGTAACAGTCAGCGAAAAAGACAAAAAGAAGACTATAGTCGAAGCTGTAAAACGGTTTAAAGAGTTAGGCTTTAAGATAATTGCTACAAGCGGCACCAGGAAATATCTGGAAAAAAACAACATCGATGTGGAAGGGATAAATAAGATGCAGGAAGGCCGGCCAAATATCATAGATGCAATACACAATAAAGAGATAAATCTTATCATAAATACGCCTATAGGGAAAAGCGCAGCATACGATGATTCCTATATACGCAAGGCAGCTATAAAATATAAGGTCCCATATCTCACTACAATAGCAGCCAGCCTTGCGGCAGGCGAAGGCATTAAGGCATTTCTTGAAAATAAAGGCAGTGTAAAATCCCTGCAGGAATATCATAAAGAGATAACATGATAAAAAATGCATGTTTTGACAATAATAAATACCTAGAAGAGCAGACAAAAGAAATTCTTGGCAGGGTAAAGAAATTTGATAATAAACTCTATCTTGAATTTGGGGGCAAGATATGTTTTGATTATCACGCGGCAAGGGTTTTGCCAGGATATGACCCTAATGTGAAGATGATGCTTTTGGAAAAATTAAAAGACCACGCAGAGATAGTTATAAGCATATATGCCAAAGACATTGAGCAGGGTAGGGTGCGAGGCGATTTTGGAATTACATATGACCTTGCTACTTTGAAGCTTATTGACGATTTGAAAGCTTGGAATTTAGACGTGACATCGCTAGTACTCACAAGATTTGAAAATGAACCAGCAGCAATTAGGTTCCAAAGAAAACTTGAGCGTTTAGGCATAAGAGTTTACAGGCATTATAAGATTGAAGGCTATCCTTTTGATATTGAAAAGATAGTTTCTTCCGAAGGGTATGGCAAAAACGATTATGTAGAGACAAAAAAACCAGTTGTGATAGTCACTGCCCCTGGGCCAGGAAGCGGAAAGCTTTCAGTGTGTCTATCCCAGTTTTATCATGATCATAAGCGTGGCGTAAATTCAGGTTACGCAAAATTTGAAACATTTCCGATATGGAACCTTCCGTTAAAGCATCCTGTCAATATTGCGTACGAAGCAGCTACAGTGGACCTGGCAGACTTTAATCTTATAGATCCCCATCATTTGGAAACATATAATAAAGTATCGGTGAATTATAACCGCGACGTAGAGGCGTTTCCTATTTTAAAAAATATAATAATAAAAATAACAGGCTCTAAAGACAGCTATTATAATTCCCCTACGGATATGGGGGTGAACAGGGCGGGTTTTGGAATTACAGACGATGAAGGAACGAAACTTGCAGCGAGGCAGGAGATTATAAGGAGATTCTTCAGGCATAATTTAGAGTTTGCAATAGGAAGCGGCACAAAAGAAGAGTTTGAAAGAGCAAAATCTATCATGGAAGCAGCTGGCGTAAAGCCTGAAGACAGGCCTGTTGTCCTGCCTGCCAGACAAGCTGCTGAAGAATGCAAGGAAAAGGGCAAGGGCAATAAAGGGTATTTTTGCGGGGCAGCCGTTGAGACTAAAGAAGGAAAAATTATTACAGGCAAAAATTCTCCGCTTATGCATGCAGCGTCCAGCGCAATTATAAATGCGATAAAATACCTTGCGGCTATTGATGATGCGATACATATACTGAAGCCTGAAATCATGAATGACCTGTCACGCTTAAAAAAAGAGATACTGTCTTTATCATCAGAGAGCTTGAACCTGGATGAAATACTCGTGGCGCTGTCCATAAGCGCTCACACAGATAATAATGCTAAAAAAGCGCTCTCAAAACTCAAGGAATTAAGAAACTGCGAACTTCACAGTACGCATTTACCTACGCCTGGGGATGAGGCAGGCTTGAGAAAACTTGGCATAAACTTTACAACAGACGCAATACCATCTTCCAGCCTATTTTTTAATTTCTAAAAAAGGAGCAATTTATGAGCGGGATATTCGGAGTTGTATCAGAAAAAAATTGCGTGAGCGATTTATTTTACGGGGTTGATTACCAATCTCACCTGGGGACCCAATATGGCGGTATCGCGATATTATGCGGAAAACGTATTTACAGGCAGATACACGATATATCGCAAAGCCAGTTTAAATCAAAATTCTTCGAGGACTATAAAAAATCAGAAGGCAAGTATGGCATAGGGGTTATAAGCGATTCAGACGCGCAGCCCATGTTCCTCAATACAAAATTTGGCTCATTTGCCATATGTATGACCGGGCTTATTGAGAATACCCGCGAGCTTATTGCAGAACTTCATCAAAAAGAATGCTCTTTTAGCGAAACAGAAGACGGCTTCCCTAATACTGTTGAGGTAATCGCAAAACTTGTCAGCATGGGGGATGACATTGTAAGCGGCATAGAATATATGTTCACTAAGATTATAGGGTCTTGCAGCCTCTTGATACTTTGTAAAGATGGAATCTATGCTGCGAGGGACAGGTTTGGCTACACGCCTTTAGTTATAGGAAAAAGAGAAGAGGATTTTGCTATTTGTTCGGAATCCAGCTCTTTTCCAAACACGGGCTTTCAAATATATAAATACCTATTGCCTGGAGAAATAGTTTTAGTGAATGAAAACGGCCTTAAGGAAGTCAGTCTGGGCCACAAAAGCGCTAACCAGATATGCTCATTTTTATGGATATATACTGGTTTCCCAGCTTCAAGTTATGAAGGCGTCAATGTTGAAGTAGTGAGAGAAAGATGCGGCGCGTATCTGGCAAAGCATGACAAAGACATAGATGTGGATGTGATTTCAGGCGTCCCAGACTCAGGGATTGCCCATGCAATAGGTTATGCAATGGAATCAGGCAAACCTTATCGCAGGCCTCTTGTAAAGTACACTGCAGGTTACGGCAGAAGCTATACGCCTCCAATCCAGGAAATAAGAGACCGGATTGCGAAGATGAAGCTTATTCCCATTAAAGATGTGATAGACGGCAAAAAGATAGTTGTTTGCGAAGATTCTATTGTGCGCGGCACTCAGCTTAAGAATTTCACTGTTCAAAAACTATGGGATAACGGCGCAAAAGAGATACATGTAAGGCCTGCGTGCCCGCCTCTTATGTATCCGTGCAAATTCTGCCTTTCTACAAGAACTATACATGAATTAGCCGCTAGAAAAGCCATAAAGGATATAGAAGGCCGCGATATAGAAGATGTGTCAGAATATATAAACCACACTACCAAAAAATACCAGAAAATGGTAGAGTGGATTAGAAAAGATATAGGAGTTACTACTCTTCGGTATCAGACTCTTGGTGATATGATAAAGGCCATTGGCATTTCACGCGAAAAACTCTGCACATACTGCTGGAATGGCGAATGCCTGGCAAAAGATAATCTTATATAAAACCCCTGCCTTTTTTGTCCTACGATTGACTGCTAGCCATACATCTGTTATTATATAGTCGCTATGGAAAAAGTGTATGATGTTATAGTTATTGGCGCGGGGCATGCTGGTATAGAGGCGAGCTTAGCCGCAGCGAGGATGGGTTCTAATACTCTGCTTATCACTATGGATCTAGGCAAGATAGGTTATATGTCGTGCAATCCTGCTATAGGAGGCATTGGAAAAGGTCAGCTTGTTAAGGAAATCGATGCCATGGGAGGGGAAATGGCAAAGGCAGCCGATGCCTGCGCTATACAATTTCGCATTTTAAATAGAAGCAAAGGCCATGCAGTATGGTCTTCCAGGGCCCAAATAGACAGGGAGCTATATTTAAAATACATGCAGAATGCTATTAAAAAAACTAAGAATCTGGATTTATTAGAAGGTTCTGTAAGAGAGTTAATTGTTAAAAATGGCATTGCGAAAGGCGTTAAGCTTACAAATAATGTTTCTATAAAGTCTAAGACAATAGTCCTTGCTCCAGGAACTTTTTTAAACGGGCTTATTCATATAGGGCTTACGCATATGCCTGGCGGCAGGTTAGGCGATGCGCCATCTCTAGGCCTTTCAGAAAATTTAAAATCATTCGGATTTAATGTATCAAGGCTTAAGACAGGCACTACTGCGAGATTGGACGGCAGGACAATAAGATTTTCTAAATTAAAAAAACAATTGGGCGATTTTCCTATAACGCCATTTTCATTTTCAACTGAAAAGATAAATAGAATTCAAGCAGCATGCCACATTACTTATACAAATAAAAAAACGCATCAGATTATACGCGATAATCTTGACCGCTCCCCGCTCTATACAGGAAAGATCCGTTCCACAGGCGTAAGGTATTGCCCTTCTATAGAAGATAAAATAGTAAGGTTTAGCGATAGAGATAGGCACCAGATATTTTTAGAGCCGGAAGGCCTGAAAACAAACCAGTATTATCCGAACGGGATATCTACGAGCTTGCCTTTGGATGTCCAGCTAAAGATGATAAGAAGTATTATTGGCCTTGAAAAAGCTGAGATACTTGCGCCAGGATATGGAATAGAATATGATTTCATAGATCCCACGCAGTTGAAATCCACTCTTGAAACAAAACTAATACAGAATCTATACCACGCTGGCCAGATAAATGGCACTACCGGCTATGAGGAAGCAGCGGCCCAAGGTTTCATTGCAGGAGTGAATGCCAGCCTGAAAGTAAAATTAAAAGAGCCTTTTATATTAGACCGCTCAGAGAGTTACATAGGAGTTTTAATAGATGATCTTGTTACAAAAGGCACAAATGAACCTTACAGGATGTTCACATCCCGCGTAGAATACAGGCTTTTACTCAGAGAGGACAATGCTGACCAGCGTCTTATGGGGCTAGGCTATAAAAGATTAAGCCTTGTAACCAGAGAGCAGTATAAAAAGATGCTTGCCAAGAAAAATAATATAAATAAAGCCATTGAAAGGATAAAGATGATAAAGTTTTATCCGAATGCTAAAATCAATAATAGGTTGAAAAAGTTAAATATAGCGCCTATAAGCAATGTAGCCAGCATGTTTGATTTATTGAAAAGGCCCGGGGTAGATTTTAATATGCTGGAAAAAATAAATAAAGATGGTAAAATATCCCTTTCCGATATTGAGATTCAGGGAGTGGAGATAGAGGTAAAGTATAAAGGTTTTATTGACAGGCAGTTAAAAGAGATTGAAAATTTCAGAAAAATAGAGCATATAAAAATACCGGAAGGCTTTGAATTTAAAGATATCCCGGGCCTTTCAAAAGAAATAGTTGAAAAACTTTCCAGGGTAAGGCCTTTGAATTTAGGCCAGGCATCCAGGATTTCAGGCGTGACGCCGGTAGCAATATCAATACTAATGATTTATCTTAAAAAATGGAAAAGCCTGAAGAATATAAAAAAGAACTAAAGAAATTTACTGAAGATTTGGGCATAGCGCTTTTTGGCGTAGCGTGCGTGAAGCCTATAAAAAAAGAATTTCTTTTTTCTGATGAAACTTTAAAAGATTTGGATTATACTGTATCTTTAGGCTTGAGGCTTTCTGATGGGGTATTAGAGGATATAACGAGTTTCCCTACCAAGATTTATTTTCATCATTATAGACAGGCAAACGCTATATTAGATCAGATTGCTTTTAAGGTTTCAAATTTTATACAAAGTAAAGGTTATAAGGCATTACCTGTGCCTGCGTCCCAGATAGTTGATTGGGAAAAACAAACCAGCCACCTTTCTCATAAAAAGATAGGAGAACTGGCAGGCATTGGTTTTATAGGCAGGAATAATCTTTTAGTAAACCCTGAAATAGGGTCCAGGTTTAGGCTCGTGACTATCCTTACAAATATGCCTTTAGAGCCTGATAAAAAGCTGAAAGAAAATTGCGGCGAATGCAGAGCTTGTATAAACGTTTGCCCCATAGGCGCAATAAAAGAAAGAAAAGAGGATTTTGACCACATAAAGTGTTTTGAAAAATTAAAGGAATTCAGGAATAAACGTTTAGTCGATCAATTTATATGCGGTGTGTGTGTTAAAGCGTGCAAAGGAAAGCCCTAATGTTACAAAACGAGTATTACTCGTTTTGTAACATTGCATAAAAAAGATATGCAAAAAGATACAGTCGTAATTTTAGATTTCGGGTCCCAGTATAACCAGCTCATAGCCAGGCGCGTCAGGGAGTGTAAGGTGTATTCTGTCTTAATGCCTTACAGCGCTTCTATTGAAAAAATAAAATCATATAACCCAAAGGCAATCATACTTACAGGAGGGCCTGCGAGCGTAATGAAAAAAGGCTCTCCAAAGGCAGATCCTAGGATTTTTAAACTTGGAGTGCCAATTCTTGGGATTTGTTACGGTATGCAGTTTACAGCTTATGTGTTAGGCGGCAAGGTTGGTAAAAGCAAAAAGCGGGAATATGGCTATAGTGAGCTAATTTTAAATAAAAGAGATCAGTTCTTTTCAGGTTTCGAGAAAAAAGAAAAGGTCTGGATGAGCCATGGCGACAAGGTTCAGGAAAAGCCCAAAGGTTTTATAGTATTAGCGCATACAAAAAATAGCCATATCGCAAGCATGGCTGACCCTGTAAGAAAGATATATGGAGTACAGTTCCATCCAGAGGTCATACATACTCCAAGAGGCATGCAGATTTTTAAGAATTTTCTTTACGACATAGCAGGCCTTAAACCTACATGGACAATGTCCTCATTTATAAAAAATTCAATTGAAGAGATAAAGCAAAAAGTAGGAAGTGAATTGGTAGTATTGGGCCTGAGCGGAGGGGTAGATTCTTCTGTGGCAGCTATGCTTTTACATAAGGCAATTGGGCCCAGGCTCCACTGTATTTTTGTAGATAATGGCTTGCTTCGTAAATATGAACGAGAGTATGTTGAAAAAACATTCAGGGAACATTTTCACATAAATCTCCACATAGCTAAGTCTGAAAAAAGATTCTTAAAAAAATTAAAAGGCGTTACTGATCCAGAGAGAAAACGTAGGATTATAGGGATGGAATTTATCAAGGTGTTCGAAGAGGAGTCTAAAAAAATAGGCAATGTAAAATTTCTTGGCCAGGGCACGCTGTATCCTGATGTTATTGAAAGCGTTTCTGCTAAAGGCGGCCCGTCTGCCACTATAAAGACGCATCACAATGTAGGGGGCCTTCCTAAAAAAATGAATCTTAAACTTATAGAGCCTCTGAGAGGTCTTTTTAAAGACGAGGTAAGGCTTCTTGGAAAAGAATTAAAACTTCCTGATATTATGGTTCACAGGCAGCCTTTTCCGGGACCGGGTTTAGCTGTAAGAATAATAAGCGATATAACAAAAGAGCGTTTGGAGATTTTGCGGGACGCAGACTTAATAGTGCAGGAGGAAATGGAAAAGTACAATGGTTATAAAAATATATGGCAGTCATTCGCAGTGCTTTTGCCTGTTAAAAGTGTGGGCGTGATGGGAGACGAGAGGACATATGAAAATGTTGCGGCGTTAAGGATGGTTACAAGCCAGGATGCCATGACAGCTGACTGGGCTAAAGTGCCGTATGAAATTTTAGGAAGGATTTCAAATAGGATTATAAATGAGGTAAAGGGTGTAAATAGAGTAGTATACGATATAAGTTCAAAACCTCCAGCGACTATAGAATGGGAATAAAAATGTCTAATGATTATTTAAAAGATAAATGCGGGGTTTTCGGGGTATTCGGTCATAAAGATGCTGCGCGTCTTGCATATCTCGGGCTTTACGCGCTTCAACACAGGGGCCAGGAATCAGCAGGTATTGTGACTTCTAATGGCCGTCTTATAAGAGAGCATAAAGGCATGGGCCTGGTGTCAGAGGTTTTTAATGAAGAAGAAATAGCAAAGCTAACCGGGAATATTGCAGTAGGCCATACCAGATACTCCACCACAGGATCTTCAAATATAAAAAACGCACAACCATTTTTAGTTGAAACTTTGTCAGGCCACATGGCAATTGCCCACAATGGCAATCTTGTAAACGCACTTACTTTGAGAAAAAAATTGGAAAAAGAAGGCGCGATATTCCAATCTAGTATGGATAGCGAAATCGTCATCCATGCCATTGCCCATTCAAAGAAAAAAGATTTTAAAGAAAGGATCAAAGACGGCATATCACAGCTTGAAGGAGCGTTTTCAATGGCGCTTCTTGTGGAAGACGGTATTATAGCAGTGAGAGATAAAAGAGGATTCAGGCCGCTTTCTCTCGGCAAATTAGACGGCGCGTATGTGATTGCGTCTGAGACATGCGCGTTTGACTTGATACACGCTGAATTCATAAGAGATATAGAGCCAGGAGAAATTCTTTTTATTACTGAAAAAGGCCTTAAGTCAGTTTATATCTCAGAGAAGAAACCAAAATCTTCATTTTGTATTTTTGAATATATTTATTTTTCAAGGCCTGATTCAAATATATACGGCTACAATGTGCATCTTACGCGTAAACGCCAGGGCATAGAGCTAGCAAAAGAAGCGCCTTGTAAAGCAGACCTTGTGATAGCCATTCCTGATTCAGGTTCTTCAGCAGCTATTGGATACTCCGAGCAATCCGGAATCCCACTTGATATGGGCATGGTCAGAAATCACTACATAGGCAGGACATTTATCCAGCCAGCCCAGCATATAAGAGATATTAGTGTAAGAGTAAAGCTGAATCCAATAAGGGCTGTTGTAAAGGGTAAAAGACTAGTTGTTATAGAAGATTCAATTGTGCGCGGCACTACTTCTAAAGCCAGGATTAGAACCCTGAGAGAAGCAGGCGCAAAAGAGATTCACATGAGAGTTAGTTGTCCGCCGCATATATCGCCTTGTTACTATGGAATAGATTTTCCAACAAAAGAAGAGTTGATAGGCTCTTCGCATACAGTTGAAGAAATACGCAGGTTCATAGGCCTTGACACCTTAGCGTATCTTAGCCTGGAAGGCCTTTATAAGGCTATGCCTTTGCCAAAAAATAAATTCTGCGTATCCTGTTTTACTGGCAAATATCCTGTTCTCCCTGAGCACGGCATAGGCAAATTTAACCTGGAAAACCAACTCTCATTTCTTAATAAAATTTAACTCAAGAATTTATGGATTATATGCGCGGCGCGGGAAGAAGCGCCTTGGTCGCCTAATTTGGATTTTACTTTTCTGAGGTTTTCTTTTATTTCGTGGATCCTTTTATGATTATTCAGGATTTCTAGGGATGCGCTGGCGATATTTTTCGGGGTTACTTCAAATTGCGTAAGTTCAGGGACAATCCTCTCTCTAGCTACGATATTTACAAGCCCTATGTCAGGGATTTTAATCAAGTTTCTTGCCAAAAGCCAAGTTAAAAAAGATGTTTTATACACAATTACCATTGGTTTTTCCATAATCGCTACTTCCAGGGTTGCGCTTCCTGATGAAACTATCACTAAATCAGCTATGTCCATAATTTCATAAGGCTTATTATCCAGGGAATGCGGTTTTATTTTAGACTTATGTATGATTTTATTATAAAGAGACTGGTCTAATTCTTTAATTCTAGAGATTATAAATTCAGCGTTAGGAATTTTATTTTTAATAATCTCGCACGCTCGCAGCATACTGGGCAAGTGCTTTTCAATTTCTTTTTTCCTGGAACCGGGCATTAAAGCAATCTTGATAGAATCATGTTTTAGATGGCAGGTTTTAATGGTTTCTTCTTTTTTCCACACAGGCTTCACTATATCTAAAAATGGATGGCCTACAAAACTTACCTTTACCCCAACTTCTTTATAAATAGTTTCTTCAAAACCAAATATAACGATCATTTTATCCACGTATTTTTTAATCTCGTGAATTCTATTTTCTCCCCACGCCCATATCTGCGGGCTTATATAATAGATAACAGGAATATTTTTTTCTTTAGTGGCTTTTGCGAACCTGAGGTTAAAGCCAGGATAATCCACTAAGATTACAGCGTCTGGTTTTCTTGTTTCAAGGAGCGCGCTGAGTTTCTCAAAGATCTTTTTAAATGTGAATATGTGTTTCAGGACTTCAAAAAAACCTACAATGGCGAGATTTGTAATATCATAGATTATCTCTGCGCTTTCAGCTTGCATTTTTTTTCCACCCATGCCGAATATTTCTATGTGAGGATTAATGGATTTTAAGGATTTTATGAGGCTTGCGGCTTGGAGGTCGCCGGAAGTTTCCCCGGCTATTATCATCAATCTAATTTTTTTCATTTATGGATTTTCTTCAATATATCCAACGCTACTTTCAGCGCTTCATATGCTTCTTTTCCGGAGACAATGGGTTTTTTATTATTGGCTACGCAGTCTATGAAAGAGGCAAGTTCTTTTTGAAGGGGCGCCTCTTTCTGGATGTCTATCTTCTCTGAAACTATCTGGCCGTTTATTTTTTTATAGATAAGGGCTTCCTGCGCCATGTAGTCTATGGAGATATAGCAGTCGTCCTGAAATATTCTTATCTTGCGCATGCTATCATTTGTTACACGGCTGGCCGTCAAGTCGCATACAGTGCCGTTTTGAAAACGGATCCTTGCATTCGCAATATCCTCGTGGTTTGTCAGGATTTTCATGCCAAGAGAGTCAATATGTTTAACCTTTGATTTTGTAAGACCCAAAACTATGTCTATATCGTGTATCATAAGATCCAAGACTACGCCTACGTCTTTTACTCTGGGCGTGAACGGACCAAGGCGGTGGACTTCAATGAATCTTGGTTTATTTGAAAGCTTTTCTATTGCCTGGATAGCGGAATTAAATCTTTCTACGTGGCCTACCTGGATTATAAGGCGGTTTTTAACAGCGATTTTTATTAAATCTTTAGCTTCTTTCAATGACCTTGTGATAGGTTTTTCTATAAGGACATGGATTTTATTCTGAAGAAAAAATCTGGCTATTTCGTAGTGAAGTATGGTGGGGGTTACTATGCTTACGGCGTCTAAATTATTATCTAAAAGCTTCTTGTAATCAGTGGACCAGTTTGTTTTGAGCGTTTCCGCAATATTTTTAGCTATATTTTCATCAATATCGCAGATAGCGCTAAGTTCTACATTGTCTAATGTTGAATAGAGCTTGGCATGTATAGACCCTAATCTGCCAAGGCCTGCTACGCCAACACGGATTTTTCTCATATTTACAATGGTAGCAAATACCTTGCTAAAAGTCAATCAGAGTGATAAAATAAACTCCAATATGAGAGAGTATATAAGGTTTTTAAAATTTGTTAAACCTCACCTATGGGTCATGATTTTTGCGATTATATGCATGATTATCTCCTCAGGTCTTGGAGGCGTGTCTTTGGGTATGATAATACCTGTAGTGGATAATATCCTTTCAGGGAAGAATATAGCATTGCCAGGAGCTACTCATGCCCCGAATTTTTTACTACATATTATAGATAAGATAAATAGCGTACCAAAGTCTTTGTTGCTCAATTGGCTTGTTATCATGGTGTCTGTTTTATTTTTTATAAAAGAGGTATTTTTATTCGTTCAAACCTGGTTTATGAATCAACTGGGCCAGTCAGTGCTTAAAGATGTAAGGCAGGCCATATATGAAAAACTTCTCGCACTGTCAAATGATTTCTATTCAAGCGTGAAAACAGGGGAGCTGGTTTCGAGGGTTACCTTTGACGTAGGTATTATAGTGAACTCTATCACAGAAGGCCTTACAGACCTTTTATTGCAGCCGATACAGCTTTTGATATATATAGTTATCCTTATCTGGATAAAGGTTTATTTTTCAATATCGTTGGGACTTGTATTAGTTACGGTGATTATATTTCCGCTAATAACATATCCTGTTGTGAAGATAGGAAATAAGCTCAGGAAAATCAGCACATCTACCCAGGAAAGCATGTCTGATATAAATTCGCTTCTTTTCGAGACAATATACGGTATAAGCATAGTAAAATCCTTTCTGGCCGAGAAATATCAGAAAGAAAAATTTAAGGCTTATAATAATAGATATTTCAAGATGATGATTAAATCAGTTAAGCGCATAGCGATTATAAGCCCGCTTGGAGAGTTTGTGGGGATAATCTGCATGGGCGTTGTATTATGGTGCGGCGGAAAAGATGTAGTAGAGGGCCGTTTAAGCGCAGGGGCGTTTATCGCGTTTCTTGCAGCATTGCTCTCGCTTCTTAAGCCGTTAAAAAGGCTTTCAAGGCTTTATGGCATAAACCTTCAGGCAATGGCTGCGATAACAAGGGTTTTTGATATACTGGATAGGGAGATAACAATAAAAAATAAGAAAGACGCGGCAAAACTCATTGATTTTAAAGATTCAATTGAATTTAAAGATATAAATTTCTCATATAATCAAGACAGGGTTATATTGAATGGGATTAATCTAAAGCTTCTAAAGGGCCAGGTTCTTGCTATGGTTGGAATGAGCGGCGCAGGCAAGACCACATTTGTAAATTTACTGCCAAGGTTCTATGATCCCGGAAAAGGAGCTGTTCTTATTGATGGCAAAAATATAAGGGATTTTACAATAGAGTCTTTGCGCGAACATATTGGAACTGTCAGCCAGGAGACAATACTTTTTAATGATACTGTAAGAAATAATATTGCATTTGGAAAGCCTGATGCAAATATAGAGGATGTAATAGGAGCTGGCAAGGCGGCAAACGCCCATAATTTTATTATGAAAATGTCAATGGGCTACGAAACTATTGTAGGAGACAGGGGCATTAAGCTGTCAGGCGGAGAAAAGCAGAGGATAGCTATTGCCAGAGCGCTTTTTAAAGATCCGCCTATACTTATACTTGATGAAGCTACAAGCCAGCTGGATACTGAAACAGAAAAACTGGTTCAAGAGGCAATTAACAGGCTAATGGCTAACAGGACTGTATTTGTAATCGCTCATAGGCTTTCTACAGTAGAGCACGCGGATAAAATAGCGGTGTTTGAAGGAGGAAGGATTATAGAGACAGGCACTCATAGCGAATTATTGCAGAAATCAGGCGTTTATAAGCATCTCTACGAGCTCCAGTTTAAGTCCAGGCCAAAGTGAAAAATAGCTTGAAATAAAAGGTATTGTATTATATAATACCCAATCTAACTAAAACCGTAAATTTATAAGGAGGAAATGTGGACACAGAGTTAATTAAACAATTGCTGGAAGCGGGGGTTCATTTCGGCCATCACGTGAGCAGATGGAACCCAAAAATGAAGAAGTTTATATTCGGAGAGAGAAGTAATATCTATATAATAGATCTTGAAAAAACAGTGATTTTCCTGAATGAGGCAAGGGATTTTGTAAAAGACATTGCGTCAAAAGGAGAGGCAGTCCTTTTTGTAGGCACAAAACGCCAGGCTCAGGACCTTATATTAGCGGAGGCACAGCGCTCAGGCATGTATTATATAAAAGACAGATGGTTAGGAGGCACGCTGACTAATTTTAAGACCATACGCAATAGCATCAAGCGCTTGGAAAAAATTGAGACTATGCAGAAAGACGGCACCTTTAGCGCTATTACCAAGAAGGAAAAGGCAATACTTACAAAAGAGATGGATAAATTAAAAAAGAACCTGCAGGGTATAGTCAACATGAAGAAGATGCCGGGCGCGCTCTTTATCGTGGACGCTAAAAAAGAGGATATTGCGGTAAAAGAAGCCAGGAAGCTCGGCATACCTATAGTGGCTATAATAGATACGAATGCTGACCCTGACCTAATCGATTATCCTATACCTGCAAATGACGACGCGATGCGTTCAATAAAACTTTTGACAGGGCTTATCACAGACAGCATTGTGGAAGGCAGAAAACAATTCGACGAATCCAATATCGCAGAATTAGCAAGGCTTCAGGAAGAAGAAGACACAAAGGAAATCAAGGATAAAGAAAAATCAGAAAAGCTTGTTGAAGCGATAAAGGAAGTGCCTGTTAAGGATAAAGAGGAAAAGAGGATAAAGCCTGTTAAGAAAAAAAGCTATAAACCACAATTTTCAAAAAGCGAATAAAATAGAAAGAGGTATATTGATATGGCAATAACCACAGATTTAATAAAAAAATTAAGGGAAAAGACCAACGCGCCTATGATGGATTGCAAAAAGGCGCTGGAGGAGTCGAGTGGAGATTTGGAGATAGCAACTGATATATTGAGAAAAAAAGGCCAGATCGTAGCGCTTAAAAAAGCTGGCAGATGCGCCAAAGAAGGCGTCATAGGGTCATATATACATTCGAATAGCAAGATAGGCGTACTTTTAGAAGTAAACTGCGAAACTGATTTTGTTGCCAGAAACGAGGATTTCAAGCAGTTTGTAAAAAATGTTTCAATGCATATTGCAGCTACATCTCCGAGTTATGTGTCTCGCGAAGAAGTACCGGCGCATATTCTGGAAAGAGAAAAAAATGTTTTAAAAGAAAGCGTTAAGAATAAGCCTGAGAATATTATCGAAAAGATAGTCCAGGGTAAGCTGGAAAAATTCTATTCAGAGGTTTGCCTTTTAGACCAGCCTTTTGTTAAGGATGACAAGATAACCATAAAAGAATATCTGAACGAGCTTATAGGAAAAATAAGGGAGAATATATTAATCCGCAGGTTCGTGAGGCTTCAGGTGGGCGAAGATATAAAATGACACAGAAAAAATCAGCGTATAAAAGAGTGGTGTTGAAGATGAGCGGCGAGGTATTGCAGGGCAAACAGGGCTATGGCATAGACCCGGAGGTGACCCGCTCTATTGCTGAAGAAATAAAAGATGTTAAAAAGCTTGGGGTAGAAATTGCTATTGTAATAGGCGGGGGAAATATCTATAGAGGCTCTACTGCCCAAGGCCAGGGAGTTGACAGGATTACCGCTGATTATATGGGCATGCTCGCAACTGTTATAAATGGCCTGGCGTTACAGGATAGCCTTGAAAAAGCAGGGGTTTTTACGCGTGTCCAGACAGCCATAGACATGCAGGAGCTGGCTGAGCCGTATATAAGGAGAAAGGCTGTAAGGCATCTTGAAAAAGATAGGGTGGTGATATTTGTGGCAGGCACAGGCAATCCGTATTTTTCTACAGACACGGCTGCCAGCCTCAGGGCCATAGAAATAGGCGCTGATGTTATACTTAAAGCCACAAAAGTCGACGGGGTATATTCCGCAGACCCCAAAAAGGATAAATCCGCTAAAAAGTTTAGAACCCTTAAGTATATAGAGGTTCTCAAAAGAGGGCTCAAAGTTATGGACGCAACCGCAGTAAGCCTTTGCATGGATAATAAACTCCCCATCATAGTTTTTAATCTCACGAAAAAAGGCAATATAAAAAGAGTTTTAATTGGCGATAAAATAGGCACCATTGTTTGTTAATGCTTCGACAACAAAAGTTAGCGTAATCCTGAGCGAATGTAGGCCTTTTAGGCCGGAATGAGTCGAAGGGTTAATTGCAAAAAAGGAGAGTAACCTATGGAGCCATTACAAAAGCATATACAAGATACAGAAGAAAAACTTAAAAAGACAATAGACTCCACTGTAAGGGAATTTTCAGAGATTCGCACGGGCCGCGCAAATCCAGGGATTGTTGAGGGCATAATGGTGGAGTGTTACGGTACGCATATGCCTATGAAACAAGTGGCAACTATATCAATACCCGAGCCAAGGCTTGTAGCGATACATCCCTGGGACCAGTCTAATATACAGGCTATTGAAAAGGCTATTCTTAAATCAGCGCTTGGCATAACCCCTGTTAATGACGGAAAACTTATAAGAATATCTATACCAACTCTTACAAAGGAGAGGATAGATGAGCTTAAAAAAATATTGCATAAGATTGCAGAGCAGGGAAGAGTTTCTATAAGAACTGTCAGGAGAGACGCGATGACAGCTGTTGATAAATTAGAATCTTCCAAACAGATTACAGAAGACGCAAAGTTTAAAGGCCACGACGAGATACAGAAACTGACAGAAAAATATACAAAAAAGATAGACGAACTCCTGGCAAATAAAGAAAAAGAACTGGTATAAATAAGTGGGCCACTAGCTCATCTGGTAGAGCACTACCCTTTTAAGGTAGGTGTGCCGTGTTCGAGTCACGGGTGGCTCACCATAAATTATGAAGCCTTTTGAATTCATTGATCACACTGCTGATGCAGGTATAAAGGCATGGGGCGCTACCCTTACAGAATTATTCGAAAATGCAGCCATAGGCATGTTCGCTGTTATAGCAGGAGAAGAATACAAGGCGCAGGGCTCGAAGATTGAAAAAAAGATAGAGATAAGTAAAAATACAGATAATCTTGAAGAGATATTAGTCAGTTGGTTGTCAGAGCTTCTGTATATCTTCAATAGAGAAAAAATATATTTCAATAATTTCAAGATATCGAGTTTAAATAACAGCGGAATAAAAGCTGAAGCAAGCGGCGTTAATATAGACCTTTACCAGAGCAATCTTTACACAGAAATAAAGGCAGTTACTTTTCATAATCTCAAAATAGAAGAAACTGCAGATGGTTTTAACTGCACTATTATTTTTGATGTATAACTATGGCCCAGGCCTGGCAAGGTAAATTAGAAAAGCTGGATAATTTCCGCTGGAAAATCCCCCCATCCTACAAACCAGGAATGAAAGTTCCCGGCCTCATCTATGCAAATGAGTCGCTTCTCCCAGGAATTCTTAATGATAAAGCGCTTGAACAAGTAGCTAATGTGTCATTTTTACCAGGCATAATACAATATTCGCTTGCCATGCCTGATATCCACTGGGGCTATGGTTTTTCTATAGGAGGCGTTGCAGCTACAGATCCTGATATCGGAGGAGTTATTTCGCCAGGCGGAGTCGGATACGACATAAATTGCGGAGTAAGATTAGTTAAAAGTAATTTAATCCTGGATGATGTAAAACCCAGATTGGAGCATTTAGTTAATTCATTGTTCAATAATATCCCTTCAGGCGTTGGGTCAAGTGGAGATATAAAAGCGAGCGCTAAAGAGGAAGAAGAGATTTTTTTAAAAGGCGCAGGATGGGCAATTAAAAAGGGTTATGGCGTAAAAGAAGATCTGGAATTTACAGAAGATAAAGGGTCGATAGAAGGAGCTGACCCTTCTATTATTTCAGAAAGGGCATACGAGAGAGGCAAAAACCAGTCTGGGACGCTTGGTTCAGGAAACCATTTTTTAGAAATTCAAGTTATAGATGAGATATATGACGAGAAGAAAGCAGATGCGTTTGGTTTATTCAAAGGCCAGGTTACAATGATGATTCACTCTGGCTCAAGGGGTCTTGGGTACCAGATATGCGATGATTATGTTAAAAGCATGGCTAGTTGTTTGGGCAAATACAGTATAAATGTGCCTGACAGGCAGTTAGCGTGCGCGCCTGTAAATTCTCCAGAAGGGAAAGCTTATTTAGCCAGTATGAAATGCGCTGCAAATTATGCCTGGGTAAACAGGCAATGCCTGATGCATTTGGCAAGAAATGTTTTTGAGAAGGTTTTTAATAAAAGCTGGAGCTCTCTTGGATTAAAACTTGTTTATGATGTAGCGCATAATATTGCTAAAATGGAAAAACATAGAGTAGGCGGCAAAGAAAAAATTTTATGCGTGCATAGAAAAGGCGCTACTAGAGCGTTTCCTCTAGGCCATCCTGATATACCTGATGCATACAGAGAGGCTGGGCAGCCTGTTATTGTCCCAGGAGACATGGGCACGGTTTCTTATGTATTGGCTGGCGCAATAGGCTCTATGGAAGAGACATTCGGCAGCACATGCCATGGCGCAGGAAGATGCCTTTCTCGTTCAAACGCTATCAAGGTTTGCGCAGGAAGAAATATTGATAGGGAACTTTTTAATAAAAGTGGTATAATAGTTAGGGCAAAAACCAGGTCTACGCTGGCTGAAGAAGCGCCAGAGGCATATAAAGATGTAAGCGAAGTTGTGGACGTAGTGCATGGCGCAGGATTGTCAACAAAAGTTGCTCGCATGCGTCCACTCGGAGTAATCAAAGGTTAATCCAAGGCAAACAACTTTACAAACTAACATTGTTAAAATGTAAAGTTGTTTGGGGGCGAAAAGGAGAGATATGCTAGATATTAAATTTATACGAGAGAATCCAGATATAGTAAGAGCTTCTATAAAGAACAGAAATATCAAACTTGATATACAGGAGGTTCTTGATCTGGATAGTGAAAGAAGAAAAATCCTGGTAGAGGTTGAAGGTTTAAAGGCAGAAAAAAATGCTATTTCCAAGAAAGGTAAGCCAGACAAGGCAATTATTGACAAAATGAAGGTATTATCCCAAAAAGTAAGTGATTTAGATATAAAAGTGGATGGAATTGATAAAAAATTAGGCAATTTAATGCTTTATATCCCAAATATACTCCATAATTCAGTGCCTATAGGAAGTCCTGAAAACAATAAGGAAATTAAAAAATGGGGGGAACTCAGGAAGTTTGATTTTAAGCCAAAAACTCATATAGAAATAGGTGAAGACCTGGACATACTTGATTTTCCAAGATCTTCAAAAATATCAGGATCAGGTTTTTGCCTTTTTAAAGGGTTAGGGGCATTGCTTGAAAGAGCCCTTATTAATTTTATGCTCGATCTTCATACAAATCACCATGGATATAAAGAAATATTCCCCCCTTTTCTTGTAAATAGAGCTAGCATGACAGGTACAGGGCAGCTGCCAAAACTCGAAGAAGATATGTACAAGTTAAAAGATGACGACTTGTTTCTTATACCAACAGCAGAGGTGCCTGTTACAAATATCCACAGAGATGATGTCCTGGAAGAATCAGAGATGCCGGTATATTACACCGCGTATACTGCTTGTTTCAGGCGCGAAGCAGGCTCTTACGGCAAAGATACAAAGGGCCTCATGCGGGTTCATCAGTTTGACAAAGTAGAGCTTGTGAAATTCGTAAAACCTGAAACGTCTTTTGATGAACTAGAGAAATTATTAAATAACGCTGAACAGGTTCTCCAGAAATTAGGGCTTGCTTACAGAGTGATTATGCTTTCTACAGGAGATATAAGTTTTGCTGCAAGTAAATGCTATGATATTGAAGCGTGGGCCCCTGGGATAGAGAAAAATTTAGAGGTTTCAAGCTGCAGCAATTTTACGGATTTTCAGGCGAGGCGTGCTAATATAAAATACAGGACAAAAGATAAAAAATTAGAATACATCCATACGCTGAATGGTTCCGGCATTGCGATGGCCAGGACGGTTGTGTGCATACTTGAGAATTACCAGCAAAAGGACGGAAGCGTTGTCATTCCTGAAGTCTTAAGGCCATACATGGGCGGTAGAGAGAGTATTACAAAGGAGTAACACATGATAATATTGCGTTTTATTATCAGTATATTGCTAATGCCGGTTTGCGTGATAGCCACTATTAGTTTTTATGAGGGCATATTTAGCATACAGGATGTCTCAAAATCAGGGTTATATTTTATTTTAGGCGCTCTTATGTATTCTATTATGCACCTATTGCTGTTCAGGCTGGATTTTTTGTATGTATTCGGCCATGAATCCATGCACGCATTCGCTACAGTCTGCTCAGGCGGCAAAGCAAGTAAAATTAAAGTCTCTAGCAAAGAAGGCAGCGTAAAAACCACTACGCCTAATTTTTTTGTTATGCTAGCGCCGTATATGATACCTGTCTATACGGTTATCATAGCCATAGCTTATTTTATCTTATCTTTTTTTATTGATATAACGAAATATTCCGGCGTTTTTATATTCTTGATAGGATTTACATTAATGTTTCACCTGGCTTATACAGCAGAAAGCATCAGGCAAAAACAATCGGATCTTATAAAGACAGGGTATTTTTCATCAATATCTTTTATCTATATTGTTAATCTTGTTATAGTTTTTCTTATAATGAGCCTTTTTTTCAGAGATGTATCTTTTATAGATTTTATAGCTAAAGTTTACGAGAAAACGAAGTTTTTTTATTGGTCTTTTTGGAAACAGCTGTTCTTATAAATAGAATATGGAGAGGTCGCGTAGCCCGGTTTAGCGCGCACGCCTGGAGAGCGTGTGTACCGAAAGGTACCCAGGGTTCGAATCCCTGCCTCTCCGCCATGAGCCATATGAAAATCCGCATAAAAATACAGGGCGCGCTTATGTTTTTAGGCCTGGGAGCAGTTATTCTGCTCTCTAATTCTGTATTTCCTCACCAGCGCCAGATATTTTTGGATGTGACGTTAAATGCAGTTGGCATGGGGCTTATCTTATTTGGTTTTTTGTTTCGCATTTCAGCAAGGGGATATAAAGAAGAAAAATCCTCCAATGGCAATGCCCTGGTAAAAGACGGCCCATATGCTATTATCAGAAACCCCATGTATTTCGGGACATTTATTATAGGCACAGGGGTTGTTATGATGTTGTTAGAGCTATGGTTTTTTTTCTTATTCGGCATTATTTTTTTATTGATATATATTCCTCAGACAAAAAAAGAGGAGAAAGCGCTTCTGGAAAGATTTGGCCAGGAGTACAAGGAATATTGTAAGCTTACCCCTAAGTATTTTCCACGGTTTGATTATTTATTAAGGCTTAATAAATACGTATCATTGAAAGATTTCTGGGTAAAAAAAGAAATAGTCCCCATGATAACTGCAATTGTTGTAGTTATATTAATAGAAATCTGGGAACATATCAGATAAATAGTATGAAAGAATTTTTTATAGGGATGATATTTTTAATATTTGTAGGAGTGATTGCAAGCTTGGGGTTTTTGCTTTTCCCGCTGCTTCTTTTGATAGCCTTTATTTTACGCTTGGCATTAAGCATTGCCATTCTTGTATTTTTCATATGGTTATTGGGTAAACTTATACTTTTTCTCAGTAAAAAATAATATAATCTATTTTTATTTTATTTGTTCATAATCTATGATAAAATTTTAAGCTATGGGATATTTACCTTTTGCGCGTAAATGGCGGCCGCAGGATTTTGACGAGATAGTAGGGCAGGAGCATATTACCACCACCCTTAAAAATGCTATTTCAATGGACAGGCTTCACCACGCTTATTTATTTACCGGCCCCAGAGGCATAGGCAAAACCTCTACTGCCAGGATATTCTCTAAAGCTCTTAACTGCGAAAAAGGCCCTTCTATAAAGCCATGCAATGCGTGTATCCTCTGTAAAGAAATAACATCTGGCTCTAGCATGGATGTAATAGAGATAGATGGGGCTTCTAACCGCGGCATAGACGATATCAGAAATTTAAGGGAGACAGTAAAATTTTCTCCTTCAAAAGGCCGTTTCAAGATATATATCATAGACGAAGTGCATATGCTTACCACAGAGGCGTTCAACGCTCTTTTAAAGACCCTGGAAGAGCCGCCCATGCATGTTAAATTCATATTTGCAACCACAGAGCCGCACAAGGTCCTTCCGACCATACTTTCCAGGTGCCAGAGGTTTGATTTCAAGCGTATACAAATTAGAGATATAATAGCGAAGCTCTGTGAGGTGGCTAAGCTTGAAAATTTAAATATAGACGAAGACGCATTTTTATATATCGGAAAGGCATCTGACGGAAGCATGCGCGACGCAGAAAGCATACTTGACCAGATAGCGTCTTTTGGTAAAGGAAAAGTCCATTTGAAGGATGTAATAGAGTCTCTCGGTATGATAGACCAGGAGACGCTGTTTAGAAGCGCGGAGCTGGTTATTAATAAAGATACAAAAACAAGTCTTCATCTGGTGGATGAAATATTGAATTCAGGAAAAGACACAAAACAGTTTCTCCTGGAGTTTCTGGAACATTTCAGAAATATAATGTTAGTCAAATCAGGCATCGAGTCAGACGGTATAATTTGCCTGCCCAAAGATTCTATAGACAGAATTAAAAAGCAGGCAAATTTACTTACGCAAGGCGATATATTTTATATTATAAGCGTTATCTCCAATGGCCTGAAGATGATAAAACAGCTTCTTCCTGAAAGAATAGTTTTTGAGCTTTCAATGATAAAGCTTGCTTCCAGGGAATCTATTACTTCGATAGAAGAGATACTTTCGAAATTGCAAGGCGCAGGGAGCAATGTTAATGAAACGCCAAAGCCTCAGCCTGTTCAAGCGCATATTCAAAAATCCGAAGTTAAGCCTATTCTCCAGGAAAAGTCTTTCTTTAAAAAGATTTTGCCTGTTTCTGAAAATACCAAAAACCCAGAAACCCCAGGCCCTATACAAGACAACAGCGCTCATGCATCGATAGATATAGCTAGAGTTAAAGATGCCTGGCCAATACTTGTAAAGGCAATGGCTGTTAAAAGGATGTCTATATCTTCGTATCTGGCAGAAGGAGAGCCTGATTCTGTGAAAGGGAACACTGTAATCATAGGTTTCCCTAAAGAGCTTAACTTTCACAGGGAAGTACTTGAAGAAAAAAACAATAAAGATGCTATAGAGCAGGCGCTTTCGCAGATAATGGATGTAGCTATAAAGATGAGTTTTGTGGCAACTGATAGAAAACTAAAAGAGCTTGCGCCTGATAATAATGAAATAAAGGAAGGGTTGAAAACCAAAGAGCCTGCGATAGATTTTGCCTTGAATATATTCGGCGGCAGGGTTTTTAAAACAACAAAAAATAATTAAAGATGAGCGCTTATACTAAGTCAATGCAGGAATTAATAGAGTGTTTCAAGAAAATGCCGGGCATAGGCGCCAAGACTGCTGAAAGAATGGCTTTTTATGTGCTTAAGGCGCCTTTGGATGAGATGGTAAAGTTTTCCTCTGTGATATGCAAGGTAAAAGAAGATGTCAGGTTCTGCAAAATTTGTGGGAATCTGAGTGAAGCAGAAACCTGCTCTATCTGTAATGACACAAGGAGAGACAAGACTACTGTTTGCGTTGTAGAAGAGCCAACGGATTTAATACTCATAGAAAAATCAGGCAGATATAAAGGGACTTATCATGTTCTTTTTGGAGTGATATCTCCATTGGAAGGAATAGGGCCTGAGGAATTGAGGATAAAAGAGCTTATAACTCGCATCAAAGATGACAAGGTAAAGGAAATAATACTTGCTATGGATTCAAATGCAGAAGGCGAGACCACGGCATTGTATCTTTCAGAGAATATTCAGCCATTAAAGATTAAAATAAGCCGCATTGCGTATGGCATTCCTGTAGGCGGAAACCTTGAATATGCTGATCAAGCCACTCTCATAAGGGCCATTGAGGGAAGACTCCCTGTATCTAATCGGACTTGACAAATAAAGGTTGGGATTATACAATAAAAAGACGTTTTTATTAATAGAAAGGCGTGTTTATGCCAATGGTAGAAATTTGCTGGCATGGAAGGGGTGGCCAGGGAGCAAAAACAGCATCCCAATTTTTAGGAGAAGCTGCTCTTGATATAGGTAAATACATTCAGGCGTTTCCTGAGTATGGGCCTGAAAGGGGAGGCGCGCCTATGAAGGCATTTACCCGTATTAGCGATAACCCTATTTATATCCATAGTTCTGTCGCGAATCCGGATGTGGTTATTGTTCTAGACGCTACTCTTTTGGCTAGCGTAAATGTAACAGAAGGGCTGGAAGATAACGGCGTATTGCTTGTGAATACGGAAAAATCTCCGGAGGAGATAAGAAAGATTGTTAATTTCAAGCATGGCAAAGTAGGCACAGTGGATGCTACAAAGATCGCGCTTGAAACTTTGAAGATTCCAATGCCTAACATGCCTATGCTGGGCGCTTTTTTAAAAGTAAATACTATTGTCTCTATAGACGAGGTGAGTGAGATAGTAAAGGTAAAGTTTATTAAAAAGTTAGGCGAAGAAAAAACCAAGGCAAATATCGAAGGCATAAAAAGAGCATATAGCGAATTAAAACTAGGATAATTTATGGCTGAAAAGAAAAAGAGCTGGAAAGAAATACCAATAGGCGGTTTAATCCTGGAAGCAGGCAATGCCAGGGAATATAAGACAGGCGGATGGCGCACATTCAGGCCTGAAAAAAATGACAAAAAATGCACTAATTGCCTTATCTGCTGGATGTATTGCCCTGATTCTTCTATAAAGGTGGAAGATGGCAAGATGGCAGGTTTTGACTATGACCATTGTAAGGGCTGCGGCATATGCGCACAGGTGTGCCCTGTCAAATGCATTGATATGAAAAAGGAATAACATGGTACAGACTAAATCCAAAAGAATACCTCTCACAGGAGACCAGGCAGTGGCCACTGCAATGAAGCAAATAGACCCGGATGTTGTGGCAGTATACCCTATTACTCCTCAGACAGAGATAGTGATGTATTTTGCAAATTATGTAGCGAACGGCCAGGTCTCAACGGAAATGATACCTGTTGAATCAGAGCATAGCGCCATGAGCGCGTGCGTTGGGGCCTCAGCAGCTGGCGCAAGAACAATGACAGCTACTTCTGCGAACGGCCTTGCGCTTATGTGGGAGATTGTTTATATAGCAGCTTCTTTAAGGCTTCCCATAGTGATGCCTGTTGTAAACCGCGCGCTTTCAGGCCCGATTAATATCCATTGCGACCACTCTGATACAATGGGCGCAAGGGATTCAGGCTGGATACAGATTTATTGCGAGAGCGGCCAGGAAGTTTACGAAAATACAATACTCGCTGTAAGAATTGCGGAACACAAAGATATTTTATTGCCTATAATGATTTGCCAGGATGGGTTCATAACAAGCCACGCAGTAGAAGGCATTGAATTATTAGAAGATAAATTGGTAAAGGAATTCGTAGGAGAATATAAACCAGCTCATTCGCTTCTGGACGTTGAAAATCCAGTTACATACGGACCTTTAGACCTGCAGGATTATTATTTTGAGCATAAGCGACAACAGTCAGAGTCAATGAAAGGCGTGTTGAAAATATTGCCGGAATTATTTAAAGAATTCGAAAAAACATTTGGAACAAAATATGATTTTATAGATACATATAAATTAGAAGACGCTGAGGTTGCTATAGTGGCGCTGTCATCTACAGCAGGCACTGCAAGAGGGGTTATTGACGAATTAAGGGCAGAGGGCGTAAAAGCAGGCTTATTAAGGCCAAGGTTTTTCAGGCCTTTTCCAAGAGAGAAGATTATCCAAGCCTTGAAAAATGTAAAGGTAGTAGGAGTTTTAGATAGATGTGAATCATTCTCAGCAGAGGGTGGCCCGCTTTATACTGAAATTAAAGCAGCGTTATATGATTCAGACATAAAGCCTCTTGTGACAAATTATATATACGGCTTAGGCGGAAGGGATGTATTCCCTGAGGATATAAAGAAAGTTTATTCTGATCTAGGCGCAGCATTAAAAAATAAAAAAGTTTCTAACCCCATAAATTATCTGGGTTCAAGGGAATAAAATGGCAAATATAAAGGAACTTGCGAAAATACCGGAAAGGCTTTCAGGCGGCCACAGGCTTTGCGCAGGGTGCGGAGCTTCAATAATAGTGCGCCAGATTTTAATGGCTACAAAGGATTACGTGGTGGCAAGCTCTGCAACAGGGTGTCTAGAAGTAGCTACTACAATCTACCCTTATACTGCATGGAAAATACCTTTTATACACAACGCGTTTGAAAATTCAGCTGCTACAATGAGCGGAGTGGAAACAGCTTATAATGCCCTTAAGAAAAAAGGCAAGATCACAAAAGAGATAAAATTTGTAGCTTTTGGCGGAGACGGCGGCACGTATGACATAGGTTTGCAGTCGCTTTCAGGGGCATTGGAAAGAGGCCATAAATTCGTTTACGTCTGCTACAACAACGAAGCTTATATGAACACCGGCACGCAACGTTCAGGCGCTACTCCGAAAGGCGCGTCAACTACTACAGCGCCTCATGGAAAAGAGAGCCACGGCAAACACCAATTTAAGAAAGACCTTACCTCTATAGTAGCAGCTCATAGAATCCCTTACATGGCTCAGGCATCCGCGTCCAACTGGAATGACCTGGTTACCAAATCAGAAAAGGCGTTTGCGGCAGACGGCCCGGCATTTTTAAATATAATATCTACTTGCCCCAGGGGATGGAGATTCTCTGAGGAAAAATCTGTAGAGATATCAAAACTTGCGGTTGAAACAGGCGCGTGGCCTTTGATAGAAATAGAGAACGGCGTATGGCGTTTTACATATAAGCCTAAACAAAGAAAACCTATGATAGAATGGCTCAAATCCCAGGGCCGCTTTAGCCATCTTTTCACGGAAGAAAATAAATCTATTATAGACGAGATCCAGAAAGGCGTAGACGAAAACTGGGCCCGTCTTGAAAATCTTTGCAATTCAACCTGTAAGGTAGCATAATATAAATATATTCCCCGGTAGCTCAGTTGGTAGAGCGACTGGCTGTCTTAAAATGGCAGCTTCCACAGGCAACTGTGGTAGAAAATTGGGTGAATTCAGGAAACCCTAAAGCGAAAGCCAAGGCAATCCTGAGCGAAGCTCGCTGAATGATATATACGTAAGCGAGAACGTGCAGAGACTAAGGGATGAGGATATCAACCAATAAGCCCTACTAGCGCCCGACATCCTAGAAATAGGATGATGAGATAGTCCAGACCTGGTAGAAATATCAGGGCTAACTGTAACCAGTATGTCGCAGGTTCGAGTCCTGCCCGGGGAGCCAATATACCCCAATGTTGATAACAGCATTGGTTGTGGTATAATTTAGGCAGGTATAAAAACCTGCCTAAATTTTTTAGGAGATAACTATTTACCCCCCTTGTTTAATTACCAAAGCACTACTCTATTCAATCGATAAATTAGCTTGATAATTTGTATTACTAGTGGCAAAATTAAAAGAGAAAAACAGGCACGAACATACATTGAGAGGTTGCTATGAAATCATTAGACATTGATTTTTTGAACAGACAGGCAATCCCCATTGAGATGGGCGGATTGCTTCAAAAGCTAGGAGAGTATAAGGGCAGGCAGGATTTATTTCAACATCAGACGCCTCAAGTCTTGGCGACACTGAAACAGACTGCCATTATCGAAAGCACGGAGTCATCGAACAGGATCGAAGGCATCACCGTGCCTTCAAAACGTTTTAAAGAGCTTATGGCGCATCCATCAAAGCCGAAAGACCGCTCTGAAGCGGAAATCCTCGGCTATCGTAAGGCGTTGTCAAAGATTCACACCAAGCCAGAGTCATTCCCTATTGATGAAAAGACCATTTTAGACCTGCACCAGCAGATTTATATACGCACGGATATCCCTGCTGGACAGTGGAAGAAGCGAGATAATTCTATTGAGGAGCGTCTTTCTGATGGGCGCTGGATCACAAGATTTGTGCCGGTCTCAGCCCGTGAGACGCCCGGCTATATGAAAGAATTATGCGTCAGGTTTAACCGTCTTATGGATAAACGTCAGACAAGTCCGCTCATTCTCATTCCGGCGTTTGTCTTTGATTTTCTGTGCATTCACCCGTTTAGCGATGGCAACGGACGTGTGTCGAGGCTTTTAACGGTTTTAATGCTTCACCAAGCTGATTATACGGTGGGCCGATATGTCTCAATCGAACGCTTAATCGAAGAATCAAAAGAAACATATTATGAGGCTTTACAGTTATCATCAAAGGGCTGGCAAGAAGGCAAACACAGCCTCAAGCCGTGGTGGGAGTATTCTCTTGGCGTTTTGATCGGAGCTTATCAGGCATTTGAACGTCGTGTCGGAACGATCGCAAAGGCCCGGGGAGCGAAGACGGCTATCGTGGAAGAAACGATTGATAATCTGCCGGCAACTTTCAGTATTTCAGATATTGAAAGATTATGTCCATCGGTAAGCCGGGATATGATCAGAGTTATCTTAAACCGCCTTCGCAAAGAAGGCCACATCGTGAGCAAAGGCACTGGCCGTGGTGCCCTTTGGGAGAAACGTGGTAATGAATCCCTGAAACGTAGTAATAAACGTGGTAATAATAAAAATAGAGCTTAAAAATCTTCTGTGAGGCCTTATTACAGATGACAAACCTGAAAGAAAAAACATTGTATTTTTAGCAAGGCAAGTATATAATTAAAATGAACATAGTTTTATAATAAAATTAATTTGGGTTCAGAAACACTAGCTGTTTCTGGAGGTATGTGTGAATGGTCGGGCCGCCATTCTGCAAAACAATGTAGATGGCGGCTTTTTATTTGCAGATTTGTTCGCAATTTTTCAGGGCTACATAATTTACGGTTTGTAATTAAATATAGAGGTGGCTATGTTTTTTATTAGAATATTAGCTTCTGGTTTATTGCTTTTTGCCGCAGTATTGTTTTTAAAATTTATATTAAGGGTAGCAATCAACCTGTTATTTTTTATAGATGTTTTACCTGCGACTGTTTTAAGCATGGGGGTGTTTTTCAAATTTTTGTTGATATTTCTTATAGGAGCATTTTTTGTATTAAAAGACTTATTCCCAAATATTAAAAAGAGGAAAAAACCATGAAAAGAATACTTTTATTTATTTTGCCGATTTTGCTTATCGTTGCCATTGGATTCACGGTATTTGGCATCATGCAAATCCGTTTTACTCAAGATAAATTAATGGACGACCTTCAAAAAAAGGCTAAGGCCATTGATGAAACCCTGGAATTTTCTGCTAAAGGAATTCTTATTAATAATGAGCTAAAATCTGCCAATCGTTTAGTTGAAAGTTTTCAAAAAAGAGAAAGACTACAGGGGTGTGTTATTTATGACAAAGAGAGTAAAATCTTAGCTATTACTGAAAGAATTTCTGACTGGAGAGATAAGGAAAAGCCCTATCTTGCAGAAGTGCTTGCCAATAAAACCCCGCGTGGCGCCTTAGAGCAATTTAGAGATTCTTCTGTATACAGTTATATTTTACCTGTTATAGATGATGAAAATAATATCTTGGGGATGGTCGAAGTTATTTACGACACATCCTATGTTTTTACCACATTAACTACTCTATGGAAAAGACTCAGCATTACGTTAATAGCTTTACTAATCGTAATTGTGTTTATTATGTTTCTAATTCAAAGGCAGATTTTTATCTTGCCAGTTCTCAGGCTTACCGAATGGTTTCACCATTTTCAAAAAGGAGAAATAGACGGATCGCATCCTCTTAAGGAGAGAGGAGAGCTTGGCAAACTTGCCAGCGAAGTAGAACAAATTGCATTGAGCCTTAGGATTGCGCGCAGAACAATTTCTGATGAGGCATCTGCGCGGCTTCAGAAAGAAGATACATGGACAGAAGCAAGATTAAAGGATCTTGTTCGCGCTAAATTGGGAGAAAACGCGTTATATGTGGTTTCAAACAGAGAGCCGTATATGCATGTTGTAGACGATGTTACAGGTATAACTAAATGCATAAGACCAGCAAGCGGGGTCGTAACAGCCATACACCCCATCCTATGCGCTTGCGGAGGGATGTGGATAGCCCATGGCGCAGGCAATGCTGATAGAAAATTTGTAAACTCAAAAGATAAACTTGGCGTACCGCTTGAAGATAGCCGATATATTCTAAAAAGAACATGGCTTACGAAGGATGAGGAAGATGGATATTATTACGGTTTTGCAAACGAAGGACTATGGCCTCTTTGCCATAATACGCATACCAGGCCTGTTTTTAGAGAGACGGATTGGGAAATGTATAAAAAGGTAAATCAAAAATTCGCTGATAGCGTGCTGGAAGAATTACCGGCAAAAAATCCATTTGTATTTATCCAAGACTATCATTTTACGCTATTAGGCAGAATGATAAAGAAAAAACGCCCGGATGCCACCATTGCGTTATTCTGGCATATACCATGGCCTACGCCTGAATCGTTTTCGATATGCCCTTATCGGAAGGAAATTTTAGACGGTATGCTTGGCTGTGACTTAATCGGTTTCCATGTTCAAAACCATTGTAATAATTTCCTGGATACGGCAAACCGACTCCTTGAATCAAGGGTAGACACGGAGAAATTCAGCGTTATCCGGTCAGATAAAGAAACTTTTGTAAGAGCCTTCCCTATCAGTGTTGATGGGCATATAACTAGCGATGCTAAGGAAAGCAATTTATCTAAGCAAATAGAAAATATCAAAAAGGAATTTGAACTGGAAGATAAGATTATCGGAGTAGGGGTTGACAGGATTGATTACACCAAAGGTATCATTGAAAGGGTTCTTGCAATTGATAGATTTTTAGAGAAATACCCCCAATATAGAAAAAAGGTAGTATTTATGCAGATAGCCGCCCCTAGCCGCGTCCATATAAAACGCTATCATGACCTTATGTCGGAAATTGATGAATTGGTGGAAAAGAAAAACTGGAAACATATGGATGGAAACTGGAAACCGATTATTTATCTTAAAAAACATTTCTCCCAAGATGATATTACGCCTTTTTACACAATGGCGGGTTTTTGCATAGTGAGTTCTTTACACGATGGGATGAATCTTGTAGCCAAAGAATATGTAGCTGCAAAAAAAGATTTGTCCGGGTCTCTTATCTTAAGTCAATTTACAGGCGCTGCCAGGGAATTAACGAGCGCGGTTCAGTTTAATCCCTATGCGATCGAGGAATTTGCAGACGCGATAAAGTTTTCATTAGAAATGCCTCTCGAAGAAAAAAGAAAACGAATGGAGAGTATGCGTAAGACAATCACAGAAAATAATATTTACCGCTGGGCAGGAAGTATTATTACAGAACTCACATCTCTAAAAAAGGTGTAAAAATTTCTGCTGGAGCGACATGAATCATTTATTTTTTCAATTGAATAAGTTAAAAGACTCCTTGAAGGACAAATTTATTTTTCTTTTTTTAGATTATGACGGCACATTGACGCCTATAGTAGAGAGTCCGGATAAAGCTGTTATTCCAAGAAAGACCATGGAAATTCTTATGGGACTATCAAAAAACCCGCATTGCAGAGTGGCTATTATAAGCGGCAGGGCTTTGAAAGATATAAAAAATAAAATAGGCATGGAAGGAATAATTTATGCCGGCAATCATGGTCTGGAAATAAAGGGGCCAAAGATTAAATTTAAGGCCCCTATTTCCCAGGGGTATATGACAATACTCAAAAAAATTAAAGCTATTTTAAAAAAGAAACTATCAAAGATTAGAGGCGCGATTATAGAAGATAAAGGCCTTGCCCTTAGTGTTCATTACAGGCTTGTTGACACAAAGGACACGTGGCTTGTAAAAACAATCTTTCATGAGGCGTTGGTTCATTATATTGTAAGCAATAAAATTAAAATAAGGCCTGGTAAAAAGGTGTTGGAGATAAGGCCGTCTTTAGAATGGGATAAAGGTAAAATTGTATTATGGCTTCTTGCAAGACGAAAATTTATCCTTGGCAAAGAACCATGCGTTCCTATCTATATCGGGGATGATATTACCGATGAAGATGCCTTCAAGGCATTAAAGAATGCAGGCTTGACTGTGTTTGTAGGCGATCCAGGAAACTCTCACGCTAAATATTATCTGAAAAACACTCAAGAGGTAACCGAGTTTCTGGAGCAGATTTTAAAAATTAAAAGAGACGAGGATGTATGCCAAGATTAATCAAAGCCATAGAGCCATTTAGGTTCTATACGAGGCTGCATCTATCAGAATTAACTGGCCTTAGGGCATCAAATTTAAGCCAGTTATTGAGCGTAGTAAAACAAGTGCCTGGGGCATGTATTTACCACCATACACATAGATTCTTGCAGCAACACCAGTATTTATCTCCTGAACCGCCCAATGATTTTGCCTATTGGGTAAGTAAAGTGCTGGGAGAGGATGAACTAGGAGAGGAACTGGCCAGTATTGATACGATTCAGTTTTCTACGGTTCGTAGTCTCAGGGATAAAATTATTGCGACCATTGAAGATTATCTGAAAAATAATATGTCAGCTAAGCTGAAGTTTGCCGGAGAAGGAGAGGAATTTCATTTTATAAAATCAGTTAGCTTTGTATTGCCGACAAATTATATCGCATATGATTTGATAGAATTTGTAGATATAGTTAAAAAAGTAACCATTGACTCCATATATTTTCATATCTTTGAATCGCGGTTAAGATTGGAGAGAAAAACAAATGATTTTTCAAACTGGGTAGAAACTTCTATAGGTGATAAAGAATTGTCAGATAGTATTTCAAGGCTTGACCCTTATATTCATACCCTGGAAGATCTAAGAAAAACAATCATTAATATAGTGGAGCAGAAGTTGAGAGATTAATAATGGCCAATATAGAAGAATATACACCAATAGTAGGGCAATCCATTATAGATGACCTAAGGCTATTGGCTGAAAAACTTAAAGGTAAGGTTATCCAGCACATTAATTCAACAGCGGTAGGCGGAGGAGTCGCTGAGATACTTAGCTGTATGGTGCCTTTGCTGAGAGAGCTGGGAGTGGACACTAAATGGGATGTTATAAAGGGCGGAGAGCATTTTTTTGAAGTAACGAAAAAATTTCATAATGCTTTGCATGGAAGACCGGAAGAAATAACGCAGCATGATTTTGATATATTCCTGGAAACCAGTCAGAAAAATATAGAGGCATTAGATATTTACGGAGATATTGTATTTGTGCATGACCCTCAGCCCATAGCTTTGATAAAAAAGAAAACTGGCAACAAATGGATTTGGCGTTGCCATATCGATGTGTCTAATCCTAACCAAAGGGTATGGAAATTTTTGGAGAATTTTATAATTAATTATGATAGCGCAGTATTTTCCGCGCCCAGTTTTTCACAAAGGCTGCCTATAAGGCAGTTTTTGATATCTCCTTCCATTGATCCTTTAAGCGATAAAAATAAAGAATTGCCGCAAAAAACAATAGATTCAGTATTAAGAAAATATAACATTAAAAAGGATAAGCCGATTATTACCCAGATTTCCCGTTTCGACCGTTTAAAAGATCCTATAGGGGTTATTGAGGCGTATAAGCAGGTAAAAAAATACTTTGATTGTCAGCTTATCTTAGCTGGCGGCGGCGCGGCTGATGACCCTGAAGGCGCACAGGTTTTAAAAGAGGTTATGGCGAGATCGGAACAAGATAAAGACATGCATATTTTATTGCTGCCCCAGGATGACATAGTAGTTAATGCCTTACAGATGGCTTCCGACGTTATTGTGCAGAAATCTTTAAAAGAGGGTTTTGGCTTAACTGTTGCTGAAGCCCTGTGGAAGTCAAAGCCGGTTGTAGCTTCTAATGTAGGAGGGATTCCGTTACAAATAAAACATAAATATTCCGGTTTATTGTGCCATTCCATAGATGGCGCTAGTTTTGCTATCAAGCAGTTTCTAGCTAATCCGGAATATGCTAAAAAGTTAGGGCAGAATGGCATGGAGCATATAAGGAATAACTTTTTAATTACGCGTCACATTAGAGAATATATACTGTTATTTCTTTCGCTGTACCATAAAGAAGATATAGTTTATTTATAAAAGGGGCGATATCTATGAAGCTTAGCGGTTGGGTATTTATGATATTTTCATGGACGATGATTTTGAGCCTTGGGATATATTGTTTTAGCAGGATATTAAAAAAGAGGAGGTATTAATATCATGAATAATTCAGTGGCAAATTTAATAGTCGGGCTTCTTTTGAGCGGGGTTTTAACATTTATTATATATATCATGATTGTCAGCAGAAAGCAGGAGAGAGAAGAAAAAAATAAGGATAAGAAAGGAGGAGCGCAATGAGAAACAGGTTAATCACCATTGTTTTATTGGGGATTTTTCTCTTACCTGGATGTTCTTATATTCAGAAAGCTCGCAGAACTGATGAATTAGAAGTAGAAAATGCTAATCTAAAATATAAAATAGCTCAATTGAAGAAAGAAAAGGTTAAGGCAGTTGAACAAGTAGCTGAAGAGAAAGATAAAAAACTTTCAGAACTAGAGTGGGCAAAGCTGGAACTTGAAAAATCTCTGAAAAAAGAAATAGGGGAATATAAAGCAAAGCTTAAGATAACCGAACGAGGCCTTGTTATAACATTTTTATCTGAAGTTTTCTTTGATTCCGGGAAAGATAATGTAAAAGAGGATGGCAAACTTTCACTTCAGAAAGTAGCTGAAGTTTTGAATAAAGATGTTCCTAATTCTAATGTAGCAGTAGAAGGGCATACTGACAATGATCAGATAAAGTATTCTGCTTGGGCGTCTAACTGGGAGCTATCTTCAGCCAGGTCATTAGCAGTTTTACATTATCTTGTTGATGAGTGCAAAGTACGGCCGCAGCGATTATCAGCTAATGGTTATGGCGAGTTCCGGCCAGTAGCGTCTAATGATTCACCGGAGAATAAACAAAAGAATAGAAGAGTAGAAATAGTTATATTACCTTCTCTGGTAAGCAAGGTTAAGGCAGATTAACTAGGAGAGTAAAGCTTTATGAAGTCTGCATTGATTTTCTTTTTAATCGGTTTAGTTATTGTTCTTGGCTTTAATATCTATACATCAAGAAAAGAATTACGAGATACCATAGAGCATGCCAAATTTATGGAAGAAGGAAATAACAAATTGCAAAGAGACTTAATGCGTCTAAGTAGAGCTAATAGCGAAAACGAACAGATGCTGAATGAATTAGATCAAAGCCTAAAAGAATTCAATAGCAAAGTGCCTTTTGCGACTATGAAGAAATATATTCCTAAGCGGGTATGGAATGACATAAAGCCTATCATTGACCGACTTCAGGTTTTTCAAGAGACAAAAGAAAAGCTTTCACAAGGTAGTTCCCAATAGCAATAATTAATTGAAGGAAGCGAAGATAGAGGACAGAGACATCATATTTAGGGATATTATTTAAGTTCTGGCATTGTTCGAAGCGATAGATTTTAGCCAAAAATGTCGTTTGTTATCAACATTGACTAACTCGGGGAGCCACATAAATCTCTCAAAATCCAGATGGAGAGATAAAGATTACCCTGATTAGCGATGCTGATCAGGGTAATCTTTATCTCTTTACCCCAGCCACCAAATGCCTGTAACAAAATCTTAAAATATTTGAAAGAAAATCGTCTCGAGATGTGTCTTATATTGTAGGATATGGCGTCTTCACAAAAGGGCAAATAGTTAGAAAGTCTAACTTGACATACTTTCTAACTATGATATACTTATTAGTGGAGGTGATTATATGACAATCACGACTTTAAAGGCAAAGAACCAGCTTACTATACCAGCCGAGATAGTGAAAAAGATGCATCTCAGGCCTCGCGAACTTTTCGCGGTGGATGTGGTGAGTAATTTTATCAAATTGACTCCGGTAGAGGTAAGCCCGCGCTATACCGCAGAAGAGCTAAAAGCTATTGACGCTATAGTAGCTTCTGAAAAGGCCAATGGAAAACAGTTTAAGCCTGGTAAAGATTTTGCAGGGTATTTAAAAAATATAAAATAACGATGAAAAAGATAGTTATTTTACCATCTTTTGAGCGATCCATCAGAAGGTTTACTTCTATTGAAAAGAACCAGCTTGTTATAGCCCTGGAGAAATTTAATGATTTTTTAGTTACAGGCAAGATTTCTTCCGGGCTTGGATTTAAAAAGATCAGACATGATATATTTGAATTTAGAATCGATATACGCTTAAGGGTAATAGTTAAAGATGAAAACGACACGCTTTATATGGTAATAGCCGGAAGCCACGAAGATATTAAAAGATACCTCAAGGATTTTCGTTAGACAATTTTTTACTTTTTGAGCTGGTTTTTAGTATAAGTGAGATTGAAAAAGCGGCAAGGATCATTAAAAAAATCAGGAGGTATTATGAAAAATACATTAGCTGTCTTTGAAGACTTTAAAATTCGTAGAATTTACGATGAAGAAAAAGAAATATGGTTTTTTTCTGTGGTTGATATTATTGGCGCTTTAATCCACCAGAAAGATTTTCAGTTAGCAAGAAATTATTGGAAAGTGTTGAAAAACCGTCTTAAAAAAGAAGGAAGTCAAGTGGTTACAAAATGTAACCGGTTGAAAATGTCTGCGGAAGACGGGAAGATGCGTTTAACGGATGTTGCTAACCCGGAAACCCTGTTAAGGCTTATTCAATCAGTACCAAGCCCCAAGGCTGAACCGATTAAGCTATAGGAGAAAGGGGACGTCCTATTAAGGACACCCCATATATAGCTAATGTCAGGGTTCTTATATATGACATTGTTTATCTCTTTATATAGTATAGAGTTAGAGATATTATAGCCAGAGAATAGCGGACAAATCGGACATATTATCGCCTATAAAAGCGCCTCTAAATAGCTTTATTCTCTTGATATTCTCGGAATTTTTTACTATAACAGGGACTGTAAATTGAGAGATTATGTTGACACTGTTACGGCTTAGCGGAGCCACTAATTCTGCTGGAAAATTACAAGCAGAGAATTTAACAGCCTTGATTGGGTACCCCGATCAGGGCTGTTTTGCATCTTACAAGGTATCAAAGAGTTAGGGCATTATTTTTCTTTAGGAATTTTGAATAAGCCTGACCTTACTCCTTTCTTTGCATTAAGGTGAGGATTACGACAATTAAAAGTGATCTATTGTACCTTGGTACAATAGACAAATTTTATCCTGTATGCTCTAATAGTATAAAACATTTCTGAACTAAACTACCTGGGAGTTTTTCCTATATAACAGTATTCATTAAAGGAACTCTGTGATTTTGAAAAAGAATAAAGTTTATATTTTGGATGACGATGAGTCGGTTTGTCGCGCTATTAAGATTCTTTTAACGACTTTTGATTTTGAGGCAGAAACATTTAATTCTGCGAAAAGTTTCTTTGACACCGTTTCTAATGATGATCCCGGTTGCTTACTTCTCGACATTCATATGCCGGAATTTGACGGCTGGGCAGTGCAAAAAAGAATCATGGACTCTGGATCGAAACGCCCGGTTATTTTTATTTCTGCAGAGAACACGGACATTATCGAAAATCGTGTTTTGAAAACGGGGGCCGTGGGTTTCTTTCAAAAACCGATTAATTACCAGAAGTTGGTTAATCTTATTAATACGGCGTCAGAAGATACGTACGGTATGGTTAAATGAAAACAATTGCCAGAGCAAATCAAACGAAAGAACCCCTATTGAGAAAAGTAATCCATAACAACCTGGAAGAGCAGATCCGTCAGCTAACGGATGAGCTAAGAATTAGAAAAAGGCAATTAAAGCAAGGAGTCGATAGAGAAAAGCTAGGAGCCGATAGGGAGAAGCTAGGTGCCGATAGGGAGAAACTCGCAGAAGAGACGTTTCGTCAACAAACGGATGAGCTAAAAATTAGAAAAGGGGAATTAAAGCAGGGAGTCAATAGAGAAAAGCTAGGAGCCGATAGGGAGAAGCAAGGGGCTGATAGGGAGAAACTCGCGGAAGAGCAAATATATATTCAAACCAAGGCTATGGAATCCACAGCGGATGGGATTTTTATTATCGATGCCACGAAGCCTGATTTCCTTATCATTTATGCCAATCCGGCTTTTTATAGTCTTACCGGTTATACAAAAAACGAAGTCATTGGAAAAAATTATTTCTTACTTCATGGATTTGATGTCAACATGCGTGTCGCTGAAGAAATAAAACAATCTCTGCGCCAAGGGAAATCTTTTAATGGAGAGATGCTAAACTCCAAAAAGAACGGCGAAAAGTTTTCGAGTTCACTTCGCATTGCTCCGGTACGCGATACAAATGGCGCCATCACTCATTATGTGGGGAGTAAAACCGATACTACATTGATGAAGCAGAGAGATTTAGAGCTTGAGGAGCAGCGCGAGGAGCTTTTGCATGTCACGAGGGTGGGAAAGCTCGCTGAATTTGTTTCGTCTTTAGCGCATGAAATCAGCCAGCCCCTTACGGCCATTCTTGCTTATGCTCAAGCGGCTCAGCGGATGTTCGCAGACAGGGAGCCTAAACTGCAGGAAATCTTGCAGTACATTATTAGTGATGATCAGCGGGCCGCTGAGGTCATTCGGCGGCTACGGGCACTGTTAAAAAAGAACAAGCCCACATTCGAGTCTCTCGATATCAATGTCGTTATTAATGATACAGTTGCGCTTATTATGACGCATATCACTGTAAGGAATAAAGTTATTAAATTTGAATTGGATAAGGATCTCCCGCGCATCCAGGGTGATCGCATACAACTGCAACAGGTGCTCTTGAATCTTATCAGTAATAGTTTAGAAGCGATGGATGAGCGCAGTGATTCCCGTGAACTGTTGATCAGGACATCGCGCAAAGATAACGACACTATCATGGTGGATGTAACGGATTCGGGATGCGGCATTTCAGCGGAAAATATGAACAAGCTCTTCTTCCATTTTTTTACCAGCAAGGTCGATGGTTTGGGTATGGGATTATCTATCAGCCGCTCCATTGTGGAGGATCATGGCGGTCATTTGGAGGCAAAGAATAATCCTGATCATGGCGCAACCTTTTATTTCACACTTCCTGTTAATATGAAGAATAACCAGGAATAATAAAGATGGCTCTATTTAATTTCCACTTGGCTCAGTTTTTTAGGTAAATTTCAAGTTTAGCGGAGCCATTAATGATGATTCAGGCTATCTTTATAGATAGGCTGAATTTTTTTGTTTTATAACTATAATAATGATGAATATATTAAAGCCGGATAATTTTAAAAAAGAACATTCACCGTTCAAATTGCTCCTCATATTAATATTGTCGATATTAATATGTGAATTAGTCATTAAGTATTTGTTCATGCGTCTATCCGCATCAGGCTCGCCAAACATACCATTTATAGATTCAGTAATGTTTATTATAATGTTATCACCCGTACTTTATTTATTCTTCTATAGACCACTGGCTATGCAGTTTGACAAATTAAAAAAAGCAGAAATTATACAAAGAGAGCTTGCGCTTATTGACGAGCTTACGGGATTATATAACAGAAGAGGTTTTTTATCATACGCAAGCCACCTTTTGAAATTGTCCAACCGCACACAAAGAGGGCTGATGCTTATTTACGCAGATTTGGACGGCCTGAAACAGATTAATGATGACTTTGGGCATGAGGGCGGGGATAAAGCGATCATATGCGTAACAAAAGTGCTTCAGGAGACATTTCGTAGCTCGGATGTGATTGGTCGAATAGGGGGCGATGAGTTTGCAATATTTGCTTTAGAGGCAAAAGTAGAAAGTTTGGATATGCTCCGTAATCGCCTAAAGGAGAATCTCAAATTAGCCTCGCATAACTCTGATTCCAAATGTAAACTCGCATTGAGCCTTGGCATTATATACTATAATCCGGAAAAACCGCAAACTATTGAAGAATTACTTAATAGGGCAGATGCGTTAATGTATGAAGAAAAGGGCTCCAAAGGAACTATTTCTTCACAAAAATAATTTTAAGAAGGTAATTGACAGTGCCCATCGTTTTTTAGTAAAATAAATCTTAAGAGGAGTTTAGCCACAGAAAATAAAATGATAAAGAAAAAGCAATCTAAGCTTAAGCGAAAGCCACGAAAAAAGCTCTTATCGGGAAATAGAGTCCGGAACGTAAATCGCGTGCGTCTTGAAAAGTTAGTCCGGAAACAAGCTGGTGAGTTAAAGATTAAAAATGGGCAGTTGAAGACTGGGATAAAGAAGCAGATAAGGTCAGAAACGCAGATCCAGATAGATACTGCCTTGATACTGGAAAAAGATATAGAGATTATTAAGCAGCGCGAGGAGCTTTTGCATGTCACTAGGGTAGGAAAACTTGCGGAATTCGTTTCGTCCTTGGCTCATGAAATTAGCCAGCCTCTTACGGCTATTCTTTCTTACGCTCAAGCTGCCCAGCGGATGCTCTTAAACAGGGAACCAGAAATACAGAAGATTATTTCGTACATCGTTAATGATGACAAACGGGCGATTGAGGTCATTCAGCGATTGCGCTCACTCTTGAAGAAAAGCGCGCCTGAAATAAAACCGCTAGGCATAAATGCCCTTATTAATGAAACTATTATGCTTATTGCTACTGATGCCGCTGTAAGGAACAGTGTCATTAAAACTGAGTTGGACGCTAATCTTCCACTTGTCCGTGGCGACAAAATACAACTGCAGCAGGTTCTCCTTAATCTTATTAGCAATAGTTTCGATGCCTTGGAGAGTAGTCAAAATTCCAGAGAAATATTAATTCGCACATCGCGTAAAGATACGGACACTATTATCGTAGCGGTAAAGGATTCCGGATGCGGAATCCCTGCGCAAAATATGCCCAAGCTCTTCACTCACTTTTTTACTAGCAAACCAGATGGTTTGGGCATGGGGTTGTCTATCAGTCGTTCCATTGTTGAATCGCATGGTGGACGATTAGATGCAGAAAATAATCCTGATAGCGGCGCAACCTTCTATTTCACTATTCCTATTGATATAAAGGATGTTTAAGTGAATAATCCCGGACATACTATCTATATCGTTGATGACGATATCTCTATATGCAGGGCCCTATCCTTATTGTTAAAATCACACGGGTTTAAGGTTGAGACGTTTATGCGTGCAGCAGACTTCCTGGCATTCAAGCATCTTAAATTGCCATCCTGTTTGGTCTTGGATATCCAGCTGCCGGATATCAACGGACTTGCTCTTCAAGATGCAATGGCAGGCCGGAAACTTGCCATCCCTATTATCTTTATCACGGGGCATGGGGATATCCCGATGAGCGTGAAAGCTATGAAGGCAGGAGCAATAGATTTTTTACCCAAGCCGTTCACTGAAAAAAAACTGCTTAATGCCATTACGCAAGCCATCTCAAAAAACAAAATTCAAATTAAAGAACTCGCAGAAATATCAAAAATAAAGCGGCGCATTAAGACCTTGTCTCCGCGAGAACTGGAAGTTTTTCAACTCGTAGCTAAGGGGATGCTGAGTAAACAGATTGCCTTCAAGCGGGGAATTACCCTCCAAACGATCAAGGTTCACCGCAGCCGGGTCATGCAGAAGATGCAGGCTAAAACCGTAACGGAACTTATCCATTTCGCCCAGAAAATAGGCTTTACTTCCTCTCAGCACTAATTTCTTCTCAGGCACTTCAAAGACAAAATTTTCTACACGAGACCGCAAAATCCTAAGATGATACCTAGGTACAATTGATTTAATTACTGTCGATCCTATAATGATACCATGAAGCCAGAAAAATTGTGCCTTAAACAAATTTTTATTGTAGATGACGACGAATCAGTGTGCCGCGCGCTCAGCGTCCTTTTGGCTACGTACGGGTTTACTGCGGATACATTTAATTCCGCTGAGGAATTTTTTCGCGCTGTGCCCAATAGCATTCCCGGTTGTTTGATTTTGGACATCCATATGCCGGGACTGGACGGATGGGAAACGCTGCAGCATCTTTTTGTATCAGGATCTAGTCGTCCGGTAATTATTATTTCGGCGGATAAAAATGAAGGGCTTCAAGAGAAGGCTTCAAAAGGAGGGGCCATAGGTTTTTTACAAAAACCGTTTAATGACCAGGCGCTAGTCGATTTAATTAATAAATGCAAAAACTAAAAAACAGAAAGAGAGGTGTTCTATGAACACAAATTATTATTCAAGGGTGCTTATAGCGGTTGTAGCCGCGCTACTAGTCACCAGCGTGCCTCTGGCCGCTTCAGATAAAGCAGAGAATGTAAAAGTTGTCCAGGTTTCTGGAAAAATTGCCGAGATCGATGTCAAGCTAGGCAAGCTGCAGCTGGAACTAGATGCATCCAAAGACAGAAAAGATCCAATAAGGTATAACATTAATAAGAATGACACCCGTGTAGTTGACCCCAGAGATGAGAAATTTCTAAAACTTGAAGATTTACGGGTAGGTCAACATGTCAAACTCGAATTTAATTATGTTCAAGGCGAGCTGGGGATAGAACCGGTTGCTCAAAAGATTATTGCTGAATCTATGCCGGAGCCTATTATCCAGGAAGCTTCTGGCGAACTCAAATCTATAGATGCCCAATCCGGAACATTCACCATAGAGGAGAAGCCGGGAACTGGCAATTTGAGTTATTTTGTTTATGAACCAAAAGACATCATAGTCATGCAAAGTCCAAGCATGGAACCTGTACGATTAGTGCTAAAGCCGGGTGATTTAGTGAAGGTTGAATTTGTGGTAAAGAGTGGAAATAGGTATGCGCGCTCCATTACGTTATATCCAGCATCATCTATAACTGAAAGCACAACTACCGTAACGACAACGAGCACAACTGTAATACAGTAATTGGTAATAATGAAAAGGAGTAAGCAAACATGGGACATAATACTATAGGATATTGGGTATGGTTTCTCTTTATCGGCGGGGTGATTGGGTGGTTAGCTGGGATTATCACCATAGGCCGTGGGTTTGGGATTATCGGAGACATCATAATCGGGATTGTCGGAGCTATGCTTGGCGGATGGATAGCCGGAGTACTGGGACTATATACCAGTAGTTCAGTAGGCGCATTTTTAGTGGCCCTTGCAGGCGCAGTAGTTTTAGTGGGCCTGACGCGTTTCGTCGTAAGGCACGTATAAAAGGTAAGGAAGGAGGGAACTATGTCGCGTAGAGCAGGTGCATTTATTGTTATAGCTATTATTGCAGCGGTGCTTGGATTTACGAAGATTGGGAATGCTGGTATATTTTTTGCCAGCGCTTCCGAGAGAGATGATCGCATTGAGTTATCCGCCAAGAAGTCTAAAGCATTTAAAGTAGACCTTAAGGATGATTTGATTACGGTTCGGTCCAGAGATGGCGTTGTTATTTTGACAGGGACTGTTGCGGACGAATCCCATAAATTATTGGCACAGAAAACTGTGGAGAAATTGCGTGGAGTTAAAAGCGTAGACAATCAACTGAAACTCGAAGGCGAACAAGCTGAAAAAGATTCAGATGGAACGCTTAGCGTGAAGTGGTAAAGTTAAAAACTAAACTAATGAGGAGGGGAGTTATGGTAAAAAAGTTATTGCAAACGCTACAAATTTCAGTCTGTATTGTTTTAATTGCTCAACTAGTAGGTTGCGGCACTCTTATGTATCCTGAACGCAGAGGACAAAGAGGCGGAAGAATAGACGCAGGGGTTGCTATTTTAGATGGTATTGGGCTATTATTTTTTATAATACCTGGTCTCATTGCCTATGCTATTGACTTTTCTACTGGAACGATTTATTTGCCCGGGACAGCAGGTTCTCTGGATGTAAAAGATATAAAACAGGTAAAATTTGATCCCAAGCATTATAACGCTGCAACAATTGAAAAAATCATTAAAAGAGAAACCGGGCATGCGATAAAATTAAACCGGAATAACATACAGGTTTATAAATTGAAATCTTTAGATGATATGATGACGCGTTTTGCAGAGGTTTTACCGAGGATACAAAACACCCGCATTGCTTTAAACATGAAATAGTAAACAGGGTCTAACTGATTACGGCTGGCTGGTACTAGGAAGAGATTACTAGCTGGCCGTTCTCAATATTATAAAAGGAGAATGATATGAAAAACCTTGCTTTATTAATGCTAGCAGTTTTATTTTTAATTATTTCAACAGTAAGCTGTAACGCAACGAGAGGCGCGGGAACAGATATAAAGAGCGCGGGACAACATATTGAAAATATTGGTAAATAAGGAGGGCGTATGGGAGGCATATTAGGGGTACTAGTTCTGATTCTAGATATTATCGCCATTGTTGATGCTCTAAAAAGTTCCATGGACACAGGTAAAAAGGCATTGTGGATTATTCTGATACTTATTTTACCTGTTGTCGGTATGGCGCTTTATTTTTTAATAGGCAAGAAGCAATAACTTACGAGGAGGATATGTGAATAAGAGTATGTCAGCTGCACTTCTGGTTATAGGAATTATCTTGTTGGTTTTTGGGTTTAACGCCTATCACTCTGCTAGTTCTGATATCTCGCGCTTTTTTACGGGTGCGCCTACAGACAGGGCACTCTGGCTTCTGATAGGTGGATTTGTTGCTGGTATAGTTGGTTTTTTAGGGTTAGCTCGAAAGTAAAAGAGGGTTCTATAAGGAGAAAATTTCTTGAAAACCGATATTAAGGCAAGAAAAGAGATTGCCAGATTTTTAATTGCTGGGACCATTGCAGGCGCAACAGACTTCGGCATTTATTATTTTTTAATTCACTTTTTATCTTTTCCCCTGGCGAAAGGAATCTCTTTTACGTGCGCAGGTATTATTGCGTATTTGCTTAATAAATATTGGACATTTAAATACAACGAGCCGTCGTATGCCGAGGTTGGCCGGTATACGCTGGTTAATTTTTTAGCTTTAGGAATTAATGTTTTAACAAATCAAAGTATTCTCGAGCGTTGGCCCGGATCTGTTCTTTTAGCTTTAGTCATCGCCTCGATGTTAACAGGTTTGTTTACTTTTGTTTGTTTTAAATGGTGGGTTTTTAGAGCCTCGTTGCAAGAGGTGGTTTATTTTATGTGGTGGAAATGGCTTCCGTGGAGATTTTTAGTAAGAAATGCCGCGACTAGTCAAGGTTTTTTGGACCCTATTAAAATTATTTCTCAGCTGCAGAATTTTGCGCAACCCTCAGAGGTAGTAGCTCCAATGGAGCTGGTGCGTTCAGGTGTTGTCTTACACGCTCGTGGTTTGATCAATAGTTTAGCTATCCAGCATAATCTTGATTGGATCTGGCCTTATTGGGTCGAATGTCAATATAACCCTCGAAACGAGGCGTTTATTCCACGATCTTTTTCGTTAACGCAGATTAATCTTACTCATAGAAACTGGACAGCTTTAGGAGTTCCAGACGGCATTGAATTTCCTCTTGTAGATCCTCGAGGCCTTGTTACTCCTCACTACGATAGCTGGTCTATCGATGTTTGGATTATTCCAAGAGAGGGAAAGCCGTTAATTCCGTCGCGCAGCCCAAATGTATCACAAAAGATGGGTATGGATGATAATCTTTGTGTGATTACAGAATCAAGCCTTGGCCCATTAAAACTTCAATTAAAAGCGCAGGTTATTGGTTCTCCAGCATCTCTTTGCCAGATTAAAATCACAGGATCTGCTTCCGTAAAGGCGTGGTTAGTTGTTTCTCTCAGGCCTTATAACCCAGAAGGCGTGAGCTTTATAAATAGCATCGCTCTCCTTGAAGATTCGCTGGGTTGGCAGGTAAATCGAGAAAATTTTATATATTTTGATAAGCCTCCGGATCAATGTGTATTTTCGGATTATTATCGAGGCGATGTTTATAGTCATTTGTTATCGGAGGAAAATGAAAAAGAAATTTCATGTAAAGTCGGTATGGCTAGCTCTGCAGCGTTATATACATTGGAAGCAGGATTTTCACAAGAAGTTACCGTTTCAATGCCTTTAACGAAAAGCAAAATTGAAAAAGAATCCTATCTGAATTATCAAGAGACTGCTCAGATGTCTTGGAAAAAAAGCCTTCAGGGGGCGGTTCAATTGCAAATTCCCGATGAACATTTTCAGTTTCTTTACGAAGTCTCTATCCGCACCATGATTTTGCACTCTCCTAAGGAAGTTTATCCCGGGCCGTTTATTTACCGAAGGTTTTGGTTTCGCGACGCTGCTTTTATATTATATGCCTTGTCATGTGTCGGGTTAAAGGAACGTGTTCTGCGGGCTTTGGATTGTTTTCGCTCCCGTCAGACAGCTCAAGGCTATTTTCTCTCTCAGGAAGGGGAATGGGATTCTAACGGCGAGGCTTTGTGGATTATGCGTCAGTATTGTGAGATAACTGGAAATGTTCCGCCAAAAGAATGGAAAGAATCGATCAAAAAAGCGGGTAAGTGGATTTGTAAAAAGCGCTTGCCTGGTAATTTGCAATCTCCTCATGCAGGCTTATTGCCGTCTGGATTTAGCGCCGAGCATTTGGGGCCGAATGATTTTTATTATTGGGATGACTTTTGGGCTGTTGCGGGATTAAAAGCAGCGGCTTTTTTGTGCGCTGCTTACAAAGATAATGATGAGGCTATTTATTTTGAAAGCCAAGCACAAGCATTGCTGGAGAGCATCAATCAAAGTTTAAAAAAAGTAGACGTACGTTTAAAAAGACTTGCGATGCCAGCCTCTCCTTATCGCCGTTTGGATTCTGGAGCGATCGGCTCTTTGGTTGCCAGTTATCCGCTTCGTGTTTTCGAACAGAACGATCCAAGGATTTTAGACACGGCTGATTTTTTAATGAAAAATTGTTTATTTTCCGGCGGATTTTTTCATGACATGACGCATTCAGGGATCAATCCCTATCTTACGTTGCATTTAGCTCAAGTGCTTTTGCGTGCGGGTGATCCCGGGTATTTTAGTTTGATGACAGCGATGGCTAAACTGGCTTCACCGACCGGACAATGGCCTGAGTCTATACATCCGCGTACAGGCGGTGGATGCATGGGAGATGGACAGCATGTATGGGCCGCAGCGGAATGGGTAATGATCATAAGAAATTGTTTTGTCAGAGAAGAAAATAAAGGATTAATTTTATGCTCAGGAATCCCCCGTGTCTGGATTGATAAAAAACAAGCAATCACCTTTGGCCCTGCGCCGACAAATTTTGGGGATATTAAGATTTCCATAAAGCCTCAAGCGCAAAATATTCTTATCGAATGGAGCGGAAAATGGTTCGTGAATGAGCCGCCGATTGATATTCAATTACCTGGTTTCATGAAAGTGAGAGTTTCACCAGGAACTAATTCTATTGAATTAAAATATGAGGCGGATAAATGATAGAAGTCCTTACAGCTAGAGTTAAAGATTTTATCATATTAAATTTTGGGAGGAAAATTTACCCGGAAGAGATTGAGGCGTTTTATACAAAGGTTGCCCCTGTCAAAGAGATGTGCGTTTTTACAGTCTCTGGAATGAAAGGCGCAGGAAAATCGAAAGTTCTTTGGGCTGTCATCCAGCCCGATCTTGATAAGTTCAGAGAATTCAGCGAAGTGAATCTGCGCTTTGTCCTTAAGGAGAGATTTGATAATGCTTCGCAAACTCTCCCAACTTACAAAAGGCTTAAAGGTTTTACTATTGCGCTTGAGGATCTGCCGCATAATCTGTTCGGTAAGTTAGAAAGATATGCGGTCAAGAAAATATATGAACCCAGGGTGATTAAGGGGATAGAAGGCGCTCTCCCTGTATCAGGAGAGCTTTCAGCAGATGACCTTCTGTTGATAGAATCTGAAACAGGCGTAAAAATTTTGAAATGTCTAAAAGAGCAATGCATAGAGGAGCAATATGATATTAAAAGACCGATAATACTCGAGGATTCTTTAGAACTGGATCTTGGCATAGATTCATTAGGCAGGGTAATGCTCGCTACGCGCCTTGAAATAGCTTTTAACGTAGATATAAAAGATGAGGCAATCGCGGAAGCCTTTAGCGTAAAGGACCTTATTCTGGAAATAACAGATGCGTTGATAGGAGCCAAAAACATTCCCATTGAGGATCAAAAAGTATCTTTAGGACCAGGCTATTGGAAAGAACATTTACAGGTGCTGCCGAAAAAAGAAAGTCTGGAAATGCTAGAATTGAGTACCGGTTACTTCGCCTGGCTGTTTCGATTTATCTTAACAGCCATAGATTGTTTAATTTTCAAATCATTTTTCAGTATTAAGGAAGAAGGAGCAGAGAATGTGCCTAGAGAAGGAGCTTATATTATATATGCCAACCACACGAGTTTTCTTGATGGGCCGGCAATTGGCGCAAGTCTGCCGCGCAGACCAGTGTTTCAACTTTTTTACTTCGTTTTCGGGCCATATTTTTTCAGGCCGTTTGAAAAATCCCGCGTATTAAGAAATTTAGTAAAGATGGGAAGGTTTATTCCATTTGATTTTTCAGCGCATTTTCTGGAAGCGCTGCGCAGCTCTTATTTTGTATTACAACGCGGTAAAGGTTTGTGTTTCTTCCCGGAAGGATTACGCAGCAGTACAGGCAAGATTGGAGAATTTAAAAAAGGGTTTGGTGTCTTAGCCAAGGAGACTGGGGCAAAGCTTGTGCCTGTGGCTATAGAAGGAACTCATGAGGCATGGGCCAGTACGGCAAAGTACCCCAGATACCACTCGATTAGAGTGAGATTCGGCAAGCCGCTTCTCCCTGAAGATTTGGAAAAGGAAGGTTTAGCCATGGGTTCGCAAAATTGTTACGAAGCGATATGCGTGGCGGCTAGAAAAGCGCTCATAGAATTAAAGGATAAATAATGAGAATTCTCATGATGACGAATACCTATTTTCCGATTGTAGGAGGGTTAGAACAATCGGTCTATTCTTTTAGCGAAGAATTTAAAACTTTAGGGCATGAGGTTTTGATCGTTACCCCGGCCTTTGAGGGAATGCCGACAGAGGAACCGGGTGTTATCCGTATCCCGGCTATCCAAAAATTTAACGGGACTGTTTTCTCCGTTAACTTTCCAGTTTCCGGACTCTTAACGCGAGTAATGAAAGAATTCTGTCCGGATATAGTGCATAGCCATTGTCCGTTTTTCATGGGAGACCTTGCGCTCCGCCTCAGCCGACAGCACGCTATACCGCTTGTATTTACTTATCACACGATGTTTGAGCAGTATATGCATGATTGGCCGATCCAAAATGAGGGAGTTAAACGATTTATTGTAAAGCTTGCTGCCGGATATGCCAATTCGGTGGACCAAGTGATTGTTCCCAGTGAAAGCATCCAGGAAATCTTGTTTAAAAGAGGTGTTAAGACCCCCATGGAGGCTGTTTCGACAGGGGTAGATTTGGAACGTTTTTCAAAAGGCAATGGACAAGCTTTTCGCCAGCAGAATCAGATCCCTCTTGATGCCTTAGTGGTCGGCCATGCTGGGCGGCTGGCGCCAGAAAAGAATTTGGAATTCTTGACAAATTGTATGGTCGAAGTGTTAAAAAAAGACCCAAGGGTTCATGCTTTGATCGTGGGCCTTGGCCCATTAGAAAAAATGATCAAGGATACCTTTAAGCAAGCTGGCCTTGAAAAAAGATTGCACTTAACTGGAGTCTTGCATTATCAACATTTGGTTGATGCTTATTTTGCCATGAATGTTTTCGCATTTGCCTCATTAAGCGAAACTCAAGGGATTGTTCTTATTGAAGCCTTGGCAGCAGGCATTCCTGTGGTAGCATTGGATGCGCCTGGAGTGCGGGAGGTCATAGAAGATTATCATAACGGTCGATTGCTCAATGAGATGGATCAGCAAAGTTTTGTCGATGCCCTTATCTGGGCTTTATCTCGAACTCCTGAAGAGCTGCAAACCATAAAGCAGGTCACAAGAATGATGGTACAGAAATACCCGATCAATGCTTCTGCCAAGCGTATGTTAGAAATTTATGAAAACGTTAGATCAAGAAAATCTATTTCCGTGGGCAAGAGAAATAGTTCTAAGTTCCTATTTCTGTGGCGCATGAAAGCGGAATGGGATATTTGCAGTAATTATATTAAATCCGCAGCCACATCAGTATTCGAGGGAAAATTTCAGGAAACAGAACCTATAAAGATTTGCGATACGACTGGCGACCTCTCTAAAGGTGCGATGCCTTGTCCTGCGAGAGAAAGTGAACCTGATCGTTACGTGATGACCACGGATGGGAAACGCATCGCCTTTAGTCATGTTAAAGGAGGGTTTTCTAAGGTTGTTATTATCGCGCACGGCTTTTACACCAATAAAGATACGGTTTTGTTTAAAAAAATGGCCGATGCATTTAATAAAGAGTACGATGTTATTGTGTTTGATTTTCGAGGGCACGGCAAGAGTAATGACGTGTTTACGTGGACAGCGCATGAACAAAAAGACTTGCGAGCAATCACTGCCTACGCTAAAGAAAATCACTATGCGAAGATCGGTGTGATTGGTTTTTCACTTGGCGCGGCAATCGCATTGATTGAAGCGAGTTGTCATCAGAATATAGATAGCGTGATAGCTGTCAGCGCTCCAGCAGATTTAGGAAGCATCAATTACCATTTTTGGGAAAAAGATATGTGGAAAGATCTTGTGCTCAATTTTGGGGTCAAGGGGAGAGGGAAGGGTATCAGGTCTGGTAGCCTGTCTTTACAAAAGATTCGGCCTTGCGATATAGTTGATAAGATATCGCCTACGCCGGTTCTTTTCCTTCATGGTGAAAAAGATTGGCTAGTCAAGCTAAGCCATAGTCAGATTTTGTTTGATAAGACAAAGGACCCTAAGGCCCTGACAATTATTAAAGATGGCGGCCATGCGGAAAGGATATTTGATGTCTTCCCTGATCAATTTATGAAAATATGCTTAGACAGATTTAGGGAAACTTTATGAGGCGAAACTATGAAAAATAAAAACGAAGAATTACTTAAGGGAAAGAAGTTTTTTGAGGGAATAAAGTTTTGGCAGAAACAGATATCAGAGTTGGGCAATTTAAAAGCTTGTCTCGAGCGTAAGAAATCAGAATCTAAAAAATTCCCCCAAAAACTTCAGAATAAGGTAGAAATTCGCACCGCAGCAGAAAGAATGATTATTAAGCAGCTTCACCAAGAAATTGAACAGCGTAAGCAAACAGAGCTATTAGCTCAGGAGGAACGCAACTATGCCGAGAGCATCATAAACACCGTACGCGAACCCTTAATCGCTCTGGATCAAGAATTAAGGGTGGTCACGGTCAGCCGCTCCTTCTATGATGTTTTTAAGGTAAAGCCTGAAGAGACTGTAGGGCAGCTTATTTATGACTTGGGCAATAAACAGTGGAATATCCCCAAACTGCGGGAATTGTTGGAAACCATCCTTCCTAAAAAGACAACCTTTGATAACTATGAAGTTGAACACGATTTTGCTGTTATTGGCAGGCGTATAATGCTTTTGAATGCCCGGCAAATTCAAAGAGTGCTGGGTAAAGAGCGGATCATCCTCCTGGCTATCGAGGATATTACCGAGCGTAAGGAGATAGAAGCCGGCCTGGAAAAGACCAGAAAAGAATTGGAAGCAACTAAAATATCCGAAGATGCTGCCCGTAACTATGCCGAGAGCATCATCAACACCGTACGCGAACCCTTAATCGCTTTGGACCAAGATTTAAGAGTAGTCTACGTCAGCCGCTCCTTCTATGAATTCTTTAAGGTAAAGCCTGAAGAGACTGTGGGGCAGCTTATTTATGACTTGGGCAATAAACAGTGGAATATCCCCAAACTGCGGGAACTACTAGAAACCATCCTTCCTCAGAAGACAACCTTTGATAACTATGAAGTTGAACACAATTTTGCTGTTATTGGCAGGCGTATAATGCTTTTGAATGCCAGGCAAATTGAAAGAGTGCTGGGTAAAGAGCGAATCATCCTCCTGGCTATTGAGGATATTACCGAGCGTAAGGAGATAGAAGCCGGCCTGGAAAAGACCAGAAAAGACCTGGAGGTTATTAAAAAATCCGCAGATGAAGTCAGTGAATTTTCCGAAAGCGTCATCAACACTGTACGTGAACCCTTAATTTCTTTGGATAAAGACCTCAGGGTGGTCACGGTCAGCCGCTCCTTCTATGAATTCTTTAAGGTAAAGCCTGAAGAGACTGTAGGGCAGCTTATTTATGACTTGGGCAATAAACAGTGGAATATCCCAAAGCTGCGGGAACTGCTGGAAACCATACTTCCCCAAAAGACAACCTTTGATAACTATGAAGTTGAACACAATTTTGCTGTTATTGGCAGGCGTATAATGCTTTTGAATGCCAGGCAAATTGAACGAGGAACGGGTAAAGAGCGGATTATCCTCCTGGCTATCGAGGATATCACCGAGCGTAAGGAGATAGAAAATGGCCTGGAAAAAGCCCATAAAGAGTTACAGGAGTTGGCCGTCGAGTTAAAACGTACCACCCGGGCAAAATCCGAATTCCTGGCCAACATGTCGCATGAGCTCAGAACCCCGCTTAATTCCATTAACGGTTTTTCTGAGATATTATATGACGAGACTTTCGGATCGCTTAATGAGAAGCAGAAAAAATATGTTGATTATGTTTTGACCAGCGGAAAGCACCTTCTCTTACTGATAAATCAGATACTTGATATGGCAAAAGTTGAAGCCGGAAAGATGAAGCTGGTATTATCCGGCTTACCTATGAAAAGCCTGCTAAACGAGATTTCACTGCTGGTAGCGGATATGGTCAGCAAAAAGAAGATTGAAATGTCGCTGGAAATAGCCGAAGATCTACCGAATATTGAAGGGGATGAGCTCAAGGTAAAAGAGATACTTTATAACCTGCTTTCAAACGCGGTTAAATTTACCCCAGAGGGTGGTAAAATCGGCATGCGTGCGAAAAAGGCTGATTCCGAGATAGAAATAGTGGTCTGGGATACGGGGGTCGGTATCGCATCTGAAAACATGGGGAAAATATTTGAAGGTTTTTTTCGTGTCGATACTCCATATTCCCGGGTAACTGAGGGGACCGGACTCGGTTTGCCGCTTTCTAAAAAGCTGGTTGAGTTACATGGCGGGAAGTTTTCTGTAGAGTCAGATGGGCTAAACAGAGGCACCTTGGTCCGGTTTACTCTGCCTATTATACCCAGGAAGGTGGTGTGAGATGAATAAAAAAGCCTTAGTTATCGACGATAATGCCAATAATCTTTTGTTGGAAAAAGATCTTTTAGAAGTTGCTGGTTTTGAAGTGTTCGAAGCTGAAAATGCTACTGTTGGAATTGCCATAGCCAGAAAAGAAAAACCGGATATTATTATTATGGATGTGCGGCTTCCAGATATGCGCGGCAGCGAAGCCGCCAGGATATTGCGTCAAGACAAAGAGATGAGCGAGATCCCAATAGTTTTTGTGACTGCTTCCGTACTGGCAGAAGGCAGAGAAGAGATAAAACCTATAACTAACAGCGGGTTCATAGGCAAGCCGATAAATACACGCACCTTTGTAACAGAAATCAGTCAATTTATTAAGGGAGATAGATGATGAAAGGCAAACCAGTAATTTTAGTTGTTGATGACCAGATTCAAAACATTGAACTTCTCGAAGCGTATCTTGTTGGGCAGGGTTATGAAATTATCAGGGCGGCAAGCGGTGAAGAAGCGCTGGAAAAACTTTCCGGTAATCAAATCGATCTGATTCTGCTGGACATAATGATGCCCAAGATGTCCGGCTTAGAATTGCTGGAGAAATTGCGTGCCGATGAAAAGACGCGGCTTATTCCGGTGGTGATGGTAACTGTACTTAAGGAGACCGAAGACAAGGTAAAAGCCCTTGAGGCAGGATGCGATGATTTTATTTCCAAGCCCGTTGATAAGATTGAATTATTAGCAAGAGTTAAGTCTATACTCAAGATAAGTTATTATCTCCGGCAGTTAGATGAAAAGGAGAAATTTAAGGCAGTGGTTGATAAAATAAGCGATGGCATTGCTATCTGTGGCCCAGATTATCTAATTAAAGACAGCAATGAGGCGATTTTAAAGTACTTAAATATTGTTGATCCGGCGAATATTAATTTGGTAGAAAGGCTATTCAAGAATTATTCTGTATCTATAAATAAAGAAGCTCTTATGGATTTAACGGTTGCGCATAAAACATTTGATATTGTAGGCGAAAAAACAGAAACAACAGAGGCATTATATTTAGAGGCAAATTTGGATTTGATAAAAAATTCCGCTGGAGAGCTATTAAGCGTTGTTTTTATTTTGCGTGATGTTACTGCAAGCCGCACTGAGGAACTCCTAAAACAGGATACCTTAACTCTTATTTCGCATAAATTGCGTACACCGTTGGGAGTGATTAGCGGAAAAATAGCATTGTTTCAGGATGGATTATATGGCGCTCTTAATGAGGAGCAAAAAGAAGCAATCGGCGCCATCTCCAAACAATCTTCTTTGCTTGTATCAATGGTGGAGGAACTGCTCGGGTTTACCATAGTATGTAGTCACTCCTCTTAAAGGAGATTGGCATTGATGTTGCTATTTTTCATCATTAAGTTCTTCGGAGCTGTTTTGTTAATAATTTTGTTCTTCGTTGTTGGTTTTATTTTTGTAAAACCAGTCCATACTCACCATCTTGTTTCAAAAGTTAATCCATCCCGAAGTTATCAGGAAAGCGTCAAGCGTATTAATGATTTACGCAGGCTCGATGGGGAAGATGTTTCCCCTGACGGGCGCCTTATTTTCTTGGCACACAGCGAGAAAACGCAGAAGACAATCGTGTTCTTCCATGGGAACACCAACAGTCCCAGGCAATTTGAAGCGCTGGGAAGGATCTTTCATAAAAAAGGATATAACGTTCTGATCCCCCGGATCCCTCACCATGGTTTTAAGGACCGGATGACCAAAGACCTCGTAAGACTTACTGCTCTGGAGATGGCCCAATTGTGCGACGAATCCGTGGATATTGCCCGGGGATTGGGTAAGCATATTGCGGTTGTTGGTTTTTCCATGGGCGCGAACATGGCTGGTTGGGTCGCGCAAAACAGAAGCGACGCTGATAAAGCTGTTATCATCGCTCCATTTTGGGGGTGGAAAGGGCTGCCAACAGGTTTTTTCAGACCGCTCATCAACCTCTCATGTATTTTGCCCAATATGTTCGTGTGGTGGGATAGAGAGGGAAAGACAGCGCTCATAGGGCCAACGTCTTCCTATTACCGGTTTTCGACCAGAGGGGTGGCTCAGATCATGCGCCTTGGCTGGTCAGTTATGAAAGAAGCCAGGAGCGTTGCGCCAAAAGCTCAGGCCATCGTTGTTATCACAAGCGCGCTGGATGATACGGTCAATGAGAAGAATCTCGATCGGGTCGTAGACGAATGGCAGAGGCACGGTGGCGTTAAGATTACACGCTTTCAGTTTGATAGAAGCTTGGATGTGTTTCACGATCTGATCGACCCCGAGCAGCCTTATGAGAAGACTGCAGTGGTTTATCCCAAGCTTATTGAGTTGATAGAGAATTCAGATATATTGTGAGGCGAGGTATTTTAATGAAAATTGACCTTAAAAAAACATTGCAGCAGCTTTACCCCAATCGGATCGATATATTAATATTGATCATAGCTTCAGCCACGTTGCTTTTTATCGGCCTCCACCTACCTGTCCTTACCGTACGCAAATTATGGGCGAAAAATACTTTTTCTATAATATCCGGGATAATGAATCTCTGGAAGGATAAGTATTATTTTCTTGCGGTTATTATTTTCTTTTTTTCTGTCATTCTTCCTATCGTAAAATTGACGACACTCTTTGTGATTTGGTACGTAAGATTAAGGGATAACCAGAGAAAATGGCTTCTCTACGGCCTGGGCTTTCTGGGGAAGTGGTCAATGCTGGATGTCTTTGTGACGGCTGTTATTATTGTGTCTGTAAAATTGGGCGCGCTGGCAAGCGCTAAGGCTGAAAGAGGCATTTATTATTTCGGGGTATCGATATTTTTGGCCATGCTTGTTACTCATTTACAGAGTAATTTAGTAAATCGCGCAGACAAGTTACAAAAATAACCTCTTATGTCCACCTTTCCGGGATGGACATCCTGTAAGCTTTTATCTCTTATTTTCCAATTTTCTTGCGCCGCAAAAGTCTTTGCGGCATCAAACAAAAAATAACCGCCAGTCGGCATTTTTTGTTTGATATTCTGCGTTATGTTCTATATAATAGGCTTGCTTGCGTTAAGAGATAAAGTTACAGCATATACAGCTTAGCGGAGCTACTAAAACATAACCCTATGCGAGTAAAATAGTTGCGTAGGGTTTTGTTTTTGGTAAAATAGTCTCGATTATGAGGATTGGATATGAGCCTAACAAAATTAAAGTCTGAGTTACAAAAACACAGCGATAGAAGAAAAGCTAAAATATTGCAACGGTTCTTTAAAACTGGGCCAGGAGAATATGCAGAAGGGGATATTTTTATTGGAATAAAAGTTCCAATTTTAAGGACTTTGGCCGAACAGTATCAATGCTTGGCATTGAATGAAACCTTAAGGCTGCTAAAATCGCGCATTCACGAAGAGCGATTATTGTCTTTGCTTATTCTCATTCTGAAATACCGTAAAGTAGATTTATCAGAGAAAGAAAAAATATATAAAGCATACTTGAATCATTCCGAATACATAAATAATTGGGACCTTGTGGATGCTACGGCAAAACATATTATTGGGGATTTTCTCAAGGACAAAGACAGAACGCCTCTTTACAGGTTAGCACGCTCTGATTCTCTATGGGAAAGGAGAATCGCTATTTTATCTACATTCCATTTTATCGAAAATAATGATTTCAAAGATACCCTGAAAATAGCGGAAATCCTAATTTCTGACCCACATGACTTAATTCACAAGGCAGTGGGCTGGATGTTGCGGGAAGTAGGTAAGAGGGACAGAGATTCTGAAGAGAGGTTTTTGAAAAAATACTACACGAATATGCCCAGAACTATGTTGAGATATGCGGTCGAAAAGTTTCCGGAAACAAAAAGACAAGCATATTTACAAGGAACCGCATAGATTTGTCAGGCTTTTCTCAAGCAGTATTGCTTCTTCCGACAGACACCAGTTGCGAAACTCATCCACTACGCCCCTTGCAATAAAAAATGTTGCGATGGGTTTTTATTTGAAGTAGAATAAATTGAAACAACAAATAAAATAAGCAGACATGCTATGGCAAAAATTAAACTGGATTTACATGATATTTTTAACCGAGGACAGACGATTGAAACAGAGCTTCACCGGGTTGTCGAGGAGGCTGTGGGAAAAAGAATCTCCTTAATAGAAATTATTCCAGGGAAGGGAAGCGGCCAGTTAAAGAAACATGTTTTGCGGTTTTTGCAGCAACCGAGAATAAAAAAACTTTATCATCGGATAGAGAAAGATGACAAGAATTTTGGCAGGATTTTTGTACATTTTCGACATTAAAAAATTACCTGCGCAGAATAAACCCTAACTGATGTTTTCTATGAAAGCTAATTGATATGTTTGGCGCATCAGGTTTTTCTTTTACTAACCTTATTGCTGGTTTTATTTTTAGCGGGATTGGTCTCGTTGCCTTTGTCTATGGGAAAAAACAAGGCAGTTTCAAGCCGCTTTCTATCGGCATAGCTCTTATGGCGTACCCTTACTTTTTAACAAGTACTTTTTGGCTCTATGTAGTAGGGATTGGCTTATGCTTACTACTGTGTTATTGGCGTGATTAACTCTTTATATTGCATAAGTGGAGATAAAGAAGTATAATTTATCCTAAGCTATGATTTAGCGTAAACCGCCTAGTGCGGAATTAGTAAATGTAATAGGATAAATGGCAGGCGTAGCGTATTACCTGTAAAAGTAAAGATAAAGGGGATGTGCCTCTTTATCAATAAACAAGGAGGAAGTATGGGGTTTCAGGAACGCGGTGGTGGATTTGGCGGGCGTCCCAGGGAAATGCATAAGGTGACTTGTTCAGAATGCAAGAAAGAATGCGAAGTCCCTTTCAAACCCAGCGGAGATCGTCCGGTATATTGCAAAGAGTGTTTCTCAAAGCGCAAAGATAATAGCCGATAGATGAGATTCGCTGTAAGGTTCGGATAAGCCCTCTGTGAGCAAAATGCTTGCAGAGGGCTTTTGCTTGAGGTATAATCAGCGTATGCAAATAGTAAGAAAGATATTAACGCTCGATGAGCTTAAGCAGATGGCTGCTGATACCTTTGGGAACATGGTAAAAGCAGTCATTGATGTTGACAGAGAGCTTATTGCAGTTGATGCCGAACTTCATTCGGACCTGGAAGCATTACTTTTAGAAGATGGTTCAAAACAGAAAAATATTTGGGGTATTAATTTTTATCCGGAAATCCAGAGCGATGATTTTCTTGAATTTGATTCCATGATTAATATGCGCCCATCTCAGGGTAATAGAAGCCGCGGTATAGAAAATGAAGAAATACGCAAGAAGATCATTAAAATTGCTGCAGAAAGGATTAAGCGATGAGTTATCAGCATAAAAATCTTGCGGCGGGCCGTTGGAGTCAATTGTCATTCTTAGAGCAAATGGCGAATATAGGAAGCGAAGTGGAACGCGCTTTGAATTGGAGGCTTAAGAATAATACTGTATATTGCCAGCTGGCGGCTGAGAGAGCCCTTGAGCTTGTGGAATTAACTATAGAAGGAATTAAGGATTTCGCGCGTCTTAAGGAACTTACCCGTTTACGAGAGGCCATAGCGGATTACTTCTTTGGATCAAATCAATTTATCTCCTCAGACTCATTATGGCGGAAGTATTTTTCTAGTTTCACTTATGCCGCACGTAGAAATTATTGACAATTAGGGGAGCCATTGATTTTCTAGCCTTCTGTGATAGAATGTATTGCAGAGGGTTTTTGTTTGAAGTAGAATAGTTAAAAAGGATTAGAGATGAATTTTACAAAGCAAAGCAAGATAGAAAATATTAAAGCGCGCGTTTTTAAGTTAATAGGGACGGTTTCCTACCAAAATGGTTCTATTGTAAGCCGAGAAGTGGTAAATAAAAAAACAGGGACTGTAACTATATTTGCTTTTGATAAAGGAGAGGGGCTGAGCGAACATACAGCGCCATTTGATGCTTTAGTTTATATACTTGATGGCGAAGCTAAAATTTTTATCTCTGGTAAACCCTTTCTGGTAAAAAAGAATGAAATGATTATAATGCCTGCCAATAAACCGCATGCTTTGAAAGCAGTAAAGAAATTCAAGATGCTTCTTATACTTATACGCTCATAATAATATGTCAAAAGAAAAGATATTAATAATAGAAGACGAAAAAGATATAGTCAAAATGCTTGACTATAACCTGAAAAAAGAGGGTTTTAAAACCTTGTCAGCCCATAATGGCGAAGATGGCCTGGATATGGCTCGCAAAGAAAATCCGGACCTTATTCTTTTAGATTTAATGCTCCCTGAGATGGATGGCCTGGATGTCTGCAAAGCCATTAAAAACGAGGCCAAAACATCTCATATACCTATAATTATACTTACTGCCAAGGCGCAAGAAGCGGATAAAATCGTAGGTTTGGAATTAGGCGCTGATGATTATATGACTAAACCATTTAGCCCAAGAGAGCTAATTGCCAGGATTAAAGCAGTATTGCGCCGCATGAAAGAAAAGGACAAGCTTCCCGAGGTATTAAGGATAGGCGATTTAACAATAGATTTTTCTAAAATCATGGTATCTATTAAAGCTAAACCTATAGAGCTTACAGCAAAAGAGTTTGAGTTACTGAAGACGCTTATAAAGGCAAAGGGCAGAGTCCTGTCCAGAGATTATCTCTTAGATACCATATGGGGTTTTGACCAGGCCCTTGAAATACAGACCCGCACCGTGGATGTGCATATACAAACTCTCCGTAAAAAGATAAAAAGCGAAGCAAAGCGCATAGTTACCGTTAAAAATTACGGCTATAGGTTCCAATTAGAGCCAGATGAAGATTAAAAAACATAGTTTTATATTCAGACTAACATTTTCTTATGTATTTATAATTTTAATTTCATTTGGATCCGCTTATTTATTCCACGCTATTTTACCAGGTTTATTTATTGCATTAGGCCTGGCCTTCTTGTCCAGCTTACTTTTAACCAGAGACATGACTCTGAAAGTGCATAAGATCGTTCGTATTTCCGACAGTTTTTCAAAAGGCGACTTTAGCCATAAAATATTCCTGGATTCAAAAGATGAATTAGGAGAACTTGCCTCTACTTTAAATAGCATGGCTCAAAACCTGGAGGACAAGATCCATGAAATTGAAATAAAAAATCAGCATCTTGTGGCTATTCTGGAGAGCATGGTTGAAGGCATAATAGTTGTTGATAAGGCCAGCCGCATAGTTTCTGTTAATTCTAGTGTCGAGAAGATATTTAATATTCCAAAGAAGGATTTGGAAGGCAAGGTTTTCTTAGAAGTAATACGTAATAACGACATCTCGGATATTATAAGCAAAGTTTTAAAAAAAGGCGAATTTACATCGTGCGAACTAACTCTTATGTGGCCGGTACAGAAGATTTTCCAGATTAACGCTTCTCCTATTTTTAAGAAAGAGGGAGTTTCTGGCTGCCTTTTAGTTGTTCACGATATAACAGAAATAAGGAAGTTGGAAACTATGCGGCGTGATTTCGTGGCAAATGTGTCTCATGAGCTAAAGACCCCGCTTACTTCTATAAAAGGTTTCGTAGAGACGCTTCTAGAAGGGGCTTTAGAGGACAAAGAGAATAACCGCCATTTTTTAAAGATAATCCAGGAACATGGGGAACGCCTTAATAAATTGGTTGATGACCTTCTTTCTCTTTCGCATCTGGAATCCAAAGAAATCTTGCTGGAAAAAGACATTTTTAACCTGCGGCAGCAAGTTGAAAAGGTTATTATGGGTTTCAAAGAACAATTAAAGAAAAGAAATGTAGATATTAAGAATGAAATACCAGCAAACAGTTTAATAAATGCGGATAAAGACAAGATAGAAGGGGTATTTACAAATCTTATTGATAATGCCATAAAATTCAACAGAGAGAAAGGTGCTATTAGAATCTACAGTCAGCAGGAAGGCGATAAAATTAAAATTATCGTAGAAGATTCCGGTGTTGGCATCCCTGAAAAAGATATCCCCCGCATTTTTGAACGTTTCTACCGGGTAGATAAAGCGCGCTCGCGCGATCTTGGCGGAACGGGCCTCGGACTTTCCATAGTAAAGCACATTGTCGAATTGCACGGCGGCAATGTAGGCGTGGAAAGCGTAGAAGGCCTTGGTTCTAAGTTTTGGTTTACTCTTCCAAATACTCATTAAATCCACCCAAAAAACTTTACAAACATTTTACTTATCCTTGAAGCGCATTTAATAGCCTTCTTTTATAATTGTCTATGCAAATGAAAGGAGGTGAGAAATGAATGCGCAGGCAATGTCAATGGACGAAAGGATTTTTGTAGCCAGCCATTTGCGTTCCCAGCTTACGAGGCTTCAGCATGTACTGGATGTTGTAGAAGAAAAAAATGAAGTTGAGTGCGATTTTACGCATGAATCTATCAAGGAGATAGAGATAAAGCTGCGCCAGCTTAGAAAACTGTGCGCTAATTAAAAAGGAGGAATAAAATGAGGAGATTAGTTTTGATAATGGCGGCGGGGATTTTTTTATTTGGTTTTTCAGGCCTCGCGTTTTCTGCCACTACCCAGGTGGATGCCCTGATAGAGAAATTGGTGGAAAAGGGGATACTCGACCGTCAGGAATCCATAAAGCTGAAAAGCGAGATCGCGGAAGATGAGAAACTGGTGAGGGAGGAAGGATTAAAACAGAGTTTACCCAGCTGGGTAAGAGACACAAAATTAAAAGGCGATTTCAGGACGCGTTACCAGTATGACAGAAAAAGGAATACTGCTACGCAGAATGAAAGAAGCAGGATAAGGATGAGGTTTGGCACAGAATCGGAGGTAAACGACCAGACTAAGGTTTATTTCGGCCTTGCGAGCGGCAACAGCAGTGACCAGCGCTCCACAAACCAGACACTTACTGATTCTTTCGCAAAGAAAAGTGTATGGATAGATTATGCTTACGCGTCTTACGCGCCTGTGGCCTGGGCCGCCTTATCGGCAGGCAGGATGAAAAATCCTGTATGGCAGACAGGCGATATGCTCTTTGATACCGATATAAATCCCGAAGGCGCAGCTATACAGCTTAAACATGCCTTAGGCGATAGAACTAATTTTTTCATGAATAACGCTTTTTTTATCCTGGATGATTCTGCATCCCCTAACGGCACAGGATCTGATCCCACTATGTTTGTAATTCAGCCCGGCGTAGATATAAAGGTAAATGACAAGACAAACCTGAAATTAGCAGGCGCTTACTACGGGTTCAACAGCGTAAAAAATCAGGTTCTGGACGGCACTTCCGGAACCAATACTTTGTCAGGCGGGGGAACATCTTTATTGAACTATGATTTTGACGCGTGGAGCGTTAGTTCGGAGTTAGGGCTGAAAGAGCCTATGTTGATATCGAAGTTCATTCCCTATATAGCGGTATTCGGTGACTATATAGAGAACATGGACCCGTCTTCAGAGAATACAGGTTACATAGCGGGTTTCAAGTTCGGCAATAAAAAGGTCTCTAACTGGAAACAATGGCAGGCCAAATATACCTATAGAAGTATAGGTAAAGATGCTGTCCTGGATATATTTCCGGATTCTGACGCTTACGGCGGATTTACTGATGTCAAGGCGCATGAATATCTTTTGATGTACGGCTTGAGCAAGAATGTGTGGCTGGAGCTGGATTATTATCAGTCTGACAGAATCAAGGCCGCAAGTAATAAGGAGAAACTTTTTCAGGCGGACATGAACTTTAAATTTTAAGGAGGGTTAGATGAACAGATTTTTAAAACTAAGTATTTTCGGAATAGTAGCGGTTTCCTTGTCCTGCCTCTTTCTGGCAGGCGAGGTTTTCGCGGCATCGAAATTAATCAAGGTTGATGGCTCGAGCACGGTTTTTCCCATAACCGAGGCAGTAGCTGAGGAATTTCAAAAGGCGAACAGCGGAATTAAGGTTATGGTCGGGATCTCAGGCACGGGCGGAGGTTTCAAGAGGTTTGGCAGGGGAGAAACAGACATCAGTGACGCTTCAAGGCCTATAAAACCAAAAGAAATAGATTTAGCCAAAGAGAACAACATCGAATATATCGAACTGCCGGTTGCTTACGATGGATTATCAGTTATAGTAAATCCCAAGAATACCTGGGCAGATTATTTAACAGTTGAGGAATTAAAGAAGATGTGGGAGCCTGCCAGCCAGGCAGTTATTACAAAATGGAGCGAAATAAGGGCTGGTTTCCCGGATAAAGAAATCCGGCTCTTTGGGCCCGGCACAGACTCCGGCACCTTTGATTATTTCACAGAAGTGATCTGCGGCAAGTCAGGCGCCTCAAGAGGCGATTATACTGCCAGTGAGGATGACAATGTGCTGGTCGAGGGCATTGCCTCGGATACTAATGCCCTGGGTTATTTTGGCCTGGCTTATTATGAGCAGAATAAAGATAAACTGAAGGTTGTGCCGATTGACGATGGAAATGACGCGAATGGAAAAGGCCCTATCTCGCCGTCACTAGGATCTGTGATGGATTCCACTTATCAGCCTTTAGCCAGGCCCATATTTATCTATGTCAGCGTCAAGGCGGCCCAAAAGGATGAGGTAAAAAAGTTTGTGGAATTCTATCTTAAGAATGCCGCGGAATTAGTAAGGGAAGTAGGGTATATTCCTTTATCTAGCGAGGCATACGAGGCTGCTCTTGGGCGTTTTCAAAAAGGCGTCACCGGATCTGTCTTTGGCGGTAAGGCCGCGAAAGCAGGGCTGAGCATGACAGAACTTTTACGCATGGAGAAATAATTTGTTATTGAAAAGGAGAGTTCTTTTAAAAATAAAAGAAACGCTGATAGAAAGGCTGCTTTTTTTCTGCAGCCTTTTATCAGTGTTTACTACCCTGGGGATCATTTTGGTCCTGTCTTTTGAAACCTTTGAGTTTTTTAAAGAAGTGCCGGTTTTAAAATTTCTAACCGATACCCAGTGGACCCCGCTCTTTATCAATAAGCACTTTGGGATACTGCCATTGCTTAGCGGAACATTCCTGACCACTCTAATCGCTATGCTGGTGGCCATGCCTGTAGGCCTGGTGGGCGCGGTTTATTTAAGCGAATACTCTTCTTTAAAGGTAAGGAATATCGTCAAGCCTTTATTAGAGATATTGGCGGCGGTGCCTACAGTGGTATATGGATATTTTGCCCTTCTTTTTTTAACGCCTCTTCTAAAGAAGATTATCCCTTCTTTAAGCGGGTTCAATGCCTTATCCAGCGGCATGGTCATGGGGATTATGATCATCCCGCTTATTGTTTCATTGAGCGAGGACGCGATGCGGGCTGTGCCTATGGGTTTGAGGGAAGGCGCGTACGCGGTCGGCTCAAACAGGTTGCAGGTATCTTTCAGGATAGTTTTGCCCGCGGCATTATCTGGGATTATAGCGGCATTTATCCTCGCGGTATCAAGGGCAATAGGCGAAACAATGATAGTGGCCATTGCCGCCGGCCAGCAGCCAAAGTTGACCTTGAACCCTTTAGTCCCTGTCGAAACCATCACCGCTTATATCGTCCAGATAAGCCTCGGAGATACCCCGCATGGCACGCTTGAATACCGCACTATCTTTGCCTGCGGCATGAGTCTTTTTATCCTCACCTTTATATTAAATATGCTGAGCTTTAAACTAAAGAGGCGCTTTCAGGAGGTATATGAATAGAAAATCGCGTAATAAAAGACTGGATAAAGGCTTCAGTATCCTGGGTATTGCCTCGATAGCCTTTGGCCTGATCGTGCTTTTAGTTTTGATTATTGATGTTTTTTTAGACGGTTCAGCCAGGCTCAGCTGGAGTTTTTTTACGAGTTTTCCCTCGCGTAAGCCGGAGCTTGCCGGGATACTTTCGGCATGGGTAGGGACTGTATGGATAATGGCTATAACAGCGCTTATAGCCCTGCCCCTGGGTATAGGCGCGGGTATTTATCTGGAGGAATATGCCGGAAAGAACCGTTTGACTGATTTTATCGAGATAAATATCGCCAATCTGGCAGGGGTTCCTTCGGTGATATACGGGCTCCTGGGCCTGGGCCTCTTTGTGCGCTATTTTAATTTAGACAGGAGCATCCTGGCAGGAGGCCTGACCTTAGCGCTTTTGATCTTGCCTGTAATTATACTTTCTACGCGGGAGGCGCTCAGGGCAGTGCCTTTTTCAATCCGGGAAGCCTCCTATGCCTCAGGAGCTACGAGATGGCAGACAGTGCGATATCAGGTTATTCCAGCGGCATTCGGCAGTATTATGACCGGCGTTATCCTGGCTATGTCTCGGGCAGTGGGAGAGACAGCGCCTCTTATTACAATAGGCGCGCTTACCTATATAGCTTTTTTGCCGCAAGGATTATCCGATCCGTTTACTGTCCTGCCGATCCAGATATTTAACTGGGTCTCCAGGCCGCAGAAGGGCTTTTTCGCGAACGCCGCTGCCGGCATTATCGTGCTTTTGGGCCTGACCCTTATTATGAACGCGGCCGCTATTTTGTTAAGGCACCATTATCAAAAGAAAATAAGGTGGTAAAATGCAAAATCCAACATTTGAAATAAAAGCAATGAGGGCGTCTTACGGCGCGAAAGAAGTCCTGAAAGGGATAGACATAAATATCCTGTCAAATTCTGTTACCGCTATTATCGGGCCGTCAGGCTGCGGCAAGAGCACGTTTATCCGCTCCCTGAACAGGATCAATGACCTGATACCTAATTTCCACGCTTCAGGAGACATACTTTATCGCGGGGAAGATATTTATAGCGGAGATGTGGATGTGGTTGACTTAAGGAGGCGGATAGGAATGGTTTTTCAGAAACCAAACCCCTTCCCTAAATCCATCTATGATAACATCGCCTATGTCTTGCGGGTCCACGGGTTTGATATGAGAGAGATGATAGACGAGATCGTGGAAAAGAGCCTCAGGAAGGCCGCTCTTTGGGACGAGGTTAAGGATAACTTAAAGCAAAACGCGCTTACGCTTTCAGGCGGCCAGCAGCAGCGGCTATGCATAGCGCGCACTTTAGCTATTGAGCCGGAAGTCCTTCTCTTTGATGAGCCTTGTTCGGCATTGGACCCGATTTCTACCGCCAAGGTAGAGGAATTGATCCATCAGTTAAAGCAGAATTATACTATCGTGATAGTGACTCACAATATGCAGCAGGCAGCCAGGGTGTCTGACCACTCTGCCTTCTTTTTGATGGGGGAACTTATTGAATTCGGCAAGACTCAGGATATCTTCACAAAGCCTGTGGACGCGAGAACAGAGGCTTATATTACCGGGAGGTTTGGATAATGAAACGTCATCTGGATCAGGAACTTGCGGGCTTGAAGGAAGAGCTGCTTAAGATGGGCATTTTGGTTGAGAATGCTATTTTTGAGTCAATAAAAGCTCTTAAAGGCCTTGATAAAGAAATCGCTGTCAAGGCAATCAATGATGACAGGATAATTGATGATATGGAAAATAAGATTGATGAAAAGTGTATAGACTTATTGGCATTGCAGCAGCCTATGGCAGTGGACCTCCGTTTTATAACAATGTCCATGAAAATCTCTACGGATCTGGAAAGGATAGCGGATCTGGCTATAGATATTGCTCGGAGAGTGCTGGAGCTTACAGGAAAACCTTTACTAAAGCCTCTTATCGATATCCCAAAACTTACGGATCTCGCGAAACAGATGACAAAAGACGCTATCAATGCGTTTGTTAACCAGGACCCTGATCTTGCGGGCAAGGTGATTTTATTGGACAGGGAAGCGGATAGGCTAAGGGATATTATTCAGAAAGAATTGATGGAGGATTTTATAGCTAAAGATCCGTCTGCTACGCCCCGCGCCGTACCTTTACTTTTAATAGCCCGCCATCTTGAGCGCATATGTGATCACGCGACCAATATCGCCGAGGATGTTATCTATATGGTCAAAGCCGATGTTGTCAAACATCATCCAGAAAAACTCAAATAAATATAGGCAATAGCTTCATTATCAAGGTATAATAAGACATATGAAAAAGACTTCCAAAGAATACGAAGTTGGAGATATGGCTATAGATAGCTTAATAAGCGAACTTGCCAAAAAATCTTCTTCTACTGAAACCGAATATCTGTTGCGCGAAATACTAACGACCGCTGTTAAATTAGGCAGGGAATCCGGCGATAAGGGGGATCTCAAACTTGTAAATAATGCACTGAAGGAACTGCGTTATTCTTTCAAGATATTTTCTCCTTATAGAGATGTTAAAAAGGTAATAATCTTTGGGTCAGCGAGATCTAAAAAGGTGTCAGCCGAATATAAGATGGCTGAAGAATTTGCTAAAAAGCTGACAGAAAAAGGCTACATGGTTGTAACAGGAGGCGGCCCCGGAGTTATGGAGGCCGGTAATAAAGGCGCCAAAGAGGGGAAAGATTTCGCGTTAAATATCCGCCTTCCTTTCGAACAAAAACCTAATCCATATATAGACGAAAAAGATAAAATAATCAATTTTAAATATTTCTTTACCAGGAAACTGATCTTTGTGAAAGAGACTGACGCGACCGCTCTTTTTCCGGGGGGATTCGGCACAAATGACGAAGGGTTCGAAATGCTCACTCTTATCCAAACCGGGAAATCTAAACCCAGGCCTATAGTTTTAATGGAGCCGAAAGGCTCAAGATACTGGACTGATTGGAAGCGTTTTATGAATAATCAGTTATTCAAAAATGGATTTATTGATAAGAAAGATTTTAATCTTTTTCGTATTGTGAAAAGTGCTGATGAAGCAATCAAATGTATAGAAGATTTTTATAGAATATATCACTCTATAAGGTATGATTCAGGTTTGACTGTATTAAGGCTGAATAAAAAGATCTCAGGGGAAACATTAAATCTTATCAATAGGAAATTTAAGGATATTCTGACAGGTGGCGAAATCAGGTTTTCGCCTCCTACGGAGAAAGAAATAGAAAAGAGAGAATATCTCCAGTTGCCTCGGCTTGCAATGAACTTCAATCTGCGTGATTATGGCAGGCTTTGCGAGATGATTCGTATTATTAATAGAGATTAAGCGCAATACCCTCCTGGGCTTTAAGCCCATATTTTACCTATATTTTACATAGATTTTACATAGGCCAAACATTGCCATGCTAATATAATAAAAATATAAAAGGGAGGTATTATGCTTAAAAAAGGGTTATTTATTTTTATAATATCAATGTTTGCGGTTTCTGTATTTGCGGGCCAGGGTAAAAACTCTATACAGATAAAAGGCTCTGATACAATGGTGAATTTGGGCCAGGCATGGGCAGAGAAATATATGGAGAAATATCCAGGAGATTTTATAGCGGTTACAGGCGGTGGGTCAGGCACTGGGCTTTCCAGCCTTATAAGCGCTTCTTGCGACATAGCTATGAGCTCAAGGAATATAAAGGATAAAGAAATTGCGCTTGCCAATAAAAAAGGCGTAAATCCAAATGAAATAAAGGTTGCCCTGGATGGCCTGGCAGTAGTAGTAAATCCAGGTAATGTTTTGGATAAACTTACTATAGATCAGTTGGCAGGTATTTTTACAGGCAGGATTACTAACTGGAAGGATGTCGGCGGTAAGGATGAAAAGATAGTTTTGCTTTCCCGTGAAGTGAATTCAGGCACGCATGTTTATTTTAAGGAGCATGTATTGAGGGAAAACGATCCCAATAACAAAGAAGAGTTTGCGCCAGGCGCTTTAATGCTTTCATCGTCACAGGCTATTGCTGATGAAGTAGCCGGAAACTCTTCCGCCATAGGCTATTACGGCATGGGGTATATTTCAGCCAAACAAAAACCAGTTGCTATAGCCAAAGACGAAAAATCAGAATATGTAGAACCTACGATAGAAAATGTCGTAAACAATAAATACCCCATATCAAGGCCTTTGTTTCTCTATACCAATGGCACGCCTCAAGGGCTGGTAAAAAAGTTTGTAGATTTCGCGCTTTCCAAAGAGGGCCAAGATATAGTCTTAGCTACTGATTTTGTTCCCATAAGCAGGTAATAACTTTTTTACGCGGAGCTTCGCGTTAACTTCTATGCGTAAGTTTAAAGAATTTATTATAGAAAAGCTTATTCTTATATGCGGAATAGCTTCTATATTTTTTGTAGCGTTGATTTTTTTATTTCTCCTGAAAGAAGGCCTTGCGGTATTTAATATCGTAAGTCCTTTTCAATTTTTATTCGGGAAAAGCTGGTATCCTATTTCAGACCCGCCGCAGTTAGGCATACTTCCTCTTATATTAGGCTCACTTCTTGTTACACTGGGAGCCGCGATTATTTCTATTCCGATAGGCGTGGGTTGCGCGATATATATAGCAGAAGTAGCTCCTTTAAAAATAAAAGAGGTCCTGAAAGCAGGCATAGAGTTATTAGCTGCCATACCTAGCGTTGTCCTTGGTTTCATAGGAATGGTAACGCTTGTGCCTTTAGTTAAAAATATTTTTCACTTGCCCACAGGCTTAACTGCTTTATCAGGTTCTATAATGCTTGCGTTTATGGCCATGCCTACAATAGTATCTATTGCGGAAGACGCGCTTTATTCTGTGCCAAAAAATTATAAAGAAGGGGCTTTTGCGCTGGGAGCGACGCATTGGCAGACCATATATAGAGTCATGCTGCCTGCCGCGTCCAGCGGCATACTGGCCGCAGTCATGCTCGGCATCGGGAGAGTGATAGGAGAGACAATGGCTGTTATGATGATAACAGGAAATGCGGCTGTTCTGCCGCAAAGTATTTTTGTTCCGGTCAGAACCCTTACAGCTACAATCGCGGCTGAAATGGGAGAGGCGGTTGTAGGCGGCGAACATTACTTTGCGCTTTTTGCCATAGGCATAGTTTTATTTATAATTAGTTTCGCGATTAACGTGACAGCGGATTTCTTTTTACATAAAAGACAATGAACCCATTCGACTTTGTTCAGGGTTCATCCTGAGCAAGCGACGAATGAAATGAGGAGCGCGTCGAAGGATGAAAAGAAATTCTCACAGGACTCAGAAAATAGCTTTTTTCTTTTTATTCCTGGCAACGCTTTTGATAGTAGTGCCTGTCGGTTTAATATTGGTGATAATTATTCAAAAGGGCCTCCCAGCCATAAACTGGCAATTTCTTTCTGATATACCGCGTCAAGGCATGCGCTCCGGGGGCATTTTTCCTGCGATTATAGGCACGGTATATTTGGTCACAGGCGCAATAATATTTGCCCTGCCCATAGGGCTTTTGGCTGCAATATATCTCAGCGAATATTCAAAGGATAATTTATTAAACAGGGTTATAAAATTAGCTATTGTAAATTTGGCAGGGGTACCGTCTGTAGTTTATGGGCTTTTTGGCTTAGCTTTATTTGTGGTATTTTTTAAATTCGGAGCGTCCATACTTTCGGGGTCTCTTACTTTAGGCATAATGATCCTCCCTATAGTTATTACAACTTCCCGGGAGGCATTAGAAAGCGTGCCTCAATCATTCCGCGAGGTAAGCCTATCATTGGGCGCAAGCAAGTGGCAAACCATAAGGCATATTGTTCTGCCGAATGCCGTACCCGGAATACTGACCGGAACTATTTTAGGCCTTGGAAGGGCTGCAGGAGAAACAGCGCCAATCCTATTTACAGTGGCAGCATTTTACTTGCCGCAGCTGCCGAATTCAATATTTGATCAGGCAATGGCCTTGCCGTATCATTTGTACGCCATATCGACCCAGATCCCTAATGTAGGCGAAAAGATACGATACGGGACAGCTTTTGTTTTATTGGCGCTGGTTTTATTTATGAATCTAGTAGCAATAATTATACGCTATAAATTCAGAAAGAAAAAGAAATGGTAAAATTTGAAATAACTGACCTTAACATCTGGTTTGATTCTACTCAAGCGCTAAAAGATGTCAGCATGCAGGTCCTAGCCAATGAGATTTTAAGCATTATAGGCCCGTCTAACAGCGGTAAGACGACTTTTCTAAGAATGCTAAACCGCCTTAATGATCTTAACCCTCGTTTTAAAATGAATGGAGATGTCCGATTTGACGGTGAAGACATAAGCAATATCGATGTCGAACTTTTACGCAGGAGAATAGGAATGGTGTTTGCCTTGCCTCTGCCGCTTCCTTTGTCTATATTTGATAATGTGGCTTATGGAATGAAGATGGCAGGCATAAAGAGCAAAAAGCATCTGGCGCAAGTAGTGGAAAATGCTCTAAAGCATGCGTATCTATGGGAAGAGGTAAAAGACAGGATGAATGAATCTGCTTTTAAACTATCAGGTGGCCAGCAGCAACGCTTGTGCATAGCCAGGACTCTTGCTGTAGAGCCGGATGTTCTTTTATTTGATGAACCCTGTTCAGGCTTAGATCCTATATCTACAGCAAAGGTAGAGGACGCTATGGTAAAGTTAAAAGAAAAATACACCATAGTTCTTGTGACAAATAATGTAAAACAGGCGGCCAGGGTAGGAGACAGGACAGCTTTTTTCTTAAGCGGAGAGCTTATAGAATTGGATAAGACAGAAAAGATTTTCACTGTGCCGCAGGATAAGCGCACAGATGGTTACATAAGAGGGAAATTTGGTTAATGGCAAAGATATCAACGGAAAAACTTAATCTATGGTATGGCGATTTTCAAGCATTGCAAGATGTAAACGCAAGTTTTGAGCCCAATAGGATTACTGCTATTATCGGGCCTTCAGGCTGCGGGAAATCTACTATGCTGCGCGTTTTTAACCGTATGAACGATTTGGTAGAAAACGTTAAAACAAGTGGCAAAGTCCTGGTAGACGGGATAGATATACTTGATTTAGACGCGGATCTGGTAAAACTTCGTAAAGAGGTAGGCATGGTTTTTCAGAGGCCGAATCCGTTTCCGCTGTCTATTTACGAGAATATAGTTTTCGGGGAAAGGGTGCATTCAGAAAATATAAGAAGAGATAGATTAGACGAGATAGTAGAGATGAGTTTAAAAAGCGTTCTTTTGTGGGACGAGTTGAAAGACAAACTGAAAGAATCTGCGTTGAGGTTGTCCCTGGAGCAGAGACAGCGCCTTTGTATAGCGCGCCTTATCGCAGTAAAGTCTGATGTGTTATTGATGGATGAACCTTGCTCTACGCTGGATCCGCAGGCAACAGAGAAAATAGAAGAGTTAATGCGTGAATTAAAAAATAATTATACTATAATAATAGTTACTCATAATATGCAGCAGGCAGCCCGCGTTTCGGACGATACGGGTTTTATGCTTCTCGGAGAACTTGTAGAATTCGGAAGGACGCAGGATATATTTACCGCGCCGAAAGACAAAAGAACAGAAGATTATATTACAGGTAGATATGGATAAAAATAGGGGGTTATAATGGAAAGACATGTTGATCAAGAGTTAAAAATCTTAAATCAGGAAATATTGCAAATGGGCGCTTTTGCGGAAGAGGCTATCTATAAATCTGTGGAGGCGCTTAAGAATAGAGATAAGGCATTGGCCAAAAGCGTGATAGACAATGATAATAATGTTGATCAGTTGGAGCTGGCTATAGATGAGAAATGTATAGACTTGATAGCCAGATACCAGCCTATGGCCAAGGACCTGCGCTTTATTACAACAGGTATGAAAATAAATGCAGAGCTTGAAAGAATAGCTGATATAGCAGTGGATATTGCTCAGCGCACTCTTGAACTTGTGGATAAACCTTTATTAAAACCATTAGTTGATATACCAAAATTAGCTTCCGTTGCCCAGAATATGGTAAAGATGTCTATAGATTCCTTTATTAAGGGTGATATAGAATTGGCCAAAAAGGTGCTCCTGTCAGACCCAGAGGCTAATGAGTTAAGAAATCTCATCCAGAAAGAATTGACAGAAGATTACATGGCAAAGGACAGCTCTAGCGTTCCAAGGGCAGTGCAGCTATTATTGATAGTGCGTTTCTTAGAGCGCATATGTGACCACACCACTAACATAGCAGAGGACGTAATATACATGGTGCAGGCTGAGGTGGTAAAGCACCAGCAGGGTAAAGTGATAAAATAAACCCGGATTTTGGTATAAACAGGATTTACACAAAAATGCATGAGTATCATATCGTAGAAGGCGTAGTGAAACAGATACTGGAAAAAGCAAAGAACTCCAACGCTAAAAAGATAACAAGCGTTACCCTTATTCTGGGAGAGCTTTCAGGACTGCAGGAAGAATCTATAAGAACATATTTTGATAACCTTGCCAAAGAAAATCTTCTTGAAGGCGCAAGGCTGATTATAAAGCCGGTCAAATCAAAATTGAGATGTAAAGATTGCAGCTCCATATTTGAACACGAAAAATCAAACTTCAATTGCCCGAAATGCTCTGGTCTAGGCGTCCTGACAAATTCCGGCAAAGAATTCTACATTGACAACATAGAAATCGACTCCTAAGTTGACACTTCTGACAATGTCAGAAGTGTCAACTTAGCGGTAGACTAGAGACAAAGAGGCGAAATGAAACAATTTTTTGTGCAGGTGATAACAACAGTACCTGGGAAGAAAGATGCAGAAAGGCTGACAAAAGAAATCCTGAATAAAAAGCTTGGCGCATGCGTGCAGATCATAGGTCCGTTTAAGAGTGTATATAGATGGAAGGGCAGGATAGAAAATGCCAAAGAATGGGCCTGCCTGATAAAAACTAGAAAAACGCTTTATAAAAAAGTTGAAAGCGCAATCAGGAAAATCCACCCTTATGAAGTTCCTGAAATCATAGCAGTTTCAATTGCGCAGGGCAGTAAAGATTATCTAAAATGGCTTTCTGGTAATACTATAAAAAATCATGGATAAAGTTAAGCTTGGGATCTCAAGTTGTCTTCTTGGAGATAATGTCAGGTATGACGGCGGGCATAAACTTGACCATTACCTTAAAGATACGTTGGATAAATTTGTGGAATGGGTAGGGGTATGTCCTGAAGTTGAATGCGGGCTTGGCGTGCCGAGAGAAGCAATGCATCTAGTGGGCGCACCTGAATCATCTAGGCTTGTTACAAGGAATTCCAATATAGATCATACTGAAAAGATGCTTAGTTGGACCGAGGGGAGGTTAAAGCAGTTTGAGAAAGAAGGGTTGTGCGGGTTTGTATTTAAAAACAATTCCCCAAGTTGCGGTTTAAATAGCGTGTTTTCCAAAAAAGGCATGGGTATATTTGCGAAAGAGTTTTCCAGCTATTTTAAACTTATGCCTGTGGAGGATGAAGACAGGTTGCGCGATGATAGGATAAGAGAAAGTTTTATAAAAAATATTTATATTTTTAAGAAAACGCATTAAAAAAATGTACCCTTCCTATATATTATAAATCTAAAATAATAATTCTATGAAGTTGATAAAAATAATAAATGATAAAAAGATAAAAGAGATTGTTTTGGAAAGCTGGTCTATGAGCTGGCCCATGGCCCTTATTATGTTTTTTGAATTTTTAATAGGGCTTTCTGACGTATATATCGCAGGAAAATTCGGCAAAGAGGTGCAGGCAGGATATGGGCTTGCGTTCCAGATGTATTTTATTTTTATTATTGCAGGCATGGCTCTTACAGTCGGGACTGCCTCGGTTCTTTCAAGGCTGTTCACATCTGACAGGAAAAGCGAATTTTCTCTGGCAGTCAGCACGTCTATTATTACAGCAATTGCCGCAGGGTTTATCGCCACGCTTTTTGGCGTATTTTTTTCAAAATCAATAATCCATCATCTTCATACGCCGCAGGTTATCAAAGACATGGCCACGCCTTTATTAATAATATATTCCCTGGGTTTTATGTTTGACTATGTCCTTATGACTACCAATGCGATTTTGCGAGCCAGCGATATGATACAAAAATCCCTTCTTACTATGACCATAGTGTGTTGCCTTAATATAATCCTTAATTTTACGCTAGCCTTCGGCACGCCTCTCGGTTTCAAAGGCATTGGCGTAGCTACTGTAATTAGTTTATTTGTAGGGGCTGTTTTGAATCTTGGCTTTGTCGGAAAATTTATAAAAGAAGGTTTTAATTTTTCATTTCTTATGTTGAGAAAAATGCTGGATATAAGCTGGCCTGCGGCATTGCTGCAGATATTCTGGCAGCTCGGCACAATAGCGCTTTTTTTGATATTAAGCTTTCTTCCAGCGATGAATGTAGAAATCATGGCGGCTTTTACCAACGGATTGAAAATAGAGTCTGCTATTTTTCTTCCAGTGTTTGCGTTTAATATGGCAAATGCGGTACTGGTTGGAAATGCTCTTGGCAGAAAAGAGCAAGACCATGCGTTTAAAAGAGGCATAATAACAGCTGTTACAGGCGTATTTATAGCTATTATACTTACTCTTATAATAATACTGAATGCAAAAATTATAGCACCGTGCCTATCTAGCGACAATATTGTTGTAAACGAAACGCTTAGGTATATTTTTATTGCGCTTCTTTTTGAACCTGTAATGGCATGGGGCGTTATTCTTGGAGGAGGGTTGAATGGCGCAGGGGATACAAAAGTTGTTATGGCTATTGTAGCTGGAAGCGTCTGGCTGATACGTATTCCATTAAGCTATTTTCTGGGGGTTTATCTTGGGTTTGGCGCGCCAGGGATCTGGTGGTCTATGAATATTTCTATAGCGTTCCAGTGTCTTTTAATGACTAGGCGCTATTTCGGTAAACGCTGGGTGCAGTTTTCAGAGCAGGTTGTCTGATGGATACAAGAATAGGATTATACATACACATACCATTTTGCAGGCAGAAATGCCTGTACTGCGATTTTTATAGCGTCCAGTACTCCGAAAACCTAACAGGTTTATACATATCTGTAATTTTAAAACAGCTTCAGGGATTAAGTCAGGACTTTTCCAGTATTTATATAGGCGGTGGCACCCCGAGTATTTTAAGTTTGGATTTATCTGATAAGTTATTGTCAGGCTTAAAAAAATTTATAAAACCTGACATAGAATTTGTTATAGAGGTAAATCCGGAGAGTATGGCTTCAGAAAAACTTAAATTATTTCTGGATAAAGGCGTAAACCGCATTAGTATAGGTGTCCAGTCGTTTGATGATAAAAAATTAAAGGCGCTTGGCAGGGTTCACAACGCAAAGCAGGCAGCGCAGGCAATAGAACTTTCAAAGAAATCAGGCTTTAAGAACGTAAGCATTGATATGATATTCGGAGTAGCTGAGGAGAATTTAAAAGCATGGCAGGATGAGCTTAAAAAAGCAGCCGAATTTGATATACAACATATATCGTGTTATTCATTAAGTTATGAAAAATCTACACCTCTTTTCAGAATGAGGGAGAAAAAAGAGATTGCGCCTATTGATGATGAAGTTATGGCAGAGATGTATCGATATACAATGTCTTATCTGCCTGACAATGGCTTTAATCATTACGAGGTTTCCAGCTTTAGTAAGCCTGGTTTTGAGTGCAGGCATAATTTAAACTACTGGGATAATAATCCTTATGTAGGCCTTGGATCGTCGGCTGTTTCGTATATAGATGGGACGCGTTCTGAAAATGTTCGCGACACAGAAGAATATATTGATAGATACGAGAAAGACGCAAGTATCATTGTTTACAAAGAAAAATTATCAGCGCTTAAAATGGCTAAAGAGACAGCAGGAGTTAAAATAAGGGTAAAACAAGGCATAGATTATGACTGGTTCAAAAATAAAACAGGCTTTGATTTCGAGGATATCCTGGAAAAAGGCGTTCTTGATGAGCTTTCGAAAGACAATCTTCTGGAGTATAAAATAGATAAGGCAACTCGGGAGAGAAGAGGTATAATGCTTACTGAAAAAGGCTTTTTGTTTTCAGACACTGTTTCCTCGGCATTTCTATAATAGAGGAGGTTAGTATGAAATCATACACAGAATACATCTGGATGAATACCAAAAATAGATACGAGATAGTGAATATTACTTCAGAGGTAGAAAGCGCTCTCACTAAAAGCGGTATAAAAGAAGGAATATGTCTAGTGAATGCTATGCATATAACAGCAAGTGTATTTATAAATGATAATGAATCTGGCTTGCATGAAGATTTTTTAAAATGGGTGGAAAAGCTAGCGCCATACGGAGTGGATAAGTATAAGCATAATCTTACAGGAGAGGATAACGGCGACGCGCATCTTAAAAGGACTATTATGGGAAGGGAAGTTGTGGTAGCTGTGACAAAAGGAGAACTTGATTTCGGGCCATGGGAAAAGATTTTCTACGGCGAATTCGACGGCCAGAGGAAGAAAAGAGTTCTGGTAAAGATAATAGGGGAATGATTGGGTGTATGATAGATAAAAAATTTTTACCTATATGTAAGCAGGATATGAAAGAAAGAGGATGGGATGAGCTGGATATTATACTCATTACAGGCGATGCGTATGTGGATCACCCGTCTTTTGGCGCAGCTGTTATTGCCAGGGTCCTGGAGCGGGCCGGATATAAGGTAGGCATTATCAGCCAGCCTGACTGGAAAACCTCGGATGATTTTTTAAAACTGGAAAAACCAAAATTATTCTTCGGCATAACCGCAGGAAACATGGATTCTATTCTCGCCAATTACACCATTAACCGCTCTAAAAGAAAACAGGACGATTATTCTCCGGGAGGGAGGATCGGACTGAGGCCTAACAGGGCCACGATTGTTTACGCGAATAAGATAAGAGAACTTTTTCCTGATACACCTATTATATTAGGCGGCATAGAAGCTAGCTTAAGAAGATTAGCCCATTATGATTTCTGGTCAGATAACGTGCGCCGTTCGATTCTTTTGGACGCAAAAGCGGATTTATTGGTATATGGCATGGGAGAAAAGCAGATTGCAGAAATAGCCAAGCGCATAGAGAAAGGCGAAGACATAAAAAGCTTGGATAATATACGCGGAACAGTGGTTGTAAAAAAGACATTGGATAGCCTGAAAAATTATATAGAAATACCTTCATTCGAAGAGGTTGAAAAAAATAAAGATAAGTTTAACGAAGCGTTCAGATTGTTTTATTTGGAGTCTGATCCTGTGAGAGGCAAAACTATTGCCCAGAAGCACGGCGATAGATTTGTTATCCAACTCCCTCCGGAAAAACCTTTGACCTATAAAGAGCTGGACGATATATATCTGTTTGATTACGCGAGGCTGCCTCATCCTAGCTATGACAAAGAAGGCGGCGTGCCGGGTTTTGAGACAGTCAAAAATTCAATAATCTCTCACAGGGGCTGCAGCGGGGAATGCAGTTTTTGTTCCCTGGGGATTCATCAGGGCCGCATAATACAATCAAGGAGCAGGGAATCTATAGTTAAAGAAATAGAAATCCTGACGCAGCAAAAATATTTCAAAGGCACAATAACTGATATAGGAGGCCCTACCGCGAATCTATACGCCGCAGATTGCAAATCATGGGAAAGGCGCGGGGCTTGTAAAGATAAAAAATGCCTTATGCCTTCGAAATGCCAAAATCTTAAGCTTGGATACGACGAAACCCTGAGCCTCTGGGACAGGATCAAAAAGATTAAAGGCGTGAAACATATATTTATAGGCAGCGGTTTGCGGTACGACCTCCTGACAGATAAACAGTCCGACAGGTACCTGAAGGCTTTATGCAGAGAGCATGTGAGCGGTTATTTAAAAGTAGCTCCGGAACATACTGTTGATAAAGTCCTGGAGCTTATGAATAAGCCTGGCATCAGGGTGTATGAGAGGTTTGTAAAAAGATTTCAGAATGCAAACAGAGTTCTTGGCAAAAAACAGTTCATTGTAAATTATTTTATAACATCTCATCCTGGCGCAGATAAAAACGCAAGCTTAGAAATGGCGCGCTATCTTTCAGAAAGAAAAATCAGGCCTGAGCAGATTCAGGATTTTATACCTCTCCCAATGACTGTATCAGCTGCTATGTATTGGACAGGCAAAAATCCAATGACAGGGGAGAATGTTTACGTGCCAAAAGATATCAAAGAAAGAAAATGGCAAAGGGCTTTAATCCAGCCAACAAACAACTTTACAAATCAACATTGTTGATTTGTAAAGTTGTTTTGATTAAAACATATGAATACAAAGAAGCTTTTTATATTTGATCTGGATGGGACTATAGCAGATGCCTATACAGCTATTTGGAAAAGCCTGAATTTTACGCGCAAGAGATTCGGGCTTGAGCCTGTGTCGTATAATGAGTCAAAGCGCAAGGTAGGCAGGGGAGACAGGCTTTTCATGGAGATGTTCTTCCCAAATGACAGGATGGATGAGGCGCTCGATATTTATAGGAAACATCATAAAAAAGCGCTGGTTATATATTCGAAACAAAAGAAAAACGCTAAAAAGGTTTTAAACAGGCTGCATAAAAAATCATGTCTCCTGGCCATAGCTTCGAACAGGCCGTATTATTTTACGAAAGTCATACTTAAAGCCCTTGATATGAAAAAATATTTCAATATAATGGCGTGCGCTGACAAAATAGGAAGCGTTAAACCTGATCCCGGGATGCTTTATTATATACTCCGCAAACTTCATGTTAAGATTCAGGATGCGGTGTTTATAGGCGATATGGATATTGATATGGAAACAGCAAAAAGGGCAAAGATGGACGCGGTATTTATAACAGGCGGGTCAAGCTCGCTTAATTCAGTAAAAAAATATAAGAATAAAAAGGTAATAAGATCTTTGGAAGAGGTTCTTAAATTAGCCTCTTAATTGTTTTTCCGCGTCTATTATATCTCGGTTAATAATGCGAATTAATTTTAGGGCTTTTTCTTTGAATTCCGGAGAGCATGGAGTGTCCATTAGTTCCCTGAGTATCTGAACACCCATTCTGAAATAGCGTATTATTTCCCCTTCGTCAGAATCCGTAAGCCTCAGTATATTATCAAAATTTTCTCCTCTTACCCACGCCTCCAGGCAAGGCGAAAGATGATAATAATATCTTTTGCTGAAAGGCCTTATCTTTAGTTTTCTTTCAGATCTTTCTATATTATCCAGGACTGTTTCAGTGATATTTTTAATAGATTTTGCTGTTTTAGAGAGTTTAGGGAGGATGCTGATTTTTCTAGGCTCAAATACAAGTCCGAGGCACAGTATCCCGAGTTCTGTTTCTGACAGATTTTCCAGGACCCCTCTTTCATAAAGCTCTGCGAGGGAGAGCTCATATCCGTAGATCTTACTGGCGAATTCACCTTTTTTCGTAAGAGAATTATTTTTTATATATCCCAGATCTTTTAAGAGCCTCACTTTATTATATAAAAGGTCCAGGGCTTTTTGCCTTGAATGTTTATTTGCCTGAAAATAATGAAACGAGAGAGGGTATATCTCGTATAGTTTTTCTTTGTATTTACTATAAAGGTTCAATATAGTGGCATAAGATGCATTAAATTTACTTTCCACTTTTTCCGGAGTGCCGTAAATTACTTTATTTAATTCCTGGCCGGAAGTATGGTGCAGGTTTACCCTGGAGTAGACAAAGCCTTCTTCGTCTATGCCGCGTCTTCCTGCCCTGCCTGCCATCTGATAAAAATCCCTGGTTTTTAAAGTGCCGTAAAAATTTCCATAGAATTTCCTGAGCTCATTAAATACGACTGTCCTGGCAGGCATATTTATGCCCAGCGCAAATGTCTCTGTTGTAAATATTACTTTTATGAGTCTCGAAGTAAAAAGCCTTTCCACCACTTCCTTCAGCGTGGGCATCATCCCTGCGTGATGAAAAGCAATACCTCTTTCTACAAAAGGAAGCATGGCCTCAGCGCTTTTTTCATTCAGGAGGTCAAATCTCTGCCGCAGCTCGCGGTAAAGCGTTTTTATTGCCTGTTTTTCATCGTAATTTAAAAAATCAAAACACATGATTTCCTCTGCGAGCCTTTCGCAGTGCCTTCTTGAGAAGCAGAAATAAATGCACGGCAGTTTATTATTTTCAAAAAGGTATTTTATTAGCCCTACAGGCTTATTCGGCTTGAAATGCTCATGCCGTCCAATATTTTTTATACTGCTGGTATTATCCAGGATTTTATTATGGCACTGGAAAAAGAAATGGAGCGGTACAGGCCTTTTATCTTCTTTTACGACTTTAAGAGGTTTTTTGTGTATTGACTCGATCCACCTGGCGAATTCATCTATATTAGGTATAGTTGCCGAGAGGGCGAGCATTTTCATGGCAGGCGGCAGAAATATAAGGGATTCTTCCCATACAGTGCCGCGCTCATAATCGTCAAGATAGTGTATTTCGTCGAAAACTATCCAGGAATATTCATTCAGGTTGGTTTCTTCTGCCAGTACTTTGTTCCTGAATATCTCGGTTGTCATGATTAGGATGGATGCGGACGGGTTTATTGTGACGTCTCCTGTAAGTATGCCTATGTGGTCTCTGAAATTCTCCTGGAAATCCCTGAATTTCTGATTGGAAAGCGCTTTTATGGGAGCGGTGTATATGGCCTTTGTGCCTTTAGCCAGGCAATCGTTTATTACATGCTCGGCTATAACAGTTTTACCAGCGCCTGTAGGAGCAGACACTATTACCGAATAGCCTTCTTTAATATAATTGATGGCCTTTTCCTGAAATGGATCATAAATCATACCTGCTATTATACCCTTTTTTCTAAAAATAAAAATAAAAAAGTACTTGCAAACAATATTCATATATGATATAAAAATACCTATTATACATAGGGGAGCAAAGTGCAACAAGGATATACCACGCCTCTTTACACCATAGGTATTACTGCAGATATTATCAAGGTTTGTACAGCTACGCTGCGTATTTGGGAGAAAAAAGGCTTAATCAAACCTGCCCGCCTGGGAAAAAATAGATTTTATTCAAGATGCGACATTGAGCGCCTGAAAGAAATAAAGGACATGATCCAGAAAAAGAGGATAAATATCCAGGGCGTTAAAAAGATCTTAAGCACAACCAATTGCTGGGAAATAAAATACTGTGAAGAAGAAGAAAAGAAGATTTGTCCTGTATATATAAGGTATAGGCGGCCATAATATGTTGAAACCTGCGAGGACATTTAGAGGCGGATATAGGTTCAAAAATTTTAACGGCCAGGCCAGGCCTGTGATTGTAGAAAATCAGATACCTGCCCTGGTAACCATACCGCTCAAACAGGGTTTTGGCACAGAATTGAAGAGCCTGGTTAAAAAAGGAGATACAGTATTCGCCGGCCAGACTATTGCAAGGGACGACAGCGTTGTTTCATCTCCGATACATTCCTCAGTGAACGGAGTTGTAGAAGATGTCAAGCGGATGAATTATTTTAAACGCCAAACCGCCATGGTTATCATCCGGACAACCAATACCTCTAAAGAGATTCCCAGATTAGAAGGATGCTCCGTAGAGTGGGCAAGGTTGAGCAATGAAAAAATAGAAGAATTGATTTATCTCTCAGGCGTAAGCTCGCTGGACAGAGAAGGGATACCTACCCGTTTCAAAAGTTCGATTATCCCGACGGAAGAAGTAAAACACCTTATTGTGCATGGCATAGGCTCAGAGCCTTATAATATCTCTCTGGATTTATTGCTGAAAGACAAGAATCTTTTAAATTTTTTAGAAGGCGTAAAGATCCTGAAAAGGATTATGCCGAATTCTAAGGTGCATCTAAGCCTGAACGCGAAAAAGAAAAGTATAATAGAACAGGTAACGAAGCTAACGTCTCAATTAGAATGGCTTGACATATATCCGCTGGAGCCAAAATATCCTCAAGGTTACGATGAAATGCTCGTTCCCACTATACTTAACCAGAATTTTCCATACGGTTATTCAGCCGCAAATATCGGCGTGGTGATCCTGAATATCCAGGCTGTCTTAGGCGTCTATGAAGCGGTTTGCGAGGGCAAGCCGTTCATCGAAAGGATTATTGCTATCTGCGGCCTTTCAATAAAAGATAATATTCACATAAAAGTGCGGGTAGGAACATCTTTAAAGGATATCCTTGCAGAAAGGATTAAAACTGAAAGCCCTGCCCGGGTGATCCTGAACAGCCTTTTGACAGGATTTCAATTAAATGATATCAATTTGCCTATAGACAGGACATTTTCTCATATAATAGCCATACCGGAAAAGAGGGAAAGGGAATTCCTTTCATTTATGAGGCCGGGTAAAACCAGGGATTCTTACACAAGGGCTTTTCTGGCAGAAATGCTGCCTTGGGTAAAGAGGGCGCCTGATACCAATAAACACGGAGAGGAAAGGCCTTGCATTTCCTGTGGTTTCTGCGAAAGAGCTTGCCCTGTTAAAATAATACCCCATCTCTTAGCCAAGTATGTCCAGCGCAGCCTGATAGACGAAACCATCATGAACTACGGCATATTTAATTGTATTGAGTGCGGGCTATGCAGTTATGTATGCCCTTCAAAAATATCACTCATGAATATTATAAAAGACGGCCAGAGTAAGCTTACCATGCAGGGATGCGACAGCACCCAGTGCATACTGCCTTATTTTAACCTCAAGGGTATAGAAGAATATAGAGGCGTAACAAAACTATAAGCAGAGGGAAAATGCGTTTTATAAAAAGTACATTAGACAAAGTAAAAATAATCGCAGGAAATAATAAATACCTGAAGACATTCAATCCTGTTATTAACGCAATGGATGAATTCTTTTTTGGCACCGATAAGGTTACCACCCTTCCTCATATTGTAGATAATATGGATATAAAGCGCCTGATGTCGCTTGTGATCATAGCGCTTCTGCCTGTTACAATAGCCTCGATATATTTCTGGGGCTTGAGAGTTCTTCTTGTAATCATGGTTTCTTATGCCTTTGGCGGGCTTATAGAGGTATGTTTTGCCGTATTCAGAAAAAAAGAGATACACGAAGGATTTCTGGTCACAGGTTTGATATTTCCGCTTATCCTTCCTCCTGGTGTGCCTTTATGGGTAGTAGCTGTAGGGGTCATGTTTGGCGTTATATTTGGGAAGGAAGTTTTTGGCGGCACAGGCAGAAATATTTTTAACCCGGCTATAGTGGGAAGAGTGTTCCTGACAATAGCTTTTCCGAATATCATGACAATGAACTGGCAGATGCCTTTTAATAAAGGACTTGGAGGCTTTATCCATTTTCAGAATATCGTAGATGCTGTAACACGAGCCACGCCGCTTGTCATGTTAAAAAATCAGGGAGTAATTACGCCATATATGGATCTTTTATTCGGCCAGTCTGCAGGGTGCATAGGCGAGACATTCCGCGTCGGTATTATCGCCGGCGGGTTATTTTTGATAGTTATGCGCATAGTTGACTGGCGCTTGCCATTGGCTTATCTTGCCACAGTAGTTATTTTTCCTTATTTTAGTAACCACTTGATTCATACGCAATTTGCATTGGGTGGGTTCCAGCTTCTTTCAGGAGGGCTGCTTTTGGGCGCTTTCTTTATGGCTACTGACCCGGTAACAAGCCCATTCACTAAACCAGGCAGGTGGATAGCAGGTTTTCTACTTGGGTTTTTGACGGTATTGATCAGAGGGCTTTCAGGATATGTGGAAGGCGTTATGTTCAGCATACTTTTAATAAATGCCTTCACGCCTCTTATTGATACGATGTTGCTGAAGATAAGGTATAAGAAAAAATGAAGGCATTGAAAATAATAATATTTGTAGTGATAATGGGGACCGTATCAAGCGTATTGCTTGTGGGCATGAATTCTTTTACAGAGCCGCTGATTTCTAAAAACGAAGAATTAAAATTAAAATCAGCAGTACTTGATGTATTAGAAATACCTTATGATAAACTTACCGCATTAAATATTTTCAAAGATAAGGTCAAGATATTAACTACCGATAAAGACAAGTTTTTTATTTCAGGCGACGGCGCAGCGGCTTTTGAATTTTACGGGCCTGGGCTATGGGGCCCAATATCAGGCGTAGCAAGCGTCAATTCAGACCTGAGCACTATAAAAACAATAAAAATATTGCATCAGGAGGAAACCCCAGGGCTAGGTTCCAGGATTAGCGAGCATAGTTTTTTAAAACAATTTCGAGGCAAGGAGTTTTCTCCCAAGTTGATATTCATGCCTGAGGGCAAATCCAGCGCCAATAACGAAGTGGACGCTATCACGGGCGCTACTGGTTCAAGCAAGGCTTTGGAGAGATTATTGAATAGTGTATTGCAGAAAAACGCAAGCTTATTAAAGGAACAGTTAAATAAAAAATAATTTATGTCTCCGAAAAAGACCGTAAAAAGAAGTTTCAAGTATACAAAATGGTTTAAGGCATTAACAGCAGGCCTGTGGCAGGACCACCCTACATTCTGCATGGTCCTTGGAATATGCTCTATGCTTGCCGTAACAAACCGCATGAATAATGCCATTGCCATGGGCTTGGGAGTAACATTCTGTACCGTTTTCAGCTCTCTATTTATTTCGATTTTTAGAAATGTAATACCATCCAGAGTGCGCATGCTAGCATACATGGTTATAATCGCTACATTTGTAATTTGCGTGGATAGATTCCTGAAAGCGTATTTTCCACCTATCAGCGAGGAACTGGGGCCATACGTGGGGCTCATTATTACAAACTGTATCCTTATGGGAAGGGCAGAGGCCTACGCTATTAAAAATGGGCCGCTTCTTTCCACGCTTGACGGTTTGGGCTGCGGCATAGGATATACCTTTATGCTTATGTTAATGGCGCTGGTGAGAGAAACCATCGGTTTCGGGACGCTCCTTGGATACAGGGTAATGCCGGGTTCCTGGGTGAACTGGGTGGTAATGACTATTGCGCCAGGCGCGTTTTTTCTTTTAGGCGTGTATTTATGGATTTTCAGGACAATTGCTAAGAAAACAGAGGCTTGATCATGAATACTACTAATCCATTGATTCTTTTGATTGCCACGATATTTACGCATAATATAGCGCTTGTGTACATATTGGGGATGTGCCCTTTTATAGTTATTTCAAAGAATTTTAAGACAGCTTTGGGCATGGGCGCGGCTATTATATTTGTGGTTACACTGACCGCTATTATCAACTGGCCCATATACTGGCTGATCCTTGTGCCTGCTCACGCTGAGATAGTCTCATATCTGATTTTTATTATTGTAATCGCGGCTACGGTACAGTTACTGGAAATGCTTATTGAAAAATTTTTCCCGCCGCTTCAATCTTCATTCGGGATATTTCTTCCGCTCATTACCGTTAATTGCATTGTCCTTGCGGTACTGCTTTTCATGGTATTGAGAAAATATGATTTTATCCAGACAATATTTTATTCTGTAGGTACCAGCGCAGGCTGGGCGCTCGCTATCATAATCATGGCGGCTATAAAAGAAAAGATGATGCTTGTTTCTGATATACCAAAGGGCCTCAGGGGCGCGGGCATTACAATGATTATCGCGGGGCTATTGGCTTTTGCCTTTATGGGCTTCGCGGGGATGATAACTTTACAATGACAGCTATACTTATAATGAATGTTATCCTGGTGGTAATTGCCATACTTCTGGTGATAGCTGAGAAGTATCTGGTCACCTATGGAGATTGCAGGATAACCATTAATAAAGAAAAAATCCTGACTGTCAACGGAGGCGATAACCTCCTGAGCTATTTTGCGCAGAACAAGATCTTTGTGCCGTCAGCCTGCGGCGGAAAAGCAACATGCGGATATTGCAAGGTAGAGGTATTGAGCGGCGGAGGCAGTATACTTCCGACCGAAGAGGTTTTTATCTCGGCCAAGGATAGGCTTAAGGGCGTAAGGCTTGCCTGCCAGGTTAAGGTAAAAAATGATATCGAGGTCTTGATCTCCCCGGAACTTCTGTCTGCCCAGGAATACAAGGCGGCAGTAGTCAAGATACTGGACCTTACCTCAGACATAAAACATGTTTTTTTGAAATTAGAAGAGCCTTCCAGCATAAGCTTCAAGCCAGGTCAGTACGTGCAATTTAAGATACCGGAAACCGATGAATTCCGGGCGTATTCTGTAGCTTCTCAGCCATCACAAAATAACACCATAGACCTGGTTGTGCGTTTAGTGCCAAACGGCATGTGCTCTTCGTATATACATGAAGTGCTGGACATTAATGACAAGATTGCGCTTACAGGGCCTTTTGGAGATTTCTACCTGAGGGAGGATTCTGACAAGGATATAATATGTATTGGCGGCGGGTGCGGCATGGCTCCGATACGTTCTATACTATTGCACCTGAAAGAAAAAAATATGCCGAGAAAAGTTACGTATTTCTTTGGTGCCCGCAGTAAAAAAGACCTCTTTTTTACAGAAGAGCTTTTCAAGCTTTCAAAAGAGTTCCCAAATTTTAAATATGTTCCAGCGCTTTCAGAGCCGAAGCCTCAGGATAGCTGGAGGGGCGAGACAGGGCTGATTACCCAGGTTGTGGAAAGAACGGTGATTGGAAACGCTCATACAGAGGCGTATCTTTGCGGCCCGCCGCCTATGATAGACGCTTCCATAGCTGTGCTTACCAAGAAGGGTATAGAAGAGATATATATATACTATGATAAATTTTAAGCGGCTTATAATCTGGATAAGGGCAACGCGAGCGCCTTTTCTTACAGCTACTTTTATGCCAGTACTACTTGGCGCGGCAATAAGCTGGTCAGAGGCCAGAAGGTTTGACATTTTGACCTTTCTCATGGTGCTGCTAGGGGCAAGTTTACTGCATCTGGCAGCTAACCTGTGCAATGATTATTTTGACCACGTCACAAAAAACGACTGGCTGAATAAGAATCCAACGCCTTTCAGCGGAGGCAGCAGGGTCATACAGGAAGGCATGATAGCCCCAAAAAGAATGTTGATAGCTAGCCTTGCCTGTTTCGCAGCAGGTTCTCTGATAGGCCTGTGGCTTAATCATAGGCTAGGTACGAATGTAATATTATTTCTGGGGGTTACCGGCGTATTCCTGGGATTTTTTTATACAGCACTTCCTTTAAAGATTGGATACAGGGGCCTTGGCGAGATAATAGTGGGTTTTTGTTTTGGGCCGCTTATTGTGATAGGATCTTACTATGCTCAAGCCATGAGGTTTTCCTGGACAGTATTCTGGGCGTCCATACCTGTTGGCATTCTGGTGGCCCTGATACTTTTTATAAATGAGTTCCCGGACTATAAAGCTGACAAGATGGTGAATAAAAACACATTTGTAGTGCTGCTTGGAAGGGAAAAGGCTGTAATACTTTTTAATATATTTCTGTGGCTGGTTTATATTATTATTGCTTTGTGCGCTATCTTCAGGAGCTTGCCATGGATAAGCCTTATAACCTTTTTAACTATTCCAGCTGCTTTTAAGATAATGGGAATTTCTAAGAAAAATTTTGATAAGGTGAATGAACTATTGCCTGCAAATGCAGCCACGATAGGATTGCATATTATGGTGAGTTTTCTTATGAGCGCTTCTTTTCTGCTGAAAGCGTTTTTTTAAGGAAGAGGTAAAACAAAATGCTTTTAAAAGAAATCTATAAGCCAGTTGAGAAACAATTAATCCAGATCGAAGATCTTTTAAGAAACAGCCTTGAAACGTCAAGAAGAAGGTCTATTTTAAAAATAAATAATTACATGCTTATCTCGCCAGGCAAACGGCTCAGGCCGGCGCTTGTAGCTTTATCCAACAAGGCAGTTTCAGCCAGCAATGCGCCGGACAGAGAGAAGCAGCTTATAAAGATTGCCACTAGCGTTGAGCTGATCCACATGGCATCGTTGATTCATGACGACGTTATTGATCACGCCAATCTCAGGCACAATAAGCCTACAATCAATGCAAAATTCGGAGAAGATATTTCTATTGCCCTTGGCGATTATCTTTATTCCATAGCGTTTCAGCTTGTTTCGCGCTGCGGAAGCATAGATATACTGGATTGTATCAGTTCCGCAGCGAAAGAGATGTGCGAAGGAGAGCTGATTCAAGTATGCGAAAGGGATAATATTTCACTCCTGAAGAAACGGTATATATTAATCATAAAGAAAAAAACAGCTACTCTTTTTGCCGCATCCTGTGAAGCAGGCGCAATTGCGTCAGGCTGTCCTGAAAAGACCAGGTTGTCTTTGAGAAAGTATGGGCTTAATTTCGGGATAGCTTTCCAGATCGTAGATGATTGCCTGGATCTGATAGGAAAGGATATAGAGCTGGGAAAGCTTGCAGGAGCTGATTTCAAGATGGGAGAATTGACACTGCCTGTACTAAACCTCTTGTCCTGCTCAAGGGATAAGAAGAAGGTCATGAGCCTTCTCGGACAGCAGAATAAATATGCGTTCCAGGAAATAAGAAAGAGATTTATTGATTCACCAGCCTTTTTAAAAACAAGAGAAGACGCTGGTTCTTACCTCTCCAGGTCTAAAAAATGCCTGGCAGGGCTGGAGGAATCCTGTTTCAAACAGAGCCTCTCTTTCCTGGCAGATTATATGGCAAGCCAGATAATTTATAACAGTTGAACCGTAGGGCAGGTTTAAACCTGCCCTACGGTCTCCGCGACGAAGGATCTCATGATAAAGGTTAATGAGGCATTAAAAATTATGCTTGGCGCGGTAAAACAGCTTGAATCAGAAAAGATTCCGCTTACAAAGGGCCTTGACAGGGTCTTGTCAGAGGATATACACGCAGACTCTGATATTCCAGGGTTTGATAATTCAGCCATGGATGGTTATGCTGTCCGCTCTTCTGATACGGTAAATGCTTCAAAAGCAAAGCCAAAGAGGCTAGAGGTTATTTGTGATATAAAGGCAGGCGATGATCCAAAAGTCTCCTTAAAAGATAATCAGGCTGTGAGAATAATGACAGGCGCCATTATCCCAAAAGGGGCTGACAGTGTGATAATGGTAGAAGACACCCAAAGAGCAAATGGCATAAAGCATAGAGCAAAGGACACAGGAAAAGAATTTGTTCAAATCTTTAAAGAGGTAAAAACAGGTGAGAATATAAGAAGAAAGGGCGAGGATATAAAAAAAGGAGAACTTGTAATACCAAATAGCAAAAAGCTAAATTCAGCGCATATCGGAATACTTGCAAGCCTGGGTATGAGCAGGATAAATGTATATAGGAAACCCAGAGTAGCCATACTTGCTACTGGCGACGAAGTAATAGAAATCGATAAAGAACTTGCGCCAGGTAAACTCAGGAATTCAAATACTTATACGCTTTACAGCCAGATCCTCAAATGCGGCGCTATACCAAAGAATCTCGGGATAGCAAAGGACAAGCCTGAACAGCTTGAGAAAAAAATAAGAGAAGGCCTTGACTGCGATCTTATTCTTACGTCAGGAGGCGTTTCAGTAGGCGATTATGATTTAGTAAAGTACATATTAGCTAAAATGGGGACCAATATAAAATTCTGGCAGGTTGCTATGCGGCCTGGAAAGCCCCTTGTTTTTGGCACAATCAAGAATAAGCTTATATTTGGCCTTCCTGGCAACCCTGTTTCAAGCATGATAAGTTTTGAGGTTTTTGTCAGGCCCGCGATTCTAAATATGATGGGCCAGATACATGATGAAAGAAAAGAGGTGGATGCGGTATTGGAAGAAGGTATTACCAAGAAAAAAGGATTAAGGTATTTTTTAAGGGCTTATACGCATTGGAAGAATGGTGTTTACTTGACCAGAACCACAGGGCCTCAAGGGTCAGGAATTTTGAAATCAATGGCGCTTGCAAACAGCCTCATAATCCTTCCTGAAGAGGAAGAAAAAATAGAAAAAGGCGTAAGAGTAACTGTCAGATTTTTGGATTGATTAATATGGTATCCTGGACAGATTTATTAGGCGCAAGAACCCTCAAGAAACAAAATAAGTTAAGATACTCTCAAGGAGGGAGTTTAGCTCCCAGGGTCGTAGTCTGGAATATTACCTCAAGATGCAATCTTAGGTGCTGGCATTGTTATTATTCTAGCAGTGATAGAAGCTCTTTGGAGGAGTTAAATATCCATGAGGCAAGAAATTTCATTGCAGACTTGAGCGCCCTAAAAGTGCGCGCGCTTCTTTTTTCCGGAGGAGAACCGCTCTTAAGGCCTGATATTTTCGTTTTAGCTAAATTCGCAAAAGCCAAAGGCATAAAAGCAGCGCTTTCTACTAATGGGACACTGATAGATTCTAGAGTTGTTCGGAAGATTAAAAAGTCTGGTTTTTCTTATGTAGGGATTAGTTTAGATGGGATGGAAAAGACTAATGATACATTCAGACACTCAAAAGGGGCATTCCAGAAATCACTTCTTGCGATACGCAATTGTAAAAAGATAGGGCTGTCGGTTGGGCTGCGTTTTACTTTAACCAGATATAACTTCAGAGATTTGCCAGAGATTTTTGCTTTTGCGGAAAGAGAACGGGTTAACAGGTTCTGTATTTATCATCTTGCTTATGTGGGCAGGGCGGCTAATATTCAAGAAATGGATTTAAGCCATCTTGAAAAAATAGAGGCCTTAGAGCTTATTTGGCGCAGGGCCAATTATTTTTTAAAGAAGAAATTGAATATAGAGGTGCTTACAGTGGATAATCATGCTGATGGCGCCTGGATATATCTTAAATTAAAGGGGCTTGATCCACAGCGCGCTCATTTGGCATGGGAGATCCTCAAGGCGCAAGCCGGGAATAGCGCTGGAATAAAAATTGCCAGCGTGGATGATTGCGGTAATATCTATGCGGACCAGTTTTTAAGAAGATATCCTCTGGGGAACATCCGTCTTAAGAAATTTAGCCAGACTTGGATAGACCCGGAAAATTCTCTTTTACAGGCCTTAAGAAATAGAATACCCTATCTTTCAGAGCGTTGCCAAAGGTGCAGTTTTATTAAAATATGTAATGGTAATTTTCGGGCTCGCGCAGAGGCAGTGTCTGGTAATCTTTGGCAGGATGACCCTGCCTGCTATTTAACCGAGGAGGAGATTCATCAAGGTGAACAGGTTCATTCCCCGCTTGATTGTATTGGAGTTAACGCGTAGGTGTATTTTAAATTGCCTGCATTGCCGGGCTAACAGCCACACTACGCAAGATGCAGAATTAAAGACCGAAGAGTGGCTTAGGGTCTTGGAAGAAATAGCTTCATTTTGTCAGCCCATAGTCATCTTTAGCGGCGGCGAAGCCCTGCTGAGAGATGATGTCTTTGAGATAATAGGTTTTGCTAAAGGTTTAGGACTGACACCGGTGATAGCTACTTGTGGTGTAACTTTAACTAAGGAAAAGATAAAACAACTTAAGCAAGCAGGAATAAAAAGGGTAAGTGTAAGTATTGATGGGAAAAATGCTGCCACCCATGATACTATCCGGAATGAAAAAGGCGCCTTTGTAAAAGCGCTTACAGCAATGAGAATGCTAAAAGAAGAGAATATAGAATTTCAAGTCAATACCACTGTGATGCGCGACAATGTCAACCAGTTAGAAGAGATTCTTCAGTTAGCCGAAGCCTACGGCGCAAAGAGTTTTCATCCTTTCTTTTTAGTTCCCATAGGAAGAGGGAGTCTTTTAAAAGAAAGGCAATTATCCGCTGAAGAATATGAAGCGGCCTTGACCTGGTTATTTAGAAAGACAGCGCATGGAACTATCAGCTGCAGGCCTACCTGCGCTCCGCATTATTTTCGCATTGCGCATCAGGAGAATTTTAATTATACTACTGATAGCCTGGATGCCAAGACCGAAGGATGCTTATGCAGCCGGTCTTTTTGTTTTATTTCTTCCACAGGCAAGGTTTATCCCTGTGGTTTCCTGGAGATAGAATGCGGGGATGTAAGAATGGAAAATTTTAGAAAGATATGGCAGGATTCAGGAGTATTTAATCGCTTAAGAGACTTAACTCAATACAAAGGAAAGTGCGGCGAATGTGAATATTTAACAGTTTGTGGCGGCTGCCGAGCACGCGCTTATGCTGCTTGCGGTGACTATTTAGAAGAGGAGCCAGAATGTATTTATCAGCCATTGACCGAAAAATCTTAAACTGCATCCAGGAAGACATACCGTTTAAATCTGAACCATTTAAGATTTTATCTCTTCGCATAGGGATTAAAGAGGCAGCATTATTGAAAGGCCTTGCCCGCTTAAAAGCTCAAGGGATTATCCGTAGTTTCAGCGCCCGGCTTAATCATCGCAGGCTTAAGTTCAGAAGCACCCTCGTGGGCATTCATGTGCCAAAAGGTAAACTTAAACCATTGGTTAAAAAGATTATCGGTTATCCTGAGGTGACCCATTGCTATTTGCGCCAGGGGAAATATAATCTTTGGAGCGTATTTCTTTATAAAAATGGAAGATTACAGAAATTTATTCGCGAATTAAGTAAAGATGCCGGCAGTAAAAATATTTTAAATTTAACTACTAAGAAAAAATTCAAGCTAGAAACCCGACTGGAGATTTGAATTAATGAAAAAGCTTACGCGCAAGAAGTTTCTTAAGTTATCTACGGCAACCCTGGGCGTTCTTTTATTGAGCGAGCCTTTGCTGGCCAGCCTAAAGTTTGTCCCTGAGATTGATAATCCTTTGGAATTTTATCCGGAACGCGATTGGGAGAAAATTTATCGTAACCAATTTAAATACGATTCCTACTTTCATTTCTTATGCGCGCCCAATGATACGCATAACTGTTTATTGCGGGCATATGTGAAGAATGGTGTAGTTACTAGAATCGGGCCCAGTTATGGCTATGGCAAGGCCCGGGATATTTATGGTAATCAGGCCTCGCATCGCTGGGATCCCCGTTTATGCCAGAAGGGTTTAGCTATGGTGCGCAAAGTTTATGGCCCGCGCCGGGTGAAAAACCCTTACGTAAGAAAAGGATTTAAAGAGTGGCTGGATGCAGGTTTTCCGCGCGAGGAAAATGGAAAGGTTCCTGCCAAATACTTGAATAGAGGAAAAGAACCTTTTATTAGGGTAAGCTTTGAAGAGGCAGCAGAAATTGTGGCTAAATCACTGCTCAATATTGCTACTACCTACAGTAATGACTCCGGGAAAGAACTCCTGAAGCAACAGGGGTATGATGAGGCAATGGTTGAGGCTATGCATGGCGCAGGCACACAGGCGCTCAAATTCCGCGGTGGGATGCCTCTATTAGGAGCTACTCGCATATTTGGATTTAACCGTTTTGCTAATTCCATTGCCCTCTTGGATAAATATATTAGAAATACAGACAAGGACCATGCCTTAGGCGGCCGTCTTTGGGATAGTTATTCCTGGCATACGGACTTACCGCCAGGCCATACTATGGTCTGCGGTCATCAGACAATTGATTTTGACTTAGTAACCGTAGAAAATTCCAAAATGGTTATTTGCTGGGGAATGAACTGGATTTCTACTAAAATGCCTGATGGGCACTGGCTTTCTGAAGCGCGTATCAAAGGAACTAAGATTGTTACCGTGGCTTGCGAATATCAATCCACTTCCAATAAGGCAGATGAGGTAATCGTGATCCGGCCGGGAAGCGACCCGGCATTTGCTTTAGGTTTAGCAAACGTTATCATCAAAGAAAGGCTCTACGATGCGGAGTTTATTAAAGGACATACGGATTTACCGCTTCTTGTGCGCATGGATAACTTGAAACTTCTCAAACCTCAGGATATTATCAAAGGTTACCAGCCCAAAGAATTAAAATATGCGCAGTTACTTAAAGAAGGAGAAAAGGCGCCTCCTCCAATAAAACAGCGCTACCAGATAATGTCAGAGGAACTGCGCCATGAATGGTCGGATTTTGTAGCCTGGGACATGGATAAAAACTCAACAGTGGTTATCAACCGCGATATGGCAGGCATAGCTGGGAATCTTGCCATGGAAGGAGAATTCCAGGTTGAGACAGTTGACGGCCAAAAGGTTAATGTGCGGCCGGTATTTGATCTTGTAAAAGAGCATGCTGCGTATTTTACTCCGGAGGTGGTTGGTGAAATTTGCCATGCGGATAAAGATGCTATAGTGCGGCTTGCAAGAGAGATTGCCGCTAATAAGGCCAGTGTCCTGGTTTCAGTAGGTATGGGGCCTAACCATTTCTTTAACAATGACCTAAAGGACCGCACAATATTTTTGGTGTGCGCCTTAACCAAGAATATAGGATTTCATGGTGGAAATATCGGCAGTTTTGCCGGCAATTATCGCGGCGCCTATTTTAACGGCCTGCCTTTTTATATCTACGAAGACCCCTTTGATATTGAGCTTGAACCGGATAAGCAGTCTCGTATAAAAAGCTATTACAAGGGAGAATCAGCGCATTACTATAATTACGGGGATAGGCCTTTAAGGATGGGTAATAAACTTTTTACCGGAAAGACCCATATGCCTACTCCCTCCAAGGCTATGTGGTTCGGTAACTCCAACTCCCTTTTAGGAAATATCAAATGGCACTCTGATGTTGTGGTCAATACCCTGCCTAAAATAGAATGTGTAGTGGTAAATGAATGGTGGTGGACAGCCTCCTGTGAATATGCTGATGTGGTCTTCGCCGTAGATTCCTGGGCAGAGTTTAAATTTCCGGATATGACCGCGGCAGTAACCAATCCGTTCTTGCAGATCTTTCCGCGTACGCCCCTTAACCGCCTGCATGATACCCGCTCAGATATAGAAGTGTTGGCCGGGGTGGCAAAGGCGCTTGGGGGATTAACTAATGATAATAGGTTCGTGGATTACTGGAAATTTGTCTACGAGAATAATGTGCAGGCATACCTGCAAAGGATTATCAATAATTCTACCACGCTTAAGGGTTATAAGATTGAGGAGTTAGAGGCAAATGCCAAAGAAGGAATCCCGGCGCTTCTGATGACACGCACCTATCCTAAGATTATGGGCTGGGAACAGTCAAACGAAAATAAGCCGCATTACACCAAATCCGGCCGTATGGAATTCTACCGTGATGAGGATGAGTTCTTAGAGTGCGGAGAGAATATCCCAGTGTACCGTGAACCAGTGGACGGTACCTTTTATGAGCCGAATGTGATTGCCTGCGGGGCAACAGGTCTGATAAGGCCAAGAGGCCCCAAAGAATATGGCTTAGCCGAAGATGATCTTTCAGTGGAAGCGCGCCAGGTGCGCAATATTGTTATCCATCCAGCAGAACTTACCAAGACAAAACACCCCCGAAGAAAAGACGGATTTACCTTTATCTATATCACGCCAAAATTTCGTCATGGCGCGCATACCACCCCTGTAGATTTGGATATTATCTCAACCTGGTTTGGCCCATTCGGCGATATACATCGCCGCGATAAGAGAATGCCCTGGGTGGGTGAAGGTTATGTGGATTTGAATCCCGAGGATGCTAAAGAGTTAGGCATAAATGACGGTGATTATGTTTATATTGACGCAGATCCTGAAGACAGGCCTTTTCGCGGATGGCAGAATAAACCCGGTGATTATAAAGTACACAGGCTGATGCTGCGCGCTAGGTTTTATCAAGGGCTGCTGCGGGGCGTTGCGCGTTCCTGGTTTCATATGTATGTGGCTACTTACGGATCAGTGGAAGGCCATGAAAATAATCCAGATAAATTAGCCAGAAACCCGCGCACGGGTTATCAGGCAATGTTCAGGTATGGTTCGCACCAGTCAACCACCAGGGCATGGCTTAAGCCCACATTGATGACGGATTCTCTTGCCCGTAAGGAATATTTTGGCCAGAATATCGGTAAGGGATTTGCCCCGGATATACATTGCCCTGTCGGAGCGCCGAAGGAGTCGTTCGTGAAGATAAGTAAGGCAGAAGATGGAGGAATGAATGGAAATAAATTGTGGAGGCCTGCGGCCCTAGGCTTAAGGCCAGGTTATGAAAATGAATCAATGAAGAAATTTCTTAGAGGGGAATTTATCTCATGAAGAATAAAGTTTATAACTGGCAGATTAAACGTAAGATGGAGTATAAATATCCTGAGGCGCGCCCCCAAAAACAGGCAGCATGGGTATTTGATACTAATAAGTGTATTGCTTGCCAGACCTGTACCCTGGCCTGCAAGAACGCCTGGACTTCAGGTAAGGGCCAGGAGTCTATGTGGTGGAACAATGTGGAAACCAAACCTTTCGGGTTTTATCCTTTGGGCTACGATGTGCGTCTCCTTGAGATGCTCGGGCCCCAGAAGTGGGATGGCGATAAATATATAGGTAAGACTATTTTTGAAGCCGCGCCCTACGGAGAAGAGATGCTCGGCTGGATGCCGGAAGAGGAGGACTGGGCGTACCCGAATATGGGAGAGGATGAGGTAAATAAACAGATCCCTGAGAAGGCAAATTTTACTTTACCGCATTTAAGTTGGATGTTTTATCTGCAGAGAATCTGCAATCACTGCACCTATCCTGCCTGTTTAGCTGCTTGCCCGCGTAAATCAATTTATAAACGTAAAGAAGATGGTATTGTCTTGCTTGATCAAGAGAGGTGCCGCGGGTATCAGGAATGTGTGGCCGGCTGCCCTTATAAGAAGTCTATGTTCCGCGCCTTTACCGGAAAATCAGAAAAATGTATCTCTTGTTATCCGGCGGCGGAGAATGATTATCAGACTCAGTGCGTGATAAACTGTATAGGGAGAATCCGCTTATTCGGCTTTAAGAGCAACTACGATAAGCCCATAGAGAATAATCCCATTGATTATTTTGTGCATATAAAAAAGATTGCCCTTCCACTTTATCCGCAATTTGGCACAGAACCCAATGTTTATTATATTCCGCCGATACATGTGCCTAAGGAATACACTCGGCAGCTTTTCGGCCCGGGAGCGGATGCGGCAGTTGAGCTTTATAAGAAAGCAAAAGAAGACAAGAATCTGGTGGGGCTTCTCATGCTTTTCGGAGCCACGGATAAGATTATCCATTCTTTTAAAGTAGAGGGAGATATGCTTGACGGCCATTGTATCGGATATGATGGAGAAGGTAAAGAAATTGTACGCGTTCCTTTGAAGGAACACGTGATTATCCGCAAGGAATATGACGAAAAACAGGATGTCTACAGGGCAAGTGTTACCTGAATTTGATGTAGAGTTAATCCGGCAGCGCGGGCTTAAGTATAAGGAATTGGCGTCTGCCTTTTCTTATCCTAAAGACGAAGAGTTGTGTCTTGAGTATGACCGGCTATTTCGCTTGAGTGAAATCTGGATTTACGGCACAGAACATACGGCAGAAAACGAGTTCCAACGGGCAAAGGAACTCTCAGATATAAGCGGCTTTTACCTGGCATTTGGCTTACAGGTAGATAAGGAAAGGCCGGATGCGTTATCTTGCGAGTTAGAATTTATGCACTATCTTATTCATAAGGGGCTCTATGCCTTCTGGAAAAATCTCAGCAAACTAGAGGAGAAGGCCCAGATTTGCCATGATGCCCAGAAGAAGTTCTTTTTTACGCACTTATATCCGGCAGCCAGGAAAATAGCCGAAGCGCTGATTTCTCAAGGAGACAATTTTTATTCTACTATCGCTAAAGAGATGCTGGAATTTCTAAAATCTGAAAAGAGATTTTTGTCATAATTATGAAAAAAATAACAGCAATTCTAATTATTGCCTTTTTAGTAATCGGGTTTGGGTGGCTGGTCTTTTATGGCTTAAGGTATTCAAGGGGCGTTCCGGTAGTTGTAGAAGAGAAGACAAGGCCGGCCTTAGAAGCCCCTTTTATCGAGGAAAATATTTATTTAGCAAAAGGGATTTCTCCGCAGGTTTGGGAAAAACTACCAGCTGAGAAAGTAGAGTTGGTCTATCAGGTTACGGTTTTGCCTTGGCCGCAGAAAGGCCTTATTTCTCCCATTACCGTAAAAGCATTTCACAATAAAAAGGATATTTATTTTTATATAAGTTGGCAGGATAATACCGAAGATTATATCCTCGCCGCGAATAGATTTTCCGATGCCTGCGCTATTATGTTTCCATTAGGCAAGAAAATCGAGCCAAAGCCTTCTACCCTGTTAATGGGTTTCTTAGGTAAGGCCAATATCTGGCATTGGAAGGCTAGCATAGACCGAGAATTTTGGTTAAAGGATTTTCCAGAAGATAAAGCCTATGTTGATTTCTATTATCCTTTTGAGAAAGAGGAAACGCTTGCCGTATCCAAGGATATTCCTCAATCTGCGGTAAGAGATCTTCTAGCCATCAGGGTAGGCACGATTACACCAAAAGAAAAACAGCAAGTCGAGGGAAAAGGCGTATGGAATGCAGGAGTATGGGAATTAGTATTTCGCCGCAGCCTTAATCCCGAGGATGTAGAATTAGATGCAGTCTTTCCTTCAGGAAAAAAACAGTACTGCGCTTTTGCAATATGGAATGGCTCCAAGGGCGATCGGGGCGGCAAAAAATCTATTTCAGATTGGGTGGAGTTGAGAATAAGATGATGGTTAACCCCCTGAAAATACTTACTAAGATAATAGTCTTAATTAATTTAGCGGCGGTTTTTAGTTTTGCCGCAGAAGCGCCTGAACTTCCTGTCATTGAAAAGGCAGCAGATTTTAAGCTAATAAATCAAGATAATCAGGAGATTACCCTAAGTCAGCTTCTTGGCAAGGTAAAGGTAGTTACCTTTATATATATAAGATGCCATCAGGCCATGGTCTGTCCGCTTACTACCAAGAATCTCAAGAAACTGCAGGATTCCTTAAAAGGCAGCTTGGATAAAAGGACTGTTATCTTGAGTATATCTTTTGATGCTGAATTCGATACGCCTGGGATGTTGAAAAAATACGCCCAACTCTATGATGTGGATTTTCATAACTGGCATTTTCTTACCGGAGATAAGGCGGCAATTGAAAAGGCCTGTCAAGATTATAAATTTATAGCTGAGAAAGGAGAAGATAGAATATTTCGCCACTCGGCAATTACCTTTTTAATTGACCAAAACAATAATATCAGAAAAATCTATTTTTCTAATCTATGGGCGCCTGAGGAAATAAAGCGGGACATAATGGCCTTACTATCCAATGAGAATACTGCTTAAGATAATTTTATTAGTTGTAACCGGAATAATCTTTTTTACTGGCCTTGCTTTTGCCGAAGAGCATTTCTTTGAAATCAAGGCTAAGAAATTTTCTTATACCCCTAATATCATTAGAGTAAAAATCGGAGATAAGGTTAAAATCCGGCTAGTTAGCGAAGATGTCACCCACGGAATCTTTGTCGATGGTTATGGAGTAGAGACGCGGGCATATCCCGGGCAAGACGGCAGCTTTTCTTTTGTGGCCAACCAGCCAGGGAGATTTACCTTTCGCTGTTCTGTTACCTGCGGAGAATTCCATCCCTATATGGTAGGGTACCTGGTGGTTTTGCCCAATGCGCGTTTTTACCTATATGCCTTAGTCGTACTTTTTATTGGCGGCGCCAATCTTTTCTTTATTTCAAAAAAGAAGGCCTGAGAAATGGAAAAAGAAAAATTATTTGGCTTAATCGATTTAAACTGGCGGTTTGAACTAACTAAATTCAAACTGGTAAGATGGATTTTTAAATCGCGCTGGTTTCCTCTATTGGCGCTAATCTTTAATCTCTCTGTCTTTATTATTATCTTACTAGCCGGGTTTATTGGCGGGTATTCTGCGGGAAATTATAATTTCGGAGTCATGATTGTCTGGATACTCTGGTGGGTGCTTTTGATGCTAATCCTTGTGCCTTTTTTCTCGCGGATGTGGTGCATGGTCTGCCCCTTTCCTTTATTTTCCGACTGGTTCCAACGCGGTAAATTATTCGAGATAAATACAGGTAAACACCGAGGCTTAAATCTAAAATGGCCAAAGCATCTAAAAAATATGTGGGTGATGAATATAGGCTTTTTAGTTACCACCTTTTTCTCTGGATTTTTTACTGTTCGGCCGTATGCTACCTTTGTACTTTTGGGCAGCATTATCTTATTAGCCTTTATCATCGGGCTTATCTTTGAGAAAAGGACTTTTTGTCTTTATGTCTGTCAGGTATCAGGTTTTCAGGGTTTATATTCTCAATTCGCCGCTTCTGAAATAAGGCATAAAGACGAAGAGATCTGTAAAAAACACGCTTTAAAGACCTGTTTTCTAGGAAATGAAAAGGGATATGGTTGCCCTTGGCTCCTTACCCCTTTTAATTTTAAAAAGAATACTTATTGTGGAATGTGCCTGGAATGTTTTAAGACCTGCCCTCATGATAATATGGGATTCTTCTTAAGAGTTCCGGGAAAGGATTTATTGATAGACGAGAAAAGAGGCATGGATGAGGCATGGAAGGCATTTATTATGCTGGGGATTGCTATGGTTTTTTTCTTGAGCATGCAAGGGCCTTGGGGTATACTTAAGGATATGGTCAGGGCAACTACCCTCAAGGGATATTTAACTTTTATTGCCATACATTCGGCATTTAGTCTTTTGGTTATGCCTGGGATTTTCTTTGTTTTCTCTTATCTTTCTAAGTTGGCCAGCGCAAATAAAGAGGTGCCTTTAAAAAAGGTCTTTATAAATTTCGCTTATACGCTTATACCGATAGGTTTAGGAGTCTGGATTGCTTTTAGTTTAGGGATAATTCTCCCTAATGGAAGTTATATCTTGCATATAATTTCCGACCCTTTTGCCTGGGGTTGGAATTTATTCGGCACTGCCAATTTTCCATGGACACCGGTATTTACCGGGTTATTAGGATATCTACAAGGCGCAACACTTATCATATTTTATTTGTTCTCGATTGCTTATGGCTTCAGGTTATCTAAACAGACATACCCTGACTTAAATCAAGCAAAGCGGGGATGGATACCCATGCTTTGCTTTCTAACTTTAATAACTCTAACGTTTTTATGGTTATATCTAGGTTGAGCGAATGAAAAAACAAGAATTCATTGCCATAATAATTTTTCTTTTTGCCACCATAGGCGTAGTCGTGGGTGTTTTTGCAATTGAAAAATATCGACTCAGCAAATTCTATACTGTGGAACTTATTGCCAGGGCCCCGGAACATGGAAATTGGTATCCGGCCAAAATAAAGGTTCCGTCAGGTAAAGAGGCAACAATTTTAATCCGCAATATTGAAACGGTAACGCACGGTTTTGCTATACCAGATTTGAATGTCTCGGCAGGCGAGATAAAAGCTGGAGAGGTAAAAGTAGTGAGATTTACGCCCCAGAAAAAAGGCATTTTCCCATTTATGTGCACGGTCTGGTGCTCGGATTATCATATGGAAATGCGCGGAGAGCTGATTGTAGAATGATTTGTTGTGTCGATATGATTAACAGATATCCTATAATGAGAAGAAGTTCTATAACAAAAGTTGTCAAACAAGAAAAGGGGGAAGTAAAAATGAAAAGGTTATTAATACCTATTTTAGTTTTGGCATTTATTTTTTCTTATGCGCCACCAGGGTTTGCCGCTACTGACGAAGAAATACAGATATTAAAGCAACAAGTGCAGCAGTTATTGCAGCGTATTGATAAGTTGGAAGCTGATCAGGCTAAGACAAAGGAGGATATGGCAAAAGCTCCCAGCGGGCAGGCGCCGAAGGTAGATCTTTCAAACACGCTGTCAAAGCTTAAAATGAAAGGCAGGTTCGCAACAGGGTATTATAAGTCAGAAACCGCAGGCTCGTTTCCTTCTGGTTCTTTTGAGATGCCAGACGCAAAGATTCAGTTTAGTTTTCAGCCAGATGAAATAAACACAGTTGTCATGAGGTTTAAATTAGATAATGGCGTAACAGGCATATCAACAACAAGCCCATTATTGGATTATTTTTATCTTCAGTCTAAGGATTTCATACCATCTTTGAAAGATACGCCTTTCAGCCTTTCCTCTAGGCTTGGCAGGTTCAAATTAGGTTTTGGAGAAGAGACATGGTCTGATAATCCAGTAGAAGGTGTTTTACCATCTAATTCTGCAGCCAAGACTGGGGTTAGCGATGAAGGGCTGGAATTAGCAGGTAAGATAAAGTTAGATAAGATTGGCTTAAAGCCATTAGGATGGGTTACTTCTGTAAGCAATGGCAATAATACTGTAGGTTCTGATTCAGGCCAGGGAAAGGCTTTTTTGGGAAAGCTGTATTATACGCCGATAGATCCGTTATATTTATCTGCCAGCTATTATGATTCAGGAAGATTGAAATTATCAAATTCAGAGTTTTCAATAGCTGGATTAGCCCAAAGGCCTACAAATGCTACAGATTGGGAAAGAAAAGTATGGGAAATAGACGCCCGTTATGATTTTGGCAAAGGTAAAAAGCCTTTAGACCCGCCTGCTTATTCTGACAGCAAAGCGATTGTCAGGCTTTCATACGGCGGTTTTCATGATATTACAAGCACCGCAACTACAGGCTTAGCAACAGCGGAAAGAGCTGGAAATTTTGGGTTTATAGAAGGAACATATAACCTGACTAAAAAGATCTATACTGCAGGGAGATTTAGTTTTGTGAATTTAGATAATGAAGTTACAGCGTCTTTAAATAGCGTTACGGCAAATACATATGACCGTTATTCGCTTGGTATGGGATACCGCTGGAGCGATAACACTATCGTAAAACTTGGTTATGACTGGAATGAGGAATCAGGGCCTTCTACTAATCAAGCTAATAATGATCAGTTAACAGCTATTGTGTCAACTCAGTTTTAACACAAGCGTTCTTAATAGGAGGCATGGAACGGTTTCAAACCGTTCCTTAAAAATACCTGCCTGCTTGATCTTGTAGGAGGAAGCGTTTCGTTTTACGATTCCAAGGTAAAGCTGGCCAAGGTATAGGAGGAGCATTTTATGCCGAAGATTCTGATTATTGACGATGATCCTGATATTACTGAAGCAATCAAGGTTGTCCTGGAGAGTAAAAATTATAAAGTAGATAACGCCGGAAGCGGCGAAGAGGGGTTAAAAAAGGTAAAGATTAATAAACCAGACCTTATAATTCTGGATGTTATGATGGAGACAGGCGATAAGGGTTTTGATGTAGCCAGAGAATTGAAAAACAGCCCCTCTACTCAAGATATCCCCATCCTGATGCTGACAGCAATAAAGGAAAAAACAGGCCTTGACTTCAAGAAAGAGGCCGGCGACGAAACATGGCTTCCGGTGGATGATTATGTGGAAAAGCCCCTTAAGCCCGAAGAGCTGATCAGCAAGGTAGAAAAATTGTTAAAACTTTAACCAATATCGTTCAAGCGGACATCGTGGCTAATCATATTAACGCAGTCGAGAACCTTTTAGCTTCGCTCAAGGCAGGCTTCTCGACTGGGCTCCCGAGATACGCTCTCGTGATCGCTCGAAGAATATCGGATTCTTAATATGTCACATAAGATCAATATTTTATTGGTCAGTTTTTTTCTGATATTGCAATTTATCGGCTGCGCCAACAACGAAGATATTAAAAAGGTTGATTTAAACAAAGTTGAAGAAATGAAAGGCCTGCCTAATGAATCCTTAAGGATAAGGATCGGGCTTGTGCCTGAAGAAGATATCCGCAAGATGGCTCAAAGATATCAGCCTTTGGTTGAATATTTAAGTAAAAAGATGAACCAAAAAGTAATCCTGGTATTTTTGGATAGTTATGGGGAGGTATGCGATAAATTTATCTACAAACAGTTGGACGCGGCATTCTTTGGAAGTTTTAGTTATAGCCTTACCCATGTTAAGGCAGGGGTTGAGCCTATTGGCCGGCCTGACTATAACGGCGTATCTACTTACAGAGGGCTTATAGTAGTCAGGTCAGATAGCAATATAAACAGTGTTTCGGATATGAAAGGCAAGAAATTAGCTTTAGTGCATCAAGCTACTTATGCAGGATACTTATACCCCTTGTATTACTTTAAAGAACATGGCATAGATAGCCTGCAAGACTATTTTTCTAAGGTTATATTTGCGGGCAGCCACGACAAAGCAATCTATGCGCTTCTAAGAGGCGAGGTTGACGTGGCTGCGCCCAAAGATCTTGTATATCAAAGGATCATTAAAGAAAATCCTGAATTAGAAAAAAAATTAATTATCCTCTCTGCTTCCGGACTCGTCCCCTCTAATACATTATGCGTGAGAAAGGATTTGGGCCTTGCTTTAAAGGATAAATTAAAGGAAACGCTGTTGAATTTAAATAACGATCAAGAAGCCATACCTGCCTTAGAGGCTTTAAGCGCCGCGAGGTTTATCGAAACCAAAGACTCAGATTACAAAAATCTTTATGATACGATAAATGCTCTTGGAATAGATTTAAATACCTACCCCTATTATGACAGGCCTGATATAGGTTTTGGCATAGAAGACTATGCAAAAGAACATAAATAAAATAATTTGCGGCTGGAGCCTGCGCAAGAAGATCTTAGCAGCCATGGTTTCTCTTCTTTTGTTATCTGGATTAAGCAGCGTGGCGCTTACTCAGACGATATTGCTTAATATCTTAAAAGAGGAATTTCAGCGCAAAGGTTTAAATTCAGCCAGGACCCTGTCTGCCAATAGCGTTACGGACATTTTAACGCAGAATGCGCCGCGCCTTAAACAATTAATAGCGAATGAAAAAAGGCTGGACAAGGATATTGCCTATGTATTTATTATTGATTCGTCAAGCCGCGTAATCGCGCATACATTTGATAAAGGATTTCCCATAGATTTAGCAGGTATTAATAACGTTAAACCGGGCAAGCCTTTTAACGCGCAGATTCTAAGCACGCAGATGGGCCTTATTTATGATATCAGCGTGCCTGTCTTTTCAGAGAAAAGTTTATTAGGCCATGTGAGGCTGGGGTTTTTGCAAGATAATATACAAAGAACCATCAATAAGATCAGCGCGGCCTTTCTGGGCATAGCTGTTTTTATTATAGCAATCGCAATATTCTTGGTTTACAGGGTTTCCCTGTTGATTACAAGGCCAGTCTCTAAACTTGTTGCGGCTGCGGAGGCGGTGCAGAAAGGAGATTTTTCAACCCGCATAGAGGTTGAGGCTAAAGATGAAATCGGCATGCTTGCGGCTGCTTTTAATGAAATGGCATCTCAGCTTACCCAGATGGTTGAAAGGATAAAGCATCTTACGATCTTTGAAGAACGGAATAGGATTGCTATTGATTTGCATGATTGCTGCGCTCAAGACTTAGCTAATATAATAAAGAGGCTTGAGCTCTGCGAAAAACTTTTTAAGATAGAACCCGGAAAGGCCATTGAGGAGCTGCGCATCTTGAAAGAAAACGCAAGAGATACCCTTAACAGGACGCGAGAAGTGATATTTGAGCTTAAATCTCCCGAAGACGCGGTATTTGATTTATCAAAAAGATTAAGCTCTTATATAGAAGATTATAAGGGTTCAACCGGCGTATCGGTTAATTTAGAGATGCAGGATACTCTAAACGGCATTCAACCCCTTAAAGCAAGGCATATTTTTTATATAATTACAGAAGCTCTTACCAATGTCAAAAAGCACGCTCAGGCAAAAAGCGTCCGGTTGAGCTTAAAACTCAATGGCAATAGTGATTTGATGATAGATATTATAGATGATGGGAAAGGTTTTGACGTTAAAGATGAAAAATTATTTGGAACAAACTGTAACGGCTGGGGTATAATAGGGATGCGTCAGAGAGCGGCATTTCTGGGGGGCGGCATGGTTATTGATTCGCCTTCCGGGAAAGGAACCAGGGTTTCGGTAAATATCCCTATTAATTAACCAGGCTAAAGATATGACAGATACTATTAGAGTAGTTTTATGCGATGACCACAGGCTTTTCCGGCAGGGGATAAAGAAATTATTGGAATTGGAAGAAGATATTAAGATAGTAGGCGAAGCGAATAATGGCCAGGAGATGCTGGACATATTAAAAAAGACAATGCCTGACATAATACTTATGGATATCGGGATGCCTCTTATGGATGGCGTAACAGCTACGCATAAAGTTAAAAAGATATCGCCCGGCACCAGCATTATCATCTTAACCGTTTATGAGGACGAGGCTCATATTTTTGAAGCGATTAAGGCAGGGGCGATGGGGTATCTGTTGAAGGATGCTTCCATAGAAGAATTGATAGAGGCGATTCGTAAAGTTTATAAAGGCGAAGCGCTGATCCAGCCGGTTATAGCTACAAAGGTCTTGAAGGAATTTGCTATGGCGGATAAAAGAAAGATTAAAAACGGAGATAAATTTTATAATGATCTTACAGAAAGAGAAAAAGAGATACTGCGCCTGATTGTTCTGGGAGGCACTAATAAAGAGATAGCTAAAAAAATAGGGATTTCAGAAAAGACAGTAAAAAACCACATCAGCAATATTTTCCTGACCCTTCACGTAAATAACCGCACCCAGGCCGCTGTTTATGCTTTGGAGAAAAACTATAATAGGACCAAAGGCCTATAGCAATATGGGACTTTTTACTTTTATGAAAAAAGACCTTTGGCACTTGTGTATATTCTCAAAAAGAGTATGATTGTTAGCATCAAATATTAGTTTTGGCATACCTGATGAAGAATAGCTTGGGAAAAGAAGAAGATAAGAATTTTTATCAGACAACGCGGTTTGACCTGATCTTTATAATATTGATTTTATTTTTTTCCATCGCTTCTTTCTGGGTTATTCATAAACGTTTTCAGCCGTCTTCCGGGCTGAGCACAGTTTATGTATATCAAAAAGATAAACTTCTGGAAGAGGATGGATTAGACAAGGATAAAATAATCACTATCCTTGACGGAAAAATGCAGTTTGAACTTAAGAACGGAAGAATAAGAGTTCTAAATACCGATTGTCCTCATCATATATGTAAAAATATGGGCTGGATAAAGTATAACGGCGAAACTATAGTGTGCGTGCCTAACCAGGTGTTGATTGAGATTAAATCAAAAGGCCCGGCGATTATAGACGCAGTAGCTTACTAGTATGAAAGAAAATCAAATAACAGACAATAATATATATAAAATTGCGCTTTTGGTGTCTCTTGCCTGCGTCCTGCAGATTGCAGAATCCCTTATACCTCACCCTATCCCGGGATTAAGGCTTGGCCTGGCGAATATAATCACGCTGGTGGCGCTGGTAAATCTAGGCTTCGGCTATAGCCTTGAAATAACAGTGCTGCGCACTGTTTTGAGCTCTTTTATAATGGGCACTTTTATGTCCCCGGGATTTATCTTGAGTTTTGCAGCAGGCGTTATGAGCACGCTTACCATGGGATTTTTATACTGGCTGGCGCATGCCACAAAACAGCGCTTATTCAGCATAGTGGGAATTAGCGTTGCAGGCGCGCTTGCGCATAATATTGTTCAGCTGGGCCTTGCATATTTTATAATGATAAAGCATGCAGGAATATTTGTATTTTTACCATGGCTATCCATAGGAGCGGTCTTTATAGGCTGGTTTACAGGCGCGGTCTCCAGCAAGATCTGCCTGAAACTCAAAGAAACAGAAGGCTGCAAGACGACGCCAAAGATTAAAAAGGAATACCATGGATTAAAGCTTAACCATTATCTGGCAGGGGATTCTATCATACACCGGATATCTCCGAATATTAAGATAGCCGGCGTGGTTATCCTTTCGCTCGCAGTGCTATTTTTCAGCAGTCTATGGTTTTATGCAGCGCTGTTTGTATTTTTTGCCGCAATAGCCGCTATGTCAACGACATCATTCCAATATCTTTTTTCAAGCGCCAGGAGATGCTCTTCTCTGATATTCGTATCGTTTCTTTTCCCGGTATTTTTTAATTCCGGAAAGCATATCGTGTCTCACTTTGCATATTTTAATATTACTAGCGAAGGCCTGAACACAGGAATTATCTTTGCTTTGAGGTTGATTTGCCTCATATGGGCTAGTTCTTTGCTAGCCAGGACCACGTCGCCCGAAGATCTTGGTAAAGGATTATCCAGGATACTGGCGCCTTTACAGCCTTTAGGGATTTCAGGAAAAAGGATAGCGGCTATACTTTCCTTATCTTGGACAGCTATGCCTATTTTATGGGAAACAGCAAAGGCCGGTATCCGAGAGCTGGATCTCAAAAAAGCAAAAAACCCGCGCTATTTGATTATGTTTATAAGTGATATAATAGCGAATATTTATTTGGAAACCGATTATCAATAAAAACAAAGGAGGTGGCGATGTTAAAATTCAATATTTTGTTATTAGTCCTGTGCGGATTTTTGGTTTTTAGCGCAGGATCGGTTTGGGCGGATGATGTCTCAGACTTAAAGGAACAGGTAAAGGCTTTACAAGAAACAATAAACAATCAACAGAAAACCATAGAGTCATTAAGCTCTAAAGTTCAGGCTGTTGAAATAAAGCAGCAATCCCAGGCTGCTGAAATTAAGAAAGTTCCGGAACTTGCAAAGGCAGTCGATGCGATAAAAGAAGGCCCTGCTGGAATGATGGAAGGGGCAAGCGTAGGAGGGCATCTCAAGCTGTACATGTTTGATGCCTCAGAGGGGATAGTTAGAGGCGCTAATGGTGAAAATAAGGATGCGCAGCATAACGATAGTTCAGCAGGCATCCATCATCTGTATCTTTATTTTAACAAGGAGTTGTCTGATATCCTGAAGCTTGATGTGGCGATGGATAACTCTGTATCTGCGGCAGCAACTCCATCTATCGGGTCTGATATTGCGAGGACTAGCAGTGCCTCAAGCTCTACCGTTATTCATACTGCTTCTATTACCGCGCTTCTGCCAAAAGGCGCAGAATTAAAGACAGGTGTATTCAATCCGATGTTTTCTGAGGAGTATGCTAAGGAAACGTGGTGGCATGAACAGTATCATCAGAACCAGGGGCTCTCTTATTTAGAGTCCTGGCATGACTCAGGAATAGAGCTTTACAAGAACTTTGATTTTGAAAAGCTTTCCCTGCCTGTATATGTGAGCTTACTGAACGGTAATTCTTCAAGCCGGTATGCGGATAATAATAACAGCAAAACTCTTCTATTGCATATAGCGCCTGAATTGTTCCATACGCAGTTAAGGCTCCTGGGCTCTGTTGCGTTTGGAAACTGGGGCAATCCTGATAGCAGTTTTCAGTCTGTTGCTGGATTTGACTGGAAACATGAGAAGCTAAATATAACCAGCGAATACATCTACAGAAAATGGGATGATCTGGTTGTTACCGGTTCTAAACATGCTGATGGAAAGAGAGAAGGATATTATGCAAGAGCTTTGTATAATATCACTCCTGAATGGGTTGGTTTACTTAAATACAGCCATGCTGAATTCTACAAAACAGGATCAAGCACCATGTTAAGCGACAACTATGATACTACAACGCTGGGCTTAAACTACAATTTAACGCCGAGCTCTACAATCATGGGAGATTATTCCTTGATTAACGGCGAAAGGTCAAATAGTTCAGCTAGTATAAGAGCTAACAGGTATACGATAGGCTGGAGGACAACGTTCTAAGAATTGAATGAAGGATGATAGCTTGACAGGAAAGAGGTTTTCTGTATAATTTAGAGGGAAGCCTCTTTTCTGTTTATTTAGGACCGTAGGGTAGGTTTTCTCATCCGCTAAAATTGCGGAGGACCGGTAAATTTCTGCTCTACAGAATTAGTGAAGATAAGGTTTAAAATGAGAAAATTAAAACTAATATTTATTATAATAATAGTGGTATTCGCAGGGCTTTGGGCAATAAGATCGTATAATGAGCGCAGATTTCATGTGGAAAAAGAGACCCGCTTTATGATGGACACTTATGTTACTATATATGCAATTGGCCCAAAGGAAATTACCTCAAAAGCAATAGACTTAGCTTTAAACAGAATACAGGGCATAGATACAAAATTTAACTCGCTGAATCCTAAAAGCCCTATTTATACATTTAATCATACGCTTGAGCCTATTTCTGATAAAGAGATAATCAACCTTATTCAGACAGCGCTGAAGATAAGCGAAGAATCCGGAGGCGCTTTTGATATCAGCATAGCTCCACTGGCTGAACTTTGGGGATTTTATAGTAAGGAATACTATTTCCCTACATCGCAGGAGATAAAAGATTGCCTGGCTAATGTAGGATATCAGCATTTATTGCTGAACAATGGAAAATTGACCAAGGATAATATGGCTGTAAGGATTGATTTAGGAGGGGTCGCGAAGGGGTACGCGATCAGCGAAGCGCTAAAGGTTTTAAAATCCAATGGAGTAAATTCCGCGTTGATAGACACAGGAGGAGACATATATGCGCTTGGCAAGAAAGGCTCAAAATTATGGAAGGTAGGCATTAAGGATCCGCGCGGAGAAGGAACTCTTGGGTATGTAGAGGTGGAAGACCTGGCAGTAATGGGTTCAGGAGATTATGAAAGATTTTTTATTAAAGACGGTAAGAGGTATCATCATATATTTAATCCAAAGACAGGATATCCTACAGAAGGGGTTCAAAGCGTCATACTTATTTATAATGATCCTGTTATTGCGCAAGCCTGGACAAAGATCCCTTTTATTATGGGGCCGGAAAAAGGATTGAAAAGATTGGAAAGAATTCCTAATATGGATGTAATTATAATAACCGAATCCGGGAAAACATTGTATTCTTCCAGATTAAAACATAGCCTTAATCTTATCAAATAGGCGGAAAACAAGGGGAGGTAGCGGTATGTTTAGAAAGTGTGTTTTATTTTTAATTGTAGCTTTATGCATCTGGTTTAGTTTTTCAGGAGTTACTTATGCTGTTCGCCTTTTGACAAGAGAAGAGGGCTTAAAAAAGGTTTTTGGAGAAGGCGTAGAGATTGCCACTGAAACAAAGGAGCTTGTTGACCCGCAGTTATTAAAGATTAAGGAGAGGCTGGACGGAAGCCTTGTTTATTTTCAAAAAGGGTCGAAGTCAAAAGAGGTTGATACTCAGACCAGTATTGATTTTCATTTTGCTTTAAAAGGCGGACAAAAGACAGGCGTTGCTATTTTTGATGAGGAGCCTGGGAAATGGGGTCCGGTTGATTTTATTATAGCTTTAGACCTTAATGGTGCTGTGACCAGAGTAGAGGTATTAAATTATGAAGAGAAAAGAGGTCAGCCTATTGCTCGCCACAGCTACATGAGCCAGTATGAAGGCAAGACCAGCAAGTCTAAACTTACAGTAGGGAAGGATATTACAGGCGTGAGTGGAGCTACGATTTCTTCGCGCTGCGCCACCTTTGCCGTAAAAAAAGCTATTGTTCTATACGAAGAGCTTTACCTCAACAAATAAGAGGAAGGGGGTCTGTTCAGATGGAAAATTTAAGGATTTCAAAAGCGCCGATAAGCGCGAAATTATTGATGACGACTTTATTGTGCATGGTGGGTTTGATTTATCTTTCGCTTCTTCTCCATATCTGGCAGGATACGGAAATGAAGCCGGCATTGATTGCAAAGGCGTATGGTTCAATGGAGTCTATGGAGCTAGCAGATCATACGCATAAATATCTTCCTTATTATGCGCTTTACCTTCTTGCTTTGCCCGCAGCGCTTTTTATGTTTACTGGCTATTCGGAAAAGATGAAAAGGATTTTTGCCATTCTCCCGTTTCTAGTGATTATTATAGACATAGGAGCAATGTGGCTGATTCCTTATGCCCATCAGGTTTTTTTTAGCTGGGTATTGACGTTTGCCGGCACTTTTTTAGCCCTGACTTTTTTTTCTTTATTTTTATTGGATATTTATGATATTTGGCTTAAAAAGAGCTAGTAAAAATGTTTTTGCCATTAATTCTTAATTACACTTTCCCTCTTTCTATGTCTATTGATATGGAAAGAGGAATTTTTTATATTCAAACTTAAACGCTCCGTCTGAGAAAAGAAATTGAATTCATTGCCTGGGTAATGTATAATCCAAGATAGATAGTCACCGCTGAATTTTGATTAACAATTGACTACAAAATGTATACGGAGGCATTTTATGATAAACAGGCTTTTTTCTTCAAGGGCGAGGGTTGAAATCCTTAAGCTATTTTTATTTAATCCTGATAATAGTTTTTACCAGAGGCAGGTATCCAATCTTACAAACCAGTCTATAAGGGGCGTTCAAAGAGAGTTAGAAAACCTGCAAAAAATTGGCCTTATGGAAGGAACAAGTCAAGGTAACCGCATATATTATAAGGTAAATAAATCCTGCCCTATATTTGAAGAGTTGAAGAATATTTTGTTCAAAACCGCAGGCATAGCAGAGGTTTTAAAACGTAATATTAGCGGCAACAGGATTAAGATTGCGTTTATCTACGGTTCTTACGCAAGAGGCGGAGAAGGGTTTTCAAGCGACATAGATTTAATGGTTATAGGGGATATTTCTTCAAAGGAGCTTTCCAGTATGCTTTCTAAGCCAAAGAAGGAATTGATGCGGGAGATTAACTATGCGGTATTTCCAGTAAATGAATTTACAGGCAGGGTTAGAAGGAAGGACCATTTTCTTAATTCTGTCTTAAAGGATAAAAAGATTTTTATTATAGGAGATGAGCATGAACTTAAAGCAGTTATTAAATCAAAATGTATAGCTACCTCTGAATTTTGCTCAAGTTTACACTTTTGACATTGTCAGGAAATGTCAACTTGAGCAAAATTGGTTAAGGAATTCATGGTAGATGGGCTGATTGAGAGGATATATTGGTTAATAAAATTAAGATGGATTGCAATCACAGGCGTAGTTTTAACTGTTTTATTCGCAAAGCAGGTTCTCAATGCCCCTCTCAATAACCTTTCTTTATACGGCGTTGCCGCATTCCTTACAATATATAATCTGATATTTACCCTGCACTTAAAGAGACTTGGAAAAAAGAGGCCAGCCCGGCTTATTCTAATAGCTAATAGAATTGCCAATGTCCAGATCTCTCTGGATCTTCTGAGCTTAACTATACTCATCCATTTTTCAGGCGGCATTGAAAACCCATTTATCTTCTATTTTATCTTCCATATGATTATCGCAAGTATTCTTCTTTCAAGGAGAGCGAGTTTTTTGCAGGCCACATTTGCGGTTTTCCTATTTATGCTTATGGTATGGCTGGAATATGCCGGATTTTTAAAGCATTATTGCCTTAAAGGATTTGTTCTTAATGATCTCCATACGAATAAGATCTATATTCTTGGGATGTCTTTCGTGTTTATAAGCACACTATATCTTGCGGCATATATGGCAAGTTCTATTTCAGTTAGATTAAGGCAAAGAGAGAAGAGCCTGAAAGAAGCTAACCTGCTTCTGGAAGAAAAAGACAGGATAAAAAGCGAATATGTTTTGCGGGTAAGCCACGACATAAAAGAACACCTGGCAGCTGTGCAAAGCTGCGTTGAGCCGGTAGCAAGCGGTATAACAGGGGCTCTTAACTCTGGGCAGAAGGATTTGCTGGTAAGGGCTAAAGATAGGACAGATAAGCTTTTGTTTTTTGTAAAAGCCCTTCTGGAGATAACGCAAATAAAACTTAGTAAAAATATAGAAATGGGATATTTTTCTTTCAAGAATACCGTGGATAATGCCATTCAATTTGTGGAGGCAAAGGCAAAGGCTAAAGGTATAGCAATAGCTTTACAAATGGATCCTGGCATAGGCCTTATTTATGGGGCCCAAATTTATATAGAAGAGACAATAGCGAATATTCTTGCAAATGCAGTGAAATATACTTCAGAAAATGGTAAAATAAGCTTAGATATAAAAGACAGGCAGGAAACTTTGTTGATTCAAATAAGCGATACAGGTATGGGCATACCAAGAGATGAAATCCCAAAGCTTTTCAATGAGTTCTACCGCGCTACAAACGCCAAGAAGACAGAGAGAGAAGGAACGGGGCTGGGCCTTGCGATTGCCAAACAGGTAGTGGACAGGCATAATGGAAAGATTTGGGTAGAAAGCGAGGAAGGCAAAGGAAGCACGTTTAGTATTATCTTACCGAAGTAAAAATGGGAGGTGAAACATGTTTGGATTAGGGATGCCGGAACTGATAGTTATTTTGATTATATGCTTACTTATATTTGGCGCAGCTAAGCTTCCTGAAATAAGTAGAGCCTTTGGCAAGACAATCTCAGAATTCAAAAAAGGCATGCGCGAGATTGATTCAGATAAGGAAAATAAAGAAGAAGAAAAACCCCAAGATAAGAAATAATGCCGGATAAAGAATTGAGTTTGATAGGACATCTAACCGAGCTAAGAAAAAGGATAATCTATTGTCTGATCCCTTTTTTATTAGCTACTGTATTCAGCGCTTTATTTACAAGATCAATTCTTGGATTTTTACGCCTGCCGGCAAAAGGCGCTATTGAAAAATTAGCTTTTTTCAGCCCTCAGGAAATAGCAGTTACTTATATAAAGATAGCTATATTCAGCGGTTTGCTCCTAACTCTGCCAATAATTTTATATCAGATCTGGAGATTTATCTCGCCTGCGCTGGAAGAAAGGCAGAAGAGGCATACAATAAATTTTATCTTCTTTACATGGTTTTCGTTTTTCATAGGGGTGGGTTTTTGTTTTTTCTGCCTATTGCCTATCTCCCTTAAATTTCTGATTAGTTTAGCTGGGGATGATCTTACGCCTGTCATATCTGTCAGTAAATATATTTCATTTGTGCTTGCTTTGACACTAGGGTGCGGGCTTGTCTTCGAGATGCCAGTTTTAGCGTGGATATTGACTAAGCTGAAGATTCTGAACGCAGGGATTTTAAGAAAAAAGAGAAAATACGCCGCTGTAATAATATTGATAGTAGCAGCGATAATCACGCCCACTACAGACCCTTTTAATATGTTTCTATTGGCCGGGCCTATGTATATACTTTATGAGATAAGCATTTGGATTTCCCAATGGGCCAGGCCGCAATGACTGCTATAATACTTGCAGGCGGAAGGGCAAGCCGTATGCGCGGCCGAGATAAAGCATTGGTAAAAATAGATGGAATACCTATAATAAAAAGACAGATAAAGATCCTTGCGGACATTTTTAAAACAGTAATAGTCGTGACTGATAACACGCGCAGGTATAGATTAAAAGGCGTAAAAATAATCCGGGATATCATCCCGGAGAAGGGGCCCTTGGGCGGGATTTATTCCGGCCTCCTGGCATCTGATTCTTTTTACAATTTTGTCATAGCCTGCGATATGCCTTTTATAAATGAAAGATTGATTAAATATATGATTAAAAATATAAAAAATTTTGATATTTTTCTTCCAAAGATTGGTAATAAATTTCATCCATTATGCGGGATATATTCCAAGAATTGTATCTCTGTTATAAGGCAGGGGTTAACACAAGACAGGCTTAAGGTTTCAGACATATTTTCTAAATCAAAGGTGAAATTTATATCAAAGAAAAAGTTGCAAAGTTTTGATAAAAAGTTGTTTTGCTTAGAGAATATCAATACACCTGAAGATATAAAAAAATATAAATAGGAAAGGGCGCTATTTATAACCATGGGCAATACATCGCAAGGCAATTTAATATCTATGTTACAAAAGGCTCAGGAAGAATTTGGTTACATTTCTGAAAGTCAGGTTTGCCAAATCTCTAAGCATCTAAGAATCTCAATTAGCAGAATTTATGGCGTAGCAACTTTTTATGCGCAGTTTCGGTTTACTAAATTGCCAAGGCATACCATAAAAGTCTGTTTAGGCACTGCCTGCCATGTTCGCGCTGGTGAAAAGATACTTGTTGCGTTGGAAAGAGAATTAAACATCACGTGCGGCGAGACCACATCCGACTATAGGTTTGGCCTGGAACGTGTTGCATGTTTTGGATGTTGTGCCCTTGCGCCTGTTGTTGTCATTGATAACAAGGTCTATAGCAGGATAACACCCCAAAAGATATTGACTCTTTTAAAAAAGGTAAAATGAATCTTACAGAATTAAGAAATACTGCATTAAAAGGCTGGGAAAAGATTATAAAGCCAGATAAGATTTTGATCTTTATTGGGATGGCAACATGCGGTAAGTCCGCCGGCGCCAAGGAGATAATGGATGGGATTAAAAAGGCTTTATCTGACAAAAAAGTTAACTTTGAAATAATCTCAGTTGGTTGTATGGGACTTTGCTATCAAGAACCGTTAATGGATGTGGTTAAACCAGCCAAACCACGGGTATGTTTCGGCAATGTAAGACCTAAGGATATCCAAAAAATTGTTGATTATATTTTATATGAAAAAATTCCAAAGGGATTGGTTATTGGAAAGATCGGCGAAGGCCAGCTCGCCGGCATTCCCGATTTAGATCAGACACCATTTATGAGATTTCAAGTAAGGAGGATCCTGAGAAGGTGCGGATTTATTAACCCAGAAAATATTTATCATTACATAGCTAACGATGGATATAGCGGGTTAGAAAAGGCATTGAATATGCCGCCGGAAGAAATCATAGAAGAAGTCAAGATGTCCGGACTGCGCGGTAGGGGAGGAGCTGGTTTTCCTACAGGCGTAAAATGGCAGGCCTGCCGCAATCAGGACTGCCAGCCAAAATATCTGATTTGTAACGCAGATGAGGGCGATCCGGGCGCTTTTATGAACAGGGCGCTTTTAGAGAGCGACCCCCATTCTGTTTTAGAAGGAATAATTATAGCTGGTTTTGCCATTGGCGCGCAAGAGGGCTATATATACTGCCGCGCAGAATATCCTCTGGCATTAGAGAGATTAAGAACTGCGATTTCCCAGGCGCAGGAATTGAATTTATTAGGCGAGAATATATTGGGTTCGGATTTTAGTTTTCAAATCAAGATAAAAGAGGGCGCGGGCGCATTTGTCTGTGGCGAAGAAACCGCTCTAATCGCTTCACTTGAAGGCAAAAGGGGCATGCCACGGGCAAGGCCGCCTTTCCCTGTAGAAAAAGGATTATGGGATAAGCCAACAGTGATAAACAATGTAGAAACATTAGCCAATGTTTCATATATACTCCAAAATGGCGCTGGCCAGTTTGCTAAATACGGGACACAGAAGAGCAAGGGCACAAAGACATTCTGTTTGGCAGGAAAGATAAAAAATACGGGCTTAATTGAAATACCGTTAGGGATGAGCCTTAAACAAGTAATCTATGATATAGGCGGCGGTATCGCAGATGGCAAACGCTTTAAGGCGGTACAAATTGGAGGCCCCTCTGGAGGATGTTTACCCTTAGACTTGCTAGACCTGCCTATCGATTATGACTCCCTTGCTGAAGCGGGCGCAATCATGGGTTCCGGCGGAATGATAATTATAGACGAAGATAACTGTGTAGTTGATTTAGCAAAATATTTTTCAAGTTTTACCCAAAAAGAATCTTGTGGAAAATGTGCGCCATGCCGGGTGGGAACAAAACAGATGCTAACTATGTTAGAAAGAATTACGCAAGGTAAAGCGGATTCCGATGAATTAACCAGGCTCCAAGAGCTTGCCCTGGTAGTAAAAGAGGCCTCTCTTTGCGGCTTGGGGCAGACTGCAGCCAACCCGGTGTTAACCACGCTTAAATATTTCTATGACGATTACCAATCACATATAATAGATAAAAAATGTCCAGCGGTTGCCTGTAAAGATCTAGTTATAGCAGCTTGCAGAGATACCTGTCCGGCAGAAATAGACGCCCCCAGATACATCAGACTAATTAATGACGGTATGCCAAATGAAGCCTGCGCCGTTATTAGAGAAAAGGTTCCTTTCCCCGGCGTATTGGGCAGGGTCTGTTACCATCCGTGTGAGATAAAATGTCCAAGGAAGGATTTGGACGACCCAATATCAATAAAAACACTTAAACGCTTTGCCGCAGATAATGATGACGGATTATGGAAGAGCCGTGTTAAAAAGTCTTCACCTACGGGTAAAAAAGTTGCTATAATCGGTTCTGGCCCTGCAGGATTGACAGCTGCATATTTTATTGCCTTAAAAGGGCATAAGGCTGTTGTGTTTGAGGCTTTGGAAAAACCAGGGGGGATGCTTTCGCTTATTCCCGAATACAGGCTACCCAAAAGTGTATTGGATAAGGAAATAAAAGATATAAAAGATATCGGCGTTACTATAAAAACCAAGACAAAGATAAACTCTTTGAAAGAGTTGCTTGACGATAGCTTTGACGCCATATTTGTTGCTTGCGGCCTGCAAAGAAACTCTAAATTAAAAATAGAAGGCGAATCGGAGAAGGCTGTTTTAAATTCTTTTGATTTTTTAAGACAAGCGCGTTCAGCAAAAAGGCCAAATATAGGAAATGATGTGATAGTCATTGGCGGCGGGAACGTAGCTATAGATTCCAGCCGCGCTGCTAGTAAATCAGGCGCTAAAAATGTACGGATTATCTATAGAAGGACTAAGAAAGAAATGCCCGCGCATCCTGAAGAGATAAAATCAGCGCTGGAAGAAAAAATAAAAATTACATATCTATTTTCTCCAAAGAAAATTACCAAAGAAAATGGAAAGTTGAAGTTGGAATGCCTGAGGATGCAATTAGCTGAAGTAGATCGTTCAGGAAGAAGGGCTGTTGTCAGCATACCTGATAGCGAAGTCATATTCCCTGCAGATACTGTTATTGTTGCTATCGGCCAAGAGATAGATATAGACTTTGGCATAGATATAAAACAAATTTCTAAAAAAACCTTTGCCACTAACATAAATGGTGTATTTGCCGGCGGCGATTTTATGAGAGGCCCTAGCTCAGCAATAGAAGCAATTGCTGATGGAAGAAAGGCAGCAGGTGCGATAGATAAATATCTGGGAGGAAATGGGCTGATTGAGCAGGCATTGTCTTTAGCGCAAGGTAGATTGGATATCCCCCAGGATAACCAGAAGAGAAAAAAGCGCATTGAGGTTGAGTGCGGATATACAAAAAAATCAGCTAAATTAGAAACAGAGCGGTGCTTAAAATGCGACTTAGGAAAACCAAATAGATAATAAGATGATAAACATAATCATAAATTCAAAAAACATACAGGTAGAAGAGCCAACGACAATACTTCAAGCAGCTAAACAAAATGGGATTTACATACCGTCGTTATGTGATTATCCAGGGCTTTCTCCTTTTGGCGCATGCAGGTTGTGTATTGTAGAGGTTGGGGGGATGAAGGGGTTTCCAACAGCGTGCACTACTTATGTTAAAGAGGATATGGTGGTAAGAACTGATACCGAACAATTGCAGAATTTGCGCCGCAAGGTCTTTGAGCTGATATTAGCTCAACACAACAAGCTCTGCACCACATGCGTTAAAAACTTGAGATGTGAATTACAAACACTTGCTACATATTTTGGCGTGGAAAAAGTTACTTTCGCGCCTATAAATAAGAATTTAGCCGTCATATCTAATGAGCCATTTTTTAATCGCGACTACAATCTATGTATACTCTGCGGCAGGTGTGTGCGCGTGTGCGATGAGGTGGAAAGAACCGGCGCAATAGATTTTTCCAAAAGGGGCATAGATACTGTTGTGGCCACAGCCTTTAATAGAAAGCTGATAGACTCAGGATGCGAGTTTTGCGGCGCATGCGTTGATATATGTCCGACAGGAGCGCTGATAGAAAAGGATTTTAAGGAATGTATCTTCCCTGATAAAACTGTAGTCACGATATGTCCATATTGCGGCGTGGGTTGCCAGATAAAATTAGAGATAAAAAACAATAAAATTATGCGAGCCAGACCCGATATCAATGGGCCGGCTAATAAGGGCCACTTATGCGTAAAGGGCAGATTTGGAAGTTTTGATTTTGTCTCTCACCCTGATCGGATTAAACAGCCTTTAATTCGTATTGACCCTAATCGTTTTATCCGGGTAGACGATAAGAACTTTGATAAGGTATTCAGGGCCGTGAGTTGGCAAGAGGCATTAGACCTTATAGCTGAACGTTTCAGGCAGATAAAAGAAAAATATGGCCCAGATGCCTTTGCGGGTATTTCTTCCGCTCGCGTCACAAACGAAGAAAATTATATCTTCCAAAAATTTATGAGGGCAGCAATAGGCACAAATAACATTGACCACTGCGCCAGGTTATGCCATGCGCCTACGGTTGCCGGCTTAGGAATGAGCTTTGGAAGCGGCTCAATGACTAATTCTATCTCTGAGATAGGGGACGCAGACTGCGTCTTTATTATCGGTTCAAATACTACAGAGGCCCATCCGGTGATTGCGTTAGAGGTGAAAAGGGCAAAGGCTAAAGGCGCAAAACTCATTGTGGTAGACCCCAGGCATACAAGGATTGCTGAATCAGCGGATATCTACTTACAGATTAAACCAGGTTCGGACATTGCCTTATTAAATGCGATGATGTCTGTAATCATATCTTCAGGTTTAGAGGATAAGACATTTATTCAGTCTCGCACCGAAGGCTACCAGGAATTTAAAGAAACCGTAATGCAATACACGCCTTCATTGGCCGAAGAGATGACAGCCGTGGCTCAACAAAAGATTATAGATGCTGCTTTGATGTATGCCAAGGCAGATAAATCAACGATCATTTACACTCTAGGCATTACCGAACATATTTGCGGCACTGAAAACGTGATAAGCCTGGCAAATTTAGCGATGCTTTGCGGCAAAGTTGGAAAAGAGTCTTGCGGGGTAAATCCTTTGAGAGGACAAAACAATGTCCAGGGCTCTTGCGATATGGGCGCATTGCCCGATGTCTATCCTGGTTATCAAACAGTGGACAATCCGTCAGCGAGGGAGAAATTCGAACAGGCCTGGAAAGTAAAACTCTCAGAAAAAAAAGGCCTTATGCTTTTAGATATGTATGAGCAGATTAATCAGGGGAATCTCAAGGCGATGTATATTATGGGGATGGACCCGCTTTTGACCGATGCCTGCGTTACAGGTGTAAGGAAGGCTTTTGGGAGTTTAGAATTTTTGGTAGTTCAAGAGATATTTTTTACAGAGACAGCTGCTTTAGCGGATGTCATACTTCCTGCTACCTGCTTTGCTGAAAAAGACGGGACATTTACCAATACAGAGCGCAGGATTCAAAGGATAAACAAGGCGGTTTTGCCACCATCAGGGACAATGCCTGACATAGAAATTATGGCAGAGGTTTCTAAAAGGATAGGCTATGATTTGGGCTCTGTTTTACCAGAAGACATTATGCAAGAGATAGCTTCATTAACCCCTATTTATGCAGGCATAAGTTATTCACGTTTAGAAAAGGGCGGTATTCAATGGCCTTGTCCGTCCCAAGATCACCCAGGCACAAAGTATCTACACGGAGAGAAATTCACACGTGGTTTAGGTAAATTCCATCCCATAAAGCACTCTGCCTTGGCAGAAGACATAGATAATGATTTTCCATTTTTGCTTACCACAGGAAGAAACCTGTATCATTATCACATCACAATGACCGCAAAAACAAAAGGGTTAAATGAACTGGCAGGCTCGCCTTATATTGAGATAAATCCTAATGACGCATTAAAATATGGCATAAAAGACCACGACCTCATTTATGTCTATTCACGAAGGGGCGCAATTACTGTTCCCGCAAAGATTGTTGATACAATAAAAGAAGGCGTGGTTTTTATACCTTTACATTATGTCCAGGCGCCTGTAAATGTTATTACATCAGATGCCTTTGACCGTTATACCAAAACACCCGCCTTTAAAGTCTGTGCTGTTGGAATCAAAAAGGTGTAAGTGCAGGGCTTAATAAGATGGCTTTAGTTATTGCAGTTTGATATAATTTAGAAGAAGACCATGAATAAACTTATAGATAGTTTTGGAAGAGAAATAGATTACCTGCGCGTCTCTATTACAGACAGATGTAATATGAGATGCATATATTGCATGCCGCCTGAAGGCATCCTGCACAGGCCGCATAGCGAGATATTATCCTTTGAAGAGATTCACAGGATAGTGAATGTCGCGGTCAGATTAGGAATAAGCAAGGTGCGGATTACAGGCGGAGAGCCGTTAGTAAGAAAAGGCATAGCCTTACTTATCAAAAATCTGAGGCGCATCAATGGTTTGAATGAAATTGCGCTTACAACCAATGGCGTGTATCTTAAGGAGTATGCCCTTTCTCTTAAAGAAGCTGGCTTAGACAGGGTAAATATCAGTTTAGACAGCCTTATGCCAGAAAAATTCCAGGAAATAACACGCGGCGGCAATCTTAAATCAGTGTTGGAAGGTATAGACTCTGGCTTGTCAGCAGGTTTTTCTTCTCTTAAAATAAATGTTGTTTTAATGAAGGCTTTTAATGCGCAAGAAGTGCTTGATTTTGCGAATTTAGCCAGGACAAGGCCTCTCCATGTAAGGTTTATTGAATATATGCCCACGCATTTAGGAGAGTATACCTATAAAGAACTTTTCTTCAGCTCGTTAGAAGCCAGGGCTATTCTGGATTCTCTCGGAGAACTCGTGCCGATAGAAAATAATTGCGGGGTAAGCGCTGCAAAGTCTTTCAGAATTAAAGGCTTTCGTGGAACGATAGGGTTTATATCTCCCGTAAGCGAAAATTTTTGTTCTTCCTGTAATAAGCTCAGGCTTACATCAGATGGCTGCCTGAGGAGCTGCCTGCATTCACCAAAAAGTATAGACCTTAAGGCTGCCATGAAAAATGGCGCCTCAGATAATGATCTGGCAGCTCTTATAATAAAAGCAGTGGATTCAAAGCCGGCCTCTCATAATCTGGGAACTGCGCCGGCAGGCGTTCCCTCTGAACATTTTAGCATGTGCCAGATAGGCGGATAAAGGATAAAATGGCAATGATAGATATAGGAAAAAAAGAAGTAACTTTAAGAGAAGCTATCGTAGAAGCGAGGGTTTATCTTAAGACCAGCGTTATCAAACTGATAAAAAATAAAAAAATACCTAAAGGAGATGTTTTGGAAGCAGCAAAACTGGCTGGGATTATTGCTGCAAAAAAAACAGCGGAACTCATCCCTTTCTGCCATCCTATTCCCATAGAGTATGTAGATATAAAAGTTTCTTTGAAAAATAAAGAAGTGGAAATTAAAACCATAGTAAGAGGCCAGGCTAAAACAGGAGTAGAGATGGAGGCATTTACAGCCTGCGCAGTAGCTGCGATTACGGTATATGACATGTGCAAGGCATTTGATAGAGATGCAGTTATAAAATCCATCATGCTTTTAAAAAAGAGCGGCGGCAAAAGTGGAACATATATCAGAACGTAAATTCAGAGGAATAACATAAAACGGAAACGAGAGGTGAAATATGATAGTTGCTTATTGATCTACCAGAAAGATGGCTAAGCACATCTGTAACGTTTGTTTAAAATATCCAAATATAGGAAATAGAATATTAAGAATGCGTATTTATCATAATTGTAACGCAAAGAATCTGTTAAATAAAGACGTATTTTGTGAAGAAGAAGACGAACACTATGAATAAAAAAACCTTATCCAATTTAATCGGCACAGTCGAATCAACTACTATCGAATATAAAAAATCTCTATCCGAGATAAACGAGATTATAGAAGCCGTTTCTTCTTTTAGTAATACCGAAGGCGGAAAAATTTTTATTGGTGTAGATAATTCTTGCCAAGTAACTGGTGTCAAGATAGGAAAGGATACATTAGAAAGATTAACAAATCAAATCTCTCAAAATACAGACCCAAAGATTCATCCTAAAATTACCGCACGAAAGATATCTGGCAAGGAAATAATTATAATTGACATAAAGAAATCCTTAGATAAGCTTACTCTTGCCTTTGGCAGGCCGTATATAAGAGTCGGAAAATCTACGATGAAGATGAGCAAAGATGAATATGAAAGGTTAATTCTTGAAAAACACAAAGAAAAATTGCAATTTGATAAACAGGTTTGTGAAAAAACAGATTTAGATGATATTGATTGGGAATTTGTGACAAAAGAGTTTATGCCATTGTATGAAAATGCTTCTGGAAAAAAGATTACCGGAACGCCTAAGGCTATATTGGAGTCATTAAATTGTATTAAAGATAACAGGCCTACTAATGCTGGCATCCTTTTATTTGGCAGGAATCCGCAAAAATTCTTTATGAATGCATATATCGCTTTGGCTAGATACGGGGCAGAAGAGGTAGATATAAAAAGATTGGATTATAAAGAATTTGCGGGTAATTTATTTCAGCAGATAGATAATTGCGGTGAATACCTAAAAGAGCATATAGCTGTTATGTCCCAATTAAGAAATGATAGGGTTCAAAGAGAAGATATCCCAGAGTATGGATGGTTTTCTATAAGGGAGCTCATTACGAATGCAGTTTGTCATAGGGATTATTCAAATATAGGAACAAAAGTAATAATAAAGATGTTTTCTAATAGAATAGAATTTTATAATCCAGGAGGATTGCCAAAAGGCATCACTCCAAAAAATATAGCAGAAATGCAGTTTTCAAGAAACCCTATTATAGCTAAAATTCTGGCAAAGGTTGAATATATAGAAGAACTTGGCGAAGGATGGAATAAAATACTAAAAGAACATAAAGAGCATCCTTTGAGGCCAAGGCTGCCTATGGTGAAAACAGATGATTATACATTTATAGTAGATATTTATTCAGTTAAGGATAAATTTGTGGAAAAAAAAGAAAATTACGATTTTAACAAAAGACAAGGAAAGATTATAAGTTATCTTAAGAGCAGCAGGAAGATAAATACTGCTATGTGCGCTGAACTTTTAGATGTGTCTAGCGATACTGCATTAAGGGAACTTACTGGCCTAAAGGCAAAAGGAGTAATTGCCCCAAAAGGCATTGGTAGAGCCACTTATTATGTTCTTAAATGATGCGGTGCAAATGCGGTGCAAATGCGGTGCAAAATTTAAGGCGCATATTTGTTGAATAGCCATGCATCCCAAGGTATAATTACTTGGTATAAAAACAGAGGGCATATGAAAAAAAAGACTATAGCAGAATCAAAAACAGTGTTATCTGAAGTAATGATGCCAATGTATGCCAATCACTATGGCAGTGTGCATGGCGGCACTATATTGAAGCTGGTGGATGAGGCGGCATTTGTGGCAGCTACCAAGCACGCCAGGAAGAATGTAGTAGTAGCGTCTATGGACCACATTGATTTCAGGCATCCTGTTCGCATAGGGGATCTATTGACGCTTTCTGCTTCAATATATCATGTAGGCAGGACATCAATGGATGTGGAGGTAGAGATAATAGCTGAGAAGATCAAGGAAGGCAGGAAACTGAATATTGGCTCAGCTTATCTGACCATGGTGGCTCTGGATGAAAAAGCAAGGCCTATAAGAGTGCCGGGCCTTATTTTAAAGACAAAAGAAGAGATTGAAAAAAATAAAGAACTAAGGTTAAGAAGGGAAAAACGCATTGCAGATTTAAGTTGTTCTAAATAGTTTATAGATAAAAATCAAATGAATTATTGGAATAAATTAAGTTTCCTGCCAAGAGAAGACCTAAAAAGGATTCAGAATAAGAAACTGCATGATTTTGTTAATAACCACCTCTATCCTTTTAGCCCGTATTACCACACGCTGTTTCTTATTCTGAATATAAATCCCAGGCGCATAAAGACTGTGGAAGATCTTAAAGTAATCCCATTCACCAGAAAAGAGGATTTTCTGTCTCATGGCGCAAGCCCGCATGGTTTTATGGATTTTATCCTGCAGCCAGATAAGGCGTTAATAAAAAAATACTGGCCTAAAAATAGATTGTTAGTAATAGGCCTTTTGAAATTATTGAAAGGTAAAGAATATACAAAGGCGCGTCTCGATAAAGAATATCGGCCTATTTTCCTGACAGCTACAACAGGGACAACTCACGACCCAGTTTCATTTTTATATACGGATCACGATATCAATAATCTTCGCATTTCAGGATATAGGCTGCTCGAAGTTTTTAAGGCAAAAAGCCAGATACGGGCTGTAAATTTATTTCCTTACGCTCCGCATCTTGCTTTCTGGCAGACAGTGTTCGCAGGGCTTACTCATGATAATTTTGTCCTAAGCACTGGCGGCGGAAAGGTTATGGGTACCCAGGGGAATATTGAGGCTATAAGGAAAGTAAACCCTGATGTCCTGATAGGCGTGCCAAGTTATTTATATCATGTAGCGCGCTCGGCAAAAGAGATGGGCATACATCTGGGCTCTATTCAAAAAGTTATATTGGGCGCAGTAGCTGTTCCTGTTGGATTTAAAGAAAAGCTGGCCAGTTTACTTAAAGGTATGGGCGCAAAACATGTCAGGATTATGGGTACTTATGGTTTTACAGAAGCAAAGTGCGCGTGGGGAGAATGCCCTACTCCGATAAAACTTTCCAGCGGCTATCACACATATCCTGATAAAGAGATTTTTGAGATTATAGACCCTGATACTGGAGAGGTTAAAGGAGAAGGGGAGGATGGCGAGCTTGTTTATACAGCTATTGATGCTAGAGGAAGCTGCGTCTTGCGCTATCGGACAGGCGATCTTGTAAAAGGAGGCATTACCTATAAAAAGTGCCCTTATTGCAAAAGGACTGTCCCGCGCATTTCAAGTGAGATATCCAGAGTTTCCAATATCAGAAACCTTATGATGTCCAAGATAAAAGGCACATTGGTTAATCTAAATGCCTTTGGCTCAATTCTTGAGGGAGAAAAAAAGATTGATGAATGGCAGATTGAAATAAGAAAAAAAGATAATGATCCTTATGAGATTGATGAATTAATTATTTATGTGAGTTTGGCAGGCAATGTAGATCATCAAATATTAAAGGAGAATCTGAATTCCAGGATTCAGGCAGCGACTGAAATTATACCGAATAAAATAATTATATTGCCGCATAAAGAGATACTTGAACGCGTGGAGATGGAAACATCCAGTAAGGTAAAAAGGATAATAGATCTGCGTCCAAAAGGGAGATAGCTATGTCTCGCATTGCAATAGTTGATGGAGCAAGGACCCCGTTTGTAAAGGCATGGACAGATTTTGAGGATATGAGTGTTCAGGAATTGGGCAGGATTGCAGTAAGAGAACTGCTGGAAAGGACTGCTTTGGATCCATGCAAAGTAGATGAGGTAATCTTTGGGTCAGTAGCTCAGTCACCTGAAGCAAGCAATGTGGCTCGCATAATATCGATAATGGCAGGCATACCCAAAGAAAAACCTAGCTATACAGTTTCACGGAATTGCGCTTCTGGTTTTGAGTCTGTAACCAGCGCTCTTGAGAAGATAAACTCAGGCCTTGATGAAATAGTGATAGCAGGCGGCGCAGAATCCATGTCAAACATACCTTTAATATATAATAAAGATGCTGCAAAGATATTTTTTAAGCTTTCAAAGTCCAAGAGCGCCCTAGAAAAGCTGGTTAATTTATTAAGCTTTAGGCCAAGACATTTATTAAATCCAGTAATAGGATTACAACTAGGTCTGTCAGATATTATCTGCGGTTTGAATATGGGCCAGACAGCTGAGGTGCTTGCAAAAGAATATGGCATTACAAGAAAAGAGCAGGATGAGTTTAGCCTGATGAGCCATAAGAGAGCGTCCAATGCAAAAGAGAAATTAAAAGAAGAAATTGTCCCTGTGATTCCTGGCCCTGGATATGAAAGGCACATTGAATATGATAATGGAGTAAGAGAAAATATAACAATAGAGGACCTAACTAAACTTAAACCATATTTTGACCGTTATTCAGGAACCGTAACAGTGGGAAATTCATGCCAGGTAACTGATGGCGCTTGCGCACTTCTTGTAATGAGGGAAGAAAAAGCAAAAGAATTAGGTTTTACGCCTCTGGGTTTTATCCGAGCGTATGCATATGTGGGAGTTGAGCCCAGTAAAATGGGAATCGGGCCAGCATTTGCGATACCAGAGGTATTGAAAAAGGCAGGATTAAAATTAACTGATATTGAACTTTTTGAGATAAATGAGGCATTCGCAGTTCAGGTCATTGCTTGCGAAAGGCAATTGGCAATTAATAAAGTAGGCGCGTTAAATAGAGATATACTAAATGTTAATGGCGGAGCAATTGCGCTTGGCCATCCAGTAGGGACTACTGGTTCAAGGCTCATACTTACTATACTTAAAGAGATGAAAAGAAGAAATCTTAAGCTTGGCCTGGCTTCATTGTGCGTTGGCGGTGGCCAGGGCGCTGCTGTGATAGTGGAAAGAGGATAAACATGCAGAATAATCTTAAATTAAGAATAGAAGATGGTTTTGCGGTTATAGAATTTGACCAGCCTGATTCAAGGGTAAATGTCTTGTCGTCGTCTAGTTTAAGCGAACTGGAAACTATTATTGCGCAGTTAAATAACAGGCAGGATTTAAAAGGGCTTTTAATTGCCAGCGCTAAGCCAGATATTTTTATTGCAGGCGCGGATATCAAGGAAATAGAGAAGATGAAGACAGTTTCTGATGCTGAAGCTATGGTTAAAAAAGGCCAGGGGATTCTGAATGCCCTGGAAAAATTAACTGTGCCTACTGTTGCGTTGATAAACGGCGCTTGTTTGGGCGGAGGGTTAGAGTTGGCGCTTACATGCGATTACCGCCTGGCTAGTTTTGATAGCAAGGTAAAATTAGGATTGCCAGAAGTTAAATTAGGCGTGATCCCGGGTTTTGGCGGCACCAAGCGCTTGGCAAGGCTTGTGGGTTTACGCAAAGCCCTGGAGATGATACTTTCAGGCGATCCAATATCTTCAAGCGAGGCATTAAAGATAGGCTTGGTGGATGCTCTGGCTAGTCAGAATAGATTGCTTGAAGACGGGATTCAATTTCTTAAGAAGAAAAAGATAAAACGGAATAGCTTTAAATCTAAGCTAAGAGGGTGGGCCAATATACTGCTTGATAAAACCTTTTTAGGCAGAAAGGTCTTAGTAAGTCAAACTAAGAAATTTACGCTTAAAGCTACCAAAGGCCAGTATCCAGCTCCTTTAAAAGCTCTTGAAGTGGTTTCAAAAAATTATACGTCGTCTCTTGAAAAGGCGCTGGATAGAGAAGCAAAGGCTTTTAGTGAATTATGCATTACCCAGATTTCTAAAAGTTTAATATCAGTATTTTACCTTATTGAGAAATATAAAAAAGCCAGGTGGCTGGATGCTGCACCAGTCAGGATTAATAAATGTGCTCTTTTAGGCGCAGGCGTTATGGGAGGCGGGATTGCGCAATTATTGAGTTATTATGGCATAGCTGTGCGAATGAAAGACCTGAATTACCAGGCGCTTGGCAAGGGGCTAAAGCAGGCAAAAGAAGTTTATGATTATGCGGCGAAGAAAAAAAAGATTAAGCCAAGTCAGGCAGCTTTTGGGATGGGCCTTATTTCTCCCACGGCTAATTACCAGGGATTTTCTAATGCGGATTTGATTATTGAGGCAGTTGTGGAAGATATGAATATAAAGAAATCTGTATTCAGGGAACTTGAGTCCATTGCTAAGCCTGATGCGGTCCTTGCGTCCAATACCTCATGCCTTTCTATAAGCCAGATGGCTGAAGCTGTAAAAGATAAAAGCCGGGTTCTGGGCATTCATTTTTTTAATCCCGTACACCGCATGCCTTTGATTGAACTGATACGCACAAAAGATACCAGCGACAGGACAATCGCCACTGCAGTTGAATTTACGAAGCAGGTTGGGAAGATTCCGATTGTAGTTAGCGATGCGTGCGGGTTTCTTATTAACAGAGTTCTTTTAAGCTATCTTAATGAAGCGGCGCGCTTATTGGAAGAAGGGCTGAGCATCGATAAAATAGACAGGATTATGTTAAGATTCGGGATGCCAATGGGGCCATTTACCTTAATGGATGAGGTTGGCCTGGATGTGGGATACAAGGTCGCGCTTATACTTGAAAATAATTTTGGCGAGAAGATGAAAGTAACGGGAATCATGAAAAAGGTTTATGAGAATAAATGGTTTGGCAAAAAATCAGGCAAGGGGTTTTATATCCACAAAGGGAAAAAGAGAATTGTAAATAAAGAGGTTTATCATTTATTATCCAGTGTTCCAAAAGCAAGTGTCTCCGATGAGGAAGCTTTACAGCGGATGATCTACAGAATGATAAACGAAGCGGCTTTGTGTTTACAAGAAAAGGTTTGCGCTCAAGCATCAGATGTGGATATCGGAATGATCATGGGCACAGGATTCCCACCTTTCAGGGCAGGACTCTTGCGTTACGCAGATTCTATTGGCTGCGGCAAAATAGCAGATGCCTTACAGGGATTCAGGGAGAAATATAAAAGCGAACGGTTTTTACCATCCAATTATTTAATAGAACTGGCGGAAAGAAAAGGCAGATTTTATAATTAGAGGGACAGCTACCATTTTTCTATAAGAAAAATGGTAGCTGTCCCTAGAAATAAGAAATAGCGCTGTCTTTACGAAACATAGGAGAGCAATATGGAGATGTATGATAAAAGTATAAGCCATGAAAAAAGAGAGTCGCTGGAACTTGCTGAGGGTTCGCGCGAGAGTGAATGGGATTACCCAAGTTTTGTCCGGGATATATTTCACGGTAAATTGTCATGGGATCTCATCTATCCTTTTCCCGAGCAATCCGAGTCGGACAAAAAAATAGGCGCAGAGTATTTAGAGAAATTAAAAGGATTTTTGCAGGCTAATCTTGACCCTGACGAAGTCGATAAAACCGGAGAAATACCGCCCCACGTCGTAAAAGGCCTGGCAGATTTGGGAGCCTTCAGCATGAAGATCAAACCTGAATACGACGGCCTTGGCTTGAGCCAGATAAACTACAATCGCGCCATGCATCTTGTGGCAAGCTACTGCGGCTCAACAGCGGTATTATTATCCGCGCATCAAAGTATCGGCGTTCCTACGCCTTTAAGTTTATTTGGAACAGAGGAGCAGAAAAAGAAATATCTGCCTATGTTCAGGAAAGGCGCGATTTCAGGTTTTGCGCTTACCGAACCAGTTGCTGGTTCTGACCCAAGGACAATGAAGACAACTGCTATGCCTGTAGAAGATGGAAAATTCTACCTTATCAATGGCGAGAAATTATGGTGCTCGAATGGAAATATCGCAGATATCCTTATTGTTATGTGCCAGACTCCTCCAAAAATAGAGAAGGGCAAAGAAAGAAAACAAATAACAGCTTTTATAGTTGAGACCAATACCCCTGGCTTTGAAGTGGCTTACAGGTGCAGCTTTATGGGCTTGCACGGCGTGAAATTAGGGCTTTTAAAATTCAAAAATGTAAAAGTGCCAAGAGAAAATATTATTTTAGGCGAAGGACAAGGCTTGAAACTTGCTTTTATTACTTTGAATACAGGCCGGCTTACTGTTCCCGCGGCAGTAACAGGTATGAGTAAATGGTGTCTTTCAGTAAGCCGCAGATGGGCAAAAGAGAGAAAACAGTGGGGTTCGCCTATTGGCGAGCATGAAATGGTGGCCAGCAAGTTAGCCAGCATGGCATCAAATACGTTTGCAATGGACGCTGTTACGTGGCTTACTTCGCATATGGCGGATGAAAAAAAATTAGATATCAGGCTTGAAGCAGCAATGGCTAAACTTTTCTGCGCTGAAAAAAGCTGGGAGGTGATTGATGATACGCTACAGCTTCGAAGCGGCAGAGGTTTTGAGACCAGCCTTTCTCTTAAAGGAAGAGGCGAGGCGGGTTTTCCAGTAGAAAGAGTATTCAGGGACAGCCGCGTAAATTTAATCATAGAAGGCACTAGCCAGATAATGCGGCTTTTTATTGCCAGAGAGGCGCTTGACCCGCATCTGAGAAGGCTCAAACCTCTTTTCAGTTCCAGAACATCGCTAGTGGGCAAGATACAGGCGTTGATTTCAATGGGATTTTATTATACATTCTGGTTTCCTGTGTTATGGCTGCCGTGTTTTACGCCGGCATCTATAACAAGGCTTTCCGCGCCTCTTAAAAAGCATATGATGTTTGTCCAGTATACCAGTAAACGCCTGGCGAGAGAGATGTTCATGAAAATGGTGATTTATCAGCAGCGCTTGGAATCAAAGCAAAGCCTTCTCGCTAGATTCGTAGATATCGGTACAGACCTTTTTGTAATGGCCGGCATATGTTCATATGCCGCAGGTATTGCAAGGAAAAAAGTTGCAGGCGAAGGCGCTTCGCCGATAGAATTAGCAGACCTATTTTGCTGCCAAGCCAGGGTCCGTATAGCGGCGCAATTCCGGGGCGTGTGGAATAATAATGATAAGTTGGCCAATAGAGTCGCTAAAAATATACTTTCCGATAAATACGAGTGGATGGAAAATGAGATCATCAAGTAAGAAGATGAAGCCCACCCGGGTTAAAGCCCGGGATTCCTTGGGCGGAATACTGAGCCCCGATTTATCGTATCGGGGCGAATGTATAACTGCTGTTTCGGTTTCTGATAAAAAGGGCGAAAGAAAACATAATGTGGAATCAATATCCCTGAGAAAGGATTTTGGCATCACAGGGGATGCCCATGCGGGAAGCGGGCATAGGCAGGTAAGTTTTCTGGCAGAGGAATCTATAAAAAAGATGCAGTTAAAGGGCCTTGATGTCAGGCCTGGCGATTTTGCGGAAAATATCACCACAAAAGGCGTAGACCTGTTAAAATTGAAAATAGGGGAAAGATTTAAATCCGGCAATGGCGTAATTTTTGAGGTCAGCCAGATCGGCAAAGTTTGCCACACAAGATGTAGTATATATTATCAGGCTGGGGATTGCGTTATGCCCAGAGAAGGCATATTTGCAAGAGTTCTAAAAGGCGGAGTTATTAAACCAGGAGATAGATTGGAGGTAATAAAAGATGCGAAGCGAACGAAATGAGCGAAGCCCTGAGCGAGCGGAGCGAGTCGAAGGGCAGACTGAGGTATATAAAGTAGCGGTGCTTACCATAAGCGATAAGTGCTCCAGGGGCCAGAGAGAGGATAAGAGCGGAAAGATTGTCCAGGATATTGTAAAAAGGCTTCCTGGCGAAGTAGTGAAATATGAAATTATACCTGATGAGCCAGAGATGATTAAAGAAAGAATTATTGATTATTGCGATAATCTAAAGGTTGATTTAGTTCTTACTGATGGCGGCACAGGTTTTACTGCAAGGGATTTTACGCCTGAGGCAACAAGAGAGGTTATTGAAAGAGAGGTACCAGGCATTCCAGAGGCTATGCGGGTAGAATGCCTGAAATTTACCAAGAGGGCAATGCTGTCTAGGGCAATCGCAGGTATCAGGGGCAAGACTTTGATAATTAATTTGCCTGGAAGCACAAAAGGGGCTCAGGAATCATTGGAGGCAATATTGGAAGGCCTGCCGCATGGTTTAGATATGATATTAGAAAGGGAGCATTGAGATGGTGTTAGCTAAGTTATTTTTTGCGTTTTTAAAAGTAGGACTTTTTGCAATAGGCGGGGCCTATTCATTTTTACCCCTGATAGAAAAGGAGGTAGTTGAAAAATATCACTGGTTATCCAAAGAGGAATTTTTAGATGTTTTGGGCATGGTCCAGATATTTCCAGGCGCTATTTCAATAAAATACGCTACGTATACCGGATATAAAATAGCAGGCATTATGGGCGCAGTCGCTGCGAACATTGGTAATCTGCTGGCGCCTGTTTTACTGATACTGTTTGGATCGTTTCTCTACGCGAGGTATAAAAATACGGCATCTATTAAAAGCGCTTTCAGCATAGTTCAATTAGCAGTATTCGCCATGATTATTGCATTGGCGTTCCAGACTGTAAATATGAATCAATTAAGCAATTTTAAAAATATTCTTATAGTAGTTCTATCGTTCACCATTTTTATTTACACAAAAATCCACCCTGCTTTAATAATTATTTGCGCTGGCATTCTCGGGGCTTTTCTAAAATAGACAAAATACTGGATGGATTTAATACTTTCAATGTTAACAGTAGGGGAGGTTTAAACCTCCCCTACTTTGCAAAATACAGGGGGAATATATGGACTGGAAGATATTTCTGGCTACGTTTACAGCTGTATTTTTTGCAGAGATGGCGGATAAAACACAAATGGTTAGCATAGGCATGGCTTCAAAGTCAGCTAAGCCTTTGACTGTATTTTTCGGCTCTATTTGCGCATACATGGTCATTACCGCTGTTTCAGTTATAATAGGCGCAACTCTTGGTAAATATATAAAACCAGAGATTATAAAATACTGCGGCGCGTCTCTATTTATAATACTCGGCATATTGATGCTTTTCGGCAAGCTGTGAATAACAGGCATTTTACTATCCAGCTTATAATATTATGAAAAAGATTTTCTTTGCAATAGTTATATTAATAATTATCTTTTTAGGGATAAATGAATTAGCGGCCAGTCTTTCCAAGAAAGATAGGGCATTTCTCATAGAGGAAAGAATCCTGTTTAAAAATCTTCCAAAAGATGCGAGTGATCTGCGTGTCTGGATTCCCTACCCTGTGAGCGATAATTGGCAGATAATAGATGATTTCAAATCGGTTAGCAAATTTAAGGCGTCCATTATCACGGATGAGGGATATGGCAATAAAGTCCTATTCCTTAAACCAGCACAGAACGCGCAAGACGAGAACGTGTCCGAGATAACATTATCCTTTAAGGTGAAAAGGGTAGAATATAGCGCTGTCAGCTGCTTAGGCGATTCTCATAGGGCTTTATCCCGTTTCTTAAAGCCAGACAAGCTTGTGCCTGTAAATGGGAGATTAAAAGCGCTGGCTAAGAAAATAACACATGGAAAGAGCGATGATTTAGAAAGGGTTAGAGCAATTTATGATTATATCATCGATGAGCTTACTTACTCTAAAGATGATCCCATGGTCTGCGGCATTGGAGACAGCCTCTTGACACTAGAAGCTAAAAAAGGCATCTGCACAGATTATCACTCTTTATTTATCTCTTTAGTACGCTCTTTAGGTATGCCTGCAAAATTTGAGATTGGTTATCGCATACCAGAAGAAAAAAACGAAGGCAAGCTCAATGGTTATCACTGCTGGGCGAAGTTTTATTTAAAGGATAAAGGATGGATTCCAGTAGATATATCAGAAGCAGATAAACATCCTGAAAAACGTGATTATTTCTTTGGCCATATTGATGAAAATAGAGTTCATTTTACTACGGGCAGGGATATAAAACTTAGATATGCCAAGAACCAACAACCTTTGAATTTTTTCATTTATCCTTATGCAGAGCTTGATAATTCACAATTCTACGATATAGATTTTGAGGTATCTTTTAAAAATTTAGAAGGGGGTGATGAGAAAAATTAAAAAATTATGGCGAAGCATGTATACATAGAACCAGCGTTTTTAAAACAGGAGGGATTTTAAATGAAGGCATTGATAAATATTTTACTGGTTTTGGCAGTTGCAGTTTCTTTTTCGGTAATATCTGAAGCTGCAGAGCATCCTGGCAGCGAACATCCGGGCGCTGAACATCCTGGCAAGGAAGTAACGCTTTCAGCAGGTCAAATTATAGATGGGATAAAAAGTCATATCGATAAAGTCACACAGGCAAACGAAGGATATTTTCCAGTTTACGATTCTATAGAGGGTAAGGGGCTGGGGCTCAAGCTTATTAAGGTTCATGAAGATAGAGTCAGCTATATAAAGAAAGAAGATGCCTACTTTGCCTGCACTGATTTTAAGACAGCCGATGGTAATACAACTTACGATATTGACTTCTGGATGAAGAAAACAAAAGAGGGAGGGCTTGAGGTCTATAGGACTAAAATTCACAAAAAAGACGGCACTCCAAGATTTACTTATCGCGATGATGAGATAGCGCCAGTTGAATCAGGACATATTGCGCCGGAAAAACATACTTAAAATCAGGGATAATAAGGGTTAAATTGAAAAAATATATTTTTGCTCTTATTTTAATTACCGTTTTAGCCTATCTCAGCTCATTTGGCAATGATTTTGTCTGGGATGACTTGAACAATATAGTTAACAGTAAACAGTTAGATGGGCCGGTGGTATGGCAAAATATACTCTTTAAACTCCAACCGCCGGCCCAGTTTTATCGGCCAATCCCATCCCTTACTATCGTATTAGATCATTTCTTATGGGGAAAGAATCCCTTTGGGTATCATCTGACTAATTTTCTTTTCCATCTAATCAATGGTATACTAATTTTTTATATAACAATCTCTCTAACGAATACTCCTATAATCTCTTTTACTTGCGCTCTCTTATTTGCCATCCACCCAGCGCATACAGAAGCAATAACATACATCTCTGGCAGGTCTGACCCTATCTGCGCATTTTTTCTTCTTGCCTCTTTTTTACTTTATCTAACATCGCTTAATGCAATAAGGTATAGGCAGTTAGTGTATTTTGGCGTGGCGTTGCTTTTATTTTTGTTTGGGTTACTATCTAAAGAAATTGCAATTGTTTTCCCATTCATTGTTTTTGCTTATGAGTATTTATATCTAAATAACAGGTTTAAATCATGTTTAAAGAAAAGCATGCCATTTTTCGCGGTTTTGTCTTCTTTTCTGATGTTTAGATATTTTTTTCTGGATGGGCATATAGTGAAAATGGGTTTAAATAAAATATTTCTTGCCCCAAAAATTTTTATATATTACATAAGGCTTTTAATATTCCCTATCAAACTTCATATGCAGCATAGGCTGGAAGACACCTCTCTCTTGATTAATATGTTATTTATATTATCACTATTGATTTTTATTGGGCTTATCTATATCGGTTTACGGTTTGAGAAAAGAAGATTTATGAAGTTTGGCTTGGCATGGTTTCTCATCGGGCTTTTTCCATTTTTAGGCATTATGATATTGAATGCTGATATAGCTGAACATTGGCTCTATTTAGCTTCCTTTGGTTTCTTTTTGTTTTTGGCAGGGTTATTTGCCCAAATAAAGCCATTAAACAGGAAAATAGCCTTATCTATAGCGGCCTTATTCCTTGGTATATTAACGTTTCAGCGTAATACAGTTTGGCGTGATGATATAAGCATATATCAGGATACGCTCAAATACCGGCCGGACGATCCTAAGCTCCGCTACAATCTTGGCAATGCTTATTTACGCCATGGCTTGCTTAATGAGGCAGCCAAAGAATACTCAATTGCCATTGAACATGACCCAGATTATGCGTATGCATTGAATAATTTAGGGCTTGTTTTGGAAAAGCAAGGCAATATAAAATCAGCCAATCAACATTACAAAAATGCAATTACTTTAGACCCTGCTTTAGATGCAGCTAAGAAAAATCTTTTGAGGCTCCAGTTTATTTCTTCGGCATTTGCGCAGGAAACATATTTCGATCACGGTGTCTATGAGGAAGTTTTAAACAAATTTGTCGATAATGGCAAAGTAGATTATGCTGCTTTAAAAAATAATCCTCACCCTTTGGACAGTTATCTAACGATGGCAACCATGTTAGATTCTGAAACGCTCAATTCTCTGCCGCGAAATGAAAAAATCGCCTTTTATCTCAATGTCTATAACGCCTTGACCTTAAAGGTTATTGTGGATTACTATCCCGTTAAAAGCATAAAAGACATACCCGGAGTTTGGGACAAGATCAAGTTTAATATTGCAGGCAGGGAACTTACGTTGAATCAAATTGAGCACCAGATCTTAAGAAGTGAATTCACAGAGCCGCGTATTCATTTTGCTTTAGTCTGCGCTTCAAAAGGCTGTCCCGAGTTAGCCAGCGAGCCATTTACCGGCAAAGATTTAGACGCAGAGCTTGATAGAGAGGCGCGCAAATTTATCAATGATAAGACAAAAGTCAATCTGGATAAGGAGGACAGGCTCCTTTATCTTTCTCCCATATTTAAATGGTTTAAAGAGGATTTTGGCAATGTTATAGAATTTGTCAGCAGGTATTTACCAAAGGACGATGCTGGATTTATTAAAGAGAAAAACCTAAAGATTAGATACCTTAATTATGACTGGTCACTAAATGAGCGCCGATGAAATATATGATATCAGTGATTGTTCCGGTATATAATGAAGAAAAAATCATAAAGCAATTTTTAAGCCCTTTTTCTTATAACTGTGGTTTAGAAGTAATTGTTGTAGATGGGCAAAGCTCTGATAAGACTGTAGAATTTGCTAAACAATACCCAGTTAAAGTGATACAATGTGTTAAAAATAGAGCAGCGCAGATGAATGAAGGCGCAAAGATAGCCCAAAAAGATATCCTTTTATTTTTACATGCTGATTGCCTAGTTGAACGGGGTAGTTTAGAGGACATTAACGATTGCTTAAATAATGGTTATATAGGCGGCTGTTTAAGTCAAAGGATAACTTCGGATAAGATAATCTATCGTTTTATAGAGGCTTCCGGCAATATCCGTTCAAATATATCAAAAATATTTTATGGCGATCAGGCAATCTTTGTTAAAAAGGATAAATTTTTAAAACTTGGAGGATTTAATGGCGTTGCCCTGTTTGAAGATGCGCTATTTTCAAAGAAATTAAAGAAGGAGGGGAGGTTGAGGGTATTAAATAATAAGGTTTTTGTCTCGCCGCGCCGTTGGGAGAAAAATGGGATTATGAAAACAACTTTTATTAATTGGATATTAACTTTAGGTTTTATGTTAGGCATGCCGTTAGATATTTTAAAACGGATATATGCCGATGTTAGGTGATATTTCAGAAGGAGTCGAAGGATGAAATACGATTTTGATATTGTAGTAATCGGAGGCGGGGCAGGAGGTTTGTTTGCTGCAAGCATAGCTAATACCTTGGGAGCGCGGACTTGCCTTGTGGAAAAGAGAAAATTAGGCGGAGACTGTACCTGGTTTGGTTGTATGCCTTCAAAGGCGCTCTTAAAATCAGCAAGCGTGGCAAATTTATTAAAAGGATATTCAAAATTTGGCATAGAGATTCAGGGCAGCTTTCATATAGATACGAATAAGGCGCTTGAGTATGTGAGAGAGGTTGTGCAGGAGATTTCCACTCATCACCCGGCAGAGGTCTTTGAGAAGAGGGGGATTAAGGTGATTTTCGGCCTTCCACAATTCATAGATAAGAATACTATAGAGATAAATGGCAAGAGAATTACTTCTAAAAGGTTTATTGTCTGCACAGGTTCTCATCCAATGATTCCTCCGATAGATGGCCTTAAAGATTTAAGGTATCTTACTAATGAAAATGTGTTTGACCTTGATAAATTGCCTCAGTCGTTGATAGTTTTAGGAGGAGGCCCCATCGGAGTAGAGCTTTCTCAAGCGCTGAATAGATTAGGGGTTAAGATTCATATTGTAGAGATGATGGATAGAATTCTTTTCAGGGAGGACAAGGAAGCAGCGCAGGTTTTGGAGGATAAACTAAAGGAAGAAGGGGTTCAGGTTTTAACCGGCAAAAAAGCAATAAAGTTTGATAAAAAAGACGGACTGGTTTACGTTACCATGGAAGGTAAGGATAAGAGTCAGGAAAGGATCTCTGCAGAAAACGTTTTGGTTGCTGTGGGCAGGGTTCCTAACTTAGAAGGGCTCTTTTTGGAGAAGGCAGGCGTAGAGTTCACAAGGCAAGGGATTAAAGTCAATCCATATTTACAGACAACAAATAAAGATATCTTTGCCTGTGGAGATGCGGCAGGGCCTTATATGTTCAGCCATGTAGCTGCTTATCAGGCTCAAGTATGTGTGCGTAACGCCCTATTTAAGAGGCTTACATGGCAAAAAGTGAATTATAAAAATATAGCCTGGGCGACTTTTACCGAGCCGGAACTAGCCCATTTGGGACAAACTGAGGATGAAGCGAGAGAGGCTCATAGAAATATAAGGATATATAAAACAGAATATACAAGTTCTGACCGCGCAATTACCGATTCGGAAAAGGAAGGGCTGGTAAAAATCATTACTGATAAAAAAGGCAATATTTTAGGAGCTCATATTGTAGGCGCCCATGCATCAGAGATCATTCATGGATTTTTAATCGCTAAGTCGTTAAAAATCCAGTTGGAAAAATTATCTATTCCACTTTTCATCTATCCTACCCTCTCTGAGTTAGTCAAGAAGACAGCAGCTAAACCTTTGGTAGAGAAACTGAATAACCCTCTGGTGAAATTGGCTATGAAAATATTGAGGAGATGAAATTGTTGAAAAAACCCTGGCTTAATCTGTTAATCGTAATCTTTTTGCTTGCGGTAATATTTTTTGCTTTGCGGTTATTACATATAGACTTTTCTAAAATCTCTGAAGCGGAATTTAAGAATTGGGCGCATTCGTTAGGTTTATGGGGGCCTATCGCCTATATTCTGCTGTATATCTTTCGTCCTCTTATCCTTTTCCCTGCGGGTATCCTTTCTGCCACCGCAGGCATCATCTGGGGGCCGGCTTTAGGTTTTTTCTATTTACAGATCGCAGCAAATCTCTCTTCAGCGACAGAATTTTTGCTCGCCAGGTATTTTACAAGAGGCATGGTAGGAAACCTTTTAAAAGGAAAAGCGTTGAAGATTGATGAAAAAATTGAAAAACATGGATTTTTGACTGTCTTACTAATCAGGCTCATTCCAAATGTTGCCTGGGATATCCAGAATTTAAGCCTCGGGCTTACTAAAGTAAGATTTAAAGACTATATTCTCGCTACATTAATAGGTATTATGCCTGGCTCTTTCGCATTTGTATTTTTTGGTTCCTCATTAATTAAGGTTCTATTTAACCCTAAGACTTTTTGGATTATCGGCATCGCTATTCTATTATTTATAGGAATTTATTATCTTCAAAGATATCTAAAGGAGGCGGTAAAATGAACGCGTTTGTGAAAGTCCTTGATAAACACAATGTAAAATATAAAGATATGTTGCGAAGGGAACGTTTAACTACCTTACAGGCCAATATGGGTAATCTCTGTAACCAGAGTTGCCTTCATTGTCATATGAATGCCTCGCCGCAAGGGAAAAATATAATGTCGCGAAAAAGAGTGAATGATATTTTAAAATACCTTTCAGAACATAAAGGCTTAATATTAGATATAACAGGGGGCGCTCCGGAACTGAATCCCAACTTTGATTATTTGGTAAAATCTGCAAGGTCTTTAGTAAATGAAATTATTGTGCGTTCTAATCTTACGGTTATATTTGAACCTGGCAGCGAACATCTGCCCAATTTTTTTAAAGAAAACAGAGTTCATCTTATCTGTTCCCTGCCTTGTTATACAAAAGAAAATGTTGACCGACAGCGCGGCAAAGGCATTTTTGAAAAAAGCTTAAAGGCGCTGCGCATCTTAAATGAATTAGGCTATGGAAAAGTCAATGAGCTGCAATTGGATTTAGCGCATAATCCCATTGGGCCAAACTTGCCTTTAGAGCAGCATAGACTAGAAATAGATTACAAACGCAATTTAAATAAAGAGTATGGTATAGGCTTTAATCGCCTCATTACAATAACAAATGTTCCTTTAGGGAGATTTAATGACTATTTAGAAACTAATAGGGCCTATGAAAAATATAATAACCTCTTAAAGGACAATTTTAATGCTGGTGTTTTGGGAAATCTTATGTGCCGCACTTTCTTAAGCGTGGACTGGGATGGCAGGCTCTATGATTGCGATTTTAATTTAGTATTAGGACTGGCATTGAAGGATGCGGATGGTAGAATTCTTACAATCGATACTATAAGCCCTGTGGAATTAGAAGCTAAAGAGATAATCTTTGGCGAGCACTGCCTTGCCTGCGCTGCTGGTTCAGGCTCGAGCTGTCAGGGCGCGTTAGATTTACCCTGCCCCTGCGCGCAGGGGCGGGGTTTACTAAAACTCGATACGGTTCGACAGAACGTAAAGTATTTTTATCAGGACGCAGCGCTAAGGCCTAAGAAGGAACTCTGCTGTCCGGCAACTTATGAAAAAGAAGATATGTCGTATATTCCTAAAGAGGCATTAGAGGTTTCTTATGGATGCGGAAGCCCTATCAGCATAGCTCAGCCAGCGCAAGGAGAAGCTGTTGTGGATTTAGGCTGCGGCGCAGGTATTGACTGTTTTATTGCTGCTAAAAAGGTAGGTATTCCTGGTAAGGTTATTGGAGTCGATATGACTGAAGAGATGTTACAGAAGGCCAATAAGGCTTTGGAGCATGTATCAAGTAATTTAGGATTTTTAAATTGTGAATTTAGACATGGTTTTCTAGAAGATGTGCCAGTTGAATCTGAATCAATAGATTTAGTAACTTCTAATTGTGTATTGAATTTGTCTTCTGACAAATCCAAAGTATTTAAAGAGATCTATAGAATCTTGAAAGATGGCGGCAGATTTGTTATTTCTGATGTCGTTAGCAATAAAGAAGTCCCTGTTTTTATGAAGAATAACCAGGAACTATGGGGGGAATGTATATCAGGGGCATTAACCCAAAATGAATTTTTGTCCAAGGCAAAAGATGCAGGATTCTACGCCTTAGAGATTTTGAAAAATTTTAAATATAAAGAAGTGGAAGGATTGCAATTTTATTCTATTACGGTGCGGGGATATAAATCAAAAAAGAATAAAACCTGTTGTTAAAAATATGTTTTCGGATAATGTTCTAATCATCTTTGTCAAATATCCACGGGCTGGCTTTGTCAAGACAAGATTAGCTAAAGAGATAGGCAGGAAGAACGCAAGCGAGCTTTACCGTTTATTTGTAAAAACAATTCTGTCACGGATAAAAGATAAGAATTTTACAAGGGTAATATTTTATTCTCCTGCCTCTAAAAGAAACGAGATAAAGAGGTGGTTAGGAGGAGAAATTTTATATCCCCAAAAAGGCAAGGACTTAGGAGAAAGATTATTAGCCGCCTTCAGGCTTACCTTCCAAAAGGGGGCCAAAAAGGTTGTAGCTATTGGAACAGATAGCCCTGCCCTAAATAAAAAATTAGTCCTTGATGCCTTTGAAAAGTTAAAAGATACAGAATGTGTCTTGGGACCAGCGTTTGATGGCGGCTATTATCTTGTGGGTTTATCGTCTTTTTATAAAGAGATATTTCAGCATATAGACTGGGGTTCATATAATGTTTTTAAGCAAACATTGGGAACAATTAAAAAATTAAGAGTTAGATTTAGTTTATTAGAGAAAGTTCTTGATATAGATAATAAAGATGACTTGCTTAATTTCTGCCGCCAGCTTCCAAAAATTTATAAAGCAAATCCTATTGGCTTGACCCCTATTATAAAATTCTTAGAACAGCTATTTTCTTGACTATAGGGGCTATTATATGTATTATAGTTTTATTGATAGATCAAAAATTATAAAGCAGTATTAATATAGATAGAAAGAATTGCAACAGATGGAAGACACTAAAAAGCCACGCGGTTTTATCAGAATCAATAAAGTCAGGGCATATCTTTTAATCAAAAATATAAAAGGCCTATTGAAGAAGCAGGAAAGAAACAGAAGAAAGTTATAGGCCCTAACTGCCAAACGAGGTAGATTATGATTAAGAATGTCTTATTGGCTTTTATTCCTATCTTTGTAGCAGTCGACGCTATAGGTGTCCTGCCTCTTTTTGTAGGGCTCACAGAAGGCGTTAAGAAAAAAGAAAAATCCAGAATAATACTGCAATCCATGGTTACAGCTATGTGCCTGGCAGTTGGTTTCATCTTCCTTGGCAAGGCTGTTTTTAATCTTATGGGTATAACCCTTGGCGATTTCATGGTCGCAGGCGGTTCGATTCTTTTTTATATTGCTGTTGCAGATATAAGGGGCCCGGGTAAAGGAAGCCAGTATGCCAATCAGGAACTCGGGGCAGTACCTCTGGGGACGCCGCTCATTGTAGGGCCTGCTGTTCTGACCACATCATTGATTATTATAGGAGAATACGGTTTAACTGCCACGCTTACATCGGTGTTAGTCAATATTTTATTGGCAGGCGTTATACTTTCACTTTCTGATGTCATAATAAAGATTCTCGGGAAGGCTGGTTCAAGGGCGTTGTCAAAAGTTACAAATCTTCTTTTAGCCGCAATAGCAGTAATGCTTATTCGGAAGGGCATTATTCAGATCTTCCACTTATAATGCAGGGGGGAAAATGGAAAGTTTAAAATTAGATGGCTTAAGGCCTGAATTGAAAGTTATTATACGTTCTTATCTAATCAGGCTTCTTGATATTCATAAAGAAAATATAGTTTCTGTGGTCATGTATGGGAGCGCCACAGGAAAATATTTCATGATAAAAAAATCAGATATAAATCTGGCTGTTATATTTAAAGATCTCAGATTTCAACAGTTAAAAAGCTCACTTTCTGCTATAAATTCCGGCATACCCAAAAGAATAACAGCGCCTTTATTTTTATCTTTATCTCACATTGAAACATCTAAAGACACTTTCCCGATAGAATTTATTGAGATAAAAGAAAATAATATTTTAGTCTATGGCGAAGACGTGTTCAGCGGCTTAAATATAGACGAAGCCAACCTGAAACTTTTCTGCAAAAGAGAAATAGAGGGAAAGCTTATAAGAATCCGCCAGGCTTATTTGGAAATAGGGCTTAAGAAAAAAGGCGTCGAGGCCCTCATGAAAGAATCCTTGAACTCGCTTATCCCTGTATTTAGGGCGCTTCTCAGACAGAAACCCCAAAAGCCTCCTGTGGATAAAGAACAGATACTCATAGAATTTTGTAACCACTATGGTCTTGCTAAGGACGTATTTATCGCTATTTTAAGAGATAGGATGAATGACGAAAAGATAAAGGGAGAGGATACAGAAGTATTTTTTGAGAAATATTTGAGAGAGATAGAAAAGGTTTCATGAAAAAGATCTTTATAGCGCTAAGCCTTTTTATTTTTACAGGCATCGGGTTCTGCGAAGAGGTAAATTTTCAGAATTATACCGGCTATGTAAATGATTATGCGAATATTTTATCAAGCGAAACAAAGGCTAAACTCACGGCCCTTTCAGCTGAGATTGAAAATAAGACCACAAGCCAGTTAGCCATTTTAACTATTGATGCAACTTCTCCACTTGATATAGAAACTTATGCAGTAAAACTTTTTGAGAAATGGGGCATTGGCCAGAAACAGAAGAATAATGGAGTCCTTATTCTTGTAGCTGTAAAAGACAGGCGAGTGAGAATAGAAGTAGGGTATGGGCTTGAAGGCGCAATACCGGATGCGCTTGCTAATAATATTATACAAAAGTCTATGATCCCGTTTTTTAAAAATGGAGATTACGACGCAGGCGTTCTCCATGGCGCAGCGGTTATTAGTAAGCTGATAGCCAGCGAATATAATGTAGAAATTTCCGAATTGGAAAATATAAAAATAACCGCCTCTTCAAAAAAGTTTTCTATTTTTGACTTTTTATTTCTGATCCTTGTTATTATAATGTTAATAAGGCGGAGTTTTTTCTGGTTTATTCCAATGTCAGGTACAGGCAGAGGGAGGGGCGGTTATTGGCATGGTGGGAGCAGCTCAGGAGGATTTAGCGGAGGATTTGGAGGTTTCGGAGGTGGTTTTTCAGGCGGCGGAGGAGCATCCGGCCGCTGGTAAGTAGGGGACAGGCATGCCTGTCCCCTACTTTAAAGGAGGATTTATTATGAAAAAGATAGGGATAGTTTTGTTGGTTATTGTTGGAGTGGTAATAGTTTTTGGAGGCATGGTTATAGCAGGGCTTAATAAGCCTGTTATACTGGATGAGCAGGTGAATAATGCCTGGGCCCAGGTTGAAAATCAGCTGCAGAGGAGGAATGACCTGATTCCGAATCTTGTGAACACTGTAAAAGGTTACATGGAGCATGAAAGAGGCACATTTGAAAAAATAACTGAACTCAGGAGCCAGTGGGCAAAGGCAGCAACTACGCAAGATAAAATACAGACAGCTAACGCTATAACAGATACGCTCTCAAAGATTTTAATGGTGTCAGAGAATTACCCTGAATTAAAGGCAAATGAAAATTTCCTGAACCTTCAGGCGCAATTAGAAGGCACTGAAAATAGGATTGCGGTTGAAAGGATGAGGTACAATGATGTAGTAAAGACATTCAATGCATATCAAAGGACTATATTCGGCAGCGTTTTTTGCAGTTTGAGGGGTTTAGGCCAGCCAAGGGTTTATTTTCAGGCAGTTGAAGGCGCAAAAGAGGTTCCCAAAGTTACTTTTTAATGAAGAATGTACTTTTAGTCAATCCATGGATATATGATTTCAGCGCATATGACTTTGGCATAAGGCCGGTAGGGCTTTTGCGCATAGGGGAATTTTTGCGCAGGAAAGGCGCTAAGGTAAATCTAGTGGATTGCATGGAAGGATGCTCGAGGCATAAAGATGAAGATGGTTTTTCAAAGATAAAAAAAGAAAAAATAGAGAAACCGGAAATATTGAAAAATATAGAAAGGCCTTATTTCAGGTACGGCATATCTATTCAGATATTTTTAGAAAAGATATCAGCTTTTTCAGAAATAGATGAGATATATGTTACTTCTGGAATGACTTATTGGTATCCGGGAGCTCATCTTGCCATAAGGCTCTTGAAAGAGCGTTTTAATAAAACGCCTATAACGTTAGGCGGTATTTATGCCACTATCTGCCATAAGCACGCATGCTCTACAAGCAATGCGGATATTGTATGGAAAGGCAGCTTTCTTGATAAGGAATGTTTTTATCAGAGCGGGTTTTATCCCGCATATGATTTATTGGTGGATAAAGATATTCTTCCGATACAACTTACAACAGGATGCCCTTTTAGGTGCACTTATTGCGCCTCCAGGATGTTCGGTGCAAAATTTGAGATGAAAGATCCTGTAAATCTGTTTGAAGAGGTGATGTATTACAACAGGGTGTTTGGGACAAAGAGCTTTGTTTTTTATGATGATGCGCTTTTGTATAGAAGCGCAGAAGGCATCAAAAGATTTTTAAGGATTGTTATCGCATCAGGCATGCAGTTTACTTTTCATACGCCGAACGGCTTACACGCCAGGTTTATAGACGAAGAGCTTGCAGAGCTTTTTAAAAAGACAAATTTCAGGGACCTGCGCATATCGCTCGAAACGTCTGATGAGGGCGTCCAGCAATTTACAGGAGGGAAAGTAAATAATAATGACTTGAAGCTCGCTCTTAGAAATCTAAAAGAATCCGGTTTTACGAAAAAAGACCTCGGCGTTTATATATTGATGGGCGCAAGTTATATTGATATGGAAAATACTATGGATGATATAATTTTTATAAATTCTCTGAGCGCAAAGGCAATTTTAGCGTCTTACTCTCTGATACCAGGGACGTTAGATTATAAAGTTCTGGTAAAAAATAAAATAATAAAAGATGGCATCGATCCTTTGTGGCATAATAAAACTATATTTTCCGAACTTTTGATGCCGGCTTATATCCGGAAGGCAAGAGAGATAAGGCGTTTTACGTCGAATTTGAATAACTCTTAGGAGGGCGTGTGGAGTTTTTTGAAGTGGTGAAAAATAGAAAGAGTGTGCGGGAATACTCTGATAAAGAGGTTGAAAAAGAGCTTATTGAAAAAATTGTAGACGCTGGAAGACTGGCTGCGACTGCCAGGAATGAGCAACCGTGGGAATTCATAGTAACATCGGAGAAGAAAATACTTAAAAAAATCTGCGGCATATGCCCAAACGGGCCTTTTATTAAAGATGTTTCGCATCTCGTAGCAGTATTTTCTAAAGACACAAAATATTACCTTGAAGATTGTTCAGCTGCTACGCAAAATATGCTTCTCGCAATAGAGGCTTTGGGCCTGGGCGGATGCTGGGTAGCAGGAGATAAAAAAGATTACGCAGAAGATATTAGAAAGATATTCAACGCACCGGATGGTTATAAGCTGGTAAGCATGATAACAGTCGGGCACCCCAAAAAAGAAGAAAAGCCTCATGCAAAAAAAAGCCTGAAGGAAGTTTTGCACTGGGAAAAACATAGCTAAATTTGTACATCAAAGCTATGGATGCCAAATTTTACCGCCATAAAAACCTCTCTTTTCAAATTACAAATTATATACTATAATATGCTTTATGAAGCTGGCATACTGGCGTCATGGATAATAGAAAAAAGGAGAGGGTATGAAAAAAGAATCAATGTTCGAAAGATTTCTTAATAAAAAAATTTCAAGAAAAAGATTTGTAAAACTTTGCGGAATAAGCGCTGGAAGCCTTGTTCTAAATAGCGCATTATTTAAATTTGCTTTTGGTCAGGAAGAGAGTTCTACTGGAAGAGTTACTAAGAGGATAAAGGGAATGCATGACCTAGTTGTAGCAAAAGGCGAGGATCCTTATATAATGACGGTAAAAGCAGTAGAGACAATGGGAGGCATGAGGAAATTTGTTAAGAAAAATAGCGCCGTTCTTATAAAGCCTAATATAGGATGGGATCGTTCTCCTGAGCAGGCAGCTAACACTAACCCTTACGTTGTCGGGGCATTGGTGGATATGTGTTTTAAGGCAGGCGCAAAAAGAGTAAATATATTTGATAGGACTTGCAATGATACAAAACGCTGCTATGAAAATAGCGGCATAGAAAAAATCGCCAGGGAAAAAAGCGCAAATGTTTTTTCTCCGGATGATTGGAATGTGATAAAGGCGAAATTTAATTACGAAAGCCCCATGGAAGGCTGGCCTGTTTACAGGGATGCCCTGGAATGCGATACATTTATAAATGTGCCTATATTGAAACATCATAGCCTTACAGGCCTTACGATTTCTATGAAAAATCTCATGGGAATATGCAGCGGAGATAGGGGGATGATGCATTTTGATATAGGTACAAAACTTGCTCACTTGACAGATTTTATAAAACCAGATCTGACTGTGATAGATGCATATAGGGTGCTTACAAGAAATGGCCCGAGTGGAGGAAATCTAGAAGATGTTTTAGATATGAAAACAATTATGGTAAGTCCTGACCCTGTATTATGCGATTCGTATGCAGCTAACTTAATGGATAGAGACCCTTTATCTATAAGTTACATAGAACAGGCAGTAAAGCTTAACCTCGGAAACGCTGATATTGCAAAGGCAGATATATTGACTATTAAAACTTGACATAGTCCAGCTGCTAAGGCTGGATGTATCCAAGGCAATGCATTAATTCCTTTATGAAAAAATTAGTTTTAATCAGAAGGTTTAGCCAGACACTTTTTCTATTATTATTTATTTATATCCTCTGGTTGACTACGAATACAGCCGTGTTTTTTAAAATAGACCCGCTTGTGTCTATATTCAGTTTTTCGGCTTTAACCATGCTGGTCCTGACGTTTATAGCAGGAAGATTTTTCTGCGGATGGATTTGCCCTTTAGGAGCTATTATTGATATATGCGGGATTAAGGCAAAGAGCAGAGATTTTGGTTTTAGACAGGTAAAATATTATATACTGGGATTTATTGTTATATTTGCATTTCTTGGTATACAGATTGCATGGATCTTTGATCCCCTGGTTATTACAGCGAGATTTATTTCTTTGAATTTTATTCCGTTTTTTACCATAGTTCTGGATAAATTATTTATTTTCCTGATAAAAAGTTTCAATTTTTATACGCCGCTATATGATTTTTATCGTTTACTGAAATCATCTATACTTGGGGTAAAGATTTATTATTTCCAGCATTCCTTTATCACTTTGAGTTTCTTTATTATAATATGCGGCCTTGTATCTATAACAAAAAGATTCTGGTGCCGCATTCTTTGCCCTTTAGGCGCTATATACGCGCTTATTGCGAAGTTTTCTATATTAAGGCGCCATGTTGATAAGTGCATGCATTGTATGAAATGTAATGTTGACTGCCGTATGTCCGCAATTAAAGAAGATTCGAGTTATAGAAAAGAGGAATGTATCCTTTGTATGGATTGTATATATGGTTGTCCGGACCGCGCTACTAAATTTACATGGCCTGCCAAAAAAAATTTACAAAGTAAATTTTTTTTGATCTCGAGGCCTACAGGCCGAGAGATTTGTAAGGCCAAAGATTCTATATCGCGCGGGGATTTTTTATTCCTGATGGCTTCCTCATTTTTATTATTGGGATTTAAAAGCATGGCAGATGGAGCTAAGAAAAGACTTATCAGGCCGCCAGGAGTTACGAGTGAGCGCGAATTTTTAAATAAATGCATAAGGTGCGGAAACTGCATGAAAATCTGCCCGACCAATGGCCTGCAGCCGGTTATATTTGAACCAAGCTTAGCAGGTATATGGACCCCGCATCTTATCCCTGAAATAGGATATTGCGAATATAACTGCAACTTGTGCGGCAATGTCTGCCCCACAGGCGCGATCCCTAAATTGAATCTGGCTCAAAAAAAGGAACAGAAACTCGGACTTGCTTATATTGATAAAAATATCTGTATTCCGTGGTCACAAAATAAGGAATGTATTGTGTGTGAAGAACACTGCCCTGTACCTACGAAGGCTATTAAAACGTATGATGAAGTTTTTGAAGGTAAGAAGATTAAAAAGCCTTATGTAGACGCTTCTTTATGCGTGGGATGCGGGATTTGCCAGAATAAATGCCCTACCAGGCCCTTGAGAGCTATAAAAGTCCAGCCTTAAACCCGGAATTTGCAATAGGAGTTCGGTAAAATGCCTCCAAATCTTTACGAATACTGCGTTATACTCGCAAAATTGTCCTCGGCGTATCGCACCGGATACGCCTGCGGGAATTTTGCTCGTATGCCTTGTCTTCGCAAAGATTTGGGCCATTTTCCTCGAATCCTACTGCAAAATCCGGGTTAAATCTTTTCACTCAATTTTTGTTATATCTTTATGATGTTATAATCCAGGGCGCCAAGGCCTTTTTTATAGCCGTAATCGAACATTGTTTTATGCGTGTCTAAAAGGCCTGTTTCTTTGAATAAATCTTTGTCTTTATTTATGAGGTCAATCATTGCCTTATCTATACTAAGAGGATCCCGAGAGGCTAGAATACCTATATTTTCCGAGAATATTAATTCATTTTTAGTGGATATGCAGTCGCATTCCTTTGTTATGTCAAGGCCGAATGTTATAAAAAATTTATTTTTGAACTTTGAGAGTATAAAATGAGCAACTTCAACCATGCGCTTTGCAAATATAGCGTGATCTTCAGACCAGTTTATAGATATAGCGTAAAATTTACACGCGCACAGGCATTCTCCGCACCCAAGGCACTTTGTTTGATCTATTACATACCCCTCACCCTTTCCCTCTCCCCTTTGGGGAGAGGGTGGGGTGAGGGGAGATATAGCATTTGCCGGGCAGATTTTCACACAGTATCCGCAGGCAGTACATTTTTTATCTATAACGTGCGGCTTTAAAGATGAATGCTGGACCTGTTTTGTAGGCCTTGAAACCATGCCCATGGCAATATTTTTTATAGCGCCTGCGTATCCTGATAAGATATGGCCTGTAGCGTGCGATAAGACCAGAAGGTTTTCAAGGGATCCTATAAAAGAAGGAATTTTTATTTTTTTAATATAATCTGAATCTATAGCGTATTCTTTCCCATCCTGTCCGAATATCCCGTCGGCTATTATAAAAGACGCGCCTACTTTTGCATAGCCAAAACCTTTACTCTGAGCCAGAGTCAAGTGGTCAACTGCATTTAAGCGCTCTCCTTTATATATGACGTTTGTATCAAATAAAAAAGGCTTTGCTTTTGTTTTTTTTATGTCAGATACTATTATTTTCACTAGTTCAGGGGGTATATTATAAACGCACTGGCTATCCCCTATGGTAAGTTTTATAGGTATAAATTCATCTTTTTTGTAATCTCTGAACGGGTTTACCTTCTCCAGCAATTTTTGAAGGGAATCGCATCTCGCCTCTAAAGCATTTGTCTTAACTTTTATCAAATAAACATCGCTTTTCATATTTTTCTTATTAATTTACAAAACAAGTCATACTCGTTTTGTAAATTAGTGGAGTTGTGAACGTGAATCAAGAAGGCTGCAGAGAAGGTTCTGAGTTTAACCAAAAGGGCTTGTTGTTGTTTTCATTAATGATTCTCAGGACAACATCCACAATATTCTTGTCGTATTTATTGCCTGTGTTGTCTCTTAGCTCTTGCAGTGTTGCATCCATGCCTAATGCCTGCCTGTAAGGCCTATGCGATATCATGGATTCCAGGACGTCGCATATGGCAAGTATTTTTGCTTCAGGCAAGATTTTATCTTCTAAAAGGCCTCTTGGATAGCCTTTTCCGTCAAGCCTCTCGTGATGCTGATATATTGCTTCAGGGAGTTTAGAAGGGAATGAATATGGCTTCAACATATCGTAACTCTGCTGCACGTGCTCCTGCACCATTTTATATTCTAGTTCTGAAAGTTTCCCAGGTTTATTAAGTATTTCAAGAGGTATAAGGATTTTACCTATATCATGAAGTTCAGCGGATATCTTTAATTCCAGGATTCTATTTTTCTCCCAGGAGAGTTCTTTAGCTATTTTTTCCGCGATTATAGAGACACGTCTAGTATGGCCGAATGTATAAGGGTCTTTTGTCTCAAGTATTTTATCCAGGACCTTTAGAGAGTTTATTATCATATCCAGGTTTGTCCGTTCAGTCTTGTCGTAAGCAGTTATATCCCTCGTTACGCCCATGGTTCCTATAACCCTATTTTTTTTATTCTTTATCGGGATCTTTGTGGTAGTGACGCAGACATGTGTCCCGTTAGGCAAGAGTGTCCGCTCGATCTTTCCTATTATGGGTTTGCCTGTTTTTAAAACATAGGTATCGTCATCAAACATACTCTGAGCCTGGTCTTTTTGGAAAAAGTCAAAATCTGTTTTTCCTATGATATCTTCAGGAGAAAGCTTGAACCCATCTGCGTAGTATTTGTTTATCCTGACAAGCCTATTTTTATTATCTTTAAAGTATATTGCGTCTGGAATATTGTCCAGGAGGTTCTGCAGAATATCTCTCTCAAAGGAAAGAGTTCTTTTTAGTTCAGTATAGGATTTCCGGATCTTCTTCTTTTTCATAAGGGGCTATAATATACCATATAATTTGCAAAAAATCAATGGTATGAGGTAAAATAAGGTTATGCTCAGGATTGGAACATTAAAATTAAAGTCAAATCTTATTCTGGCGCCTATGGCAGGTGTAAGCGATTTACCTTTCAGGCTTTTAAACCGCAGATTCGGATGTGAACTTGGGTTTATAGAAATGATAAACGTCAGGTCTCTGAGCTATAAGATGCGCAAGACAAAAAAAATGCTTTCCACTAACGTTAAAGACAGGCCGCTTGGCATACAGATTATCGGTTGTGAGGAAGAGTTCATATTAAGGGGAATAGATGTCTTGGGTTCTTGCGAATATGACATCCTGGATTTTAATGCAGCCTGTCCTGTGAAAAAGGTCGCGAGGCGCGGCGAAGGCGCAGCCTTATTAAAGGACCCTAAAAAACTGCATAAATTGTTAAAACTGATTGTAAATAATTCCAAAAAGCCTGTCACTGTGAAAATTCGCACAGGCTGGGATAAAAATTCTATAAATGCAAAGGAAACTGCGCTCGCGAGTCAGGACGCAGGCGTGAGCGCTTTATTTATCCACGGAAGAAACAGGGAGCAGGGATATAGCGGAGAAGTGGATTATGACACAATAAAGGATGTAAAAAGGGCGCTGGATATACCTGTTATTGGGAGCGGGGATGTATTTTCCCCGGAACTGGCTAAAAAAATGTTAGATGAAACAGGATGCGATGGCTTACTTATAGCGCGCGGCGCGCTCGGAAATCCCTGGGTCTTTAAGGAGATAAAAGAGTTCTTAAAGAATGAGAAGACTATCAAAAAACCAGGGATCGATAAAATAGCGGATGTCATGATAGATCATATGAATTCTTATATTGATTTTTATGACGCTCTCCACGGCATACGAAGATTTCATAAATTTTTCGCCTGGTACACAAAAGGCGTACCTGATGTGAGAACTTTAAGAGAAAAGGCGTTCCGCACAAAAACAAAAGAAGGGATGCTGGAAATTATTCAGTCTTTTAGAAAATTGACCAATGTTTAATAAGATGATATAATAAACACCACTTAAAAAACGGAGGATTTTATGCATTCTTACAAAGAATTAGGCCTTTCGAATACAAGAGAGATGTTCAAAAAAGCAATGGCAGGCAAATATGCTATCCCTGCTTACAATTTCAACAACATGGAGCAGCTCCAGGCAATAATCACAGCCTGCATGGAGACAAAGTCTCCTGTAATACTTCAGGTTTCTTCAGGCGCCAGAAAATACGCAAACCAGATTTTATTGAGGCACATGGCAATGGGCGCAATGGAGATAATAAAAACAGCAGGTTCCAGTATCCCTGTGGCGCTTCATTTGGATCACGGCGACACATATGAACTCTGCGTTTCCTGCATAGAGTCAGGATTTTCTTCTGTAATGATAGACGGATCTGCGCATAAATTTGAAGATAACGTGAGCCTCACTAAAAAAGTAGTTGAATACGGCCGCAAATACGATGTTACAGTAGAAGGAGAGCTTGGAGTATTGGCAGGGATAGAAGATGAAGTAAGCCATGAAGCGAGTCATTATACCCATCCTGAAGAAGTGGAAGATTTTGTAAAGAAGACAGGCGTGGATAGCCTGGCTATTTCAATAGGGACTTCCCACGGAGCGTATAAATTCAAATTAAAACCCGGCGAGAACGTTCCGCCTTTGAGATTTGACATATTGGAAGAAGTTGAAAAGAGAATACCTGGTTTTCCTATAGTTTTACACGGGGCAAGTTCTGTTACAAAAGAATATGTAGGCCTTATAAATAAATATGGCGGAAAACTTGAGAATACAGCAGGTGTTCCTGAAGAACAGTTAAGAAAGGCTGCAACTTCCGCAGTATGTAAAATCAATATTGATTCAGACGGCCGCCTCGCAATGACAGCCAAGATTCGCGAAGTTTTTGCAGTAAATCCTAAAGAGTTTGATCCGCGTAAATACCTTGGGCCGGCAAGGGATGAGCTCGTAAAAATGTATAAGCATAAAAACGAGCATGTGCTCGGCAGCGCAGGCAAGGCTTAGTCTACATAGTCAACCTCGGAGGTTACACCGGTTATGATGCAAAAAATAGCTCTCATAGCAAGTATTATTTTACCGCTCTGGAACATTCCTCTTATAATAAGGATAATCAAAAGGCGTTCCTCAAAGGATCTAAGTATTTACTGGGCGATAGGTGTATGGATATGCTTCTTGGCCATGTTCCCCTCAGGCATCAAGAGCCAGGATATAGTCTATAGGACTTTTACTATGGTAAACTTTTTCTTTTTCAGTATAGTAGCTAGCTGCACTATTTTCTTCCACAACAGGCCTAATATAAACGGAAAATGAAGCTCCGCAGACTAAAACCCTCGGTTTCTCGGAGCGAAATACTGAGCGGCAGCGCTCCATCCGCACCCTGAAGGGTGCGGTTTTGTGGCCGCGAATGTATAAATTTCATATGATCTTATGAAAATTATACCTATATTTATCCCTCACGCAGGGTGCCCATACAGGTGCATATACTGCGATCAGCATAGAATCTCAGGTGCCGCAAAAATACCATCCATAGAAGAAATAAAATCCGTCATAGAAAGAAACCTCAAGACAATTTCTAAGACCGAAAGAGTAGAGGTTGCTTTTTTTGGCGGCACTTTTACGCTCTTGCCGGAAGATTTGCAGAAAAAATATTTAGACGCGGTTTATCTTTATGTAAGAAATAAAAAAATAGCAGGGGTCCGTATATCTACCCATCCTGAGGCAGTTACTGAAAAATCCATGAAGCTGTTTAAAAAAAGAGGCGGATGTTTGGTTGAATTGGGCGTACAGTCGCTTGATAAAGAGGTTTTGAAAAAAACAAATAGGGTGATGGATTTTAATACAATTAAAATTGCAGCCGGTGTTATAAAAAACTCAGGCTTGGATTTAGGAGTGCAGGTAATGCTTGGCTTGCCAGGCGATACGCTTCAGAAATCAATAAAAACAGCCCGGAAACTTATAGAGTTAAAACCAAAAACAGCCCGCATATATCCTGCGGTTGTTTTAAAAGGCACAGGGCTTGGAGGTTTATTTAAAAAAGGCAAGTATAAGCCATTATCATTGGAGGATGCGATAGAGTGGTCTGCCTGTGTTTGCGATATTTTTGAAAGAGGAGGAGTAAAAGTAATACGCATAGGCCTTCATCCTTCAAAGGATTTAAATTCAGAGGGCGTTGTGCTTGCAGGGCCGTATCATCCGCGTTTCGGGCAAATGGCGCGTTTGGCACAGACATGGGGAAAGCCTATAGCAGTTATTGACCCCAGGATGCCTCCCATGGCGAAAAAAAGATTAAAGCAGATGGGTTATTATATCAGAGAGGTGCCTTTACATCCAAAACTGGCCGGGCCTGTAAAGGGCCATCCTGATATGATGTTATTTTCTTATGGTAAAAAAGTTATTTACGAGCCGCGTTTAGAAAAGATAGCAAGGCTTTTAAGAGACAATGGTTATGAATGTACGAGAGGAGAGAAAATCAAGTCGTATAAATATCCAAAAGATATTATCTATAATGCGTGCAGCATAGGAAAATCCATACATTCGCCCGCCACAGAAACTAATGGCGGGCTCAGTATTCCGCCCAAGGAACCACGGGCTTTAGCCCATGCGGGCTCCATAATCCGCTATGCCGGCAAAATTGAAAAAAATATAGAAAATTTAAAAACAGAATTTATAAGGGTTAAACAAGGATACGTGAAGTGTTCTGTAGTAGTTGTGGATGGCAAGCATATTATTACCTCTGATAAAGGCATCTATGATAAATGGGGAGTAGGGGACAGGCATGCCTGTCCCCTACTTATAAGGCAGGGCTATGTAAAATTATCTGGTTATAAGACAGGATTTATAGGCGGCGCATCGGGCAGCCATAAGGATAAAATATTTTTTACAGGCTCGCTAAAAAACCATCCTGATGGCAGACTAATGAGGGAATTTATAGAGAAAAGAGGTAAAAAAGTGGTAGAATTATCCAGCGGCGAACTTTATGATGTAGGGGGTATTTTATTCTTTGACGCTAACACATGACAATTTTGGCAGGTTTAAAACCGTTAAAATTTGGCACAGCGCTTGCGCACGAGTAAGCGCCTATATTTTTTACATAGACAACATTACCCACATCAAGCTCAGGGAGGTCTTCGCTTAAAGAAATTGTATCAAACGAATCGCAAGTAGGGCCTGCTAATGTGCTCAGGAATTTCTGCCCGCGTTTTAAAGTCCTGAACTCGTATTTGCAGTGGTCAAAAACAATACCTGAAAAATCCCCGTAAAGACCGTCATTAAGATAATAATAATTTTTGTTATTCCTGAAAGCCCTTCCTATGACCTGCGTTACAAGGATGCCTGATGGGCCCACGAAAAACCTTCCAGGCTCAGCTATGAATTTTACATTTTTGTCAAACAGCCGTATTAATTTTTTCCTTATCTGGCTTGCCATGCGTTCAAATGTCAAGTGGGAGTCTTTCTCAAAGTGTTTTATCGGGAATCCCCCGCCTATATCCAGGATATTTAAAAATAAACCTGACGGTTTTGCTTCATTGAATATAGCTGACGCGACCTCAAGCGCCTGCAGATAATTTTCTACGTTTGTGCATTGAGAGCCGACATGAAAGCTTACGCCCATGGGTTTTAAGCCAAGAGACCTTGCTTTTTTAAGAAGAGAAATAGATTGTTCAGGGTCTGCACCAAACTTTAGAGACAATTCAACTATGCTTCCGATATTTGCGACTTTTATGCGTATAAGGACTTTGGCGCCCGGGCAGTATTTTGCGATCTTGTATAGTTCAGACTCGTTGTCAAAGGTCATCATCTTGACCTTTTTCTTGTAAGCAGCTCTTATGTCTTCGTTGGATTTTATGGTGTTTGCAAATATTATTTTTTCAGGACTTGCACCGAGTTCCAGGACTGTGTTCATCTCATTTGCGCTTGCTACGTCAAAACCAGCTCCGAGCTCCACGAATTTTTTGATGATCTCAGGGTAAGGGTTTGCCTTTATAGCGTAGTAAGGCATGACCTCTGGGAGGGCTTTTTTAAATGTCTTGTATTGTTTCTCAAGGATGTCCTTCTGTATCAGCATAAGAGGGGAAGAATGTTTCTTGAGCATTTTACGTATTAGATTTTCTATGCCGCCTGATTTATTCCTCATGATTGGGATGCAAGGAATGTAGTGAATTGCCAGACATCCTTGTTCTTAGGTTTTTTAAGCCCCAGAGTTCTGAAGGTCTTATCATAATTTCTAAGAGGGGTCCAGTCTACAGGCTTTGAAACAAAAGGCCCAAGATATGGTTTTGCGATTTTCATGATATCTTCGTATGGCAGGTCATCCGGCAAGTTGAAACCTTTATTAGGGTTTTTAATCATCCACTGAGCAGCAGCTACTACTGAGATAGCTACCTGCAACGTGGTGGCGTTCTGGTTTGGGACGAGTTTTCTTGTTTCTTTGATGTCCAGCAGGCTGCCTGTCCACCATGAATTGAAATCATGGCCCATGAGTAGTACGCCTAGTCTGTCTTCGCCTTTTGTGATCTCATCATTCATTATCCTTTGCCTCTGCTGCAGGTTGTAGCGTCTCATCTCTAGCTCGTGCAGAGAGTTTATCGCAGTATCGCATGGACAATAAGCGTAATGTACTGTGGGTCTGTATATAGCCTTTCTTTTATTATTCCAAACCGTAAGCCTGTCAGATATGCCAAAAGCCTCCCCGTGTCTTATAACCATCCCTATAATCTCGCAATCCGGCACCCATGATCTGACCCATGTATTTACCCCCATGCTTTCCATGCATATCTGATTTTTAGGGCCTTGCTTGTGGAAACATGCGCCTTTGGGGATATTTCTTTCATGCGTTCCCCAGCCCATCTCAGCTGGAGCGATACCTTCTTCGAAAAATCCCTCGATGCTCCAGGTATTTACAAATTCATCCACTTGTTTCGGCTTATCTGTTACCTGTGTGTCGCGCTCGCTTATGTGTATGACCTTGACGCTGGAATTCCTGGCGAGCTCAGGATAATTTTTACTATTCAGCGCTTCTTTTAATATTTTTACGCGCTTATCTTTTGGTTTGTTGGAGATGATTTTTTTGGCAATGTCTTCCAGCGCTATCTTTGTAAAGTGCGACACAAGTCCGGGGTTTGCGCCGTGGTCTACCACAGCTGTTGAGCCGTTATTGTCGCCCCATTTTTTTATGAGCCTGCGTATTTCCATCTGCCTTACATAGAGCGTGAGATTTCTAGGATCTTTGACGTCCATAGCGTATGGATCCCAGACCTCTACGGATGTATTTACATAAAGGATTTTGTTGATCCTGCACCATGTTAGAATTTCAATACAATCTATATTCCAGGCGAGGTCGATTATCAGATCTCCGGGGCCTACATATTTTTTTAAAAGATTAGGGTAATTTTCGCGTGTAACGCGATCAATCACATAATTTACGCCTTTATCAAGGCTATCTTTTACGCGGGGCCGGTTATCAACAAAATCCATTACGGTAATATTTTTCGGCGTGGCATCTATGAGTTTTAATATAAGCGGTATTGCGCACTGGGATACGGAACCACATCCAATAACAAGAATTTTTCCTTTGAACTCCACTATACCTCCCTCGTAGTATAAAATGTACAAACCCATTCTATCAAAAAAAAATTTTTTATCAAATAAAATTTTTACTATGTTTGACATAAACGTGGAGTTGTTGTAAACTGAATAAAGAAAATTATGATAAAATTTAAAAATAAAATCCTCATGATAGGCCACGGCGCAGTGGGAAGATGCGCATTGCCGCTTCTGGTAAAACACATCAGCGTATCTTATAAAGATATCACTGTAATAGATTTTGTAGATAAGCGCGAAGAATTAGATCCTTGGATAAAGAAGGGCGTGAAATATTTTCAGGAAAGGGTTACGCCTGTTAATATAGCAAGGACCCTTTCCAGGCACGTGTCTCCGGGCGGGCTCGTGGTAGACCTTGCCTGGAATATAGACTCTGTGAGCATGCTTAACTGGTGCCACGAAAATAAAGTATTGTATGTTAATACATCAGTAGAAGAGTGGGACCCGTATGCCAATATAGACAAGAAAACTCCTTTTGAAAAATCCCTCTATTATAAACAGATGGAAATATGGAAATTGATTTCCAGGTGGGATAATTACCATAAAGCTACAACTGCTGTTTTGAACCACGGAGCAAATCCCGGCCTAATTTCGCATTTTACAAAAAGAGGCATTATTGATATTGCCTCCATGGTTTTAAAGGATAAGGTTGTCTCAAAAAAAGACGAAAAGATCATCGAGCATTTTATAAAAGAGGAGAAGTTTCCTGAGCTGAGCATGAAACTTGGCATAAAGGTTATACATATAAGCGAGCGAGACACTCAGATAACAGATAAGCCGAAACAAGTAGACGAATTTGTAGGCACATGGAGCATAGAAGGCCTTAGAGAAGAGGGGATTTCTCCTGCTGAGATAGGATGGGGTACGCACGAGAACAAGCTTCCAGAGCTTGCCAATGTACCTGAAGTAGGCCCTAGAAACCAGATATTTCTTTCGCGCATGGGAATGAATACATGGGTAAGGTCATGGGCTCCTTACGGCGAAGTAGTCGGCATGGTCATAAGGCATGCAGAGGCATTTACAATTTCAGACAGGCTTACTGTATGGAGAAAGGGAAGAGCTGTGTACAGGCCTACTGTTCATTACGCTTATATGCCTTGTGATGAAACGCTTTCCTCGCTTTACGAACTCAGGTGCAGGAATTACGAATTACAGCCCAAGACGCGTATTATGAACGACGAAATAATCAGCGGCTCTGATACTCTGGGCGCGCTTATAATGGGTCATAGGTATAACTCCTGGTGGACAGGCAGTATGCTGAGCATAGGAGAATCCAGAAAATTAATAAAACATCAGAATGCCACTACACTGCAGGTGGCCATAGGAGTAGTATCAGGCATTATGTGGGCTATAGAAAATCCTAATCAAGGTGTATTAGAACCTGATGAACTGCCACACGAATATATATTAAAGATAGCAAAACCATATCTAGGAAAATTAATATCAGAACCTTCAGATTGGACTCCATTCAAAAACTACCAGGTATTCTTCAAAGAAAATCCAGACGCATATCTTGACAAAAAAACCCCATGGGTTTTTAAAAACTTTCTATTTAAACCATGAATATTATACTGGCATCTAATTCAAAGAGAAGACACGAGATTCTGGCTTCGTGCGGTATAAAACATCGCGTGGTTCCAAGCAATGCCACAGAGTATATGACTATCAGCAGGCTTCCTGAGCAAGTGGCAATGATAAATGCTCGCATAAAGGCAGAGGCTGTATCTAAAAAGGTTAAATCAGGATATGTAATAGGCGCAGATACAGTTGTTTTATTGGGAAAGAAGATAATCGGCAAACCCAGGAACGCAAGCCACGCCAAAAATATGTTAAGAGAGATGTCAGGCAAGACCATTTCAGTCTATACCGGGCTTTGCGTGATAGATGTGAAAAAAGAAAACCTGATCTCAGACTACGAAAAGTCTCTTGTAACCGTGAAAAAACTTAAGGATAAAGAGATTCCGGGATATTTTAAATTGCTTGGGCCGTATGACAAAGCAGGCGGATTTTCAATAGAAGGCGTTGGTTCGTTTATCTTTGACGACATAAAAGGTTCTTATTTTAATGTGCTCGGCCTTCCTACAGCTAAGTTAAAAGAGATGTTTGGAAAACTAGGCGTTGATATTTTAAAAGAAATCAGGGCATGATGTTTGACGTAATAGTTATAGGCGCCGGCCCGGCCGGTATGATGGCAGCAGGCCGCTCAGCCGAAATCGGCAATAAAACCCTTCTCCTTGAAAAAACAGATTCCTCCGGCAAAAAACTGCTCTTATCCGGAAACTCCAGATGCAATATCACAAATAACTGCGAAAGCGCGGAAGATTTCATAAATAATTTTTCAGAATCAGGAAAATTTTTAAGAAACGCCTTCAGCGCATTTTTTAATAAAGAGCTTTTAAGATTTTTCAGAAAAAGAGGCCTTGATTTTAAAGTAGAGCCAAGCGGTAAGGTTTTTCCGATTACCGACAGAGCAGAGGACGTGCTCCATATACTTGTAAAATATGTTAAAGATTCAAGGTGCCAGATTTTATACAGAAAAGAGGTTTTCGATATAGTAAAACAGGGAGATATTTTTGAAATCGCTACAAAAGACAACTCTATATACAGCGCAAAAAAAGTAATACTCGCTACAGGCGGGCTTTCTTATCCCCAGACAGGCTCTACAGGATTTGGTTTTCATATTGCAAAAAAATTAGGCCACGCTGTAATAAAGCCAAAACCAGGCCTCACAGGAATTATATTAAAAACTAATTTTTTAAAAGAGTGGCAGGGCGTGTCATTTGAAGACGCAGGGGTCAGCGTTTACTCAGGCGACAAGCTTATTCATAAAGACCGCGGGGAAATGATATTCACGCATTTTGGAATATCAGGGCCGGTTATACTTCATATGAGCCATATAGTATACGATGCGCTGGTTTCAGGAAAAAGGGTTTTTCTTTCAGTAGATTTTAAGCCGGGCCTAAACCATCACGAATTGGAGCTGCTTTTCCATGAGGAATTGAAAACCAACCCTGCCAGAAAAATAAGCAATACCCTGAAAGAATTTATGCCTGCCAGACTGGTAAAAATATTCCTAAAGGCCATGCCTATGGATCCGGATAAAAAATTGAACCAGGTTTCCAAAGAAGAAATAAAAGCCATTCTAGAAAAATTAAAAGGATTTAGATTGAATGTAGAATCTGTGCGGCCAATACAGGAGGCGATGGTTACATGCGGCGGCGTATCCGTAAAAGAGATAGATCCAAAAACCATGGAATCTAAAATTATAAAGGGGCTTTATTTTGCAGGAGAATTGATTGACATAGACGGAAAGACAGGCGGATATAACCTGCAGGCGGCTTTTTCAACAGGCTGGACAGCAGGCGGGAATTTATCCTGATTAAACAAAGCGCGTTGAAGGATTAATCTGCCAGCGTGTGTTTCTTCAGTTTTTTAACAGCATCCTTGCCTATAAGCTTTTCAACTATAGCGAAAGCAAATTCCATCGCAGTAGCCGGCCCTTGGCTAGTTATAATATTCCCATCCACCACAACAGCCTTATTTTTGTATTTTGTGCTTTTTGCGAAATCAATTTGGCTTCCCGGATAACACGTGGCGGTTTTATTATCCAGAAGGCCTATCGGCGCCATGACCACGCTTGGCGCTGCACATATACCTGCGATTAAAGCGCCTCTAGAATTCATATCCTTGATAAAATTGTTCACCTCACTTGAATTGTGAAGATGCAGTGTACCCGGCATTCCTCCGGGAAGAATCACGACATCAAAATCCGGCTTTAGATCGCTTAATTTTTTATCCGCAGCTATTGTTATTCCGTGCGAGCCGGTAATATTTATACCGTCAAGCCCGGCGACTGTGGTTTCTATTCCAGCCCTTCTGAGTATGTCAATTGCACTAGCCGCCTCTATCTCCTCAAATCCTGTCGCAAGTATTATAATAGCTTTTTTCGCCATATTCACCTCCAAGTATGTTATAATAGAAAATATGAAGAAATTCAAGTACATTTATGGACCGGTGTTTTCCTGGAGGCTCGGAAGGTCTCTTGGCGTGGACCCATTATCCCAGACAGATAAGATATGCACGTTTGACTGTTCCTATTGCCAGATAGGCGAGACCAAACTTTTTAATTCAGGAAGAAAAGTCTTTGTTTCCAAAGAAGCTATAGCTAAGGAGATTTTAGCCCTGCCTAAAAACGTAAAAATAGACTATATTACTTTTTCAGGAAACGGGGAGCCCACCCTGGCTAAAAATCTGGGCGATATTATAAAGCGCATCAGAAAAATAAGAAAAGAAAAAATCGCTGTCATAACCAACGCCTCTTTGATAAATAAAAGCGATGTGCAGGAGGACCTTTTACTGGCGGATTTTGTTCTTATGAAGCTGGACGCCAATGCGGAGGATCTTTTCAGAGAGATAAACAGGCCTGACCCGGGCATAAGATTCGGAGATGTTGTAAAAGGTATAAAAAGATTCAGCGAAATCTATAAAGGAAGATTAGCGCTTCAGATTATGTTTGTTGGGAAAAATAAGTCGTACGCAAAAGAGATAGTAAAGATGGCGAAAAAGCTCGGCATAAAAGAGGTCCAGCTCAACACCCCCTTAAGGGAGTGCTCTGAAAAGCCTCTTTCAAAGCCTGAGATGGATACTATAAAGAAGTATTTTAATGGCATGTCTGTAAATTATGTATATTGGGCCAAGAGAAAAGAAGTAAAGGCCATGGATAAAGAGAGCGCTGAAAAAAGACATGGCAGGGATAAAAAATAATATTCAAAATATATTGAGAGGGTTTCCGAGCCATGTAGAACTCGTGGCTGCTGCTAAAGGCCGAAGCGTAGACGAGATTTTAGAGGCAATAGAAGGCGGCGTAAAAATATTTGGCGAAAATTATACGCAAGAAGCCGAAGAAAAATTCAGCATAATCGGCGGCGGAAAAGTTAAATGGCATTTTATAGGCCATCTCCAAAAAAATAAGGCCAAAAGGGCGGTTAAATTTTTTGACGTGATAGAAACAGTAGATTCAATTAAAATAGCCCAAGCTATAGATAAATCCTCAGCCGCAATAAATAAAATAATGGAAGTTTTTATAGAGGTTAATTCAGCCAAAGAAAAAAATAAATCCGGCGCATTGCCTGAAGACGTAGAAATCCTCGCCCGCCATATCCTGGAATTAAAAAATATAAAGTTAACAGGCCTCATGACAATGGGCCCTGCGCTTAAGAACCCGGAAGACTACAGGCCGTATTTCAAAGATACAAAAGCGCTTTTCGATAAAATAAAATTAAACTTAGATATAAAATATCTCTCTATGGGCATGAGCGATTCCTACCAGATAGCTATCCAGGAAGGCGCAAATATCGTAAGGATAGGAACAGCCATTTTTGGGCCTCGTTAAAATCAATTTTGATGAAACAGGGGCGGGCATAGAAAAGAATTGACATTGTTGTAAATTCATACTACAATTGTTGTATAAAATACATATATGGTTACCTTATTAGAAATAACAAGATCTAGATTGCGCCAGAAAATTCTCTCCTATTTTTTTACAAATCAGGACGCGCATCTTTATTTACGAGAGACTGCCTCTCTTTTACGCGATGATCCTGGAAACCTTTCCAAAGAATTAGCCAAATTGATTAAAGATGGCATCTTTGTGTGCGATATGCGAGGCCGCCAGAAATATTTCTCGCTTAATAAAACATACCCTCTTTATAAAGAACTAAAGTCTATTATTTTTAAAACTATAGGTGTGGAAGGCAGTTTAAAAGAATTAGTGCAAAGCGTAGAAGGAATATCAGGCGCATGTATCTATGGGTCTTTCGCTGTTAATAAGGCTCATGCTGCAAGCGACATAGATATTCTGATCATAGGAAATCCGGATGAAGATGCATTAATGCACAAGCTAGATGCATTAGAAAAAAAGCTTCAACGGGAGATAAATTATAATATCTATTCAGAACATGAATTAAAAGCCAGAATTAAAAAGCGCGATTCTTTTATGCTAAATATTCTTAAAAGGCCGCATATATTATTAAAAGGAAACCTTAATGGAATTCAATGACTTGCTAACGTCTGGCCAGCTTGCCAAAGAACATACCTCTAAAGAAAAGATTGCTGAATTTTTACGATTTTCTGAAGACGAAATAGCAGCTGCTAAGTTTAATCTCAATAAATTCCCGGTAACAGCGTATAAATCTTCTTATGACGCGCTTATTCATGCGGGTAACGCCCTTATAAGATATTACGGTTTTCGTCCAACTGCAAAATATACCCATGCTACTATCACAGAATGCGTGGAGAGGATTCTTGGAAAGGAATACGGTAGTCTGGCAAAAAGCTTTAAGCGCATGCGCCGCAAAAGGCATCCTTTACAATACGAAGCAGATTTTTCAGAGTCACGGGGAGAAGTTAAAAATAGTATTATGAGATCTGAGGAATTAATTAAAAGGATAGAAGAGCATATGCACATCCAACCATCCCAGAATAGGCTATTTTAAAGGAATTTTATCATGCAATTCGTAAAAATAGAATCTAAAATCAGTTAAAGCAACCTTAGCGCTAAAAAGCCGGGGTTGCTTTTTTGTTGGCTTTAAACATGCCTAATAGACATAAATCAAATAAAATAAATGGTGGCTGACCCTGTTTTTTTGACTCGCATAACTAAATGGTGTATAATGATTTAAACAGTGGATGCTATGAATTAAACAAAAAAAGGAGCAAGATGAAAAAAATTATTAAACGCAAAAGTTCTTCAGTTCCGCAGCAGGATGAACAAGATATGGCAGCTCTTATTAATAAAATGCAGGAACAGCTGGTTTCTTTGGAAAAGAAAATAGATACCTTGGTCAGCCAGTCTTCAAAAAAGCCTGCTGAGGAAAAACATTTTTCAAAACCTTTTCAGCGATTTGACCGGCCTCGCCATCATGATAGAGGCGACAGGGACAATAACTTCAGAGAAAGGAGTTTTACCCAGGTAATCTGTTCAGACTGCAACAAAGAATGCGAAGTCCCTTTCAAGCCCAGCGGAGACCGTCCTGTGTATTGCAAGGAGTGTTTTGCAAAGCGTAAGGATAGGCCCCAGTATAAAGAACAAGCTTTTATCCCGGAACGCCATTTTGATAAACAAAAAAACAGCGAGAACCGAAAGCCGGGTAAAAGAAAACAGACAGGTTTCCGAAGGCGAAAAGAATAATTTTTGTACCCGCAGAACATGCACAAAGACCCTTTTCACGGCGTTACCCTTATTATAAAAAAGGATTAAAATAAGGTATGATATGAAACAGAAAATTACAAGAAGGCAGAAGGATGTCTCAAGGCTATTGAGGGAAAAGAAGGCGCTCCAGAAGGATATCTTGATGTATTCAAGGAAAGCTAAAAGGGATGCGAAGAATGAGCGGTAAAAGATACTTTACGCCGGAGCAGGCTAAAAAAATCGGAGACGAGCTAGGAATAAAATGGGATAAGTTTGACGCTGAACAGTTCAGGCGGGGTATGGACGTGGAATTGGAGCACGGGCTGAGAGATGCTAAAACAAATGTCACTAATAACGACAGTCTCACTACAGGCAAGATAGCGCTCGCCCATCTTAACGAATTTCCTGATTATTACGATAGGCTGGAAGAGATGGAAGAAGAAGCGGAAAAATACTGGGAAGGGAAAAAGTAGAAAGAATAAACAGGCACGCGTTTCAGGGACGGTTCTGACTTTAGCTCCGGAACCGTCCTTTATTTTTTCATAATAACTTGACACGCAAATCTGCCTGTGATAAATTAATTATGAACATATGTTCATAACTATAGGGAGAGGCAATTGAGGCCGAAGAAGACCAGATGGGTAAAATGCGCGCCAGAGGAAAGATGCTTTAAGCCTTTATGCAGGCCGCTGAGTAAATTAAAGAGCGTGTATCTTACGCTGGATGAATTTGAGGCTGTGCGCCTCGCGTGTCTTGGGGGATTAAAGCATATAGACGCGGCGAAGAAGATGAAGATATCCCGGCCTACATTTTCTAGAATTTTAACTTCAGCTCATAGCAAGATAGCGGATGGACTAGTGAACATAAAGGCGATTAGGATTGAAGGTGGCTGTTGTAAAATCGAAAGGAGACGAAGATGAAAAATAAAACAGAAGAGAAAAAAACAAGGAGAGGGTTTTTCTCTAGAATGTTTGAAAAATTAAACAAAAAAATAGAGGAAAAAGCTAAATCTCAACCATGCTGCAAGCCTTCTGACAAAGGAGGCAGTTCGTGCTGCAGCTGATAATCGACTGGCTGACATATTCTGTCCTTAAGCTTGATGCGGGTTCTAAGCTGGGATCCAGCATAAATTTCTTTATTTATGATTCCGTCAAAATTATCCTGCTTCTGTTTGTCTTGATAGCGGCTATTGGATTCCTGCGGAGTTTTATCTCGCAGCAAAAGATAAAATCTTGGATCTCAGGGACCAAAGGCTGGGGTAACTTTTTCGCGTCGCTCTTCGGCGCAATCACGCCGTTTTGCTCGTGCTCTTCGATACCGATTTTTATAAGCTTCTTAAAAGCCGGGGTGCCTTTGGGCATAACCTTTTCTTTTCTAATTACGTCGCCTTTAATTAATGAGTATCTGGTAGTTTTAATGCTCGGGTTTTTCGGGTGGAAAATCACGCTTATGTATGTAATAAGCGGTATGGCCATTGGAATTATTTCAGGAATTATCCTTGGCAAGATGAAACTGGAGAAATATATAGAAAAAGACATAGTAGCTGAGAACACAGAAGAACTATCTGAGATAAAGTATGAGGGAATTAAGCAAAGAATTATTTTTGGCATTGAAGAATCAAAAAGTATCGTGCAGAAACTTTGGATTTGGGTATTAACTGGCGTAGGGCTTGGAGCTCTGATCCACAATTATGTCCCGCAGGAAGCAGTTCAGGCTATAATCAATAAGACTGGGATATTTTCCGTGCCTATTGCCACAATTATCGGCGTTCCTATGTATGGAAGCTGCGCAGCTATTGTGCCCATCGCGGTAGTTTTATTTCAGAAAGGCTTTCCTCTTGGCACTGCTTTGGCATTTATGATGGCTGTTGCGGCTTTAAGCCTGCCTGAGGCGATTATGCTGAGAAGAGCTATGAAACTGAAATTAATAGCAATTTTTTTCAGCATAACAGCTTTAGCTATAATTATTACTGGATACTTGTTTAATGTACTGCAAAAAATATTAACTTAAAGGTATTTTGAGGTATATGGTTAAAACAAAAATAATCTGTACTATTGGCCCTGCGAGCAGCAATTATTCTAGCTTAAGGAAGATGATGCTTGCAGGTATGGATGTAGCCCGTCTTAATTTTTCTCACGGAAACCTCGCCAGGCACGCGAAAGTTCTTAACTTGATAAGAACCCTGAACAAAAAATATTCAAGGCATTTAAAGATACTGGGCGATTTAGAGGGTTATAGGATAAGAATAGGAAAGCTTAAGAAAGAAGTTCTTTTGAAAAAAAGGCAAACGCTTTTTTTGAGCAATGAGGCAATTCTTTGCGAAGGAAGCACTATACCTTTTGATTACGATGGGCCAATAAGCGATATAAAAAACGGCTTGTTTATATACATTGATGACGGAAATATCGCGCTTAAAGTTAAATCAAGGAGCAAGGGCTGCCTTCAGACAGAAGTTATTGTTCCGGGAGTCCTGAAGGAGCATAAGGGCATAAATATACCCGATATTAACCTTAGGTTCAGCGGCTTGACTGATAAAGATAAAAAAGATATAGAGTTCAGCGTAAAAAATAAATTGGACTACATTGCTCAGTCATTTGTAAGGAGCAAGGAGGATATCCTGAGTTTTAGGGATTTGGTTAAAGACAAGCTTCCGAATTGCAAAATAATTGCCAAAATTGAAAACAGGCAGGGTATAAAAAACATCGATGAAATCATCGCGGTTTCTGATGGGATTATGGTTGCAAGAGGGGATATGGGGGTGTCTTTGCCCATTTATGAAATAGCCGTGATTCAAAAGATGATTATTAGAAAATGCAACCGCATGAAAAAATTCGTGATTACCGCAACTCAAATGCTCGAGAGCATGACTGAGAACTTAAGGCCGACGCGGCCAGAAGTTACTGACGTTGCCAACGCGTTTCTTGACGGTTCTGATTACCTTATGCTTTCCGCAGAAACTGCAGCAGGAAAACACCCTGTTGAATCGGTAAATATGATGAATCAGATCATTAAATTCACTGAAACCCACGCCAAAGATATTGACTTCCATTATTAGATAAGAAAAGATATTTCTCCTAAACCTGCCAGGAATTTGGTATAATATCCAATACTATGAATTACGATGTTATTATTATAGGCGGAGGGCCCGCGGGTCTTACCGCAGGAATATATACTTCAAGGGCAAGGCTTAAAACTCTTTTAATAGAGAGTGTATCTATCCCATGCCAGGCTGTTACAACAGACCATATTGAAAATTATCCAGGATTTCCAGATGGCGTAAATGGTTTTGAATTGATAGAGAAATTTAAAGTCCAGGCCTTAAAATTTGGAACAGAATTTGTTTCAGGCGAAGTGAAAGATATCAAAGAATCTAAACCAGGTTGGCAGATAGTGACTGAAGATAAAACTTATACTGCCTTGTCAGTTATTATTGCAACTGGCGCAAGTCCTAAAAGATTGGATGTCCCAGGTGAAGATAAATTCAGAGGCAGGGGTGTATCTTATTGCGCTACTTGCGACGGCGCGCTTTTTAAAAACAAAGAAGTAGTTGTGGTCGGAGGAGGAGATACTGCGCTTGAAGAAGCTATTTTTCTCACAAGATTTGCAAAAAAGGTTACAGTTATTCATAGAAGGAATGCATTGCGTGGAACTAAAATATTACAGGAAAGAGCAGCTGCCAATAAAAAGATAGAATTTGTATGGGATGCGGTTATTTCTGAGATTTTGGGCGAGGCCAAGGTCTCGGCTGTAAAAGTAAAGAATGTGAAAACCTGTGCGGAAAAAGACTTATCTTGCGACGGGGTTTTTATATTTGTAGGATATACGCCTAATACAGGTTTTTTGAAAGATGCGCTGTCGATGGACGAAAGCGGTTATATAATCGTAGACGATAACTGCCTGACTTCAAAGCCATGCATATTTGCATGCGGCGACTGTCGTAAAAAGCTATTAAGACAGGTGGTGACTGCCTGCGGAGACGGCGCAATCGCAGCATTTAGCTGCCAGCGCTACCTTGAAAGCAAGGCATAGAACTGCGTAACTTTACAAATCGTGCCTGGCACGAATTGTAAAGTTAGGGATAAAAAGGATGATATGAAGGTTTGGGCGTGGACAATAGGGAGCGTGATTATAATAAGCCTGATTTCTTTGATTGGCGTGATTACGCTTTCTTTGAATAAGACAAAACTCAAAGCTATTTTGCTTTTTCTGGTAAGTTTTGCAGTAGGCGGATTATTCGGAGACGTTTTTATACATCTTCTACCACAATCATTTGAAACATTAGGGGCGAATCTTAAAACTTCGCTTTATATTCTGGCAGGGATCTTTATTTTTTTCATTCTTGAAAAATTCATACGCTGGAGGCACTGTCACGTGCCTATTTCTAAGGAGCATATCCATCCTATAGCTATGATGAATCTGGTAGGCGATGGCGTGCATAATATGCTGGACGGCATGATAGTGGCTGCGAGTTTTGTTGTGTCTGTTCCAATAGGCATAGCAACTACTCTTGCTGTGATACTTCATGAAATCCCGCAGGAGATAGGTGATTTTGGAGTGCTTATTTATAGCGGCATATCTGTAAAAAAAGCATTGTTTTTAAATTTTATTTCAGCGCTTACAGCTGTGGTCGGCGCAATAATAGCTCTTATCATGGAATCCAGGATGAAAGGTTTTGCAATGTATCTATTACCGATAACAGCAGGCGGATTTTTATATATTGGAGGATCTGATTTAATACCGGAACTACACAAAGAAGATCATGTAAAGATTTCTACATCGTTACTACAACTTGCTGCGATTATGCTGGGGATCGGCGTAATGGCTTTGCTGGTTTTTCTTGAATAACAAGAAAAGGGGGAGTGAAATGAAGAAAATATTGTTTGTACTTCTTGCTGCGCTAATCTGCATGTCTTTTTTATCTGTATCTTTCGCCAGAGATATGGATGAGAAAAAATGGGATAAAAAAGATAAGATGGGCTGCTCTATGTGCCATATGGGCAAGATGATGATGTGCGGCAAAGAACTGTTGGCCACTCAGGATGGCGGATCTATCCTAATGATAGGTAATAAACTTATAAAATATGATGCGCAGTTAAATGTTGTAAAAGAATCAGAAATAAAAATAGACATGGAAGCAATGCAGAAAGCAATGGAAGAGATGAAAAAGAATTGCCCAAAGTGCAGTAAGGAATGCGATAAAAATAAAGGCGCAAAGAAATAAATCCTTTGGTCTTCAGATGTTAGTAGCATAGCAGTCATTTTTACAAATGATCTTTAAAACAGAGCCGCTCGGGACTTTTGACTGGGGACTCGTGATACTTATTTCGTCATTCCCATTGTTGGCAATGGAAATCGTCAAACTAATAAGAAAATGACCTCAACTTGCTGCGAAGGTAATAAAAAAAAATGGTTTAAGAATAAAACCCTTCTCGCAGCGCTTGTCCTGGCTTTAGTGTGCGTCCTGTCGTATATTTTCCCAATACTTAAACCTTTCAAAGAATCCCTTTTAATGTATCTTAGGAAAATCTGGTGGGCAGTTTTATTGGGCTTTATCCTGGGAGGCGTAATAGACCATTTTGTGCCCAGAGAATATATTTCCCATATTCTCGCAAGGCCAAATAAACGTACGATACTTTATTCAAGCTTACTGGGATTTCTGATGAGCGCTTGCAGCCACGGTATCCTTGCGCTTTCAATAGAGCTCCATAAAAAAGGAGCGTCAAATCCAGCAGTTGTGGCATTTCTATTAGCGAGTCCGTGGACAAATCTTCCAATTACTATAATGCTTATAGCGTTTTTCGGCCTCGCGAAAGCATTATATATCATACTATCCGCGCTTTTTATTGCGATTGTTACAGGCCTTATCTACCAGGTTCTTGAATCAAAAGGCATTATTGAGACCAATAAAAATACTGCAAAGCTTGGCGAAGATTTTTCTATATTAGCTGATCTTAAAAAAAGAGCCTCTAGATATAAGATATCCCGGCGGCAATTATTAATAGACCTGAAAGGCGTATATAGAGGCATAACAATGCTCAGCAATATGGTCTTATGGTGGGTTCTTATAGGTATGGGCCTCGCGAGCCTTATAGGCTCCTATGTGCCACAAGCTATATTCCAGAAATACATGGGCCCGACATTTCTTGGTATGCTAGCGACATTAGTTCTTGCTACTATAATGGAGGTCTGTTCAGAAGGAACTGCTCCTCTTGCCTTTGAGATCTACCGCCAGACAATGGCAGTGGGTAATGCCTTTGTGTTTCTCATGGCAGGCGTAGTTACTGATTATACAGAAATAGGCCTTCTGTGGGTCAATGTAGGCAAGCGCGTCGCGATATTCCTTCCCATCATCACTGTCCCGCAGGTGATTATTCTAGGAATCATAGCGAATATTATATTCAAATAGCATTTCAGTATTCCGAAAAAATAGTTATTGACAAAAATAAAAAAGATACTATACTATTTCTAATTAGCAAGCAGTAGTGAATAAGGGTTTAGAAGTCTGGAGCCGTAAGGTAAAGAGTACTAATCTTACGGCGTTTTTGTTTCTGCCATTATTTGCTATAATCTTAAAGAAAGGGGGTAGTGAGTAATGGCGCGAGGAAAAGTAAAATGGTTTAATAACCAGAAAGGTTATGGATTTATTACACCTGAGAACGGCAAGGATGTATTCGTACATCACAGCGTTATTCAGGGAGATGGCTACAAGTCTTTGGAAGAAGGCCAAGAAGTAGAGTTTGACATACAGAATGGTCCTAAGGGCGAACAGGCTACAAATGTAGTAAAGGTATAACTCGACGGAAAATTAGTAAGGCAATGAGGCCCGGTATCATAAAGATCCGGGCCTCATTTTTTTGGCCAAAAATTAGGGTTGTTTTTGGAATAATAAAAAGGTATTATATATTTATGTTGTTAGAAATGCATTGCCATACTTCAAAATATTCCAGATGCAGCCAGGTAGGCGCTGCAAGCCTTGTCAGGCAGGTAAAGAAAAAAGAACTGCAAGGCGTTATTATTACAGAACATCATTATCTCTGGGAGGAAGATGAGATAAAGGCTTTGAGAGTTGAGGCAGAGCTGGATGAAAATTTTTTGATAATAGCAGGCCAGGAAGTGGAAACAGATATCGGCCATGTTCTTGTGTTCGGAGCGAACAGGACGATCGAAGAAGAAATTAATTTAAAAGATTTAAGAGCATTTTTTCCAGATGCTGGTTTAGTCTGGGCTCACCCTTTTAGAAACGGAAATATTCCTGACGAAAGTAAATTATTAAATCCCATACTGGACGCAATAGAGATATTCAGCATGAACCAAACGCCCAAAGAGAATTATTTAGGCCTTAAGGCATGGCATAAATATAAATTTACAGCTTCTAGCGGAAGCGATGCTCATACAGAAGGCATGGCAGGGGCGTATCCCACGCAGTTCGACCATCCGGTTGTAACAATGCAGGACATTGTAACAGAAATTAAAAAATCAAGATGCAGGCCATTTTTTAAAGAAATTCCGAAATCAGGCACGAATATAATAGTTACAGAGATTACAATAGGCACGAAAGGCGATGACGAGGCCAGAAACAGGATTATATTGAAAAATATAACAGATGATAAAAAATGGCTGGCTGCAAAGTCTTCTTCGGATATAAATGCGTTTTTGTGCAAAAATGGGTTTGGAGAAGGCGAGTACAGGGTGCCAGACATAATATATGTCAATGATAAAGAAAAGCTTATTATTGAAACCGGACAGAGGGGTAAAAATCTTTTTGATTTATTGACGCATGTGGATAAAACTATCGGTTTGAATTATTTCAGGCTGGCAGCCCAATGGCTTGCGAGGTTTCATAATAAAAACATAAAACATGGCGATATAGAGGGCGCGATCAAAAAAGAGCGTAAAAGATTTGATTCGTATCATAAGTCATTTACAAAAACTAAAAGCCCGTATCTGAAACAGATAGATCCGGTTATAAATTTTGTTAGAGATAAGGAAGAAGAAATCTATGCAAAACTAAGAGGTTCATTTGTATTAAATCATGGAGATTATCATCCAAAAAATATTATAATAGGCCAGGACAGGCAGCAAGATATAACAACGCTTTTTGTCTCTGTCATAGATTTCGGAAATGCCATTCTATTTCCGCGCTCATTTGACGTGGGGTATTTTTTATCCCAGTTCGAAAGCCAGTTTTACGCATATCCTGAGATTTCGAAATATTGTATAGAGTCAGCTTTTATAGATACTTATATAAAGGAGTCAGATGTTATCCCGCCTGATTTTAGAACCCAGGTCAGTCTTTTTAAAATAAGAGCGAATCTAAGCATCGCAGCTTATCTTATAAAAGTAGGCAAGGGCCAGAGTCCTGAAATGAAGGCGTTAATTTCACGGTGTATTAGTTAATATTTTTGTTGACAGGTACTTTTAATGATACTAAAATAGTATCAATTAAAGGAGGGGATATGGAACGAGAGAATGTCGTGAAAGTAAAAGGCAATCCAGTAACTTTATTAGGAGAGGAAGCAAAGCTAGGCCAAAAGGCGCAAGATTTTAGAGCCTTGAATACTAATATGGAAGAGGTGCTGCTATCAAGTTTTAAAAATAAAATAAAATTGATCGCCTCTGTCCCATCTCTAGATACTCCTGTATGCGATCTTGAGATAAAGCGTTTCAATGATGAATCGTCAAAGCTTTCAAAAGACTTAGTGATCATCTTTATCTCGATGGACCTGCCTTTTGCCCAGAAAAGATTTTGCCAGGCAAACGATATAAAGATAGTAAAGACTCTTTCAGATCACAGAGATGCTGATTTTGGGCAGAAATTCGGCGTACTAATAAAGGAGTTGAGACTTTTAGCCAGGGCGATATTTATACTCGACAAGAATGATATTATTAAATATATGCAGATTGTGCCTGAATTATCTTCTCACCCTGATTACGAAACAGCGCTCTCATCATTAGGAAATATTATAAGGGAGTGAAAAATGAAAAAGTATAAATGTCTGGTCTGTGGGTATATCTATGACCCTGTAGAAAATAATAATATTGCTTTTGAAGATTTACCGGATGATTGGACCTGCCCTGAGTGCGGGGTAGGAAAGGATCAATTTGAAGTACTATAATATCAGGAGGCTCTTATGGCGGAATTAAAGGATTTGATTCAAAGCGCTGATTGGAAAAAGGAAAAACATGCGCCTGTTATCGAGGCGCAGGAGAAAGTAAAAAAAGGCGAAACAGTTAGTGTTAAAGTAAGCGTTGGTAAAGAAATAGCTCATCCTAATACCACAGCCCATCATATACGCTGGATAGAGGTTTATTTTCTTCCAAATGGGGAGAAATTTCCATGCCAGATAGGAAAATTTGAATTTACGTCGCACGGAGAATCAGGCCAAGGCGCAGACACAAGCACTATCTATACAGCCCCTGAAGTAAACCTAAAATTTAAAACAGAAAAATCAGGCGTGATTTTAGCTTCCTCTTATTGTAATATACACGGTTTGTGGCAGAATTCCAAAGAGATAGTGATAGAATAAGAAAACCTAGCTGACTTCGGAAGTTAATAATACCCATGAATAATTTTTCAATTCTTATTGCAGGAAAGGCCGGGGACGGGATTGATAAATCAAGCTCTGTTATCGGGCATATCCTCAGCCAGCTTGGATATCGTATTTATATTTACAGAGACTATCCTTCCGTGATAAGAGGTGGTCACACATTTTCTATTGTAAGATGCTCTCCGGATAAAATAGCCACCCACCTAAACACGATAGATATACTTCTTGCATTAAATCAGGATAGTATTGATTTGCATAAATCTAGAGTAAACGATAAATCCCTTGTTATCTATGATTCAACGTCAGTCAAATCAGATAGAGGCATAGGAATTCCTATAGGCGCGATAATAAAAGAGTTAGAAGCGCTTGATTTGATGCGCAATTCTTGTATTATAGGCGCAATGTGTAAAGCGATTGGAATAGAAAAAGATACACTGGAAAAGGTTTTTAGAAAGGATATATCAAAAGAAATAGAGCTTAATCTAAAGACGGCATTTCGAGGGTTTGATGATGCAAAAGAATTTACTAAGGTAGAAAAATTAAAGCATAAGATTTTGCCTGTAGTTACGGGCAGCGAAGCAATAAGTCTTGGCCTTATTAAGGGGGGGCTTAAGGCCTATATTTCGTATCCAATGACGCCAAGCTCTGGGATATTGCATTATTTAGCAGGTATCGCAGAAGATTTTTCTTTAAAAGTGATTCATCCTGAAAATGAAATAGGCGTGATGCTTATGGCTCTTGGTTTTTCATACGCAGGAGATAGAGTCGCTGTAGGCACGTCTGGAGGAGGTTTTTGTCTGATGACAGAAGGCTTGAGTTTTAGCGCTATGGCAGAATTACCAGTAGTAATCTTGCTTGGCCAAAGGCCAGGCCCGAGCACAGGCCTTCCTACTTACACGTGCCAGTCAGAATTAAACTTTGCGTTAAGCGCAGGCCACGGAGAGTTTACGCGTTTCATAGCAGCGCCCGGAGACGCGGAAGAGGCTTATTACTGGTCAGCTATGTCTATGAATCTGGCATGGAAATATCAAGTACCAGCAATTATTTTATGTGACAAGACTCTTAACGAAGGGGCCTATAGTTTTGATGAGGACTTGATAAGGGAGATAAAATATCAGGAGCCTTTATTATGGGGCAGGGTCGGCGAATACAAAAGATATCAGAATACAGAAAACGGAATTTCTCCTTTAGTATTCCCTTCTGACAAAGAGGCTATTATAAAAGTTAATAGCTATGAACATGACGAATTCGGCGTAACCACTGAGGATCAAAATTTAACAATAACAATGCAAGATAAAAGGCTGCGCAAGTCTAAGTATCTTTTAGAAGAATTGGAGCAATACGAAACTGTAAAAGTTTACGGCAAGAAAGATGCCTCAACAGCTATTTTGTTCTGGGGGTCCAATAAAGGCCCATGCGTGGAGGTAGGCGAAAAACTTGGGTTGAAGGTTATCCAGCCGATTGTATTTTCGCCTTTTCCTTTAAAACAGTTTAAAGAAGCCCTTAAAGGCGTTAAGAAAATAATATGCGTTGAGAATAATGCAACCGGGCAATTAGCAGATTTTGTTAAATTTTACGGGATAAATGTAGATAAAAGAATATTAAAATACGACGGCAGGCCGTTTTCTCTGGATGAACTGGAGCAAAAACTTTAAACAACTTTACATTTTGACATTGTCAAAATGTAAAGTTGTTTGGGATTTGAAAGGGCAAAATTTAAGATGGGAAATGTTAATTTAGCTACATATGCGAAAAATACGTGGTGCCCTGGATGCGGGAATTTTGCTATTTTAAACTCCATAAAAGCAGTGCTTGGCGTATTGATCGAAGAAGGTTTTCCCAAGGAAAAGATAGTTATAGTTTCCGGCATAGGCTGCCACGCAAAGATAGCTGATTATATAAATGTAAACAGTTTTTATTCGCTGCACGGAAGAGTTGTGCCTGTGTGCGAGGCAATAAAACTTGCTAATCCTGATTTAAAGGTTATAGGTTTTGCAGGAGATGGCGATACTTATGGAGAAGGGCTGGAACATCTGATATTTGCAGCAAAAAGAAATGTAGATATAAATATAATAATCCATAATAACCGAGTTTACGGCCTTACTACAGGGCAGTATACGCCTACATCGCCTTTAGGTTTCAAGGGCCGCTCTACGCCAAAAGGCACTACAGAATACCCTATTAATCCTCTTGAACTTATGCTTTCAAGCGGCGCTAGCTTTATTAGCAGGGGGACTTCTCATGGCATGGAGCTATTGAAGAAGATTTTTAAGGAAGCAATTATGCATAAAGGGTTTTCTCTTGTTGATGTATTGCAGGTATGCGTTACGTATTACAACATGTACGAATATTATGATAAGAGGGTTTATGAATTAGAAGGCCACGACCCGGCCGAATATAATAAGGCTTTAGCGAAAATTCGGGAGTGGGACTATAATAACGATTCCAAGATCGCGTTGGGGGTATTTTATAAAAAAGAAAGGCCTGTGTTTGAATGCGCGTTTAAAGATAAGAAAATAGACGCGGATGCAAAGATAAAGGAATTATTAAATGATCGCGCTTGATATAATTCAATTTTTTCATAAACAGCATTTCGTCATAATATCCACAATTGATGAAAAAGGATACCCTCATAATTCCTGCAAGGGCATAGTGGAAATAGATGAATCAGGAAGGGTTTATCTTTTTGACCTTTATATGGCCAAGACATATAAAAATTTAAAAAAGAATCAGCTTATAAGTATAACCGCAGTAAATGAACATAAGTTCGTTGGGTATTCGCTTAAAGGAAAGGCAAAGATAATACCTAAGAATAAAGTCAATAAGCGCATATTGAGATTATGGGAAGATAAAATCACATCTAGGATTACGCATCGCCTATTAAAGAATCTACAGGGCGAAAAAGGCCATACAGCGCATCCTGAGGCGCTTTTGCCAAGGCCTGCGTATCTGATAGCAGTAGATATTGATGAGGTCATAGACCTTATACCTTCGCATATAAAAAGAAAGGCATGGAAATGATCCTGGATCTTATTATTATAGGCGGAGGGCCTGCAGGCATAACTGCCAGCGTATATGCTGCGCGTAAGAAAATAAATTTTATAATGCTTACTAAGGATGTAGGGGGGCAGGCGGCATGGAGCTCTGATGTGGAAAATTATCCGGGTTATCAGTTTATAACAGGGCCGGATCTGGTGGCGAAATTTCAGGAGCATATGCAGAAATACGGGATTCAGTTAAAGGAAAACGAAGAAGTTATAGAGTTAGAGAAAAGGGATAAGATAATTCATGTTAAAACTACCAAAGAAACATACGAGGCGAAGACAGTTATAGTTGCAGCAGGCAAAAGGGTAAAAGAGTTAGGCGTGCCTGGAGAAAAAGAGTATAAGAATAAAGGCGTTGCGTACTGCGTTACATGCGATGGGCCCCTTTTTGCTGAAAAGGATGTTGCTGTGGTGGGCGGCGGAAATTCAGCATTAGACGCAGCTATACAGATGATGAATATTGCAAATAAAGTCTATCTTATTAATATAACAGACGTATTCATGGGCGATTCTATTATGCAGGAAAAGGTAAGAAATAACCCAAAGGTTACGATTTTGCATAATACAAGGGTGGAATCAATAACAGGCGATAAATTTGTTAAAGGCATCAATATAGATACTCAAGGCAGAAAAGAAACTCTTGATGTAAAAGGCATATTTATAGAAATAGGCCTTATGCCTAATTCATGGTTTGCCAAAGGCCTGGATAAGAATGAGAAGAACGAAATAAAGGTAAATTGCGCAAATGAAACCAATGTCCCTGGGATCTTTGCAGCTGGTGATGTGACAAGCGTCCCTGAAAAGCAGATTGTAATAGCAGCTGGAGATGGAGCTAAAGCAGCGTTAGGAGCTTTTAGATATCTTGCGCGCCTGAAATAATATATGAATCTAAAATCAATCAAAGTTCAGCTCAGCATTTTTCTAATATTATTTGCGTTGTATTTATCCTTTATTGGAAAAGACGCGCTATTTTTATTAAGCCTTGGTATCAGTGTTATTGCTGCGATAGGCGTAGATTCTATTATTATGTATCTGAAGTCAAAAAAAATCATTATAACAGAAAGTTCAATTGTATCAGGCTTAATAATAGGGTATGTAATATCAAGCGGCGAAGCGTGGTGGATAATAACTCTAACCTCTATATTTGCAATACTCTCCAAGCATATTATTAAGTTTAAAACAAGGCATATATTTAATCCAGCAGGGTTCGGGATTTTAATAGCTGCCTTTTTTTTAAGCGCTTCCACAGAATGGAAAGGCGCGAATCTATGGTATATCATTGTCCCTTTCGGCATTTACTTTGTATTCAAAATAAGAAAACAGGAAATAGCGGCAAGTTATCTTATAGCCTCTTTTATTTTATTCGGGGTTCAGGCAGTTATTCAGAATGCGCAAATCTTTAACATACTGGGTTACTTGAATTATTTTTTTATTTTTATAATGCTCGTAGAGCCGATGACAACGCCTCTGGCATATTATGGCAAGATAATATTCGGTTCAGGCGCAGGGGTATTGATTTTTATTTTATATTTAATCGGCATTAAAGAGGCTGAACTGGCGGCGCTATTATGCCTTAATTTATTAACGCCTTTATTAAACAAGAGGAGGGGATGATGAAGGAATCTATTTTTGAATCATGGCCTAAAGAAGAAATATCCCGCAGGCAATTTGTAAAACTTTGCGCGTTTGGCATTGGGAGCTTGGCTGCAAACAGTCTTCTGCTTAGTTCCTTTAGTTCTACAGCATCAGCTCATCCGCCATCAGATATAAAAATAACTTATGATTTCTATACAAAGACACTAAAAGCGGTTATTACGCATAAAGTAAGCGATGTTAAGAAACATTTTATCAATAAGGTTGATGTAGGCCTTAATGGGAAAAAAATCATAAGTCATGCTATAAGCCAGCAGGATAATCTTATCAGCCAGACAGTGAGTTACCTTATACCTGATGCAAAGACCGGGGATGTATTATCAGTGGAAGCATACTGCAATATAAGCGGCAAATTAGAGAAAGAGATAAAAGTTGCAAAATGATAAAAGAGGCAATGCTCTATGAAGGGCTTGATGCTGGCAAGGCGCATTGCTACCTTTGTTCGCATCATTGCATGATTCTCCCTGGTAAATTTGGGATTTGCGGAGTAAGGCAGAATGTAGATGGAAAATTATATACCCTTGTATACGGGGATATTATTGCAACGCAAGTTGACCCAATAGAGAAAAAACCGCTTTACCATTTTTTACCAGGCACAACATCTTATTCAATAGCTGCAATTGGCTGTAATTTCAAGTGCTCATTTTGCCAAAACTGGGAAATATCGCAACTTTCCAAAAGGGGTAGTAATATATCTGGAAGCGAGGTAAAGCCGGCTGATATTGTAAGAGATGCTAAACTAGCCGGCTCTAAAAGTATTTCATATACCTATACAGAACCGACTATATTTTTTGAGTATGCGTACGATGTTGCAAAATTAGCAAAAAAAAATGGGCTCTATAATAATTTTGTAACAAATGGCTATATGAGCGTAGAAGCCCTTGAAGTAATCAAGCCATATCTGGATAGCGCAAATGTGGACCTGAAAGGATTTAGCGAAGAGTTTTATCAAAAATTCTGCAAAGCTCATTTAGAACCTGTATTAAAATCCATAAGGGCAATGAAAAAGCTGGGCGTATGGGTTGAGATTACAACGCTTATTATTCCAGGCCAGAATGATTCAGAAAAAGAATTGAAAGGCATTGCAGAGTTTATAGTAAGCGTTGGAAAAGAGATCCCCTGGCATATATCCAGGTTTCATCCTGATTATAAATATTTGGAATCTTTACCTACTCCAGTAGAAACTTTAAAAAAAGCCAAGACCATAGGAGAGAGGGCAGGTTTACGCTATATATATCTGGGGAATGTATTGGACGGGAATGATACTTATTGTTATAATTGTAGTCATCTTTTAATTAAGAGAATAGGTTTTGACGTAGTTCAAAACAATGTGGCAGATTCCAAATGCCCTGAGTGCAGGGCAGTGATTGACGGTATACTTTAATTTAACGAAACAACTTTACACTTGTGACATTGTCTAAAGTGTAAACTTGTTAGAAAGGGATATTATGAAAATTTTGCATATTATTGCTACGCCAAGAGGAGAAGAATCAAGCACGCTCAAGGTTACAAATGCTTTCTTTGAAGGGTTAGAAGAGAATGATCCTGATTGCAAGGTGGACACGCTGGATGTTACAAAGGAAAAGCTTCCTCCAATGACAGTGGAAGCTGTAAATGGTAAGTATGTATTGCTCGGAGGTAAAGACTTGCCGGGTGACCTAAAGCCTGCCTGGGAAGATATTATAAAACATATAGAAAGATTTCTTTCAGCAGATGGCTATGTCATAAGCACTCCTATGTGGAATTTCAGTATACCGTATTATTTAAAGCATTATATAGATGTGATACTTCAGCCCAAATATCTTTTCAGGTATACTGAAAAAGGGGCTGAGGGGCTTGTGAAGAATAAAAGGATGGTTGTTATTACAAGTCGCGGAGGAGATTATTCGCCTGAAAGCCCAGGCCATGCTTATGATTATCAGGAGCCGTATATCAGAGCTGTATTTGGCCTTACAGGCATAACTGACATCACTTTTATAAACGCTCAACCAATGGGCGCCCTTGGCCCTGACACGCAAAAAGAAAAGATAAAAGAGGCGCAAGAAATTGCCAGAAAATTTGGAGAAACGTTTTTTAATAAATAATATGACTGTAAAAAAGATAGCTATTGTAGGAAATCCTAATGTAGGAAAGAGCGTACTTTTCAATGCTCTTACTAAACAATATGTTACTGTCTCAAATTATCCAGGCACTACTGTTGAGGTGTCCAGGGGCAAAATGAATATAAATGGAATAGAATATGAGGTTATTGATACACCTGGCATGTATTCATTTCTGCCGATTACAGAAGAAGAAAGGGTTGCGAGAAGGATACTCTTGAATGAAAAGCCCGATATTGTTATCCATGTTGTGGACGCCAAGAATTTAGAAAGGATGCTCTCTTTGACATTGCAGTTGATAGAGGCGGAATTGCCTGTTATACTTGTGCTTAATATTATGGATGAGGCCCATAAAGAGGGCGTGGTAATAGATACGCATATATTAGAAAAAGAGCTTGGCATACCTGTTGTGGAAGCTGTTTCAACGATTGGAAAAGGCATAGAGGAATTGAAGGAGAAGATCAAGTTATATGACAATAGACTATAAAGGCCCTGTAGAGTACTCTATAGAATTAGCTATTGAGAAGATATGCGAATTGCTCAAGGCTGGTTATTTTATATCAAAACGTTCCGTAGCGCTTTTACTTCTTCAGGAGGATGAAGAAATAAAAGAGATGGTGCGTAAGAGCGAAGGCGAAGCTATAAATAAAATAGAGGAAGTGGTAAAAGAAGCAAAGTCTCATTTTGCGAATCCCATTACATATGAATTGGCATTAGAAAGGCAGAATGAAGTAAAACTAGTTATAGAAAAGGTGGTAAAGATAAAAAAGGAGGCCATTGGAGCGAGTGAAAGATTGAGCCAGCTGACAATGAACCCAATAACAGGCATCCCTATTCTTTTATTTGTGCTTTATTGGGGTTTATATAAATTTGTAGGCCAGTTTGGGGCAGGCACAGTGGTTAATTTTTTAGAAGGGATATTATTTGAGAAATACCTCAACCCATTTTTTATAAAAATAGTTACTCATATCATTCCATGGAGAATTTTACAGGAACTTTTTGTAGGGGAATACGGGGTAATTACGTTGGGCATTAGGTACGCTGTTGCGCTTATACTGCCAATAGTAACATTCTTTTTTATAGTATTTTCTATAATTGAAGATACAGGATACCTGCCGCGGCTCGCAATGCTTATAGACAGGATATTTAAGAAAATTGGCCTAAGCGGCAGGGCAGTCATACCAATGGTCCTGGGTTTTGGCTGCGCTACAATGGCAACAATGGTTACAAGGACTCTGCCTACAAAAAGGGAACGCATTATTGCAACTATGCTTCTTTCCCTTGCTGTTCCATGTTCAGCTCAGATGGGTGTTATATTAGCCTTACTAGGAGGTAATCCCAAGGCAATGTTGATATGGGCTGGGATAGTTGGTTTGATATTTTTATTTGTAGGGTACCTGACCTCTAAGATATTACCTGGGGAAAGGCCTTCTTTTTATATGGAGGTACCGCCTCTCAGAATGCCAAGTGTTTCAAATGTTATTACTAAGACCTTTGCCAGGGTAAAATGGTATTTTATAGAGATACTGCCATTATTTTTGCTGGCCAGTATTTTTATATGGTTGGGTATGCTCCTGCATATATTTGATTTTATAGTAGGTCTTCTGAAAAAACCGGTTGAGTTGATAGGGCTTCCGCCTGAAGCCAGCACAGCTTTCTTATTTGGTTTTTTCAGGAGGGATTACGGGGCAGCAGGGCTGTATGACCTTAATAAACAGGGGCTTTTAAACGGGACACAGCTTGTTGTCAGCTGCGTGGCGTTGACATTATTTCTCCCATGTATTGCCCAGTTTCTTATGAATATCAAGGAGCGCGGCTGGAAGACAGGGCTTGGGATATCAACTTTTATATTGTTTTTTTCATTTGGTGTTGCGTATATCGTAAATTTTATTTTAACTAAGCTAGGGGTAATATTATGATGCTTACAGACAGGGAAGAGGAAATATTAGAGGCGCTTTGGGGAGAGATAGTTGAAAAGAAAAACCATACATGCGATATAAGCGTATTAAAAGATGATGAGGCTATTAAAAAATTAGCTGATTTAGATTATGTAGATGTTAAGAATAATCAGGTCAAGCTGACTAATAAAGGAAGAGAAAAGGCAAAGAATTGTGTCAGGCGGCACCGCCTGGCGGAAAGGCTTTTTGTAGATGTTCTTGATATCAAAAAAAGGTTGGTGCATGAAGCGAGCTGTAAGTTTGAACATCTGCTTCACAAGGGCCTGGATGAAAATGTTTGTATCTTACTCGGTCATCCTAAGACCTGTCCGCATGGAAGGCCTATCCCAGAAGGCGATTGTTGCAAGGATGCAAAAAGGATACCAAAAAAATTAATTATGCTGTTAAGTGAATTGGAAGTAGACAAGAAAGCTACAATCTCGCATTTAGAGACGCAAGATCAAGTCATGTTACAAAAGATAATTGCCATTGGAGCGCTGCCTAATACAGGCATCAAGCTTATTCAGAAATTCCCTTCATATGTTTTCCAGATAGGTAAAAGCCAGTTTGCGATTGATAAAGAACTAGCATCCTGCATATACGTCAGAGTGATTTAGTGTAGTATTTTTTAATTTTTTTCTTGACAAACTTTTTAAATGATACTAAAATAGTATCAATTAGAACAAAAAAGAGGACTGACACTAACGATGAAATTGATAACCAGAGACACAGATTATGCTATAAGGGCAATCTGCTTTATGGCAGAGAATAAAGAAGAGATCACTTCTGTTTCTGAGCTGGTAGAGAAACTGAAAATACCAAGACAGTTCCTGAGGAAGATACTACAGGCCTTAAATAAAAAAGGGGTGCTCACCTCATTTAAAGGCAAATCCGGCGGTTTTAAGTTGAGGCGCAAGCCGCAAGACATTTTTATAACTGATTTGATAAAGGTATTTCAGGGCCCGCTGAAGCTGAACAAATGTATTTTTAAAAAAAAATTATGCTCCAGCGTGGATAGATGCATTCTCAGAGAAAAGATTGGAGAGATCGAACAACGCGTTGTTTCTGAATTAGGGCTTATTACCGTAGCGTCTTTATTAAATAAGAGGTAGGATATGGAAGAGTATTTAAATAAAGGCATAAAAGACGTCATTTCAAGATTTCCAAAAGTCGCAGATATTCTTAATGAATATAATATCGGCTGTGTCCCTTGCAGCGTAGGCTCTTGCCTTCTTAAGGATATTGTCCAGATACATAATCTTTCATCTGAAGATGAAGAAGCATTGATGACAAAAATTGCAAAGGTCATTTATCCTGATAGGGGAATAAAAATGCCTAAGATCCAAAGAAAAACTCAGCCAAAATCAAGGGAGATAAAATATTCTCCACCTATAAAGAAATTAGTCGATGAACATGCCTTGATAAAAAAATGGCTGGTATTAATACCCGCGGTTATTAATGATTTAAATATAGAAACAGAAGATGGCAGAAAGTTGATATACGACGGCGTTTATTTCATTCGTTCTTATGCAGATAAATTTCATCATGCCAAGGAAGAAGATATATTATTTAAATATTTTGATGAAAATTTAGATATTATAAAATCTATGCATGAGGACCATGAAACCGGCAGGGGCCATGTGAAAGCCATTATTGAGGCATTGGAGAGAAAAGATAAAAAAGCGCTTATTGAACATTTAAATGGATATAAGGAGCTTCTTATGGGGCATATAAAGAAGGAAGATGATATCCTGTATCCGTGGATGGATAGAGGGCTTTCCCTACAGCAAGTGGGGGAATTATTTTCTAAATTTAATGAAGCGGAAGAAAAGATAGGTAAGGAGGTGGTAGAAAGATGCGAAAGATTTGTAAAAGGGGCGGAGGAAAAGTTATTAAAAAAGCAAAAAGAGGAGGAGAAAACATGAACACATTTGAAGGATGCCCGGGTTCAAAAATGCAGGATCTTAGGAAAAAAGAAGAAACTAAAGGGGATGAATCAGGTAAGAGGGAGTCTCAACTTGGTCAATGGCCAATACAGCTTCACTTAGTTTCTCCAATGGCGCCGTATTATCAGAAGAGAGATGTTCTTTTATCAGCAGATTGCGTAGCTTATACTGTAGGAGATTTTCATAAGGATTATCTCAAGGGCAAAAGCATTGCCATTGCCTGCCCAAAATTAGATGAAGGACAGGACGTGTATGTTGAAAAAATAAAATCCCTGATAGATGACGCTAAGATCAATACATTAACTGTTATGACTATGCAGGTTCCTTGCTGCGCAGGCCTGGTGGCTATAGCCAGGCAGGCCTTAGAGTCCGCAAAAAGAAAGATACCTATTAAATCTATTGTTGTCAGCTTGCAAGGCGATATTCTTTCTGAAGATTGGGTATAAATCATGAATATTCAAACACAGAATGATTTTATAAGTATGGCCATAGATGGAGCTAAAATGGCAGTGGAAACTGCTTCCGGCCTTATTGAAAAAACTATTAAAGAAAAAGGAGATAAAATAGCTATAGGTTTTCCTGACACGGCATTTTATCTTCCTTTTATAAATGCCTTGCTGAGCAAAGAGATAAAAGATATTTCTCAGCTTCAAGGTGTGATAGATATAGCCAAGACTTTTATTAAGGAAGAAGATGATTTGAATAAAGCATTGGATAGCGGCATAGCTACTATTATTTCTTCAGAGATAATAGAGGCGATTAAATACCTGGATGGCAACCCGCATCCATTTGGATGGCAGGGATTTATAGGTGATGCTGTTTATCGCTCGCTCGGCCTTGTGCTTGTAGATGGAAGAATGCCTGCTGTTTGTGTTATCCTGGGAGCTGCGCCTGATTCAAAAATAGCTACAGGTATTATTCGTGAGCTGCAATCCAAGAATATACTTACGCTGTTAGCTGGCAAATCAAACGGCGTTACTTTTAAAAGCCAGCTTGAGGAAAATAAGGTTTCATTAGGGCTTGAAAGTTATGTTGTGGCGTTAGGGACAGAGACTACATCTTTAATTTATGCGGTTAATTTTGTTTCCAGGGTTGCTTTGAGTTTTGGGGGCGTAAAAAAAGGAGATGTCAGTGGTTTGCTGAAATATATAAAGGAAAGAATCCCTGTTTTTGTAATAGCATTAGGGGAGCTGGATTCTCTTAAGGTTTCAGCTTTGGCGGCAATTATAAAATTGGGGCTGCCTGTTGTTACTGACCAGGACGCATGGGAGATTGAGGAATGCGATACAACTATCCATGAGGCCTTAGTCACCGTGGATGATTATACGAATATTGTGTCCAAGGCTATTGAAATGCGCGGTATAAAAATAAAGGTAGATAAAATTGATATACCGGTAAATTATTCAGCTGCTTTTGAAGGAGAGCGCATAAGAAAAGAAAATATGCATGTAGAATTTGGCGGAGGCCGTTCAATTTCATTTGAATATGTCCGTTCAAGAAAAATGGATGAGATAAAAGATGGCGAGATAAAACTTATCGGCAAAGATATTGATGAAATACAGGAAGGCAATGTCTGTCCATTAGGTATTATAGTGGATGTAGCCGGTAGGTCAATGGAAGATGATTTTGAACCAGTGCTGGAGCGCCAGATCCATAGATTCCTTAATTATGCGATGGGGGTTTTTCATATAGGCCAGCGTGATATGAATTGGATAAGGATATCCAAGGATGCTAAAAATGCAGGGCTGAATTTTAAACACTTTGGCAAGATTCTACATGCTAAATTTCACAATGAATATAGTTCCATTGTGGACAAAGTAACAGTGACGCTTTTGACCAGCGTTGAAGAGATAAATAAAATTTTGCCTGAGGTGAGGGATTCTTATAAGAAAAGGGATGAAAGGCTTAAGAATATGAAGGATGATACAGTAGATACATTTTATAGCTGTCTCTTGTGCACATCCTTTGCGCCTAATCATGTATGCGTTATTACGCCGGAAAGGATGGGGTTGTGCGGGGCAATATCATGGCTTGACGCAAAGGCATCATTTGAGATTTCGCCCACAGGCGGCAACAGACCTATTGAACGCAAGGATTGCGTTGACGCTGCAAAAGGCATGTGGAATGGGATAAATGAATTTGTATATAGTAATTCTAATAAGATGATAGAAAAGCTGTCTCTCTATTCCCTAATGGATAGCCCCATGAGTTCTTGCGGCTGTTTTGAATGTGTAGTTGCGGTTATACCTGAGGCAAATGGCGTGATAATTGTAAATCGCGAATATCCTGATATGACGCCTATTGGAATGAAATTTACCACCCTTGCAGGAAGCGTGGGAGGCGGCCAGCAGACGCCTGGTTTTATGGGCATTGCAAAAAAATATATTACAAGCCAGAGATTCATTTCAGCCGAGGGAGGCCTGAAGCGCGTGGTCTGGATGCCTAAGGCATTGAAGGATACTATAAGACCTGAACTTGAAGAAAGAGCCAAAGAAATAGGTGAGCCCGGCCTTGTGGATAAAATTGCGGATGAAACTATATGCATAGAGGTATCGGAGCTGCTGGATTTTTTACAGAAAGTTAAACATCCGGCTCTATCATTAGAACCATTAATATGAAGAGAAAGATTATAAAAATTGATGAAGAAAAATGTAATGGCTGCAGCGCCTGTATCCCGAATTGCGCTGAAGAGGCTCTTCAAATAATAGACGGGAAGGCAAGGCTTGTTAAAGAGATTTACTGCGATGGCCTTGGCGCATGTCTTGGCTATTGTCCAGAAGGCGCTATTACTATTGAAGAAAGAAACGCTAATGCATTTGACGAAGAGGCCGTCAAAAAACACAAGCAGGATAAAAAAGGAGGATAGGGATGTTTTGTTATCAATGTGAACAGGCAGTTGGCGGAACAGGTTGCACGAAGAATGTTGGAGTGTGCGGGAAAAATGAGGATATACAGAGCCTTCAGGATACATTGTTATATGGTTTAAAAGGTATAGCCGCGTATGCGTATCACGCCAGAGAATTAGGAGCTGTAGATAAAGAAGTGGACGCTTTTATGCATGAGGCGTTATTTAAAACTGTAACAAATGTTAGTTTTGATATGAATCAATATATAGACTTAGTTTTGAAGTGCGGTTACATTAATATAAAGGTAATGGAACTTTTAGACAAGGCGCATACTCATAGATTTGGAAATCCTGTGCCTACAGAAGTTGAGACGGGTACGAAAAAAGGTCCGTGTATACTTGTAACAGGCCACGACCTTTTGGACCTGTATGAATTATTGAAACAGACAGAAGGAACAGGCGTTAATGTGTATACGCATAGCGAAATGCTTCCAGCTCACGGATATCCTGAACTCAAGAAGTTTAAACATCTTGCGGGCAATTATGGAGGAGCGTGGCAAGAGCAGAAAAAAGAATTCAAGGCATTTCCAGGCGCTATCTTAGCTACTACAAACTGCGTCCTTATACCTCCGGAAAATACTTATCTGGACAGGTTATTTACAATAGGTGTAACAGGCGTTCCAGGATCAATGCGCATAGCAGATAGAAAAGATTTCAGCGAATTGATAAAAAAGGCGAAGTCTTTGCCTTCTCTGCACGAGTCAAGTTCAAAGAAAATAATGACAGGTTTCCACTACACTGCAGTGCTTGGCCTGGCTGATAAGATTATACATGCTGTTAAATCTGGGAAGATAAAGCATTTTTTTTTGATAGGCGGG